>Ga0307510_10000008_pt1 | contig 433990 bp, 384 predicted proteins | sample 12_EM_MG_FD_207224 | JGI IMG/M metagenome (GOLD analysis project Ga0307510, IMG submission 207224) | Populus trichocarpa ectomycorrhiza microbial communities from riparian zone in the Pacific Northwest, United States - 12_EM | ecosystem: Host-associated > Plants > Roots > Unclassified... | reverse complement strand
CGAAGGAGGCAATGAGCTGATCGGCAATCTCGCGCGCGCCGGCGACGTTGTGATCGTCCTTCTCCGGCAGCACGCAGCCCAACACGGAGCATCCGGTGCGCAGCACATCCATCGGATGCGCGGCCGCGGGCAGCGTTTCCAGCGCCGCGCGCACGGCAGCGGACAGACCGCGCAACGCCTTGAGCTTCAGCTTGTAGCCATCGAGCTCCGTACGGGTCGGCAGCTTCCCATGCAGCAGCAGGAACGCGATCTCCTCGAACTCGCACGTGTTAGCGATCTCGAGAATGTCATAGCCACGGTAATGCAGGTCATTGCCCGTCACTCCGACGGTGGACAGCTCAGTATTACCGGCCGTAACACCTGAGAGCGCGACAGACTTCTTGGCTTTGCCGGCAATATTGTTGGGTGTGCTCATGATTGCTTTCCAAAGAGCTCATCGAGTTTACGCTCGTAATCGTGGTATCCGAGGACGTCGTACAACTCAGCGCGCGTTTGCATGAGATTAACCACGCTCTTCTGCGTCCCGTCTTTGCGTATAGCACCATAGACGGCGAGGGCGGCTTGACTCATCGCCCTGAAAGCGGACAACGGATACAACACCAGACGGATGCCCGCTGTACCAAATTCCGCAACTGTAAACAGCGGGGTCTGGCCAAACTCGGTGAGGTTGGCTAGAACGGGTACGCTGATCGTGCTCGTGAACTGCTTGTATTCGTCCATCGTCTTGAGTGCTTCGGCGAAGATCATGTCAGCGCCGGCTTCCACATACTTCGCAGCACGATCCAGTGCAGCTTGCTGTCCCTCCACTGCGTGAGCATCGGTGCGGGCCATGATGACGAAATTCGGGTCTGTTCGACCGTCCACGGCCGCCTTGATCCGATCCACCATCTCTTCGGCGGGCACTAACGCCTTACCGGGACGGTGACCGCAGCGTTTAGCCGAGACTTGGTCTTCGAGGTGCATCCCGCCTGCACCGGACTTGATTAGGTCCGCGCAAGTCTTCGCGATATTGAATGCACCGCCCCACCCAGTGTCCGCATCGACGAGCAATGGCAGCTCGGTGGCGGAGCTGATGCGTCTCACGTCCTCGCACACGTCGTTCAGCGACGTCATTCCGAGGTCTGGCAACCCGAACGATGCGTTCGCGACACCTGCACCTGAGAGGTAGATGGCTCGGAATCCTGCGCGCTCAGCTAGCAGCGCGGAATAGGCGTTAACCGTGCCGACGATCTGGAGGGGGCGCTCTGCATCGACGGCGGCTCGGAATCGGGCGCCGGCGGAAGTCGTGGTGGTGTTCATGGGCCGGGATGTTAAGGGCCGGACAGGGGGCGAAGAAAATACATTGAACGTGGCATCTCCATATGAGAAAAGTATCGAGATGGAGCTGCGTCATCTACGGTACTTCCTGGCGGTGGCCGAGGAGCTGAATTTCACCCGGGCAGCCAGGCGCCTCAATATCGCCCAACCCCCGCTGACCCAGCAGATCAAGGCCCTCGAAGCTGAGATTGGCGTGACCTTGTTCGACCGCACCGGCTACCGGGTCGAGCTCACGGATGCCGGCCGATCGTTCATGCCCCAGGTGGTGCGGATCCTCGCGGACGTCCGCAATGCGGTCTCGATTGCGCAGCGCGCTGCAGTGGGGGAGGTCGGGCAGGTGCGGGTGGGATTTACGGAGTCGGCGTCGTTCAATCCGCTGGTCACTGCCGCTTTCAGAAATTTCAGGGTCGGATACCCGGAGGTCGAGCTGTCGTTGGAGGAGAGCCCTTCAACGGTATTGGCTGTGGCGTTGCGCGAGGGACGAATCGATGCGGCCTTTCTCCGTCCACCTCTGCGGACCGACGAGGGCGTCACTCTGCATCTCATCGACGAAGAAGAAATGGTCGTTGCGGTCCCGAGTAGCCATCCACTGGCGCAGCGTCCCGATCTGGAGATACGAGATCTCGCAGAGGAGACGTTTGTTCTGTATCCGCGTACGGAACGACCGGGACTTGCTGACACTGTTATCGCAGCGTGTGAAAAGGCCGGCTTCGCGCCTAAGGTCAAACAGTACACGCCGCAGTTGTCATCCACGATCAATCTCGTGGCGGCATCCCTGGGCATATCCATTGTTCCGCGGAGCATGCGGGGTCTACAGCCGGAGGCTGTGACTTATAAGAAGTTGCGCGATCCAAAGATGACAGCACTTCTAGGTGTCGCACATCGTGCAGGCGAGACGTCCGCTCCCGTCCTGCGTTTCATAGAGACCGCTCGCGCGTCCAACCTTGTAAAATAGGTACGCATGGATACCCTACCTGCGGACTTGTTTACGGACCCGGTCTGGCATGCGCTCACTTCACAGCACAGCCATCTGGCAGTCATTGAGGGAGATGCGCGCCGCTATCCCGTAAACGTAGCGCCGTTTGCAGCGCTGGCGAAACCCACGGAGTTAGCGCTGTGGGAGCTGCACTCGCTATTGGCGCCCGGTGAGTATGTGTGGCTTTTCGGGACGCACTATCCGCATTTGCCCGAGCTGCTCAACGAAGGAACGTTGGAATGCGTGCAAATGGTGTTGACGCGAGAGCTCGATGCTAAGCCGTCAGCGATTGATTTACTGAGTGCAGCAGACGCAGACGCAATGGTCGCTCTGACAGACGTCGCTTTCCCTGGCTTCTTTCGAAGCCATACGTATCAGATGGGGACCTACTACGGGACGTGGCTGGACTCGCGCGATGAAAGTGGGCGACTCATCGCCATGGCTGGCGAGCGAATTACGTTGGATGGCTACACGGAAATCAGTGGTGTCTGCACACACCCTGATCATCGGGGGAAAGGGCTGGCGGCAAATCTCATTGCGAGAGTTGCGCAGGATCATGTGGAGAAGGGTGTCGTGTCGTTCCTCCACGTTACCGCGAGTAACACCAACGCTATTGAACTCTATCGAAGGCTGGGCTTCGTGGAAACGGGACGCGCCATCCTGACCCGCATCGCTCGCCCCGGCTGACTCCGCCGCGGACCGCCGTAGATGACCTATGGCGCTGGCTGTCGCGGCTGATCGCCACCGATGATGGCGGATTGATGGTGCGCGGCCTGCCGTGGCGGCCACGCGGCGCCGATCCCACGATATCTCAGCGAAGCTGGCTGTCCTTGCTGCCGCGGCGGTTGTACCCGCTGAAGGTAGCCTCTTCTTTGTCTTCCGCTTCCTGGCACGTGATGCAAAGGCGTACGCCCGGCATCGCCTTCTGGCGTGCCTCAGGGATGCTGTTGCCACAATCGGCGCAATGGCTCAAGGACGGACCGTGGGACAAACGGCTTTGCGCGCGGTTGATCCCGTCCTTCACGGTCGCGTCTATCTGCTCCTGTACCGCGCCGTCGCCCGCCCAACCTGTCGCCATGCCCAGTCCTCTTTATCAATAAAGCCTCATCTCTTAATAATTCCGCTCCAGTCCGATTGCAAGCAACCACGGCCCAGGCGCCGCTGGGATAATCTTGGGGAACGAGGCACCCGCGACTCCGGTGCGCGGCTGCACATTTCCCGAATAATCAATAGGATACGATGCTGAATACCATCCAGCTCTTCGTCGGCCTGCTGGTCGTCATCTCGGTTATCGCCTTCATTGCGGTCCGCCTGAAAGTCCCCTCATCCATCCTGCTGGTGCTGGCCGGCGTGGGCCTCGGCCTGCCGTCCGCCGTCCCCAATGTCGAGCTCTCGCCCGAAGTGGTGCTGCTCCTGGTTCTCCCGCCGATCATCTACTCGGCCTCGGTGGCCATGAGCTGGAACGAATTCAAATCCAACCTGCGACCGATCTCCCTGTTGGCGATCGGTTGTGTCGTATTCACCGCCACCGCCGTCGCGGCCGCCACGCACTACTGGATGGGGTTCAGCTGGCAGTTGGGCTTCGTGCTGGGCGCCATCGTCTCACCGCCCGACGCAGTCGCTCCGTTGTCGATCGCCAGGCGATTGCATCTGCCGAGGCGGATTGTCGTCATCCTGGAAGGCGAGGGTCTGGCCAACGACGCAACGGCGTTGATCCTCTATCGCTTCGCCGTCGCCGCGGTAATGGGGGGCGCCTTCTCCCTAACACACGCCGTTGGCGACTTTCTCGCCATCCTGGTTGGCGAGCTGATGTGGGGCATGGTGGTGGGTTGGATGATGTTGCGATTGCGCCGTTGGGTTGGCGATCCCCGCGTCGAGATCATGCTCTCTGTGTTGACTCCGTTCCTGGCGTACTGGCCGCCTGAGCTCCTGGGCGGGTCAGGCGTTCTGGCCACAGTCACGACCGGCCTCTACATCAGTTGGAATGGCCTGCGGCTGATCAGCGCGCCGACGCGCCTGCAAGGCGTCTTTTTCTGGAACTTCCTGATCTACGTCATTGAGGGTTTGATATTTCTTCTCACCGGTCTGCAAGCCCACGCGCTCGTTTCCGGTCTCAAGACTCACGCACTGTCCGAGCTCGCAATATCCGGTGCAATCGTCAGTGTGGTGGTGATCGTCACACGCTTCATCTGGATGTATCCGGCAACCTACCTGCCGCGCCTGTTGAGCCGCTCCCTACGGGCACGCGATCCATCGCCGCCGTGGACATGGCCGACCATCCTCGCCTTCACTGGTGTCCGAGGGATCGTGTCGCTGGCGGCCGCGCTCGCGATACCACTCACTGTGGCGGACGGCTCGCCGTTCCCCCAGCGCGACTGGATTCTGGTGCTCGCATTCACTGTCGTCCTCGTCACGCTGGTGGGACAGGGACTGACATTGCCCTGGGTCGTTCGTGCGCTCGGGCTCGAGAACGCCGGCATTCGCGAGCAGGAGGCGCAGCGAATAGAAGAAGTTCTGGCGCGGGAAGAGGCCATCGACGCCGCAGCTCACCGCCTGGACGCTCTCGCCGCAGACCCTGATGTGCCAGCCGACATCATTGCCCGGTTGCGCGCGCATCAACGTTTCCGCAGGGAACAAGTCAACATGCGCAACTGTGGCACCGACGAGCAGCGCAGACGCATCGCCCAGGGTGATGACTTCGAGTTGCAACTGATCGCGGCCGAGCGCGATCTCATCAACGGAAAATATCGCGGCGGCTCCCTCGAGGATGAGACACGGCGGCGCCTGGAGCACGAGCTCGATTTGCGCGAGGCACAACTCGCGAGCGTGCGCAACGAACAGAATTGGAGTTAGGGGCGAGCAGCCCGTGAAATAGGGATACCGTGGGCCCAAGATAGGGGGTTCCACCGATCCGCGCACACGAGCCGCTGCTTACTCTGTATGCACCCGGAATAACCCGGACACACACAGAGGATTTCACATGCGCTCGCAATTTGTCGTTGGCTGTCTCACTGTTGCCGGACTGCTGGGTCCGTTAACCGCCGGGGCCGTCACCACCCTTTCACCCGACAGCGATGGGGTTCCCCGCCGCATCGTTCGCTTCGCCGACCTGAATCTCGAGTCCAAAGAGGGCGTGCGGCGGCTGTACTCACGAATCAGGTCCGCAGCCCAGGAAGTCTGCGTGCCGGTGTACTTCAGGATCACGGAAAGCAGCCTGAGCCAGCGTCACTGCGAGGAACACGCAATCGATGCGGCCGTGGCGGCGGTTCGCTCGGAGTCGCTGACCGCTTTGCATCTGGCAGCTGACGAAAGCCGCTGACGAAACCGCAACCGGTGTCGCGCAACATCCTGTTATCCTGCGGCCTTTGCCGGAAAGGTTGAACCAGGATGTTGCTCGAGCATCGCGCGGCACTCGTCGCCGCCTGTCTGATTGCCCCGTTCACCGCTGGGGCTGTTTCGGCTCCAACACCGGGCCCAACGTCGGCCCCCGGATCGTCTATCAACCGGGCGCCCCTCACTCACGAAAAGTTGTGGCTGATGAAGCGGGTCGGTGCCCCCGATGTCAGTCCCGATGGCAAATGGGCCGTTTTCCCGGTTCTCGAGCCGTCCTACGAGTCGGACCAGGAGGTCAGCGATCTCTGGCTCGTTGCCACGGACGGCAACTCGCCGCCGCATCGCCTCACCAATACCAAGGCACCGGAGGGCAGCGTAACGTGGTCGCCCGACAGCCGATCGCTGGCGTTCACATCCAAGCGGGAAGGCGACGAAACCGAGCAGATATACCTTCTCGAGCTTTCTTTGGGTGGTGAAGCCCGGCGCTTGACCAATGTCTCGACGGGCGCTTCCAACCCGCAGTGGCGCCCGGACGGCAAGGCGATTCTGTTTGAGTCCGCGGTGTTTCCGAATGCGCTCGACGACGAGGCCAACAAGAAGATTGCCGCCGAGCGCAAAGCGCTCAAATACAACGTCCACGCCTACGAGCATTTCCCCGTCCGCTACTGGAATCGCTGGCTCGATGACAGGCAGCCGACGGTCATGGTGCAGTCGGTTCAGGAAGGATCGACGCCGAAGGACATTCTTTCTCCGACCGAGCTGGCAAGAACCAACGGCTTTTCGGGTGTGCAGGGCGAAACGAACATCTCGCTCTCGCCTATCTGGAGTCCCGACGGCAAGGAAGTTGTATTTGCCGCCACGACCGAGCGGTGGAATTCGTCGTTCTCACATGTTGGCTATCACCTGTACAGAATGCCCGCGGACGGCGGGGCCGAGCCCAGACTGATTACGCCCGTCCAGGGTGAGTATTCCGAGGCCGTATTCTCCCCGGACGGCAAAGCGCTGTTCTTCAAGTACGCGCCCCAGGACAACGAAATCTATCACCTCGATCAGCTGCAGCGCGTGGCCTGGCCCGCCGGCGGACCGGCCGGTGCCGTCACTCGCAACTTCGATCGCATGGTGTCGGGTTATGTCCTGACCTCCGACAGTCATACGATCTACATGCGCACCCCGGAAGCAGGTAAGGAAAATCTGTACCGCGTATCCGCCGCCGGCGGTCAGCCGACCCTGGTCATCAGTCCCGAGGCCGGCGGGTATACCAACCTGGTGAGCGCTCAGAAGTCTTCCAAGCCCGTACTCATTGCGACTTACGGCAGCTCCGTCAACCCGCCGGAAGTCGTGAGGATCGACCCCGCCGCGCGCCAGCACGTCAACCTGACTCATTTTGACAGCGCCATTGCCGCGACCATCGATTGGCGTCCGCCCGAGCACTTCTACTTTACGAGCACCCAGGGGCGCAACATCCACAACATGATCGTGTTGCCACCTGCTTTCGATCCGGCGAAGAAATACCCGCTGTTGGTCTTCATCCACGGCGGCGCCGCGAGCTTCAATCCCGACCAGATCGGCCTGCGCTGGAACTACCATCTGCTGGCGGCCCCGGGTTATGTGTTGTTGATGACCGATTACACGGGCTCAACGAGCTTCGGCGAGAAGTTTGCGCAGGCCATCAAGCTCGATCCGTTGAAGACCCCGGGCGATGAGCTCAACGAGGCTGTGGATGTAGCCCTGAAGAAATATCCGTTTATGGATGGCTCCCGCATGTGCGCCGCGGGTGCCAGCTACGGCGGCCACCTGGCCAATTGGCTCGAGGCTACGACGACGCGCTACAAATGCATCGTCAGCCATGCGGGCGAAGTGGATCTTGCCACGCAGTGGGGTGAGAGCGATGCCATCTACGATCGAGAGCTCACCAACGGCGGCCCTCCCTGGGCCGGCAACCCGATCTGGCGCGATCAGAGTCCCATCACCTATGCCGCAAACTGGAAGACGCCCATTTTGCTGAGCATCGGTGAGAAGGATTTCCGCGTGCCGATTGGCAACACATTGGAAAACTGGGCCACATTACAGCGCATGCACGTGCCCAGCCGGCTGCTCGTCTGGCCGGACGCATGGCACTGGATCCTCAAGGCGGAGGACAGCCGGCACTTCTACGACGAAGTGCATGCATGGCTGGCGAAGTACTTAAAGGACGCGCCCCCGCCGGCCATGCAGCCCGCCAGGGCTACTCACTAGCCGAGTTACCGCGGCTCCTCCATTTTGAGGAGCCGCGCGATCTCAGTCACCGGATGCGAAGTCAGGTCTTTCGCGATTTCCGCCGTAATCTTCTGTGCAACCTCCTTGCGGAGGGCACTGCGCATCGTGCCGAGCGCGCGGGGCGGAGCCACGACAATCAGATGCTGAAAGTCCTGGATATGCGATTTCTTGTACAGAACCTCCGCGATATCGACGGCGAAGCGGTCTTCCGCCTGCTGGTGAAAGTCGGTTTGTTCCATGGCGCTCTTCGGCCCGCCAACAGCAGATCCGGAGTAGCGTCCGGGTCGGTCCGTTCCCTGGTCGTGCGTGGCAGGGTTGTTCTGCTCCATCACGGTCTCGGTGAAGAGCTCAGGATGTCCGGCGCCGCCCTTGTTGCGTAGGAAGAGCGCTTTCCGTCCATCGCCGACCAATACCAACGTGTCACTGGGAATCAGCATGGGCCTCCTTCGACTCAGCTTTTGCGCTGAGCGTCCCGAGTCTGGAGGGCGGTCACACAGAAATCCAGGAAAGCCTGAAGCTTTGCAGGTAGATAGCGTCGCGAGGGATACAACGCGTAGAGCGGCCAACGTTCCCCGGACCAGTCGGGAAACAGGTCGACCAGCTTTTTCGAGTGCACCAGCTCTTCAGTTCCCAGCTCGAGTATCTGCGCAATCCCAGCCCCCGCAACGCACGCATCCAGCATCGTCCCCGCCTCAGACACCAACAGGCTGCCGGCCACAGGAATCTCCACCGTCTCCCGACCCCGTTTGAATTCCCATTCAAACGGCTGAGAGGTGAGGGGATTGCGAAACAGAATGCGCTTGTGCTGCGCGACCTCCCTTGGATGTTTGGGACGGCCGTAGCGGCTGATGTACGACGGTGAGGCCACTGTTAAAATGCGGGTATTCGCCAGGCGCCGCGCGACCAGTGTGCTGCCTGCCGGCGGGTCAACAAACCGCACAGCCAGATCGAACCGGTCCGCCACCAGGTCCCCCAGCGACTCCTGCGTCAGCAGCTCCACTGACAAATCCGGATAGCGACTCAGGAACTCCGTCAATCGCGAGGCCAGAAACACCCGCGCGAAGAACGCGTCAATGTTGACTCTCAGCTTGCCCCGGACCGCGTGCGCCGCGCCTGATGCCAATGCAACGGCTTCTGACACGCCGGTCAGATGTGGCCGCACCTGATCGTAAAGCCGTTGGCCCTCATCGGTGAGACGCAGCGAGCGGGTGGTGCGCTCGATGAGGCGCACACCCATTCGAGCCTCGAGGCGGCTCACCGCCCGGCTCACACCGGAGGGGGATAACCCGAGCGCCTCTGCGGCGCGTACAAAGCTTGTGCTTTCGACCACCTGGGCAAGCACGGCAATTCCCGAGAAATCGATGCTCATTCGTGATTCCAAGCAATAATGAAGTGACTGGCTGATACTATATTCACAAATGCCCATGGCGGAAAATCTCCGCAACCAAAGGAGAGTGCTATGTATGCAGTCATGGGTGTTACGGGCAGAGTGGGGGGCGCAGCCGCGACGAGCTTCTTGCGATCAGGCGCCGGCGTCCGCGCGATATTGCGCGACGCAGCCAAGGCGAAAGCCTGGGCCGACCGCGGTTGCGAAGTGGCCCTTGCAAATACCGAGGACCCGGCGGCCCTCACGGCAGCATTCCGGGACGTCGAGGGCGTCTTTGTCATGTTGCCCGGCGTCTTTGATCCCAAACCCGGCTTTCCAGAAGCGCGAGCCGCCATCGAGTCCATCAGGGAGAGCCTGGAGCAAGCGCGGCCGCCTAAGGTCGTGTGCCTGTCGACCATCGGCGCGGATGCCGAGCAGCCTAACCTGCTCAATCAGCTCGGTTTGTTGGAGCAGGCACTGCGCACACTGCCCATTCCCGTCACGATCCTGCGGCCGACCTGGTTTGCGGACAACGCCGTATTCGATTTGCAGACGGCGCGTACCGCTGGTCGGATCGACAGCTTCCTGCAGCCGCTCGACAAACAATTCCTGATGGTCGCCGCACAGGATGTTGGAACGACCGCTGCTCAGCTTCTTGGGGAGACATGGAGCGGCCATCGTGTCGTTGAGCTGACAGGTCCGGCTCCGGTCACGCCCAATCAGATTGCACAGGCGTTTGCTGCCGCACTAGGCAAGCCGGTGACCGCACGGGTAGTGGCCCGACAAGAGTGGGACGCATTATTCCGCGCGCAAGGTATGCAGAATCCAACTCCACGCATGCAGATGCTGGACGGCTTCAACGCAGGCTGGATAAGATTCGCGGCTGGCGGCACAAACGCGCGGCGTGGGACAACCACTCTGAGCGAGGTCATCGCCGCATTGGTGTAAAGAAACTGACACAAGGTCACGATGCTCAAGTTGTTTACATGGATATTACTGGGTTGCCTGTCGATGTCAGTGGCTGTGGCGGCGGAGCGTGCTCCCGATGTGACGCTGACGGGCACGATCAAGGGCGCGGATAACGGGGCCTATCGTGACGTCCCGTTTGAAGTGCCGGCCGGCGTGGTGCGCATGACCGTGGTGTTCAGCTATACCGGTCGGGAGCAGAAAACAGCGCTGGATCTCGGGCTGCGTGACCCGGTCCGATGGCGGGGCTGGAGTGGGGGCGACAAAAGTCGCTATGTGTTGGAGGAGGCCGATGCGACCCCCTCCTACCTGCCCGGGCCGCTGCCGCCGGGGACGTGGAATCTCGTGGTCGCGGTACCGAATATTCGCAACACGTCCACCGCGGAATTTACGGCTAAAGTGTGGTTCGATCGGGCCGACGCACCGTTTCCCGGTTTTCTGACCGCACCCATCAATCCGAATCCGGGTTGGTATCGCGGTGATTTGCACATGCACACGGCTCATTCCGATGGTGCCTGCAAGTCGGCCAGGGGAGCTCGGGTTCCCTGTCCGGTATTCAAGACGTTGCAGGCCGCGCAGGCCCGGCATCTCGATTTTATTGCTGTCACGGACCACAACACCACCACGCACAACAACTCGCTGCGGGAGTTGGCTCCGTACTTCGACGATCTGCTGTTGATTCCCGGTCGCGAGATCACTACGTACAAGGGGCATGCCAACGTCTTTGGGCCCACGAGCTTCCTGGATTTTGAGCTCGGGACGGCGCACGCGCCTACGCTGCAGGCGATCGTGGATGAGGTGAGGGCCGCTCACGGGCTCATCTCAATCAATCACCCGGGGGCTCCCTCCGGTGAGGTGTGCATGGGCTGTGGCTGGCTCATCACGGACGTGGATTATTCCAAGGTGGATGCGATCGAGGCCGTGAATGGCGGCTCACTGAATAACAGCGGCTCGCCCGTAGGGCAGTACTCCAGCATTCCGTTCTGGGAGGAGAGGTTGAATTCGGGCGTGCGGATCACCGCCATTGGCGGATCCGACAACCACAACGCCGACAGCGCGCCGGACATGGCCTCCTCAGTCGGAGTTCCGACCACGGTTGTGCATGCGAGTGAGCTATCCCAGGCGGCCATCCTCGCGGGTATTCACGAGGGGCATGTGTTTGTTGATATTTGGGGAAGCCCGGCGGGGCTGTTGGAAGTGCAGGCCGAGGCCAATGGCCAGCACGCCGAAATGGGCGATGTCCTGACGGTGGGCAACAAAACGCATGTACGGTTGTCGGTCCACGTGGCCGGCGTTCCAGCGGACGCTGTCGTCGCTTGGGCCGGCGACGGCGTCAAACTCCTGACCGCGGGCATGAAGCCAGCAGCGTCGGCGCGGCAAGCCGGCAAGGTCCGGCAGGAGCCGGCGGACTCGGTGGCGGCGCCAGCACGACAGCAGCAGCGCGGCTCCGAGGCGGCGACCGCTGCGTCAGGTGGCTCGAGCGACGACGTGCATCGCACGTTCGATCTGATCGCCGACGGCCACCGGCATTGGCTGCGCGCGGACGTTCGCAGCGCTGAGGGCAAGCTCCTGCTGTTGGGAAATCCGATCTACCTACTCGGCAAGTAACGCCGCGGCCCGCCGCTCACAGGAATCGCTGGTCGACCTCCACATCCAGCGCCGTGACCAGGCGGTTGGTTTCATTCGCGAGTCCCACTATGGCCAGGAGCTCGGAATATTGCGCCTCAGTCATCCCCTTGTTACGGGCCGCCGCGCCATGCGAGGCAATGCAGTATCGGCAGCCATTGGAGGCGCTGACCGCGACATACAGCATCTCCTTCACGAGCGGATCGATAGTGCCGGGCCCCATCACTTCCTTGATGTTCGACCAGATTCGCCGCAGGGCTTTCGGGTCGTGCGCGAGCACTTTCCAGAAATTGTTGATCCAATCGGTTTTGCGCGTCGCCATGATGTCGTCGTAGACGGCGCGCACCTCAGCTGAGGCGTCCTGGTATTCGATCGGCAGGCGTTTGGCGCTCATGAACGGCCTCAGACAGTGAGAATGATCGCCCCGGTGGTTGACCGGGACTCGAGGGCAGTGTGTGCCTCCGCGGCCTGACTCAGGGGCAGTCGCAGGCCGATGCGGGGCGTCAACACACCTGCCAACACCATTTTGAAGGTTTCCTCGGCCATCGCATCTCTTTGCGACCGTTCACGCAGATAGTTGAATACCGTGGGGCGCACGATAGCGTTTGAGCGCCCGGCAAGTCGCGAGATCGCGAACGGCGCAATCGGGCCGGATGACTGCCCGAAGTTGACCAACGTCCCGAAGTAACCCAGGCATTCCAAAGAGCCGTCGAAAGTGTCGGCGCCTACGGAGTCGTACACCACATCGACGCCGCGGCCATGCGTGAACGCCTTGACCCGTTCCACGAAGTTCTCGTTGCGATAGAGAATCACATCGTCCGCGCCGCACCCGCGGGCAATTTTCGCCTTCTCAGTGCTCCCGACAGTGGCAATAACCCGCGCACCCAGGTGTTTGGCCCAGTGAACGAGCAGCTGTCCAACACCTCCGGCGGCTGCGTGGATGAGTATGGTCTCTTCCGGCAGCACCCGGCGTGTATGCCGTAGCAACATGCAGGCCGTGAGGCCCTTCACCGCGAGGCTCGCTCCCGTTTCGTCGCTGATGGCATCCGGCAACCTGAAAGCAACCGCAGCGGGCAACACGCGCCGCTCGGAGTAGGCGCCGTAAGTCTGGGTCACGTAGACGATGCGGTCGCCTGGAATGAAAGCCGTGACGTCCGGGCCGATTTTCTCGACGACTCCAGCGGCTTCGACGCCCGGAATTCCCGGCAGTGTCAGGGTCTTGTAGCTGCCGCTGCGAACATAGGTGTCATGAAAATTCACGCCGACGGCGGTATGCCGGACGAGCAATTCGCCGGGTCCGGGCTCACCGACCGATACTTCTTCCCACAGCAGCTTTTCCGGGCCGCCGTACTCGTGCAGAACAATCGCTCGTGTCATGAAAGGACTCTTATCCAGTTGAACGGATCCGGAGCGCGACGCTCCTGGATGGCCAGCAGTGCTTCGCGCAGGCGAGCAGCCACCACGTTGGTCTGTTTCGGTTTGTATAGCCTATTTGATTCGGCGGGGGCAGAGTCGGCGAGGGCCGAAATCGGCATGATGATGGCAGCAGTACCGCACGCGAATATCTCACTGCAGCGTCCGCTGCTGATCTGCGTCAACAGTTCATCCATGTCCATCTGCCGCTCGTGAACGGTATGGCCCAGGTGTCGCGCGAGTTGAATCAACGAATCGCGTGTGACACCCGGCAGAATCGCAGTATCCAGCTCGGGCGTGTGCAACTCGCCGTCGATGACGGCCCAGAAGTTCATGCCCGACAATTCCTGGATGTATCGATGTGAGGCGGCATCGAGCCACAGCGCCACGGCGTGCCCACCTGCGACCGCAGCCGTCGATCCGCGAAGAGAGGCCGCATAGTTCGCAGAAGTTTTGGCGGCGCCAACCCCACCGACGGCTGCTCTGACATCCTTGCGCTCAATGGCAACAGTCGGCGTCCCGGAGGCGTAGGCCTCCACCGGGTTGGCAATCACCATGAAGCGGAAAGTCGTTGAGTTGCGCAGCAGGTAACCACTTTCCGTGCCGAACACGAACGGTCGCAGGTACAGCGACTGCCCGGAATTCGCGGGGATAAACGGCGCGCATGCGCGGGTCACGGCCTCCAGCCCTGCGAAGAACAATTGTTCGGGAACCGGGGCCATGGAGAGTCGCTCAGCCGATAGCTGCATGCGCCGGAAGTTGGCGTCCGAACGGAACAGGTTCGGTTGCGACTGGCCAATCCGATAGGCTTTCAAGCCCTCGAATACCAACTCACCGTACTGCAGCGCCCGCGCACCGGGCAGGATCTCGATCGGTCCGTAGGGCAACAACTGCCCCGGTCCCCATTGACCCTCGCGCCATTCGGCACTGAACATGACCGGCGCATTGACCGCGCCAAATCCCAACTTGTCGGGCAGCGCAAACTGTTTGATCGCTGCCGCGACCTCGGCCGTGTAAGACATCTACTTTCTCAAATACGCGTCAGTGCCGCTCAGCCAATCCTGGCGAGGGGGATTGAAGACATCGACATCGAGTGTGTCTTCCAGGGCCAGCGCGCGATGGGGGACGTTCGAGGGAATCACCACGACTTCGCCCGCCCTCACAATGATCTCGTCCTTGCCATCGGCGCCAAACCAGAATTTAAGAGCGCCGGACAGGATGTAGGTCAACTGCTCGTTCTCGTGCTTGTGCAGTGGAACGTCGTCGCCCTTCTTGAAGTAGACATGCGCAATCATCATGCGGTCGCTCGAGACGAGCTTGCGCGTGATCGTGCCCTTCAGGGGCTCGGCAGTCATTTTGTCCCAGACGTAATGTTCAACGCCGCCGGCGGCGGTCGTGGTCGGTGCATTTTTGACAGGCATCGGAATCTCTCAGCTAAGGAGTAATGGCAATGACCCGTGCCGGAAATCCACTGCCGCTTTCCGGCTTGGGAAAGCTCACCATGACCAGCCCGCCATACTCAGGCACCTGGTCGAGGTTGGCCAGCATCTCAATCTGGTAGTGGTTCGTTCCGAGCACATACGATTCGAGAGAATAATCGTCTTTGGTCGTGGCCACACCGGGATCTGTATCGGTGGTCTCGTGGCCCGAAGCGGCAATGTGTCGATCCTCGTACAGTAGTTTCAGAACTGCCATGCTCCAGCCGGGGTAGTGCGCCACCCCCTTGCTGTCCTTGTTCTGCATGCTGGCATCGTTCGGCCAGCGCTTGGACCAGTCGGTGCGCATGGCGACAAAGGAATGCGCCGGAATACGGCCGTGCCTCGATTCCCAAGCACGGACATCGTCCAGTGACAGGACATAGTCGGGGTTCGTGGCGACCTTGTCGTGGACATCCAGCACGACCAGGGGCATGAGCATGTCCTTGGGATCGATCTGGTCCACAGTCTTCAGGCCATCGTGAAAATGCGCCGGGGGATCGACGTGCGTTCCCCACTGACCCACGTGACAGAACTCCTCAACGTGAAAGCCGTCCTTCTTGATCGTGTAGAGGGTGCGGCGCTTCATTTCACCGAAACCTTTCCAGTGCGGTGTGGTGACACCGAACGAATGAGTCAGATCGACGAAGTGCTTACTTTCCAGCGTCGTATAGGCACTCATGAGGTCATCCGCCTGCGCCGTTGCCGACAGGAGCGAAGCTCCGATAGCAGCGAGGAGTGTGCGTTTCAGCATGTCGGAGCCCTCAGAAGTGATACAGGACGTGAACTTTCCACCACCGTGGATTTCCAGGGTAGAGCTGAGCGAGACCATTCACGCCGGTGTTGTCGAAGCCCATGACACCGTAGTGCTTGTTGGTGAAATTTTCCACCGAGGCGCCGACTTCATACTTGGCGTCCTGAGGGGTCCAGAAAACCCGGGCATTGCCGAGTCCGTAACCGCCCTGGGCCACAACCGGCAACTCGGTCAGGTTGAACCAGAAGTGTGACATGTAGTTGCCGTCGATCTGCGCCGACAGTGAGCCGGGACCCAGCGGCAAGGTGTAGCGAGCGAGGGCGTTTGCGCTCCAGCGAGGCGCATTCGGCGGGATATAGTTGCCCGGGACGCCCGTGCCGCGCGAATCGACATTCTCCACATAGGCATCCACATACGATCCGCCGAAGCCGAAGCGCCACGAGCCGTTGGGTTGCCACGTAACCTCGGTTTCGAGGCCTTTGTGCTTCGCATCGGCGTTGCGGATCACCTGATTCAGGCTCACTGTGTAGATCAGCGCCTGATAGTCGTGATAGTCGTAGAAGTAAGCGGCCGTGTTGATGCGCAAGGTATGGTCCAGGAATTCGGACTTCAGGCCGACCTCGTAGGAGGACAGCTTCTCGGGCCTGAATTGGAGGATGCTCTTGTCGCCGATGGTGATCGGGAAGAGGGGAGCCGTGAAGCCGCCACCTTTCACTCCACGGTTGTAACTTACATACGCCAGAACGTCATCCGACAGATGGAAATCCAACTGTGCCTTGCCGCTGAACAGTGTGTCTGAAAGGCTGCCGTTGTAATCCTGTAGTGTCGCATCCGTTGGTCGCGTCAGAAGGTCAACCGCGCCCGAGGGGAACGACTCGTAGGGATACCAACTGAAGTTGAAATCCTTCTGGTCGCGGGTCACGCGCGCGCCCAGGGTCAAGCCGATGAGGTCCGTGGCGCGATACTCGACCTGTCCAAACGCTGCATACGATTTGGTCAGCAGTGAATACGGTGAACGGGTCCCGGGAGTCCCGCCATCCGGTCCCGGGACGCCGCCATCGCGATAGGTATTCAGGCAGTTACCGTAGGGCCAGGCTCCTTCCGGTGGGTAGCAGGGCGGTCCGTTGTTGGGATTGGCGGGCGACACGAACTCCTGCGCGGAGTAGAAGGCCGGACCGGTCCAGCCCTCGTAATATTTGCCATCGATCCGCAGGCCGTACAACCCGGCCGTCCAGTTGAATGTCTTGTCGCCGCCGTTCAAACGGATTTCCAACGACTCCTGGGTGACCTTGCTGCCATTGAAGAATTGAAACAGGGTTGTTGGTGAGGCGTCGGAGTCCTCTCCGTAGTCCTTGTTGAGGCGCTGAAAGTCGCCTATGACACTGAGTGTGGCACCCGCGAGGTCCTGAGTGTATTTGGCGCTGATACCCGAAGTCTTGATCTTCGCGAAGCCGCTGAAGTTATCCCGGGTAGTGAAGGGACCGCTGTTCGGTACGCCGCTCGCATTGCACCCCGGGCACGTTCCATACGCATCCACGTTGGCTGGAAGGTACGCGCTGAAGCCCGTGTCCGGGCTTATGTAGGTCGCGCGCTCTTCCCACGAGCCCGCATGCACGTCCTGCTTGGCATAGCGGCCGGTGAGGAGCAGTTGTGCATCGGCAGGCAACTTGAACAACAACTCGCCGCGCAGCGCCCAGTCATTGCCGTTTTCGGCATCCGCCGCGCCGCCGGCCACATTCTTGAACAACGGATCGTAGTGGTTGCTCTGAAATGCCAGGCGAGCGTCCACGCCGTCCACAATCGGGGTGTTGACCGCGCCCTCGATCCGAGTCAGGTCGCGCTCGCCGAAGGTGACATCCACATAACCTTCCTGGTTGTCAGTCGGTTTGCGGGTGATGAAGTTGGCGAGGCCGCCGGTGGCGTTGCGCCCGAAGAGCGTGCCCTGTGGGCCGCGCAGCACTTCAACTCGATCGATGTCGAACAGCGAGAACGCGAGCCCGGCCATCTGGCTGATATACACCTCATCGAGGTAGATGGCCGCCGGACTTTCCTGGTGGTCGGCGAAATCGTTCTGCGTCACACCGCGGATGGAGAGGGAAAATGAGGAGGGTCCGTTTGGTTGCGTCATCACCACAGCGGGTATCGAGTGGGTGATGTCGGTCGCCGCAACAGCCCCCATCTGCTGGAGGTCCGAACCCGAAACGGCCGACAAAGAGATGCCCACGTCCTGGGCATTCTGGGCCCGCTTTTGGGCCGTCACTACGACCTCTTCGAGGCCTCCTGAGGCGGCGGATTCCTCGGCCGCTTCGGCTGAGCCCGCCAGCAACATACCCAGCACCAGAACCTGCGCGCGTTTCATGTCGGTATCCCCCGGATCAGGATTATGTTTTAGACCTCATTATTTCCACCGCCGTGGGTTTTTGCCAACATCTTATTCGTACCGTGCATATGCGAATCGGGTATGGTTGGGTGCATGCAAGACCTCAATGTGCGGTATCTGTATGAGGCGGCCCGGCTGGGCTCCATGCGGGCGGCGGCCGATCAGCTCGATGTCGCCGTCTCCTCCATCAGCCGCCAGATCTCGCAGTTGGAGGCGGAAGTCGGGGTTGCCCTGATAGAGCACGGCCGCCGGACGGTGATGCTCACGGAAGCCGGCAAGTTGTTGATTGAATACTATGCGGAGCAACGCACGCACCGGGAGACCTTCGAGCGCCGGCTGGCGGACCTGAAGGGCTTGAAAGCCGGGCGCGTGCGCCTGGCCATCGGTGAAGGCTTCATCGGGGACCCGCTCTCGGGCCTGTTGGCGCGGTTCGTGGCGAAGCACAGCGGGTTGAACCTGGATGTGCGCGTGACGGCTTCCTCCAGTGAAGTGGCCCGACTGGTGGTGGAGGATGAGGCCCATCTCGGGCTTGCCTTTCAATCATCCGATGACCCGCGCATCCGCGTGCTTGCATCCGTGCGACATCCCCTTTGTGTGATTCTGCGGCCCTCGCACCCGCTGGCGAAGCAGTCCAACCTGCGCCTCGCGGACCTCCAGGGCTATCCCTTGTGTCTGCCCGAATCCTCGCTGCGGACGCGCCAGCTACTCAAGGAAGCCGAGCTCGCCGAGCGCATCTGCCTGCAGCCCAGCATTACTTCCAACTCCCTGCTGTTGCTGCGCAACCTGTTGACCTCCAGCGACCTCGTGACCCTGATGCCCATGCTGGCCGTCATGGAGGAGATCGAGCGGGGCGAGCTGGTGGCACGCCAGTTGGTCAGCTCGGAGCTGCAGGAGACTTCCGTGCATGTGATCTGCCGCCTGGGGCGGCATCTGACGCCGGCGCCCCTGCGGCTCATGGAGAAGTTGGTTGCCTATCTGAACGGGTATGAGCGCTGCCTGGAGCGCGCCAATGCCTCACCGTGCAGCAAAGAAGCCCGTCAACATCGCGACAGCGGTCCGGTCCCGCTCCAGATCCGCGGCGATATGTGCGAACAGCTCTGAGGCGCCCCGATACAACTCGCTCGCGCCGGGCTCGGCGCTGACAAACCCCGCAATTTGCTGCATCTCCTCAACCCAGCGATACGCTTTGGGGAGCATGTCGGGAGTCCGTTTCGACAGGGCCTGCAGTAACACGCTCTGGCTTTCCGACATCTCGCGGTGCAACGCCTCGGCCACGCCGGCGCGCGAGGCACCGAGAATCATCGCCGTTGCAACGGCGAGCAGTCCTTTGGTGATCCCGGCATAAGCCATTTTGAGGGCCGAGGCCGTACCCGCCGGTCCGTCGAGCAGACGGATATCCAGGCCATAGGTTTTGAGAGTATTGAGAGCTGCCGCCGCCGTCCCCGCGGCATACAGATGCGGACCCGGGGAACCGGGACACGGTGGCAAGCCGATGATCCCGACATCGGCGAAGGCAATCCCACTGCCGGTGATGACCTGCTCGATCGACCGCACGGTCTGCGGACTAACGGCATTGCAATCGACGAACACAGGTTTACGAGGCGTCCCGGCAAGCCGGCCGGCGACCTCGTGAGCAAACTCCATCGCGCTGCCGGGTGGCAGAACGGAAAGCAGAAAGTCCGCCTGCGCCAGCTGTTCGAGCTCGACGGGCTGCATGCCCGCCGCTACCGCTCGCTCCCGGCTGGCTGCGCTGCGTCCCCTAAGCGTGGTCAGCACCCTGACACCGTGGTCGGTGAGCACTTTGGCGAGTCCCGCGCCCATGGCGCCCTGAGCGACAATTGCGACCAGCGGTTTCACGAGTCATCCTACGCACACGATTGTAAAACCATAGCAGGAAACAGTGGCATTGAAAAAAAAGCAGGCGGTAAAGAAGGCGGCGACCCGGCCGGAGAGCGCCGTCGGCACGCTGGAGCGGGGACTTGCCATCCTGCAGTTTTTCAAACGCACCCCGGAAGCCGGCATGGCCGACGTGGCGGCGGCGCTGGAGTTGAGCCGCAGCACGACGTATCGGATTGCGGAACGCCTGCGCGAGCTCGGGTTCCTCGAGATCAACACCTCCAACTCGATGTGGCGGCTGGGCCGTGAAACGGCGCAACTGGGCGTCGCCGCGCTGCAGTCGACGGACCTGATGCGCATCGCGCCGCCGGTACTGTTGGATCTGCTGGAAGGCACGCGCGAAGCGGTGAATCTCGCGGTTTTTGACAGCGACAGCATGGTGTTGATTTTCCGGGAGCAGGGGCCGCAATCGGTGACAATCAGCTCGCGCCTCGGTTCGCGGCGCCCGATGCATGCGAGCAGCCTGGGCAAGGCGTACATGGCCGCGCTGAAAGCAGAGGATCGGCACGCCCTGATCGCGCGGCTGGACATGAAGCGCTTCACCCCTGAGACCATCGTGGATCCCGCCGCTCTCGAGCGCAGCCTGATCAACATACAGAAGCGGGGTTTCGCCGATGACCGGCGCGAGTTCGAACAAACGCTCGCCTGTTGTGCGGCCGCCGTGTTCGATCACCGCGCCATTCCCGTGGCCGCCATCAGCGTTTCCGGGCCCGCGGAACGCATTCTCGCCAAGTTCGATCGCATCGGTGCGGAGGTCGTACTGGCCGCGCGCGCTATCTCCGCTCGCCTCGGATATCTCGAATCTCCTTGACGCCGGTCGCGGCCGCACTATAACGTTTCACTCACTGGGACATGATTCCCAATGAATGAGACACCGTTGAGATGCTGCCTCTGGACGTGCTGCGTGACCGCATTGCCGAAGGCATCATGGCCTTCCCCGCCACTCCTTTCGGCGCCGACGGCTCCCTGGATGAGCCGGGTCATGCAGCGCACGTTGCTTTCCTCGCGCAACAACAGCCGACGGCCCTCGTGGCTGCCGGCGGTGCAGGCGAGATCTTCTCGCTGACATTGCCGGAGCACGAACGCGTCGTGCGGATCACCGTTGCCAACTCCCATGGTGTGCCAGTCATCGGCGGAGCCGCTTACGGCACGATGATGGCCTGTGAAATGGCGCGCGCTGTGGAGCGAGCAGGGGGCGACGCCGTGTTGCTGTTGCCGCCGTATCTCGTACACAGCGAACAGGCCGGATTGTTTCGGCACATCCAGACTGTCTGTGCGGCTGTGTCCATTGCGGTGATTCCCTACAGTCGCGACAACGCGGTGCTCGAGCCGGAAACCGTAGAGCGGCTCGCACGCGAGTGTCCTAACATCGTCGCCTTGAAGGACGGCACCGGGGATCTGGCCGCCGTGGGGCAGATCAAGAACCGGGTGGGTGACCGCATCGCCATCATCAACGGAGCGCCGACCGCGGAAGTATTCGCTCCCCAATTCCAGGCGTTGGGTGTGCAGTCCTACAGCTCCGCCGTCTTCACATTCTTCCCCACGCTGGCGCGGCGTTTTTTCGAAGCGCTGCGCGGCCATGACCAGGTGCTCGTCAACGCAATCCTGGAGGGCTTCTACAATCCGCTCGTGGAGTTGCGCAACCGCAAGCACGGGTACTCCGTCAGTATCGTCAAAGCCGGCCTGCGCGTAGCCGGCAAATCCGCAGGTCCCGTACGCTCGCCCCTGGTCGATCTGGATGCGGTCGAGGAGGCGATGCTCGCCGACCTCGTGGCCAAGGCGGCCCAATGGAGTCAATGAGAATCGCCACTCTCGATGTCGCGTTACCTCAGCAGTCACGACTGTCGAAGCTGCTGGATTTTCCGCACGAGTTTGTGGCGCCCACCGAAGAGCTTCAAAAGATCGATGCCGTCGTCGCCTTACGGTTCGGCACGGAGCAGGCGCAGCGCTTCTCGACACGACTGCTGCACCTTCCGGGCGCGGGTGCCGATGCAGTCGACTTTGCCAGTCTCTGCCGCGGCTGCGAAGTGTGCAATGTGTTCGAACACGAAATACCGGTCGCGGAATACGTGCTCACGGCCGTCCTGTCTCATACGATCCGCTATCAGCAGTTGCGCGAATCGTTCGACGCGGATCACTGGAAGGAGTCATACGCCGCGCGCCGCATGCATGGCGAGGTGTTTGGCAAAACACTCGGTCTCGTTGGCTTCGGCCACATCGGTCGGGCCGTAACGCAACGGGCCAAGGCTTTTGGAATGCAGGTGCATGCCATCTCCAACAGTGGCAACGCGCCGGGTGCGGACTGGGCGGGGACGTCGGCACAACTCGCGCAAATGTTGCCGCGGGTCGATTTCCTGGTCATGGCGTGTCCGCTCACGCCCCAGACTCGCGGCCTGATCGGCGCATCGCAATTGGCGCTGTTGAAGCCGACCGCTGTGCTCATCAACATCGGGCGGGCACAACTCGTGGACGAAGAAGCGCTGTATCAAGCGTTGTCGGGCGGGCACCTCGGCGGTGCGACCCTGGATGTCTGGTATGACTACCCCACACCGGAGCGTCCGGGCGCACGACCATCGCGTTTCCCTTTCGCGAATCTGACAAACGTGCATTGCACCGCGCACTCCTGTGCATGGACTCCTGAGTTGTTGGAGCGGCGCTATGCCGTCATTGCCGACAACCTGGCGCGCCTGTACCGCGGTGTGGACCGGCGCCACGTTATTTTCACGGCTGCCTGAGGCGCGGTAATTGACTGCATCGCCGCGGAGTCGTAGTCTGTCTTATACAATGAACATGTGTCCCAACCACTGAGACAAAACATGCAACCATTGAGGGGGCGCAATATTGAATGGCTGGGTCACTCCGAGTTGGGTGGCCGGCCGGACGGTGTGCAGGTGATGTACCACCGAGGCTATGCCTATGTGGGCCACCCCTTCACCGGCGGCGGCGCGACCGTGGTTGACGTCCGCGATCCGCGCAACCCCACCCCTGTCAATTTCATTGCCACTCATCCGCGCTCCTGGTCGCTTCACTTCCAGACGTTTGATCGCCTGCTGCTGCTGGCTGAAGAATTCAACTTCATTGCCTACCAGCCGAAATCGAAGTGGCGCGATCCGGACTGCGGCGCCGGCCTCAGGGTCTACGACCTGGCAGATCCCGCCAACCCACGGCAGATCGGCTTCATGCCCGTACAGGGGCTGGGACTGCATCGGGTTTGGTGGACGGGCGGCCGCTACGCCTACGCATCGGCGCTGCTCGACGGATTCACGGATCACATTTTCATTGTCATCGACCTGCAGGATCCCACCGCGCCGCGCGAAGTAGGCCGCTGGTGGGTGCCGGGCATGTGCCAATCAGCCGGCGAACAACCCAATTGGACGGGCCGTGTAGCGCTTCACCATCCGGTCATCGCCGACGGCATCGCCTACTGCGCCTGGCGTGATGCAGGGACGATTCTCCTCGATGTTTCCGACCCCACGGCGCCACGATTCCTGGGTCAGCGCAATTTGATGCCGCCCTTCGGGGGATCCACGCACACGGCGCTGCCGCTCCCGCGCCGTGAGCTGGCGATCGTGGCTGATGAGGCAATGTCCGACATCAGCGTCGAGCAACAGAAATACATCTGGGTGATGGATGTCCGTAACAAATCCAACCCGGTGACCATCGCAACGATGCCGTTGCCGTCTGACAGCGATTACGTCGCAGCCGGTGGCACTTTCGGTCCGCACAACCTTTGGGAAAACCGTCCCGATGCCTACACGAGCGACACGCTGGTGTTTGCGACATTTCAGAGCGGCGGCGTGCGTGTCTACGACATCAACGATCCGTTTCGTCCGCAGGAGGTGGCCTTCTTTGTGCCGCCGCCACCGCGGACCCTTCTTGATCCGCGTCCTGGAATCAAACTCATCACACACAGTGCCGATCTCTATGTGACAGGTGACGGACTGATCTGTGTAACGGACTACAACGGCGGGTTCTACGTGTTGGAGTATCGCTGACTCGATCTGTTGCGACTGCATCGAAGCTGGGGGGATAATTCATGCATCTTAGATACTGGGCGGGCGCCTGTCTGGGGCTGCTGGCCTGCGGGCAAACATCCGGTCCGGCGCGGGCCGCCGAGACCGCCGCCGCCGAGCCTGCCGACCAACTGTCGGAGGTGGTCGTCACCGCGGAGAAGCGCTCCGAGAACGTACAGAAGGCGCCGGCGACCGTGTCCGCCGTCTCGGGCGACGATCTGGTCACGCGCGGGGTGGCGGACATCAGTCAGTCGACCGTCATGTTTCCATCCGTGAAGTTCGGCCAGATCAGCGGCACCACGCACATGTACATCCGGGGTATCGGTGCCGAGCAGGACCGCGCCTCCATCGATCCGCTGTCGGCGATGACCGAAAACGGCATCGTGCTGCCGCGCGAAGTCACCGGCAACAATCTGTTCGATGTGACCGCGATCGAAGTGTTGCCCGGACCGCAGAGCACGTTGTACGGAACGAGCGCTGCCGGCGGCATCGTCAGTGTCGTGGATAACAAGCCGACGAAGACGCAGGAAGGCTATGCGATCTTCGAGACCGGCAACTTCCAGTTCAAACATCTGACGGCTGTTGAAAATATGCCGCTCAGCGATACGCTGTCGGTGCGTGGTGCGTTTGATGCCGCGTATCACGACGGGTATCAGACCAGCGGTGCCGATGCGGAAGATGAAATCGCCGCGCGTATCTCCGCGCTCTATACACCCAATGGCGATTTCTCGGCCTATCTGTGGTACAGCTATAACCACACGGGCGGGCAGCCGGCCAACACGGTGACCCTGACGGCCAACCATGTGTTTGCCGATCCCAAGCATCCGTGGAACGACTATTCCTGCACAGACTCGGGAGCCGGGGCCCCCCTGGGCGCCAATCCCAACTGCGATCCGTTCTACATCGGCCAGCAATCCCAGGACTTCACCACCAACATCCTGGGCGGTCAGTTCGACTGGCACCTGGATGGCATGACGCTCAGCATGATCCCGGGTGCCCTGGTGGACAGTGGTACCACGCTGCAGTATTTCAGCCCGTTCCCCAACTACCAGGCCATCGGCAATCACCAGTACAGCGATGAGCTGCGCATCGCCAGCGACTCGGAGAAACCCCTGAAATGGCTGGGCGGCCTGTATTTCTACCAGGCGCGCGAATACCAGTACTTCAGCGTGAACAACACGCTGCTGCAGAACATCAACCACGAGGCCGGCAATCCCGAGCTCTGGAACGAGGACCGCACGCTGGCGGCATTCGGCCAGGCAACTTACTCGATCACTGACTTCCTGCGCGTGACCGGCGGCCTGCGGTATTCCTCAAATCACAAGGAAGCCACGGGTTGCAACTGTTCGGCAGGGGGCGGGGAGGGCGTCTACTTCACGTTCGATCATACGTGGCCGCGGGTCGACTGGAAGGTCGGTGTGGAAGCGGATGTCGGCGAGCATGGGTTCTGGTATGCCACGGTGCAGACCGGCTACAACAACGGCGCCTATCAGTACTTCAATTCGACCGGCCTGCTCGGTCCGGAGAATGCGGGACCTGCGCCGCAGGTTCTGCCCTCGAAGCTCGTGTCCTATTCGACGGGCACCAAGTTCCGCTTCTTCGACAACCGGCTCGAGGTCAACAACGAGATCTATTTCTATAACTACAAGGACCTGCTGATCGCGCCGTTCGACGATAATCCGGCGCACTACGGCACGGCTTTCTACAACGCCGACAAGACCGAGATCTACGGCGATGAGCTCGACATCAAGTTCCTCCTGAGCGCGAGCGATCAGGTGCAGGTGAACTTCAACTACAACCATGCACGCGCCATCGACTTCGTGGTCGGCGATCCACCGGTCAACTACGGTGGCCTGCAGCTCATCGAGGCTCCCGATGTCATTGCCAATCTAGGCTACCGGCATACCTTCAGGCTGGCGGATGGAGCCGCTGTGGAATTCAATGCCAACAGCCACTATGAGAACGGCTTCTGGGGTACGTTCGATCACGCTCCGACGACCCACCAGCCGGCCTTCACCAAAACGGACGCGAATCTGACGTACCGCGCGGCGAGCGGAAAGTGGAATGTCAGCGCCTGGGCCAAGAACCTGGAGAACCGGGCTGTGATCGGGCCGGGTGCCTATGTAGGCGCGGGTACCATAGGTGGCGTGTACTGGGTATTGCCGCCGCGGACCTACGGCGTGAGACTGGGAATCAATTGGTGAGCATCCTTTGATATGAACACGCGGGGCTGGCGGTATTGGTGTGCCTACGCGGTCATGATCGCGCCGAATGCGGCTGTGGGTCTGACCTTGGCGGCCATGCCGCCGATCCTCCCGGAGCTCGCAGTGCGTCTGGGAAGCGATCGCGCTGCCCAGCTCGTCACATCCGTGTCGGGCTTCGGGATGATCGTGGGCGGTCTGTTCAGCGGCCGGTTGCTCGAGCGCACGGGAGTTCGCAATTTCACGTTGGCCTCGCTCGTGATCTATGGCGTGTTCGGCACACTGTGCTGGTTCCTGTCGAGCGCCCTCACGATGGGACTGAGCCGGTTTGTGCTGGGCATGGGCGGTGTTTTCTTCAGTACCGCCGCTTTAGCGCTCACGGCCGCCACGTTCACGGGCGAGGCCCGCTCGCGGGTGATCGGGCTCCAACAGGCGACGTCCCAGGTTGTCAACGTCTGCGCGGTGTTTATTGTGGGCGCCATGGTGGCGGTGACCGGGTGGCGCGGCGCGTTTATGCTGTACGGCGCCTTTGCGGTGTTGTTGTTTGTTCTGGCTCTGTTGGGTGTCAGCAAGGCCATCTCGGCGGGCGCCGCAGCGCCGGCAGGCGCAACCGCGAGCGCGGTTGAGGCACCGGCCTCCAGTGCGTTTTTGCGGAAGATCGCGCCCATTTGTGCGCTCACGACGCTGATGGGGATCCTGACAGTCATTCCCATGGCGCAATTGCCCTTCGTACTGGCAGACAACGGCCAGGGTTCGCCGCAGCAGGTGTCGCTCGTCCTGGGCGTCAATTTCGTGTTCGCCGCCATCAGCGCAATGAGCTTCGCCCGGCTGACCGGGCGCTTCGGCAAGCCGGCCACTTTCATGGCCGGGCTCACCTGCGGCATGGTGGGTATTGCACTCATGGGCCTCACTCATGGACTACCGCTGTCCTGTGTGGCGGCCGCCCTGGCCGGACTCGGCACGGGTATCTACAACACGTATGTATTCGATCATGGGGTTGAGATATCGCCGCCCGTCTACCACGGCAGGGCCGCGGGCCTGCTGTTTGCCTTCATGTTCTTCGGGGCGTTCATCAATCCCCTGGTCGCCGGACTCTTCTCGCAGATTTTCGATCTGCATAATGCGTTTCCCGCCATGGCTCTCGTGGCGGTGTTGTGCGGTCTGCCCGTGATCCTGTGATGGACGTGCGGATCTGCACCGCCCCGAGTAGTGCAACAGCCACTGGTGAATGTCGCGGTCAGGTGTTGATCTCCGGCTCCTACGGCGGTGAATACAACGCCTGGCACGCTGCAAAATGGGGATTGCGCGGTGTGGTCCTCAACGATGCCGGCGTCGGCAAGAACGAAGCCGGAATCCAGGGGTTGGCCTTTCTTGATGGCATCGGCCTGCCGGCCGCCGCTGCCGATGCATGGACCTGCCACATCGGCGACGCGGAGCACATGCTGGCCCATGGCACCGTCAGTCGAGTGAATCGTGCCGCATCGCGACTCGGCTGCATTCCCGGGCAGAGCGTTCGCCACTGTGCTCAGCGCATGTGCAGCGGACCTGTCATCGATGCCGCGCTGCCGCCGCTCAAAGGAGGCAAGCGCCATGTCATTAGTAACAACGAGGGAAAGCCCGAGGTAACCTGTCTGGATGCGGCTCCCATGCTCGAGCCTGCAGATGCGGGCAGTATTGTTGTGACCGGCTCGCATGCGGCGTTGTTTCGGGGCAAGCCCGACAACGTGATCAATGTCGATGTGCGCGCAATCTTTTTCAGCGACGCCGGAGTAGGGCTCGACAATGCGGGCATTGCCCGGTTGCCCACGCTCGATGAGCGCGGGATCGTCGCCGCCACCGCTGCGGTGGATAGTGCCGCCATCGGTGACTCGCTTTCTATCTATCACGACGGCGTGATCTCCTTCCTGAACTCGACGGCTGCAGCACTCGGTGGCCGCCCCGGAATGAGCATCCAGGGGTTCATTCGGATTCTGCTCACGCGTTGGAGGAAGGCCGGGTGAAGTTGGTTCGATGCGGAGCCGCCGGTGCCGAGCGGCCGGGGATACTCGACAGCTGCGGAGTGATCCGCGATGTGTCCGGGTTGGTTCGTGACTGGATGCCGGCGCAATTGAGCGCCGCTGAAATGGCCCGGTGGTCGAGACTGGATACGAGCGAATTCCCGGTCGTGCCGCCGGGGACCCGTTTAGGGATGCCACTGACGGGGGTGCGCAAATTCCTCGGGATCGGCATGAACTTCCACGACTTCGCCCGTGAGGCCGGCCGGGCGGTGCCTGCGGAGCCGGCCCTGTTCACCAAGGCGATCAGTTGTCTGGCCGGGCCCGACGACGATGTTGTATTGCCCCGGGGGTCCGTCAAAACCGATTGGGAGGTGGAGTTGGGCGTGGTGATCGGTCGAACTGCACGCTGTGTCGACCCAGCCCGCGCCCTGGAGTGCGTCGCCGGCTACTGCCTGGTGAACGATCTGTCGGAGCGCGAGTTTCAGAACGATCGCGGTGGCACGTGGGACAAGGGCAAAGGGTGTGACACGTTCGGGCCGATCGGGCCCTGGCTGGTGAGTGCCGATGAGATCCCCGATCCGCAGGCGGGAATCGATCTGTGGCTGGAAGTCAACGGTCGGCGTTACCAGGACGGCAACACCCGCGAGATGATTTTTCCAGTCGCCGAGCTGGTGGCGCGTATCAGTTGTTACATGACGCTCGAGCCGGGAGACATCCTCACTACCGGCACGCCTGCAGGCGTTGGCTCGTCCGTAAAGCCGGCCCCTGTGTATTTGCAGCCGGGTGATGTGATGCGCCTGGGAAGCAGTCGGCTCGGTGTCCAGACCCATCGCGTTGTGGCTTGGCCGGAGCCGGTGACGACGGGCTGAGGTAGCCAGCTCAGTTTCATTGCCCAAAACGCAACGACCTTCGGCGGCGATGTCATTGAATCGCTGCTCCGCACCGGGGCATCCTGCCGGCCGTTGCCCTGGCACGATGCAAACCCGACGATGGCTGGAATCCCGCGCTTCCGACTAACTCCTCATTACGAGATCTCACGTGTCATCAAAGGCGGGTGGCAGCTCGCCGGCGATCACGGGCCCGTAGACCCGGACAGCGTCGATCGTGACATGGCCGCCTTTGTCGAGGCCGGCATTACGACTTTCGACTGCGCGGACATCTACACCGGGGTGGAAGCGAAGATCGGCGCGTTCAGGTCCCGGCATCCGGGCCTGGCGGCGCGCGTCCAGGTGCATACGAAGTTCGTGCCCGACCTGAACGAGCTCGAGCAGGTGGATGATGCGTACGTGGAACGTATCATCGATCGCTCGCTGCGGCGGTTGCACACCGATCGGTTGGACCTGGTGCAGTTCCACTGGTGGGATTATGCGGTACCGCGCTATGTCGAGACGGCGATGGCGCTCGAGCGCCTGCGCCTCAAGGGCAAGATTGCCCACATCGGTGTAACCAACTTTGACGTTCCACACCTGATGGAACTGCTCGATGCCGGGGTCCCCGTCGTCTCGCATCAATTGCAGTATTCGCTGCTCGATGCCCGCGCGCGCAATGGCATGCTGCAGGCCTGCCAGGCCCGGGGAATCGGGCTACTCTGTTATGGCACCGTGGCGGGTGGCTTTCTCTCGGACCGCTGGTTGGGCCAGGCCGAGCCGGTGAATGGGTTCAGCAACCGTTCCTTGATCAAGTACAAGTTGATCATTGATGACTTCGGCGGTTGGGAGCTGTTCCAGGAGCTGCTGCGAGCTTTGCGCGGCGTCGCTGACCGGCACTCCTGCGATATCGCCACCGTGGCCTCACGCGTGATGTTGCAGCGCGAAGGGGTCGCGGCGGTTATTGTTGGTGCAACGAACGCGTCGCATTTGGATGCCAACGCCCGTATTGGTGCAGTGGAGCTCGATTCCGACGATCTGGCCGCGATTGACGCTGTTGCTCAACGGCACGTCGGGCCTGAAGGGGACGTCTTTACCCTGGAACGCGATCGAGAGGGACGGCATGGACGCATCATGAAGTACGACCTAAATAAGTGAGCCACAGTTGCACTGCGCACACCGTTGCGCTGAGCGCAACGATTCCTCTCCCGTCCGGTCATTGAATGCCCGTTCCCGCCATTGATAATCAATCAGAGGTGATTACCATGACCGCACTGATCAAACGCCGCTCCCTGGCCGCCGGCGCCTGTCTGCTGCTCGGACTGTTGTCCTCGGGGCTGAATGCCGCCGCTGCGCGCCACGATGTCCTCGTTGACATGTTTGTGTGGTGGAATGCCGCTTACAAACAGAAGGACGGCTTCACCGAAGCAGCCTTCTCGAAGTACTTCACGGAGGACGCCATCCTGCGCGTCAACGGCAGCGATCGCAGCAAGGGACTGAAGGATCTCGCTGCGCACTTCCGCGATATCCAGGCTCGCACCGAGCTGGTGGAGATCGAGCTGCCCTTCATCGACGAGTTCGCCTCGCCCGGCGGCGACAAGATATTCACTCATCACATCGTCAAGGCCCGCGAGAACGGCCACGACAGTCGCGAGCGCGTGATGGGATATGCCGCCATCCGCGACGGAAAAATATCACTGATCAACTTCGTCAGCGCGCCCGACGCGGCTGCAAAATAACACGGGGAGAATGATATGACGGTTCGAAGCAACCCGCTGGCACCGCGTAAGGTGCAATGCGCAGTTCGAGCTGCGCTGTGCATGCTGGCGGTAGCTTCCGCGGTTCAGTCGGCAATGGCCGCCGATGACGAGAGCGAGTCGCTGGGCGAAGTGGTCGTCACGGCCCAGCGCCGCGAGCAGAACCAACGCGATGTTCCGATCAGTCTGACGACGTTCTCCGGGGACGCAGTGGACAAACAGAACTTCCAGGGCGTCGAGAGCTACTTTGCGCAGACGCCGAACGTCAGCTTCACGACCCAGGGTTCGCGTGACCGTAAGGTATTGGCGCTGCGTGGCGTCAGCGATCTGCTCTCGCCTGATTCGAACATCCGCGAAGGCAGCTTCGCATTCTACGTTGATGAATTCGACGTGGCGCCGGGCACGGTCAACCCGGAACTGGTCGATGTGGACCACATCGAGGTGTTGCGCGGACCGCAGGGCACTTACTTCGGCCGCAACTCGGTGGGCGGTGCAATCAACATCGTCACCAGGCAGCCCACCAACGACTGGTACCTGGAAGGCTCGGCACAGTATTCGAGCTTCAATACGGTCGACTCGCACGTCGTATTGAATGCTCCCCTGATCAATGATTTCGCCGCATTGCGTGTCGTCGGACGCTACGAGCGCAGTGACGGCAACATCACGAACATCAACCCGATCGGCGGCGGCAACGACAACAAGTACAACTATGGCAAGGCACAGCTGCGCCTGACTCCGAACGAACAGCTCACTATCGACTTCATCGGCGCGATCACCAAGGAAGATGTGGGCATGCGCGATGGCGTACCGTCCGGCGTGCTGGCCAGCTTCTCGCAGTTCCTGTACGGCGAGCCGCCGTACAACGGGCAGGCCATTCCCGATGGTGTCGGCTTCTGGCCGAACAACACGAACAAGGTGAATTTCAACCGGCCTCAGGATGTCGGTACGCGCTACGCCTACGGTGAAAACCGGGTCCGCTTCTCGACCGACTATTTCAACATCACGAACGTCATTGGCTACATCAACTCCAATGAGTTTCTCATGGGGGATATCGATGGCAGCAGCATCGATTTCTTCTACGAGCACGAGTCGATCCAGCGCGATGCCATGAGCGAGGAGTTCCGGGTGTCCTCCAATCCCGGCAAGCCGGTGGACTGGACCGCGGGCTTCTTCTTCTCACACGACCGTGGGCATACCCGTCAATTTACGTACGCCGGCGCGCAAGCGACCCTGGGGTTGCCAAACGGAGCGGAAATTACCTCGTCCTATTCGGATGCGGATGCCAAGAGCTATGCCGGCTTTGCCGAAGCCGTGTGGCACGCAACTCCCGAGCTGGCCGCGACGGTTGGCGGCCGCTACACACACGAGCAGGTTTCTCAGCTTGCTTACAACACCTCGTCCGGAGTGATCAACAGCCTGGTCGATGCGGGTGCTACGTTCAACAACTTCTCGCCGCGTTTTTCGCTGGGCTACAAGCTGACCGCGACGCAGAACGTGTACGCAACCATTTCCCGCGGCTTCAAGTCGGGCGGGGTGCAACCGGGAACACCGCTGACTACGCAGTCCTATGCGCCGGAAACGCTCTGGAACTACGAGGCCGGCTTCAAGGGTGAGTTCCTGGAGAACCGCTTGCAGGTCAACTCATCGATCTTCTACATGGACTGGAAGAATATCCAAACCGAATCGGCATTCGGGCAGACCAACGATGCCGGCGCCATCGAGTTTACGGGCGTCATCGGCAATGCGGCCTCGGCCAAGAGCTACGGTGCGGAGACGGAGGTCATCGGGCGCGTACTGAGCAATCTCACGCTGTCCGGCGGAATCGGCTACGACCAGGCCAAGTTCGGCGACTATAAGAACGCCTACGTGGAAGGTGCGCTGGTCAACCTGAGCGGCGCACCGTTGCCCAACGCGCCCCGGTGGACCGGTCACGCAGCCGCGGAGTATTCCCATGCCCTCGGCGGCGACCACGAAGGGTTCGTGCGGCTGGAATGGAACTTCAAGGGGGCCATCAAGCCGGACCTGACCTCCGAGGTTCATTCGGGGTTCCCCTACGACGTGCCGGCCTATAATGTGACGAACCTGCGGTTGGGTGTGAGCGCGGGGGACAAGTGGGACGTGGTTGCGTTTGCGGAGAATCTGTTCGACCGAAAATACTTCACCAACGCTTACGAGAAGGCGTTTGCAGGGGGAATGTTCGTCAACCCGTCTTATCGTAGCTTCGGTGTCAAGGTCACCGTGAGGACTCAGTGACGGTTAAGTTCCGGATCGTGCCGCGGTTGTTGGCCGCGGCCCTTCTCTTCTGTTGCGCGGCTCAGGCGGAGGAAACCGAGTCGCAGCGTTTCCGGGCGTTTCTCGACCACGCATATGACGGGGTCGTGCAGCGAAGTCCTATCCTCGCCTCCGAGTTCGGTGAGCACGTAGGCGAGGATCGATGGGACGATGTTTCTGAGGTCGGACTGGCGGCCGATGCCAAGGCCATTCGGGACCAGCTCGACGCAGTCAAATCCCAGTTCTCGTACGACGAGCTCGATGCGTCCGGCAAGCTGCAGTATCGGGTGTTCGTCAACGAGTCGCAGTTATTGCTCGACCGCTATCGCTGGCGGGATTCGTTCTATCCGCTGAATCAGATCGTCGGGTTGCATGTTGAAGTCCCCGATGTCCTGATCAATCAACAGCGCCTGGACTCTGTTGCGGACGCGCAGATCTATATCAGGCGTATAACCGCCACGCGGACGCTGTTCGGCCAGTTGACAACCCGAATGTCTGCGCAGGCGGCCAAGGGTATTTACATGCCCAAGAGTGTCTATCCGCTGTTGATTGACGGCGCCCGGAATGTGATTACGGGCGCGCCGTTCGACAAAGGCCCCGATAGCGCGATCTTTGCGGATTTCAAACGTCGTGTGAGCCTTCTGTCTGTCCCTGAGCAGCAGAAGCTACGCCTGGTGAATGATTGCCGTTCAGCCTTGCTGCTGCTGCTGGGACCCGCCTATCAGAACCTGATTGAACTGCTGCAGAAGCACGCCGCGCAGACCAGGGTGGATGGGGGAGTGTGGCAGATTCCTCACGGGGACGAGTTCTACCGATTTCTGATCCATCAGTTCACCACAACTGACATGACGCCGGCGGATGTGCACGCACTGGGGCTCGAGCAGGTGGCCAAGGTGCATGCCCAGATCGAGGAGGTCATGCACAAGATCGGCTTCCAGGGCTCGTTGCGCGAGTTTATGGACCAGACGCGGGCTGATCCTCGGTTCTACAACGAGAATACCGATGCCGGTCGCGTTGCGCTTCTGACTCGCGCTCGCGGCATCGTCAGCGCCATGCAGGCGCACATCACAGACGAGTTTCTTGCACCGGCGCCGCTGCCCCTGGAGGTGCGTCGCACTGAGGCTTACAAGGAGGCCTCGTCACCGGCTGCTTTCTACGAGCCCGGATCACCCGATGGCCGTCGCCCCGGCGTAGTGAATCTCAACCTGTCAGATATGAAGTTGCAGCCGACCTACGAGTTGGAGGACCTGCTGTATCACGAGGGTCTGCCCGGTCATCACATGCAGATCTCGACGATTCTCATGGATCGCGGGATTCCCAGGCTGCGCAAGGTGAACCAATGGTGGCAGGACACTGCATTTGTCGAAGGGTGGGGCCTGTATGCCGAGCAGTTGGGTAAGGACATGGGGTTCTACCAGGATCCTTACTCGGACCTGGGGCGCCTGACCGGCGTGTTGTGGCGGGCTTGCCGGTTGGTTGTCGACAGCGGTTTGCACTACAAGCGTTGGTCGCGCGAGCAGGCCATCCAATATCTCGATGAGAATTCAGCGGCGCCCCACGGCACCATTGTGCGTGAAGTGGACCGCTACCTGGCCGTGCCTGGGCAGGCCACGGCATTCACGGTCGGGATGCTGAAATTCATCTCCGAGCGCGAGCGGGCCCGGCAGGCGCTGGGGCCGAAGTTTGATGTCCGCCAATACCATCACATTGTCCTGGAGAACGGCTATCTGCCCCTGTGGGCGGTTCAAGACCGGGTGAACGAGTGGATCGCCGCGGAGCAGTCGCCGTTTCGAGCCTTGGTCGAGAGCTATTGGCGGGACTACCTGCATCTGGATCCGGCGCTGGCCTTGTCGGTGGGCGATTTCTCGTCCGAGGAGCGATTTGACGAGTCACTGACAGATCAGTGGCGTGAACAGATGCTGTCACTGCTGCATCACTACTCCGATGCGCTGGCCAGATTCGATCCGGCGCAGCTTTCGGAGGATGACCGGACCAGCTACAGCATGCTGCGTTACCGGCTGGACAGTGACCTGGGCTTCTATGGCGGCAAGGCCTTTGAGATATCACGGCTGCTGCCCATCAATCAGTTCCAGGGCCTGCACGTTCAATACGCCGTTGAAGCAGCGGGCTCGGGCGCGTTTCCGTACAAGACGGCTGCCGACTACGACAAGGCATTGGTACTCGCAGATGGCTTTGCACGCTGGGCCGATGCAGCGATCGCGCGGATGCGTGAGGGTATTGCACAGAACGTGGTGCTGCCCAAGTTGATTGTCGATCGGATGTTGCCGCAGTTGCAGGTTCATCTGAATGTGGCACCCGAGAGCAGTCAGTTCTGGCATCCGATCGAGATCATGCCCACGACGATTCCGGCGGAAGATCGCAAGCGTCTGGCGGATGCCTATCGGGAGAAGATTACTCGAGTCATCCAGCCCGCGTATCAACGGCTGTATGACTTCCTTGCGCAGGAATACGCGCCGCATGCGCGTCAGACGGACGGCCTGGGGGCTGTGCCGGGCGGCAAGGATCTCTATCGGTACTACGTGAAATATCACACGACGACCGATATGACGCCCAAAGAGATCCACGAGCTGGGCCTGGCCCAGGTTCGGGAGATCTCCCGTCAGTTGGCCGCGATTGAGAAGACCGTAGGCTTCAAAGGCTCGCTGCCGAAGTTCTTCGCGCACGTTCGCGCTGACCCCGAACAACACTTCGGGCAGCCCGAAGAAGTGCTGCCGGCGTTTCAGGCGGCACGTGATCGCATCGTTCCCCATTTGCCGTCACTGTTTGGTGTGCTGCCCAAGGCGCCGTACGAGGTGCGTGCACTGCCGGACTCGTATCGTCAGTCGCGAGACAACGGTTACTACTCGGCGGCCGCCGGGGACGGGTCGCGGCCCGGTGTTCTGTGGATCAACATCTACGCCCCGGGTGTCCAGGACAAATTCAACCTCATGACGATCTCACTGCATGAGGGACTGCCCGGCCATCACTTCCAGACGTCCATCGCCTCGGAGCGCCGGGATCTGCCGTCATTCCGCCGTTTTGACATGACCAACGCGTATGTCGAAGGCTGGGGGTTGTATGCGGAGTCGCTCGGCCAGGAGATGGGTTTCTACTCCGATCCGTGGCAATACTATGGACATCTGAACTACGCGATTCTGCGGGCCAATCGGCTGGTCATCGACACCGGTATTCACGAGATGGGTTGGAGCATCCAGCAGGGCGTGCGTTGGATGACCGAGCACTCCTCCATGACCGAAGCACAGGCGGCTGCTGAAGTAGAGCGGTATGCGGCATATCCCGGCCAGGCGCTTTCCTACAAGCTGGGCGAGCTGAAAATCCTTTCCCTGCGCAATCAGGCCCAACACCAACTGGGCGATCGCTTTGACATCAAGGCGTTCCACGACCAGATCCTGACGGGCGGCAGCATGCCGTTGCAGATCCTGCAGGAGAAGGTGGATCGCTGGCTCGCAACGGCGCCGGCGCATTGATAGAGGTATTCATGATCCGTATCAGAATGGCGTTCATTTTCCTGGCTGCCTGCCTGTCGTTCGCGTCCGTGGCATCTGCGCAGGCTCCGGCCGCGCCTGGTGCGCCAGGGGCTGTAGTGGCGTTGGTGGATGGCACCGTGGTAGCCATCGATGGCGGTCCTGCGCTACAGAACGCGGTTGTATTGATCGAAGGTGACCGGATCTCGAAAGTGGGGGTTGCGGGGACGGTCAGTGTGCCGCCCAACGCCAAAGTCATTTCCATGAAGGGCAAATGGCTCATCCCGGGTCTCATGAACATGCACGTTCACCTGGGGCTGCGTTTGCCCGGAGCCGCCGGTGCTGAGCTGATCAATGAGACGGATCGGGAGCAGGTGTTGCGCATGGCTTCCAACGCGCGCTTGTCGTTGTTGTCGGGGACCACGTCGTTGCGCCTCGTTGGCGAGGATCGTGGCAATGACTTCGTGTTGCGTGCCGCGATCGAGAAAGGTGAGGTCATTGGTCCGCGCCTGAAGACGGCGGGCGGCGTGATTGTGCCCACTGGCGGGCACGGTGACACAGAGGCGGACGGGCCCTACGGGTTGGCGAAGGCGGTCCGCGAGCAGATCAAGCTGGGTGCCGATTGGATCAAGATCGCGATTTCAGGAGGCATTGCTGATACCCATGGCAGCATCTCCGCGGCTCCCATGACCGATGAGGAAATGAAGACCCTCATCGAAGTTGCCCACCGCAATGGGATCAAGGTGACGGCACACAATGGTTCATCCGTGGCCGCGCATCAGGCGATGCAGTTCGGCATCGATGGGTTCGAACATGGCTATCACCTCGATGACAGCGTGTTGAAGGAGATGAAAGCCAAAGGCGTGTGGCTCGTCCCGACGATTGTGGTGAGCCAGCCGGGCGCCCGTGAGTTCTACAAGAAGATTGGCTCACCCGCCTGGTACCTGGCGCGTGTTGACAGCACGGGCAAGGATCACTGGGCCATGCTGCAGAATGCAATCAAGCTGGGTGTCAACATTGCATTGGGCACTGATCAGTTTCCCTTTGAGCCCAATGGCGGGACCACGGCGACGGTTGCGGAAGCGGAGCTCTACGTCAAAGCGGGTATGACGCCGCTGCAGGCATTGCAATCGGCCACGACGCAGTGCGCGAAGATGATGGGAGTTGAAGCCGACGTGGGTCGCCTGCAACCCGGCAAGTACGCTGACGTCGTGGCTGTCGAAGCGGACCCGACAAAAGATATCAGCGCGTTGCGCACAATTGATTTCGTGATGAAGGGCGGGGTGGTCTACCGCAACGACGCCGCGCCGGTGTTGCCGCAGGGTTGAGCGGAGTCACAGGCTGAGTCCGCAAGCGGTGTCAGGACATAGACGTGAGCAGTGCCGGTACGTAAATCCAGGCCGTTTGCCGCAATGACGCCCGCGTCATTGATCTGCGAGCCGCCCAGCAGCTGCACCTGGCCGTGCAACGGGTCATCCACACTGATGAGTGTGATCACGTCGTAGATCTGGCTGTCCTGATACAGAAAGACAGTGGGCCCGGCTGCAGTGTAGGCCGCACCCACAATCTGACTATTCACATTGATGCTTTCAGGATAGACAGAATCGTCGGGCGCCTGGCCGGGGGTCGGGGGGGGCAAAACGCCCAGGTCAACTGTCTGCCCGTTGCTGTAAAGGAATCCGTGTGGGGCGGTGTTACTCGGGCCGACGGCCACGGACTGCGTGCCCACGACTTCTCCCTTATTATTGATTGCCGAAGCAAACATGGGTGCCAGCGGCGGAGCCAGCCCGCCGGGAAACCCCGGAATCACCTGCCAGACGCCGTCGGTGCATAGTTCGGAGCCGTTCCAACCATTGGCGCTGACGCCCACGATCTGACCGCGATCATTGATGGCCTGCGCCGTGATGACCGAGTCCGGCTGCTCGAAATGGCAGCGCGGACCGATACCCACATATTGGTTGTCCGGCGTGCTCCGATTACCGATCAGCTCATCACGATCATTGATACTCACGGCATAGGCGTTTGGACCGAGTGTCCGGCGAGTGAGTACACCGTCATGATATAGAACGATGCAGTCGGGTCCGGGATCAGGATTGGCCTGCGGTCCGAGCACATTCAGGAGCACCACGCCCCGATTGTTGAGGCCCGCGGCAGCCACGACCAGCGGGCCTGCGGCGGGGCCGTACCTGCATTCGGCAGATAGGCGCGGCAGAGCATTCAGGTTGAGGGCTGCGCCGCTTTTCTCGTAGAGGTACGAAGGCGCGGAGTCGTTCCCTTCCCAGGTGAGCACCTGGTCCCTGTTGTTGATAGCCAGGACATATTGGTTGGCACCCAACTCCTGGACTGAGTAGGAGGGTGGGCCGGCCATTGAAAGGGGGCTGACACTCAGGCCGGCCAACAGCAATCCGTACACCAACTGCGACTTCATGCGCACATCCCGATCGTCCATGAGAGGAGTGCTCACGACTTTCGCATGCGCGGCACCTGAACTGCAAGAACCGGCTGCCGATTTAATGAACGTCAGCCACCGGCTTGGCTACCTTCACGGCCAACCCGAACGCCGATAGGCAGAACACGGCCGCCACGAGGATAGGGATGCCCGGCTGATGTAGCTGGACATCGTGCCTGACCGCGAAGGCCAGCAGCGACAAGTACAGCAGCGGCCCGAGGATCGCCGTCAGCCCCATGAATGCTGAATTCAACCCCTGCAGGCGTCCCTGCTCATTCGCGGCCACCCGCCGCGACATCAGGCTCTGCAACCCCGGCATGACCAACGCCCCGAGGGCACCCGCGGGGACACCACAGAAAAACCAAAAGGGTGTGGCCGCCAGTCCATACGTCAGGAATGCGAGTGTCGCGCTGACGAGTCCGATCAACAGTGCACCGCGCTCGCCGGCCGCCTTCACAACCCGCCCCACGACCAGAGTCTGCACCAGGATCTGACTCAAGCCTGTCGCCACCAGCATCATCGAAGCGGCCTGCGGTCCCCAGTTGAATCGATATCCCACGAACAACACGAAAATGCTGGGGAACACGTTGTGTGCCATGAGGAACAGGACATTGATCGACACCAGCCCGAACAGGTTGGTGCGCTCACGCAGGAAGCTCAATGAGCCCACCGGGTTGGCTTTGCGCCAGTTGAGTGCGGGCGCCCGCCGCTCCGGTGGCAATGATTCGGGCAGCACGAAGAATCCGTACAACCAGTTGAGCGCCGCCAGCCCGGCGGATACCCAGAAGGGCAGCCGCAGGTTGATATCACCCAACACGCCGCCGATCGCCGGGCCTACGATAAATCCAACTCCGAAAGCCGCACCCAACAGGCCGAACGCCTTGGCGCGCTCCTGGGGCGGTGTTACATCCGCGACATAGGCGTTGGCCGTAGAAAAGCTCGCGGAGGTGATGCCATTGATCACCCGCCCGACAAACAGCCAGCCCAGTGTCGGCGCCAGGGCCATGAAGATGTAGTCCACGCCGAGCCCGAAGATGGATAACAACAGCACCGGCCGGCGCCCGAAGCGATCGGACAACATGCCGACGATCGGCCCGAAGAAAAACTGCATCAGCCCCCAGGTCATTGCAAAGACAATCGTGTACTGGGCCGCCAGCGCGGTATCGCCGCCGGCAAACTGCTTCACCAGGTTCGGCAACACCGGGATCATGATGCCGAGGCTGATGACATCCATCAGCGCGGTGGCAAAGATGAACAGCACCGCGGCCTTTCTCGGGCCTTGCGGGACGGCGGGAGTGACTACGGGTTGCGCGGCTGTGTCATTCATTGGAGCGGCGACTTTACCCGATTGCGGCGGCGACGCTACTCGCCTTTTTTAGCCGCTCTTCATATACAGCATGCGCCAGCGCTTGCTACTGGATGTCAGTGCCGTCGCTGACTCAGCAGCGGGCTTCGGTTTTTGATGGGCGAGCCGAGGCGAGGGCCCGGCTCAATGCCTTGAGCAGATCCTGGGGATTGCTCGGTTTCTGCAGAACCGTGAAAAACAGCTGGCGGTCATTGTCCAGCGACCCGGGCTGGGCGGTCTGAGCAATCACCGGAATGTGTTTGAGCGCGGCATCGCGACTCAAATGCTGGGTAGCCGTGAGACCGTCCATGATGGGCATGAAGATGTCCATCAATATGGCCGCCGGTGGCCGCGCACGCGCGCTCGCCAAAGCTTCCGCGCCGTCACGCGCCTGCGAGGTCATGTACCCGGCATGCGCCAGGATCAACGCCATGATCTCCCGCGAGTCGTCGTTGTCGTCGACGATGAGAACGTATCCTGACATCTACTGGATCGCTGTGCGGCCGGCGAGTTGTGCAATCTGCCCGACCAGCTCCAGTGGCTGCACCGGCTTCTCAATGAAGATCTGGAATCCTGCCGATTCAGCCGCCGAAGCATGCTCGCTGGCCAGGTAGGCGCTCAACACCGCCGCCGGAATCTTGCGCGCCGCGCTCGGCAGCGCACGCACCGCGCGCATCAGATCAAATCCGTCGCGACCCGGCATCGCCAGGTCCGACACGAGAACCGTAGGCTCGTGTTGATCCAACAATTGCAACGCCTCATCCGCCGATGCCGCAGTCAGGACCTCGGCGCCGTGATGCCGGAGAATTCCCTCCAGCGTCGACAGCACCTCCGGCTCATCGTCGACAACCAAAATGGATACGCCATCGAGCCGTGCCTGCGGCGGCTCGATTCCCGCACGCCGTCGCAACCACGTCCCGGGTTGGTCGAGCACGGCCGGCACGGGGAATTCCAGGGTCACGCTCGTGCCCAGGTTCCTGCCTGCGCTGGTCGCTTTGACGCTGCCGCCGTGCAGTTGAATCAGTTCCTTCACGATGGTGAGGCCGAGGCCCATGCCGCCGAAACGGCGGGTGGAGCTCGGGTCGGCCTGCCGGAAGCGATCGAACATGAAGGGCAGGAATTCCGGCTCGATGCCAATACCCGAATCCTCGACCAGCACGCAGGCGTGGCGGTTGCCACGGGAAATCTTCAGCAGAATCCGGCCGTCGTTGGGTGTGAACTTGATGGCGTTGTTCAGCACGTTCCACAGGATCTGCTGCACGCGGTCCGAGTCGCCCCAGATGAACGTGGAGGTTTCCTGTTGAACATCCAACTGGATGTTCTTGGCGCGGGCGCTCAGGCGCAGAACCTCGACGACGGACAGACACGCGGAGGCCAGGTCGACCAACCGTGTGTTGAGTTGCAAACGGCCGGTTGAGGCGCGGGAGACATCCAACAGGTCCTCGACCAGGCGCGACTGCAGGGCCACGTTGCGCTCGATGACTTCGAGAGCCTTCTTCAGGGCGGGCGGCTGTTCGCTGCGGTTGAGTTGCCAGATCCAGCTCTGGATGACGTGCAGTGGCGTACGGAGCTCGTGCGAGAGCGTAGCCAGGAAGTCGTCCTTGAGCTTGTTGGCGCGTTCGGCGCGCTCGCGAGCTTCGCGCTCGCGTTCGACGGACCGCTGCAAGTCGCCGTAGAGCTCCACATTGCTCAGGGCAAGGGCCGCTGCGTTGGCTATCGCCTGGAGCACCTGCAGTTGCGCCGGGGTTGCCTCATGGGAATGCGCCCAATAAGCACCGATCGCGGCGATCGGATCGGCCTGGCGCACGGGCACCATGACCAGGCTTTTGACGAATGTGGGTCGATAGGCTTCGTGCGGAATGCGCGGATCCAGGTAGATGTCCGGGATCACGGCAATCTGCCGGTTGAGCATCGACCACCCGGAGATGCAGCTCTGCAATGGGAAGCGGCTGCCCTTCCAAAGAGGGGCGATGGCGTCTTCGTCGGCGTAGTAGCAGTTGCCGTCCTCTTTGAGGACGAACGACACGCCATCAGCGTGCGTAAGCTCACGTGCGGAGCTTCGCACGATGCGGGTCACGTCATCGAGCGACCTCGCGGACGCTAGCGCCGTGACGGCTTCGAGCAACGAATCCAAATTCTAATCCCTGTATAAATACACAGTCACGGCCAAGTAACTGTATCCGCGCGTAATCCTAGCCTGTCACGGCTTTGTACGGAAAGTGCGGCAGTAGCAACCTTTGGAAATAGGCCGGCGTTAATTCAACTTCGCGTCGCGCGCTTCGCGGCCTACGGCCGCCAACACGAAGATGGCAACGGCTGCGGTAACCGCCACGCTTGCAAGCGCGAAGGCGTAATTCCCGCCTTCTTTCTTGGCAATGGCGCCCTGCAAAGGCGCGTTCATGGCTGCAATGAAGTTTCCCAACTGATAGACGGTTCCCGGAAACGTAGCGCGTGCGTCCGCGGGCGATAGCTCATTGAGATGCGCGGGAATGACACCCCACGCGCCTTGTACGCAGACCTGCATCAGAAACGAGCCACAGGCGAGCGCGACCACCGTCGTGGAAAAGGCCCACAGGTAGACGACCGGGAGAGACAGCGCGGCGGCGATCATGATCGTTCGTCGGCGGCCCAGGGTCTGACTCCACAGCCCGAACGTCCAACCGCCGATGATGGCGCCGATGTTGTAAATCACAGTGATGGTCGTGGTTTCGTGCACGTTGAATTTGTGCTGCTCGCGCAGGAACAGAACGTACAGATCCTGCGTGCCATGGCTGAAGAAATTGAAGGCCGTCATCAGCAGGATCGCGTAGATGGCAATTTTCCAATGCCGTTTGAGTACCGCGAGAATTTTTCCTTCCTTGGCGCGCTCGATGTTCCACGCGGGCGATTCAGGAACATTTCTGCGGATATACAGCACCAGCAGCGCGGGCAACGCACCGACCACGAACATCCCTCGCCAGCCGATGGTGGTGTAGGCCAGTCCGAACACCAGGGAGGCAAACAAGTAGCCACTGGGGTAGCCCGACTGCAGAAGTCCGGAAACCAGGCCGCGCGAGCGCTGTGGCACCGTTTCCATGGCCAGCGATGCGCCGATTCCCCACTCACCGCCCATCGCGATTCCGAACAGGGCCCGGATGATGAAAAACGTAATGAGATTGGGCGCGAAGGCCGTCAGGAGACCGAACATCGAGTACAACCCGACATCGAGCATCAAAATCGGGCGGCGCCCGAACCGGTCGGCGAGACGGCCGAAAATGAAAGCGCCCAAGGGCCGGAACGCGAGCGTGAGGAACAGGGCCCAGGTGAGGAGCTCTCTCTCCACTCCAAATTCGTTGGCGACATCCTGCAGGACGAACACCAGGAGGAAGAAGTCGAAGGCATCCAGCGTCCAGCCCAGGTAGCTGGCAATGACCGTATTTTTCTGTGCCGGCGACCAACCCCGCAACGCGTCCAATAACGCCATGCCTACCTCTTCTTCGTAAAGACTTAGTCTTTTTGAAGTCTTAGGATACGCAAAACGCACCGCGCAGTGATGAGGACTCGAGCTATGGCGTACGAATACCGCAAGTTCTATATCGACGGCCAGTGGGTGGACCCCGCCCAGCCCAAGGAATTCAAGGTGATCAATCCGGCCACGGAAGAGGTCGCCGGCGTGATTTCCATGGGTAACGTGGCTGACGTCGATCGCGCGGTCGCCGCCGCCCGGCGCGCATTTGACAGTTTCTCGCAGACCACGCCCGATGACCGCCGCAGCCTGCTGGAGAAGATCCTCGAGGTGTACAAGAAGCGCTACACCGACGTCGCCAATGCGATCCGCGACGAAATGGGTGCGCCGAACAAGCTCGCTAACGGCTCCCAGGCCGGTATCGGCGTCGGGCACCTGACGGCGATGATCGATGTCCTGAAGAATTTCAAGTTCGAGGAGCGTCACGGTCCGACCCGCCTGGTGTTGGAGCCCATCGGTGTTTGCGCGCTGATCACGCCCTGGAACTGGCCCATCAACCAGGTGGCTGCCAAGGTGGTTCCGGCGCTGGCTGCCGGTTGCACCATGGTTCTGAAGCCGTCGGAATTCTCGCCTTTCAGCGCGATGGTCTGGGCTGAGGTGCTGCACGAGGCCGGCGTGCCGAAGGGGGTGTTCAACCTCATCAACGGGACCGGTGTTGAAGTCGGTGCGGCGCTCGCATCCCATCCCGAGGTCGACATGGTGTCCTTCACGGGTTCGACCCGCGCGGGCACCGAAGTGGCCAAGTTGGCCGCTACCACGGTCAAGCGCGTTCACCAGGAGCTCGGTGGCAAGTCCCCCAACATCCTGCTGGACGATGCGGACTTCGAGCGTGCCGTGAAGGCAGGCGTGCTTCACGTGTTTGAAAACTCCGGTCAGTCCTGCAATGCGCCGACGCGCATGCTCGTACCTGCCAGCCGCCTGGCCGAGGTTGAGGCCATTGCGAAGAGGACCGCCGAGACGGTGACGGTGGGTGATCCCACTTCGCCGGAAATCCAGGTGGGCCCGGTGGTTTCCAGGATCCAGTTTGAGCGCGTTGAGAGTTACATTTCGAAGGGCATTGCCGAGGGTGCGAAGCTGGTCATCGGCGGCGAAGGCCGGCCGGATGGCTTGCAGAAGGGCTACTACGTGAAGCCCACCATCTTCTCCAACGTCAACAACAACATGTTGATTGCGCGCGAGGAGATCTTCGGGCCCGTGTTGGCGATCCTGCCGTATCAGACCGAGGAAGAGGCGATCAGGATCGCCAACGACACCGAGTATGGTCTGCAGGCGTATGTGTGGTCCAACGACCTGGCGCGTGCCAATCGGGTTGGACGGCGAATCCGGGCGGGTCGCATCACCATCAATGGCAAGTCGGGCGACATGAATACGCCGTTCGGCGGGTTCAAGAAGTCAGGCAATGGCCGTGAGTGGGGCGAGCACGGCCTGCGCGACTTCCTGGAAGTGAAAGCGGTGATTGGCGCGGAAGTCGCTTAGTATCTTTCATTGGCGCGGCACTGGCCGCGCGGAGCCCGGGTCCTTTTCCGCCGCCAAAAAGCGTGGTTTTTGGCGGCTGCGCCTAACGTACTGATCTGATCGGTAGCACCAGGAACGTTCCACAGAAGACGAACGCGATTGCTGAGATGAACAGCGCGCGGTAGTCGTTGTGGAACGTGCTCAGCAGCCACGCGGCCAGGACGGGGCTCAGGATCTGCGGGATGTTGACCGCTGTGGTCAGTATCCCGAGATCCTTGCCGGTGGATTCCCCATCCGATTTCGGCAGAACCTGGGTCATCAGCGCCATGTCGACCGACATGAACGCTCCATATCCAACACCGATCAGCACCGCATAGGCGTACATGGCGCCGAGTGACGCTGTCACGAGCGGGACTGTCATTGCGGCGGTCATGAGCAGGCCGGCGGCGAAGACGAGGGGTTTGCGGCGGTTGATGGCGTCGGAGAGCAGGCCGGAGCCGAAGCCTGAGATGACCAGTGCGAAAAAGGTGACCGTCGACAGGGACGCGATCATTTTGTTGGATTGATCGATGGACAGCCTGATGTAGTCCTGGAGGATGTACAGCAGGTAAGTGACGATGCCCTGGTATCCCATGTAGATGGTAAAGCGGCCGAAGAAGGCCCAGGCGAAGTCCGGATGTTGCCGGGGATTCACCCAGAAGCTCTTGAGAAACCCGCCCAGGTCGAAGCGCCCCGGCCGCGCAGCCGTGACCGGCGGCTCCGGATTGACCACCACGAATCCCACGCAGGCGACCGCAATCGCGCTTGCGAATACCAGGTAGGCGAGGGTGATATTCCAGGCGAGGTGGCCTGCGAGGACGATTCCAACAGTGCCGCCGGCGGTCATGCCGCCGCCGACAAATCCTGAGACTTTGCCCCGCTCATGCGGTGGAAACCGGTCCGCGACCACTGTGGTGAGCGCGGCCTGCATGCAGTTCAAGGTGATCGTGGCGCCCACCCAGAACACGGTGATGGCCCACAGCTCGGTCATCTGGGAAACAGCCGCGAGGCAAACTGCGCCGCCGATTGAGCCGGCCACTATCCAGGGGGTGCGTCGGCCCCAGCGGGTGCGTGTTCTGTCCGACAAGGCACCGGCGATGGGTGTCGTGAGGGTGCTGAAAACGGAGGTGATCGCGAACACGAGCGCCAGGTCGCTCGCCTTGTTCGCCCGGTCGATCGTCTCGATCTGGTTGGGCAGAAGTACGGACAGGACCGCGCAGTAGAGCGCGAGCAGCGTGAAGAAGACGATGGACAGGCCGATCAGGAGCGACCATTGAGATGTTTGAGCCGCGTTGCCCGCAGGTACGGTGGTTCCAGCGGCGGGCGCAGGGCCGTTGGCATGAGCATCCGGCGCAGTGGCTCTGTTGCCTGCAGCGCTTCGCGCAGCTGCGTTGGCCTCTGCGCCGAGTACACTCTCGCTTTGCGGTGGGCTCGTCAGTGGCTTCAGCCTTTCTGCAGGCGGCACTGCATTGGCGCTTCGCCCAACGCACTTCGCTCCAGAACGTCCGGGCGATGCCAGTCGCGGCGTGCCGCTTCACTCAACACGAGGCCGTGCCCGGGCGCCTCCGACCCCCAGATGAGCCCGTCGCGAATCTCGAGCGGCCGCTCGATCAGGTGCTCGAAGTTCTGAAAGCTGTACTCCACCCACTGCACTTCCGGAAGGGCCAGCGCCATGTTGGCCCCGACCTCCAGGAAACTGTTTCCCAGCGTCACGGGCACACCCATGTCCGCTGCCAGCCAGCCGACCCGCATGACATCGGTGACATGACCATGCACATTCAGCATGTCGGTCGCGCCGGCCTGCATCAGCAGCCGTTTCGCGGAAGCATCGAGATACTCGCCGGAGTTGATCAACGTAGGTCCCGCCGAGGTGCGCAGTAGCTTCAGGCCGTCAATATCATCCCGCAGCACGGGGTCTTCAACCCAGAATATCTCGTGCCCGGCTTGCCGAAACAACCCCAGGTTGCGCAGAGTCTGGCGCGCCGTCCAGCCTTCGTTGGCATCGACCATCACGGTCGCGCCTTCCCCCACAGCCTGCTTCAACAGGTTGAGGCGCTGTATGTCGCGCGCCACGTCCGGGTGGCCAACCTTGATCTTGAAGGCCTTGAATCCCTGGTCCGCCGCAGCTGCAAACAAGGATTGGAACTGCTCATCGCTCAGATGGAAGTCGAGCCCGCTCGCGTAGGCGGGTACGCTGCGCCGCCGCGCACCCAGCAATTCCCACAAGGGCTGGCCGGTAGTCTTGGCAAACAAGTCCCAGACAGCCTGCTGGAGCGCTTCCTCAAACGGAATCGACAGCCGGCGAGTGTTGCCACCGCGTGAGCGAGTCACGCGGTGCGCCAGTGCACCGGCGGACTGCCCCTCGAGTCCAGGCCATGCTTCCGCGCGGAAGACGCGCTTCAGCTCTTCCTCCGCGGGCAACGGGAAGAACAGCGATTGTACGAACCCGAGGCCGGTACGTCCGTGACCGTCGATGAGCTCGATCGCAGCGACATTCACATCGTCGGCGCGCACCTGACTGTCGCCGATGACGCGGTCGCGCGCGAATTGAAACCGCGTGATCCTGAAATCAACTATTCGCATTGCGGAAGCTTCCATTGCGGGCTTCACAGCCGAGCGCGGACGCCGAGCTCGTAACGTCGACCGGTCTCGCCGTAACTGAACACCTGGTTCGGTGTGACCGAGTAGGTGAACTCCTTGGCGTTCGTGAGGTTCAGGGCATCGGCGGTGACCGAGAAGTTCTTCGTGATGTCGTAGGAGAGGCTCGCGTCCAACTGACCGTACGAGGCGAAGTAGAGGGGCAAGCCGTTGCGGCCATTGGCGAGCTGCAGGAACTTGTCGCGCCAGGTCCAGGCAACTCGTGCCTGCATGCCGTATTTCTCATAGAAGCCCACCGCGCTGTACGAGTTCTTTGAGAGGCCTTCCAAGCCGTAGTTCGTGCCGCTGACCGCGTTGGCGTAGTTGGCATCGCTCTCAACATACGTGTAGCTGGCCTGTGCGCCGAATCCATCGAAGGGCGAGGGCAACCACGAGAACACCTGCCGGTAGCCCAGCTCGGCGCCTTTGACGGTCGCTCCCTTGCCGTTGGTGGGCTGGGTTACCTGGAAGGTAACCTGGTCGACGAGTTGCGGCGTAGTCGTTTCAGCGACGAAGGAGTCGATGCTCTTGTAGAAGACCGCGGCGGTCAAAGCGGTGAGCCTGTTGACATACCACTCGAGTCCCACCTCCGCCTGTGAGGCGCGGAAGGGCTTCAGGTCCGGGTTGCCGTGGGTGATCTGCTCGTTACCCGGGTTGGTCAGGATCGTCTGCGCCGGCGACAGATCTTCCAGGGTGGGGCGGGTCATGACCCGGGATGCCGCGAACCGGGCCAGCAACTGGTCGGTGATATCCAACTTCACGTTCATGGTGGGCAGGATGTCGGTGTAGTGACCTACGAAACCGATCGGCACCACCGGTGACAGCGTGATGATGTTCTGGCCGCCGCCGTTGGGCGCCGCGCTGAGAATGGTCTGGGCCGCGCCGTCGGAGGTGAAATGCGTGTCTTCCATGCGCACGCCGGTGTTTACCGTGAACGGCATCGAGCCCAGCATCGCCTTGAAATCGAACATCAGGTACACGATGTTGACCCGCTCTTCGACCTCGGAGCTTTGTGCCGGATTGAAGGTGGGCGGCTGATATCCCACGAAGCCGGGATGCGCTGCCGTGTAGGCCTGCAGGGCCGCGACGAGTTGCCGCGGATCGTAGGTGATCCACTGACGCAGTGCGTTGCCGCCGTAGCTGGAGAACCAGTTGCCCGGTGTGACGCTGAAGAGCGAAGCAGGCAGTGGGGTGTAGACCATGCCGCCGCAGAATGCGCACTGGGAGTCCGGGGACATCGAAATCGAATCAATCGTCTTCTTGCGGATCTCACGGCCGACACCGGCATAGGCCTTCACGCCTGTGCCCGGGTCCCAGGCGCCATCGAGTCGCAGCTCCAGGGTCTGATCTTTGAAGTCGGAGCCGCCGTCGGCTTCGTAGTGACCGCCTTCGTGTGACAGGTCGGTGGGGGCGTTGGGATAGTTAGGATTCGAGAACGCCATGTCGAAAATGTGCGATCCCGTCCGGCTGTCCCATTGCAACGTGGAGTCTGTGCGGCGGACTGTCGAGAAGTACGTGCCGTCGGCACCTTTGCGGGTGGCCTGGGAGTAGGAGGCATCCGCGGCCAGGTCGAAGTTGCCGGGCTTCCAGTCGATGTTGTATCCGGCCAGGTAGGTCTGGCTGATGCGGGGCGCCCGCTCGATGATTTCATCGACGGTGCCGCCTGCGAATTTCTGGTAGACCGCAGTGTTGTTTTCAACGACCTGGTCCACGAGCGTGCCGCCGCTGAAGTCGTAGGCGATGTCCGCTTGCGTGTCGAGCTCGTCGAGCTTGGTATAGAAGCCGTCGAGGGTCATCGTAATGTTTTCGACGGGCTTGAATTGTACGGTGAGGTCGCCGCCGTAGCGCTTCTTGTCAGCGAAGATATACGACGGTGACATGTTTGAAGGCATTGACAGATTGGTAAACGGCGCTACGTCAGGGCCGACGCGGCCGGCGTAGTACGAGTCGTCGCTGCTGTGCTTCACCCAGCCCGCGCCGATGTCGAATTCGTCAGTGCGTACTTTCTGGTGGTTGTAGGTGCCGACTACGGAGACGCCTAGTGTGTCGTCCACGTTGTGCCAACTCGTGACACCGGAGAGTGCCGGTCCCCAGGAGTTATTCAGCTCTTCGCGCTTCGCCTGCGCAGTTGCAGCGGCCACAAAGGGTGACAGCTCCAGGGGGCGCAGTGTCCGGATATTGATAGTTGCGCCGATGCTGGCGCCGTTCAGGTTGGCAGTCGGGCTCTTGTAGACGTCAGCGCCGCCGATGAGCTCGGAGGGCAGCACGTCAAAGCTGAATTCGCGACCGACGTTTTCGGTTGCGAGCGTGCGGCCATTCAAGGTAACGACGTTGAATTGGGGGCCCAGGCCGCGAACCGACACGAACTGACCGTCGCCGCGGTTGCGGTCGATGGTGACACCAGTGATGCGTTGCAGTGACTCCGCCACGTTCTGATCGGGCAGCTTGCCCAGATCCTCGGTGACGATGGAGTCGACCACGTTGATGGAGTCGCGCTTGATGTCCAGTGCCTGCTCGATGCTGTGCCGGATACCGGTCACCACTACTTCCTGCACGGGTTCGGCCGCGGCAGCGCCCGTGCTGGACGGGCCCTCCGTTTGCGCGAATGTGGCAGTGCTGGTCATCGCACCCAGGACAAACGAATAGAAATACCGAGTCGAAGTCGCCGTCATTTCCCCCTCCTGACAACTCTTCTGGCGCACGGGCGCTCTTGAGATATCAAATAGACTAAATGAAATTTTAAATAAAGCAAATTTCGGCGACGGTGATATCTCAGTAAGGGAGCGAGGCGGCCGGGCGGCCGCAGTGGCTCGGGTCCGGGAGGGAGATCTACGGCAACCCGTAGAATTCGCGTGCGGCTGCGCTGAAGAGCGAATCCAGATGCGCCTGGTCTTGCACGTCCGCGTATCGGCGTGCGCACTCCAGCCAGTCGGCGTATGAGTCATGCGCGTGCAGGAGCACGGGCCAGTCACTACCCCACATCAGGCGCCCGGGAAAACTGGCCACGAGCGCGCGGATGTACGGTTCCAACTGCGCGCTGGGTGCTCCGTCGGCCTGCTCGGTCCGCAGGCCCGACAATTTGCAGTAGATGTTGGGACGCAGGCTGAGCTCTGCCAACTGTGCCTGCCAGGGCTCGATCTCGCCGCGGGCGATATGCGGCTTGGCACCGTGATCGATCACGATGGGCAGCTGCGGCCAGCGCCGCGCAAATTCCAGTAAAAACGGCAAATGGCGCGGCTGAATGAGCGCATCGAAGCGCAGCCGGTGTTGGATCATCGCCTGCAGAGCCGGCTCCAGCTCGCGTCTGAGCAGCCACTCGGTGTCAGCAATCGACTGCAACATCGGCCGCAGGCCGCGCAGCTTCGGTCGCGCGGCGAGCTCAGCGATGCGCGTCGGTGCATCGGGTGACTCCAGGTCCACCCATCCAACCACCGCCTGAATCAACGGTGTGTCGCGTGCAATCTCCAGAATCCAGTCGGTGTCACGATCATCCGGCTGCGATTGCACGAGGACTACGCCTTGCAGCTCGATTGCGCCGGCCCCATCCACCGTTGCATTGCCAGGGGCGCCGTGCCGGCCACCTGCGACGGACGCATCACCTGACACAGCCGCCGTCAGCTCGGCAACTTCGAAGTCACGGTAAATCAGCGGCCACGCCGCATCCGGCCAGGTCTGTCCCGGTCCCCCGATCCGCCAGAAGTGCACGTGGGAATCGATTATCCGCACGAGACAACCGCCGCGGGCGGCTAGAACATCCCGAGAATGCGCTGGAGCGCGGCCTGGAAGTGCGATGCCACGGCGGCTTCCGCCCGATCGGCGTCGCGCTGCGCACAGGCTTCGATGATCTCGAGATGCTCCCGCAGGGTCCGCAGTGCCAGTGGTTGGGTAATCAGACGCTCCAGCCTGATCAACGTGACATAGTTCTTCAGGCGCCGCGCGGTGGTCTCGATGAGCGGGTTGCGCAGGGCCGCGATCATCCCCCCATGCAGCTGCTGCTCGAGCCCTTCGAGCTTCTCCAGCATGTGCGAATCGAATCCCTTGGTTTCGATCTCCTTCATGATCTTGTGGTGCGCCTTGGCCATGGCCTCGATCTTGTCGAGCTCGGCGGTCTCGGCGAACGCACGGGCGGCAGCCCGCTCGATGATGGAGCGGAACTGATACGTGCTGCGCGCCAACTCCAGGTCCGGCTTCAGAAATTGGATGCCCGAGCGCGAATGGATGGTGAGCACACCTTCCGCCTCCAGCACCCGCAACGCATCGCGCAGCGGCTGCAGAGGAATGTCCAGCAGCTGCACCAGCTCGCTCTGCGAAACGAAGGCGCCGACCGGCACCTTGCGTTGAAACAGCCCCTCGAGGATGCGGCTGTAGGCGATCTCACTCAGGCGGCGCGTGTCCGCAGACTGGCCGCTTTCTTCGGCTACCGGCAGGGGACTCATTAACTCTTTGGCTCGCACCCTGATCCCTCGTTCATCACAGACCGCCACTGGGCTATCAGTCTCACTGTAACGGTCATCAGGGTCAGCGTCGATGGTCCATTTCGCGCGTTTCACGCTCGATTCGCCCTCAGGCCTTCCTGAACACCGGCGGCCGCTTTTCCTTGAATGCTGCGCGGCCCTCGGCAGCGTCTGCGGTGGCGAAACAGATCGTCTGCAGGTCGCGCTCGTAAGCCATCGCCTGTTCACGCGGCATGGAAAAGGCCGCTTTCAGATTGAGCTTCGCCGTCTCGGCGGCAATCGGAGCCCGCGCGGCAATTGTCTCGGCCAGGTCACGCGCATGCATCGCGAGACTGTCCTGCGGGACAACCTCTGTAACCAGCCCCCAGGACAGGGCGCGCTGAGCATCGATGGTCTCGCCGGTCATGATCATCCAAGCGGCATTGGACGGGCCGATCGAATGCGCCAACAGCGTCGTCATGCCGCCGCCGCCGATCCATCCCAGCTTGATCTCGGGGGCGGCGAACCTCGCATTCGCAGAGGCGATGCGAATGTCGCAGGACAGAGCGGTTTCGAGACCGCCCCCCAGCGCAAAACCGTTCACGGCGGCAATTGTCGGCTTGCGCAGTGTCTGAATGGCGTCGCAGTAATCCGCCCGGTTGCGAAACTCCCACGGACTCGCGTAACGGTCGAGCTCTGCGATGTCAGATCCCGCACAGAATGCCTTCGGACCCGTGCCCGTAACGATCACACACCGGATAGCATCATTCCGATTGCACTCTTCAGCTGCGGCAACAATCGCATCTGACATCTCACTCGTCGCCGCATTCAGCTTCTCAGGCCGATTGAGCGTGATGGTCGCAACGTGACCCGCAATCGAAAACAGGATGTGTTCGGTCATACGTGCCTACTCTTTTCAAACATCGTGTGCAGCCCCGCCAAAATGGCACGGTGCTCGCGTTTGTTCCGGAGCTCCTCCCGGATCAATGCCGCGGCGCTCGTCTGAAAGGCGATCGCGTGGTTGTGGCGTGGCCTGACGTGGGCACGCTCCAGCGTCTCCGCGGTGTTGCGATAGAAGTTTGCCCACCGTGAGTTGACGCTATCATCCAGCCACGCCGAGCGTCGGCTCGGTTGACCGTCGTGAGCCGGAATAAAACCAGTTTGTGTTTCTGCGCTCATCAGCCAGCCCAAGTGAGTCAGCAACTGCGGTGTGACGCTGCAGCGCTCGGAAATTCCGATGCCCGTGCCGCCGAGTGTCGACCCTGGGCGTCCATCAGGCATCGCACGTGGCGCATTGGCAAACGTGATGGGATGCGCAGGTCCGGACGCTACCGCATAGTTCACGTACCCATAAATCAACGGGCACAACACAACATCCCGGTGCGTAGCCATGTGAGCCAGGATGCCAATAGGATTCGCGTCGCGAACGCTTGGCGGGCTGCGTGAAGCGATGCGCGCCAGGAGATCGAGGGCCGCGAGTCCGGCATGTTGGGGGACGAACTGTTCCGGGTCTGCGTAGTCCTCCGGACGAGTGAGCGACGCCACGACGGACTGAAATGTCAGCGCTGCGTGTGGGCCCGCCAGCGATAGCGCCACCGGCTTTCGCTCGGACAGCTCAGATACATCATCCCAGGTTACAGGGGGTGGACCCTCGTGCAGATCTGCCCGGTAAGCCATTACCTGCGTGGCTGCATCCAATGGTAAGCCCCAGTGCAGCCCATCGAATTGATAGCTCGACAGGCACGGGCCGATGGTGTTGCGCTCCAGCGCAGCTATCTCACTCGCCGCTAACAATGACTCGAGCGGCTGTAGACACCCGGCGGCCACTGCCTCACCCACATGCGGGTGATCAAACACTACGAGATCGTACCGCTCGCACAGATCACCAATGGGGTGGGCTTCGAAGCCCTCCAGGGAGTGCTTATCCCAGGTGATACTGAGACCGTCTGTTGACTCGTCCAGCGTCCCGGATGCAGCCATCAGCGCGCTGTAGCCGCGCGGGTGGTCCCATGTCAAGCCACGATAATGCATCAATCCTGCCGAACCGTGCCCGCGGAAATCAACTTCTCAATGGCATCGCCACTGAACCCCGCTTCGAGCAGGACCTCGCGACTGTGCTCGCCGACCTGGGGTGCGCCGCGCTGCACCTCGCTGGGCGTTCTGGAGAATTTGATGGGGAACCCCGGCATTTTTACGTGCCCTTCGGACGGGTGGTCAAACTCAACAAAGGTGCCGTTGTGTGCAATCTGGGGATCGGTCATGAGATCGGCGTAGCCATACACCGGCCCTGACCAGATGTCGTGCTCGTGGAATAGCGGTAGCCATTCGCTGGACGGCCGTGTAGCGAGGCGTGCGCGCGTCTTGGCAAAGATTTCATCCCGATGCAGCCAGCTATCACGTTCGTCGTCCATGCCCGCGAAGGAGGGCTCGCCGATCAGCTCTCCCAGCTTGGCCAGGTTGGCGAACGCGACCACAATGAATCCGTCCTGCGTCGGGAATACACCATACGGCGAGCGAATGTAGCTGTGCGCGTGTGGTTCTGATGAACGGGTCTGTGGTTTGTTGCCTATGGTGAATACCGAAAGCTCCTGCATCTGGATCGTGACCACCGCATCCAGCATGTTGACCTGAACGAGCTGGCCTTCACCCGTCCGCTCCCGGTGTAGCAGGGCGGCGAGGGCGCCTTCAAACGCGTTATAGGCGGTGATCGCGTCCGCGAGAAACTGACCCGCCGGCATCGGCGGCTCGCCCTCGCGTCCGGCAGAGAGCATTGCACCTGACATGGCCTGCAGGAGCAGGTCCTGGCCGGGTCGATCGATATAAGGACCGGACTCGCCATATCCCGAGATCGACACATAAACCAGCCGCGGATTGACGGCTTTGAGGCTGTCGTAGTCCACACCGAGCCGCTTTGCTACGCCTGGACGGTAGTTCTGGATAAACACATCCGCCGTTGCGACCAACTTCAACAGGGCGGCTTTGCCGTCCAGTGACTTCAGGTCGATGGCGAGCGAGCGCTTGTTGCGGTTGAGGGATTGGAACGACACGTTGATACGCTTCCCATGCGCGCCGCCTGCGGCCCGTGCCCGCTGCCATTCCCCGGTGACCGGCTCAACCTTGATGACATCGGCTCCCAGGTCGCCGAGCCGCTGTGCGGCGAACGGTCCCGCCATGGCAATGGAGCAGTCGATGACCGTGAAGTCGCTCAGAATTCCCATGAAACTGTCGTCCCTCGCTGTTCAGTGCATGACCCAGCCGCCGTCGATGTTGAGCGTCTGGCCGGTGATGAAACCCGCCTCATCGGAGGTCAGGAAATTGAGTGCGCTCGCAATGTCCGCAGGCATGCCGCGTCGCTTGATGGCCTGATGCTCCAACACGAAGCGGGAATAGCCTTGTGGGTCGGGATGTATTTTCTCGGCGTCGGTGGGGAAGGCGCCCGGTGCGATCGCGTTGACTGTGACGCCGTATGGCCCGAATTCGCGGGCCCAGGCTCTGGCGAGTCCGACCAGTGCACCTTTGGAGGCCACGTAGGGTGAGAGCAGGGCCCAGCCACCGTACATTGTGATGCTGGCGACGTTCACGATGCGTCCCCAACTCTTGGCACGCATGCCAGGGAGTGCAACTTGCACCGCGACGATGGCGGCATCGACGTTGATTCTTTGGACGGCCTGGTGCTCCGCGATCGTGTATTCCTCGAACGCCTTTGAGGGATAGATCGCGGCGTTGTTGATGACGATGTCAAACCCGCCGATGGCGGATGCGGTGCTCGTCAACCGAACGTGAAGGCCATCGAGATCTGACAGGTCGGCGCGCAACAACACGAGCCTGTCGTGATTTTGAGCCGCCTCGCGCAACTTCGCGATCTTCTCCTCGTTGTTGTCGACAGCGACAACCGTAGCGCCAGCGGAGAGAAACGCCAGGGCAGTGGGAACACCCAGCCCACCCGCGGCCCCCGTGAGTAATACAGTCCGCCCAGCGTGTCTCATTGTTCAACATCTCCGCGCTCGTCCGCATACTCAACGGCAGTCGACGCAGCGGTTCTGGCGGGCCTTTTCATCGCCCGCCCGTCCGCAGCCTGCCGACATCCGCAGAGCTTGCCGTCAACCTGGGTCGGCCCGTACGCCTCATCGCTCGCCTCGGCCGCCAACTCCCGCAGCGCTCGTCATCCGGTTATCGCGTCCTCCGATCGCTCGGTACTGGCCCGACGGCGCGGGGTAGTCCTCTTCCGGCTGCGCGCAAATCGCTCGTATCCGCTGCTCGGCAGCGGCGATCGCCGCGGCATCGCCGAGTACGGTCAACGTGGTGTCGTACCGCCGCTCCTCGTTGTGCTCGAGCCAGATGAGCTCATTGCGTTGCCGCGCGAATTGTTTGCCCATCACATGGTTCGTCGATGGCTCGATGCCGAGGGCATACTGACCGGCCTGCAGGTTCTGCCATTCGTATTGGCAGGGAAACTGCGCCTTGCTCGTCTCAACCTGGAACCCCAGGCCGAGCGCGTCATTGACGAGTGCAACAGGCACGCGCCCGTCGCGGTCAGCCTGCAGCTCGTGTTGCCACACCTGCTCGTGGAAATGGTCCCGCGGAGCGGGCAGCCTGCGGTAGCCAACTCCCTGCTTGCGATAGTCATCCCCGGCATGCGCCGCCCAAACGACATCCTCGATCGGAGCCAGGTAGCGGGAGCCATCAGCCAACACCGGATGCCCGACGTTGATGTGATAACAGAACATGTGCGGCGTGCGATAGAACCCATGATTCACAACCCGGTCGTGCAACTCGATCGTGTTGGAGCCCAGCTTTGCCTCGATCCGCCGCTGCAGCTGCAGGTCCTCGCCAAACACCGTGGCTTGCTGGACGACACCCTCGCACCACAACGTGCACTCATCCCCGTCCCAGCGTTCTCCGTAGCCGGTGAGCCGAGCCGGAATTGTCCCGATCCGGCCGTGAAGTGAGGAGCTGACTTGCTTCCGCGGCCCGTACACATAGTGCGAGGCATCGTCGTCATCCATGAACAGGATGTGGTCCAGGCCACAAGTGACGATCAGACCGGAGAACGAGCGCAGCCAGGAGAGGCCGCCTTCTCCTGCATATTCATGCAGGCCCGGATGGCGGAACCCGGCAGGCGAATTCCAGCCGATCGCACGGCCCTGGTATTCACAGTCGGCAATGTCCATCGCGCGATCGATCAACACGGTGAAGCGCAATCCCGTCCCGGTGCGAAACTCGAGCAGGCGGATGCCGCGTTCGAGCCCGTCCCCGAGTGTCATCAGGCGCACGCCGGCGAATTGCGATAGCGCACCGGCATGCCGCTCGACGTTCAACCGGGACATCGAGCGTCCGAATAGATCGACCATCATGCCCCCTAATGTATATCAAATCGATGTACAGAGATATCAGAGGTAATTATGGGCTCTTCTTGCGGGGATATTCAACCGGCCCGGCCGAGGGCTCGATTCCAGCCCGGGCTATGACCGCCCGGGCGGCGCCCGGCCAGTTGTCACCCCCCACCAAGTGATCCTCGAGGATCTGGTTGTTGTGGTAGGCGTCCCAGAGGCCGCCGACGGCCGTACCGTCGTGCCAATTACCGGTGGCGGTATTGTCCAGCGTCACGCGCAAGGGCAGGACATCGTGCACGGTATTCGCGTTCAACCACGTGCCCTTGGGATCGGCAACGACGTTGTCCCGGACGGTGATATACCGTGAGCCTTCATCAAGGTAGATCCCAATGCGCCCGTCGTTGTCAAAAATGTAGTTCTCGGCAATCACCGTACCGGGGCTGGCCGACAAGTTGTAGATGGCGCCGCCATCGTGAAAGTATTTCTTGGCGCCGTGTATGCGGTTGTAAGCCACATACACATCGCGGTGTGTGGTGGGTGTGTCGTACACGAGGTTGGCTGGGAAGTCATAGCCCCGGAAGTACAATCGATAGTTCGGATTGCCATGGGCATCCTGGATTCCCCAGCCGTAGCCGATATCAATGGCGTCGTATGGCACCTCGGACACTTCATTGTGAAGCAGCATCGCGCCCTCGACGTACGTCGCCAGTACCGCACTGTTATCGCGATAGTCCTTGCTGACAGACTCGATCCGGTTGTTGATGACAAACAACAGTGTGTTGAGTTGTCGCGGATCCTGCGGATGGTGTGCATCGCGCCTGACGCCGCCTGCCTGGATGGCGCCCCCGGCCAGGTCAATGAAGACATTTCGCGTTACATACACACCGGCGGTTCCCAATCCGACTGCCGTGACGTTGGCATTGGCATCGTTGCCAATGCCCAGCGCGTACTGCCCCAGGTGGGCGAACACGTTGTGATCGAGCTCGATGTGTTTCGCCGCGGCGACCTGGATCGCCGCCGGGGTCTGATTCCACTCATTGCGGGCGTGCTCGAACAGCGGGCAGCCCCACTTGCAGCTCGTCAATGCATCCGCGGGGTATTCAGGCAGCAGCGTCGCCAGGTAGGCGCCACTTTGTTGGCTGGCGAAGCCGATATTCGAAGACGGGCCCAACCAGGTCGTGTGGGAAAATTGAATGTCGCGGAAGGCGAGGTCTTCGACCGGCGCATCCAGGCTGTCGCCGATGGCAATGAGAGTGCTGATGCGCGGCAGCTCCACGCGCAGCTTTTCGATTGCTGCGCCCTCGGGAGGTCGCACGTAGAGCTTGCCGTGCGACGGGTCGAGATACCACTGGCCGGGTTGAGTGAGAAACCGCAACGAGTTGACCAGGAACAGGTGCGCGGCTTCGGGGCCATATGGATTGTTGAGTGTGTCGTAGCCCCAGGTGTTGTTCTTCCAGGCGGGCTGCTGCATGTGTAACGTGCGACCCACAATCCGTTCCACAGGTGAGAACCGGTCAGTGAACCAGCCGGTCCCCTCGACCTCGATGCGCGATTGGTCAGGCAACCGGTCGAGATCATTGAGCGCGCTCGGCGGCGCGTCCGAATGCGAGGCCCGGATCGATGTTGCATCGGCAATAGCCTGAGCCCCGGCTGCAATGCTGAGACCGTCCGCCGAGAATTCCACCGCCGAGCGGGGCACCTCGACGCGCGCCCGCTTCGCAAGTTGGTCATCAATCCACAACTGGCGTGAATCCAGTCCCACAGGAACGTCCGCAACGTAGATGTGGCGTGCTCGGTCCGAGACCTTCCACCCGCTCACCGCGATCGCACCCGAGATCACCGGAACGGCGCCCGTTTCTGCTGCCCAGGTGACGTGATGACCGTTGCGTCCTCCGTCCGCGGCGGAGAAGATCAGAGGCTGCGTCAGGCGATAGATTCCGGTGGCGAGCCGGACGATTACGCTGTGTGCTGAATTAGCCTCGCGAACTGCTTGATGCGCACGTTCCAGTGTTCGGAAGGGATGCGCTTCATCACCCTGGGCACTATCGCTCCCTGCAGGGGAGACGTGGGCGACGACGGCATCCGCGTCGTCAGGGTGTTTATTTGCTGCCTGTGCAGGCTGCGAGCCCCAGCCGGCGGAAACGGCTGCGGCGCATACGAGGAAACATGCGGCTGTCAGGCGAAAGGGCATCGGTATGCTTCCGGTTTTAAGGGTCTTGTGATATATCACTGAAGGCGAGTCATATGTCAATGATTGAGAGTGAGGGGGCGAGTTTGCTGATCGAGAGTCTGCCGGCGGACTGGCGGGAGGCGCGGCTGCTGGGCCGGTTCCAATTGCCGGACGGTCCCACGCCGGTACTGATTGAGAAGGGGCGCGTCTATGACGTGTCGAAGTTGGTGCCGACCGTGGCCGACGCAATCGCACATCCGGACCGGCTCGATCCCAGCCGCGCGCGCGACCTGGGCCCCCTGGACGCATTGGTGGTCGTAGCTCAGGGGCCCGGCGAAGGTGCGGTGTCCAATGCGCCGCCGGCGCGAGCCGACGGGTTCGAGATTTTGTCCCCCATCGATTTCCAGGTCATCAAGGCCGCCGGCGTCACGTTCGCCATCTCGGCCCTGGAGCGCGTGATCGACGAACGATCGCGGGGCAACTTCGCGCTGGCCGAGACAATCCGTTCCAACCTGTCCGCGAAAGTAGGCACCGATGCATTGTCGGTCGAGCCCGGCTCCGAGGCGGCGCTGCGCTTGAAAGACGCACTGATTGCCGAAGGCCTGTGGTCGCAATACCTGGAAGTGGCGATCGGTCCCGATGCGGAAGTCTTTACGAAGGCCCCCGTGCTGTCATCGGTGGGTTGGGGAGCGAAGGTCGGCATCCGCTCCGATTCACTCTGGAACAATCCGGAGCCCGAGATTGTGCTGGCGGTGGATGCAGCGGGCACCATCGTCGGCGCCACGCTCGGGAACGATGTCAATCTGCGTGATATCGAAGGCCGCTCCGCGCTGTTGCTCGGCAAAGCTAAGGACAACACTGCTTCGTGCGCGATCGGCCCCTTCATCCGTCTTTTCGACAGCACGTTCACGCTCGATCACGTGCGTGAGGCGGTCGTGGAGCTGAAGATCGAGGGCCCGGAGGGTTTCCGCTTGAGCGGTCGCAGCACAATGAAAGATATCAGCCGCGATCCCCTGGACCTGGTGGGACAGACGCTGAACAGCAACCACCAGTATCCGGATGGCTTCGTGTTGTTTCTCGGCACACTGTTTGCTCCGGTCGAGGATCGCGATGAACCCGGTCGCGGTTTCACTCACAAGGTCGGCGACGTCGTACGAGTGTCATCCACAAAGCTCGGCACACTGGTAAATACCGTCGTGACGTGCGATACCGCTCCACCGTGGACCATGGGTATTACCGCGCTCATGCGCAATCTTGCGTCGCGGGGACTACTAATCTCGAGGAGCCGTTCATGAAGTTGACACGTGTTGGCGCGCTGGGGGCGGAACGTCCCGCGCTGATCGATGATAAGGGCAAGCTGCGGGATCTTTCCGGCGTGGTGACGGACATTGCCGGCAATGTCCTGAATCGCAAGAGCCTGGAAAGCCTGCGGCGCCTCGACATCAACTCACTGCCCCTGCTGCCGCAGGGCACCCGCTTCGGCGCCGCGGTGGGCCAGGTTGGAAAATTGGTCTGCGTGGGCCTGAACTTCAAGGATCACGCCAAAGAGTCCGGCATGGCCTTCCCCGAGCAGCCGATCCTGTTCATGAAGGCGACCACGGCCATCTGTGGTCCTAACGATGATGTCATCATTCCCTGGGGATCCAAGAAGACGGACTGGGAAGTTGAGCTCGGGGTCGTGATCGGCGATGTTGCGCGGCGCGTGCCGGAAGAGCGCGCGCTCGACTACGTCGCCGGCTACCTCGTGGTGAATGACCTTTCCGAGCGCGAGTTTCAACTCGAGCAGGGTGGTCAGTGGGTCAAGGGAAAGAGCTGCGACACGTTTGGTCCCATCGGACCCATGGTCGTGACGACCGATGAGATCCCGCATCCGCAGATGTTGTCCATGTGGCTGGAAGTGAACGGCCGCCGTTACCAGAATGGCTCCACGGCCGACATGATATTCGGCGTAGCTCACCTGGTGAGTTATATCAGCCGCTACATGACACTCATGCCCGGTGACATCATCAGCACCGGTACCCCGGCAGGTGTGGGTTTGGGGCAGCGCCCTCCGACCTATCTCAAGGCCGGTGACGTCGTTGAGCTGGGCATCGACGGACTGGGTCGCCAGCGTCAGCAACTGGTCGCGGCGCAGTGAAGGATCTCAGCCTCGATCGCGCCACCTTCGGACCGCTGGGCTTCGGTTCAGCGGTCCTGGGTAACCTGTATGCGCCCATCAGCGATACAGCGGCGCGCGACACTGCTCGCGAGGCGATCGAGCTGGGATTTCAGTACTTTGACACAGCTCCTCACTACGGCTTTGGGCTGAGTGAAACGCGTCTCGGCGCAGCTCTTCATGAGCTCGACCCGCGCCAGGAGCTGATTGTTTCCACGAAGGCCGGTCGCAAGCTCGTGTCTCGCACCGGCGTCCAACAGGGCCAACAGCGGCAGGGCTTTGTCAGCGCGGAGCCCTTCGAGAGCGAGTTTGACTACACGTATGACTCGGTCATGCGTACCTATGAAGACAGTCTGCGCCGCCTGCAGCGCGAGCGAATAGACATCCTGTACGTCCACGACATTGGGCGGTTTGCCCACGGTGACAACCATCCCAGGCGCTTCAAGGAATTCATGGACGGCGGCTATCGTGCGATGAGCGAGCTGCGCGCCGCGGGTGCCGTCGGCGCGATCGGCATTGGCGTCAACGAATGGGAAGTGTGCGTGGAAGCGCTCGGCTCTGCCGACTTTGATGTTGTAATGCTCGCCGGGCGCTACACATTGCTCGAACAGCTTTCGCTGGAGACTTTCCTCCCGCTGTGCGCCAAGCGCGGTGTACGCGTCATTGTTGGGGGTCCTTACAATTCAGGGATTCTCGCGACCGGCGTGGGCCTGGCGGCCGGCATGGGAAAAACCGGTGCGGCCCATTACAATTATTCGGCGGCAGGTCCCGAGATCATCGCGCGGGTCGCGGCGATCGAAGCGATCTGTGCCAGTCACAACGTGCCGCTGCCCGCGGCGGCGTTGCAGTTTCCGCTGGCGCATCCCCAGGTGTTGTGCGTCGTTGCCGGGTTCGGATCGAGCGAAGAAGTCACCAAGGCTGATGACTATCTGCGACGCCCGATTCCACCTTCGCTGTGGAGCGACCTGCGAACGGCAGGACTCCTGCGCACCGATGCGCCCGTGCCCATCATGTTCTGAAGCTGAAACAGGTCCCATGAGCCGATTACAGAATAAAATTGCCCTGGTCACCGCGGCCGGGCAGGGAATTGGTCGCGCCTCCGCCGAGTTGTTTGCGCAAGAGGGCGCCCGGGTCATTGCGGTGGATATCAACCCCGCAACACTCGGCACCCTGACTGGAATGGAAACCCGGCAGGTTGATCTGACGGACGGCGCCGCGATTGAGGCGTTGAGTCGGGATGTCGGCGCAGTGGACATTCTGTTCAACTGCGCGGGGTTCGTTCACGCCGGGACGCTGCTCACCACCACCGAAGCTGATTTTGACTTCTCGTTCAATCTCAACGTGAAGTCGGCTTACCGGATGATCCGCAGTTTCCTGCCCGCCATGATTGCGCGCGGCGGCGGCTCCATCATCAACATGTCGTCGGTGGCGAGCTCCGTGATCGGAGTTCCCAACAGGTTTGTGTACGGCGCCTCCAAGGCCGCGGTGATCGGGCTCACCCGCTCGGTGGCCATTGATTTTGTGAAAGACCGGGTTCGCTGCAATGTGATCTGCCCGGGCACGGTTCAGTCGCCTTCATTGGATCAGCGCCTGGCGGCAACCGGCGATGCGGCCAAGGCGCGCGCCGAGTTTGTCAGTCGGCAACCGATGGGACGCATCGCGACGGCACAGGAGATCGCGGAGTTGGCGTTGTACCTTGCGAGCGATGCCGCCGCTTTTACGACCGGAGCGACCCATATCATCGACGGTGGATGGTCAAACGGATGATTCGACGGTTCGCACTTGCGCTCGACCTGGTGGACGATGCGAAGCTGATTGCGGAGTATGAAGACTGGCATCGGCCGGGACGGACGCCCGAGCCCATCATCCGCTCCATCCTGGAATCCGGCATCGAAAACATGGAGATTTACCGGGCCGGAAACCGGATGTTCATGATCATCGAGGCCGGTGACTCCTATTCACCCGAAGCCAAAGGGCGGGCCGATACGGCCAATCCTGACGTGCAGCGCTGGGTTGCCCGCATGAAGCAGTTTCAGCAGCCCGTTCCGGCGGCGGGCCCCGATGGCACGTGGATCGAAATGGACCGGGTTTTTCGCCTCACCGATCACTCGGACCGCTAAACTGTACGGATGATCATTTCCTCCACGCTGGATTTTCGCGAAGTCGCCCGCCGGCGCTTACCCCGCTTCCTGTTTGACTACGCCGATGGCGGGGCCAACAGCGAGTACACCCTGCGGCGCAATGTTCAGGATCTGGGCGATATGGCGCTCAGGCAGCGAGTGCTGGTCGGTGGCGGCGCAGTCGATCTCACTACGACGTTGTTCGGGCAGCAACGCCCGTTGCCCGTGATGTTGGGTCCCGTCGGAATTGCAGGGATGTTCCGGCGCCGCGGGGAGACCCAGGCCGCACGAGCTGCGAAGGCCGCCGGTATTCCGTTCTGCCTGTCGACGGTATCGCTGTGCTCCTTGCAGGAAGTGGTAGCGGCCGCGGGCAATGAGCATGTCTGGTTTCAACTTTATGTGCTGCGCGACCGGGAGTTCATGCGGGACCTGCTGGCAACCGCGCAGGGTCTGGGCGTAAAGACGCTCGTATTTACTGTTGATATGCCAATACCGGGCTCACGATATCGGGATGCGCATTCGGGTATGTCAGGGCCGAACGCGCCGCTGCGCAGGATTTTGCAGGCAATGGCCAAGCCGGCCTGGGCGTGGGACGTGGGCTTGAACGGCCGTCCGCACCGGCTCGGGAACCTGGAGCCGCTGCTGGGTAAGGCGAGCGGCCTGAACGACTACATCGGTTGGTTGGGGGCCAACTTCGACCCGACCATCATGTGGAAGGACCTCGACTGGATCCGGTCCCGCTGGACGGGCCCACTCATTCTGAAGGGGATCCTCGATCCGGAAGATGCCCGGGCCGCGGTTGATATCGGTGCGGACGGCATCGTCGTGTCAAATCATGGTGGTCGGCAGCTCGATGGTGTGTTGTCGAGCACGCGGGCGCTGCCGGCCATTGTTGATGCGGTTGGTGATAGAACCACCGTGTTGGCCGACTCGGGCGTTCGCTCAGGCCTCGACGTCGTCCGGATGTTGGCGCTGGGTGCCAAGGGCGTGTTACTCGGGCGCGCCTGGTTGTATGCAATGGCCGCACGCGGCGAGGCGGGCGTCACCCAGTTACTCGACCTGATATCCAAAGAAATGCGAGTGGCAATGACGTTGACCGGCACTCACAACATCGCCGGCATCAGCCGCAAAAACCTGGTCATCAACGACTGACGGCTCAGACAACCCGCACGGCCCGCTCTTGCCGCGGCGCCTACACGATGCGCGGTACGCGCTCGCCGGTGCAAGCCTCTTCCCCGCGCCAAGCTGATTTGAAGCGCCAGCTACTTCTTGCCATCCATGGCAATCGTCGCGCCCGATGGCTGAGTCGTGGCGCGCAGCCGCTTGGAAACCGCCTCGGCCTCACGCATCACGCGCAGGAGATTCCCACCCGTCACCTTCACCAGGTCATCGTGTGTCCACCCACGGCGCGCGAGCTCGGCTACCAGTGCGGGATATTTGTCGACGCCGTCGAGCCCCTGCGGCGCCTCGGGAATCCCGTCGAAATCCGACCCGAATCCAACACAATCCTTGCCCGCAACTTTCGCGATGTGCTCAACATGATCCGCCACCATCGCAATGGTTACGACAGGCTTTGGGTGTGCAGCCAACCATTGATCAAAGGCCACCTTGGCTCGATCCGGCTGACCGATATACAAGCCACCGAATGGCGGCGTCTGCTCCCGCGCTTTCTCCGCGACCACCTCGGCATCCCAGCGCGCGCGCTCCTGGGACACATAGCCCGGGAAGAAATTGACCATCACGATCCCGCGATTCCTGGCGACCAGCGCGAGCACGTCATCCGGCACATCGCGCGGGTGATCTATCAAGGCGCGTGCGCCCGAGTGCGAGAAGATGACCGGCGCCTCGGTGACCTGCAGCGCGTCCGTCATCGTCTTGGACGACACGTGGCTCAAGTCGACCAACATTCCCAGGCGATTCATTTCAGTCACCACGACCCGGCCGAATGGAGTCAGTCCATTGTGCGCCGGCGCCTCGGTGGCTGAATCCGCCCAGTCGGTATTCATCGAGTGGGTCAGCGTCATGTACCGTGCGCCCAGATCGTAGAACTGGCGCAGGGCCGCCAGCGAGTTGCCGATCTGGTGTCCGCCCTCGACCCCGATCAGCGAGGCAATCCGGTGGGCATGCTCGATACGGACGATGTCCCCGGCCGTGTAGGCCATCTCGAAGTCGTTGGGGTAGTGGGCGGCCATGCGTTTGACGAGATCGATCTGCTCGACCGTCATTGCCACGGCGGGGGCCCCTTTGAGATCGCTGGGAATCCACACTGACCAGAATTGCGCACCCACGCCACCGGCCCGCAGCCGTGGGATATCAGTCATGAGCGGTACCTGATCAGGTGGTCCACTCGGGCCCGGAGGCAAGTGCGAGGTGTCCTTGCTCAGATCGACCGCGCCCAGGTCGGAACCCCAGCGGTCGCGGATCTCCCAGGGCAGGTCGTTGTGCCCGTCGATAACCGGCATGTCCGCCAGCACCTTGGCGACGAGCGGGGGTACGTTGGGGGCGTCAGCCGACGCAGCGATCGAGGAGAAAGCGCACGATGCGGCTATGAGGAGCGACAGTTTGAGTTGTGTCATCCACCAAGCGTAATGGAACTCACGCACGGGCCGCTAGTGGATTGGTACGTCGCAACCGAATGTAGACGCTTGAATAACTTGCCAGGGAACCGACCGCAAACAGGGCGACGACGCCCAGCATCTGTGCAAATCCCAGTTGCTGATCCAGCAAGGTGCCTGCGAGAAAGGGGCCCGCGCTTTGCCCGATACCCTGGGCAGCGGGAATCAAGGCCACGTGGCGGCCGGACGGATCGATGCCGGTCAATGTGCTGAGCTGATAGACGCTCGCCATTGACCATACCTCGAAAAATATCAACACTCCCGAAATGTAGGCAGGAAGCGAGAGACTGATAGCCCACGCTGCGTAAACGCCGATCATCACGAGGATGGCCACGAGCTGCGGGCGGTGCTGTCCCCAGCGCCGTCCCAACGCATAGGCGAGCATGGAGCCGGTGAGGCTGAACAGGTTGCACAGCGTCAGGGTGTTCGAAATGCCGCTCTCGCTCATTCCAACAGACAGCCCGATCCGCTCGGCATAGGCGTAAAACGCACTCGCCGCGACACAAAACAATACGACGCCCAGCAGACAGACCCATGCCAAAGGTGCTCCGCGCATCGCGTCCGTGTGGCCGGCCTCGGGTGTCTCTGCCAGTCCCTTAGGGATAAACCCGATCAGCAGCGCCGGTGGCAGGAACAAGATGCCCAGCACCGCATAAATCCCGCGCGCGTGCCACGCAGCGACTACATCAGGAATCAGCCAAAGCTCCAGCGAGTTGGCGATTACCAGGACGACCACAAAGATGCTGAAGTTACGAGCCGACTGCCGCGTGAGAGATAGGGCTGCGATGGCCGCGGAATAGCAGATTCCGCTGCCAATGCCGGTGCACAGACGTACGGCGCAGAATGCCGCGAAAGAGGTCGTGCCGAGTGTAACGCCGTTACCAGCCAGGGCTATTGCAATGCCCACGGCGGTCAGCAAGCGGTAGGATGCCCGCCGGCCCAATGCGGACACGCTGACCGAACCCAGCAACATGCCCGCGTTCTCTGCGGCTCCGATCCAGCCTATCTGCGGATTGCTGAACCCGTACTCATCGGCGAGGGCGCCGAGAATGAGCGGCAGCCCGAGATACACCCCATAGGCCGCGACGCAGGCAAACATGCAAGCCCCGACAGCAATCGGGCTGTCACGATCGCGAGCCTGCGCCGCAACGTTGGAAGCGATGTCAGAACTCCCGCTTCAACTCCAGCCCGATGGTCCGCGGTCGAGTGACAAACAGCCTGGGCCTGTCTGCGAGCTCCGCGCCTTCGGGGATCAGGTCGCCAATCACACCCAGCTTGTTGAACACGTTGCGCGCGGAGAGAGTGAGCTCCCAAGGACCCTGATTCATACCGGTTCGCAGGTTCAACAATCCGTACGAGCTCAGCGGACGGCCGCCGTCTATCGGCGCAACATTGTTGAAGCTGGTGCGCGCACCGGTGAATTCATACTGCGCCCGGAAGAAGGCCGAACGCTCTCCCAGCGGCACCACGTATTGTGCGGTCGCCGAGCCCGACCACTTGGGCACACCCGTCAGCGGCTGGCCCACAATGGTTCGCGAGGCCTCGGTTGACTCGGTGATCTTCGCGTCTTCATAGCCAACCGACAGGTTGAGCGTCAGGTGCTCAATGACTGCCATGTCCATCTCGAGCTCGGCGCCTGTGCTGCGCGCCGCGCCGGAGTTCGCCACCACATTGAATGTGCAGGGCAGATAGACCGACTGTTGAATGCCTTTCCAGTCGATCCGGTATGCGGCCGCCCGGGTGCGGATGCGATCGTCCAGGAATGAATTCTTCGACCCGACCTCATAGCTCCACAGGGAGTCCGAGTTGAACGCCGCGCCGTTTTTGAGTCCCAGACCCGCAAGGTCGGCATCGCAGATCGGCGGCAGCACTGAATTGGTGCCGCCGATACGAAAGCCCTTGGCCGCCGAGGCATACACCATCTGGTTGGGCGCATATTGATACTTGCCCGTGTACCGCGGTGCCGTCGTGTTCTGGTGCGCCTCCGAGTAAGTGTCCGGCGGGCCCGATGAGCCGCCGTTCAGAGGCCCATCGGCTGTATAAGCAGCCTCATGAGCCAGATAGGCATGGCGCACACCCGCCGAAAACTCCAACTGCTCGATGGGCTTGTACGTGATGTCGATGAATTCCGCGCGCTCGCGGTCCGCATTCGGTGTGTCCTGGGTGTATTCCAGGTCGGTCCCGATGGTGTAGCCGGATGCCGCATCCAACCCGGGCGCCAGATAGTTTTCCCGGAAATGACGCTCCGAGGTTGAATCGAAGAAGCCGATCACAAAGTTGAGAGGCCCTTTGAATGTCGACTCGAAACGCACCTCGCCGTTCCAGGTGCGGGTGTTGAGGACATTGGGCAGTGGGGCCGGGACGTAGTAGGGCAGTCCCCAGAAGGTAATCGCGTTGATGTCGGTCGTGTCTTCCAGGTCGTACGCGCGCCGATAAAAATAGGTACCGGTCAGGATGACGCGTCCAAACGACGACTCATGTTTGACGGTGAGGCTGCTGAAGCTCCAGGTGTCTTCCACAGCCTCCGGCACATCCAAAGGTCGCGTCTGCGTGAAGTTGTCAGCCGTATAGTCAGCAAGCGGATACCCGTTGGTATTCGTGTGCTGATACATGTACATCGGGGTGATGCTGAGCCCGGGAATCGCTTCCGGCGCGATCTTCAAAGTCGCGGAGAATCCTTCGCCTTGCTCGGCCCCGACATGATCCTTGTGGCCGACCGGCGCACCTCCGGGTGGATAGTCGATAGTCGGCGAACGGGGATCCAACTGGCCGCCCCAGGTCCGCGTGAACAGGCCCGGATCGAAAGCGCTGTAGCCACTGACTCGCAGCCCCACGTTGTTGGAAATGAGCGGCACATTGAGAGTGCCCTGCGTCGAGTATCCGCCGCCACCATGATCTACGTAGGTGCCCTCGACATCGACTTTGCCCGAGAAGGTGCTGAGACCGGGCTCCCGCGTAACGAGACGGACCGTGCCGCCCATCGAACCTTGCCCGAAGAGGGTGCCCTGCGGGCCACGCAGTACTTCGAGGTGGTCGATGTCGACAACGCGTGGATCCAACGACATCGGCACCGGAGTGTCATTCAGATAGAAGCCGGTAGTGTTGTTGCCGAATACGCCGCGAATCGCGACCGCGCGCGTGGAGGAGACGCCGAATGCGTTGCCGTTGCCGCCGGCACCGGCACCCGTGCTCTGCGCGAGGTTGGGAATGCTGGCCGCATAATCGGTGAACGACTTGTCGCCGAAGTTCTCGAGCGTGGCGCCCGTCACCGCGGTCATGGAGATGGGAACATCCTGCAGCTTTTCCGTGCGGCGCTGGGCCGTCACCACCACATCTTCGAGCTGATCCCCGGCTGGCGCGGCGGTCGACTGAGCCCAGGCGGGCACACTCCCGCAGCAGAGGGACACAACAGTTGCGTAAACCGTGGAACGCGGAACAGGCCGGGACCGGATCATGAGTCCTCCAAGTTATTCTGCGTCCGAGACACCCCTGCGTGAGCTGCAGAAAATAGCCCCCGCGACTCGTTTTCAAATGATGCTAGCAGACATGATCATGGGTGTAAACCGTGATCACAGATGCGATTTTGGGTCACAGCGCCTTCGTGTTGGGTCATGATGGGGCGACGCGCTCGATGATGCATGTGATCAAATAATGGGTGTATGATCACAGAATGGAAAAGACCACGACGCGACAGACGGCTGCCGGCGGCTACCGCATCGGCATCGACACCGGGGGCACCTTCACTGATGTCGTGGTGGGCGATGCCACCGGCATTCTCAGTGTAGGCAAGGCGTTAACCACGCGCGAGCGCATTTCCACTGGCCTGCTCGAAGGCCTGGCGGTCGCAGCGATTCCTCTGGGCATGGATGTACGAACGCTGCTGCAGCGGACAGCCATATTCATTTACGGGTCCACGCGCGCGACCAACGCAATCCTCGAGGGCAAGACTGCACGCACGGCGTTGCTGGTTACCGAAGGATTCCCGGACATCCTCGTTCGGCGCGAGGGCGGTAAGAGCAATCCCTGGGATTACTCGAAGGATTATCCGGAGCCCTACGTACCGCGGCAGTTGACCTTCGAAATCAAGGAGCGGATGACGGCGGAAGGAATTGCTGCAGTTGCGTTCGACGAGGCGGCGGCGCTCGCTGTGATTCGCAAACTGAAAGCACAGCGCATCGAGGCCGTTGCAGTGTGTTTCCTGTGGTCCATTGCCAACCCGGCGCATGAGCTGGCGATCGGTAAGCTGCTGGAACGCGAGTTGCCCGGCGTCCCTTACACTCTGTCCCACCAGGTGAATCCGATCGTGCGCGAGTACCGGCGCGCATCCTCAGCTTCGATCGATGCATCGCTGAAACCACTGATGCAGCACCACCTGCGTGAGATGGAAACCGACCTGCGGGCGGCGGGTCTCGAAGGCGAGTTGCTGCCTGCTATCTCACTGGGCGGCGTGATGCATATAGAAGGGGTCATCAGCCGGCCGATTCACATGGTGCGCTCCGGCCCGTCACTGGCGCCTATTTTGGGGCAGGTCACAGGAGCTGCGGAGACCGGGGCGACCGAGGTCATCGTCTGCGATACGGGCGGCACCAGTTTCGACGTCAGCCTGGTGCGCGACGGCCGACCCGTGTTTGGCAGAGATACCTGGCTCGGCCCGCGCTATACCGGTCATCTGACAGGCCTGTCGTCAGTCGACGCTCGCAGCATCGGCTCAGGCGGTGGATCCATTGCGCGGATCGACTCGGGCGGATTGCTTTGTGTTGGTCCGGAGAGTGCCGGAGCCGATCCGGGACCCGCATGCTATGGCCGGGGCGGCAGCCATCCGACGGTGACTGATGCTGCGCTCGTGTTGGGATATCTCGACGCCGAATATTTCAACGGCGGCCGGATGAAGTTGGATACCGAAGCTGCGCGTAAGGTGGTCGGCCGGCTCGCCGAGCAGCTCGGCAAGAGTGTAGAAGACACGGCTGCCGGGATTCTGACGGTTGCCAGTGAGCACATGGTCGGCGCCATCAAGGAAATCACCATCAACGAAGGGGTAGATCCGCGCGACAGCCTGTTGATGGCCGGCGGCGGCGCCGCTGGACTCAACATTGTGCCGATCGCACATGAGTTGGGGTGTTCACAGGTGCTCGTGCCGCGGATGGCCGGCGCCCTGAGCGCCTGTGGAGCGCAGTACACCGACGTCGTGACCGAGTTCAGCACCAACCAGGTCACGCAGTCCGACCAATTCGATTTCGACGCGGTTAACACAGCCCTGGCCGGCCTCGCGGCTTCCATGGAGGATTTCGAGTCGAGCCTGCGGGCCAAGGGGATCGAAAAGTTCCGCTTCGAGTACTTTGTGGAGGCGCGTTATCAGTACCAGGTCTGGGAGCTGGAGGTACCGCTATCCGGCCCCCGGTTTCAGTCGGCAGCCGACGTTGCCGTCGTCGTCAAAGCGTTTCACGCCACGCACGAGTCGATCTTCGCGGTGTCTGAGGCCGACCGCCACATTGAATTCATTCAATGGAAGGGACGCGTCACCGGCGCGCTCAGCCGGCCACCCATGACGCCGATGAAAGAGAAAGCCACCGCCGCGCCAGTTCCGAGCCGCACGGCCCAGGCCTACTTCACGGCCACCGGCAAAGTCGACATTCCGCTGTTTCGCGGCGATACCCTGGGACCGGGCACACGGATCTCAGGTCCGGCATTGATTGTCGAGCCGATTACAACCCTCGTGCTGTATCCGGGCAGTCGCGCGACAGTGACCCAGTTCAACAACTATATGGTGGATGTGCCGGCATGAGCGAGCAACCGAAGTCCCCGCAGCGCGCGCTCGACCAGATCGTCCTCGCCGTGCTCGCCAACCGCCTCGACTCCATTGTGCGGGAGATGACCAACACCCTGTTCAGAACCGGCCGTTCGGCCATTCTCAACACGGCCAAGGACTTCTCCTGTTCCATTGTCACGGCGGACAATCAGCTGCTGTCTTCGGCCGATGGGCTGCCGATTCACGTGCTGGGTGGCGGTCGCCAGACCGAGTCCATGCAGGAGTTTCATCCCGACCTCGCGCCGGGCGATGCCTACCTGCACAACGATCCGTACCTGGGCAACACCCACACCGCGGATCACACGATCCTCGTGCCGGTGTTTGTCGGCGGCAAGCACATATTTACCGTGGCCGCGAAGGCGCACCAGGCCGATTGCGGCAACTCCGATCCATCCACCTACATGCCCTTTGCCAAGGATGTGTACCAGGAAGGCGGGTTGAACTTTCCGTGTGTCCGCATCCAACGCAACTACGAGGATGTCGGCGACATCATCCGCATGTGCCGGCGCCGGATTCGGGTGCCTGAGGTCTGGTATGGCGACTACCTGGCTGCGCTGGGCGCCGCGAGGATCGGCGAGCGCCGGTTGCAGGCGCTCGTGGAGCGATACGGCGCCGACACCATCGCTACGTTTGTTCGCGAATGGTTGGACTATTCAGAGCGGCGCATGACGCATGCGATCAAGAGCCTGCCCGCGGGCAAGCTGGAGGCGGAAGGTCGCCACGATTCGTTGCCCGGACTGCCGAACGGTGTGCCGGTCAAGGTCAAAGTAGAAGTCGATCCCGCGGAAGGTGTGGTGACGGTCGATCTGCGTGACAACATCGATTGCGTCCCGGTCGGAGTCAACCTGTCGCAAACCTGCGCGACCGCTGGAGCCCTCATAGGTGTGCTCAATTGCATCGATCCGTCGGTCCCGCGGAACGAGGGCAGCTTCCGGCGGATTCGTATCCTGCTGAAGGAAAACTGCGTCGTCGGGATCCCTAAGTTCCCGGCATCGACCTCCATGGCCACTTCCAACGTGACCAATCGCCTGATCAATGCCACTCAGCGGGCTTTTAGCATGCTCGGTGATGGTTACGGTCTTGCAGAGGGAGCCGCTTCCATGGGAGCAGGCTTCGGCGTGGTGTCAGGCTTTGACCGTCGTCATGGCAACGAGCCATATGTCAACCAGATGGTCATTGGCAACAACGGCGGCCCCGGCGCGCCCGGATGCGATGGTTGGGTTACGTATTGCATGCCTGATGCTGCCGCGTCAGTGATGGTGGATAGCGCTGAGATAATTGAGCAGAAGTATCCGCTCATCATCCGGTCGCTGCGGCTGGTGGAGGACACTGGCGGCGCAGGGCGATTCCGTGGTGGACCTGCAGGGGAGATTGTTTACGGCCCCTTACATGATGTTATGACCGTGGCGTACTTCGCAGAGATGCATGAAGACCCGCCGAAGGGCACACGGGGTGGCCGGGAAGGGTGTCGATCCCAGGTCTCGAAGATCCGCCAGGATGGCGGTGAGGAGCCACTGCCTCCAATCGGCCTCGTAGAGCTTCAGCCGGGTGAGTACATCCGCGGCCTCGAATCCGGTGGCGGAGGGTATGGCAACCCACTCGAGCGCGATCCCAACAGGGTTCGGCATGATGTCCTGGAGGGTTGGATCACGTTGCCGGCGGCGCGTGACACCTACGGAGTCGTTCTCAAAGGCAAGACAGAAGATGGCAGCCTCGCTGTGGACGGCGCGGCTACCACGGCATTGCGTCGCGAGTTGGCTGGACAGCGGCCCTGAAGAAGACGCTCAAACGCCGGCATCTATTCACGCTCGGCGTCGGGACGATCGTCGGTGTCGCGTGGTTGATGGTATTGGGATCTGTGCTCGTTTCCGCCGGCCCTCTCGGTGCGGCAATCGGCTTTGTGATCGGCGCCGGGGTGATGATTCCGATCGGATTGTGTTATGCGGAATTGACTGGTGCTCTTCCGTACGCAGGCGGGGAGATCGTTTATGCGTACACGCTGTTTGGGATCAGGTGGGCTTACGTAGCGGGTGTGTGTCTCGCGTTGATCTACGTGATCAACTGTGTCTTCTTTGCGATTTCAGTCGGATGGCTGCTGAATGCGTTACTTCCGGGAATCGAAGGATCTGCGCTGTATAGCGTGTTGGGGGCGACGGTACACACCGGTGACATCGTCGTCGGTATCGCCGGCACGGTAGTCCTGTTGGTCGCACACTGGCGCGGGGCGAAGGATGCCGCGCGACTGCAGGACCTCTCGACTTACCTCCTGCTCACGGCAACTTGTATTTTTGTTGCGATCGGCATAGGGCGGGGGCACGCCGTCAATCTTCACCCCCTGGTTGCGCCGTCCGACTGGGCTTGGGGGTATGGCGGAATTCTCTCCGTCCTCGCCGTAACACCGTACTTTTTCGGTGGGTTCAACACCATTCCACAGGCGGTCGCCGAGCTCGAGGACGAGCGCGACCGGCGCCGGATCGCGAGCATGCTGGCAGCCTGCATCGTGACTTCGCTGGTTTTCTATTGCCTGGTGCTGCTGGCAGTCTCCATGGTCCTGTCGCGCGACCAGTTGCTGAAGTTTGAGCTGCCGGTGGCGCAGGCTTTCCGGGCCGCTTTCCACTCCGAGCTGATTACCGACATCGTGCTCATAGGCGGGTTGCTCGGGCTCGTCGCGGTCTGGAACGCGCTGTTCTTCGCAGCTACGCGTGTGCTGTACGCGCTTGGCCGCGCTCGGCTGCTGCATCCCGCCCTGGGAAGCCTCGGTTCGCGCGGCAACGCCCCGACGACAGCGATCACCTGGGTCACGGCACTCAGCATTGCCGGTCTGTTCCTGGGGAAGGGCGCACTCCTGCCGGTGGTTAATGTCACATCGACGCTGTTTGCGTTGATGTACGTGATTGTGAGCCTGGGCGTATTGCGGCAGAGACGGCTCGCAACGGCCCCGGCGACGAGCTATCGCGTGCCGGGCGGCCCCTTGTTGGTGTGGGCTGCAGTGCTGTTTTCCTTCTACCTTCTGGTGTTGTCCCTGGTGCAGCAGTGGATGGACGCCGGGCGACACTTACCGACCGAATGGCTGCTGATGGTTGGATTCGGCTCATTGTCCTGGGCGCTGTGGTTCGCTCAGCGTAAATCGCGTGACAGTCTCAACAGCGCAGAACGACAGCGCATCATCTTGACGTGATCACAAATTGATGTTGTGATCACGAAAGGCGGAATAACCAACATGCCAAACCTGACCTGGCGCTACGCAGATACCTTCGACTACATGGAGCACACCCGAGCGGGCTTCCCGCCGGCCATGATCGTCGTTGCTTGCAACGGTGGAATTCAGGGTAAGGAAACGCACGCGGCGCTGCCTGAAACGCCGCAGGAGATCGCTGAGTCGGTGCAGGCCGCGTATGAGGCCGGCGCAAGCATGGTTCACGTGCATGCGCGCGACTCCCGCGACTTTACTCTGGGTGCACGCCGCATCGACGAGTGGCTCGAAGTCAACAGCCGGATCCGCGCCCTGTGCCCCGATATCATTATCAACAATACCACCGGCGGCGATCTCACCATGAGCATGGAGGAGCGGCTGTCCTGCCTGGATGCCGGTCCTGAAATCGCCTCGCTCAATCTGACTCCTGACATGAGCCGCTTCACCATGAAGGCCCGGCTCGCACCTTTGCCCCATCCGCGTCCGGAAACGGAAGTGGATGCCTGCATCCCTTTCACTTATGGGCTGGTCGAGAAGTTTGCCGCGGAAATGCAGCGGCGCGGCATCAAACCGGAAATGGAGACGTATCACACCGGGGGCGCCTGGGTGATGCGCGCGCTCATCGACAAGAAGCTCGTTGAGCCACCGTATCTCATACAAACAGTGATGGGTGCTCAGACGGCCAGCTATCCGACACCGGAGCACGTCATCAACCTGCTGCGCGAGATGCCGGACCAGACCGTCTGGCTGTGCTCAGGCATCGGGCCGTTCCAACTGCCGCTGACCACGATGGCACTGCTGATGGGCGGCCATGCCCGTGTCGGCCTCGAAGATAACCTTTACTACAGCCGCGGGCGTCGCTTCAAAGACAACGCCGAAGCTGTGAAGCGGGTAGTGCGGATTGCCGGCGAGCTCAATCGCCCGATTGCCACACCTGCTGAAGCCCGCGCCTTACTCGGCTTGCCGGCAAAGCCGGCCTAAGAGAATGACTATGGCTACTCTCGTTACTCCGAGCCTGGAGGCCGCTGTTGCGGCTGCCGAGGCGCGGTTCATTGCTGCGAATCCCAAGAGCCAGGCGCGTCATGAGCGTGCCTGCGCCGTGTTGCCCGGGGGGCATTCGCGCCAGACCCTGTTCTTCGCGCCGTTTCCGCTGGTCATGCGCAGTGGCCGCGGGGCGCGGGTCACTGACCTCGATCAGCATGAATACCTGAACCTGGTGGGGGACTTTGCGGCGGGGGTGTTTGGGAGCACCTGCGAGCCGATTCAGAAGGTGGTGAATGAGACGCTGCGTACGGGGATCTCCCTCAGCGGCCTCAATATGCCGGAATTCGAGCTGGCCTCGTTGATTTCGCAGCGGATTCCATCGATCCAACAGGTGCGGTTCTGTAACTCCGGGTCGGAGGCGTGCCTGTATGCGGCGCAGATTGCGCGCCACGCAACCGGCCGGTCCAAGCTGCTGGTGTTCAACGGCTGCTATCACGGCGGATTCATGATTTACGCGGAGAAGGACCCGCCGCTGAGCGTGCCGTTTCCGCTCGTCAAGGCTACGTACAACGACGTTGAGGGAACACGGAATCTGATTCGTGCCCATGCTTCCGAGCTCGCCGCGGTGTTCGTTGAGCCGGTGATGGGGTCGGGTGGGGCCATTCCGGGTGCACGCGAATTTCTGCAGATGCTGCGGGATGAGACGCAGGAGGCGGGGATCGTGTTGGTGTTCGACGAGGTGATGACCTCGCGCCTCGCACCGGGTGGGGCTCAGGGCTTGCTGGGGATTCAGCCTGATCTGACCACGCTGGGTAAATTCTGGGGTGGTGGTTTCGCCTTCGGCGCATTCGGCGGTCAGGCTGACTTGATGCGGCACATGGATACGCGTGGCGGGGGGTTGTTGTCCCAGGGCGGCACGTTTAACAACAACGTGGTGACGATGGCAGCGGGCCTCGTTGGCGCGCGCGATGTCTACACGGAAGAAGCTTGTCGCTCACTCAATGCGCGGGGGGATTGGCTGCGCGATCAGTTGAATGCGTTGGGTGCGAAGACGGGGATTGCGTTTCAGGCTACTGGAGTGGGTGGGGTGCTGAATACCCACTGGACCGCAGGTCCTATCACACATCCCGGACAAGTCCTGCCCATCGGAGCGCCGGTGCGCCGGCTGTTCCAGCTGGAGATGATTGAGAGCGGCTATTTCGTCGCTCAGCGCGGGATGATCAACCTGTCGTTGCCGGTCGAGCAGGATGATCTCGCACGCTTCGTAAAAGCAGTCGGCGAGTTCCTGGCCCGCCACTCCGACCTGCTGCCCCGAGCAGCGGCCCACTAGCCCATGTCTCCAGCGCCGCGACACGTAGAGCCGGAACCAGCGCCGCGCTCCGTGCCGCGGCCGCCCGCCGGCACCCACGGCGCGTGGCCCAACACCCATGGTGCGTGGCCCGGCGTCCACCACGGCGCCGCGACCGCTGCATGTCTGCGTCTGCGCGTGCAACATGACTGATGCTCCGCGCCTGCGCGGCAATATTGGAAGGTTCCAATATCTGGCGCTGGGTTTTGGCACCATGATTGGGTCGGCCTGGGTCATCCTCTTGGGCGACTGGTTGGGGAAGGCCGGGCCGGGTGGGGCGGTGTTGGGGTTCCTTGCCGGCGGCGTAGTCGTTGTGTTGGTGGGGGCGTGCTACGCGGAGCTGGCGGGCTATCTGCCGGAGGCGGGCAGCGAGTTTGTGTACGCCCGCCGGGTCTACGGCCGGGGGCTTGCCTTCACCGTTGGCTGGTTCCTGGTTCTCTACCTCCTGAGTGTCACCGTTTTTGAGGCCCTGGCGTTTGCCTGGATCGTGGAGACGGTGCTGCCGGGCGCCCCGCCATTGCCCGTCGGCATTGCCGGTGCTGTGATGATCGCAGCGCTCAATCTCCGTGGTGCTCAGTTGGCTGTGATATCTCACACGCTGCTCACCTACAGTTTTTTTGTAGTAGTGATCTGCATCCTGCTGTTGCTGCTCGTAAGCGGCAGCGGGCACAACGCGACACCGTTGTTTGCTGCCACGAACGGCCGCAACTGGTGGCTCGGCAGCGGCGCCATCTTCGCCTTCTGTGCGTACGCACTGAACGGATTTCAAACCATCCCGCATGCCGTTGAGGAGCGATCTGGTAACACCAGTCTGCGCGCCATCGGCTGGATCATCGTGGGATCGATTTGCGCAGCCGCGCTGTTTTATTGCCTGGTAGTCATTGCCGCGAGCGTCATCGTGCCTTGGCAGGGGCTGGTCTCAGCGCCGCTGCCGATGGTAGCAGCAGTACGTAACCTGCCACACGGCGAGACATTCGCCATGGTGTTGCTCATAGCGACCGCGGCGTCGCTGCTGAAAGCATGGAATGGGGTTTTCATGATGGCCGTGCGGTTGTTGGTGGCAATGGCACGCGCCGGCTGCGTTCCCGCCATGTTCGCCCGCCTGCACCCACGCTTCCAGTCACCCGCGCCAGCAGTTCTCGCCGCAGGCGCATGCAACATCGGCGGCATCTTCCTGGGAAAGGGCGCCATCGAGCCCATCACCGACATGAGCGCCATGGTGCTGACCCTCACCTACGGCATGTGTTGCTGGACCGTCCTGCGAATCCGTCGCCGAGGGTTTCGGGGCGAGGGCGGCAACTCACCCCGCAAGGGTGCCGCCAATTGGCTCATCTGGTTGGCATTGGGCGGCAGCACCTTGATGGCCGCCTGCGCCTTCCTCACGCCATTCTGGCAGCAACCCGGCTTCCCCCTGGAATACCGGTTGCTCATCGCCTGGGGCCTGATGGGCTACATCGTGTGGCGCTGCGCGCTCACTCAGCAGTCAGATCCAGGCTCTCCCAATACCCGGGAACCTTCGTGAGCCCCATGAGGTCCTTGCTCATCGCCTCCTGGGCCGCCACCGGATCACGGGCCTGGAAGGCCGCCAACAGCCGGTCATGATTCTCAGCCGCGACCTTGCGAAACACTCCGCCTTTGCCCGTCATGAAAGGCACCATGTTGGCCACGAGCGGGGCCATTCGCAGCCACAACATCTGGATCAGCGGGATCAGCATCGGATTATCGGCAATGCGATAGATCTCGAAGTGGAACGCCATGTTGAGTGACAAGTGCGTGCGCGTGTCGCCTTTGGCAACACTTTGCTCCATCCCCTGCTGGAGCGCTCGCAGGTGCTCGATCTGCACGAGCGTGATGTTGCGCGCGGCGAGGGCGGCCGCCCTGCCTTCCAGATCCTCGCGTAGCTCGAGTATCTGCTCCACCTGCCGCCGCGTGAGCACGGGTACTCGTGCTGAGCGGTTGGGCAGTGATTCAAATGCTCCCTCGGAGGTCAATCGCCGCAGGGCTTCGCGTACCGGCATCTCCCCAATGGCAAGCTGCTTCGCCAGCGACCGTAGAGTCACGACCTCGCCCGGCCGGAACTGGCCCGCCAGCACGGCTTCCTTCAAAACCCCGTACGCACGGATGTGCGCGGCCTCTCCCGGAGCACCCCGATCAGCGCTCACGAGCGCCGCTCGTCGCGGGCTGGTTTTTCTTCCTGTTGCATTTTTTCGGGTCTTGGTCGCTTGCATGCGGGGTGCTTTTCCTTCGGCGGCAGTCGACAAGCCTATGCTGCGCGCGCCCGGACGTACAACTGTTTTCCGTCGTGATTTTGATCATAGTATAATGTTATGATCACAGAATGAAAACTCCCCCGGCTGCCCGCGTCGTCGTCATCGGTGGTGGTATTGCCGGCTGCAGTGCTGCCTACCACCTGGCATCGCTGGGGGTGACCGACGTTGTGCTGCTGGAGAGATCGTCCCTGAGCTCCGGCACAACCTGGCATTCCACCGGGAACATGGAGACGTACCGACCGGACCCGGTGATATTCGAGATGGTCCGTTACGCGCTGCAGATGTACCCACAGATATCCGCGGAGAGTGGCCAGGACATCGGTTGGCGCAGTGTCGGGCGTGTCATGTACACGGACCGCGAACAGCGCTGGGAGTCGATGCGCTCGCTGCCGGAGCTGGGCAAGGCCCGCGGGATCGAGCTCGAGCTGCTGTCGCCCGCCGAAGTCCAACAACGACTCCCCATCATTGCCACCGATCAACTGTTGGGCGGCGTGTGGGTCCCAAGCGACGCGCGGGTGAATCCAACTGATGCGGTGATGGCGTTCGCCGCCGCCGCACGAGCCCGTGGTGTTGCCATCTACCAGGATGTACCGGTAAGCGAAATCTTTCTGCGCGACGGAGTAGTGCAGGGCGTTGCAACCGCCAACGGTATGATCAGTTGCGACACAGTGGTAGTCGCAGCGGGACTGTGGTCCGGCGACCTCGTCAAAAGCTGCGGACTCAAACTGCCTCTGCACGCGCTCGAGCATCAGTATCTGATCACACAGCCGCTCGGCATCGATCGCAACCTGCCGCTGTTCCTGTCATTGGACGACCAGCTCTACGGCCGGGAAGAGGTGGGCGGCCTCATGGTCGGCAGCCTGGACGACGGCGCGATTGCGCTCTCCACCCAGCAACTGCCGCAGAACTTTGCATTCTCGCTGTTGAGTGAGCGCTGGCCCCAGTTTGAGCCTTATATGGCCACCGCCATGCGCAGATTTCCTGTGTTGCAGAACGCGGGCATCAAAATGCTGCTGAACGGGCCGGAGAGCTTCACGCCGGACGGTCAGATGCTGCTCGGTCCTGTGCCGGGCGCGACCGGCTTGTATTGCGCCTGTGGATTCAATTCGAACGGCATGGCGTTGGCGCCGGCGGCGGGTCGCTTCGTCGCCGAGTGGATTGTCGAGGGAGCTCCCAGTGTCGAGGTAGCTCAGCTCGACGTCCGCAGGTTTGGCGCAGCGCAAGGCAACGAGTCCTACCTGCGCGAGCGGGTAACTGAGATACCAGGCTATCACTGTAAGATTCATGCGCCGGATACTGATTACGAAACCTCCCGCGACGTATTTCGCTCCCCACTGCACGATGAGCTGGCGATGGCGGGTGCCAGATTCGCCGCGGTCAATGCCTGGGAGCGACCCCTGTGGATCGCCGGGACGTCATCAGACTGGGTGACCGCGGTTGCTGCCGAGGCGCAGGCGGCTGAAGAGTCAGTTCTGCTGGTGGACCGATCGGCAGACGCGAAATATCTGCTGACCGGGCCGCAGGTGGATGAGTGGCTCGCAGGCAAAGTCACCACGTTGTTGCCTGCCGTCAAGGCTGCCGCGGTCCTCGCTCCACTATTGGGTCAACGCGGGCAAATCGAAGCGCTCACACGGACTGCGCGTTGGACAGATGACTCAGTGATGCTCCTGGCAGGTCCGGAGCAAACCACCCGAGTAGGGGAGTGGCTGCGGATCGCAGGCGTTCCGCGCGGTATCCAGTGCGAGGACGTTACAACCGATTACGCGATGTTGGAGTTGCATGGAATGCGACGTGCCGCATTGCTCAATGCATTGGGTGTCCGGCCCAAGACCGTGGCGGCCTGTTGGATAGGAGCCGTTCCGGTCAGTGTGCGGGACGACCCGGCGAATGATTCCACGCTTCTGATTACACCCAGTGAAGGAGTCTCGCTCCTGTGGCAAAACCTGCTCAGCGTGGGCAAGGCATTTGGCTTACAGGTTGGGGGACATTGGGCACAGGAGGCAGTACGTATCCAGCGGGGGATTCCGGGGTTTGGCACGGAGGCGACGTCAAACCGCCGTGTCGCGGAGTTGGGAGCGCAGATGTTGGCCGCGAGTGCGGCGGCGCGCGCCGCTGCGAGCCCGGCTGGAACGCATCGCAAGCGAGTCCTGCGAGCATTTTCGAGCCCCATGCCCTTGATGGGGTTCGGCGCGCAGGAAGTCGTGCTGCAGAAGGGCAGAACGGTTGGCGAGCTGACATCACGGGTGCGACTGGCCGGCTGGCCCACCGCATTGGTGCTGGCACTGCTCGACCCGGAAAGTTGGAACGGCAATTCCGTTGAAACAGTCGCGGCCGGCCGGCGCTGGCCGCTGATTCCGAGGCCGACGCCGTGGTCAGCCAGGTTGACATGACCCCGGCGCCCCCACCCAGCGGCGCCGCCGGCCGCGACCCTACACGAGGTTGACATGACCGCCAATTCGCAAGCCGCTCGTTGCGAGCACGTCGCCGATGACACGGCAGCTGCCCCAACTTACGGCCGCGCCGCCGATGGGAGCTCGAGCTCGCATGCATACCGGGTCCATCCCGGTGTTCAGGCGGCACTGGCTGACTTCACGCTCCCCGACAAACTCGGGTTCGGCCTGGTGGCCGCCCCGGTCATGTTCAGTGCCGATTGCACCCACGGCCAATGGACCCGAGGCGAGCTGCTCCCCTACGGCCCCATCGAAATCCTCCCCGGCGCCCGCGCTTTGCACTATGCCGAGCTCGTCTTCGAAGGCCTGAAGGCCTACCGCGTAGGCACCGACCATCCCAACCTGTTTCGCCCAAAGGAAAACTGGCGCCGGCTGTGCGGTTCCGCGCAGCGGCTGTCCATGCCCCCCGTGCCGGAGGATTTGTTCCTGGAAGCGCTGGAAGCCGTGGCCGGCTCCCTGGCCGCGTTTGTGCCGAATCGCTCCGGCACCTCCCTCTACCTGCGTCCCTTCATTTTCGGCACCGAAAGCGGCTACCAGGTCCGCAGCTCGACCTCATTCCGTTTCATGGTCATCGCCAATCCGGTGGAGATCTACTCCTCAGGTCCCATGCGAGTCCTGATCGAACGCAATGATGTTCGTGCCATGGTCGGCGGTGTTGGTGCCGCCAAAGCAGCCGCCAACTACGCCGCTTCTCTGCGCGCCACGACAGCGGCGGTGGCTCGCGGATTCACCGTGTCACTCTGGCTGGACTCGCGTGAGCAGCGCTATATCCAGGAGCTGTCAGGTATGAATCTGTTTGCGGTGATTGGCGGACAGCTCCATACTCCGGCTCTCGACGGCGCAATCCTACCAGGCATCACGAGAGACTCCTTGATAACACTCGCCCGACATCGTGGCTATCGTGTACACGAGCGCGCCATGCCGATCGGCGAGCTGTTGCATATGCTGAACACAGGCGAGTGCAGTGAGTTGTTTGCCTGTGGCACCGCTGCCATTGTTTCGCCCATTGCCACCCTCGCAGATCCTGAGGGAGCAGAACACATACCCCAGCATGTTGACGGTGTGGCAGCAGAGTTGCGCGAAGCGCTGTTGTCCATCCAGGAGCGACGGGCTCCTGATCTGTTCCGCTGGACGCGCACCGTTCCACACTGGACGACGCCGCGCTGAATAGCCCCCCGAGTCCGTCCACGCTGACTCGGGCCGTTGGCTTTTGGGGACTGGCCGCTGCGATTGTCAACATCACGATCGGTGGCAGCATCTTTGCGCTGCCCGGCACGCTGTACCTCGCATTGGGGCCCGCAGCTCCGCTGGCCTACATTCTCGGCGCCGCATTGTTTGCCCCGATCGTACTGTGTTTTGCTGCGGTGGGCAGCCGCTTCACAACCACAGGCGGCCCGTACCGTTATGTCGAGGCGGCTTTCGGAAAATTCGCGGGCGTGTTGATTGCCGCCATGTTCTGGATATCCAACGTGACAGGCAGCGGGGGCATGGCTGCCATCCTCGTCAACCAGGCAACACACGTCCTGCCGATTCTCCGGCAACCCATACCGCGCTCCGTGTTTCTCGCCGTCGTCTACGGAATGCTCTACACCCTCAACGCGCGCGGTGTCAGGTTGGGAGCCCGAGCCATCATGGCGTTCGCAGCCGCCAAGATGATTCCACTCCTGTTGCTCTCAATAGCCGGCCTGATGTTCGTGCATCCCGAAAATCTGAAAATCGTCACGGCCCCGGATGTGCAGTCGCTCGGCAAAGCACTGGTGGTCGCCGTATTTGCCTACTCCGGGATCGAAACAGCGCTCGCGCCCTCAGGTGAGTTGCGCGACCCAGCCAGAGTCGTTCCTGGGGCTGCACTCGTCGGCGTCGGCATCGTCGTTGTGTTGTACGTGAGTCTGCAGATCGCCTCTCAGGGCATCCTGGGTCCGGCATTGTCCGGCAACGATGCACCGCTCTCGGCGGTGGCTGAGGCGGTGGTTCCGGGCACCGGAGGGCTAGTAATCGTTACCGCCTCGGTCTCCCTCGTCGGAGTGCTTCTCGGCGATCTGCTGGGTTCGTCGCGGGTGCTTTACGCCCTGGCCGAGGACGGTTTTTTGCCATCCCTTCTGGCGCGAGTCTCCGCAAGGCACCGCGTTCCCACCTGGGCGATCCTGACTCACGCTGCGGCCGCCTGGGTGCTTGCAGTCTCGGGAACCTTCGACACGCTCGCCGTGGTCTCCGGGGCTGCGTTCTGTGTCGTTTACATCGCATGTTGCGGAGCCGCATGGCGGTTGCAGAAAACCGGGGCGTCCGAAACATCTGCGCCGTTGCGGCTTCCCGGTGGAGGCCTGATCCCCGCAATTGGAATCACCTGTTTGATTCTCGTGCTGGTGGCCGTCGGATAAATTCCGTACGGCGAGAACTAGGTCACGCGCCTGCGCATTTCTTGACCATGGGATTCGACACCGACCTCAGATTCCGTGCGCCCGGGCCGATACGATACCGATGGCAAATTGTCTATCGCATCGCAACAAAATCGCCAAAGTGCACACACAAGTTGCCCCCGCTCAATCGAGGACATTGGTCTCGGCACCGCGCTGGGTAGACTCCCTATTCGTCGGCGTCGTGATCTATGCGACCGTGTGCGCGGTCCTGATGCTGGCGGGCATCGGCGGTTCGACCGTTACACACCTGATCGGACTCCTGTCGGACTCACCGGCCTGCCTCACAGCCACGGTCATTGCGGCGGCCGCGGCCCGGCGGAGCCGTTCACGTCTGTTGCGGCGAGCCTGGGCCTGCATGTCCGTGGCCCTCGGCCTGTATTTCATTGGCACCGTCATCTCCATGGTGGACTGGCTCCGGGACATTGATCCCTTTCCGGGTGCCGCTGATATCTTCTACACCGCCTTCTACCCGGCCATGTTGGTCGCGACGCTGCTGCTGATCCGGGCGGCCGCCATTCGCATCCCCTGGATGCAGCTCGCCCTGGATGCAACCATCTTCGTGGTCGGCTTCGGCACCTTCTTCTGGTTCCTGGTGATCCGTCCCGCCAATGCGCATACCGAGGTCGATGCATTGAAGCAGGGCCTGAGCCAGGCGTACGCCGGGCTCGACTGCGTGGTGCTGCTCCTGTTGGGAGTCCTGTTGCTCACGGGCGCTGAAGGGCGCCGGGTTCCGCTGTTGCTCATGGCCGGTTTCGCGATCATGTTTCTGGCCGACATCCTGTGGTCACTCGCCAAGCTCGGCGGCTACTACATGCCGGGCGGTCTGCAGGATGTGTTGTACCTGACTTGCTATGTCCCAATGGCCGCTGCCGGGCGTCAACAGATGCGGATCAGCCAGCGACCAACATGGGTTCAATCCTACAACTCGGACGCCTTGACACGGACACTGCCGTACGCGGCAATGCTCACAGCCTTCCTGGTTCTCGTCTACTTCACCCGCAGCGATATTGGCGGACCGTCAGGCTTGATGACCATGGTCGTCTTCAGCCTGACCCTCCTTTTGATGGTACGGCAGAGCCTGGTCCTGCGCGGCGACGCACTCGTACGTGAGAAGCGGGCCGCCCGCATGGTTGAGGATCGATTCGCATCGCTGATCGCCAATGCCTCTGACGTCATCATGATTGTTGATCCGGACGGCGTGTTGCGTTTTATTTCCCCCGCGTGTGAGCGCACGCTGGGATTCAAGCCGGACGAGGCGCTCGGCAGGAATCTGCTCGATATGTGGGGCGGCGTCGACGCTGAGCGGTTGCGAGCGCTGCTCACGGAGATTTCATCCAGTACCCACGGTACCGTCGGCCCATTGGAGCTCGAAATTGATCGAGGGATGACACGTCATGTGCTGGAGGCAGTGGGCAGCAATCTGACGACGGATCCGGCGGTGCAGGGCCTGGCCCTGAATTTCCGGGACATCAGCGAGCGCAAGGCGCTGGAGGAGCAACTGCGTCAGCAGGCCTTCCACGATCCTCTGACGCTGTTGGCCAATCGCACGCTGTTCAAAGATCGTGTGCAGCATGCACTGACACTGACACAGCGCGGCAGCAGGACGGTGGCCGTGCTGTTCCTGGACCTGGACAACTTCAAGACCATCAACGATTCGCTCGGTCACGACGCCGGTGATCGTCTGCTGCAGACAGTCGCGCAGCGAATCGTGAAGAGCACACGCTCCTCGGACACCGTCGCCCGGCTGGGCGGCGATGAATTCGCGATTCTGCTCGAGCGGGTGGCGAGCCCCGCCGAAGTCGAAAGTCTCGCGGCTTCGCTCATTGACACACTCGGCCAGCCATTCGCCTTGAATGCGGTGGAGGTCAGAGTGGCTGCCAGCATCGGCATTGCGTTCTCGAACGAGGCGGCCGGCACCGAATCACTGCTCGGTAACGCCGACATTGCCATGTATCACGCAAAGGCGGCCGGTAAGAGCCGGTACGCTGTGTTCGAGCCGCAAATGCAGGATGTGTTGCACGAGCGGTTGCGCCTGGAAGCGGATATCGGGCGAGCCATCGACCAGGGGGAATTCTTCCTGGAATACCAGCCGATCGTGGATTTGGGTACCGGAAGCCTGCTGGGCGTGGAAGCGCTGGTTCGTTGGCGACATCCCGAGGCCGGCGTGTTGATGCCCAATCGTTTCATTCCGGTTGCGGAAGAGTGCGGTCAGATCGTGCGCCTGGGCCGGTGGGTATTGTTGGAAGCTTGCCGCGAATTACGCGCCTGGCGCACCTGCGTAGCGGGCGGCAGCGGCCTGCGAGTCTCGGTCAATATCTCCGGCCGTCATCTGCTGCATGGCGAGCTGTTGCAGGACGTGGCGAGTGCCCTGGAGAAGTCCGGTCTCGAGCCGCAGAACCTGGTGATCGAGCTGACCGAGAGCACGATCATGTACAACACCGAGGCCACCTTGAAGCACCTGGAGCAGTTGAAGGCCCTGGGAGTCCGGTTGGCCATTGACGATTTCGGCACCGGTTACTCCTCGCTGTCCTATCTGCACCGCTTTCCCATCGACATCCTCAAGATCGACCGATCGTTTGTCAGCCGGCTCACCAACTCCGAAAACGGGCCGGAGTTGGCGCGCGCCGTGATTACCCTGGGTGACACGCTCGGCCTCGACACCGTGGCCGAGGGGATCGAGCTCGAGCCGCAGGTGGCGGCACTCCTCGACCTGGGGTGCGTGGCGGGGCAGGGCTTCCTGTTTGCAAAGGCAGGATCGCTGCAGGCGCTGTCGGAGAGCTCGTTCGTCAAGCGTCGCGCCGAGCATTGGACGGCGCAATCGGCCGATGAAACTCTCTCCGCCAGTGGCCGCTTCAACGCCTTGAAGGTCCAGCGCGCCTAGTAGCCTGTCTGGCTCCCAGGCTCACCGACCAAAGCTCAGGCTGGAAAAATAGGTCTCAAACTCCGTGTCCTGACCGTTCGCCTGGCGTTTCTGCCAGACCACATTCAGCAGCCATTTCCCTCCGTCCGGGATCACGAAGCTCGTCTGTCCCGCCTCGCCCGTGAGGTGCGTTTCAAATGGCTGCGCATCGTGTTCCAGGTTGGTCAACTCGACCCGCGCGCCAGCCAATGGCTTGCCATCGAACAGCACGTGAATTGGTACCGTGCCCCCTGCGGTGTAGGGATTAACGTCTGGGACAATCTCCAGCGGCATCCCCAGCGGCGCCGTCGCTCGGGTGCTTTCGGAAGCGCCAACCTGCAAGAGCGCCTTGGAGTGACGGCTGTAACTCTCGGAACCGTCAAGTGTCCGCGCGTGATTGTCCGTCTCCAACACGACAACGTACGTCCCTGGTGAATGAAATTGCACCTTCCCATCATCAGTCTCCGCTCCAAGGTTCAACCCCCTTCGCAGGTCGACGACGGTTCCGTCAGGTGCAACCGCTGCGAAGCGTGTGATTCGGCGCAGCGGTAGCTGTGATCGCTGGCGGGAAGAGCCATGGCCTACCTGCAGAGTGAGCGGTACTGAAATGTCAGATTCAGCACGATAGCTATCAGGCTGAATCCAGAAATCGTGTGCGACTGCACTGCTGCAGATCAGTAGCAAGCCAACGAGACGCGCAATCATTTAGGCGCCGCCAGGAAAGGAAATTCCGTCGTCGAGTGCACGTGATCATCCCGGTGCACGCCATCGTCGACACTGGCGTAGCTGCCATCAACCAACAGCGAGCGGTAGACATTTACGGAATCATAGTTCGGTGTGCGTCCCCCGCAGTCATTGCGAAGCTCCTTGCGGCCCGCAAGGTTAACCAGCTCCACAGCAAACAACTGTGTGCAGACTCCCGACGCACTGTTGACCCACAGCCGGTCGTCAGCCAGCAACTCAGCCATCGCTCGATAACCGAGCAGCGAATTTCCACACCGGCCATCAAAGCTGTCGTAGATCGCCACTCCCTTTTCGATCTCGGGTACGAACCGCGCCCCGGATGCGGGAGTCGCAGCGTTATACTCCTCCTTCAACGTATCACTGACATCCTCCGGACCCATCAATCCCAACAAGGCATTGCCGGTCAAGGGTCGTCCCTCGCGATCAATCTGCCGATCGGGCCCAACCGTGGCTCCCCAGACGGCCAGCATTGCGCCACCCTTGTTGACCAGCCCAACGTCGACGGAGACTACGATGGAGGAGGGCGTCCACCCCGCCAGGAAGTTGGTCGCCGGCCCGCCATCGGTATGTCGCCACTGATCCAGAATCGCCGCGGAGGTCGCGCCATCAAAGCTCGGACAACCCACCGGCGGCCCATTCAAAGTCTTGGCCGCTACAGCGTAAGCCGCCCGCGTGCCCCGCACATTGTTGAAAAACGGGTCGTCCCGTAGTCCGGCGAACACGCGAAACCGATGATGCAGCCCCTGCAATCCGCCAGTCCCACTGGCATCTCCATGCGCATTATCCGAGTCTTTCCCAACCACACAATCTGTCTCCGTGCCCGAGGCGACCGAGCGGGTAGCGAGGGAATCCCCAGCGGGGGCGACCGAGCGGCTAGCGAGGGAATCCCCAGCGGGGACAAAGCGACAAGCGATGTCCACACTCTCAGTGGTTACCCCAAATTTCCTGCCACTGTCGACATGAAACACATAGACCACTTTGTTCGAGAACGAGTGACCCACGATCGTCATCACGAGATTCAGTTGCCGGTGATCGGGGGAGGTCCAGGCGTAGACATCACCGATGTCTGTGCGTGGATCGGCTATGACCGTGGGCGAATCAAGATGGTCGGAAGCCCTGCATTGTACGGCGACAGCCAGACACAGCAGTGCCAACCGGGAACAGCGAATCATGCGCATCTCCTGGAATGTGATGCGCGATAGCAGACCGCAGCCAGGCTACGGTCGCTATCAGGATCTTTAGCGGTCGACTGAGACTACGTGGAGTCCGCCTCGCTCCTGAGCCGAGATCCGACGTCCCGTGAACATCGCGATGACCTCGGCATTCGAAGTGAAATGGGGCGTAGGCGCACTCGTGACAAACTCACTGACTCCCCCGAGGGCCATGGGCATGAGCAACTGATCAGCCAAGTGCTCGCCCACCGGCGCGCTGTGTACGAGGTAATCGCGAACCTGATGCACAGTGCCTTCCGCGACGCTTTCAGCCGTACGCGACTTCTCTCCAAACCCGGTGAACACCTCGACAATGTGCTCGTGCTCGAGAGTAATCGTCACCGCATTCCCCGGTCCCATATCACTGGGCAGCCCGCGAACCTCGAGTTGATCCGCGGTCCAGTTCAGACGCCGCCCGATCACCGCCAGCTCGCGTTCCGCCACATTCAGCGGAATCCCGGCGATATACGCTTCCGCATATCCGCGCACCCGCTGACCGCGTTCTGATATCTCGATCGACTTCAGACGCGCCACCGGCGTGATCTTTGCGAGGATTACACCGCCTCCGCGCGGGTGGAAGCCGTAGCGCTCCAAGGTGAGATCCACGCGCGCACCCATGCGCTCCAGCAAAGGCAGGAAAGCGCGGTTGAGGAAATCCACCGGCGGTGCCGCCTTGTTGTGAGTACCACCCGAGATCCGGATGACACTCGGCTCTGAAGCGGTGAGCAGAGGAGGGAGCACGGTCTGCAACACCAGCGTGCAACTTCCCGCGGTCCCAATGGAAAAGGAATACTCTCCCGGCCGCAGGCGGCCCGGCTCAAAAACCAAGGTCGACGAGTTGACCTCGCACCCCTCAACCTGCGCATCGGAAATCGCCGCCGCCGCCTTCACGGCGGTGACGTGTTGACGCAGCAGTCCGGGCTTGGGCCGCCCACCCCGAATCCGGGTGATGCGGAAGGCCTGTCCCGTGCACACTGCAAGCGACAGGGCGGAGCGCAGAATCTGCCCTCCGCCCTCGCCCTGAGAGCCATCAATCTCAATCATCTCTCATCCCTTGACGCACACAACCTGCTTGAGTGTATGAACAATCTCAACCAGGTCGCGCTGCGCTTCCATGACGGCGTCGATGTCCTTATACGCCGCCGGCGTTTCATCAATCACTTCCGCATCCTTACGGCATTCAACACCGGCGGTCGCCGCTGCGTGGTCTGCAAGCGAGAAGTGCTTACGTGCAGCCGTTCGGGACATGACCCGTCCGGCTCCATGACTGCAGCTCTCGAAGCTCTCCGGATTTCCCAGTCCCCGCACGATGTACGACCGAGCGCCCATGCTGCCGGGAATGATTCCCAGCTCGCCGTTGCCGGCACGGACCGCACCCTTACGGGTCACCAGAACTTCCTCACCGAAGTGAGTTTCCTTCGTGGTGTAGTTGTGGTGACAGTTCACCGCAACCTCACCCAAAGCGAAGGGCTTCACTTCTTCACGCAACGCACGCAACACTGCATCCATCATGACCCTGCGGTTCTCGGCAGCGTAATCCTGGGCCCAGTTCATGGCCTCGACGTAGTCGTCGAAGTGTTGAGTCCCTTCCACCAGGTACGCCAGGTCCCGGTCGGGCAGGTTGATGAAGTGACGCTGCATGTCCTTACGCGCCAATTCAATGAAGGTCTGCCCGATCAGGTTACCGATGCCGCGCGAGCCGGAATGCAACATCACCCAGACCGTCTGTTCGGTATCCAGACAGATCTCGATGAAGTGGTTTCCGCCACCCAGGGTTCCCAACTGCTTCTGGGGAGCCTTCGGCTTCAGGCGCGGATACTTCTCCTGGATCTTCGTCAAGCGATCCACCAGGCCCGTCCAACGGGTCGTTACGGACGCCGGCGTATTTTCCCATTCTCCCTTACGGGCGCGGCCACGCGTCGACACAAATCCGTGCGGTACGGCGCGCTCGATCCTCGTACGCAATGACACCAACGACTCCGGCAGATCAGACGCAGTCAGTGACGTCTGCACGGCCATCATGCCGCACCCGATATCAACTCCAACCGCCGCCGGGATGATGGCACCCTTCGTAGCCACGACCGAGCCGACCGTCGCACCGATACCCACGTGAACGTCAGGCATGGCTGCAACGTGCTTGAAGATGAAGGGCATCTTCGCCGTGTTGGCGAGCTGCTTCCTGGCCCCGTCCTCGACCGGAACGCCGCGCGTCCACAGCTTGACGTGCCGCCCATCCTCAACATCCATGACATCATAGTGTTCAAATCGCATGATCTTCTTCCTGTTTAAACCATCCGCTGCCGCGACAACAGCGAAATCAAAAGACGCGACAAAAATCGGCAGGACATCAGTCCGTGAGGACCGTGGGGGTTCGAACCCCATCGCCCCCGAAGGAGCTTTACCACGTCAACACACCGGACAGCACTCGTTGCCCCCGCGGCGGATACATCCGGACACACCGCCACCGACAGCCCAAAGCTCGGCACATTCTCGATCGCAATCTCCATCGCGTCCTGCAACGCCTCGCGGATCACTGCCGGTACCGGTGCAGCGACTGATACGCCGCCATCAACTGGAACGGGAAAACCTGCGCCCGCGCAATGGCTTCACGATCAACCATCTTCGCGGCAATCCGCTCGGCCAACCCGTCCAGCGCAAACACACCGTGGCGCGCGGAACAATGTTTTGTTGGCCATGTCACTTGCCTCGGTAATCGGAGCGGAAATCCGCGGCGCCCCCATGGCGCCGCCCGGTCACTTTTCTCTCTGTCTCGGTACCGGTATTGCAGGCAGCGTGCCAGCTGCCTAAGCTATTGATTCATAACCAATCGTCAGTCAACTATTGCTAGGAAAATATCTAAATAGATAGCAAATCTATCCGATAAGATAGGACAATGAAGAACGTGACCATCGGCTTCCTGGGCTCCCAGCTCGACAACGGCACCGGCACGGGCCGCTGGGAAAAATGGCGTCCCACCGTCTCCATCTGCCAGCACGAAGACCTGGTGATCGACCGGCTGGAGTTGCTGTATGCCCGTCCACATACCAACCTCGCGAAGCAGGTGCAGTCTGATATCTCATCGGTGTCACCCGAGACCGAAGTCAGGCTCCACCTGGTCGATCCGCGCGATGCCTGGGACTTCCAGGAGGTCTACGGGCTGTTGCACGACTTCGCGCGTGGCTACCGCTTTCAGCCCGACTCCGAGCGCTATCTCATGCACATCACGACGGGCACGCACGTAGCCCAGATCTGCATGTACCTGCTGACAGAGGCCCGTTACTTTCCCGCCAGCCTGCTGCAATCCTCGCCTCCGCGGCGCCAGGGAAGCGGTGCCGTCGGCAGCTACTCCGTCATCGATCTCGATCTCTCCAGGTACGACCAGATCGCGGCCCGCTTCGCGCGCGAGAAGCAGGAGTCGACCGATGTCCTGAAGTCGGGAATCGCTACCCGCAACGCCGCCTTCAACCGCATGATCGATGCGATCGAGCGGGTCGCCGTGCGCTCCCGGGCGCCGCTGCTGCTGGTCGGCCCCACCGGTGCGGGCAAGAGCCAACTGGCCTCCCGGATCTACGATTTGAAGCACGCCCGCCACCAGTTGAAGGGCGAGTTCGTGGAGGTCAACTGCGCGACATTGCGGGGTGATGCCGCGATTTCAACACTGTTTGGTCACATCAAGGGTGCCTTCACGGGAGCGCAGTCCGACCGCGCGGGCCTGCTGCGCAAGGCGCACGAGGGCATCGTGTTTCTCGATGAGATCGGCGAGCTCGGCCGCGACGAACAGGCCATGCTGCTGAAGGCGATCGAGGAGAAGCGCTTCGCGCCCCTGGGATCCGACCAGGAGACGCGCAGCGACTTCCAGCTCATCGCCGGCACCAACCGGGACCTGCGCGAGGCGGTGGCCGCGGGGCGCTTTCGGGAAGATCTCCTGGCCCGCATCAACCTGTGGACCTTTCAGCTGCCCCCGTTGCGCGAGCGCCGGGAAGACATCGAGCCCAACATCGACTATGAGCTGGAGCGGTTCCGGCATGCCAACTCCGTGAGCGTGCGTTTCAACGCCGAGGCGCGTGCTGCGTATGCGAGCTTCGCAACCTCAGGCGCGGCCGAGTGGCGCGGAAACTTCCGCGAGTTGTCAGCTTCGGTGAGCCGGATGGCCACACTGTGCGATGGTGGCCGGATCAGTGAGTCACTCGTGAACGAGGAGATCCAGCGGCTGCTCTCGTCGTGGCGCCCCACGCAATCAACGACGCTCGATGGGATGCTGTCGGAAGCACAGCGGGCGAACCTCGATCTCTTCGATCGCCTGCAGCTAGAGGCAGTGGTTGCGGTGTGCCGGTGCTCCGCATCGCTCGCCGACGCCGGCAGAAAGCTCTTCGCGGCGACCCGCACCCGCAGGACCTCACAGAACGACTCGGACCGGTTGCGCAAGTACCTGGCGCGGTTTGACCTGGATTGGGCGGCTGTCCAGGACGGCCCGTCGGTCCCATGACCGACGGGCCTCGCGAACCTCAGCTTTGTTTCATGCCCAGTGTATGCATGAGCTCGGTAGCCTTGTCCTTCACGGCCTGTCCCTTGGTGACCGCGCCGGCATAGTCACCGGTCGACTCAGTGTTATTGGCATCCGACCACATGGTATCGAGTGAGGTGACACCGTCTTTTACAGTTGCGAAGGAGGCCTTCGTAACTCCCTTCGGCAATCCACGACCGCTCGACAGGCTGTCGACCTGCGTGTGCAGGCCGGCGACCAGTTTCGGCACTTCCGCCGAAAGGGTGCGCCACTGCTGTTTGACCTTCGCCAGTTCGGCCTCCGCAGCGGCCTGCTTCGTACCCGCGTCTGATCTCAGATTCGACACCGCCGTATTCACGGCCGGCGCCTGAGCCAGTACCCCTGCGTAATCCCCCTTCGCGAACGTCTGATGGATGGCCGTTACCTGCGCCTGCACTCCCGGCAGGCTATCCGCAGAGTATTTCTCCGCCGAATCGTGGATCATGGCCATGGTGTTATCGATCTTTTCAAGCGCCTTCGCGGCGGGGTCCTTCTGACTCGAGCACGCGGACACGAGCAGGGTGGCGAATCCCGCTGTGATCCAGATGGATCTTTTCATCATGAGCAACTCCTGATGTGACTCCGGTTCCGCAGTCACGCCGCCCCTTGCAGGGTGCAACCCCTGGCAATGGGTCTCAATACCGGGCGATGTTCTAATTGGAAATGGCGCGGCGAGCCTGCGCCGCACAAGGTAAACCTGTATGACACTAATGACAATTGTGTGCCGCCGATGCCATGCTCGGGACCGGAGTTTTCGCATCCAACCAAGGTCTCTGGCACAGCGTATGCATTATCTGACGGGGCTGTTTCTGACTCTATTGCTGGCAACGGCGGCGGCGGATGCACAGGAGGCGACCTGCCGGGACATCAGCTTCCCGCGTCACCTGCAGGTGAACGGCAGCGACCTGACACTCAACGGTCTCGGGGTTCGCAAGGCAACATTTCTCAAGGTAAACGTCTATGTTGCCGCCTATTACGTCGGCCTTCCCGGCCACGATCCGAAACCGCTCATTGAAGCCGACGGGCCCCAACAACTGACCCTGCAGTTCGTGCGTAACGTGGGCGTCGACGATCTCAGGAAGGCGTTTGTGGAAGGATTCGAGCGCGTGCCGGCGTCCGGGCTCGAGGAGCGGGTGGCCCGGCTCAACGGCTGGATGACGGACATGAAAACGGGACAGCGCCTCACTTTTGTTCGGCTACCGCACGCGGGAGTCCAGATCACCGTCAACGGGGTACAGAAGGGCGTCATCGAGGGCGCGGACTTCTCGCGCGCCCTGATCTCCATCTGGCTGGGTCCGACGCCGCCGAACCCGGAGCTGAAAGCGGGATTGCTCGGCGGCCAGTGCGGATAAATCGGGCCTCGGACGCCTCGTCTACCGGTCGAACCAACTCGGCGGCGGCGCGGTAAACGTCACCGACTGTTTATCCATCGGATGCCGAAAGCTGATGCGCCAGGCATGCAGGCACAGTGGCGGATCGTCTACGGCCAAAGTCTGACTCTCGCCCAGTGTGTTGCCCGCATGATAGGCGGGATCGCCGCATACCGGATAGCCGAGGTGCGCCAGGTGGATGCGTATCTGGTTGGTACGGCCGGTCAGGGGCCGCGCTTCCAGCAGAGTGGTTCCGTCACTCAGTCGGCGCTGAATCCGAAACTCCGTGCGCGCCGGCAGTCCCGATTCCTCGTCAACGGTTCGTGAACCCAGCTTGCCGGCTTCACTGCTGATGGGGGCGTCGCAAGTGATTTCATCCCAGGCCGGGTGACCGCTGATTCGCACCAGGTACACCTTCTTCACATCACCGTCAGCAAATTGCGGTTGGATCAGGCTCGCGAAGTGCCGGGTTCGGGCCACCACGACGACTCCTGTTGTGTTGGCATCCAGGCGGTGGGAAGGGCGCGGCTTCTGGGGTGAGTAAACCGTATCGAGCACGTATTGCAGAGTATTGCGATAGAAGCGGCCGCCCGGATGCATCGGCAAAGGCGCGGGCTTATCCAGCACCACAATCGCCTCATCCTCATGTAACACAGCCACGCGCAGATCTACTTTCGGCTCGATAACGGCCGGCACCTTGTGTAAATAGCGCTGCCCAGACCGCACTACCTGACTCGGAGCGACCTCCCGGCCATCCGCATCCAACATTGAGCCCTCGGCAAAACGCTGATTCCAGGTCTCGCCGGGAATGTGGGGAAAGATGCCGCACAGCGTCTCGATCAGTGTGCGGCCGTCAAAGGCTGCCGGCACATTGACGGGTTTTTGATGATCGTAAGGCTCACTGCCGGGTAGGGCGGCTGCAAGCTGAAAGATCCGCTGCTGGCGGTGCGCAATGGTAGACGCCCGGACCTCGGCGGGTGTCTTGAAACAGTAGGGGCAGGACGTGCCCGGCACATACTGCGGATGTTCCTGGTCAGCCGCGCTCAGCGGAGTCTGACAGTTGAAACATTGCGACGCTCCAGTCTCGTGCAGGCTGGGGTCGAGGCCCACCCGCTGATCGAAAACGAAACATTCCCCGTCGTAATGCTCGCCGCCCACTTCTTCGAAATACTTGAGAATGCCGCCATCGAGTTGGAACACGGACTCGAAACCTTCGCGCTCCATGTAGGGTCCCGCCTTCTCGCAGCGGATGCCGCCCGTACAGAACATGACTATGGGTTGTTTCTTCAACTCCGGTGACAGTCGGGCCACGCCCTGCGGGAAGTCACGAAAGTGATCGATGCCGATGGGCAATGCATTTCTGAAGGTACCGAGCTTCACCTCATAGTCGTTGCGTGTGTCCAGCAGCGTGACCGGCCGCCCTTCATCCAGCCAGCGCTTCAGCTCCTTCGCGGACAGCTTGGGCGAAGTGCGGCGCGCGGGGTCGATGCCCGCCACGCCGAACGCAATGATCTCCTTCTTCAAGCGGACCAACATCCGCCGGAATGGCTGATGATCGGTTTCACTGAGCTTCGGCTGCAGGTCTTCGAGCCCAGGCCAACTGCGCAATTCCACGAGCAGCCGCTCGATGGAGTGCGCCGCGCCGGCGACAAACAGATTGATTCCTTCGGGGCTCAGCAGGATGGTGCCCTTGAGGTTCGCGTCCTTGCACAGTGTCTGCAGACGCGCACGGCGTGTTCTCAGGTCGGTGAGCGGCAGGAACTTGTAGGCCGCAATATTTACGATCTTCATGATCCGAAGTCTACCGTGACACTGGAAGCTCGGGTGTGCCAGGAGTGATACTGTGCGCTCCCAGATGGCCGGAGTTGCCGATGCAGATGTCCGATATTCCCTTCGGTGTCACAGACTGGTCCCAGGTCGAGTCCACCGAGCACAAAGGTGAGCGCGGCTGCGCGTTCTGGCGGACTCAACAGTTTGGCAACATCCGGGTCCGCATGGTGGAGTACACGCCGGGCTATCTCGCCGACCACTGGTGCCTGAAAGGCCACATTCTGCTGTGCACCGAGGGTGAGCTGGAAACCGAGCTCCAGGATGGCCGCACCGTCACGCTGCGGCCGGGCATGAGCTACCAGGTTGCGGACGATGCCGAGGCGCATCGCTCCTTCACGGCCGTCGGCGCCAAACTGTTCATTGTCGATTGAGCGCCCTCATGAAGCGAATCGGTGTGGTGATGATCGGCCTGGGACCGGGTTCCCAACCGCATCTGAAGAGCCTGAGGGATTTGAGCGAGCGCGTGGACCTGCGCTATGCCGTCTGCCGTCATCCCGACGAGGCCGATCGCTCCTTGCTGCCCGCGAGCGTGCCGGTGACAGCGGATCTCAGCGGGGCGTTGTCGGATCCCGATGTTGATATGGCGATCGCGGCCACACCGCCCGCGACTCATCTGCCGATTGCAACCGAGTGTCTGAATCGCGGCAAACACATTCTGCTGGAGAAGCCGCTCGAAGTGTCGTTCGCGCGCTCCCAGGCGTTGGTTGAAAAAGCCGCCGCCACTGCGTTGACGTGCGGCGTCGTCTTACAACATCGATTTCGGCCCGCGAGCCTCCGGCTGCGCGAAGTTCTCACGGCCGGCAAGCTCGGAGCGGTTCAGGCAGCTTCAGTGCGCATACCGTGGTGGCGTCCGCAAAGCTACTACGAGCAGGCGGGAAGGGGATCTCTTGCGCGGGACGGCGGCGGAGTTCTTCTCACCCAGGCGATTCACTCACTGGATCTGTTTCGCTCGCTGGTGGGTGTCACATCAGTTGCGGCCGCTCAGGTCATCACAACCTCGATCCATAGCATGGAGACCGAGGACTATGCGAACGCCCTGGTGCGGTTGGGTAACGGCGCCCCGGGCTCCGTAATGGCAACCACGGCGATGTATCCCGGCGGCGCCGAAACGATCGAGATCATCGGTCAGCTCGGCACCGCTGTCCTGGCCGGCGGCGATTTGAAAGTTGCGCTCTTGAATGGTGAGCAGATTGAGTTGAAATCCGCAGGCGGGACGGGTGGTGGCGCCAACGTGATGGATTTCCCCCACGACGCCCATCGAGCTCTCATCGAGGACTTCCTGGCAGCCGTACGCGAGCGGCGGCAACCGTTAGTGTCGCTTTCCGAGGCGCTGGAGTCTCAGCGCGTCATTGAGGAGATACTGTCGCTTGCAGCGGCTCAGCGTCGCTGAAGCCCGTCCGGGCATCCAGATCGAGGTGCATGGCGATCAGGCGCCGCTGCAACTCCATCCTGACCGACTCGGTCTGTTGCTCATCCATCCTGGCCGGCAACTCCATGGGCTCGCCGATCAGAATGTTGATCTGAGCGCCGGGTTTGGGAATCACGGTGCGATCCCAGGATCCGAGGATCCACGACTTCGACGCCGATGCGGCCACAGGCAACAGCACGCCAGTGCTCTTGCGTGCCAAAGTCAGAATGCCCAGTTGCGCTATCCCGCGAGGGCCACGCGACCCGTCGACCGCCAGACAGGAATGCAGGTGGCGATCTTCACGCTGGGCTTTGATCATTTCAGCCAGCGCGCGTGCGCCACCTGAACCGGAGGACCCGCGAGCGACGCGGTAGCCGAGTCCTCTCTCAACCTTGGTCATCAGGTCGCCGTCACTGCTGCGCGAGCACATCAACATCCAACGCCCGCGATGGGGTCGGCTGAAGTAATACAGGAGTTGAAAAGTGCGGGCATGCAGGAAGGCCCCCACTATCGGCTTGTCTCCTGCGAGCAGACCGGTGAGCACCGGCTCGTTCTCAGTCGTATAGTGCCAGGAGCGGGCCATGCCGCCATACACGGTCCGCGCAATCGGCGGAAGAATGTGGCGGACGACGAACTGCTTTATCGGCTTCTTGCGTTTTAACGGCGTGGTTGTTGTTGCAACGGATTCCAGTGCATGCGAATCACTCACGATTCGTGGCTACCGTTGCCATTGCCATTGCCGTTGGTCGCGCGCTTGTCGTTTACTGCGGCTCCCTTGCGTCCACCCGAGGCATGGGCTGAGGCGAACTGTCCGCTGGCCATCGCGCCAACAATAGCCAACTCGCCGGCCAACGCCACGGCCGCACAGATCTCTGCAAATTTCCGCGCATATCCGCCACCCGCGCAACCGAGCATCGACAGGCATTCGTGTGCGGTCGGCAGGTACGTTCCGCCGCCCACCGTGCCCACGATCAGGTTAGGCAAAGTGACGGATGCATAAACCTCATTCGCCGAAGTGCACTCGACGCGAGTCAGCGCAGTAGTCGCCTCGGCGACGCACGCCACATCCTGTCCGCACGCAATGAAGATCGCAGCGAGGGCATTTGCAACATTGCCCTGCAAACCAACGGCGCCGGTCTGCGCGGCTCCGTTGACGGCCTGCCGCCACGCACGCTGCATTTTGGCCGGCTCGGTTCGCCAGTAGCGTTCCACCTGCTTCGGCGGAAGGACGATTTCCGCGCTGACATTCCAGCCGCGCGCGGAACGGAAGGCCATGGGTGTCGCCCGCTTGTCACCCGACATCATCGACTCGACGAGCCAGGAGCGCGGCGGAGTCGGCATGTGCGCTATCAGGTCGGCACAGATGGCCTGAGTGGCCAGTGTCACCATATTTTGGCCGGCGGCATCGCCCGTGGAGAACTCGAACAGTGCGTATACGGTGTTGCCGACAATGGCCGCAGTTGCTGACACGAGCCGGCAGAAACGCGACGTTCCAGCTGTAATCTCCTGCAGGGCGGGGACCCTGGAGGGCAGCCAGCGCGCAAATTCGGCTGCCTTCGGCAGATTGGCGAATTCAAAGCACGGAGCACGGCCGACATGCTGATCGCTGCAAAGCGCAACGGCGCCACCTGAGCGGTTCATTGCGTTAAAAGCGTGTTGAAACGAGGCTACGAGCGTGCCTTCACTCGTCGCAAAGGGCACGAAGAACTCGCCATTGGCGGCTGTTCCGACGACCCGGATGGGCCCGGCCACTCCCAGCGGCACCCGCGAGAAGCCGATGAATCCCTCGACGCTGCCGGCCAGCTTTTCCGGGTCGATTTCAGCCCCGGCGCCGCTGATCTGCTCGATTTCATAACCTGCGGCACGCAGTCGGCGCCGCCGTTCCAGCACCGCTTCCCTCGATGGGTCGGTGGTCGCTGGCAATCGCTGACACGGGAGCGCTCCGCCGACCGAAATCTCGCGACCGGCATCCTCCGCTGTGCGGAGGCTCAGCCCCTCGTCGCTCAGATCATTCACCATGCCTCTTCCGGAAACTAGCCCTAATTGGGTAGGGGATGGTACTCCGGGCTGCCGGTCAGAAGTAGTAGTTGACCGTGAGGAGTGGCGCCAACGACGGCCGGTTGGAACCGGTCGAGTCGTCAATAGTAAACAGGCCCTCAATCGGCGGGCCCAGATCCTCCATGATACGCACCTGGAAGTCGGCCAATCCGAGACGCTGTGCCTGGTTCATCAGGTCCGTCACATCGATCGGAACATACTTGCCTTGGTCCGATGGCCCGAGTCGCGGCGACAGCGTCGTGTAGGCAATCGCTGGCTGAGCCGTGCGGTCGAAGTCCGTCGCCACCATCGGTTGCTGGAAGCTCACCAACTCGATGCGCACCGGAATCACGGCATTGGTTGGCTGAATGTCGTCAACGTAGATTTCCAGGAACGCGGAATCGATGTGCGCCTTACCGGGGACGGTGTCCAACGGGAAGTGCAGGAAGGCCCGGAATTCATCACCTGAGGCGGGGTCGATTCCGGCGAATACCTGCTGCACCTGAGGTCCCATACCCTGTGTGACCACGGCCGAATCCGGTCCGGTCTGTTCGATATCGCCGTCGTATCCTGAGTCACTGAAGATTTGAGTCTGGGTGATATCCGGAGGGTTATCGCCACCGCCGCCGCAGCCGGCAACAACTACAAGAAGGGCAGCAGCAACCATGCGTAAGGGCTTGATTTTCATAGCTTGATCTATGCGATAAGAAACCTCAAGAAGTGTATTATATTAGTTACTGACCGTGTCAGATTATTGCGGCTGAGCTTCGATCAGCACCGAGTCGCCGAACTCGTGGGTGCGGTAGCCACAGGCTTCGAGCTGCTCATCCATCCGCAAAAGCACGTGACCGGGAACGAACGCACGCAACAGCTCGTGATGGCTCGTCCCGTTCTCATGAGTGCCGGACAGGATTGCATCGACCACCCGCAGCCGCGTTTCCGGCCCGAGTTTCAACCGCGCGAGTCCCGGCCCAGCAGCAAGGTTGCCGTTGGCCCAGGCAGCATCCTCCAGAGCTCTAACGACAGTCGTGCCGACGGCAACGATGCGTTCGCCGCGCGTCCGTGCCCGACTGATTGCCTGCACAGTTACCGTCGGAATGTTGTAGGGCTCGTCGAGGGGGAAGCGCAGATCCAGGCGGGGGTCGCCAGTGGATGACAGGCCCGCCGCATGCGTCACAGTGGCGAATCCAATCCCGCGAGCGGCCAGCGATGCAACCGCCGCCCAACTCAACACGAACCCCGCCGATGGCGCCTCAAACGCCGCGGGGTTAGCGGCAATTGCGCTCCAGGTATCGTAGATCGCCAACGGCTGCGGGACGTGCGCATACTGGATGGGCCTGCCGTGGCGCGCGAAGCCACTCCAGATCTCCTGCGGCGAGCCATGGAAATACAGCGCAACCAGTCGAGGATGATCCAATTGTCGTTCCACGGTGGCGCGTAACTGCCCGAGCATCAATGTGTCGCCGGGATTGAGGGCGGGCGGCGCGGGCCGATCCTCCGTTCGTGTCCGAAAATCTCCCGCGCCCAACACAACGGCGGTGAAGCGATCCACCCGGGCTCGATCGAGCGAGCTCCGGGCCGCCAGTCGCACCTCAACAGCACGCCCGCTGGAAACATGGATGCCCGTCAAACTGGCCGGGAGCGTAGCCGCGTCGTTGGCGATCACGAGATCCCCAGGACGCAGCAAGCGAACAAAGTCCCTCCGTAACCGATGCTCGAGCGCGCCACTCCGGCGCACAAACAACAATTTCGCGTCCACCGGCCGATGTATGGGCTCGCGTGCGGGAATCATGATGCAATCACATCCGCGATTTCGCGCGCAGCCACTGCAGGCTGCTTGAGAGTCGCCACGTCGGCATCGGGAATTGCGGCCGCGTGCATCGCGGTGTCCATGTCGCCCGGATCGAGCGAGATGCAGCGTATTCCCGTCGCTGCAAGCTCCTGCTGCCAGATCAATGTCATGTGCCGCAAAGCCGCCTTGCTCGCGCCATACGCACCCCAGTTGGGGTAGGGCGTCACCGCAGCGTCACTCGACACATTCAACACGACGGGGTTCCGGTGCTCCCGCGCGGATGCCGCAAGCGAGCCCAACAACGCCTTCGTCAACCGGAAGGGTCCGAGAACATTGGTTGCGAGCGCTCGCTCGAAATCCTCGCACTCGGTATCCGCCAACAGTTGCAAAGGCACCGGACCCAGGTCCGATGCATTGTTGATGAGAATGTCGAGGCCGCCGAGCGCCCCTAGTACCTGCAACGCGATGCGATGGATGTCGTCCTTCACGGAGACATTCCCCACGATTCCGTGCACACGGCGGCCGTACTCCTGCGCCACGCGCACAACCCCATCGGGGCTGCGGGCGATGAAGGCCACATCAGCGCCGCGCTCTGTCAATTCCCGGACCAACGCGAGGCCGAGGCCGGCCGTGCCGCCGGTAATGGCCACTCGCTTACCCACCAGGCTCTGCATCGAACTCTCCCATGACTGGATGCAGTGCAAGGTAGAAGTTCAAGTGAACTTGAAGTCAAGCCCCGGCCGGGGCTATCCTGTTCCGCATGCAGGAAGTGTTGACCATCAGCGAAGTGTCACGGCGCAGCGGCGTGGCCTCGTCTGCGCTGCGCTTCTACGAGGAGCGCGGGCTGATCCACTCGCAGCGCGCCGGATCGGGGCACCGGCGTTTTCGGCGCGACGTGTTGCGCCGGATTGCGTTCATTGTGTTTGCCCAGAAGATGGGACTGTCATTGGAGGAAATCGGCGGGGAGCTGGCCAAGCTGCCGGAAAACCGGGTCCCCCACCGCACCGACTGGGCGCGCCTGTCGGCGAGTTGGACGCGCCGGATCGATGAGCGCATTGCGGAGCTCGAGCGCCTGCGCGCAGGCCTCACCCGGTGCATCGGTTGCGGTTGCCTGTCCCTCAAGCAGTGCCAGTTGTCGAATCCCGCCGATATGGCGGCGCGATTGGGGCCCGGCCCGCGCTATCTTATGCGTTAAGATGCGCAACCTATGAGTCAGCCCCTCTATCTGTTTGCGGACAGCCAGCCGTTGTTCTGGCGTGGCGGCGCCTTTCTGGCCGGACTGTGTCAGGCCGCCGGCAACAGCCAACCGAACGTCGCCTACATCGGCGCTTCCAACGGGGACTCGCCCGATGCCCACGGGATATTTGCCGCGGCGTTTGCGCAGATAGACACGCGGCGCACCCATTGGGTGCGTGCGGATTACTCGGCGGCGGATCGGGATTTTCTGCAAACAGCCGACGTCATCGTCCTGGCCGGTGGCGATGTGGAGGCAGGCTGGAACGTATTCACCCGGACCGGGATGCGCGAGCTGATTGAGAAGCGCTACCGTGAAGGCGCCATCCTGGTGGGAGTGTCCGCGGGCGCCGTGCAGTTTGGAAAATATGCCGCCGTGCCCGATGCCCACGGCGGCCAGAAGCTGCTCGAAACATTCGGCCTGATCGATTTTCTCGTGGACGTGCACGATGAGAAACGCGACTGGCAGGTACTGTCCGCTACGATCCAACTGTTGGAAGGCACGGCGCGTGGGCTCGGCATTCCCCACGGTGCCGCCCTCGTTGCCCATGCCGACGGAACCTTCGAGCCGGTCGGCCGGGCCGTGGAGGAGTTTGTGTTGACGGACGGCCGCCTGCGCCGCTCCGTGTTGCTGGCGCAGTTGCAGACTGCGCAAGAGGTGCTGAGTTGAGTCGATGGGGCCAGGTTGAGCAATTCGGACGGTCGCAGCAGCCGCCGGTCCTGTTGATGCATTCACTGGCGACCCATGGGGCCATGTGGTCGGCGCAGATTCCCTTCTGGGCGCGCTCATTCCGGTTGATTGTGCCGGACCTGCCGGGCCATGGCTCGACGCCGGCGGACCGCAGCCTGCACCGGTTCGACGACTACGCGACGAGCATGCTGAGGCTGCTCGATTCTCTGGCCATCGAACGCACCGCATTGGTGGGTTTGTCGTTGGGCGGCATGATCGCGATGGCACTCGCTCTGCGGCGTCCCGATCGAGTCAGCTCCATCGTGCTGGCACATACCTTCGCGCGCGCCGCCGCGCCGACGCTGCCTGTGTGGCAGCAGAGGCGCCAGGCGGTTGAATCGCAGGGCATGGAGAGCCAGGTCGAGCCCACCCTGGAACGCTGGTTCACACCGGAATTTCGGGCCTCGGCCCCTCTGACGGTCGGGTGGATTGCCGATATGATTCGCGCCACGCAACCGGCCGGGTATGACGCGGTCGCTGAGTCCATTCAACATCTGGACTACCTCGATCAGCTCGCAGCGGTTCAGCATCCCACCCTCGTGGTGGCGGGGGCCGAGGACAAGGGGGCCACGCCACAGATTGCCGAGGAGATGTGCTCCAGGCTGCCGAAGGGTCGCCTGCTGATCCTGCCGAACGCCGGCCACCTCGGCTGCGTCGACCAACCGGTGGCTTTCACGGAGCGCGTCGGGGCGTTTCTCGAGGAAACGAGCCCCTTGGGCGCGTGAAATTCTCGAGCTACACTAGCGGCTCACTCCCCACCGGGGCTCGCCAATGAAGTATCGATCCTGAAATTCGGCCGGCCCCCGGCCTCGACTCCTCAGGCGTAATCACGAGCTGAACGCTCGATTTCCCATGCATTGCGATGCCCTGGGCTCGCGATGCGTGCGCGCCTCGACGACGGCCCCTTCCGGAGCAAGTCATGTTTTCGATTTTTGAGCGCTGGGTAAACCCGTTTCCCGCCGATGTGCCCGTGCTGCCGCGGAAGTTTCTGAGCTTCATGTGGATCTGCTCGCGCGGCATGCGGCGTTACATACTCGCAATGATGCTTCTCACCGCCATTTTCGGCGCGTTTGAAGCATGGCTGTTCAGTGCACTGGGACAGGTGGTGGATTGGCTGGCGAAGACGCCGCCACTCGAGCTGTGGGCGCGCGAGCGCGGCCACCTCCTGCTGCTGGGAGGCATTCTGGCTGCGAGTATTTTGCTGGCGGCCGCGCAATCGCTGGTGAAGCAGCAGACGCTCGCGGCCAACTTCGCCATGCGGTTGCGTTGGATTTTCCATCGCAACATGCTGGCGCAGAGCCTGAGTTTCTACCAGGACGAGTTTGCCGGTCGCGTGGCCACCAAGGTCATGCAGACGGCGCTGGCCGTGCGCGACACCTGGATGATCGTGACTGACATCCTCGTGTACCTGGTCATTTATTTCGTGACCATCGGCCTGGTGGTGGGTGGGTTCAGCGCCCGGCTGCTGGCGCCTTTTGGCATCTGGCTGGTGGCGTACCTGCTGTTCTGCCGGTTCTTTGTCCCACGACTGGCCAGGCTCGGCAAGGCTCAGGCGGATGCCCGCTCCATGATGACGGGGCGCATCACCGATGCCTATACCAACATCACGACCGTCAAGTTGTTCTCGCACTCAAACCGGGAATCCGGGTATGCACAGGGTGCCATGGCGGAGTTTCTGCGTACTGTGTGCCGGCAGATGCGGATGGTCACAGGGTTCGAGGTCGTCAACCAACTGCTGACGGTGTTCATGATCGGCAGCATGGGCGGCCTGACCTTGATGATGTGGACGCAGGGGCAGCTCGGTGTAGGCGCCGTGGCCGCCGCTATTGCCATGGCGATGCGCCTCAGCGGTATCTCCCACTGGATGATGTGGGAGATGTCGAACCTGTTTGAGCAGGTGGGTGTGGTCCAGGACGGCTTGAACACCTTGTCGAACCATCCCAGCGTCGTTGACCGGCCTGGCGCGAAGGCACTGATTGCCACCCGCGGTGACATCCGCTTCGAGGATGTGAGCTTCGCTTACGCCGCGGGAGTCGAGGACAAGCAGATCATTCGCGACTTCAACCTGCACATCCGGCCGGGTGAGAAGATCGGGCTGGTGGGTCGCTCGGGCGCGGGCAAGAGCACGCTCGTGAACCTGCTGTTGAGGTTCTACGATCTGACGGGTGGGCGGATCCTGATCGATGGGAGCGATATTGCCTCCGTCACTCAGGAGAGCTTGCGGTCGCAGATCGGGATGGTGACGCAGGACACTTCGTTGCTGCATCGGTCCGTGCGCGAGAACATCCTGTACGGACGCCCGGATGCGTCCGAGACGCAGATGCTGGCCGCCGCGAATCGTGCGGAGGCCATGGATTTCATCCTCGGGCTCTCCGATCCGGACGGTCGCGCCGGCTTTGACGCTCGCGTCGGTGAGCGCGGCGTGAAACTGAGTGGCGGCCAGCGCCAGCGAATCGCCATCGCCCGCGTGATGTTGAAGGATGCGCCCATCCTGCTGTTGGATGAGGCCACCAGTGCGCTCGACAGCGAGGTCGAGTCGGCGATACAACAGAGCCTGTACCGGTTGATGGAGGGCAAGACGGTGATCGCAATCGCGCACCGACTGTCCACTATCGCCGCCATGGACCGTTTGATTGTGATCGAAAAGGGACAGATCGTCGAAGAGGGCAGCCATCAATCCCTGCTCGCCCGCAACGGCCTGTACGCGCGACTGTGGGCACACCAAAGCGGTGGCTTCCTGGGCGAGTCGGCCCATCCCGCCGTACCGAGCGCATTGGAGATCTCATGATTCGAAAGACGCGGCGCGAATTTCTAACGAGTGGATCCGCGGCGTGCGTGACGCTTGCCGTGGCGCCCGCATTCGCCGATCCGGCTCCCACACCCGCGAAGATTGAAGCTGTGGAGCTCATTGAACTCCACGGCCGCTACACCGACGCAGCCGGGATCAACGGTCAGCAGCAGGTCAATCCGCTGGACGTGTATGACAGCTTCCGGCCCGCACCATATGCGGATCATCCGGCCGGCACCAAGGACGTCCAGTACAGCGCCGTGTATCTCAAAATCCGTACCGGCAGCGGGATCGAAGGTCTGTACGGCCCCATCGAGAAGGCCGCTGCGTTGATTGTTCAGACGGAGCTGCGACCGTTTCTGCTGGGGAAGGATGCACTGGCGGGTGAGGCCCTGTGGGATCAGATGTATAGATCCAACAGGCACTCGCGCGATGGTCTGTTCATGATGGCCATCAGTGCAGTGGACAACACGCTGTGGGATATACGGGGGCGTTACTACAACGTGCCGGTGTACCGCCTGTTGGGAGGTCCCACGCGCTCCGCCGTCGAGATGTATGCGAGTTGCCTCGGCTTCTCGCTCGAGCCGGCAGCCGTGCGGTCGCGCGCGCTGGCGTTGCAGAAGGAGGGCTACCGGTATCAGAAATGGTTCATGGGCTACGGCCCGGGATCAGGCCCGGAGGGCATGCGCAAGAACGTTGAGTTGGTACGCGTCCTGCGTGAGACCCTCGGTGACGATACCGAGCTGATGTTTGATGCCTACAGCGGCTGGGATCAGAGCTACGCGCTCGAGTGGGCGCACCAGGTCGAGCGTTATCGGCCGCGTTGGATGGAAGAAGTCACGCATCCTGAGAAGATCGACAGCTTCGTGGCGATTCGCCGCAGCACGAGCATTCCCATTGCCTCGGGTGAGCATTTTTATGGCCGCTGGGAAGTTGAACGCTACCTCGAGCAGGGCGCCCTGTCTGTCGTACAGGCGGATCCGGAATGGTGCGGCGGTACGACCGAGCTGCTGCGCATCGGTACAGTCGCGAGCCTGCACGACGTGCCCGTGATTCCCCATGGACACAGCCTGCGCGCAGCCATTCACAGCATCGCCAGTCAGTCGCCCATGACATTTCCGTTGGGCGAGTACCTCATCAACAAGATGCGGCACTACTATCACTTTGAAAGCAATCCGCTGGTGCCGCAGAAAGCGCACATCGCACTGCCCGCGGGCCCGGGATTCAACGTGCAGTTGGATCCCGCGCGGATCGAATCACAAGGGCCGCTGCAGGCGTAGGTGCCGACTTTCACTGTCCCCGGGTTGCCGGGACATCGACGGGCGAAGCGGGGCAGGTGCTGTGCACGCCTTTGCCGCAAGAGCGGGGCGCCAGGTCGCGGGTCAGACAGACCCGGACTTCTGATAATTCGCCGCGACCGCAGGCGACGGTCAGTCCGTCTGCGGGAATGGATGGGTTGGCCTTGCGGAACGCGGCGGCAATCTGGGCCCCCGTCAAAGACAAACCGTGACCGGGCGCTTCGAAATCCGTTGGCACATGCACCGCGGCGAGCGCCTTGTCGGCGGTCCTGAAGTATGAAACTGCATCCAAGCCGCTGCACGTCCCGTGACGCTGCCATTCATGTTCCATCAGGTTGCGACTGGGAAAGAGCGTGCTGCCAAGCTGTTCGGCAGCCGGCGGCAGCGGCGCGGTCGAGCAGAATTCCGGCCAGTTTCCGGCATCAAATTGCGGCCACAGCCCGTGCAGCACAAATCCGTAGCCCTTGCCGCTGCACTGAGTGCGGTCCTGGGGATGGGTCAGGCAATAGGTGGGGGACCAGGAAAGGGTCAGCACGTAATAATCAAACTGTCCAGGCTCGCCGGTGGCCGGCTTGGCGTGGTGATGTCGCGCGTAACTCACGGCGCAGCTCAGTGCCAGCACCACAGCGATGACCCAGCGGAACTCAACCGTTCGTTGCGTGTTCATACCCATACCCTCAGAATTGACCGGATGATAATGGGAGACACGAACGGACGCATTGCGCTCGTCAGCACCTACGCCCACCTGAGCCGCGCCAGCATGGAAAGGATGTTGAAAGACGCCTTTCCCGAGTCCGAAGTCGACAACTTCTCCGTCAACGAAGTGGTCAAGCGCAATCGCGCCTGGATCCCCTGGAACCTGTGGTACGTGGCCAAAGAGTGCGGTCGCGAGATCCTGAGGGGCGAGTTCAGCGCGCGCCACGCCTTGTTCCGCACGACCTACGCCTTCAGGCGCCTGCGCGTGGCGATGCAGCAATACGTCCGCCCCGGCCGTCACCTGTTCTCATTTCAGATGCAGTCGCTCTACAACACGAGCGTGCCCGGTGTCCCGTATTTTGTGTACACGGATCACACCCACCTCTCCAACCTGAACTATCCCGATTTCGATCGCCGGGAGCTGCGCTCGCCGGAGTGGATTGCCCTGGAACGCTCCATCTACGAAAGTGCGACAGTTGTTTTTACGCGCAGCACCGACGTCGCCGCGGATCTCGTCCGCTATTACAACCTCTCGCCGGACAAGATCGAGTGTGTTTATGCCGGTAGTAACGTAGATGTCAAAAATGCGGGCGAGCCCAACAACAACGGCTACAGCAACAAGCGGATCATCTTCGTGGGCGTCGACTGGTTGCGCAAGGGCGGGGCGGAGCTGCAGGAAGCGTTCAGGACTGTCCTCAAATCGCATCCCGACGCCCATCTGACGATCGCCGGGTCCAACACGCCGGTCGATCTGCCCAATTGCACGGTGCTCGGGCCGGTGAACGCGAGCGACCTGTCGCGTTATTACGCCGAAGCGTCCGTGTTTTGTCTGCCCACCAAACGGGAGCCGTTTGGAATCGCGTTTGTCGAGGCGATGATGCACCGCTTGCCGATTGTCGCAACCGCGGTCGGAGCAGTGCCCGACATGGTTGAGCACGGTGTCAATGGATTCCTGGTGGAGCCGGGCAAGGCTGAGCCGTTGGCACAGGCGTTGTGCACGCTGCTGGATTCTCCGCAGCTATGCCAGGAGTTTGGGCGCCGCAGCTATGACAAGGCCGTGGAGCGTTACACCTGGGAAGGAACGGGGCAGCGGATCCGGAATCGGATTCTCAAGGAAATCCAGGGCTAGAGATTTCTCGTGTACTGCTCAGTCTCAACCGGCGACAATCTGTCGCATGGGGGACGCAGTCAAATACCTGAATGCCCTGGGGCTGGCGGCGGCGGCCGTCGCGATGCGGTGGCTTCTGATCCCACTCGTGGGGCCGGACGCGCCGTACGCCACGATCCTGGGTGCCGTGGCCCTCACAGTGTGGTTGTGGGGCTGGGGTCCTGCGGTTCTCACTGCAGGCGCAGGACTCATCGGCACGGGTCTCATCATCGCCAGGCCGCTGGGCACCCTGCCGCCGGATCATCTGCATACGCTCGTGGGATTCGCGTTGTATGCGCTGACTTGCGGACTGATAATCGGTCTGGGTGAAGAGATGCGCCGGACGCGCGACGCCTATCGCCGCTCGCAGGAGCGATTCCTGGGGTCGCAGGAAGCGGCCATTCAAGGTTACTGCTGGTTGAGTCCGCGCCGCTCCGCCAGCGGTGTGGTCGTTGATTTCGAGCTCGAATACATCAATCCGCTGGGCGCGGCCATCTGCAAGTCGAGTCCCCAACAGGCGATTGCGCAATGCATCAGCGCCATCATGCCGGGGGCGTGCGAGGCCGGCCTGCTGAAATCGCTGCGCGACGTGGTGACGAGCGGTGAGCCTGTCGACATCGAGCTCGCCGATCACTCCAGCTCACCGCGGACCTGGCTGCGATTCATGATCGTGAAGGTGGAGGACGGACTGGCGATGTCCTTCTCGGACATCACACAGACCAGGCAACTGGCCATGGAGCTGAAGCAACGCGCCGCGGACCTGCAGCGGGCCAACGTGGTCAAGAGCCAGTTTCTCGCGACATTGTCCCACGAGCTGCGCAATCCCCTGGCGCCGATCCGCAACGGTCTCGCCATCATCAAGGAGCGCAACCCGCCGGGTCTCGGCGAAATTGCTGCGATGATGGAACGCCAGGTCCGGATCGCTACGCGACTGATCGACGATCTGCTCGACGCCAGCCGTATCGACCGCGGCAGGTTGGGGATCCGGCGGGAGACGGTGCGGCTCGATACGATCCTCGATGCCTCTGTCGAAACCTCGCGACCCAACCTCGTAGCGAAGTCCCACGAACTGGTGGTGAAGCATGCCCCTGACGATGTACACATCGAGGCGGATCCGACCCGACTCGCGCAAGTCGTCTCCAACCTGTTGAACAATGCCGCGAAATTCACTGCGCCGGGCGGCCGCATCGTGCTGTCCGCACGGGCGAAGGCCGGTTATGTAACGATCCGTGTGCAGGATACGGGTGTTGGCATTGCGGAGTCCGACCTGGAGAGTATTTTCGAGATGTTCGTCCAGCTCGAGACCGGCAAGTCCGGGTCGGGCGAAGGGCTGGGGCTCGGGTTGCCTCTCGCCCGCTCCCTGATCAGCCTGCACGGCGGCGAGCTCACGGCGCACAGCGCGGGGCAGGGCAAGGGGAGTGAGTTCAGGGTGCGCCTGCCATTGACCGCGCCTCCTGCCGCCGAGCAGCCGGTCAGGTTGCCGACACCGGTGCCGAGCAGAGAGAGTCGCCGCATCCTGGTAGTAGATGACAACGTCGACGCCGCCAACAGCCTCGCCACGCTGTTGGAATTGCGCGGCCACCGTGTGCGCACCTGTTTTGATGGCTCGGCTGCCTTCGAAGCGGCCTCACGCTCCAATCCCGACGTGGCCTTCATCGACCTCAACATGCCGCACCTGAACGGGATCGAGCTGTCGCGGATGATTCGCGGCCAACCATGGGGCCGGCAGTTGAAGCTGATTGCGCTCACCGGGATGGGGCAACCGGACGATCATGCGCGCACCCGCGCGGCCGGGTTCGATCAACACCTGACGAAGCCCGTCGACCCCGAAGAGTTGGCGAGCGCAATCGATACCAACGGCACACCATCGGCGCCGAGTGGCAAGTCGGCAACGGAACGGACCGCGGATACCGGCAGCGCGTCGTAAAGATGCGGGAATAACGCGCCCCCGCGTGAGGGCTCCCAGCGAAGCGTCACTCCGAGTGCGTGGGTGTCCACTGTCAGCAACACCAGATCCTGCTGGCCGGAGCGATGCCGGCGCGCACTCTCCGGCAATTGGGCGGCTGTTGAGAAATGGATGAAGCCGTCGGCGCGATCCTGTGACGAACCGGAATAAACGCCTGAGTGCACTGCGAGTTCCCATTCGGGGCGCAGACACATGTGGTAAATCAACTGTTGCGGTGCGGGCATAGCAATTGCTGCCAGATGACACACATCATCAAAGACTCAGGCTCGACCTGAGGGGAGCTGTCTATGACTCAGCATGGTTCGCGGATGGCGCTGGTGCTGTCCATGTTAGCGATTTTTGCCGGTGGCTGTGCGACATCCGAACATCGGATGAATACCGCGGCAGACCGTGACGATACCCGCCGCGCGCAGTTTGAGCATTGCCGTGATCAGGGACGAACCGACTGCGATGCGATTCTCAACGCGCCGGTGAACTCCAACACGACCCGCACTGACTCGGTGCGCGAGCAGGAGCGGCGTCTGGCTTACAACCGGTGCGTCGACCGGGGCGGCTCAGACTGCGACGACCTGTTGCATCACGAGTGACCGGAGCGCACGGGCCAGAACCTCCGGGTGGCGATCCTGGCTCCTTCAGCCAACGCAGCCAGCTTCGCCCAGACTACATCCGGATCGACCCCGCCGGAGCCGACGTGGATGCTGAAGCCACAGTCGGTTCCCGCCATGACGCTATCGCGGCCTGCAAGGTTGGCGTAACGCCCGATTCGTTGAGCCACCAGGTCCGGGTGCTCGATATAGTTTGATTGGACTTCAACGACGCCGGGTATCAACACTTTGCCTTCGGGAAGAGGCGTGTCCTCGAACATGGCCCACTCGTGCGCATGGCGTGGGTTGGCAGCTTCAAACTGAACTGCGTGGGGCTTGGCCTTCCAGACGAGGTCCACGATGTCCTTGAACGGCACATCGCAATGATGCGGGCCTGGGTAGTTTCCCCAGCACAGGTGCATTCGCACCTTCTCTGCCGGGATATTCACGAGTGCGTGGTTCAGGACCGCAATGTGCAGCTCCATCTGTTCCCGGAATTGCGCGAGGCTCAGGTTCGCATACTGGGAGTGCCGGCCCATCGCCAGGTCGGGGCAGTCGATTTGAAGCATGATCCCGGCATTGACGATTGCTTCGTACTCGTGGCGCAGCGCGTCGGCAAGTGCGAAGAGGTAGGCCTCCTGACTCGGGTAGTGCTCGTTACGGAAGAAGTAGCCGGTGACACCGGGTGAGGCGGCGCTCATGAACGCACCGGTTGCGCCGTGCTTCCCCGCGGCCGCCTTCAGCATCCGGATGTCCTCCGTGGGGCCAGCGACGTCCTTCACCGTGATTGGGCCATTGCAGGCCGGTGTTTTGCGGTGCTTGCGGCCGGGATCGGCCGCTACTCGCGCTTTGGTTCGCGGGAAGTCCTCGATGTCCTGGAAGGTGAACGCGTTCCCGGTACCCCCGAAACCATTCAGTCGGTCCTTGATATAGGTTGCGTAGCTCGGCTTCGGCCATTCGCCGTCATTGATAATGTCGATCCCGGCCCCCACCTGACGGGCAACGGCGTCATCGACGGCACGCTGCACCCGCTCGGCCAGCGCGTTCGGGTCGATGGGAATCCCGTCTTCCCGGGCAAACATGATCTCAATGAGATCGTCGGGCCGGGGCAGGCTGCCCACGTGTGTGGTCAGAAATCGATTGGCCATGAAGTCCCCCCATCGCGGTGTCGATTTATGACCCAACGATAGCATGCGGCCTCGCCGAAAGAGGCAGGCGCGGGTGCTCTTTATAGGATCTTGGAATCAACAGCCCCGGGCCGCATTGTGGGCGGGTGCTCAACGGAATTGAAAAAATCTATTCCTCGGCCGTGCGCATTGCCGCACCGGCTTTCATCCAGGATCCTCTGACCCTGGATGTGATCCTGAACGCGCCCGCGTTGACCCACCAGGGCATCGTGTTCGCTCGCGACCGGTTGCGCCACCTTTCTCGCAAGCGACGGCAGTCGGCGCAGGTGCCGGGCTAGGAGCGCGAGCCCCACAGCAGGCGCAGGATCTGCTCCCGGAGCTGAGGCGGCATCTGCTTGGTCAGCGATCGGATCAACTGTGAGCGCACGTGCGCCTGCAGCTCCGGCGACATGTCGCCCAACATCCCACGACGTTCGCGCGGCACGTAGGGGACCGGGTCGCCGCCGGTTTCAAACACGTAGTGATCGAACATCTGGCGCCAGACTTCACGCCGGTCGGCAGGCAGTGGCTTGATTGCCAGCAGTGAGTGAGCGAGCGCGGCAAAGGGCTCGCCTCCGGCGAGAGGGCCGTCAACCCACCAGTAGTTCACTGAGAGATTCACCGGGTCGAGCGACTCCACGTTGTGCCACCACAGGTTGGGTATGTAGATGGCATCCCCTGGCTCAACATCCACGGTTTCTGCGACGGCCAGGGCGTCCGCGAAACGCGGAAAACGCTCAAAGTCCGGCGCTGAGATCCGCACCAGGCTGGTCGGTTGGCCACCGGGCGCCAGGTCCAGCGGTCCGATATACAGGTTCGGCAGTTGGTCGGGCGGAAAGAATATGAATCGCTTGCGCCCCGCCACCATGCAGTTGATGCCATCCATGTTGTCATAGTGGGTCGCCGCCGTAACCGCGTTGCCCAGCCACATCCGCGGGCGGGCCCGTTTGTCCAGGATGTCGAGCGTGTTTTCATCGGCAATCGACGGACAGGTTTCAGACACCAACGCCGCGCCCGTATATATCGCAGGCGCATCGGCGCGATCCTGGTAGCCCAGGATGGTCGCGAGCGTCTCGTGAAAGGGCTTCTGCGCATACTCAAAGTTGAGACCGCTCAAATCGTCACGATAGAAATAAACGCCGTGGATGTCCGGCTGGCCCACCAGGATCTTGATGGGGCGACCCTGGTCGCGGGTCCGGACGTAGTCGTAGAGCGCGGCCCGGGATTGCGCATTGGCGCGGACCATGGGCCAGTCATTGACCAGCCCCTTCAAGACAGCCGGTCGGTCGAGCGGAATGATTTCGTTGCGGAGCGTCGCGCCAGTGACGTTCCGCCACGCTCGGGTCTTGGGAAGCGAGGCGAGATTCACGATCCAGTATAGTCAGGCTCAATATCGGCCTGGTCACAAGAAATGTCGGTAATCCGTATCGCTTTACTCGTGCTTCTTTGCGTTTCCGCATTGAGCACGGCACACGCCGAAGTGGTTAGTGTCGTCTACGGCCGGGCCGCCACACCGCAGTCAGATTACGCCGTTCGTAAGCTCACAGCGGCTCTCGAGCAGCGCGGCTTCACTGTCGGCTCTGCGAGCGGCGTGCGCGCCGGCGCGGGTCGGCAGATCCGACTCTCAACGAGTCCGACACTCGCGCCCGAAGAATTTTCGATCACGCCGCGCGGCCGGCTGCTCAGCATCGCAGCCGGTGACAATCGCGGCATGATCTACGGCGCGCTGGCATTGGCCGGGCAATTGCGCAACGGCGTGCGGCTCCAGGATGTCGTGGCCTCGCATGAGAAGCCGAAACTGCCGTTCCGGGCCATCAAATTCAACCTTCCGTGGAGCACTTACCGGCCCAGCTCCGCGCTGGACCAACACTACGACACGGCGCGCGACCCGAAGTACTGGCAAGCGTTTCTGGACATGATGGTGGAGAACCGCTTCAACACCATCACACTGTGGAACCTGGATCCGTTCACCTACATGATCCGCACGCGCGGCTTTCCGGAAGCAAGTCCGTGGAACGACGCCGAGATGCAGCAGTGGCAACATCTGTACCACGAGATCTTCCGCATGGCGAAGGAGCGCGGACTCGATACGTACATTGTGTTTTGGAGCATCTTCGTCAGTCGGCAGCTTGCCGAGGCTCATGGGGTCGCGAAGGACAACTACTACCCGCACTACTTCGGCAACGGCGACACCTCGGATGTGGTCCGCCGCTATCTGCGGGAGAGCATCAAACAAACACTCCAGGAGTATCCCGACCTCGACGGCATGGGTTTGTCGCATGGCGAGGGCATGGGTGGCATGACTCCGTTACAGCGTCAGCAATGGGTCGACGATGTTCTGATTGCCGGAATGCTGGATGCGAAACGCCCCGTCAAGCTGATTCACCGGGTCCCCTTTTCATCCGGACTGGCCTCCGATCCGGGCGCCAGCCGGGATGTGGAGCAATTGACTCGCGCGGCGATCGAGCGCCTGGGCGGCAAGTTCGCGGGGCCCATCTGGGTCGAGGTGAAGTTCAACTGGTCACACGGCCACTCCACCCCGAAGCTCGTGAAGGTGCATGGCGGCCCGCTGGGCAAGACCTATTTCGAGCCCGAGCCCAGGGGGTACGCGATCACCTGGATGATGCGCAACGAGGACTTCTTTGCGTTGCGCTGGGGCGTGCCTGACTTCGTTCGCGAGCACATTGCGTTGAACGGCGGGCAGCGCTATGTCGGCGGTTACTTCATCGGCTCGGAAGGTTATATCCCGGCGTTGGATTACTTCACGGCCGTGCGCGAGCCGGTCGACTGGAAGTATGCGTTTCAACGGCAGTGGTTGTTCTATGAGCTGTGGGGGCGCCTGCTCTATGACCCGAAGACGCCGGATTCCGTGTTTCAGGCCGACTTCACGCGGCGGTACGGTCCCAGGGCCGAGAACCTGCTGAAGGCCTATTCACTGGCCTCCGCGACACAACTGCGCCTCGCGTCACTGTATGACTCCACCTGGGATTTCACGTTGTACAGCGAGGGATTCCTGGCACTGCAGGGTGAAGAGACTCACTACATCCCGGTGGACAAGCTCATCAGTCAACCTACGATGGATCCGTCCTACGTATCGGTGAAAGATTATGTAGCGGGTACCTCCGGCCCGGATCGAATCACACCACCGGTGCTCGTTGACATGCTCGAGCGCGACAACAAAGAGGCATTGCGCCTGGTGAGCAATATCGACACCTCGGGAAATGCGTCTTTGATGTACGAGGTGGCCGACGTCAAAACCTGGGCGAATCTCGGTCTGCACCTGGCCGAGAAGCTGCGGGGAGCTGTGGCACTGCAAACCTATCGCGTGCGCGGAGGAGAGGACAACCAGAAGGCAGCCATCGAGCACTTGCAGCGTGCCTTGGGTTATTGGGATGACGTAATCGCGATCACGCGTCCGATCTACGAGGACATGCGGCTGACCGCCTACAACGGCAACTCGCGGGATGCCAATCCCAACAACCTGTTCCACTGGGCGCTCGTTCGCGACGAAGTCGCGCACGACATCGACATTGCCCGCGGAACGCACAATTGAGGACACGTCGGACATGAGTAATCGAGCACGCCAGGTATGCATATTGGGAAGCGCGGACCCCGGTTCCCCTGCCTATGAGCTGGCCGGCGAAGCGGGTGAGCTGCTCGCGCGGCTCGGAATTACTGTCATAAGTGGCTGCGGTAGCCCGGCGACGCGCGTTGCGGCGCAGAGAGCGCTCGCTGCAGGCGGATTGGTCGTCAGCATCGTCCCGTCCGATGATATCAACCTGAAAGACTGGCCCTGCAGCGTGTTGATTCCGTGCGGAATGGGTGATGCGCGCAACCTGTTGATGGCACTCGCCGGCGATGCTTGTATCGTCATCGGCGGTCGCGCGGGGACGATCTCGGAAGTCTGCCTGGCGTGGCTGCACCACCGGCCGCTGCTGCCGCTCAAAGGCTGCGGGGGCTGGTCGGATCAACTCGATGTGAACCCGCCGGATGAGCGTGGGAACTCCAGAATTCTCGCCTGGACCTGTGTCGATGACCTGCAAGGACGGCTGCGGGAGCTCGGGCTCTGATCGTGACGCCGCGCATGGGTTAAAGTGTCACCCATGAAACCTGCTCGTTCAGTTTCGTTCCTGGTGCTGGCACTGCTGTCGGGTGCGGTGATTGCAGCCGAAGGTCCCAAGACCCCGTCGGCACAGGAAGCGACGGATGCCGCCGCGGACGCGCAGATGCGCATCAATGATGCCATCCCCATCGTAGGCAAGCTGAAGGATGATCCCAAGGCGAATGATCTCCTGGGCAAAGCCAAGGGCATCGTGATCATTCCTCACTATCTGCAGGCGGCGCTCATCTTCGGTGCGCGTGGCGGGACGGGACTGCTCCTCGTGCGCCGGGGTATGAAGTGGAGCGATCCGGTGTTCTACAAGATCAGCGGTGGCTCGTTCGGTGCGCAGATCGGTGGAACCCAGGGCTCGCTGGCCTTTTTCCTGATGAGTGACAAGGCCATCGAGGCATTCGAGAACAAGGCGAGCACCTGGTCCATGAATGCCGGTGCGGGACTTGCGGCAGTGAGCTTCTCCAAACAAACACCGGAAACGGCGACGCTGACAGACGTCGTCGTCTGGTCGGACACCAGGGGAATATTCGGTGGAGCGGCCGTGGGCGCCAGCAAGATCTCCCGGGACATGCCGGCAAACCAGGTTTACTACCACGACCCCAACATTACGGCACAGCGGATCCTCAACGGCGAGGTGACGAGCCCCCAGTCAAAGCTGTTGCTGGACGTTCTGCCGCCGCCGCCGCGCAAATAAAGCTACTACTCCCAACCCAACCCCAGGCTCTTTTGCAGCGAGGCGTAGTTCTGCACGAGTTGGGCCCGCCCCTGGATCTCGTTCTGCTGCGCCTCGAGGCGCGTACGCTCACTGTCGAGCAGGTCGATCATGCTGGCAACGCCTGCCTCGTAGCGCTGTTGCGTCAATGAGTACGATCGCTGCGCGGACGTGGTGATCCGCAACAGGCTCACCACCGAGTCCCGCTGCCGCCCGAACCGGGAAAGCGAGGTCTCGGCATCTTCCAGTGCGCTCAGGACGGTCTGTTCATATTTCGCCGCGTCCTCGTCCCGTGCGCCTTGCGCCTGCACTATGCGAGCCCGCGTTCGACCGAAATCGAGCACGTTCCACTGCAGGTAGGGAGCCGCGACGAGTGTCAGGTTATGGGAGTCAAACAGGCCACCGCGGTTGGTGGCTCCCCAGCCGATGTCGCCCAGGAAGTTGACTTTCGGGAAGTAGTTGGCGACCTCGGTTCCAATCCGGGCGTTGGCAGCGGCGAGGGCGCGTTCGGCCGCACGGATATCAGGCCGGCGCCGCAGCATCGAAGCCGGATCGCCAATGGCAACGGCCGCGGGCACTTCCGGGATGGAGCCGGCCGCTGACAGCTGTGTATCCAGGGCTCCCGGCTCGGCGCCGGTGAGCACAGCGAGGCAGTTCAGGCTCGCCTCGATCTGTGCCTGCAGCGGAATCAGAGTGCCGCGCGTGGTTTCCAACTGCACAATCAGCTTCTCGATATCCGCTTCGGAAGCGGTGCCGCGCGCGCGCCTCTGGCGCGTGAAGTCGAGAACCTGGTTTTCCACCTCGGCAGACCGCTTGGAGAGGGCCATCCTCTGTTGCTGGTCGCGAAGCTCGATATACGCCTGCGCAACCTCCGCCGCCAATGAAACATGCAAATCGTCCAGATCTGCCCGGGACGCGTCCGCTTGCGCGCGCGCGGCCTCAATGGCGCGACGGGTACCGCCGAAGATGTCCAACTCCCACGTCGCGTCGAATCCGACATCGTAGAAGTTGAAAGTGGAGTGGCCGCTGCCGCCGCTCAGATCGGGTGTCCGTGCCTTCAGGTAGGCCGCAGTCGCTGAGGACGTTGGCAACTCCTTGCCTTGCTGTTCTCGCAACGCCGCCCGCGCCTGGCGCAGCCGGGATTGCGCGGCTCGAACATTGGGGCTGTTGTTCAAGGCCGTTTCAATCAGATGGGTCAGCTCGGGATCATTGAGCGCCACCCACCACTGTGCCGCAGGGGGTTGAGCGACCTCTGTTGGAATGGTTCCCACGCGCCGGAACGCGGGCGGTTGCTCGGCGTGGGATATCGAAGGGGACGGCCCTTTGTAGTCAGGCCCAACCGCGCAGGCGCTGAGGGCGCCCAAACAGCCAATCACAACACCTGTAAAGCGCATCATAACTTTTCCAGCCATCAGTGCGCAGCCGACGAGGGGCCGCCGCGCCCCCGTGGCTTGCGCAGCAGGAGGACCAACGGAGTGGCTGCCAGCAGCACGACCCCCAGGGCCCAGAAGCAATCACCGTAGGTAATGACCAGCGCCTGCAGGTCTATCTGCGCGGCCAGTTGCCCCAACGCCTGTTGCTGTCCCAGTGCCAGGTCGCCGTGCTGGGCCGCGAATCCCGCGGCATTCCCGGCAATCCGGGCCTGCGTGAGGAGTGAGTTCTGAGTAACCGACTCGCGGATCACATCGCCATGAAATTCGGTCTGGCGGTCGATGAACACACCCAGCAGCGCGAGCCCGATCGAGCCGCCCAGGTTGCGGGCCATGTTGTATAGACCTGCGGCATCGCCTGTGTCCTTGCGATCGACCGCGCCCACCGAGGCCTGGTTGAGCGGCATCATGGCGAGCATCTGCCCGAAGCCGCGCAAAATCTGTGACCAGACAAAGTCACTGCCGTCACTGTCCGGGCTCAGATGCATGTCCACGAAGGCGCTGGCGGACAGCAGCACCAGGCCCGAGATGATGACCAGCTTGGCATTCATTCTGCCCAGAATGCGCGGCAGGACGGGCATGATGAGAAAGGCCGGCACACCGGAGATCAGCAGGATCTTCCCGGACTGGTACGAGTTGTAGTGCGAGACGTTGTTGAGAAACTGCGGGAGTATGTACAACACGCCATACAGCACGGAGCCCACCACGATGACGATTACGATGACGCTCGCGTAGCTCGGATTGCGCAGCAATGACAGCTTGATGACCGGCTCTTTAGAGCGCAACTGCGAGGCCATCAGCACAACAAATCCAGTCAGCGAGCACAGGGCGAGGGTGATGATGAGATCAGATTCAAACCAGCGCTCGCGCTGGCCCTCTTCCAGCACGGTGGTGAGGCAGCTCAGGAACACGGTCATGCCCAGTATGCCGCTCCAGTCGGCCCGTTTGAGCATCTCCAGCCGCGGGCTCGCGTAGGGGAGGCCCAACAGGAGCAGGGCGGCGAGCCCGAAGAAGACGGGGACATTGAGGAAGAAGCACCAGCGCCAGGTCGAGTTCTCCGTGAGGAATCCGCCCAGCACGGGTCCCACGAGCGGACCCAGGATCACAATGAGACCAAACAAGGTCATGCCGATCGGCATCTGGCGCCGGTTGAGTCGCGTAGCCACGATCGTCTGCGCCGTAGGAATCAACGCGCCTCCGGTGAATCCCTGTCCCACCCGGCCGAAGATCATTCCCGGCAGGGTCGTGCAAATGCCGCAGACGATCGAGAAGACGGTAAACAAGGACGCGCAGGCGAGAAGAAAGTTGCGCAGACCGAAGACCCGGGTGAACCACGCGGCGAGCGGAATCATCACCACTTCGGAAATCAGGTAGCCGGTGCTGATCCAGGTACCCTCGGTGCCGCTGGCGCCGATCTCACCCTGGATCTGCGGCAATGCCGAGTTGACGATGGAAATATCCAGCGTGGCCATCAACGCGCCGAGCGACCCGGCCGCAATGGCAATCCAGTCACCCACGGTGGCATCCGGGTGATCATCGTGATGATCCTGGCTCATTTCACGTCTTCCGTGCCTCGGGTGTCCACGGTCACCACCACCGACAGACCCGGGACCAATACGCCGCGCACTTCGTCGCTCGCTTTCACGGTTGTGCGGACGGGCACGCGCTGCACGATCTTCGTGAAGTTTCCGGTCGCATTCTCCGGCGGCAACAATGCAAACTGAGCGCCCGTGCCGGGTGCAAAGCTCTCGACCTGGCCGGTCACATCGGCGTGGGGAATCGCATCCACCTTGATGTGCACCGTCTGACCGATCCGCATGCGGCCGATCTGGTTCTCCTTGAAGTTGGCAGTGATATACAACTTGCCAACCGGAACGACCGACATCAGCCGTGTCCCCGGCTGCACGTACTGGCCGACTCGCACGCTGTTGTCGCCTACGCGGCCGTCGATGCTGCTGCGAACGATGGTGTGGTCGAGGTCGATCTGGGATTGGCGGGCCGTGGCCTCGGCCGATTGCAGTTGTGCCTTCGCCTGGGCGATTGCAGCTTCGAGAGAGGGTACCTGCCGTTGTGCGGAGTCGAGTGCAGCCGCATCGGAGCGCTCGCGGGCGCGGCCCTGGTCCCGTTGGTCCCGCAACTGTTCGAGTCGCTCGCTGGTTTCAGCGCCGCTTTCTGACAACGGCTGGTAACGCACGACCTGTTTGTCGGCAAATTCCGCGGCCAGTCGCGATGCCGCCAATGTTGCCTGCGCCTGGCGAATGGTCGCTTGCTGTTGGACGAGGGCGGCTCGGGCGCGCTCGATATCAGCCTTTCTGGCTGCAACAGTCGCGCTGGCCTGTTCCAGGCCAGCCTCGTAGGTTCGAGCGTCAACCTTGATCAACGGGTCGCCGGCCTTGACCGCCTGGTTGTCGATTACGTAAACACTCTCAACGAGGCCCGTCACGTTCGGGGCTATGGTGACGGAGTCGGCATGCAGATACGCGTCGTCCGTGCTCTGCATGAACTGGCCGACAATCCACCAGCGCAGCCCCCAGATCACCGCCCCAGTGACGAGCACTGCGGCTGCAATCAGCAGGACCGTCCGGGCGTGGTTCTTCTTTTCGGTGCCGTTGTTGTCGGGGTTTTCCGCCATGCAGAGGTCTCAATTTTACCAGCTGATCAATATCTACCGGGTGGTATAATTTAAGTCAATGAAAGTGCCTCTCCCTTCCGAGGGATACAAGAAGAGTCCGGGCCGCCGCCGCCCCGCGGCCGGTTATGCGCGCGGCGAGGAAACACGGCTGCGCATCATCCGCGCAGCGGTTGAGTTGTTCGGCAACCAGGGCTTTGATCGCGCCTCAACGCGGGACATTGCCACCCGCGCGGGCGTCAACGCGCCGGTGTTGCAGTACTATTTTGAAGGGAAGGAAGGGCTGTATCTGGCGTGTATCGAGTACATGCAGCTACACACCACCAAGCTGTTGCGTCCTGTGATTGATACGGTGCGTAAGCGTCTCGAGAGCAAAATGACGCGTGAGGGGTTAATCGACTGCGTGTGTTATGTCTATGAGCAGGTGGCCGATTTTCTCCTGACTCATTCGGAGATCGACTCCTGGAAGCGCTTCGCGGCCTGGGACGTGCTCGACCGGGACAAGATACCCTGCTCGGCGCACAAGGCCCTGGATATGGGCATCCGGCGCGAGTTCCGCCAGATGATGTACGAGCTGGTCGGTCGGATCATCGGCAAGCCGCCGACGGACGAACAGACCCGGATCCGGGTGGTGACTCTCGGTAGCCAGCTATCGTGTTTTCACGACGCCCGACGCAAGGCGTTGGACGATCTCGGCTGGACTGAAGTCAACGAGCGGGGGTTGAAATTGTTGAAACAGGTGGTTCGTGAGCAGACGGCGGCGGCGTTGCGCGCGGCCGCGGCTAACATGGCGAAGAAGTCATGAAACATCTTTTGCTCGTCCTCGCGTTGGTTTTTGGAGTCGCGCACGCAGCGCCGGCGCAACGTTGGCCGGCAGAGCAGGCGAATGCCTGGTACGCCAAACAGCGCTGGCCCCTGGGAAGCGACTACGTCCCGTACAACGCCATCAACCAGCTCGAGATGTGGCAGGCGGGCACGTTCGATCCCCAGCGGATCGACCTGGAGCTCGGGTGGGCTCAGAAGCTGGGCATGAACACGATGCGTGTGTTTTTACACGACCTTCTGTGGCAACAGGACTCCGCGGGGTTCAAACAGCGTATCGAGAGGTTTCTGGACATCGCCGCGAGCCACGGTATCCGCCCGGTGTTTGTCCTGTTCGACTCGTGTTGGGACACGAGGCCGCAGCTGGGGCCGCAGCATCCACCGATACCGGGCGTCCACAACTCCGGATGGGTGCAAAGCCCGGGAGCTGCAGAGTTGCAGGATCCTGCGAGCTACCCGAAGCTGCGCGAGTATGTGGAGGGCATCGTCGGAGCCTTCGCAAAGGATCCTCGAATCCTCGCCTGGGACGTGTGGAACGAGCCGGACAATCATGGACCCGAGGAGCACGATCCGTACGAGGCTCCCAACAAAGTCAAGCTGGTCGCCGATCTGCTGCCGCAGGTGTTCACCTGGGTGCGCTCTCAACATCCCATCCAGCCGCTCACCAGCGGCGTCTGGAATCACGATGACTGGTCGCCCGGCGCGCCCCTGACCGCCATCGAGTCGATCCAACTGAACCAGTCGGACATCATCTCGTTCCACGACTACAACTGGCCGGAGAAGCTCGAGGCGCGAATCCTCCAATTGCGCAAATACGGCCGTCCCATCCTCTGCACGGAGTATCTGGCCCGCGGCGCCGGTTCCACCATCGACAACTCATTGCCGCTCGCCAAGCGGCTGGATGTCGGGATGATCAACTGGGGATTCGTGCTCGGCAAGACCCAGACCAACTTCCCGTGGGATTCCTGGCAGCGCCCCTATACCCTGCAACAGCCGCCTGTTTGGCACCACGACCTTCTGCGGCCCGACGGAACGCCGTACCGGGAGCGCGAGGCCGAGATCCTGCGCACCCTGAGCTCGCTCCCGAAGGGCGTGATCACTGCGGTCCGCTGACCTTGCAGATTACAGGCTTTGCATCGTAAAGTAACTAGAGGTAGTTTAGCAGTGTAGTGGCCTGAGTTGAGTTGCAGATGAGATTCATTCGCTTATCAGTACTTCTACTGGTGTGCGTAGCGGCGGGGTCCGCCGCAGCACGCGAGCCCGACCCGGTCGAGTTGAGCTCTCTTCGAGGCAAAGTGGTGTACCTGGACTTTTGGGCATCGTGGTGTGTGCCGTGTCGCCAGTCCTTTCCGTGGATGAATGAGCTGCAGAAGCGCTATGCGGATCGGGGACTCACCATCATTGCGGTGAACCTCGATCACGAGCGCGCCGACGCCGAGAAGTTCCTGCGCAAGCTGTCCCCTGGTTTTCAAATCCGCTTCGACCCGGACGGTGACTGGGCGCGCCACTTCGGTGTGCAGGGCATGCCGACGAGCGTGCTGCTCGATCGCAGTGGCCGATCTCGCTTTACCCACATCGGCTTCCGGGCTGCGGATGCCGCGCAGTACGAACAACAGATCCAGCAACTGCTGGTCGAGCATTGATCTCGAGGAGTCGATCCGATGAAATTGACACTGATTGCACTGAGTCTCACCGTCGCGGCTGTCAGCAGCGGCTGCACCTCCCTGGGCGTTGAACCGTGGCAGCGCGAGCTGCTGGCACGCAAAGACATGCAGCCAGGTGGCAGCCGCCTCGACGATGCCATCGATGATCACATGTATTTCAGCAAGGAAGCCTCCTCGGGCGGCCGCTCATTCGGCGGTGGAGGCTGCGGATGCAACTAGAGCCGACGATTGGCAATCTTCGCAGCAAACTCATCGCCGCAAGCTGTGCGTTGTTGGGCGGTGCACCCGTGGCGCGAGCCGAGACGCATGATGTGGTTGACACGATCAATCGCGCGCTCACCGATTGGCAGCTCGATGCAGCCCTGGCCTACTACCATGAGAACGGTCGCATCCAGGCGGTCGAGCCCGTCATCAACGCCGAGCACGACCTGGCCGATGGCGGCCAGCTCGATTTCGATTTCACCTTTGATGCGCTGTCGGGGAGTAGCCCGAACGGGGCGCTCACCAGCCGCCAGGTCCAGACTTTCGCCTCACCTTCGGCCAAGAGCTTCGCCCAGGCGCGGCATATGTACACGGTTTCGTCAGGGAATCTGCCGGTTGATCCGAACTACAGCGACGCTCGCGTTGCGGGTGGGGCAAGCTGGACGCTGCCGCTGTCGCGGCTGACTCGCGCCAGGCTCGGCGGCAAGTTCTCGTACGAGGACGATTTCTACTCAGCGACGGTGAGCGTTGGATTGGAAAGGGATCTCAACGACAAGAACACGACCGTGTCATTCAGCGTGAACAGTGAGAACGATTTTTTGCAGCCCATCGGAGGAGCGCCGACTCCCTTGAGCGACTACACACAGTTCGAGAAGGGCGGTCACGAGACGAAACACGGCGTTGGAGTTCTGGCGGGTGTGACGCAGGTGATGAGCCGCAATTGGATCACACTTGCCAATGTGTCGGTGGACCGGTTCTCGGGTTATCTGAATGATCCATACAAGATTGTCTCGGTCATTGACGCCGTGGGCAGTCCTTTCGGTTATGTGTATGAGAACCGCCCGGACTCCCGTACCCGCCGCAGTGTGTACTGGGAGAATCGCGTGGGCTGGTCCCAAGGGTCGGTGACTGCGGATGCGCGGTACATGACCGATAGCTGGGGCATTCATTCCGAGACCGCGCAGGTGCATCTGCGCTGGTGGCTGCCCGGCCGCGACCAATACCTGGAGCCGAGCGCGCGCTGGTATCGGCAGAATGCTGCCGACTTCTTTCGTCCCTGGCTCGCGGACACTGCGGCGGTACCCTCAGATGTGTCCTCGGACTTTCGCCTGGCAGCCTTTGATGCGCTTACATACGGGCTCAAATACGGGTGCAAGCTAACCGATCACCTCGGCAGATTCGGGCGCGAACTTTCCGAATTCAACATCCGACTGGAGTATTACGAACAGTCGCTGCGCGGCAATCCGGCCGGGCCCCCGGCCTCGAGCGGGCTGGACCTGTACCCGAAGCTGCAGGCATTTCTGCTGCAGATCGGCTTCAGCTATTGAAATGCTCGAGCTGCGCGAGTTGCCCGGCGATGTCCTCGGGGTACGCTTCAGCGCGATGGCCAGCCCCTGCGAGCTGCTGCTGGGCCGGGTCGAGTCGGACCTGGCCCTGCAGCTCGGGTCGCTTGCAGCGGCCGAAGCGCAGCGCATAGAGCAGAAGTTCAGTCGGTATCGTGCGGACAGCGTGCTGGGTTGGATTCACCGGCGACGCGGCTCGGCGCTGCAGGTGGACGAGGAGACCGCCTTGCTGTTGGACTTTGCGCAGCAGTGTTTTGAGTTGAGTGACGGGCTGTTTGACATCACCTCGGGTCCGCTGCGGCGGGTGTGGCAGTTTGACGGTTCGGACCGGGTGCCCGCGCCACAGGCAGTTGCGCAACTGCTGCCGTGCATCGGCTTTCAAAAGCTCAGTTGGAAGTCGCCGTGGCTGTGCGTGCCGCCTGACATGGAGATCGATTTCGGCGGCATCGGCAAGGAGTATGCTGTGGACCGAGCCTACGATCTGCTGCTGGCGCGCTGCCCCGTGCCGTTCCTCATCAACTTCGGCGGTGATCTGCGGGTGAGCCGGCCGCTGCCGCATGGACCCTGGAAAGTCGCTATCGAGCGACCCGATTCGGCTCGCAAGGCGGCCATGATGTTGGAAGTCGAGTACGGCGCACTGGCCACGAGCGGTGACTCGCATCGCTTTCTCTTCAAGGATGGAATTCGTTACGGACACATTCTCGACCCGCGGACCGGCTGGCCGGTGCCCGATGCACCGCGATCCGTCACAGTGGCGGCGAGCAGTTGTACCGAAGCCGGCTTGTTATCGACGTTGGCCGTTTTGAAAGGCAAGGGCGCAGCGGACTTTCTGCAACAGCAGCAAGTGCGCTCCTGGGTGTTGCGCTGACGGCTGACTCAACATTGCGAGGCAGACCGGGATTTGAATAGCTAATCCGGCGCGTCCGACCAGTCTTCCGATCCTGACGAGAACTTCTTCCTGGCAGACGCGCCGGACTATTCGTGATATCTGATTGCGTGTTGGCTGATTGGTGCGTCGCGGTAGCTGCGGTGCGCTTGCAGTGCGGAGCGAAGAATTTCCGTGCTTGTCATTGGCTTGTCATCGACGCGGCGGGCATACTAATGACTACCGGGTAGCGGTTCTCGGCCCCGGCAGCACAACTCTTCGGCTTCAAAGGAATCATGAGGCGAATTTTTTCCACGGATGATTTCGAGCCGCGGGATCGTTATGACTGCTGGCACGAAGTCGTCTGCAGACACGTCATTCCGCACGACTCCGTGCCGGATTGCCGGTCGACGTTTGCTGCGAGCCTGGATGCGGCGGTCCTGGCGGATCTCGCGCTGGTGGCATTCGATGCGGGCTCGATATTCTGCAGACATGAAAAACATCACCTCGACGAGACTGCGGATGAGTTGATTCTCGTGCGTCAAACACGCGGTCAGATGGTGATCCAGCAAGGTGACCGAACCGTGAGCCTGGACCCGGGAGAAATGACACTCGTGGAGCCGCGGGTGCCGTACAACGCGCGGCTGGGACCGGGAACCAGTGTGCTGGTGACGAAATTCCCGCGCCGGAACCTGCTGGAGCGGGTCGGGAGAATCGATCGATTCGTGGCCCGCAAGCTGACCACCGAGTGCGGCCAGACCGGCCTGCTTTCCGATTTCCTACGCGTGCTCCCCGCACACACCGAGGCGCTGGGTGCAACGGCCGTACAGGTATCGGATCAGTTGTTGGATCTGTTGGCCGCCGGACTGTGGAAGCTCGGTGGGGATGAGATTGCGCGCGTGGCGTCCTCTCGCGCTCTGCTGCGCATGCAGTTGCGTGCGGTCATCGAGAGAAGTGTCGAGGACCACACCATCGATGCCAATGCGATTGCGAAATCAGTGGGGATTGGTCTGCGGTATGCAAATGCGATCCTCAGCGAGGATGATACCTCGGTGGGGCGATTGCTCCAGGCGCGACGCCTGGAGCATTGTCGGCGCGCGCTGGCCGACCCGTTGAAAATGCACAGGAACATTTCCGACATCGCCTATTCGTTGGGCTTTACGGACATGACTCACTTCGGCCGCCGGTTTCGTCAGGCCTTCGGGATGCTGCCCAGCGACTATCGCAAGCTCCAACGCGACGCCCGCCGGGCCGTAAATTCGTAATTTCCCTTAGTGACCCGGCCACTGCCTCACCGCTACACTGGACGCGCTCGATTTCGGCGATGGTGGAGGCAAACGCCGATTCCGTCTTACCGATCCTGACACGGAATCGGCGGCCTCTACCATCGACGATCGGCCTTTCGGCGCTGCGTCATTGCCAAAGGTATAGTAGCCGGATGACGGAGCTACTGATCCGAGGTGACTGGGTGCCGGCCGTTGGGGCGGCCAGCCACGAGTTGATTGATCCCACGACGCGCAAGCCGCTGGAGCCGATTCGATCCGCGAGCCCGGCCCAGCATCAGCGCGCCAATGAAGCCGCGCGGGACGCACACGATAGCTGGTCTCGGCGTCTCCCTGAGGAAAGGGCTGCCGTAGTTCTGGGCATCGTCGATGAGATCCGGCAGGCGGCCGGCGGGCTCGCCGAGCGTCAGGCGATCGAGTCGGGGCAGCCGTTGCGCGAGTGTCAGGACCTCGTTGTGAATGCTCTTCGGCGGTTGCGGGCTTCAGAACCGCACACCGAGCCGGCTGACGTCCAGACTCGTCAGTTACCCCCACAGTCTCTCTGGCCGTTCTGGGAAGGTATCCTGCACGCCATATGGGCCGGATCCACGATCGTTTGTGAGTTGCCGGCCGACCGCGCACTGACGGCGTTGGCGGTGGCGCGCTACGCGCACAAGTTGCCCCCTGGCGTTCTCAATACCATCACCGTTGATGCAGACACGGAGTCGCGAACCGATGCGGCTACCGACTTCGTGTATGTTGGTTCGGATACCTATCTCGATGTGGCGGTGGCCGGATCGGCGGCACAGCGCCTGTATAACACCGGCCAGCGAGCAGGGCAGAGCGCGAGAATTCACGTCGAGGCTTCGATAGCCTACAAATTTGCCGACCGCCTGCATGAATACCTGGCATTTCTCGAGGCCGGTGACCCGCGCAAGCCGGTCACCGATCTCGGTCCCCTGCAGTCCGAACGCGCAATACACCGCGCTACCGAACAGATCGCCACCGCCTTGAAACAGGGTGCGCTGGTGAAGCTGGGTGGCCGTCCATACCAACCATGGGGCTTGCGTGGCTACTTCCTGCAGCCAACCCTGTTGATCGAAGGGACAGGCCCGGAGCGAGCGCCCCTGGAGTCCATCGCAGGTCCCGTGGTGATCATTTCACCCACTGCCGACATCGGTGCCGCGTTGCGCGAAAGTGTCGGTGACAGCCACGCGGCGCTGCGACTGAGCGCATTTACTCAACAGGCGCCGAAGCTCGAACGATCGCTGCAGGCTGCCTCACTCAGACAGCACACGACGGTCGAATTGATTGAAGCGCCGCGCTCAGATTGGTTTCCCTACAAGAATCGCCGCGGGATCAAGCTCTGATGCCGACCTACGAGCAACTGCAACAGCGGATCGAGTCTGCCGGCCTGGCGGCTCGTGGCGGTTTCCACGTGGAGCCCGCTGACGGGCTCGGGGACGCGCGCACCCTGATCATGATCGGTTTCACCCGTATCCAACATTGGGAAACGTTCGCCCATAGCCCGGAATACACGGATGGCCGTCCCCATCCACTCGACCGTTGGTCGATGCGAACGATCGATCTGTTGGCTGAGCAGATCGGGGGCAGGGCGCTGTACCCCAGCGACGGGCCGCCGTTCTGGCCGTTCCAACGCTGGGCCCGGCGGGCACTGGCCTTGCACGTTTCCCCACTGGGCGTGCTGCTGGACCCTGAGTTTGGACTGTGGCACTCATACCGGGGCGCACTGGCCCTGCCGATCGACGTGGCATTACCCACCCCGACGCCGTGGCCGCATCCCTGTGAGAGTTGCGAGTCAAAGCCCTGTTTGCATACTTGTCCGGTCGGGGCCGTGCAAGCGGGGGCGTATGACGTGGACAGTTGTCGTGCTCAGGTCCGATCGACGCCGACCGGAGCAGAGCGGAGGGAATCCCGGGAAGCGCCAGCGGCGCGACGTGGGGCGACCGGCTGTCGGACAGTGGGTTGCCTGGCGCGCCGGGCCTGTCCCATCGGCTCCGCAAATGCCTATCTGCCTGCACAGGCGAGCTTTCACATGCGGGCCTTCGCGCCTCCGGAGCGATTGAGTCCGGGCCCCGGTGTTGCTTAACATCCAGGGTATGAGCTGGCCGGCCCTCATTGACTCCCTGCTGTTGCTGATTGTCGCGAACCTGATGCCGTGGGCGGTGGGGCGTACCTGTGGCTCGTGGTGGGCCGCACCGTTGGATGGTGGTATGACCCTGCGGGACGGTCGGCGGCTGTTGGGAGCCCACAAGACCTGGCGCGGCCTGTGCGCCGCGATCGTGGGTTGCGCAATCACGGCCGGGATGCTGAGGCTGCACTGGTGGCTGGGAGTCGAATTCGCCTGCCTGTCAATGCTGGGAGATGCGCTCTCGAGCGCCTGGAAACGGCGCAGAGGGCGTGCGCCTGGCGAGGACGATCCCGGTCTCGATCAACTTCCCGAAGCTCTGCTGCCGCTGGTTGCATTGCGGGGCCCGCTCGCGCTCGGGTGGAAGGAGATCGTCCTGGTAACCGCGGTATTCGCGATCCTGAACCTCATCAGCCTGCGCGTACGACATCCCCGCCGGCGCCCGGTTGAGGCCGACGGGGGCGCGTAGGCAACATCACGCCGCGGCTTTATTGCCGGCCTCGATCTCCCCTGCATCCGCAAACAGGCTGAAACCAACAGCCAGGCGATTCCAGCCGTTGATCATGTTGATTGTGATGGTCAGCTTGACCCGCTCCTCCTCGGTGAACTGCGCCGCGAGGCTCTCATAAGCGCTCCCGAGCGCGAGCCCTTCAGAGAGCCGCGTCAACGCCTCGGTCCATTCGAGCGCGGCGCGCTCGCGGTCGCTGTAGCAAGGTGCTTCCCGCCAGGCCGACAGAAGGTAGATGCGCTGCTCGGTCTCGCCTTTCTCCCGGGCCTCGGCCGCGTGCATATTGATGCAGTTGGCACAGCCATTGAGCTGCGAAGCGCGGATCTTCACGAGCTCGGTCAGCCTGGGGTCGAAATTGGCGGCGCCCGCCAGCTCGATCGAAGCCTGGCGAAAGTCCTTCATCAGGGTCGGGGCGGCGGCGAAGACATTGAATTTTCCGTGCATGATCGGTTTCCTTCATTGGGTTCCGATTCAGGACGAGGCAGCCGGGCTCAGTGTGACATCAGTTGTCATCCTCGCCACTGCGCAGGGTGACCGGGACCCGCATCTTCTTGCCATCCCGCCAAATGGTGAGCTGCACGACCTCGCCCGGCTTGCAGTCATCGAGCTTCGCAAACAGCCGGCCGACATTGTCGATCGGTTTGTCATTGAGCGCGACGATGACGTCGCCCGGGTAGACCGCGTTGCGGCGTCCGAAGCGCACGCCTCTCAGCCCAGCTTGCGCGGCGGGCCCGCCCGGGCGGATGCGCAGGATCACAGCGCCGGTCACGCCGAGCTGTCTTGCGATTGAGCGACTCAGATTCTCGTCTGTCTGGATCCCGAGGCTCGGCGCGGAGTAGTGGCCAGTGGCGATGATCTCGGGGACGACGCGGTTGATAGTGTCCACCGGTACAGCGAATCCAACACCGGCGCTGGCCCCGGAAGGGCTGTAGATGGCCGTGTTCATGCCAATCAACCGGCCCGCGCTGTCCAGCAGCGGGCCGCCGGAATTGCCGGGATTGATGGCCGCATCGGTCTGCACCAGATGTTGGTTCAGCACCCCGTTTTCGCCGGTGAGCGAGCGGTCGAGCGCCGACACGATCCCAACCGTCAAGGTCCAGTCGAGGCCGAAGGGATTGCCGATGGCGTAGACCTTCTGTCCCACGAGCAGATCGTGACTCGTCCCGATGGCAATCGCCAACGCCGCGCTGGTGGGTATGCGGATCTTCAACACGGCAATATCGTGTGCCGCACTGACTCCGACCAGTGTGGCCGGATAGTCCTTGCCATCCGCGAGACGGATCGTCGCTTCGGCAGCATCCGCCACCACATGCAGGTTGGTTACGACATGTCCCGTGTTATCCCAGATGAATCCCGAGCCCGTGCCGTGCGGAACCGTCATGATATTGCGGGTCCAATAGTCGAGAACACGCTCGCTGGTCGAGATATAGACCACGGACGCCTTCGAATTCTCGAACACGGACACATTGTTCTTTTCCTCGGCGGTCAAAGGACCCCGGGGAGTGATGGACCGCGGGGCAGCGTGGACGCTCCCAACCAGCACACAAAGCGCAACCAGGAGGATCCTCACGCGAGCGCCTCCTGCAGCGGCGCGAGCCACGGCTCAAAGTGCCGCCAGTCCGTCAGCCCGCGGCGATTGATGGGCTGGCGCACCTGCTCCGAGCTGGCTGTGCTGATGGCGCGGGCGGTGCGATGGAACTGCAGACACTCCGGTTCGGGCTCCAACCCGCAGTGAGCCAACAGTCGCTGTACCTGCGTCCCGAGATCCTCGATCAGGTCCTCGTACCGCACATGCAACACCCGATTCGGCAATACTTCGTCCCAGTGATTCATCAATCGTACATAACTCTTGTAGTAGCGGGCGAGGGCATCGAGGCTGTACGTGAATCCTTGTCCTGCCGCGTAGAGTTGCTTGAAGTTGCTGAGGCAACACGCCACCGGATCACGCCGCACATCGATGATCTTCGCCGTCGGCAACAGCAAATGAATCAGGCCGATGTGCCAGAAGTTGTTCGGCATCTTGTCAATGAACAGCGGCCGCTCTGATGAGGTGTAGGCCTGCGCTTGCGCCAGGTAGCGTTCCCCTGACAAACGATAGTCTTCGCACAGCACCCTGCTGAGGATGGGCAACTCCTGCGTGCCCTCGACGCAGGAGTGTGAAGCGAGAATCTGCTCAACCAGTGTCGAGCCGGACCTCGGTAGCCCCACGATAAAAATCGGCGTCTTGCGCGGGTGTGAAACACCCGCCTGTGAGGCAAAGCGATCTGTGCCAAATGTCGCAATCAAATGATCCACCTGCCGTTCGATCGCCCGCGGATCATGCGGCGTCTGTATGGACTTGAGTCGATTCCCGAGCTCATAACAGCGCCACGAGTCTGCGTACTGCGCTCGATCCTCCAATGCCTTGCCGAGCGCGAAACACACGTGATATCGATCCACAACGGATGTGCTAGCCGCTGCCGACAGGGCGCGCATTCGCTCAATTTCCTCGTCCGAGAACCGATAGGTTTTCAGGTTGGCCAGACTCCAATAGGCATCCCCTAGCCCGGGCCGATGCGTTGCAGCAGTCTGATAGGCGTCGATGGCTTCCTGTTGGCGACCGACCGCCTTGAGTGAGTTGCCCAGCAGAAGGTAGAGATGAACCCGGCCTGGCGCGACCGCGAGCACTCGTCGATAGGTTGTAATCGCGCGCTCGTGCTGTCCCAATCCCGCCTGGATAGTTGCGCCGAGGACGAGATAGTCCCCATTGTCCGGCTCCCGCTCGAGAAGCTCCCCGAGTTGTTGTTGGGCCTGCGGATACGCACGCTGCTCGATGAGGGTGCGGACGTAGTCGGCCCGGGCCGCGCGGTAGTCGGGCGCAACGCGCAACACTTCTTCGAATAGACGCGACGCATCATCGAGCTGTTGACATTGGTGAGCGATTCTGCCGAGCAGTCGGAGCGCTTCCGGGTGCCCGGCGTGTTCCCGCAGGAATTCCTGCAGTACACGCTGCGCAGCCGTCAACTCTCCCGTCGAGAACAAACTGCCGGCCGCGACCACGGCGGGCGGCAGGCGCTCGAGTGTTTCCCGATGGCGTACAGCGACCTGAGCCCTGGTTGTGTCACCCACTGCACGGTACAGCCGCTCGAGCTCGATCCAACTGCCCAGCAGTGCGGGATTGGTGCTGACACTGCGTTCCAATGTTTCAATCAACTTCACGAAATCTTCATGGGTTTGCAACTTCGAACTCACTAGTCTGCGCGTGCCTCAGTGGAGTGGATAAGGAGTAGACATGAAGAATACTGATCGCCGCGAATTTCTGCAGATGCTCGGCATGGGTGCCGTAGCCGGCTCGCTCGAGACGAGCATTGCGCAGGCTCTCGAAATACCCGCGAACAACCGCACGCGGAGCATCCGCGACGTTGAGCACATCATCGTCCTCATGCAGGAAAATCGGCCGTTTGACCATCATTTCGGCACCATTCAGGGTGTCCGTGGTTTCAACGATCCACGCGCCGTCAACATTCATCTGCCTGTGCAGAACAGCACGGGAACGACGTTAGCCTCAGTCTTTCTGCAGCCCGCGGGCGCTGCAAACGTGGCATTGGGATACGGTGTCCCGCCTGATCAGGGCTCCCTCGGTGGACCTTCCAACGGCGTCCCCGTCATTCCACCGTTCCGCGTCGATCCCAAGGCGATTCCTAAGGACATCGGTCTCACTTACTTCCCGGGTACCGATCATAGCTGGGGTCACACGCACATCGCCTGGAATCAGGGGCAGTACGACCTCTGGGCCACCACCAACGGTCCGATCACCATGTCCTACATGACCCGGAGGGATGTCCCGTATCACTGTGCGCTGGCCGATGCCTTTACTGTCGGCGACGCCTATCACTGCTCCGTGATGGGGCCGACGAATCCCAATCGGACGTATCTATGGACCGGGTGCATCGGCAACCTCGATAACCTGGGCGCGGGCGGTACGGACGGTCACGGGGCAGGGCCCATGACCTTCAACGGCCAGAGTCGCAACGGCGCCTACTGGACCTTCTCGACCTTCCCCGAAGTGCTGCAAAAGGCCGGCATCAGCTGGAAGGTCTACCAGGACATCGCCGGGCAGCCGTTTGCCCCCGACTTCGGCGATGGCACCTCCAACTCATTCGCCGGCAACTTCGGCGACAACTCGCTCCTCTACTTCAACCAGTACGCCACCGCATCGCCCGGCAATCCGCTGTTCGACAACGGCGCCACCGGCACCGAAATCATCAAGACCATTCCCGCTACGGATGCGCCCGCCAGGAGCTGGCAAGCCTGGCAGGAGACCCTGTTCGATCAGCTGCGCAGCGACGTGCAGACCGGCAAGCTGCCTCAGGTGTCCTGGATCGTGGCACCGGCGGGCTACACTGAGCACTCCGACTGGCCCGTCGACTACGGCGCCTGGTACATCTCGCAGGTCGTCGACATTCTCGTTTCCAATCCGCAGGTCTTCAGCAAGACTGTCCTGATTGTCAATTACGACGAAGCGGATGGCAGCTTCGATCACGTGACGCCGCCGTTCCCACCGCAATCCGCGGACTTCGGGGCCTCCACGGTCGATGTTCACAACGAGATCGTTACAACAGACACGCCCAACGGTCCGATCGGTTTCGGCACGCGCGTGCCGTTTCTCGTGATCTCTCCGTGGAGCAAGGGCGGGTACGTCAATTCCCAGGTCTTCGATCACACCTCGGTGATCCAGTTCATTGAGAAGCGATTCGCAGTTGTCGAGAAAAACATTTCGCCGTGGCGCCGGACGGTGGCGGGCGATCTGACCTCCGCGTTCAACTTCACCAACCCCAATGAAGGCCGGGTTCACCTGCCCTCGACCGACGGTTTCCTGCCGCCGGTGAATGAGTTGGCAGGGGGTGACGTAGATACGTTCATTCCGACTCCGAGCCAGGTGCTCATCGGACTGCCGAAGCAGGAGAAGGGGTTGCGTCCGTCACGTGCGTTGCCTTACGAGCTCGTCGTCAACGGACACGTGAATGCTTCCAACAGCACTTTCGGGTTGGACTTCATCAACACCGGTAAGGCCGGCGCAGTGTTTCAGGTTCGCTCCGGCAACGCTGCGGACAATGTCCGTGCGTACACGGTGGAGCAGGGTAAGCAACTCAGCGGTACCTGGAAGTTCACTTCCAAGTACGATCTGAGCGTCTACGGGCCGAACGGCTTCGCGCGTTATTACAAGGGCAGTGTCGGTCGTTTCGCCGGCATCCTGGATGTACGCACCCGCTATGACAAGGATGACCACGGCTCAGTCGGTCTGCGCATCACCAATGTGGGGACCAGCAAAGCAACGGTAGTCGTGCTGGATGCCTACACTGGCGAACACAACCTGCGGCTGTTGTCGCCTGGCCAGTCGTTCGAGTCTGACCAGCGCTGCGACCGCTTCTTCGGTTGGTACGACCTGGTGCTGAAGATCACCGAGGATCCGACCTTCCTGTGGCGCTTTGCCGGCCATGTGGAAACCGGCCGCGACAGCTATTCCGACCCGGCACTCGGTGGGTTAGTCACCCTGAAGGCCTGAGCCAACGAGGCGGGTGGTCATTCCGGCCACCCGCTGTAGCGGACAGTTGACACCAGGTGCTCCGACTGGAGCACGCTCTGGCCGTCGGCGAGCGAGGCAGACCAAATGACCTGCCTTGCGCGAGCGAAGGGCAGCAGCGTCGTGGGATCGGTGACTATGCGGGTTGTATTTGAGGAAGTGTAGTTGTCGATGCGAACCCCCTCGGTTCGGTTGTTGTAATCGGCGAGCAACCGATCGAGGGCCTCTTTATCGGGCGTGATGCGCATGACTATCTCTGCGCAGACTGGCTCGGTTGCAGCGGCGGAACAAGGCACCATCCGCGTGAATGCGAATTTGATCCGGTGTTGAGCCACGATCCGCGGCATACCCGGGAGGGTGAGCGGCGCGCCCACTTCGTACCAGACACCCTGCTCGAGTGTGGCGCCGATCCACATTGCAGTTTCGGATTGGTAGTTCTCGGCTGTCGCGGCTTCCAGTATGCCCGGTGACAGGTTTGCCGGGGCAGTCTCCACCGCCGCCTCCATGAGGTCGCGTGCCTGCTTGCCGGCAGGCGCAGAAGTTCGTATCAGTTCCTCGGTTCGGGTCGCCAGTTCGGCCGCGAAAGTCCCCGACTCAGTGACGACGTCAAACTCCCCGGTAGCACTGACTTTGTATCCCACCTCGGGAATCACGGCAGGAGGAAAGGCCATTGGCGGCTTGCCCGGCGTCGTGGGCCAGACTCCAGGTTCGTACTGCGTCAGGCGATTTGCATAGGAAACGGCCCAGCCTCCCTCGTTCGTGGCAGCGATCTGTCGGTCAAAAACAGCCGCTGCACGACTCGCCACGAACTGTCCGTTCAACAGACAGGAGCGGCGACTTTCGAGGGTCATTTGCGCAGCGCGCGCGCTCCAGCCGAACTTCATGACGACCTGACGCTTTGGAAAGCCCTGCATGAGCGTTGCGACCTGGGGATTGCTCGCAGGCTCACCTCGCCAGGTCAGGAGCAGCCTGTAGTTTTCCACGGCATCGTCCGCGAATCCATATTCCCGGTCCATGTCGAGGGCGCCCTCGAGTGCAGTGATCGCTGCAGAGCTCGCACCGAGATCATGCAGGGCGACGCTCGCGTCAAACTGCATGACAACCATCGAGTGATAATCGAACAGATTGCGATACAGCTCGACTGCGCGACGCGCTGAGTCCACTGCGATGCGCAGCTCTGCGTCGCGGTATGTATCGCCGAGGCACTCGGCGCGGGCCAGATGGAGGCGATACTCGAGGTCGGCGACAGTAGCCCAGCCTTCGGGATACATAACTCGCGTCTGGGGGTTTGCGCCAACGCTACCTAACTGTTGCTGCGCTCGTTCGAGACGTATCTCGCAGCTTCCACGGTCGCCGCTGAGCAGGGATTCTGCGTAGTTGAGTTGCGCCTTCAGTACATCTGGCGAGTCCAGGTTGTTCCGCTGATGCGGCGTCGAACAGGAGCACAGGAGGAGGGGTATGAGTCCCAGGCATGCAACACCCGAGCGCATCAGCGGGAAGACCGCTCAGGGAGTCTGGGGGACCCGCGCTTTGAGCGCCTGTGGAACCTCGGAGTTGCGATTGCAGTTCCAGTCGCGACTGGATGGGGATGGATCGCAGAGCCGGTAGAATTCATTGAAACTGCGAATCGGCTCGTAAGCCTGCAGGGAAGTCTTGACGTTGTGATGATGGTGATGATGGGAGCCACCGTCCTTGTGGCCGGTTTGGGATTGCGGGACAGCGGCCTGGACCCTGGTGGCCACGCGAGTAGCTGTAGCAGCACTGCCCGTTCCAGGGCCGAGATTCAGAGCGCCGCGGGCGCCCGAGCCCATCCTTGGTGTCGCACCTTCGCGGGCCAGACCGGCGGATTCATAACCCACGATGCCGTAACCGCCGCGAACGCCGTGTGCACCAGGGGTAACATAGGTTGCCCGGGCCGCGACACCGGCGCTGCTGGCGCCTGATCCATGCCCAGCGCCGCCACCGTGGCCTCCACCCCAGCTACCGCCAGCCCCGTGCCCGGCGCCTGCATGACCGCTGCCATTCGAGCCGTGGTTGCCCGAGCCGCCGCCACCGTGACTACCCCCAGCACCACCGCCGGAGCCGCCGCCACCGTGGCCGCCGCCACCACCGCCGCTGCCACCGTGGCCGCCGCCGCCACCACCGCCAGAGCCACCGCCGGAACTACCCCCTGAGCTGACCCCCCCGCCCCCGCCGGTTGGCCCACCCGAGGTGGCCGCCGTCGCAACTGCCGAACTGACAACACCGACAACGGCAATCAAAGCGATGAAAGAGGTGCGCATGGTCTGTCTCCCGGACGGACGCCTAGCGACGGCGTTACGCTTCCAACTCCATCCTACTCCTCCCGTCCCGGGCACCGAGAGCAAATTTTTCTCAACCGCCCTGCGGGATAAACCCGCTATGGGATTGGGCCGGCCGCCCTATTTTTTCGGCGTTCATGGGGGGAAATCCCGCTATGGTTCATCTTCATCATAACGGCAGAGTTGGATCAGGAGAGGGTGAGCGGCTTTGGACGACGACCGGGTCCGGCATTTATGGGTCGCCACTCATATCCTTCCACACGAAGGAGAGGTGCGCGCCTGGTTGCGCCGGCACGTGCACAGCCTTTCGCGCCAGGACACCGATGATCTGATCCAGGATGCCTACGCCCGTTTGTGGAGCGTGGATTTCACCCACATCACGAACGCGCGTGGCTATCTGTTCGCCATCATCCGCAACCTGCTGCTCGAAAACGCGCGTCGCGCCCGAATCGTGCCCATGGAACGACTCGGGGAAATCGAGATGCTGCGTATTCCCAGCGAGGAGCCGGGACCGGATCGGCGGGTGAGTGCCCGGCAGGAGCTCGAACGGCTGGAGCGTATGGTGGCGGGCCTTCCGGAACAATGCCGCAGGGCCTTTCAACTGCAGAAATTTCAATGCCTGTCGCAACGGGAGATCGCATTGAAAATGAACATCACGGAGCGCACCGTGGAAAAGTATCTCGCCATCGCGCTCGGGCGCGTGCTGGATGCTCTGAAACAGGACGGAGAGGGGGCAATGGGTCGACCTGAATCAGGAACCATCGGACATGTATCGAAGCAATCGACGGATTGATTCCGAGGCCGCGGAGTGGGCCGTACGGAGTCAGGGCCGTACACTCGGCGCCGCGGAGCAGGCGGAGTTGGATCAATGGCTCGAGGCGAGCCCCCGGAACCGGGGTGCTTTCCTGCGTGCCAGCGCCGCCTGGGTCGACCTTGATCGGCTGGCTGCAATGGCGGGCTCGCGCGCGTTGTTGGATATAGAAGAGCGACAGCCGCCGCGCAGGAGGTACTGGGCCGTCGCCGCCAGCGTCGCTGTGCTGATGCTGGGCGCCATCCCGGCGTGGTGGGCCGCCCGCCACCACAATGTCTATACGAGCGAAGCGGGCCAGGTCCGGCACGTGGATCTCTCCGACGGCTCCAATATGGTCCTGAACACGGAAACGCGGGCGACCGTTCAGTACGACGACGCGCACCGCGAAATCGAGCTCGCCAAGGGGGAGGGTTTCTTCCAGGTCGCGAAGGACCCGGTTCGTCCCTTTATCGTACGCGCCGGTGCGATCTCGGTCCGCGCCATCGGTACGGTATTCTCGGTTCGGGCGAGTCATCACCGGGTGGACGTCACTGTCAGCCAGGGTCTGGTCGAACTCGTCGATGCCAGCAATCCTGACCACGTGCTGCGGCGTCGGTTGGGCGCCAACGAGCAGGCGACTGTTGAAGAGACACACCGGTTCGAAGTACAGACGCTCGATCAGTCGGAGGTCTCCCGGCGCCTGGGCTGGCGCGAGGGCCTGTTGGACTTCGAGGGCCAGCCTTTGATTGAGGCGGTGAGCGAGATGAACCGACACAACAAGAAACACATTGTCGTCGACGATCCGCAGCTGGCGGCACGACCGGTGGTTGGACAGTTTCTGGCCACGGATCCGGCCGGGTTTGCGGCCACTGTGGCGGTGGCACTCGGAGCCCACACCGTAGAGCAGGACGACGGCATTCACCTGCAATGACTATTTGCGCCTGACGATGGAGGGATTTCCATTCGCCATGCATCTTCTTGATAACGCGCACGTGAGAGGCGCGCTTGGGGAGAAGAGGCATGAGCTTTGGGGTCAAGGTACGGCTCGCCGTGATTGAGCTGCTGCTCGCGGCGGAATTCGTGTTTGCCGGCGCGCCGGCCTTTGCAACCGAGACACATCGGTTCGACATCCCGGTGGCGGAAGCACCGGCGGCAATCAAGGTGTTTGCTTCGCAGGCACAGGTGCAGATTCTCGTGGCCGGCGAGAATGTAAAAGACAAACACCTGCATGCCGTCTCCGGCGAGTATTCCACCGAGCAGGGCCTGCAACTGCTGTTGGCCGACAGTGGACTGACACCGCAGTACGTCGGCGATCGCTCCATTGCGCTGGTGAGTACCACGGCCGCGAAAGAGGCGCCCGATCCGAAGGCCGCGAGGTCCTTCATGGACAGGTTTCGCGTGGCTGAGGCAGATACGCCAAAGCCTGAGGGACTTGCTGCGGTGAGCAGCAGTGACTCCGCCGACAATCGAGGCCCCACCAATGATATGGCGGAAGTCGTGGTCACCGCTCTCAAGCGCAACACCAAGCTGCAGGATACGCCGCTCGCCATATCGGCCGTCACCGGCGACAGCCTGGAAAAGGCCGGCAACACCGACTTCACCCAACTCACACGCACGGCGCCGAGCCTGCGTATCATCGACAGCGGGCCGGGCCAGCGTCGTGTTTTGATCCGGGGCATTCAGGCATCCGGCGAACCGACGGTGGGTGTCTATTATGACGAAAGTCCGGTCGCAGGCTCGGTGGGAACCACGAGCGATGCAGCCTCATCGACGCCGGACTTCCGGCTGTTTGATGTGGAACGGGCGGAAGTGCTGCGCGGTCCGCAGGGCACGTTGTTTGGCGCCGGCTCGATGGGCGGTACCATCCGTGTCATCTTCAAGAAGCCGAACATGAGCAAGTTTGAGGCCGCAACCAGTGCGGACGGCCAGGTCGTCGAGCACGGCGGCGCGGGCGGTTCCGTGGATGGGATGGTGAATCTACCGGTCATCGACGACAAGGTGGCCGTGCGCCTGGTGGGTTTCTATCAGAAATACGCCGGCTATATTGACAACAACCGGTTGGGACTCACGGATATCAATGATGGATTCTCCACCGGTGGTCGCGCACTGGTGCGCCTCACGCCCATCGATCGGCTGACCGTCGACCTGGCCGTCTACTATCAGAATGTAGCGACTGGATCCCCGCGCTGGGTGTTGGAAAGCGGGGCGCCGTGGACCACCAATGCCCGCGCCGAGTCGGGCAATTTCGACACCGACCGCATATTCTCCGTGACCGCACACTACGACATGGATTTCGCAAGCATCACGGGCGTCTCGTCCTACTTCGACCGCAACAAGATCACCGACGGCGATGTCAGCAACACCTTCCTCGGCCGGGATACACCGGCCGGTTGCAAAACCTACCTGAGCAAGACCCGCGCCTGTACGGATGCCGAGTTGTCCAGCTATCTCATAAACACCCGCGAGCTGTTTGCTTCCAGCCTGTACCAGCCGCAGTACGTTCACGACTATACCAACGAGCTGCGCATGAGCTCCGCCGGGGACGGTCGCTTCAACTGGACGGTCGGCGTCTATTCCGAGAATCGGATCTCGAGCGTCGAGAGCACGCTGCTGATCGCGAACCCGGCCACCGGCGTGTTGCTGCCCTTCATTCCCGAGAACATAAAGTACGACCGCACCATCGATGACCACCTGAGCCAGATCGCAGGCTTCGCCGAGCTGTCGTACAAGTTCTTCTCGAACCTGACATTCACGACCGGCGCCCGGTACTACAAGTACGACAAGTCGGTGGGCGGTCGCGTCGATGTGGGCCAGATTCACTACGCTTCCGTGTTCACACCGGAACAGGTGGCCGAATCGAGCCAGCACGGTGTCATCGGCAAGTTCAACCTGTCGTGGCAGGCCCGCGAGGGACTGCTGATCTACGGACAGGCCTCGCAGGGTTTCCGTCCCGGCGGTGTCAACCAGGTGATCGGCTTACCCGCAGCCCTGGCTGCGTACTCATCGGACAGCCTGTGGGACTATGAGTTGGGTATCAAGAGCACCCTGGCGCGGGGCATCTACCTGAACCTCACGGGCTACCGCATCGATTGGCAGAACATCCAGGTCTCGGGTCGCACGTCCGGAACGGGATCGGTATTCGGCCTGATCTCCAACGCCGGCGCCGCCCGGATCTGGGGTAGCGAGGCCGAGCTGAGTGCGACACTGCTGCCCGGTCTGACGCTGTCTACGAATGTTGGATACACCGATGCGCGGCTGTCCGAGGATCAAGTCAGCACCGTGGTGGTGGCCGCCGGTAAAACGGGTGACCGCCTGCCGTATGTGCCGCAGTGGACAGCGGGTGCTTCACTCGAGTATCTGCGGCCGCTCGCAGGTCCGATCGATGCGTTCTTCCACATTGACGCCACCGCCATGGGCGGCTCCTACAGCAGCATCAGCCCGACCGACATTTATCGCCGCAACCTGCCTGCCTACGAGGTCGGCAATGTGCGCTTCGGTCTGCAGAAGAACGACGAGCAGTGGGGCGCCTACCTCTACATCAACAACATTGCGGACAGCATAGCGATCGTCAGTGAGAGCAGCAGCTCCAACACACCCGGGCAGTCGCTCGTGTACAGTCTGCCGCCGCGCACCTTCGGGCTCAACCTGACCTACAAATTCTGAAGGGGAGAGATTCATGAGATGGCTCGTACTCGGTACAGCGGTACTTTTTGTCAACTGCGCCTGGGCAGCCGATGCGACCACGGCGCCGGCGGCCGAGAAGTCGGAGAAGTCGAATGCGATACCCGCGCCTGCACGTCAGTCCGGCGAGGGACTCGGGCCGTACAAAAAGCTCGTGATCCGCGGTGTCACGTTGATCGACGGCTCGGGCGCGCCCCCGCGCGGCCCGGTTGACATCATCATTGCGGGCAATCGCATCGTGGAAATCAAACAGGCGGGTACGCCCGGCCTGGCCATGAAATCCGGCCGGCCCCCCAAGGATGCGGACTACGAGCTGGACGCCAGCGGCATGTATGTATTGCCCGGGTTCGTGGACGTACACACTCATGGCGCCAGCGCCGACAAGGCGCCGGACCTCAGCTATACCTACAAGCTGTGGCTCGCGCACGGTGTCACAACCATTCGCGGAGTTCCGCTGGCCCCGCTGGAAGTCTCACTCAGCGAGAAAGCGCGGTCGGCCCGGAATGAAATCGTTGCGCCGCACATCTTTGCCTATCAGCGTCCGGGCGAGGGCGAGGGCTGGAAGGGTGGTGAACCCAACACCCCGGAGAAAGCTCGTGCGTGGGTAGACTATGCAGCCAAGCGGGGCATCGATGGCGTGAAGATCTTCAACACGCCTGACCAGGACCCCGAGACTTTCGCCGCTCTGTGTGACGAAGCGCGGAAGATGCACATCGGCACCGTCTCGCACCTGTCTGCTACAGGCGAGGGGCGCATGGATGCGCAGCAGGCTGGCGATGTCGGTCTCAACACGGTGACACACCATTACGGTCACTTCGAATCTCTGTTGAAAAACGGGCAGATCCAGAACTATCGGCCCGAATACAACTACAACGAGGAGGAGGACCGGTTCGGCGATGTGGCCGACCTCGCGGAGCAGAGCTTCGACCCGGGCACCCCCGAATGGAAGGCCTATCTCGAGCACCAGAAGGCCAATCACGTCGTCTTCGACCCGACGATGACCATCTACGTGGCCTCGCGCGACCTGATGCGCATGCGCAATGCCGATTGGCACGACAAGTACACCATGCCCCAGCTGTGGGAATTCTACCAGTCCTCCCGCGAAAACCACGGCTCCTACTTTTACGACTGGACTACGGCGACCGAGGTCAAGTGGCGCAACTTCTACTGGAAGTACATGCACCTCATCAATGACTACAAGAACATGGGCGGGCGGGTCACGACGGGCTCCGACAGCGGCTTCATTTTCGAAACCTACGGGTTCGGCTACATCCAGGAGCTCGAGCTGCTGCAGGAGGCCGGCTTCAATCCGTTGCAGGTCGTTACCTCGGCCACATTGAATGGTGCCCTGACGCTCACGGACCCGAAGGGCGCCACACCTGAGTTCGGCACGGTGCGGGTCAACAAGATTGCCGATCTGGTCATCGTCAAGGAGAACCCGCTGCAGAACTTCAAGACCCTGTATGGCACGGGGGCCCTGCGGCTGAATGATCAGACCCACCGGTTGGAACGAGTCGGTGGTGTCAGCTACACGGTCAAGGACGGCATCATCTACGACGCAAAGAAGCTGCTGGCGCAAGTCGCCGACATGGTGGCCGCGGAGAAGAAGAAACGCGGCCTGCCCGATCAACTCTATCGGCCGTAAGGGAGTCCAATGTGAAGAACCAACTCGAGCAGACGCGCCGCCAGGTCATGAAATATTGCGCCATGGGGCTCGTGACCGGCGCAATGTTGAAGCGGGTGGACAAAGTGGCGGCCCTGCAGACAGCCACGTCCCCGACTTCACCCAACACCGTCACCGGCAAGCTCAAAGCCGAATATAAGAAAAACAGCGAGAAGCTGCTCCTGCCGCGCACCTACGGTGGTCAGGATCAGCCGCCGAAACCGGCTGACTACGACATGCTGCCGGTTTCCTGGCACCAGGGACAGATGAAGCTGTTGTTCTCGAAGGCGGCCGAGAAGGGCGTGCAGGCAGTGTTGTTACGCTCTCCGCCCAACGTCCAGTACTTCACCGGATATTGGTACCGGTCGACCGAGCGTCCGCAGGTGGCGTTCATGAACAAGGATGATGCTGCGCCCTGGTATTTTCATCCGGTCATTGACAACCAACTGGTTCGCGCCGGGTGGTTCGGTGGCGAGAAGATCTATTTCGACTTCCCGCACACCGTCGGGGGCTTCCCCAATGAGGGCAAGGTGGTCACCGGTCCTCCGGTGGACATGTTTGAATTCATGCTCGAAGGCGTGCGCGATAAGAAGGTCCAGGGCAAGAAGATCGGTTTCGACGGCGAGCTGTACCCGTCCGAGCTCGCCAAGCTGAAAAAGATCCTGCCGGATGTCGAGGCCGTCAACGTTGCCGACCTCATCAAGGAGATCCGTATTACCAAGACGCCGGAGGAACTTGCCCTCTGGAGTCGTTCATATGTCTATAACGATCGCGCACATGCGTTCGCGCGCGACTACCTGTTGATGTATGGAACGGATATCACCGACCTCGAGCTGCAGACGGCCACGCAATTGTGGATGTCGGATTTGCTTTATCAGGAGCTCGATCTGGCCGGCGGGCTCATGAACCATGGCGTGGGTTCGGAAGGGCACGTGGCCATTCGCGCGGGCCGCCCCAACGCCTATCCGCATCCCAACCAGCCGTACTACTCACGCGTTTTGCGCAATCAACCGCTGCAGATCGTCTGCGTGGTCAAGATCGGTAACTGTGGGGGCGAGAACTATCGCATGTACCAGATTGCCGACCAGGCGGGCAAATTCGATCCGCACGGCACGAAGATCTGGGAAGTGAGCCAGCACTGCTGCGATATCCAACGGGATATGCAGAAGGAGGGTGCTGTCTGTGGCGATATTGCATATGCGATCCACAAATACCAGGTGGAGCAGGGGATGCAGAAGTACATCTTCCATCGCCCCGGCCACGGAGAAGCCAGTGAAGGCCACTATGCCCCGTACATTGCCTTGGGCGATCGCACGGTGCTGAAGAAGAATTCGGTCTTTTCCGAGGAGCCTGGCCTCTACGATCCGGATAACGGCGTTGGCTACAACTGGAGCGATAACATCGTGACCGGTGGGAGCACCGGGTATCGCATGAGCTTCGTGCCGTACTCGAAGGAGTTTCTGTTCGTGAAACTGTAAGGCATGATGGCGCAGGCGAAACGTGCCGGGATACACGGGATCGATCTTGCGAACGGGGACTTTTTGGGCGGTGGCCGCGTTGATGAGCAATCTGTGCCCGGCACAGGATGTCCACCCGGACATCCCCCCGTTTTCGCATTACATGACCAGCGCGCAAGGCTGGACGTGTGACGACGGCTACAAGCAGGTAGCCGGCTTTTGTGTCCAGGACAAGCAGGATCCGCCCGGCCAAGACGGTGTTGAAGTTTATGAGGGCGAGTGGCGCTGCGTGCCGGGATACCGCCGCACCAATGGCGTCTGTGCGCTCCCCACCGCTCCCGAGCACGCTTCGCTGGTCGGAACGAGCGGGCATTGGGAGTGCGACTGGGGCTTCAAAAAGGTCGCCGAGCATTGCGAGGAGATCGTGCCCCCCGCACACGGGTTCCTCGATGCCGAGGGCCGTGACTGGACTTGCTTTCCAGGTTACGAGCGCGAAGCCGACCGTTGTGTCTCAGCGGGAACCTCCCAGGCGCCCAGCACGCACGAGTAGGGCGTGCATCAGCGTATGTGCTCCCGCGGCCAGATCCTCTGGTGTGGCGCTCTCGGCCTCGTTGTGGCTCAGCCCATCTTTGCAGGGAACAAAAATCATCGCCGTGGGCACGACGCGCGCAACATTCATGGCATCGTGTCCGGCTCCGCTCAACATATCTATGTTTGAGTAGCCGAGCTCGTTGGCGGTGTTGCGTACGATGTCAATGAGCGGTTGCGCAAAACCGAGCGGCGCGATGTTGATTGAACGGGCGATCTCAATAGCCAGTCCGCGCTGCTCCGCGATGCTGCGCATGCCGGCGTGCATTCGCGCTTCGAGGGAATCCAACACGGCCGCATCCGGATGGCGCAGGTCACAAACGAAGGTGGCCTTGCCTGGAATGGTGGCTCCGGAGTTGGGCGAAACGTCGATCTTGCCGATCGTCAGGCGCGCAAAGGCATCCTGATTGCGGGCCATCTGGTTCAGGGTTGTGATCATCTCCGCGGCGCCGACCAGCGCATCGCGGCGGCGCTCCATCGGAGTCGTGCCGGCGTGCGAATCCACTCCTGTCAGGGTCACGATGGACCAGCGAATGCCGATGATATGAGTGACCACACCGATGGTTTTGGCCTGGGCTTCCAGGATCGGGCCCTGCTCGATATGCGCCTCGATGAAACAGTTCAGCGGGCGGCTGCCGGGTAACTCGGTGCCGAGGAAACCCGTCCGTTTCAGATCCTCGCCCACCGTTGTCCCATCGGTTGTCGGTGCTGCATGCAGAGTCGCGATATCGAGCCGGCCCGCAAAGGCCTGGGACCCCGCCAGGGGCGGACCAAACCTGACTCCTTCCTCGTTGGTCCAGCAAATGACATCGAGCGCAGCGTCGGTTTCGATGCGTGCATCATTCAGGGCACGGACCACTTCCAGGCCGGCCAGCACCCCGTAGATGCCGTCAAACTTCCCGCCATGCGGTTGCGTGTCGAGGTGGCTTCCCGTGGCTACAGCCGGCAATGATGGATTGCGGCCGGGGCGCCGGGCGTAAATGTTACCCGCCGCATCGAAGCTGATCTGGCAGCCGGCTTCACGGCACCAGCGGATAAAAAGATCTCTGCCGCGCTTGTCGTCTTCGCTCAGGGCTGAGCGGCTGCAACCGCCGTTCGGCAGCGCTCCGACCTGTCCCATCTCCATCAACGTATTCCAGAGACGGTCGCGGTTGACGGTCAGATCACTGCCCATGGCGTTTTTCCTCGGCGCTCAGCGTGGGTTCTTGACTCCAATGACCTTGCGCCCCGGCGCACGGAGTCGGTCGGTAGGGGGATCGCGCAGAAAGATGGCCCGGTACCACATGACTGAAATGACTTCGGCGATGTCCTCGGGGCGACGTCCGAGCTTCACCAGGTCTTCGGTGTGCCGGATCAGCTCCTGGTAGATCACCCCTTCGGTCATGGCACCGAGCACAAATCCCATGCGCTCCGCGGACGGCTTGGTGAATCCGGCCACTTCCTGCAGGAAGCCCGCTACCTGCAGGTTCCAGTCGTGGGCGTTGCGCTTCCAGATGGCATCGAACTCCGGGTAGTCCGCCGCCAGTCCGAAGAAGCATGCGAGCACGCCCGGATTGCGTGCAAACACGCCGACCGCCGCGAGGTGAGTCCGGTAGATCCAGGCATACGGGTCGCTGAAGTCCGTCAGACCGCGCGTCTGTTGCAGCAATTCGTCGAAAACCGCCGCGCACACTTCCGAGACCGCCGCGCCGAGATCCCGGAAGTAGCGGTAGAAGAGCCCGCTCGCGAGTCCGGCCCGCGCGGTGACGTCTTGTACGCGTAAACTGCGAAAGCCGCGTTCGTTGAGCGCCGCGCGCGTTGCTTCCTTCAACAGCTCGCGGCTCCGCAGAGCCCGCGGTTGCTGGAGCGACTGTTGGGAGTGGACCGCCGTGCGCCGGGGTCCCGTCGGCGCGCGGCTCAAACGTCTGGTGGGCATTGGTTTCCAACTTTGCCATGGACTCCCACTAAAAGCGATACTCGACGCTGAGACCCCACGTGCGCGGCTGACCGAGCACCACTTCGGCAAACCCGAGTGACTGGATGAGATCCTGGGCCGCGGACATGTACGTCTGATTGGTGAGGTTGCGGCCCCACGCTGCAATCTCCCATGGGCCGTTCTCAGGATGCAGGGCGATGCGGCCGTTGAGGAGGTAATAGCCGTTCTCGCGCAGCACGTCGCGGTTGTTGGGTTCGAGAAAGTGCGCTCCCACTTTGACCGCGTCGGTTTGCAGGCCGAGGTTGTAACCGCCGGGAAGCGGAGCTTCGTAGCGCACTAACGCGTTCACAGTGTAGTGCGGTGCATTGGGCACTTCGTTCCCGGAGATCGTAGCCGGCGGTCCGCCGTCCAACGGTGAGAGGACCACATCGGAGCTGACAATCTCCGCGTGCAGCAGGCTGACACCCAGGTTCGCGGTGAGGCGGTGGATCGGGAACCACTCGATGGAGCTCTCCAGGCCACGCGTGTGAACCGTGCCCGCGTTCTGCAATCGGGCGTTGGCTTCCGTCGAGCGCACGAAGGTCGCCTGGAAGTCCTTGAAGTCATAGTAGAACGCGCTCGTGTCGAAACGCAGGTGCGCCTCGGGAAGCGTCAGCTTCATGCCGACTTCGTAAGAGGTGAGTGTTTCCGGTCCGTAGGGTGCCAGTGCATCCTGCGAGAAAATGACCGCCGATGAATAGCCGCCGCTGCGGAAGGCCCGGGCGGTGCTGACGTAAACCATCATGTCATCCGTCGGCTTGTATTTCAGGATCCCCTGGTAGTCGACCTTGCTGTCGGTCATGCTGTCCGGAAAGGCCAGTGCCGTGCCGTAGTAGGGACTGCCTACGGGTACCGGAATCTGGGACAGAATCGGTGCGCCGCTCGCGAATGCGGAGCCCAGATCCCCGAAGGTCCCCACAAACGTGGCTCCCTGCCAGGCGCGGCGCTCATTGGTGTAGCGCAGTCCAACCGTGGCTTCCCACTGTTTGTTGAATGAGTAGATGAGCTGGCCGAAGGCTGCCGCTGCGCGGGTCGACTGGTTGGCGCCGTTGCTGCTGGGAATGCCGGCCAGCTGGCTGAGATCGATGGTCTGGAACCAGTTGACCTGCGTATGCGCGTAGTCAGCGCCCACGATCCATTTCAGCGGCATGGAATCGTCGGAAGTGAGGCGGATCTCCTGCGAATAATTCTCGACGTGATTGCGGGTCCGGTTGTCGGCGCCTATGTTCGGCGACGCGTCGATGTCCTGGTTCTGGCGGCTCGCGAAGTTGTCGTAGGCGGAAACGGAGGTCAGTGTTGCATGCTGAAGCTTCCATTCGGCCGTGACTGCCACATCGCTCGTGTGCATCTCGAGGTACGGGTCCAGGTCGGAGTTCCCCGTGTACGGATTGCTGTAGGGCGCGGAGTACCCGAGCAGATCCACGCACTGTCCCTCGGCGCGGCGGCCGGCCTGTACCGGGCCGCAGATCTGGTTCAGGTTGTTGGGATCGCGGGAGCCGATGTGTTGCAACAGCGGCTCATCGTCCTTCTTGTCACCGTAGGTGTAGGCCAGGCGGATATTGAGATCATCGCTGGGCAGCCACTGCAACTGCCCGCGGACGGCGATATCCTCCTTCAGCCCGAGGTGACTGCCGTCGAATTCGTTGAGGGAGTAGCCGCGATCGCGCGGCGCCCACTGACCCGAGATCGACACGCGGCCCAACAGTTGGTCGGTGATCGGGCCGCTGATCGCTCCTTCGGTGGTGGTGGTTCCCCAGCTTCCGTAGCCTGCCCGCACGTAGCCTTCGAGATCGTGCGTGGGTTTCGCGGTGATGAAATTGATCGCACCCGCGGTACTGTTACGGCCGTACAACGTGCCCTGCGGGCCGCGCAGCACTTCGACGCGCTGCATGTCGAAGACTGCGAAGTTCAACATGTCCGGGGTCGGGACATACACTTCGTCGATATAGATCCCGACCGACGGATCGACGGTGCCGGTAAAGTCGTTGATGCCGACGCCGCGGATATAGAAGCCGGTGGTGGCGAGTCCATTGGGCCCGAACTTGGTCAGCAGTCCCGGCGTGTGCTCCGCCAGGTCGCGCGGCTCGAACACACCGAGCTTGGACATGTCCGCGCCGGTGAACACCGTGGCGGAGCTCGCGACATTCTGCAGATTCTCGGCGCGGCGCGTCGCTGTGACCGTGACCTCCTGCAGAGCATCCGTCTCCTGGGCGGCTACCGGCGCGATGGCCGTGAGCAACAGCAAGTTGAGCCCTGTCAGTGCGCGTATGTTCACAAAGTCTCCCCGTTTATGATTATTGCAAACTCAGGCGGATAGCGATCGCACCGGACTCCTCGAGCACGGCGCTGCAGTCAGGTGGTACCACGGTGGTGGAGTCGGTCTGCAGAATGATCGCGGGTCCTGCAATCGGGCAGCCCACCGGCAGTCGATTGCGGTCGTAAAACGTGGCCGCAAAGGTCTGCAGCTCGTTGCCGAGCCGAAATACGGCCGCATCGACCCGGATAGTGGCGTCCTTCAAGGATCCGCCCGCCGGCCGCGGCGGCGCGCCGATGCGCGGTACCTTGGCAACCGCAGTGACCCGCAGGTTCACCAACTCGATCGGTGATTGTTCGAAGTGATGCCCGTACTCCTGGCGATGCAGATCGTGGAACCGCGTGAGCATGGCCTGCGAATCGGCCGCGGTCAGGGCACCGGATGCGAGCGGCAGCCGCAGCTCGTAGCCCTGTCCGACATACCGTGCATCGGCGGACCGTTCAAACGTCGTCTCCGACAGATCGACCTCGTCGGCGCGAAGTTGGTCGGCGAGGCTGCGCTGCATGTCATCGAGCTGCGAATTCAGGCGCCCGAGATCGAGCGCGCTGGAGACCAGGAACGCGGTCCGCACGATGTCGTACTTCAGGTCCGTCGTGAGCAGGCCGATGGCGGAATTGATTCCGGGGTAGGGCGGGATGATCACCTCCGGAATACCCAACAGGCGCGCAACCTCGACGCCATGCAGGGGACCCGCGCCGCCAAAGGCGACCAGCGAGTAGTTGCGCGGATCGATTCCCTTCTGCACCGTTCGTGCCCGGATTGCATTCGCCATGTTGGCATTCAACACGGCGACGACGCCTTCCGCGGCCTCGAGTACCGGCAGTCCGAGTTTGGCGGCCAGCTCTTCGATGACGCGGTGCGCAGCGGCACGATCCAGCGGCATGGCGCCGCCCAGAAAGTTGTGAACGTCGAGTCGACCAAGCACGATGTTGGCGTCTGTCACGGTTGGCTCGGTACCGCCGCGGCCGTACGCCGCAGGACCGGGTTGTGCCCCGGCGCTCTGCGGACCCACCTTGAACGCGCCGGCGCGGTCCACATGCGCAATAGACCCGCCGCCTGCGCCGATGGTATGTAGATCAATCATCGGCACGAGGATCGGATAGCCGGCAACATAAGTATCGCGTGCCGAGGCTTCGCCGAAGCGGCCCGCGCTGACCACCCCGATGTCGGCGCTCGTGCCGCCGATGTCGAGGGTGATGACATTGTTGCGACCCGTCAGCTCTCCGATCCAGGCGCCTCCCAACACACCGGCTGCCAGGCCCGACATCAAAGTGCACACAGGCAGCTCGGCCACGGTGCGAGCGGGCGCCACGCCGCCGTTGGATTGCATAATGTGTACCTCGCCCGAGAAGCCCTTGCTGCGCAGGCCGTCGGCGAGATGAGTCACGTAGTCCCGCACCAGCGGTCCGATGAATGCATTCATGGCCGTTGTGGTGAAGCGCTCAAACTCGCGGAACTGGGGCGAAACCTCGTGCGAGCACGTGACAAACACCTGCGGGCAGGTCTGTTGCACGATCTGCTTCGCGCGTCGCTCGTGTACCGGGTTCAGGTAGGAGAACAGGAAACAGATGGCGATGGCGGCGACGCCATCCTGTGCCAACTCGAGGGCGGCCTGGCGCACTTCAGCCTCATTCAGCGGCTCGATGACCGATCCATGAGGCGGCGCGAGGCGCTCGGTGGCCACTTTCCGATGGCGTCGTTGCACCAGGGGGCGATCCTGCCAGGGGATCCCTTGCTGGATGGAGTAGTGCTGCGGCCGCTGATGACGGCCGATTTGTACGATGTCACGAAACCCCCGGGTCGTGATCATCCCGGCGGTGGCGCCGCGATATTGGAGGGCGGCATTGGTAGCCACCGTCGTGCCGTGGAAAATGTGGTCGATCGCGGCCATAGCGATGCCGGCGCGCTCACAGATCTCCTGCACGCCACGCAGCACGGCCTGGGACGGGTCCGCCGGAGTACTGGCCACCTTGTGAACCAGCGTCGTATTTTTGTTGGTATCCGTGAGCACGATGTCTGTGAAAGTGCCGCCGACGTCCACCCCGATTAACAGCATTACGCGCCTCCTCCCCCTGCGATGGCTCTACCATAAGTGAAAGTGGCGTCACTTTCAAAATCTGTTTGGCCCCGGCGGGCGTTGCGGGTATTCTCGCAACACAATCGAACCTGCGGATGCCCTGTTATGAAGCAAACTGCGAGTCCTGTTGCACCCGGTCCGGGCAAGACCGTGACTGCGCGCGTCGATCCCGTCACGGCCAGCATCATCCAGGGGGCGTTGGAGAACATCGCCGTCGAGATGGGCTACAAGCTGATGCGCATGGCGTATTCGAGCATCATCCGCGAGTCGGAGGATTTCGGCGCGGCGATCTGCGATGCGCAGGGGCGGCAGTTGTGTGAGTGTTCCATGAGCACGCCGCTGCAGTCCGGTCCCATCCCGGGTTACGTAAAGGGAGTCCTGAAAGAGTTCGCGCGGCGCGGTGAAACATTTGCGCCCGGCGATGTGATCGTCCACAACGATCCGTACAACGGCGCCTCGCACAGCCCCGATATCGGATTCATAGTGCCGATCTTCCACGACGGTCAACTCGTTGGATTCTCCGTGACCACGGCCCATCACCTGGATATCGGATCATCACAGCCCGGTAGTGTTGGAGTAGTGGTTTGTGCCGATTCCTACGCTGAGGGCATCCGCCTGCGCGCGTTGAAAGTGATTGAAGGCGGCAGGCGCAATGAGACCGCCTGGCGCCTCATCGGGGACAACGTCCGCGTGGAGAGTCTCGTATTGGGGGACATGGAGGCGCAGATTGCCGCGTGTCACACCGGAGCAAAGCGTTTCCTCGAGCTCGCGGACCGGTATTCGCTGCCGGTACTGACTGCCGCGGTCGATGCGCTGTTCGATTACTCCGAACGGCTCATGCGCCAGCAGATTGAGAAGATTCCGGACGGCACCTACCGCGCGACCGGCCGGATCGATGGTTTTCTGGGCTCCGAGGATGCGGCGCTGAAAAATCTTCCCATCTGCGTCACGGTGACAGTGGCGGGAAGCGACATGACCATCGATCTCGAGGGGACGGCGCCGCAGGTGCAGGGGCATGCGATCAACATGCCTTTCCTGGGTACCGTGGATGTGGCCCTGTGGCTCACGGTCCGCTCCATCCTGCTGGACAGCGATGTCGTCGGCAACATTCCACAGAACGACGGTCTGTTCCGTCCGATCCGGATCGTCGCCCCGCGGGGCTGCATTGCGAATCCGATCTTCCCGGCACCGACGATTGCGCGGTTCGCGCCGGGCAACATCGTGGCCGACACCCTGATGAAAGCCCTGGCGCCCGCCGTTCCGGACAAGGTGTGCGCGGGAGTTGCGAATCTGAAAGCCATTACGTTCTCGGGCTTCGAAGGCGAGAACCAGTGGGTACACATCGAGATCTTCGAAGGCAGCTATGGCGGGCGGCATGGCAAGGACGGGATGGACAGCGTGGACACGCTGTACGCCAACACTCGCAACAATCCCATCGAGGATATTGAGAGTCACGTCCCATTGCGCGTGACGCGCTACGAATTCCGTGAAGATGCCTGCGGCGCGGGCCGTTGGCGCGGTGGTTGGAATTCAGTCAAGGAGGTTGAGTTTCTCACCGACGGCTCGCTCAGCGTCGAGGGCGATGGACACGCCAATGCGCCGTGGGGATTTGCCGGCGGCTCGGCGGGGGCTCCGTCGCGCCTGGACTTGATGACGCGGGATGGCGCCGTGAAGTCGCTGCCCTCGATGTTGCCTACCATTTCAGTGAGTCGTGGCAACCGTGTGCGTGCTGTCGGCGGCATTGGCGGCGGGTACGGTGACCCGTTGGAACGCGATGAGGAAGCCGTGTTAGCCGATTTTCTCGATGGTTATCTCACGGCGCAAGACGCAGCAGCCCGGTTCGGCGTGGTCATCGAACAGGGCCGCGTGAATCCCGAGGCTACGCAGTTGCGGCGACAGGCCTCGAAATAGGCAACCGCCGCAGCAGTAGGTAAAGCACAAAGCCGGCAGGGACGCCAACCAGCCAGGATATCGACAGGCACCAGATCATGGTGATCACACCGGGGATGAACGTGGCGAGCAGTCCTGCGATGTTGAATCCTCCGTGATACCAGTAGGGACTGTCAGGTCCGGTGCGATAGAGGCTCGCCACGTCCAGTTGTCCACGGCGCACGATGTAGTAGTCGGCCAGCATGACGCCCAGGATAGGACCGAAGAGCGCCGAGTAGTACAGGATGAAACCGAAGAATGCCCTGGAGTTGGCGAGGAGCAGCCAGGGAAAGGACAGGGTGGCCAGAACGCTCGTCAGGATCACTCCACGGCCCCAGGACAGGCGCAGGGTGCTCGCAAAGACGAGGGCGGGTGGCAGGATGTTGATGGTCAGGTTGGTCGTCATCTGTGCCACGAGAATCAGTATCAGCAGCACGAACAGCACAAACCGGTTCGGGCTGAGTTGCATGAACGCCTCGACCGGATCCCAGATTCCCAGCGCGAGGCTCGCGGCCATCCCCAGGAACAACATGAAGAACCAGGGCGGCAGGACACCTGCCAGATGACCCAGCCAGAGCGCCCGCGGCGAACGTTCCAGGTGTCGCGTGATGTCGCTGATGTTGAGCGCCACGGCAGCCAGGACGCCGATGCAGGATGTCAGCCCTTCCCAGAAGGGTGCGCCCCACGTGCCTGTGGATGTCCAGGTTTCCTTTACGTGAAAGCCGTAGGTGGCGAGCACGTGGATCAGCAGATAAACCTTGACGAAGATGATGATGACGGAGCCCACGACGCTGAATGCCTTTACGGTCTTGATTCCCCGGTGAGCCAGCCAGGTCTGGACGACCTGCAGGGCCAGGAACCAGGCGTACCGCGAGCCTGGTGGACTGAAGCCCGTGCCTGTCTTCAGGATGCCGTCGATGGCGAGCGCGGCAATCCAACTCCCGATGCCGTACCAGATGATGGCCGGCAGCGCGCGCAGAAACTCGACGATCGCCGAGCCCCGGACGCCGAATGGCGTGCGCGTCTGAATGGAGAACGGGATTCCGTAGTCCAGGCCGGCCCGGCCGTTCAGGGACAGCATGACAACGAACACCAGTCCGGCCACCACCATGACCATGAACGCCTGGTTGATGTTCAGGTGTCCAATGGGCGGCAGCAGTCCCTGGCCCAGTGCGAAGATCTGTATGACGGTGAGAGCCGACCACCACATCAGAATGTAGGACAGCGTGCCGAATACGCGTCCGTGTGCCGGAGTGGGCGCGATGCTGTCGCTGTTGGTGTTGGTCTGCGTGGTGCTCATGTCGGGAGGAGCTCATCGATGTCATGAGCTGACAGGAGTACAACACGAGCAACGTGTTAGTCAACGCCCCGATGGGGCGAGCGGACACTTCGGTATCCAACCAACACCGGATGAGACTCTGGCGATAAACAATTCGCCGGAGGCGCCGTCACCTGCGTCACGTGAAAACATGAAGCTGCTGCTGTCGGGCGCGATCAGGGGACCGATTTCAGTGCCGTTCTGATTCGGGTATAGCCGGTCGCGGCGCCAGCCGTGCGCGGTAGCAACCGCTCGGACCAGGCCCGCGTCTGTTGAAATGAGGCCCCAGCGTCCGTTGGGCGCGGGTTGAAACTCGGATTCGTTCTCGGGGGAATTGATCCCGGGCCCGAGATTTTCGACGACCCAGTGTCCGTCGCGCTCCCGGGCACGCCAGATGTCGTCTTTGCCGTGACCGGCGGGGCGGCGCGATCCGAAGTAGAGCCAGCCGTCGACCGCCGGGCGCGGGAACCACTCGGCGGCATCCGAATTCACCGGCGCCGGCAGGGGCTCGGGCTCGGCCCATGTGCCGTCGCGGGTCCGCGGCACCCGGTAAATATCGAGGTCGGCACTTTTCGATGAGCCGGTCCGGCGCGTGGAGATGAACCACAGGGTGGTGCCATCCGGCGAAAACCAGGGATCGGCCTCGAGACCCGGTTTCGCAATCGGCGCAGGCACCGGGGGCTGCCACGATCCGCGTTCGCAGTGGGCGACCAGCAGATGCCAGCCGGAGAATTGGGGGTCGCTGCGCACGAACCAGAGATCGCCGGTGCGCGGATCGAAAGCAGGGTGGGACTCCCAGTTCGGGCTGGAAACAGCCGGCTCATTCCAATGTTGAATCTGCTGCGCGAGGCAGGAGCCTGCGCTCAGTAGACCCAAAGCCAATGCTGCCGTTACCCATCGCATGCGTTGGGATATATTCGCTCCGCCGGTGGGTGGCATGCAACGACGGGCCAATTTGGAATGATCAACCGACGTGATTTTCTGGCAGGAACCAGCGCAGCGTTCGCTTGCGCGGATCTGCATGCAGCGAGCGGGACCGCCGATGCGGATACCGAGAAGCTCCTCGCGGGTATGGCTGAAGAGCTGTTGGGGGAATATCCGGAGAATGCCACCGGCCTCGGCATAGATCGCGGCGAGCGTGCGAGTCTGAAATCCAGGCTGACTGATCGCTCGGCTGAGGGGCAACGCGCCATTGCGCAACGAACGCAGGCGCGGCTCAAACGACTGCAGGCGATCGATCTGGCCAGGCTCGGCGAAGCGACGCGCATCAATGTCGATGTCATGCGTACGGCCCATGAATTCGCGCTCGGCGGCTTTGCCTTTCCGTATGGCGACGTCACGACCCTCAACCAGTCGTGGGCCTACCGCAATGCCCCGTACGTTGTCGCGCAGAATACCGGCGCGTTCCTGGAAATTCCCAACATGCTGGATGACCGGCACACAGTGGAATCACCGGCGGATGCCCAGGCCTACCTGGCGCGAATGGAGGCCTATGCCGGGCAGTTGGACGGCGAGACCGGCAGGCTGAAGGCCGCGGCCGCCCGCAATGTGATTGCGCCGGATTTTCTGCTCGACCAGGCCCTGAAGCAGATGGACATGGCCCGCGGCGGCGCGGTCGCCGACTGGCTGATCGTGAAATCGCTCGCGAAGCGGACTCAGAACATGCCCGGGGACTTCGCTGAGCAGGCGCAGAAGATTGCTACCGACAAAGTCAGGCCTGCGCTCAACCGGCAGTTCGATGAGCTGACCGCACATCGCAAGCGCGCAACGGGCGATGCCGGCGTTTGGAAGCTGCCGCAGGGAGATGCCTACTATGCCTGGGCTCTGAGCGCCGGCACAACCACACACCTGACTCCAGATGAGATTCACCGGATGGGTCAGGAACAGCTCAAAGAGTTGCAGTCCGAGATGGACGGCATTCTGCACGGCCTGGGTCTGACAGCCGGAACTGTTGGCGAGCGGATGTCAGCGCTGGCTAAAGACCAACGCTATCAGTTCCCTGAAGGCGACGCGGGCCGCGCACAGATCATGCAGTACCTCGAAGGCCGCATTGCCGACATGCGGACCCGATTGCCGCGTGCGTTCGCAACTCTCGTGTCAGGAAAGCTGGAGATCAAGCGCCTGCCACCGGAGGTCGAGCCTGGGGCTCCCGGCGCTTACGGTGGTCCGGGCACCATTGATGGCAAGGTACCCGGCCGGTTCTGGATCAACCTCCACACGACGAGCCGACATACGCGCTTCAGTCTGCCGACGCTCGCCTATCACGAATCCATTCCCGGCCACGTCTGGCAGGGTGAATACACGTTCAAACTTCCGTTGGCTCGCTCGCTGTTCGCATTCAATGCCTACACTGAAGGGTGGGCGCTCTATGCGGAGCAACTCGCCGACGAGTTGGGTGTCTACAAGGACGATCCGGTTGGTCGGTTGGGGTATCTGCAGTCGATTGCATTCCGTGCGTGCCGCCTCGTTGTGGACACGGGCCTGCATTCAAAACGCTGGACGCGCCAGCACGCGATCGAGTGGTTTGCAACCACCAACGGATCGGGCCTGGAAGAGGTGACCAGCGAGGTCGACCGCTATTGTGCGTGGCCGGGCCAGGCTTGCGGTTACAAGGTCGGGCACAGCGAGATCAACCGCCTGCGTACCAAGGCACGTGGGGAGTTGGGAGACAAATTCGACCTGCGCTTGTTTGACGATGCGCTCGTGAAGGGCGGCGACGTGCCCATGGTCGTCCTCGCGCGCAACATCGACGCCTTCATCAGAAAGCAGGCGTAACGGCCTCGCAGGTATTGGCGGCGCTGCTGTCGAGGTCGATGCAGCGTCCGTTAACCGCGGATGCGGCACTCCGACCAACGCTGCCAGAGTCGGTGCGATGTCCACCGTTTGTTGTACGGATTGGACGGTCTGTTTGATCCTGAATACCTTTGACATCCTCCCGCGCCTGAAGGCGCGGGATTCCTACGGCGTTCAGAGGCTGCATGGTGCAGCTCCTGAATCGCTTCGGCGGGTTCCTGCTGCTGGCGATCTGACTGCATCGCTCACTTCACAGGCGCAACGGGCGTGTCCCGCCCTGAGAATATTGATCGCGCCGACCCGATCGGCGTTGTCCTCGAAGCCGCACTCAATGCAGGCGAACCGTTCTTGCGTGCGCCGGTTCTGCGCCGAGACATGGTCGCATTGCGGACATCGCCTGCTCGTATTCTGCGGCGGTACGAGGATCAGCTCACCCCCGTTCCACGACAGCTTGTATTGCAGTTGGCGGCGGAACTCGAACCAACCCTGATCGAGGATGGATCTGTTCAGGCCGGCCTTGGCCCGAACATTCTTACCCGGAGCTTCGATTGAACCGGCCGCCGACCGGGACATGTTTCGCACCTGCAAGTCCTCGAGACACACCATCGCGTGGTTTTGGCTGATCGTGGTCGAGGTCTTGTGCAGGTAGTCGCGGCGAGCGTTACCGATACGGGCATGGATACGCTGGATACGGCCTCTCGCCTTGTTCCAGTTGTGGCTGAACTTCTGTTTGCGGCACATCGCCTGCTGCCCTTTGCGTAGGGCGGTGGCATGCCGCTTGAAACTGTTGAGCGGGGCGTAAAAGGTACCGTCCGAGAGCGTGGCAAACCGTACCACGCCCAGGTCGATGCCGACCGTGCCGCCGCAGGGCAGGGGCTGCTCAACCTCTCTCTCGGTCTGGATGCTCACGAACCACTTGCCACACGAGAGGGTGACAGTGACATTCTTCACCACGCCGAGCACCTTGCGGCTATTGCGGTAGCGCAGCCAACCGAGCTTGGGCAGGAACAGGCGCGAATTCACCTGATCGAGCTTGATCTGCTTCGGATCGGGATAACGAAAGCTATCGTGTCGTCCCTTCTTCTTGAAACGCGGCAAGCCGGCCCGTTTGGAGAAGAAGTTAGTGTAAGCGCGTTCCAGATCCTTGAGCGCCTGTTGTAGCGGATGCGTCGGCGCATCCTTCAGCCATCCTGTTTCCGTCTCACCGCGCCACTGGGTGAGCAGCTTGCACAGTTCGGCATAGTTGAGCTTCATCTCGCCTGCCTCAAAACGCGCCTTCTGCAACGCGAGCCCTGTGTTGTAGACAAAGCGGCACGAGCCTGCGAAGCGGCGCATCTGTTGCCGCTGCGCGCCATGGGTGCGAAGTTCGAACTTGAAGGCTTGCAAGCGTTTCACGAACCGATGATACGGTTGGTCTACGAGCAATGAAAGCAACATTCGGCACGGTAAATACTACATTTTCAAGTTACAAATGCATTGGGTCTTCGTATCAAACTCTCGCCACCGTGTGTTCGACGCACATGAAATCGACGTCCCGCGCGGCATCTTTGCCGAGGTCTGCGCGGACGTGCGGGCTACGCGGGTGGAAATGGACGGCGACGGCGACCACGTGTACTTGCTCGTGCAGTCCAATGCTGAGATTCTCGGGCTCGGCAAGGAGTTAGGTACGGTCCAGCCGGGAAAGAGAGCCAACCTGTTGCTGCTGCGCTCCGATCCGACCCAAAGCGTCGATGCCTATGGCTCAATCGCAAAAATCATTCTTCACGGCAAAGTCCTGGATCCCGCAGACCTTACCGCTACCAACAGCGTCGGTGTCGGACGGTGAGTTAGGCGTCTGGATCCCCGCGGTGAGGTTTTTTGCTATTGCGAGATGAGTGGAGGCGGCCGACACTACCGCCATGACACTGCCAACTCGCGATTCCGAGTACCACACCTACGGCGACTATCTCATCTGGTCTCGGGAGCACGGTGATGAGTTGATTGACGGTGTGGCCTATGTCAAAGAGCCTCCGCCTCCGACCCCGACACACCAAGTGATCGCAGGGGAACTCTATCGTCAGATAGCCAACGTCCTCGAGCGTCCCGCGCGTGTTTACATCGCGCCGTTCGACGTTCGATTGCCGAAAGAAAACGAGCGTGACGACCTGGTGAACACGGTTGTCCAACCGGACGTCTGCATCGTATGCGACCCTACCAAGGTTGATATGCGCGGTTGCCGCGGCGGTCCGGACTGGCTGGTGGAGGTCCTCTCTCCCAGCACGGCCCGATATGATCGATTCAAGAAAATTCCAGTGTACGAGCGAGCAGGCGTGCGGGAAGTCTGGCTCATTCAGCCGAAAGATCGCACCGTGTCGATCTTTCTGCTCGAGGACGGTCGCTATGGGGAGCCGACCGTTTCCAAGCTCAAAGGTCGAACCGCGTTAACCGCCGTCCCTGGCATAGTGATCCGTTGGAAGCCGCTGGTCGACGACCTAACGTACGGCTGAAGCCCGCGTGCGGGCCGCCAGCAAGCGAAGCCACGGTCCCGCGTGAAACACACTCATCAGCAGATACATCGATACCATCCCGGTCAACGGCGATGAGTGTGCCGCGGAGCAGATCACATTCTGCAGGTTGCTCTCCTGGCCGGCTGACAGCACGGCCAGAAGCGCAAACGTTGGCGTCGGTGCGAGTGCTAACAGACGCATAGCGTCTACTCTTTGTCCCGGAATGCCGCTTCGCCGGCATCGGACACTGCAACCCACTTCGGATCAGGTGCAGCCCCCTGCACATAACTGTCGTGCCAGTTCCACCATTTGTAAGGCCGGGACTGGGGATAGCCCTCGGGCGAGTCCTCCCAGATCTCCTGGCGTCCGAGCGCGGTCATGTCGAGGTAACTCCAGACCGTGCCCATGGCTTCGTCGCCGCGGCTGTTGATGAAGTAGGTGCGGAAGATGCGTTCACCGTCGCGGATGAAAGAGTTGTGGCCGTGCCATTCGTTCACGCCGAAGTCGGTGTCGAAGCTGTCGGTAATTGTGTACCAGGGAATGTGATGCCAACCCATGCGGTCTTTGAGGCGCGCAATGTCAGCCTGGGAGGCACGTGACGCGTAAACGAGCGTCGTGTCGCGCGCGTTGAGATGGGTGAGGTTGGACACCTGGTCGGCTCCCAATGAGCAGCCTATGCAGGCGTGGTCTGGCCAGCCATGCACGCCTGGCTCGAAGAACGCGCGGTAGAGGACAAGCTGCCGTCGCCCATGAAACAGGTCGGACAGGCTCACCTTCCCCTTTGGGCCGTCGAACACATATTGCTTCTCCACTGCCTGCCAGGGCATGCGGCGCCGCTCAGCAGCCAGCGCGTCGCGGGCGCGGAGCACTTCCTTTTCTTTGACCAGAAGCTGCTTCCACTGAGCTTCCCACTCCTGAGCGGACACAATGGACGGTGTTTTCATGACGAATTGGACCTCTTGCGTTGCTGAGTCGTGACGTAGTCTGCGACGAGCCTCTGCAGGAGGGGGAGTGACAAATGTGGCGGGATTTTTTCGACGCCACTGTCGTGCGGGGTACCCCGGGCGCGTCCTCAGGCCTGCCAAATGGCGTTTTACATAGACATTTTCAGGAGAATTCGACTGTGGCTAAGCAAATCTTCGTCAACCTGCCGGTCAAGGATCTGAAAAAGGCGACGGCGTTCTACGAGGCGATCGGCGCGACCAAGAACCCCCAGTTCAGCGACGACACCGCTTCCTGCATGGTGTTCTCGGACACCATTTTCACAATGCTCCTGACGCACGCGAAGTGGGCGTCTTTTACGAAGAAGCCCATTGTCGATTCCTTGCGGGAAAGCGAAGTCATGCTGGCGATCTCAGCCGACAGCCGCCAGGCCGTCGACCAGATGACCGAGGCCGCAGGCGCGCAAGGCGGCAAGGCAGACGTCAACCCCAAGCAGGACCACGGCTTCATGTACGGCCGCAGCTTTCAGGACCTCGACGGGCACGTCTGGGAGCCTATGTACGTGGACATGTCCCAGTTCCCGAAGGGCTAGTCCAACAGTGCCGCCGTCCGTAGCTGGTTGACTTCAATGGACGTCACGGGTTGACCGTGATTGCCCCAGGCTACCCGGATGTAGGTGACGACCGCGGCAATCTCATCATCGCTCAGAATCTGTGCGAAGGGAGGCATGCCATAAGGGCGGGGATTGCCGGCGGTCTGGGGTGGGAATCCGCCGTTCAACACCATGCGAATGGGGTTGACGGCGGAAGCCATTTCAATCGAAGGATTGCCGGCGAGCGGCGGATAGTGCGGGGGCTGTCCGACGCCGCTCTTCAAATGGCAACTGGCACACTGCGCCGTGTACACGGCATGTCCGGCGTTCAGTTGGGTGGCCGGAACGTTGCTGGCACCCGGCGTGTTGGACGGGCTTTCGTTCCGTGCCGGCAGAGATTTGAGATACACAGCCATGTCGTGTGCGTCGCTGTCCGTCAGATATTGCAGGCTGTTGTGAACGACTTCCGCCATGGGTCCGTAGACGGCGCCCTTGGCTGAAATGCCCGTCTTCAACAGATCGCGGATGTCCTGCAAAGGCCACTCTCCGAGGCCCGCCTCCTTGTTGGTCGTGAGCGAGGGCGCATACCAGTTCTGCATGGGGATCAGCCCGCCGGCGTACGCCTTGTCATCGGAACTGCCGCCCAGTGCATTGATCGCCGTATGACAAGTACCGCAATGGCCGAGCCCTTCGACCAGGTAAGCGCCGCGATTCCACTGCGGGCCGCGGCTCGGATCGGGTTTGAGCTCACCTTCGCGAAAGTACAGCGCCCGCCAGCCGAACAGCAGCGCGCGATTATTGTAGGGAAAACGCAGCTCATTCAGGTGGTTGGACTCGTGTAGCGGTCGCAACGAGCTCAAGAATGCAAACAGCGCATCGGAATCGCTGCGAGTCACACGCGTGTAGGCGGGGAAGGGCATCGCGGGGTACAGGAAGTAGCCGCTCCGGGAGCGCCCCGTATGCAACATGTTGTAGAAGTCGTCGGCGGTCCAGTTCCCGATCCCGAAATCAGGGTCCGGTGTGATGTTAGGTGAATACAGGGTGCCGAAGGGGGTGGGCAGCGAAAAACCGCCTGCAAACGGCTCACCGCCGCGCTGCGTATGGCAGGCGATGCAGTCGCCGACGCGCGCGAGATATTCACCGCGCCGGATGGTTTCTTCCAATGACTGACCGCTGCCGAGGAAGGGCGCTGGCTGCTGCGACCAGGCCCACTGAGGCAAGGCGAAGATGCCGAGCAGAATGGCGCAGGTGGCACGGAAAGTAATCATGGTGTCTGGCTCCCGCACGGCAGAGGGGTCTGCCACTGACCGGCGGGGGCCGGTTGAGTTGACGAGGGAGCAGGCTGTGTAGCCAGCCAAGCGGCTACGGCAGTGATCTGGGCGGGCGACAGTTGAACTGCAATGTCATGCATGCAATCCGGCGCATTGGCGCGCCGGGTCCCCGATCGCCACGATTCGAGCTGCGCGCTGATGTAGCGGCTGTGCAAACCAATCAGTCCGGGAATCCCGGGTTGTATGCCGGTAAGGGACGGGCCGTGACAACTGCTGCACGGCGGTATTTTGTGGGCCGGATCGCCGTTTTTGACGAGGGCCGCACCGGCTGCCAGTTGGTCGGCGGAGTGCGTGCCCTTCTCAGCCGGGGCGAACGGGAGCTGCACGTTCGAGAAGTAATGCGCCATGTCGCTGAAATAGTCGTCGTTGAGGTAGGCCAACAGGTAGTTCATCGGCGGGTAGGTGCGACGACCATCGCGGAAGTTGCGCAGCTGGTTGAGGATGTAGCCCTGTGGCTTCCCGGCAATGCGTGGGAAGTAGTCATCGTGTGTTCCCTGGCCCTGCGTTCCGTGACAGGTTGCACAGCCTTGGACACGAGCCTCCATCGTGTCAGGCGGCGTGTCTGCCGGCACCGCCGCAGGGCCGATGCCCACCAACAGTAACATCAGTGCCCAACCATTTCGTTGATTCCAGATCACTTGGCGTTACCAGCGTAATAAAGAGCCGTCTGCTCGATCTCGGCAGCGGTGAGCCCGCGGGCCATCGCGCGCATCTGCCCATTGATGTCATTGGAGCGTTCGCCATTGGCGAATGCGACGAGTTGGGCGCGGATATACGCACCGGGTTCGCCCGCGAGCCACGGCCCCGCCAGGATGTGATCAATATCGCCGTGACAACTGCCACAGGGCGCGACGTTCCTGCTGGGCGCACCCCATTTGACGATGTCCGGTGCATCGGCCAGGGGATGCGCCTCGTGCAGTTTCGGCAGCGAGGCATAGTAGTACGCGATCTGTCGCATCGCTTCGTCTGTCAGTGTGTTGGCCATGGCATTCATGATGGCGTTGCTGCGTGCGCGACTCTTGAAGTCGCGCAGCTCTTTGTAGATGACAGTTGAGTACTGGCCCGCGAGGTTGGGAGTGTTTGCAACGCTGATGCCCGTAGGACCATGGCACATGCTGCACTGGAGGGCGAGCGTTGCTCCGCGGCCGATGTCGTCCGGTCGTGGCGGTCCGAGCAGTTCGTGTGTCAATGTGATCTCGGATGCTGTGCTGTTCGTCGCCGGCGGGCCGACCGCGAACGATTGGGTAGTGATCCCCAAGGCGCTGCACCAGGCTGCCCACGGCGACAGGCTGCTGTCCTGCGTTCGCGGCAACACAAAAAAGCCGAACACGCCGCCGATGAGTGCAAGGGCCAGTGTTCCCAACACTCCCCACAGGCCTATGCGGTTCACTCGGCACCGCCTACGTAGACCGCGGGGACGTTACTGGTCTGGCGTTGCATCAGCTGCCAGATCGGGAAGCCGTAGTTGACGAGCGTCAGCGCGATCATCAGCGCAAACCAGACTCCGAATCCGTTCAAGGCCAATGGCACACGATCCACCTCGTGGGCCGCTTCGGCGAAACGGTAAGCTGGTTGGCTTTGTTGGGAAGCGCGAGCAGTGGCGAGGTTGTAAAGAAACAGTACGCCGGAGAGGACGAGTAGCGCTCCCCCTATGACAGATACCACTACCGTCCAGGCAGTCGGCGCGTTGACCGCGGTGGTGTAGTCGTAGTAGGCCATACGTCGAGGCATGCCGAGCAGGCCCGCCAGATGCCAGGGCAGCGTGAGAATGAGCATCCCGACAAACCAGAGCCAGAGTTGAGTGCGCAACAGGCTCAGGGACGCAAACTCGTGACCGGTGAGCGTGGGCCATAGATCGTAGGCAATCACAAAGTACATGATGACAATGGCACCGCCAAAGATCAGATGGAAATGCCCCGTGATCCACTGCGTGTTGTGAATGGTGGCATCGAGCTGGTAGCTCATGTTGATGAGCCCCCCGGCGCCGCCCAGTCCCAGCATGATGAACGAGAAGGCAATCGCCAGCATCGCCGGGTTGTCCCAGGGCAGCGCTTTGAGCCAGCCCAACAGTCCCTGGCCGCCACGCAGGCGGCCGGCGAGCTCGACACTGGCTGCGATGGTGAAGATGGTCAGAAACGTGGGGACCGCGACCATCGCCGTGAAGAGTGTGTGCATGATCTTGATGCCCGAGCCCACCATGGGGTCGGCAAACAGGTGATGTATGCCGATCGGCATGGCAAACACCAGGAACATGGCGAAGGACAACCTCGCCATGGTGTCACTGTAGAGCCGGGCGCCGATGGCGCGCGGCACGATGGTGTAGTAGGCGATGTAGGCGGGCATGAGCCAGAAATACACGATGGCGTGGAGTGTCCAGGAGAACAGCACACGGGCCAGCCCGGCATCGATCTGCGATTTGAATCCCAGCGCCACCGGCAGGATTTGAAACAGGATCTCGACCGCGGCCCCGACGGCGGTCCAACCCCACAGCAGGGCTCCCGCCAGGTTGGCAAACATGGGCAGAGGCACTTTCTCTGCGGGGTGTTGCTTACGCCAGGCGCGCAGGTTGATCGCAAGCAGTGCCACCCAGATCCAGGAGCCGACGACGACGAGAACGATGCCGATGTAGTAGAAGGCGTTGCCAATCAGGGGCGGGTAGAAGGTATACAACACCGATGCGCGTCCGGAGGCGACTGTCACTGATGCAACTGCGGCTCCGGCAACAACCAGCCACAGGGACGCCCATGCCCACTTCAATCCGACCAGGGCCTGTTTCAGCGACAGCTCGCAGATGGCGTAGCCGAAGCCCATCGCAATCAGGGTCGGAAACACGTAGCCCATGATCGAGCCGTGCTCGGTCACCGAACGGTAGTAGTGCTCTGGATTCTCGAGCCACGCATGCAAGGGACTGCGCACCACCATCTGCCACTCGCCGAGCAGTAATGCCGCGACGAACGCGCCGCAGGCGATCCAGAAGTGCCACAGGACCAGTCGGCGCGCGTCAATCACAGCTCACCCGGCTTTTCTGACTCAGGAGGGTTTGAAATTCCTGGGACGTCACCACCCGCACGCGAGCCCACATGGCCGCATGTCCTACACCGCAGAACTCGTGGCACGGCATTGCCCGCTCGCCGGTCACCGGCAGTGTTGCATTGAACGTGGAGATATAGCCAGGTACTGCCATGGCATTGATGTTGGTTCCCTGGATCTGCAGGCCGTGGACGACGTCGCTGCTGGTCGCCCGAAAGATGACCGGCACGCCTGCGGGGATCAGGATGCAGTGCGGACGGAAGGAGTACTGCTGCGCCAGCAGGTGGACGACGGTGTTGCCGCGAGAGTCGACCCCGGTACCGAGGTTGGCCTCTATGAACTCGCCGGAGCGGTGCAGGCTGGTGGCATCAATCACTTCCACGCCGGCCGAGGGCATGGTGGACCCGTGTACAGAGGTGAACGCGATGACGGCGAGCAGCAGGACAATGGTCGCGGCCACAACGATCGTCCACAGGAATTCGAAGCGCGCGGTTGCCTGCTCCGTGCTGTTGGCTTCATTCATGAGGCGAGCCCGCGCGGCAGGAATGCCAGCCAATAGAACAAGAACCAGATTGCGATGACCAGGCCGACAGCCACACCGCACAGGGCGACGGCACCCCAGGGACCCCGGCGCAAGAGGCCTTCCAGGTCCTGCTGGTTCGGCGGCAACGGACTATTCAACATCTTCCGGCATCCTGTGCTGCAACGCGCTATTTGAAGCGGTGCGTAGAACCGGAGTCAACAGTACTTTCCGAACCGGCTGCCCCCCAAATGGGGGATGCCAGCCGGCGCTTCCTGTGGGTCGCCTCGAGGCGCATAGTTGCCGCGCCCACCTTCATAACCACAAACAACATTTAGGGGAACTGACATGACGAGCAAGCTTTCGGTCGCCTCGTTGGGATTGCTTTCAGCCTGCGCGCTGGCCGCCGCGACGCCGGCGGGGGCACAGAACGCCGAGGTCAAAGAGAAGCCGCCGATGTATACGTATATCGGGTCGTTCGCGATTCCCAGGGCCAAGTGGGGCGAGCTGGAGAAGCAGAGCGCCGCCGAACAGAAGATTTTCGACAAGGCGCTGACGGGCGGCCGCCTGGTTGGTTACGGGTCTGACACAGAGTTGGTGCACACGGACGATGGCACGACGCATGACAGCTTCTGGTCGAGCATGTCGATGGCGGGGGTGCTCGAAGTTCTCGATGACCTGGAGAAATCGGGCCCGACCACGAGCTCGGTGCTCACCAGCGCCACGAAGCATGACGACAACCTGCTCGTGAGTCGGTACTACAACTGGAAACCGGCCGCCGTGAAGGGCGGCTACTCACACGTGGCCGCCTATACGCTCAAGGAAACGGCGCCCGACAACGCCCTCGATGTGCTCAGCAAGTCATTCGGGGTGCCGTTGTTCGAAAAGCTGCTCGCCGAGGGCACCATCGTGGAGTACGAGATCGACGAAGAGCAGATCCACACCGTCAATCCCGGCCGGTTCTGGGTCGTCTACCTGTGCAAGACGGCGGCTGACCTGGACAAGGTGAACGCGGCGTTGGGTGGCGCCTTTGGGGCAAGCCCGTTCATCGGGCCCGCCCTGGACAGCATGGTCCAGAACGGCGAACACCGGGATTACCTGGAGCGGACTGACGCCGTGTACAAATAGGGACTTCGTCGAGTGGTAGGGGCCAGCCGGACACTTTTCACCGACCGGCTCCTACCAGGTTCCAGCAGCTCGCCCCGGCGGGGCGCTGTCGTCGATATCACCTACTAGATGTTAAGCATTCCATGCGTGACTTTCGGCACTTAGATCAATGATCTCCCATAGGTATCGTTACTCCCACACCGCCGCTGTACGGCGGGTCAGTTGTAAACAAAACCTCAGGAGATCCAAATCGTGTTCAAGAAGTCCCATCTGGCTGTTGTGGTATTAGGCGCGCTGGCGCCCCTGTCGAGCTACGCTGCTAACTACTGCATCGCCGTCGGCGGCGGATTCGGCAGCGGCGGAGAAACCTTCGTCGGTACCGGCTTTGTTGTTCCTGCCGCGGGCACCTGCTCGCAGTGGTCCGGCTTCACGAAGGGCTTCTCTAGTGTCGTCCTGTTGACGCATGGCAGCGGTTGCCTGTCGAGCGATGGCAAGGTGCTGCAGTTCAGCCTGTCCAGCGCCGACCCGTCCTTCTACGGCTCGGGCGTCGTGGTGAACGACGTAATCCGGATGTGCCCGGCCGGCACGAAGAGCTGCCCGATCGGCGGCGGCGTTGACATCGGCAACTTCGGTGGCTCCGCGGCTCCTGTGACCTGCTCGAGCTCGGTGCTGTCGCTCCCGGCGATTCACGACTAACTGTTACTCTTCAGGCCAGCGCAACCGCGCTGGCCTGATCTCTCAGGGCAATTCCTGCTCGGCCAATTCGCGAAACGCATCCGGCACGCTGCCGCGCGAATTCAACACCACCGAACCGTAGCCGATCGACTCCCGGCCAAACCGCTCACGGATCGTGTCAACAGCGCGATCGGCCGCGCCACGCATCACGCTGCTCCCCAATGGCAGATCGAGTTGGACGCTTTCGTCCTTCGCGAGATGCGAGACCTGTATCGCCAGCAACGATATTTTCCGCTCACGGGGATACTGCGCCAATACCGCGCGCACCAGTCCTTCCGCGATCTCTGCCAGGACGATCGTCGTGGCAATCGGCGTATCGAAAGTGACAGAACGGGTGACAGCACGAAGATTGGCAAAGCGCACGCGAATGCTCACAGTCCGACCTGACAAAGATCGGGCCCGCAGTCGGGTCCCTATCCGGTCCGCCAGGTGCCGCAGGGCAGGTCGGTAGATTCTCTGCTCCGCCGGTTCGAGGCCGAGCGCGGCTTGCGCTCCGGCGGATCGGGCGCGCCGCTGTGTTTTGATTTCCCGCGGATCGCGATTCCAGGACAGCGCCGCCAGCTTCTCGCCTGCAGCGCTGCCGAGCAGTCGCTCGAGTGACTGTCCCGGCATCTGCGCGAGCTGCCCGATGGTGCGTACCTCAACCTCGGCCAGCCGTGCCTGGGTGACAGGTCCCACGCCCCACATCAGCCCAACCGGCAGGTCGTGCAGGAAATCGAGCTCAGACACCGGATCGACGACCACGAGCCCGTCCGGCTTCGCAACCTGGGAAGCAATCTTGGCCAGGTGCTTGGTGCGCGCTACGCCCACTGAAATCGGCAGGCCCAGCTCAGTCCGTACGCGGCGCCGGATCGTGCGCGCAATTTCCGCGGGCGGCCCGAATAGATGAGTGCATCCCGCTACGTCTGCGAAGGCTTCATCAATCGAGATCCGCTCGACGAGGGGGGTGTAGTCCGAGACGATCTGGATCGCCTCATCCCCCAGTCGCTGATACTCGTTGAAATGACCACTGACAAAAATCAGTTGCGGACACAGTTGGCGCGCATTGCGTCCGGACATGCCACTCTGCACACCGAATGCCTTCGCTTCATAGGACGCCGCCAGAACGACGCCGCCTCCGACCGCGATCGGCTTGCCGCGCAGGGCAGGGGCCAGAAGCTGCTCTACCGAAGCGTAGAAAGCATCGAGATCTGCGTGGAGAATGGTCGCGTCCATTCCAATTCCATACTGTGTATTTGTACAGCCTATCATGAGCCAATGGCCGTTTTCCCGCCGACAATTTTTGACGCGCTCCCTGCTTGCGGCAGCGGTTTTGGATTTGCCGGCCGGACTGGCGGCCCCGCTTTCAGGGCCATCGGGCGTACGACCCATCGACTTTGCCGACGTCGATATCGAGGACGCCTTCTGGCGGCCCAAGATGATCGCGGTCGCCACCGTGACCTTGCACGCCTGCATCTATCAAACCGAACGGAAGTCCGGTCGCATCCGCAACTTTGAAAAAGCGGCGCGCCGTTCCGGCGAGTCGCATGAAGGCATCTACTACGACGACAGCGACGTCTACAAAGCATTGGAGGCCATGGCGTACTCGCTGAAGACGCATCCGGATCCCGCGTTGGAGGCCAAGGCGGATGAGTGGATCGATAAGGTCGCAGCGGCACAGTTGCCCGATGGTTACCTGAATACCTACTTCACGCTCCGCGGTCTGGATCACCGCTGGACCGACATGGAGAAGCACGAGGATTACTGTGCCGGCCACCTGATTGAAGCCGGCGTGGCGTATTACCGGACCACCGGCAAACGCAAGCTCCTGGATGTTGCGATTCGATTGGCCGACCACATCGACGCTACCTTTCGCCTCCCCAATCGTCATTGGGTGAGTGGTCACGAGGAAATTGAGCTCGCTCTGGTCAAGTTGTATCACCTGACGGGCAATGATCGTTACCTGAGGCTTGCAGACTGGTATCTCGACCAACGGGGCCATGGGTTCGGGCGCGGTGTCATCTGGACCGAGGCCGAGAAGTTTGGGCCCGCGTATTGCCAGGATGTCGTGCCGGTCAAGCAACAGAGGAAGATCACAGGACATGCTGTGCGGGCCATGTACCTGTACACCGGTGTTGCCGATGTCGCCGCAATAACCCATGACGCTGCCTACCTGGAGGCGATGCGGACTGTGTGGGAGGACGTCGTTTATCGCAACATGTATCTGACCGGAGGCATTGGATCCTCGGGTTCGAACGAAGGGTTTACCCGCGACTACGATCTGCCCAACAGTCAGGCCTACTGCGAGACCTGTGCTTCCGTCGGCATGGTGTTCTGGAATCAGCGGATGGCGTTGCTGACAGGTGATTCAAAGTATGTCGATGTCCTGGAGCGCACGCTGTACAACGGCGCGCTGGATGGGCTGAGTCTGTCGGGTGACAGATTCTTCTACGGCAACCCGCTGGCCTCCATGAACGGGGAGGACAGTGGGCGCCGCGAATGGTTCGGCACGGCCTGTTGCCCGGCCAACATATCCCGGCTGGTGGCCTCGTTGGGCGGTTACATCTATGCAGCGGACGCGCACAACCTCTGGATCAACCTGTATGTCGGCAGCCGCACGCGCATCGAGACTCCCAACGGTGCCATTGACCTGCGAGTCAACACCCGCTACCCGCTGGATGGCCGAATCAACATCACTGTGAATGCCGCTCGGTCGATCCGCCACACCTTGCGTCTGCGAATTCCCGGCTGGGCCCGCGACCAGGCCGTGCCCGGAAATCTGTACCGATTCGACCCTCGGCCAGACAACGCTGCCGTCCAAATCAAGGTGAACGGCAAACCGATCCGGTTTCGCGAGGAGCAGGGCTACGCAGTGCTCGAGCGTGTCTGGGCGCCGCTGGATATTGTCGAGCTCAATCTGCCGATGCCGGTACGAACCGTGCGTGCACGAGCCGAGGTGAAGGCGAACGAAGCCTGCATCGCTCTTCAGCGCGGCCCCGTTGTCTACTGTGTAGAGGCACCTGACAATTCCGGCAACGCATGGAATCTGATCGTGACGGACGGATCCTCCTTCGCTCCGAAGGACGCGCAGATATTGGATGAGCCGATTATTGCGCTCGAAGGGCGCGCGCATGCGCTCGTCCCCGGAGGCGCCGCCGTCGACTCGATCCCAACCGCAGTGACAGCCATTCCCTATTACACGTGGGCAAACCGCGCCAGCACCGATATGCAGGTATGGCTGCCGACTCGAATCAACTCCGTTAAAATCAATACTTAGCTGGCCTCGAGCGCGGCCGTTGAGTTTTTTTCGGGTCTTCTGTCTGACCCGAGGTAGCCGCAGCGTCTTTCAGGTAACGGCCCCGCGCCGATTCGCTGAAACAGGAGAGACGCCGAGAAGTCCACGAACCCCAAGCCTAAAGGCGGCCTGGTCGCCTATGTCACTGTCGATGGTGCGACCAAGGCGGCCAGCTTTTATGAAAAGGCGTTCGCAGCCGAAACCGTGACCGTTCTACCGCCTGATGACCGCGGCCGCACGATGCACGTTCACCAGTACATCAACGGAAGCTCTCTGATGCTCAGCGATGCTTATCCGGAGCACGGAGTCCCCTTACGCGAGCCGGCTGCCTTCAGCCTGACACTGATGGTCGACGACGTAGATGCATGGTTTGACCGCGCCATCAAAGCCGGTTGTACCGCAACCATGCAGCCCGCGGACATGTTCTGGGGCGATCGCTACGCTGCCTTGAAGGATCCGTTTGGCGTTGCCTGGGCCATGAACGGACCGGTTCGGAAGTAACACAAAGGAGGCCGACATGGTGTTATACGAGTTCGCGCCCACACGCTCCATACGCCCGCGCTGGGTGTTGCAAGGCGTTGCCGAGCACCATCTCGCAACTCGCGAATATCTCGTGGGGACTGCTGCGACGATTGCAGACTTTGTTCTCGCATACACGCTCGATTGGGCGAACGAAGCAGGTGTGCTCGACAACTTTCCACACCTGGGTGCCTACATGGAACGCATGTACCTCCGCCCCAGGGCGCCAATGCGCATCGCTGAGGCGTTGCGACAAGTTGGTATAGTGCCGTCCTAGCGTTGTGACGCACAGCAGCAAAAGTGATGCCGAGCGTACCGCCGGCGCCTTGCCGTTTCACCCGCACGCGCCCATACTGGATCCGCGGCAACTACATAACACCAAGCAGCGCCAATTCCGTCTCCGGAGTTGAATGTCATGAGTGACGCCGGGCTGGAACGGCAGACGATGAGCAGGGTGTCGCGGCGACTGTTGCCGTTCCTGCTCGTTCTGTATGTTTTCTGCTACCTGGATCGCTCGAATGTCAGCATCGCCGCGCTGCAGATGAATGACGAGCTGCGGTTCAGCTCCGCGGTGTTCGGCTTGGGAGCCGGCATCTTCTTTTTCGGTTACGCCCTGTTCGAGCTGCCGAGCAACCTCGCTCTGGCCCGCGTGGGCGCCCGCTTGTGGATTGCACGCATCATGGTCAGTTGGGGAATCCTGGCTGCGGCCATGGCGTTTGTGAAGACACCCACCGAGTTCTACGTTGTCAGATTCCTGCTCGGTGTGGCGGAGGCAGGATTCTTCCCGGGTGTCATTTACTACCTGGCTGACTGGTTTCCGCGCAGCTACCACGGACGGGCCATCGCGCGCTTCACCGTCGCGATTCCCCTTGCGCAGGCGTTAGGAGGAATCGCGGGTGCGCCGCTGTTGCGACTCGGCGGCATCGGCGGATTCTCAGGCTGGCAATGGCTCTTCCTCGCGGAAGGCATTCCCTCGGTTCTGCTCGGCGTCTCGGTGCTTTGGTACCTTCCGGATCGCCCCCAGGAGGCGGCCTGGCTCGGGCCGGCCCAGCGGACCTGGCTCCTTGCCCGGATCGCGGCGGATCGAGCCAAGGCGGCTTTTGCCAACCCGACTCATCGACTCCGGACCTTGCGTGACCGGTACGTTTGGGTGTTGGCCGTTCCGTATTTCGCCTACTTCACGGTCGGGTTCGGTTACACCGCCTGGGCTCCCCAACTGATCAAGTCACTCCTGGGCACCCGGGATTCGGTGACGGCCCTGGTGACAGGCGGGATCGCGTTGATTTCAACCGCCGCGTATCTGATCGGCGGGATCCGCTCGGACCGGGCCAACGACCGGTGTGGCTACGCAATGTGGGGCGTAGGTATCTGCACTCTGGGCTGTCTGGGCGCGGCTTTGGCGCCGACTCCCGCTTTGGAGTTTGCCGCGCTCATACTGATCCCCATTGGTGGCGGAATTTTTATGCCCTCATTCTGGTGTCTGCCCAGACTGCGGTTCGACGCTGAATCAGCGGCAGCACCGATCGCGGTAATCAGCAGCATCGGGTCACTCGGCGGATTTTGTGGACCCACCATCATTGGGTATGCAAAGCAGATGACTGGCACGGACTCCGCAGCGTTCGCAGTGCTGGCACTCATCGGACTGACGGGTTTCACCGTCTGTTGGATGTTGCGTCAACATGTATCATTCAGGCGCCCACCGATTGAGACGGGAGCGGCTGTTGCCCGGTAACAACGCCATGGTCCTTCCCACTGAAGCCCGGGTCCGTCTGGTCGCCGCTCGCAAACTGCAGATCGGCACGCCTTTGACGCTCGATGCGGCCGCAACGTATCGTCGTCTCCTGGAAGAACCCGGGCTTTCGTTCGACGAGCAGCGGGGTAGCTGGCTGGCCGCGCGATATGCGGACGTGCAGCGGATCCTGCTCGACCCGAAGACGTTCTCATCGCAGCGGACGCTCAATCGCGATGGATCCGTGGACGAGGTCGCGAGCGGCAGTATCCTCGGACTCGATCCGCCCCGGCACCGTCAGTTGCGCCATTTGCTTGCGCAGGCATTTACCCAGAGGCGGGTGGCACAGTTGGAGCCGCGCATCCGCGGCATCTGCAACCGCCTGATCGGAGCAATGCAGGGACAGGGCACCGCCGACCTCGTCGAGGCGCTGGCGTTTCCGTTACCTATCACCGTGATCGCGGAGCTCCTGGGGGTGCCGTTGGCTGATATCGGTCAGTTTCGCGTGTGGGCGAGCGAATTGCTCAGCAATGACTATGAGCTGAGGCTCGCGGCGTTCGGACAGTTTGCCGAGTATTTCGATGACCTGATCGAGCAGCGGCGCCATGCAATGGCAGATGACCTGCTGTCGGCTCTCATCAGCACGGAGACCGACGGCGAACGACTGAGCCAACGAGACATCACGAGTGCGTGTACGTTGCTGTTGATCGCAGGTCACGAGACGACCACCTCGCTGATTCCCGTGTTGCTCTGGTGCCTCGATGACCATCCCGAAGCCCGTGCGGAGGTGATTCGAAGTCCCGAGCTGCTGTCAGGTGCGATCGAAGAAGCATTGAGGTTCCGCACGGTGGTGCACTACATGCCTCGTGTAGTCACAGAGGAGGTTGAGTTTGAAGGGAGTCGCCTGCGTCCGGGTGATCTGATACTGCCGCTTTTTGCGGCGGCCAATCTCGACCCGCGGCAATTCCCGGATCCCGGGCGTTTCGATATTCGCCGCTCGCCGAATCGCCATTTCGGCTTCGGGCACGGCATTCACTCGTGCCTCGGAGCAACCCTTGCGCGTCTGGAGACAATAATTGCCGTGCAACAATTGCTCGAACGCTTTCCCAACCTCGAGCGGGATCGCTCGCAACCCCTCGAGTTGCGCCCCGCGGCTTTCGTCTACTCACTGAAACATTACCCCGTTCGACTCGGCTAGTGCCCGCCGTCGAGCATGGGCCACGTCTCGGCAGCGCGCGGGTTTTAATCTCCTATACGTCAATTTTTAATGAGCGCCGTGTAGGCTGATACCAGTTGGAAAAGGCAACAATTCCGGGGCATCAGCCGGTGGAGGCAGTCATGGCGCGTCATTGTGCAATCTTGTTGGTGGTGTTGAGTGCCGTCGCGGGCTGCGCAAACGTGAGCCCACGGTACGCCGCGGACTATTGCCGTGTGGGCACCGGAACTCCATGCTCGGCGCTTTCTGGCGATGGGTTCTGCCAACCTTGCCCGTGAGTAATGCTGCGGGTCATCCATTCCTTTGGTCGTCGGAGTCGGTTGTGGGTCGCGGCTGACCGTCCATGATTTAGTATGGGCTCCATGTGGAAGCAATCCATCTGGGGTCTTTGGCTGGTCGCGGCGCTTGCCCACGCGGAAGGGCACGCCGATGATCGGATTCAATGCAGTTCCGGCAGGCCCGATGCCGCGATCATTGCTTGCACGAATATCATTCGCGATGCGCGGCTGGAAGATTTCGAACGCGCCACCGCGCTGAAAAACCGCGCGTTTCACTACCAGGAGTCGGGTGATCTGGATCAGGCCATTACCGACTACACAGCGGTCCTCGCGCGGCCCGAGCAACGCCGGGTTCAGGCGAAGACCTATCTGAATCGCGGGTTGACGTACTTCAGGAAGGGGGCGGCCGCGGACGCGTTGGCGGATTTCACCAAGGCAGCGGAGCTCGACCCGAAGCTCGATTCCGCTTACATCAATCGCGCCTCGCTCCGCATGAAGCAAGGAGACAGCGACGGCGCGATTGCGGACCTGGATCGGGCGATCCAACTCGATCCCAGGGCGGCGGCGGTGTACCTGAGCCGCGCATCCGTCTACGCACATCGCGGGGACTATGCTCGGGCGACTGTCGACTACACGGCGGCGATCAAAATCGACCCGACCAATCCAACGACGTGGCTCGATCGCAGTCTTGCGTATCGGGCCATGGGAGACAGCGAAAGCGCGGGGAGAGACGCCACTGAGGCCGTCCGCCTGAATCCCACCATGGGCAGTGCGCACCTGGAGGTCGGCCGCAGCCTGGATCGAGCGGGGAAGTCCGCCGAGGCGCTGAATGAATTCGCCCGGGCGATCCAGCTCAGTCCTGCCGATGCGCAGTCTTATCTGGCACGGGCGGATGCCTATATGAGAAAGGGTGAGCGCGGTCGGGCGATTGCCGATTTCACTCAGGCGATTTACTTCGATTCCAAGCTGACGGCCGCGTACAACAATCGGGGGGCTGCTTACCTCAGCAGCTCCGAGTGGGATGCAGCGATCGCCGACTTCACGAAGTCACTTGCGATTGATCCCGCGCAGTACGCGGCGTACTACAACCGGGCCCAGGCTTTTGCTGCCAAACATCAACCCGAACGTGCGCGTGCAGATTACTCTCGCGCAGTCCAACTCAATCCTGACGTGGCTACCCGCCCAATACCCTGATCAGTGTAATGCAAACGTGTCGGTTGTTCTTCGCGCTTTGGCCGGAAGCTGCTCAGCAAGTCGCGCTGTCGCAGGCAACTCGCAATCAGGTGGAGCGGTCAGGCGGCCAAGCGGTGCCGCCGGAGAATTTCCACATTACCCTGGTGTTTATCGGCTCGGTACCGCAATCCGATGTGGATCGGATCGGGAGCATTGCGTCGCAAGTTGCGGCAGAGGTCGGCCCCGAGCCGGCGCAGATTGCGCTCGATTTATTCGAACACTGGAAGAAGCCGCGGATTGTCTGTTTGACCACTCAACTTCCCGCGAGCAGGCCAGCCGCGCGGGTTGCTGATCTCCTCCGCAACCGGCTGACAGCCGCCGGATGGGCCCCAGATCCGCGGCCGCTCCGCCCGCACATCACCTTGGCACGCAAGGTATCACGTGGCGGAACCATGGAAATGGTACCGCCGTTGCACTGGATATTCCGTGAGTTTGCACTGATCGAGAGCCAAACGGGTCCCGCGGGGTCGGTTTACCGCTGTCGGGAACGGTTTCCGTTTGGCGGCCTCAAGGGCGCGCCTCCAACACGATGTTGAAAGGCGTTTCGGTCGCGCGACGGAAGCGTGTGAAGCCGCCATCATCGACGAGCACCTTGCGCAGCCGCTTCTCGCCCGCCTGAGCGCCGAGTGCAGGGCCACCTTTTGCAAGCGAAACAGGCACGCAGATGAGCGAGGAAGCTCCGTAGTAGACTCGACCGATGGGGTTGAGATTGTTTTCAACCTGATCACCTGCGAATGGCTCGACAATCATGCAAACGCCATCGGACTTGAGCGCGCTGCGCGCATGGCGTGCTGCACCAGACGGATCTGCCATGTCGTGGAGGCAGTCGAAGAACGCAATGAAATCCAATCCATTCTGCTTGTACGACGTCGCGTCGGCCGTCTCAAAGCGTGCATTGGTGACACCGGCCTCCGCAGCACGCGCCCGCGCGGTCTGTATCGACGCATCGTGATAGTCAATGCCAATGAATTCCGAGTTCGGAAAGGCTTTGGCCATCAGTATCGTGCTGGCTCCATGACCGCAGCCGACATCCGCGGCGCGTGCTCCTGATGTCAGTTTCTGATGGACGCCCTCGAGCGCGGGCAGCCAACTGCCTAACAGGTTGACGTTATAGCCGGCGCGGAAGAATCGCTCCGTGCCATGAAACAGACACGGATGATGCTCTCCCCATTCCATCCCCTTGCCGCTGCGGAAGTTCTCAGCCGCGCGTTGTTTGACATGAAACAGGTCCTGCACGATGGAGTAGGCGCCCGCAAGATCAACGGGACCGTTCGGATTGGCGAGACAGAGCGCCTGTTCCTCGTTCAGCGAGTACTTGCTGCTGGCAGCGTCATATTCCGCGTAGCCGCCGGCCGCCTGATTGGCCAGCCATTCACGAACGTAACGCTCGTTGGTATTCGTGCGGGCCGCCAGCTCGTTTGATGTGAGCGGTCCCTTCGCGAGCTCGCGATACAGGCCGAGCTCGTCCCCGAGGAGAATCAGCACCGCGCTGATTGCGGCACCCAGATCGCCCACCGCCTTGCCGAGAAACGCATTCAATCGCTCTTCGTTGATAGCCATGATTCGAGCTCCCCTGATTTCGAATGGCCGGCGACTTTCCCGGCCGATAATACGCCCAATATTCCCACCCGGAAGATCGTAATCCGCCCCTCAGTCACGACAGGGCAGTGGCCGTGACGCACCCGCTTGCACATTTGTACGGACTACCGACAACAACAATCGCTTCCTTTGATGGTCGCGCGGGCTGTGATGCGGTAAAAGGACAGTCTGTCTTTCAAGCGGAAAGCAAGCGATGTCGATCAATGACGAGCGGGATGTCGAAGCGTTAAAGCGCGTGGGCGCCATCGTGGCCGCGGCGCGTGATGCCATGGGCGCACGTGTCGCGCCGGGTGTGACCACTGCGGAGCTCGATGCTATCGGGAAGGCGATTCTGGACCGCCACGGCGCAAGGTCAGCGCCCCGGCTCGCCTATGGGTTCCCGGGAGTTACCTGCATCAGCGTCAATGACCAGATCGCTCATGGCATCCCCTCGGAGAAGTGCGTTCTGGGCGCAGGAGACCTGGTCAACATCGACGTGTCTGCGGAGCTCGATGGCTACTGGGCTGACACTGGCGCGAGCTTCCCGGTTGGCATGGTCTCGGCAGAGGCAAGCGCATTGCTGCAAGCGACGCGTCTCGCATTGCAGGATGGTATGTCGCAGGCGCGCGCCGGCGCACCTCTACGCAACATCGGTCGCGCCGTAGAACGGCGCGCGAACCAATGCGGATTCAAAGTCATTCGCAATCTCTGCGGACATGGTGTCGGGCGCAACATTCACGAAGAGCCGAGCGTACCTAACACCTTTGACCGCCAGGATCGCACCGTGTTGCGAGCCGGGCTGGTCATCACCATAGAGCCCTTTCTGACCCTCGGCGCAACGATGGCCGTACAGGACCCCGATGGATGGACCCTCCGCTCGAGCGACGGAAGCCTCGGCGCACAGTTCGAGCACACGATGATTGTCACCGGCCGTGGGCCGATCGTCGTCACATGACACGCGGCTCCAGCGTCCCGCTCGAGTCAGTGCGAGCTGCCAGGGAATAGACGGCAGTAGATGCAGTGGGTTTCCGGTGACTCCTCGAGCATGACGTGCTGAATCCAGGGCTTGCCACTGTGTTTGGCGGCGGCGCGCTCCCAACCCAGCTTTGCGAGGTCGTGTGCGACTACATCCGACGGATGAGCGTCCTGGAGAATTTCGGTTGCTCGGACTGTCTCAATCGAGCCACGCGGTTGCACTGTGATAGTTGCCGCACCGTTGTCGATACGCTGGGCAAGCATTTCGGGGTAATGCTCTTCACCCTCGTTTCGCAACAGTGTGCGAAAGTACTGCACACATTTATCGTGCACTGATTGCGCGGGTTGGCAGGCAACGCGGCCTAACTCACAGGGGGCGGTGAGCTCGACGCGATCCGTGGGGAAGCCATCTCGAACCAGGACCGCACGCACATGGTAGGCGGTCTCGTAGTCATTGAAGACTGCAAGGATAACAGCGCTCATGACTCCCTCCTGACAGTAAACCCAAGGGGAGAGCAGTTATTTCCTCGTTTGATTGTACCCCTCGCGTATCAAAATGCCATGGGGATACCGTGTTCCCGTCACGGCTCAGCCTGCGCCCGGCAATTCCTTGCAGACGTCTACGATCGCCAACTCTCGAGGCGTCTGACCGGTAATGGTTTCTTCGGGAACAGCGTAGAACGTATAGGCAATTCGACAGCCGTCCGGAGATACAGTGGCCGCTTCTATCCCGGTCGTTTTGCTGTCACCGCGAATACGCACGACCTTCTGGTCCTTGCGCAGGAACAGCCCTTCAGTCTGCGGCTCTATCGACAGCACCGCAAGGCCGGCGCGGGTGACGACGAGCTCCTCAAACCGCTTGATGCCAGCCAGCTCAAACTCGCGCGGATACGGGATTTCCTCGAGGGAGCCGTCCAGTCCCAGCAGTCGGTAGGGCGTCAACGCGTAGGGTCGGTTCCAGTTGAAATTGAGTGATCCATCGGTTGCCGAGTTGCCCCTGGAATCCGCGGAATGCAGCAGATATCGCCTCCGAAAAGCAACGTAGGTGACAGTCGGACCGAGCTCTCCAAAGTCGAAGTCGAGTTTCAATGTCGGCTGATGGGGCCTCACCCACTCCGTTGGGATGACCGGCCTGTTCCTGAGATCCGGATGTTCAAACCCGGGCTCCCGCAGAAAATAACCCCCACTCTTAAGGGGCAGAGATTCTGCGAACAGCCCCTTGGGTACCTCCATCCACGACCAGGGCGGCTGCTCTCCAGGTTGGAAGACGCGCCGGGTCACAACCGCTCCATCCGGGTTCACATGCAATTGCTTCGCAGCAACATGACTCCCAAAGGGGCCGGGGGCTACGATAAAATCGTGTGTTTCCTCGTCAAAGTCCCAGATCGCGACGTTGTCTTGAATCGTCGCCACGCTGCGCTTGCGAAAGTCCACCAACACGACCCGGGTACTGGCCAGATTTGGATCCGATTCGGGGATGTCGTGCGCGTCCGGCATCATCGCGGCTGTGATGAGTCTGTTGGAGTCGAGCCAGTGTCCCTGGCCACGGGCCCGACTGTTCACCTCCAGGTGAGGATTGAATGCGGCGACTCGTATCTCCGGGAATCGCTCGACCGCGGCTGCCTCAGACGACATTCCTGCAATGCGAGCAAAGGAGGCCGCGATCAATTCTCTGATTTCCTTGCGTTCCGCAAACGCGCGTGTGGGTTTCGATTTGCGCGTGTTCCCGGCAGTACAGATCTGCCCCGTCAAATCGTCGACCGGCGGTGGGCGCGCGGCTTCGATCTCCATGACGGCATCTACCAGCGCATTCTTATAACTTTCAGGCTGATCCCGAATGGCCCGACCGATCGGGCCCATGTTGAACATATACGTGTCGGCGAACAATGCGAAGACGGCCGTGTCGGGGCATCTGGCGGCATCGAGCAGTGTCGCTGCCCAGGCCGCGAACGGCAGTGCAAGCCTGCGCTGCTGCTCATCCAGGCCGCGGTATTTCGGCTGATTCAATGCCTGTTGGATGTAGTCGCGCAGCGCCTCGACGGCAGCGACCTTGTCCGGGCTGAGTGAATTTCCCTGGGGCGTTTGTACCAGCGGCGCACGCGGCACCAGTGGAGTACGAATCGCTACTCGAGGCGGCGGTGTCCACTGGCCGCCGGTGGTGTTGTTTGACAGGACAAAGATGGTGTTGACCTTGTCGGTCGCGTCGAAATCGTAACGGATTTTGTGACTCGACTCGAATTCATAGATGTAGCCCCCGTGCGGCACGACGCTCGGCAGGGTTGTCTTGGGCTCACCCAGTGACGCATTCAAGGTCGCGCGCGAGTCTCCGATTCGGATGCCATGCACAGGTGCGGCATACGGCGCATCCAGACGTACGGTGTAAACTTTGTTTTCGTTGTTGAGGAAAATCCAAATGCCGCGGTCCTGCAATCGGTAGGAAGAGTGGCCGCCTGAAACCTCCGGGTCGGTTGTCAGCGAGAATGCCTGGCGTACCTGCTCCAGGGACTCTCCGACAATGACTTCGGGGGATTGGGCCTTCGCGGGCGCGGTTTCACAGCCGGATTGAACCATTCCCGCGCAGGCCAGCGAGACGATCCAGGGGATCAATCCAGTGCGTTTCATTGCGGAAATGTAGGGGCAGGGCGCCGGAACGGCCGTGATTCGCGTCAAATGCCCGCATAAATCGGCCACGCATCACACCCCGGGCTGCTCAAATTGGGTAGGGCGTCACTGGAAGGCCTCCGCGAGGCGGTTATCGTTCCGAGGTCGTGAACGAGCCAACTTTGATCGACCGACTTGCCGACACCACTTCCCGGCGGGAAAGGGACGCGCTCGACCGCGATATCGTTCTGATGCTCGGGGAGTTTCTCGCGGCCCGCTCCGTAACGCTCTATTACCTGTTGAGAGAGGGTACGCAGCAGCGGATCGTTGAGCACATCCGGTTCGCCCAGGGCATCCTGCGGGTTCAGCCCAGGATGTGTCACGACCCCGATGGGGTTCCTGACAATGCCGGCTGCCAGGAATGGCGCAAATGCGTCGACCACGGCCGTCCTGTATTCCATACGCTCACTGACGGCAGCAGCAGTGTCTATTTTCCGATCGATGACGGATCCAGAACCACCGGGGTAGTGCAGATAGCGCTAACCGAGCCCATGTCGGATCGCGAGGTGCGTCTTGCGGAGGGGCTGTTGCGCATTCTGCGCAACCAGATTGCGCTGCTCGACTATGGCGAGCGCGACACCCTGACGGGACTCCTCAACCGCAAGACTTTCGAGTCCCGGTTCGAGAGGCTGTGCGAAGAGCTGCCGCCGAGCGTGCCGTTGCGGTCCCAGGCGCACAGTTGGCTCGGCCTGCTCGACATCGACCGCTTCAAATCAATCAACGATACCTACGGTCACGTGTTCGGCGACGAGGTGCTGCTGCTGGTCAGTCAGATCATGCAGAGCACGTTGCGAAGTGAGGACCAGCTGTTTCGTTTCGGCGGCGAGGAGTTCGTGGTTGTGTTGGAGGGTACCGACGCGACCGGCGCTTGCGAAGCGTTCCAACGAATCCGCGTTGCAGTCGAGCGCCAGTGTTTCCCGCAGGTGGTCAGTGTTACCGCCAGCCTCGGTTTCACGGCCCTGCGGCGCGAAGACAGCCCGCCGAGCTGTGTTGAACGTGCCGACGCGGCGTTATACTTTGTGAAAAACAATGGCCGCAACGGGGTCCGCTGCTTCGAGGATCTCGTGCAGGCAGGCAACCTCGCAGTGAAAGACAATAGCGGGGCCATCGAGCTGTTCTGATTCTGCGCCGCGTCCGCTCCCGGTTCTTGCCCTTGCGGTGCATGAGCTGCCTTCGGTAACGTGCTCTCCACTCGCTCGCGACAAAATCGATTGGGGACACACGCTATGCGCCGATGGGGAAATGGGGTTCATTGCTGGATGCTCGTGGCTGGCTTAACGGCGAGCCACAGCGCCGCATGGGCCAGCGACCAGTCAGAGGTGTTGGGAATCGCACAAGGTGAGGGATTGTCGGCGCTGGTTTATGCCGACGGTAGTTACGCAATAGCCTCGACGGGTGCTTTGAGGCCGGTGATTCGTTCCACTGTGGGGGCTGTGGTCGATGCGGTCGATCTGAGCTCCGCTGCCTATCCCCACCACGTCCTAGAGCGCTCGGATGCCGGGTCAACCCTGACCGTCACGCATAGCGGTCTCGCGGGTCGACCCGACCTGGTCTGCGTAATGCGGCTCAGGCGGGATCAGCCGTGGGGCGAGATCACCGTCGAAGTCAAAAACACGACCGGTCACCCCATCTCTGTGCAGTCGATCCGCAGCGTGCACTCGGTTGCTGCGCCGGGCGTCGACCTGGGTGCCCCGGCTGCCGCAGACCGGATCTTGTCCGACAGTTTCAGCGAAGATCGCCCCGAGCTTGCGATCCGCGATCTCGACGCCGGCCCGCACGGATTGCATCGCGCGGTGGGTAGCCAACTCATCTATAACCGCAAGAGCGGCGCAAGCTTGTTTTTGGGGGCCCTGACTTCCGAACGCCTGCTGACGATCTTCCATTTGCGAGCGAAGGGCTCGAAGATCGCCTCATACGACGTTGATGCAACAGGGACCACTGAGATCCTGAAGGGCGAGTCTCTTGCGCATTCGTCCGCCGCCGATCAGATCGACTTGCGCTTGCCGGTCGCGGCGGGCGAGAGCCTCGGGTCCGAGCGCCTGATGTTTGCGGTTGGGACCGATTATCACGCGCAACTCGAGCAGTACGGGCGCGCAGTTCGCCGGCTGCACAATGCCCGGGTTGCAGCCGCAACGCCGATCGGCTGGTGGAGTTGGACGGCGTATTACTTTGGAGTGAACCAGGGAACGATGCGCACCAACGCCGACTGGCTGGCGCAGAATCTCAAACAATTGGGATACACGTACTTTCAGATCGATGAGGGATACCAGTACGCGCGAGGTGAATACACGACTGCGGACGGAGCTCTCTTTCCGGACGGGGTCGCGCACATTGCGAATTCCGTGACTCACGATGGCCTGACTTTCGGAGTGTGGACTGCGCCGTTTGAAGTGTCAGAGCGTGCCTGGGTATATCAACACCATAAAGAATGGTTGGTGCACAACGCCGCCGGAGAGCCCATCCACATTGGGTTCGTCACCAATGGGAGCGAGCCTCTATACGTTTTGGATACCACGCATCCGGGGGCGCAGGAGTATCTGCGGCAGACCTATACCCTGCTGCGAAGCTGGGGTGTGCGCTTCATCAAAATGGATTTCATGGATGATACCGCGATCGAGGGTGTCTACTTTCGCGCCAGTACAACGGCGCTGGAAGCCCAACGGATCGGTCTGAAGATCATTCGCGACGCAGTCGGTGAGGAGGTCGTGCTCGACAAGGACGGCAGCCCCATGTTGAACCCGGTGGGTCTCGTGGATGCCGGGCGCATCTCTCAGGATACGGGCCATACTTTCGAAGCGACGCGGGACGCCGCTTCAGGGGTAGCGGCACGCTACTACATGAATCGTAACTTCTTCATTTCCGATCCGGATGCGTTCACGGTTTCAACACAAACCATCACCGATCAGGCCTGGCATGGCGGACAGCGTCCCTTGACGCTCGATGAAGCCAGAGTATCGATCGCGCTGTCTGCCGTTTCAGGCGGGATGTTCGAAATCGGCGATGATCTGCCCACGTTGGGCGCCTCTCCCGAGCGACTGTCGTTTGTCAAGAACGCCGATCTGCTCGATGTGGCGCGACTCGGGCACGCGGCAACGCCCGTCGATCTGTTGAGTTATGACGCTCGCGACCTGCAGCCGAGTATCTTCCTGCTCGTGGAAAATCACCGGCAGGCGTTGCTCACGCTATTCAACTGGAGCGAAGCGCCGCGGGCCCGCGTTCTCGATCTCGCGAAGCTCGGCCTGCGGGGCAACTACAGGGTTGCCGAAGTCTTCGGCGCCGCAGACTGCTGTGAGCTGGCATCGGGCACGATCAAATTGACACAGAAGCCGCATTCCGTGCGAATCATCAAGCTGGTCGAAGACAAGGACGCCGCGCCACTGGCGGTCGAGGTACGAGGACCCACCCGGGTCGCAGCGGGTGACTCGGTAATGTTTGAGGTGCAAGCCGCCTCCTCAGACGAGCCTGTGCTCAACGGTCACTGGAATTTTGGCGATGGGACGAGTGCAGATGGGATCAGGGTGCAGCATGCATACACCACCTCCGGCGACTATGAGGTGGCAGTGACTGCGACAGGATTGGGATCGCTGACGAGCAACAAGACGCAGAAGGTTGCCGTTGACGGCACAATATCCACCCGGTTTGAGCCATCGCGAAACAAACGAGCCAACGACGCCGAGGGGCGTTAGTGAATTACAGCGCGGCCCTGGCAAGCTGGAACCTGGTAGCGGAAGTTTCCCCCACGCCCAGTCCACGGATTACCAAACTGCAGACCTCAGATGGCTGCTGCTATCTGAAATCGGGTGAATCCACGGAATCGGTGGAGCGGGACCTCGATCTTCTGGAGCATCTCGCTGCCGCCGGGCTACCGGTGCCGCGATATATCCCGACAGCGGCTGGCCAGCGCTACCTCCTCGACGAGGGCAAGCCGTTCTGGCTTTCACGCCAACTTCCGGGCAATCACTTCGAGCAGTTTCGCGGATCCATGGGTATCGATGAGGTCGAGCGATTAGCGACGCCTCTCGGCGAGTTGCATCGGGCTTTCCTCAGTGCACCGAACCCGCAACGTTTCCCGGTCTTTCGTGACTCGGGGGAGGAGTTGATTGCGCAGCTTCTGGATCGCGAGACACCGTTCGACGTCGCCAGGCTGCAACGGCTTCGAGGCTCAGTCGCCTCCGTGGCGTCGCTGCCGAAGCAGTTGATCCACCGAGACTACCATCGTGGCAATGTTCTGTTTACAGGCGAGGCTGTCGCCGGCTTTCTGGATTTTGATCTGGTACATCAGGGGCCGCGACTCTTCGACGTCTGCTATTGCGCCTCGGGCGTTCTCAGCGAGAGCTTTCGAGAGGCAGGCTACGTCGAGTATTGGCTCAACATCCTCGCGGCAATCTTTCGGGCGTACGGGCGCAACGCCTCATTGTCGAGGCAGGAGCGGTCGCGGGCCTGGAGCAGGCTGATGACCATCGAGCTGATAGTCATGAGAAGTTGTGTCGAAGCACAGGCTCTCGAGGGAGCCCGCCTGAATCAGGGCATGCTGTTCTGGTTCGAGGACCATCGCAGCGCGATTGAAGCGGCCGTTACAGGCCGGATCAGATAGGGCCACCGCCGCGGCGCCCGAACACCGAAGCGAGAATGGTGACCACTGGAAACAGGGCTCCCACCCCATAAAGCGTCAAAATTATGTCGTCTATACTCACGATCGCCGCAATCCGGTCTACTTGATGTAGTAACCATAAGCAAAGTGGTGCCTGTCCTCATCTACCGGTCGATAGATTGGGATAGCTATAAAGGGAGATGAGGTTGCAACGACAACCCCGTGCCGCAGTTCGAGCAGCTCATTGAGCAGATCAAGGCTGCAGTCACCACCGGCATTCTGAAGCCGGGGGATGCGCTGCCCTCGATCCGTCAGCTCGCCAACGATCTCGCGCTCAACAGCAAGACGGTCGCGAAGGCTTACAAGCTGTGATAATTACATAAGCTGGGACGCTTGGTTGCGGCGTCCATGGAGGTCTGCCGTGAAATTTACTCGTGCCTGCCTGCTGACATTGTTGCTGCGATCGATGCCGATATTCGCTGCAACAGATGTGCCGCAGTCTCAGATTATCGAGGATACGACGTACGTAGCGCCGGCTGACCGCGCATCGGACGAATCCTTGCATCGCCTGCTGGAGGTCCAGCAGGCACGCAAGATTGTCGAGACCATGTCGCAGCAGATGGATGCGGTATACACGCGCTCCCTGAATCAGATGCTCTCAGGCGAGCATCTGAACGCCAAGCAGCAGGAGGTGATGAACAAATCCCGCGCCAGGATGGCTGACCTTTTTAAGGACGTTATGAACTGGGACGTCATGGAGCCCTTGTACATGAAGGTGTATGCGGACACGTTTACCCAGAAGGAGATCGACGGCATGACGGCGTTCTATTCGACCCCGGTCGGCCACGCCGTGATTCTGAAGATGCCGCTGGTCCTGAGGAATTCCATGGCGGAAATGCAGAGGCGGATGGGCGGCCTGATTCCCAGGATTCAGCAGATTGCCAAGGAAACGGCTGAGGAAGTCAAAGCGCAGAATCGTGCGGGAACCGACGGAAAGTCGGGCTGACGCTGCCCATGTTGCGGCACCCGCTTCGTTAGTGAGGTGCCGCAGCCAACTCACGTAGATGCTTCATCCGCGCATCAGTAGACGGATGACTGGATAAGTACCCTTCCTTTGACGCCTCAGGATGACTAGCCAAAATAGTGCGCAAGGCATCTGCAAGCAGCGCCGGCGACATGCCATTCTTGATCATCAACGCAGCACCGTAGTCGTCCGCCTCCTGCTCGAGCTTCTGCGAGTATTTGGCTTGTACGATGGCAGCGGGTGCCGCCGCGAGCAGGGCGCTGATGTCGCCAACGTATAGAGTCAGGAATGCGCCCACGGCGGAGCTCTGCAATAGCAACTGCAGACTGTGATGGGCATAGGCATGACCCAACTCGTGGGACAGCACGGCCACGATCTGCCGGTCATCCTTCATGGACTTCACCAGGTCGTCCAGCAGGATGATCGTGCCGTCAGGTAGGGTGAAGGCGTTGGAGCCCAACTGGCGCGAGCGTCGAAACAGCAACTCGGAGTTTGGGGTGCCGCCGTCCGGCAGGCGCAGGGCGTGGAACTGCCAGGTGAGGGCGGCCTGGCGCTCGGCGGAAATTTTCGACTCTTTGAGCCAGGTGCCGTCCAACACACGCAGGGTCTGAGTCGTCAGGGCCTGCGACAGTGCGGGGGGCAGGTGACGCGCGCCGACTTCCGCTGCTATGGGCAATCCCCATTTGTAAGCGGCTGCGACGACCAACACGAAGACAACGCACGAGACCAGTACCAGTTGCAGATGTCGCTGCATCCGGTCCACCCACCCATCGCGATGCCCCGCCGCCTGCAGCAAAGCATCGAGCTGCTCCAGATCGCGCACCTCGCAGAAGGTGCCGTCAGGCAGACGAAGCCGGCGTGATGCCCGGCCGAGACGCTCGTCTACCTGCACCTGTGCGAAGGGCAGGCGGACGTTGACGTCCTCGCCTGTGACGACGAGGTCGCTGTCGACAATCGACAGGACGACCTCTCGGACCCGGGTGGACTGTCCGTCGAAGTAGCTCGCCTGGACCAACTGTGCGCCGCTCAGTTTCTACAGCGCAATGTCGAAGTCGAACACGGTCGCCGTTTCCGCGCCGACCGCACCCAGATCCTCCGCCGGTGTATCGGCGAACTCCTGCAGGTCGCTGGCGGGCGTAATGCTGATTGACTCCACATGCAACCGCGTCATCCGCACCATCGCCCAAGGTATGAACAGGCCGCAGGTGACTACCACAAGCACCAGGTTGCTGACGGTCACCCACATCAGCTGCAAGGGTGACATGTGACATTCGATCCGGTGCTCGCCCAGACGGGTGTTGCTCCAGATGAGATTGGTCAGGAGCGCATGGATCACAGGTCCGATGATGACGGAAATCAGGATCAATGCGCCGTAGATGATGGCTACGGCCTTTAACATGGCCTTCGGATCGATGCGTCCGCCGTGCTGTTGAGCGAGCAGGAGCGGTTTGAACGCGCCACCGATCCCCGCCATTGCCAGCACGATTCCGAATGCCAGAAAGCCCGCCAGCATCATCAGGTAGATGAGGTAGAACTGCCCCGGCCGGGCGTGGAAGGAAAAGCGGGTCTGTCCGAAGAAGCTGTTGTCGTGTTGATAGGCCTTCAGCCGCTGGTGGGCGAACGGCACCATCAAGTAAAGGGTAATGAAGCTCAGAAAGCCGTTCAGCAGGAAGACGCGGTACGCGCCGCCGACGCTGCCCCGGAAGTGAAAACGGGTGCCGCGCCAGCTCGTGTTGTACAGGCGGAAGCGTAGGGAGTTACGCAGCAGCCATGGCAGGATGGCGGCCAGTACCAGGATGACCACCAGCGTCCAGATCGAGTGGAGGCGCACCGACATGTTGTAGGCTACCAACATCACGAAGGCAATGATCCGGCCCAGCAGGATGCGCTTGGGGCTGCCATGGAAGTCGAAGCCGGTCCCGGCCAGTTCCGTGTGCCGGTAGAAGTACTGCAGCCGGCGGACCTTCGCCCACGCGGAGTAGATGCCCAAAGTGACTATGGTCAACAGCAGGTTGACTATCCAGATACCGAAGTAGCTGGCCCCGGTGCCTGTGAAGCGCAGTTGTTGGGGCGTGCCGATGACGGGTGCGGCGGGTGGAGTGGTGTTAGCCGGAGCGTATTCCATGGACCCTTCCTGTATTGTTGTGCTCGAGCAGGGGGGCAGGCTATCACTTGTATCCGGGTTATTCGACGGCCTGGTACCGCTTGAATAAACTCGAGTCACGACCAAAGGCTCGTTTTACATATGGTCCCGCAGGGATGCCCGTGACGAAGCTCATCGGCGCCATTCGGGAATAATCGCGACCCGATCAACGTCTCCTTACTGCATAGACGTTTTGGAGATGTACATGTTACGCCTCGCTGCGCTCCTGGCTGTTGCGGTCGGGTTGGTTTCTGGCTGCGCCAGTACCCGATTGGCCGCGCAGTATTGCCAAGTCCCTCAGGAAGTGCCGTGCACGCCAATCACGGGCGACGGCTCATGCCAGCCTTGCCCGGAAACGGTTCAGAACCCATGAGAATTCGCCGTCCTTCAAATCCATTTGAAGGCCCGAGCCATGATGCTGAGGATGCCGGCAGACATGATGAGCCACCACACTCGATCGAACGCCCGCGCGGTGCGTAAAGCGCCGAAAGACTTCTCGACATTGGCGAATTGTTTTTCCATGTTGATGGCCAATGCGGTCACGACGTCCTTCAAGCTGTCGATCTTGCCGGTGAGGCGCTGATCGACCCCGTCGATTTTGGCAGTGAGCTTTTGGTCGACGCCGTCCATCTTGTCGCCGAGGCGTCGAATGTCGACCTTCATGTCGGACACGTCCTTCTGGATGTGTTCGACGTTGATTTCGAGTCTCGCAACACGCTCTTCCAAGGGTGCCTCCGGTTCGATCTTCAAAGCGGGTATTGCCATGGGTTCCATCCACAGGCGCAGCAACTGATCGCATCCTAGCGCGACGCTCGATGTTTGTTAAGTACATGATTTAAAAAGAAAAAATTACGCGGCGTCCGAAAGACACGTATGTCACCACGTGGGATATCTCCCTCGGTGACACCGTGGTTGTTGCGCAGATGGTTGCGCCTATGGGGCGCGTGCAGCAGAATCCGAGTCGCCGCACGCGCTCGAGGGCCGTGTGGGAGTTTCCTTTCAGAATGGCGTGCCGTGCCATAAGCACAGTGCGCCCAGCCGCCATTGGCGGCTGCATAACGGGAGCCCCGCACGCTTGTATTCCTCGAATATCAATGCCGATGCTGAATGCGAAGTGCTCGTCATGGGTGGCGGCCCGGCGGGGAGCACTGCGGCAACTCTGCTCGCTCGTCAGGGGCGAAGAGTGATCCTCCTGGAGAAAGCGCACCATCCGCGATTTCACATCGGCGAATCACTGCTGCCGATGAATCTGCCGTTATTCGAGCGCCTCGGCGTGCTCGGCAAAGTCCAGGCCATGGGGGTTTTCAAGCCCGGCGCCGATTTTGAAGCAGACAACGAACGTGGCTATAACTCCTTCGAGTTTCGGCGCGCCATAGGTAACAGTCCACCCCATGCTTACCAGGTGTGGCGCCAGGACTTCGACCAGATGTTATTCGACCATGCGCGTAGCGAAGGGGCGGATGCTCGCGAGGGTCATGAGGTGGTTGCGGTTGAGCAGATCAACGCTCGGTCAACGCATATCGATGTTCGTCGAGACGACGGTCAGAATTACCGCATTGCTGCGCAGTATGTCATCGACGCCACGGGGCGCGATACGTTTCTCTCATCCAAGAAGCATCTGCGGTGCAAAAACAGCGAGCATCAGAGTGCCGCTATTTTCGGGCACTTTCACGGCGCCGAGCTTCGTCCCGGCGACGACGCGGGCAATATCAGCATCTACAGATTCGATCATGGTTGGATTTGGATGATCCCGCTGCCGAATGGCGTCATGAGCATCGGCGCGGTGTGTCGTCCCGCCTACCTGAAGCAGCGCAAGGGTCGAACGGTCGACTTCCTTTTGGAGGCCCTCAGGAGCAATGCAGGTGTCGGCAAGCGCATTGAAAACGCTGAGTTGATCGGCGGTGAAGTACGCGTGACCGGAAACTACTCCTATGACTCGACTCAGATGGGCGGTCCGGGTTGGGTGATGATCGGCGACGCCTTCGCATTCCTCGATCCGGTATTCTCTTCGGGCGTGTATCTGGCAATGAGTGGGGCAGAGCAGGCCGCCAAGGTAGTCGATACCGTGTTACGCGAACCGAGGCTCGAGGCGCGTTTGCTACGCAAACTGGAAAAGCGCCAACGGGCCGGCATGGCGCGCTTTGCGTTTTTCATCTATCGATTCAACGGTCCGATCATGGGCAGCCTGTTCCGTAGACCCCGGAATGTCTTCCAGATCGAGCAGGGTGTGATCTCGATGTTGGCCGGCGACCTGTTTGATTCACCCAAAGTGGTGCGCCGCCTTCGGCTGTTCAAGTTCATCTACACCATGACCGCATTGCGTCACTTCGTGCGCTGGCGTACCGAGCACAGATATCGCATGGAGCAGGCGCGGCTGCAATTTTCCGGGGGTACTACGCCGGTGGATCCACTATGAACAACTCATTGTCGCGGCGTCAGGTGCTGCAGGGCCTGTCCGCGGCGGCACTGCCGCTCGGCGCCTTCAGTTGCGCGCACACGAAGCCCGATGCACTGGTGGTTGGTGGCTTGCCCGTCACCTGCAATCTGACACTGCCGGTGGCGTGTGTCGCCAAGGGGGAGAGCAACAAGTCCGCCCCCGCCGGCGCGCGCCGATTCGACTACCAGTACAGCAAATACAGCGGCTGGCCCGAGGTTAAGGAATCGCTCATGTCCGGCCGGATCCAGGCCGCTTACCTGCTGGCACCGCTGGCCATGGACCTGGCCGACAGGGGGATTCCGCTCAAGATCGTGTCGCTGGGTCACCGCTCAGGAGCCGTGATCATGGTGCGCACGGATTCGTCGTACCAGCACTTCCGTGAGCTCGCGGGCAAGCGCGTTGCGGTCCCCAGCCGATTTGCCGTCGATTACCTGTTCCTGCGTAAGATGCTCTTGCAGGAAAACATGGACATCAAGGATGTGCAGATCGTGGAGATGGCACCTCCTGACATGCCGGCGGCACTTTATGCGAACGCTGTTGATGCCTATTGCACGGGGGAGCCGTTTGGAGCTGCGGCGCAGAGCGCAGGCTATGCGCGTCCACTGCGCATGACTCGGGATGAGTGGCCGAAATACATCTGTTGTGTGCTCACAGTCCGCGGTGAGCTGATTGCTGAAAATCCTCAGATGGTGCAGGACATGGTCAACCAGGTACTGGGAGCCGGTGCGTGGCTGGATCGCGATCCGGCCAATCGGGAAAAGGCCGTGCAGATCGCCGCCGGTCCGAATTATTTCAACCAGGACCCGAAGATCATCCGCTTTGTCATGCAGAACCCGAGCGACCGCGTCACCTACGGTGATCTGCGCATGATTCGCTCCGAGTTCGAAGACCTGATGCAGTTGTCGGTGGCCGCCGGGACGATCAAACATCCGATCGCTTACGAAAAATACGTGGATGAGCAATTCGCACGCAACGCACAGCCTGCCGCAGTGACTCTGTGATGAGAATCCGACCCCTGTTGCTGCTGTTGGCCTGCCTGGCCGCGGGCGGTGCGACGGCAGCCGATGGCTTCAAGTCAGGAGTATTCGACCCGCCGCGCCAGGCACCCGAATTCTCACTGCAGGGCACGGATGGCCAGACGCTGAATCTCAACCGATATCACGGCAAGGTAGTGCTTCTCGCATTCGGCTACTCGTCCTGTACGGCTGTCTGTCCGGTCACACTGCACACCTTCGCGGTGGCCGTGCGCAAACTCGGGCCGGCGGCCGCGGGTGTCCAGGTTGTGTATGTTACTGTTGACCCTGAGCGGGACACACCCGAGCGCCTGAGGCAATTCCTGGCGAACTTCGATCCGGCATTCACTGGTGCCACGGGTACCGAGAAACAGCTGGAGCAGGTGCGCAAGGACTATGGAGTCAGCGCGAAGAAGATCCCATACGAGAAAAGCTACGTTTATGACCATTCATCGTTCACCTATTTGTTGGATCGCCAGGGACGGATACGGGCGCTGATGCCCTACGGGCACAGCGCGGATGATTTCGTGAACGATCTGAACATTCTGTTGCGAGAGTAGGAGTGCGCGCACGCACATGGATCCTGGTCGTGTCCGCCGCAGTGGTGATTGCCGTCCTGGGCGGGGTCGGCCTTGCGCCCATTGCTTCCGGGTCGCACGAGCAGGTATTCGAGATTCCGCAGGGCACGTGGGCGCGACGCATGGCCGGGGACAAAATTGAAACTCTGCCGGACCATATTTATCTGACCGTCGGGGTGCGCGACATTCTGGTGCTCAAAAATCGCGACGCGGTGCCTCAGACCTTCGGGCCAACACTGTTGATGCCCGGCCAGAGCTTCACATTGCCGTTCGAGCGTGCGGCCGAATACCAGTTTGCTTGTACCGCTCACGCCAGTGGGCAGATGACCATTGTCGTGGATCCCTATCCTGCCACCCCGTGGGCCAAAATCTCCTGGCGCACACGCGGACTGATTCGAAGGCTTTGAGAATGCATCGATTGAAGGAATCCTGGTCTGCCGTGCTGGTCGTCGCCGTGCTCGTCGCGCTGTGGTGGCTGCTGGTGGTACTGACTCATAGCATGATTTTCCCGACCCCATGGGCGGTGCTCGCGGGAGCCTGGGAGTTGGTTGAAGACGGCAGTTTGTGGCGTCACATCGGCGCCTCCCTGATGCGGGTGGCCCTGGGTTTTGGTCTTGCCGTTGCCGTGGCGGTGCCCCTGGGCCTGTGGATGGGATGGGTGCGCGGAGCGTATGCAACTCTCAACCCCATCGTACAGATCCTGCGGCCGATCTCGCCGATTGCCTGGATTCCGATCGCCATCCTCTGGTTCGGCATCGGCGACGCCTCGCCGATCTATCTCATCTTCATTTCCTCCGTATTCCCGATGATTGTGCAGACAATCGTCGGCGTGCACACGATCGAAAGACGTTACCTGCGAGCCGCCGAAAACTTCAGCGTCTCGCGTCGTGTGCTGTTTATGCGAGTGGTGATCCCCGCAGTGTTGCCGCAGATCCTGGTGGGCATGCGCATCGGACTGGGTGTTGCGTGGCTCGTGGTGGTCGCAGCCGAAATGATTGCGCTGCACTCCGGTCTCGGCTACATGATCATCGACTCGCGCAACGCGGGTAACCGCTACGATCTGGTGATCGCGGGCATGATCATCATCGGGTTGATCGGACTGATGTTGGACGGTGGCATGCGCATGTTGGAAGGACTACGCTGGGTCAGGTGGCGCTATGTCCACTAAGATCGAGATCCGCGAGCTCGGCAAGAGCTTCCCATCCGAGCAGGGGCGGCTGGCTGTCATTGAGAATGTGAGCCTGACAGTCAACGAGGGTGAGTTCGTAGCCCTGGTCGGGCCGTCCGGGTGCGGCAAATCCACGTTGTTGAATCTGATGGCTGGATTCATCCGTCCGGATACCGGCTCAGTCACCATTGACGGGGCAGCGCGTTCCAAAGCCAACTCGAAGGGAATCCTGATCTCACAACAGGGTTCCGTGTTTCCGTGGCTCACGGTGCGCGAGAATCTGGCGTTTGGACTGCAGGGGCGCGACGCTGCGGAACAGAACCGGATAGCGGACCATTATGCCGACATCGTCGGTTTGCGCGGGTTTGAGAAGAGTTATCCGCATGAGCTGTCGGGGGGAATGCTGAAGCGGGTGGAGCTTGCGCGGGCGCTGGTGGTCAAGCCGGACATTCTGTACATGGACGAGCCGTTCTCCGCTCTCGATGCTCTGATGAGCCTGCGTGTCAGGAACGAGCTGCTGCGCATACTCAGGATCGAGCGCCACACGGTCATCCTCGTCACACACGATGTTGAAGAGGCCATCCACCTGGCTGATCGGATTTACGTGCTTTCGGAGCGACCGACGCACATTCGGGCGACGTTTGATGTTCCGTTCGCGCATCCGCGCAAACTGTCCAGTCCGCAGGCGCAGCAACTGAGGATCGCAGTACTGCGCGAGCTCGGTGTCGAGCTCGACGAGCCTTCAGAACTTCTCGTCCGGCCTCAAGTATCGCCACTTGCCCACGGGTAGTCCGCCCAAGGGTACGTTACCGCTGCGGACGCGCTTCAGCCCGGTCACGAAAAGACCCACGAGCTCGCACATGCGGCGGATCTGGCGCTTGCGGCCCTGGCGCAGTACGAAGCGCAGCTGGTGTTCGTTCTGCCATGACACCTGTGCGGGCTTCAGCTTCACGCCATCGAGCGTGAGGCCGTACTGCAGGCGCTTCATGCCGTCTGGGGAGAGGTTGCCTTCGACCCGCACGAGATACTCTTTCTCGACCGACGAGTCCTCGCCAATCAACTGCTTCGCGACCCGTCCATCCTGGGTGAGCACCAGCAGCCCGGTAGAGTCGATGTCCAGTCGGCCGGCGGGGGCGAGCCCGCGCAGGTGTCCCGGCTGGAACTGGATGGGCGAGGGATCCGCCGTCCAGCGATTCTCCGGACGGATCAGGACAATGGCGGGTTCATAGCCGTCCTCGGCCTGCCCGGAGACATAGCCCACCGGCTTGTGCAGAAGGATCGTGACCTGACCGCTTTGGTGTTCGCGTGCGGCCCGATCGATCTCGATGCGTGCATTGGGTGACACCCGTACACCGAGGGTATCGACGACTTCGCCGTCGACTTTCACCCAGCCGTTGGTGATCCAGCGGTCCGCCTCGCGTCGTGAGCACAGGCCGAGCTCGCCCATGCGCTTGGAGAGGCGTGGGTGGTCCGGGCTTTCTGGAGATGGGGGAGAGCGTGTCATGGCGGTACTCACAATACATTACAAATAAATACAGCGGCCTGTGGTTCTGGGGGCGATTGTCAGTGTCGGAATTCGACGAGGTCGCTCTGTGCGTTTTGCAGTCACCGTTACCGATCGATACATCGATGTGTTCAAAACGCTCGTGCAGCGTGGTTGGATGCCTGTCAGGGTTTTCACGACGCCAGTCGATAACCGCATGCATCGCAACACCGCGGTGCTCGACTACGCCAGACAACTGAACGTACCCGTGCAGATCTCCCGTCTGACCGACGAAAACCTGCGCGAACTGGCCGCTCACGGCTGCGAAGCACTGGTGCTCGCAAGTTACAGCTGGCGCATTGGCGATTGGCGTGCGCACCTGCCCTATGCCGTCAATTTTCATCCTTCACCACTGCCGCGCGGAAGGGGGCCGTATCCGGTCCCCGCAGCGATCCTCGAGCAGTGCACGACCTGGGGTGTGACCTGCCACAAGGTGGAACACGAGTTCGATACCGGCGACATTTTGTGCAAGGATGAGTTCGTGTTGGCACCCGACGAAGATCACGACAGCCTCGATTTGAAGATTCAACTGGCTGCGCGCCGGCTGAGTGCCGATGTCGCCGATCACTTCCTGGAATATTGGAACGGCGCGAGCCCGCAGGAAGGGGGCAACTACTACCCAAAGTGGACCGACGACGAGCGGCGGCTCGACTTCTCCCGGTCCGTCGCCGAGGTTGTACGCCGCGTCCGCGCCTTCGGGCCGATCGAATGTCTCGCACAGATCAACAATTTGAAGTTGTTCGTGAGGCGCGTGGTGGGGTGGACGGAGGCGCATGCCTTCCCGGCGGGCTGTGTTGTGTATGCCAATGGACTGTCGCTGGTGGTTGCAGTGGCGGATGGGTTTGTCGGGTTGACCGAGTGGAGTCTGATTGAGCCGGATGCGGTGCTCGGCAGTTTGCGCAGGTAGCCGGCAGCTCTCGGGCGTCATGCAGGAGAGATGTGGCCGCCGCGAATCTTTACACACTGCATGACGATGCCGAGCTCGTTTTCGTAACGGCGAACGAGCCTGGTCTCGACTTCCGTGAGCAACGAGATCGCGGTGCCTTGCGCACCGGCGCGTGCGGTGCGGCCCACTCGATGCAGATACGCTTTGCTCATCGTCGGCACATCGAGATTGAAGACGTGCGTCACTGCGGGGATGTTGAGCCCGCGAGCGGCCAGATCTGAAGCAATCATGATGTTGATGGAGCCGCTGCGAATGCCATCCATTGCGTGCTTGCGATCCAGCTTGCCGAGCCCTGCGCACAGATCCGCAACGGCCAGCTTGTGATGGGTGAGCATTGCGGCAACCCGTTCCGCAACCTCGTTGCGATGGACGAAGACGATGGAGCGGGGGACATCGAGGGCGTGTAGCAACTTGCGCAGGATGTCGGGCTTGTCACGCTCCTCGCAGACGAGATACAGGTGCTGGATGTTCTCGTTGACGGCCGCTGTGCCCGGGGAAAGTATCACCGCCTCCGGCGAAAGTGTCGCCAACACCTCTCGCGTCTGCGCCTCGATCGTCGCGGATGCGAAGATCAGCTGCCGCGCCGGCGGCGCGAGACCCACAATCTTCTGAATCCATTCCAGGCTCTCATCCTGGAGCAACCGGTCCGCCTCATCGACGACGATGGCGCGCAGGTGGGTCGTCTTGAGCTTGCCGCGCTCGATCAGCTCGAGGATGCGCCCAGGCGAGCCCACTACCACCTGCGGCTTTGATTTCAGCTTTTCGATCTGCCGCGCCGTCGGCGAGCCGCCGATCAGCAGCACCGAGCGAATTGCACGCCCCGCATTCTGCGCAAGTTCGCAGGATTGACGGTGGATCTGGATGGACAGCTCGTGTGTGGGTGCGACGATCACGACCTGAGTCGCGGCTTGCGCCGAATCGATCCGCGCCATGAGCGGAAGCAGGTACGCCAGTGTCTTGCCGGTGCCCGTTTCCGCCTTTAAATAGGCGTCCTTCCCGGCCAGCAGCACCGGGATTGCCGCGCTCTGAACCGGCGTCGGGTCGCTGATCTGTTGCTTTGTCAGAGCGGCGATCAGGTCGGGCGGTAGCTGCAGATCGGTGAATGTCATGGAATCGGACTCGCAACGGCGGGCGGCGGGTATCATACGGGATGCTGTTTTCCGAACTGGGCTTGTGCCCCGAGCTGCTTCAGGCGGTCGCCGAGGCGAAGTACCCGTCCCCGACTCCGGTCCAGGTGGCCGCCATTCCACCGATTCTTCGCGCGCGGGACGTGCAAGCGTGTGCGCAGACTGGGTCAGGCAAGACGGCGGCGTTCGCGCTGCCGATGCTGCAACAACTGGCGCGCAGCGGAAGGAATCCCGAGAAGCGCCAGCGGCGCGACGCGGGACGCCTACTGACTCGAGCTGCCCCGACCGAGCGGCGAGCGAGGGAACCCCCAGCGGGGGCGAGCGACCGTCGCGTGAGCGGCCTCGTTCTGGTTCCCACGCGGGAGCTGGCTATGCAGGTGGCTGACGCGTTCCGGGACCTCGGTCGTTACCTGCCGCGTCCGATCAAAGTGCTCACCGTGATCGGCGGCATATCGATCAATCCGCAGATGATGGCTCTACGAGGTGGCGCGGATATCGTCGTGGGCACGCCGGGCCGTCTCCTCGATCTGGCCGATCACAACGCGATACGTCTCTCTGAAGTGAGCATGCTGGTCCTCGACGAGGCGGACCGGCTCCTCGATGAAGGATTCGCTGACGAGCTCACCCGCGTGCTGGCGCTGCTGCCAGAGGGTCGCCAAAATCTGCTGTTCTCCGCGACCTTTCCGCCGGCCGTGAAGTCTCTAGCGGATCTGCTGCTGCGTGATCCGGTACACGTCGACGTCGCTACTGTTGCTACGACTGCGCCGGACATTCAGCAGCGTTCCATCGCCGTGGATCCTGAGCGTCGCACACAATTGCTGCGTCACCTGCTTCAGCATCATGGCTGGGAGCGGACGCTGGTCTTCGTTGCCACGAAGTACGCCACTGAACACGTTGCACTGAAACTGCAGCGCCTGGGCTTTGCCGCTCGTGCGTTACATGGCGATCTCAGCCAGGGCGCGCGCACTCAGGCCCTCGCGGACTTCAAGGCCGGTCGTGTGCGGGTATTGTTGGCAACCGACGTCGCTGCCCGCGGTATCGATGTCGTTGATCTTTCTGCCGTCGTGAACTTCGACCTGCCGCGCTCCACTGCCGATTACGTGCATCGTATTGGCCGGACCGGGCGAGCGGGTGCGAGCGGGGTCGCTGTCAGTTTCGTCAGCCCCGCCACGGAAGCGCATTTCCGGCTCATAGAGAAGCGCAACCGATTCCGGCTCGAGCGCGAAAGGGTGAGTGGATTCTAGGGGATGGGGGCGCAATTCGTTCGTCCCGACATGACGCAGTCCTGGATTCGTGAGGTTTTCGTCAGCACGTGCACCAGGAATAGGCCACCGATGATGAGCGTGAGCACGATCACCAGGCCTATGAGCGCTGCACGTCGCGATGGTTGGTCACTCACGACGCGCAACTCCCCGCTGTCGCGGCCAGCTCTCGGCGTAGCGCGGAATACGCGGTTACCAGTGCTTGGAGTGTGAAGCCCCGATTGAGGCCGCTCGGGTTAGGAAGAATCCACGTCATCGCGCCGGCAATTCTCATCGGATGCCGACCCCAGGGGACGGACGGTTGGCCCGTCATGTTTGCAAACGCGCGCTTGCCGAGGAAGGCGATGGCACGAGGTGCATAGCGCCGCATCCGGGCCTCAAACGCGGGCCGCGCTCGTCTGAATTCCTCTGGTGTGACATCTGAGGCCCGGCGAGTTGGTCGGCGCACAACGGCTGTGATGCCGCAACTGTATTCCAGCAGCCGGCGCTCGCACCGAGGTTCGAGGCACGTGTCGGTGAAGCCGGCCTGGTTCAGCACCCTCCAGAAACGGTTGTTCCGGTTTGAGAAATTGTGGCCGGCGGCAGCGGCCGTGGTGGCAGGATTGATGCCACAGAAGATCACGTCGAGGCCTGCGGCAAGAATGTCCGGCGTATAGCTCATGGGAAACCAAAGCTGAGACTGGAGAAGGTGGTTTCGAAGTCAACCTCTTCCGTATGGGGAAGCGCCCGTGTCCAGATGACGTTGAGAAGCCATGTGCCGGTATGCGGCATGCTGAAGCGGGCACGCCCGGCCTGGTCCGTCAGATGAACCTCATAGGGTGAAGCGTCATTTTTCAGATCCGTCATCTTTACCAATGCGCCCGCCAATGGATGTCCCTCATAGATTACACGGACGGGCAAGATTGACGATGCGGGCAGACTGTATGGATCCGCTTCCGGCACGATCTCCAGCGGTAGGCCGACGGGTTTGGTTACATGATCCTGCGAGCGTGTACCCAGTGGCCCAATTTGCAGGACTGATTTCGCACATCGGCTATAGCGTTCGGATCCGTCGGTCTCCATGTGCTTCGATCTTGCTCGCTCCTGCAGCGCAGGAGTGAGTCCTTCGGCCTGGAGGTAGTCGTTGAAGCGGATGGACGGGAGGTGGGTTTGCGCCTGATTGTCCGTCTGGAATACCAGGATGTACCTCCCAGGCTCTCCGAACTGCAAGTCGCCATCCTCGTGAGCCGAGCCCAGTCGGAATCGGTTGCGCAGATCTATGACTGAGCTGTTCGGCGTGATCACCTGAAATCGGGTGATTCGGCGCGCCGGGATCGGCGAACGTTGCCGCAAGGGACCATGACCGACCTGCAGGGTCATGGGGATGATCGAGTTGGAGCTCGCCCAGAATTCGTCGGGTTGCAGCCAGAAATCATGCGCCTCCGTCAGCGGGCATTTCAAACATGCCATGGCTGCCAACAGGGTCGCCGCGCCGTGCTTTAGCACATCCATTACTCCATATGATCCGGCAGGTATCCCGGGGTCACTGGCAGCAGTTGCAAAGTTGCGGCCATGACGGCTACCGCAATGATCCAACTCGATGCCACCTTGACAGGCACAGTCCCGTAGCGCGCCACCAGGGCTGATGCCGGTACCCAGATCAGTACGCACAATAATGTTGACAGCGAGTGGAGTCGCGACACGGACTCTGAAGAGACCATCCCGGCCCAGAGGCCGGCATTGAGTGACAATGCGATTGCAACGGCGAGCTGGAGTTGCCGGCGCAAGTAGATGATCGCCGCTGTCGCTGTCACGCTGATCCAGCAGCCTATGAATATCGCATCCGGCGAGACTCTGGAAGTCGGCAACAATGCCGCCACCCCCGCGCTGCCTGCGAGCCCCAGCACACTTCGCAGCCGGGTGGCGCCGGGGGAGGCTGATACGAGCGCCAAACCCAGCGCAGTGCAGAGCAATGCGACCGGCAGTGTGCCACTTCTCATGGGCTGACTGAACGAAACAGAAACCAAGCACCCACAACCGCGATGGCGGCGCCGACAGCCCGGATGGTCACAACACCGTGCGGCGTCGAACTGAGCAGTCCCGTCCCAATCCCCGAGACGTGTAACAGGCCGGATGCGAGCACGAAGCCGGCACTGAAGCCCACGGGGTCCGCTGCTGATGGCAATTCCTTCCCGTGCGCATAGCCGTGAAAGATCGCAAACATCGCCACGATGACCGATGCGAGCCAGACGGGCGCCTCGAATGCGAAGGCGATCACGCCTCCCAGCACCATCACTGAGAGGGCGATACCAAACTCGATAGGGGGCATCGGCACCACGAACATCCCCAGGACGGCTCCCGCTGCCATCATCGCCGGGAAAACCATAGGCAATACGTACAACAACGGCCGGCCCAGGACAGCGCCCCAAAGTCCGACGGACACCATTGCCAGAAGATGGTCCATTCCTCGAAAGGGGTGAGCAAATCCAGAGGCGAATCCTCCCGACAGTCCTGTACCCGTGTGCGGCCAGACGGGTGTCGAGAGCGCACATCCCAGCAAAAGGACCAACAGGATCCGCACTGGGTTAAATACCTTCACGTCACATCTGCCGCTAGTGATTGACGCCCTGTGGATCCGGTGCGGCGAGAAATGGAAACTCGGTCGCGGAAGGCGGGTGCTCATCCTGATGCAATCCGTCACTGACTGAGTCGGTCGTGCCTGCAATCACCACGGATCTCCAGGTGTTCGATGTGTCGTAGGTCGGTGCCCGACCTCCACAGTCCTTTGTTTTTGTGGCGCCGCCGTCGAGCGCCGCAAGCTCCACAGCAAAGAAGCGACTACAGACTTTCGATGCGGAGTCAACCCAAAGCCTGTCATCCGAGAAAATCGTCGCAAGTCTCTCGTAGCGCAGCGGCGTCGGTTTCGGTCCGGCAAGCAGTTGGTTTCCGCACTTGCCATCTAACGAGTCCTGGAACGCAAGCGACTTACGCAGGTCCCCAACGAAGGTCGAGGAATCTGCCGGCATTGCCTGGTTGAATTTCTGACGCAGCACTCCGCTGGGATCATCCGTTGAGAACGGCGAGCTCCCTAACAGAGTGTTAGCAACGAACGGTCGCGCCATGCGGTCGATCCGTTTCCCTGCCGATGCGGTGGTACCCCAGACCGCCAGCAGCTTCCCACCGCCAGTAACAGCCTCGAGATCGACCGAGACTACGAGTGCGGAGACCGTCCAGTTATAGAGGAAGTTTCTGGCTTCGCCACCGTCCGTGTGACTCATCTGGGATAGGATTTCCGCTGCCGTACGCTCGTCGAAATGCGCACAGCCGGCCTCATCAACGGAAGCGCCTCCCCCGATGGCAGCGCTCGCCGTTTGGTATGCGGCCACGAGACCCTTGATGTTGTTGTAGAAGGGATCGTCCCGCAAGCCGGCATACACACGCAAACGGTGATTGCGGCCAACGAGACCGGTTGTAGCGGTGGGGTCCCCGGATGCCACATCCAGATTTCCGAGGGCACACCGCACTTGGGTCGCCGACGCGAATCGGCATACCACTGATGTGGATGCCGTTGTCTGGCCGAATGATGGGCCACTGTCGACATGGAGCGTATACTCGATTCTGTCGGAGAATGGGTGCCCCTGTACGGTCATGATCAGATTGAGTCGACGGCCGTCCGGCGCAACCCAGGCGTAGATATCGCCGATATCGGCCTGAGGATTTGCGACCGTGGTTGGAGAGTCGAGATGGTCTGAAGCGCGCGCGCTCGCCATCACGATCAGCAATGTTGCAAGCGCTAACTGTCGAATACTCATGCGAGACCTCCGTCGGTTCGAGGCTGACTAGAACATGAAGGCGCGCCCGAATCGATTGTCTGAAGGTGTCGGTTGCCGGAGCGGCGATACCATCGTGCAATCGACGGCGAGCCGTGCTTGGAGTTCTAATCTGAAATGGTGAACATTGAGTCCACGCCGGTGCCACGTTTACTTGCCGTCAATGTGGGTCTGCCTCGCGATCTCGAATGGCGCGGTCAGACGGTGCACACCGGGATCTGGAAAAGCGCCATTGCAGGTCGCTGTCGTGCCCGGCGCCTGAATCTGGATGGCGATGGGCAGGGCGACCTGGCAGGTCACGGCGGCGAGCACCGGGCTGTGTTTGTTTATCAGATCGAGTCATACCGATTCTGGCAGGAGCAACTGCACCGGGCCGATTTTGTTTACGGTCAATTCGGTGAAAATTTCACGATTGCGGGCCTGCCGGACGATGTCGTCTGCATTGGTGACCGGTTTCGAATCGGCAGTGCTGTGTTTGAAGTTACACAGCCGCGCGTGACCTGTTATCGCGTTGGGATCCGGATGAGTGAGCCGCGCATGCCGGCGCTGCTGACATCCAGCGGGCGCCCGGGATTCTACTTCCGGGTTCTGCAGGAAGGGGAGGTGGGTGCAGGCGACGAAATCGTTCAGGTGGGGTCCGCTGCGGACCGTATGACCGTGGCGGAAATCAATGCGCTGCTGTATTCACCGGAGCATACACGTGATCGGCTCGAACGAGCGTTGCGTATCGAAGCGCTACCGGCGGGATGGCGCGATTCCTTTGAAGCGCTGTTGCGGAGCAAGGCTACGAGCGGCAATGCGGGACTCGCTCCTCGGGACGCTGCTCACCCGGCTGCCCCCGGATTTCATCCACTCACCGTTGCCCAGATAGATCGCGAGTCCGCGGACGTTGTCTCGTTGACCCTGCGGGGTGACACAGGTGCCAGCCTGGTGCCGCCGCTGCCGGGCCAATATGTGGTCCTGAGATTCAGGGCGCCGGCCGACGGACGCGCGACTTTTCGCAGCTACTCGCTCTCCGGACCGTCCTCGACGGAGCGTTACCGGATCAGTGTAAAGATTGAACCCCACGGTCAGGCGGGTACTTTCCTGAGCGAGCATGTCCGGGTGGGCGATGTTCTGGATGTCAGCGCCCCGCGCGGCGGCTTCACGCTCGACATCAATGAACGGCCACTGCTGCTGCTGAGCGCTGGAATCGGAATTACGCCGGTCTTGGCGATGTTGCATGCGTTGGCTTTAGCACGGTTCAACAGGCGAGTCCTGTGGCTGCATTCCGCGCGAGATGGTGAACACCATCCCTTCGCTGCAGAAGTGCGCAGTCTGGTGCAATCACTTGCGCAGGCCCGTAGTTGTGTCTGTTTCAGTCGTCCTCGAGCCGAGGATGTGCCGGGCCGGGATTTCGATTTCAAGGGCCGTATAACACTCGCGCTGCTCGCTCAGCTCGATGTTCCGCGAGATGCGGATGTGTATCTCTGCGGCCCCAATGTCTTCATGACGCAGATGCAGGAATTGCTCGCTGAGCTCGGCGTCGCGCCGGCGCGAGTTCACGTCGAGCTATTTAATGGTGGCGAGACGTTGACCCCTGGGATCGCGAGCACGCCGAAGCGAGCGCCCCATCTGCCGTTGAAGGAACCCGAGACTGGGTTTGCGATTACGTTCGCTCGCAGCGGCGTAACCGCACATTGGGACCCAGCCGCCTACGCAAACGTTCTCGAGTTGGCAGAGGCGTGCGATGTTCCTGTGCGGTGGTCGTGCCGCGCTGGCGTTTGCCACAACTGCGAGAGCGGTTTAGTGACTGGGCGGGTAGTGTACGGACCACCCCCTCTCGACCCGCCCGCAGCAGGCAACATTCTGATTTGCTGTTCGCAACCAGCGAGCGATCTGGTGATTGATCTCTAGGCAGTGCATAATTGTCTGAGTATTGCATCTGCGAGGACTTCGTATGGCACAGGGGCGCGTGCTCAACTTCGGTGTGGGTTGCCTATTGTCGTCGGCAATGAGTACCGTGGGCGCGGCGGACACTCACGCAGTCAAAGTCACGATCGACGCCCATAACACCAGCGATCCGGTGAGCCAATACGAATATGGAATGTTTATCGAGCCCATCGGTGGACTCGTCGCGCGCACTCTGTGGGCCGAGATGCTCGATGACCGCGAGTTCTATTACCCCATCGTGGCCGAAGGCAAGGACCTGCCGGTCCCAATCAGTGTCGAGGGCCGCCCCGGTGTCGTGTACCGCAAATGGCGCCCGATCGGTGCCGATTCAGTGCAGATTGATACGCAGGACTGTTATGTCGGCGGTCGCTGTCCGCGCATGACGCTGGAGGGCGGATCCGCCCGCGGCTTCAGTCAATCCGGCATCGCTGTGGCCAAGGGGAAGGCCTACAGCGGGCACATCGTCCTGCAGGGGGAACCGGGCGCAAGAGTCGAGATCTCGCTGTCGTGGGGCGCCGGCTCCGGCGAGCGGCGCTCGATCGCGCTGCCGGCATTGACCAGTGGCTGGCAAAGTTATCCGTTCGAGTTTGTATCCGCCGTGGACTCGACCGATGCGCGCCTGGAAATTGTGGGCAGCGGCGCCGGAACGTTCCGGGTAGGTACTCTGTCCCTGATGCCCGCCGACAACATCAACGGTTGGCGGGCTGATACCACGAACATCCTGAAGAGCCTGCACTCGGGAATGTGGCGCTTGCCGGGCGGCAACTTCCTTTCGAACTGGGACTGGCATGGTGCTCTCGGTCCGCGTGATCGCCGTGCGCCCATGTTTGATCACGCCTGGAGTGCCATGCAGCCGAATGATCTCGGCATGGACGAATACATGGAGCTGACGCGCATCATCGGCGTGGAGCCCTACGTGACCGTCAATGCCGGCCTGGGCGATGCCAACTCGGCGGCGGAGGAGGTCGAATACATCAATGGGCCGGCCACGAGCGAGTGGGGCGCCAAGCGCGCAGCCAATGGCCACCCTGAGCCGTACCGGGTCCGATTCTGGAATATCGGCAACGAGCCCTACGGCTGGTGGCAGATCGGTAAAACGACGCTCGATTACTTCATGATGAAGCATAACGAGTTCGCGGCCGCCATGCGCGCGGCCGATCCCGCCATCGTACTCATCGGCTCAGGGGCCATGCCGGACCAGATGCATCCCCGGGATGTGAAGGAGAATGCCTCGCTCGAAAGCATCCAGCCGAAGTTCGCAACCGAGAACGACTGGACCGGCGGATTGCTGTCACAGGCCTGGGGTAACTTCGCCGGAATCTCCGAACACTGGTATGACCGTGCGGAAAAGCGGCCCGACGCGCCGCCCGCGCAGGAGCTCATGGAGTTTGTCCGCTCGCCCTCCAACCAGGTCAGGATGAAGGCCGAGGAATGGAAGATCTACCAACAGCGCTTTCCGGCGGTCAAGGAGCGGCACATTTTTCTGTCGATCGATGAGTATGCCTACACCGGCAACTCGTTTGGTGCCGCGCCTACTCTGAAGCAGGCGCTCGCCTACGCCATGGTGCTGCAGGAGATGCTTCGATACACCGACTTCCTGACCATGGCCGCTTTCACCACTGGCGCGTCCACCATGGACGTGACTCCGACCGCCGCGGTTCTGAATGCCACTGGCAAGGTGTTCGAGCTGTACGGCGAACACTTCGGCGCAGGGATCATTCCCGTCGAGGTCGATGGAGAGTCTCCACAACCGGAGCCCCGGTACCCGGTTGGTTTCGCACATCCTAAAGTGCGGGCCGGCAGTCCGACCTATCCGCTCGATGTCGTTGCCGGGTTGACTCGCGACCGACAGCATCTGCGTCTCGCGGTCGTCAATGCGACGTTTGATGTGCAGTCTCTGTCGATATCAATGCGCGGCATCCGTGCACGCGGTCCAGTGACAGTCTGGCGCCTGGGTAATGGCAAGCTGGAATCCGCCAATAAAGTCGGCGCGCCACCTCAGATCAACATCAAAGAGAGCACCATTGCCTCGTTCAGCGGCCGACTGTCGGTGCCTCCGGTGTCCGTGTTGATCTACGACTTCCCGGCCGTTGCGGCGCCATGACGCATGGAAGTGGCTGCCTTACGTCGGTATTCCACGGGCGACTCACCTGTCCATTGCTTAAACGCACGCATGAAGCTCTTTTCGTTATGAAATCCTACATCGCGGGCGATCTGCTTGATGGAACGGGAAGTCCGCTCCAAACGCTCGATCGCCAGGTCGCGTCGAACTCCGTTCTTCACTTTCTGGAGGGATGTCCCCTCTTTGAGCAGCCGCCGGTGCAGCGTGCGCAGCGAGACGTTCAACGCACAAGCCACTGACTCACCGGCATGAAGCTCTGTGCAGTGAGCGCGCAAAACATCGCGCAATCTCAAGACCATGAGCGGATCGCTCCGGTACTGTCTTACAGTCAGCGGCAATGCACGCCGAAGCATGTCCTGCAATGCTTTCTCGTCACGGCGCAAGGGCAAGGACAAGTATTGCGCATCGAACGAAATTGCTGCCTGTGCAGCGCCAAAGCGTATCGGCCCGCGATACAGCAACCCATAAACTGCGGCGTGCCGTGGCGCTTGGAAGGGAAGGTCGACCTCATGCAGGGGAATGTTCGAATCGATGGCCCAACAAGCATAGCCATGCATGTGGCGAAGGTTCGTGAGCAAACACAGCTCGCGCATCTCATGGAGTCGTCTGTTCTCGGTGATGGCCAGGCGTGCCAGCGGGCCCTTGATTGACAGATCGAGAATGATGTCATCGGTTAGAAGGCGGTGATGACGACACCAACGCTTCAGAGCAACGGCGAGATTGGGTGCCGTGATCGAAGCGCGGCATAACATGCCATAGCTGCCCCATGGAAGCCTGCGGGAGAACCATCCCAAGGCTTCGTCGTCGAGCTGGCGCATGGCGAACCCCGTTAAGATCTCGAGCTGGTTCGCCGTGATACGCGCTTCCGAACGCTGCAAATCGCTCCGCGAGATTCGCGCCAGCCGCAATGCTTCCGAGGGGTCCGCGGCGTATTTCTCGTAGGCCCGCAATATAGTCTGGACGAACGCGATAGGCGTAACCGCCGCCGATCTGCGATCAGCAATATGGTTGCGGTCGCCCGCATTGTTACGACGGTTGCGCATGGATTGACGTCCTGTCATCTGTCCCAAATATGGATCGGGTTGGCGCGATTTGCAACTCCCGTGGCCACATAGGTTACTGCGCGCGCTTTACTGTCTGGTAACCCCTGAAGCACCACCGGCCGTGTGTTAGGAGGAAGTCAGAAACGTGACATCATGACCTGAGGAGTTGAGGCGAATGTGTGGAATTGTTGGAATCTTTTCGCGAGGCGAGGGCATTTGCGAAGGGCAGCTGCAGCGCGCGACGCGCAGTCTCTTTCATCGGGGACCCGATGGACAGGGTTACTGGCTGTCTCCCGACCGACGCGTCGGGCTCGGACATGCACGGCTCAGCATCATTGACCTCGCGACCGGCAGTCAGCCCATCGCGAGTGAAGATGGCCGCAGTCAGATCGCCGCCAACGGGGAGTTCTACGGTTACGAGGCGATCCAGCGGAATCTGGAAAAATCCGGACATCGGCTGCGCACGCGCTCGGATAGTGAGATTGCGCTCCATCTATATCAGGATCTCGGACCGCAGTGCCTCCATCACCTGCGTGGAGAATTCGCCTTCATCATCTGGGATGAGGCTCACCGCACGCTGTTTGCTGCTCGCGACCGCTTTGGCATCAAGCCACTTTTCTACTCCCTCTACAACAACACTCTCTACCTAGCTTCCGAGGTGAAGGCGTTGTTTGCGGCCGGTGTTCCCGCACGCTGGGATGCCGAATCGGTCGCGCAGTCGGTCGAGTTCGGAGGCCACCAGGTTCGCACACTGTTTGACGGTGTGTTTCAAGTGCCGCCCGGGCACTATCTGCTGGCAACCGAGAAGCATTTTCAGCTGGTCCCCTACTGGGACTTCAATTACCCGCGAGTGGCAGAACCAACGCCCAGGCGCTCTGATTCGGAGTATGTGGCCGAGTTTCGTCATGTCCTCGAGGAGGCTGTGCGCCTTCGCCTGCGCGCGGACGTGCCAGTCGGGTGCTACTTGAGCGGCGGGCTCGACTCCTGCGCCATACTGGGCCTTGCGGCAAGGCATCGCTCGGATCCCATTCGTGCGTTCACACTCAGCTTTGAGGGGGTCGATTACGATGAGGAGCCGCAGGCGCGGGAAATGGCGGCGAAAGCCGGGGCCGAATTCATCCCGATCCCAATCCGGCAGAGTGACCTCGCCGATCATTTTGTCGATGCGATCATTCAGTCGGAAACGTTCTGCCTGAATGCACATGGAGTGGCGAAGTACCTCCTGAGCCGTGCCGTGCGCGAGGCGGGGTTGAAGGTCGTATTGACCGGCGAGGGTTCCGACGAAATTCTCGGCGGCTACGCGCATTTTCGCCGCGACATGTTGCTCTACAACTCTGACGGACAGGATCCGAAAGAAGTGACCAGACTCCTCGAGGAGTTGCAGCAGGGTAATCCGGTCTCGGGTGGGTTCCTATTGCCGCACGGAGAGTCGCTGCCCCTCGTCGGTGTGAGGCGACTGCTCGGATTCCTGCCCTCGTGGATGGAAACCTTCGCGGCAAGGTCCGTCAAGCTGCGAGCGCTGTTAGCCGAGAGCTTTCTCAGGGATGTCAGCGGGCGTGAGCCTTATCACGCGCTCTTCAGCGGGCTCGATGTTCACGGACAACTGACCGGACGATCGGCCGTGCATCAGTCGCTGTATCTGTGGTCGAAAACGATGCTACCGGGCTACATCCTCACAATGTTGGGTGACCGCATGGAAATGGCGCACTCGATCGAGGGGCGGGTTCCGTTTCTCGACCATCACGTCGTCGAGACGATTCGCTCGCAACCCGTGAGCCTCAAGATCCGTGGCATAACCGAAAAGTATGTGCTGCGCGAGGCTGTGCGCGACGTCATCACAGATACCGTGTACCGGCGGCAGAAGCATCCCTTCATGAGTCCTCCAGCTGCGCTGAATCCCAAGGCGAAGCTCCACGATCTCGTGCAGGATCGGCTGCGTGGCAGTGCGCTCGCCTCGATTCCGTTCTTCGACCAGAAGAAGGTCATTGGGCTGCTCGACCGACTCGCCGGCATGGACGAGGCCGCGCGGGTGGCCAACGATCAGATCCTGATGTTTTTGACGAGCGCCTGTGTCCTGCAGGAGCGATTTCAGCTTGCGGCGTGACCCTGTTGACCGGGAAGTGGCGCGGGATACCGCGCCACTTCAGCTTTGGAACGATCAGGCCGCGACGTTGCGTGTGCCGCGTGCATCCAGCGCCGCGCGATATGCACGGTCATCAATCCAGGTGCGCACGTCGAGCGCATTGGGAATGAATTGCCAGCGATGCAGGAAATTGGTGAAGTCCTGCAGACCGGTGATTGATGATTCCTCCAGGTTGGTGCGCAGGCGCAGGTGCGCGTCCGAACCGTAGGCGATGCTGACCCAGTACTCGCTCGAGTTGCTCTCCCTGGCCAGGTACTGGCGTGTCTCTTCCGGATGGGCGTAGGCCCATTCTTCGGCGCGCAGGACCTGCTCGACGATGCGCACAGCGGCGTCAAAGTGATTTTCGATCAGGTTGCGATCGACTGTCAGCGTGCGAGGCGTTCCGTTGTTGGCACGGATGAGCGGATCGGGGTGGGCCCCCGTGTCGATAACGGTGCGCAGACCAAACAGGTTGGCGAGATGCGACGCCGATGCGCCCTTGAGGAAGATTGCATCCACTTCACCGCGCAGCAGTCCCACGAGCTCGCGCGAATTGCCGCCGCTGGCGCGGCCGGCGAAGATCTGGGTACCCGCGATCCGCTCCGCGGGCGCATCGCTCTGGCCGCTGCTGATCGCATAGTCAACCAACTCGACGTCCGAGACTTCGAGGCCGTTCAAACGCAGTGCGTTTTCGAGTCCACGGATCGCCTGGGCGCGGGCGAAGTCGATCTGCACGTTCTGCCATTTCGGTAGTCCGAAGCGCCGGCCTTTCAGGTCCTTCGGCGTCCGGATGTCGGAATCGGCCGTAGTGAGTATGAGCTGCGCTTCATCCGCCCACGATAGACCCAACACCCGGGTATCGCGCCCGGCGGAGCGTGCCCAGATGGCCGGAATGTTGCCGCCGTGGCGTACGGAGTTCTGCAGGGTGTGATCGAAATGCGACTCGCGTACCGACTTGTCGTTCGACTCGCGTAAGGATTTCACCACGGTGTTCTGCGAACGGAAGCTGTCTTCCAACCAGCCCTTCTGCAGGGCGATTCCGAGACCGGTCGGCACCGGGCAGCGGGTGTACCACAAAGTATCGAGCTTCGACTGACTCATGACGGGAACCTCCTGGTGCGAAGGCGGACAGTCTCGGCGCAATCGGCGCGCGCTAGAACTAAGAAAAGGTTGAATGGGCATGCCGGTTGGGTATGTGTGATTCGCTACTTCCGGGTTGGTCAAATATCAACAGCATGGCGCTCAAATCAGCGCTCCCGTGGCATTGCGCGCGACCTGCGGAACCAACACCCGGATGGCGCCGAACCCCTGTTTCCAGTCTGTTTCACCGCTTCGGTCGCGGTTGGCACGGTTTTTGAGTTGCCTGGAGCGGAATTCCAGTTCTTTGAGGTACTCAATGTCGCGTTTTGTTTTTCGTCACCGCTTCGTAACCGCGTTTGCGAGCGCAACACTCAGTGTCGCTTCCGGGAGCGCGCTTGCGGTCGAGTCCGCGGATTCATCCAACGCCGCGGACAGCGCGCCGGCACCGGATGACGCAGGCGATGGTGCCAACCAGATCGTGGACGTCATCGTGACCTCCCAGCGCCGTGAGGAGCACATTCAGAATGTGCCGACCACGGTGACGGCAATCAGCGGTAGCCAGTTGCAGGCGCTCGATCTCGGCAGCTCCGCTGCCAACATTACGTTCCTCACCGCCGCCGCTTCGGCGGGCGAGACGGCACCGACCCGTCCGCGCTGGTGGATACGCGGCGTCGGCACGGGCGCGCAAGGATTCGACGTACAGAGCCCGGTGGGCGTCTATTTCGACGATGTGTATTTCAGTAATGTGAATGCCACAGGCCAACCGATTTACGACCTGGAACGCGTCGAGGTCCTGGAGGGACCCCAGGGCACGCTGTGGGGCAAGAACACGACCGGCGGCGCCATCAACTTCATCTCTGCCAAACCGTCTTTCGAAAACGGCGGCTTTCTGAAGATCGATCACGCTTCGCATAACGATCAGCTCTACGAAGGCGCGTATGGCGGTGCCCTTATCGACGATGTTCTCGCAGCGCGCGGTTCCTTCCACGCGGAAAGCTCACCGGGGGCCTATTTCAACACCTTCACCGGTGCCTCGGAGACGGACTTTCACGATGATGCCGGAAGAGTGCAGTTTCTTGGGAAATTCGCGCCCGAATGGACCGCTCTGTTGAACCTTCACTATCGTGACTACTATGGTAACGGCAATCCCTGGACCGTGATCGGCACGGGCCCCAACGGGCAGTACTACAAGAGCACGACCAACACCCCCAACGGCTACACTCCGGATCCCGGCCGCTATGTGATTTCCCAAAACGCAACGAACACCGCGCAGATACGCCAGGACGGCGCGGTCCTGACCGTATCCGGCGCGATCGGACCGAACACGCTGACATCCATCACCGGGTACGAAGGATTCCGGACGACGGTGTTTTCCGATGCCGATGACACACCGCTCGAGATTCAGCGCGGCTGGAACTCCGGTGATACCAAGCAGTATTCCGAGGAACTGCGTCTGGCATCGCCACGCACCGATCGTTGGAACTGGATCACCGGCCTGATGTTCTTCTACGAGGACATTGCCTCGCAGACAGTGACTGCGACGCTGCCGAACGCCGCAACGGGCGCCACGCCGACCGGCGTTGCTTCCCGCTACCTGTATTCGAATTTCTCGCAGAATACCAAGAGCTACTCCGGCTTCGTCAGCAGCACCTTCAATGTCACCGACAGGTTCAGTGTCACGGGCGGTGTTCGCTATACGAATGAGATCAAGTCTGACGACCTCGCGCTGTTCAACGCGCCCGCCGTCGCCGGAAATCCTCTGTCCCAGTACAACAACGTCGCAGACTGGTGGCTGCCGCGGTCCGTCAATGGCCTGACACCTTTCGGTACACAGAATCTGCGCAAGGACTGGGGCGCGTGGACCTACGATGCCACACCGGCCTACGAGATCACCGACCACCTGCGCGTTTACGGCAAGTATGCCCGTGGTTTCCGCGCCGGCACCTTCAACAGCTCGGCCACATCGAGCGCCAACATCGGAGTCGTGGATCCCGAATATCTCAACTCCTACGAAATCGGTGTCAAGAGCGAGTGGTGGAATGGCCGCATCACGGCCAATGCGGATGCCTTCCGTTATAACTATGACCACATCCAGATCAATGTGGTAACCGCGGGATTGTCGCAGTTGACGAATGCGGGTGCCGGCAAAGCGAGCGGCGTCGAATTTACCGTTGAGTCGGTCCCGTTGGATAACCTCCACGTGCGACTGAATCAAGCCTGGTTGAACACACGGTTCACTCGTTACACGACCGGTGGCATCAGCTACGCGGGTAATGCCTTCGTGCGCTCGCCGCACCTCTCGGTGGTCCTGGACGCAGACTACCGCTGGGCTCTGCCGAAGGGAGAGATTCAGCTTGCGACTGATTGGCGCTATACCAGCCGGCAGTATTTCTATTCGAACGACGAGGTCGATCCCAACGTGACCCAGGAAGGCTATACGGTCGGCGACGTGCGTCTGTCCTACAACATCAGCAAGGTGAGCTTCATGGCCTACGTGAATAACGTGACCGACCGGCTGTACAAGTTGCATGCACTTTTGCAGACCAACTCCACGGCACCGGCAACTTCGAATATCTACCTGGGCGGCGACACGGTGGCCTTTGCGCAAGGCCGTACCTTCGGCGGCTCTTTCACGGTCAGATTTTAGCAGGGGGCCACTCATGACTCGGCAATTGCTGCTCAATGTTTTCTTCATGCGTTTCGGACATCATCCGGCGGCCTGGCGCAGCCCGGGGGTCGTCGCCACCGGCCGCCCGGATATCCAGTACTGGATCAACATGGCGAAGCTGGCCGAGGAGGCGCGGTTCGATGCCTTCTTCATGGCCGATTTCATCGGGCGCTCCGGGGAAGATCTCGACAAGGCGAGCCGGGTGGGCGGCTCGTTCCAGTTTGAGCCGCTGACGCTGTTGAGCGTCATCGCCGCTCATACTCGCCACATAGGCCTCATTGCCACCGTCAATACCAACTTCAGCGAGCCGTACAACATCGCGCGGCAGCTCGCCTCCCTGGACCACATCAGCGGCGGCCGAGCCGGCTGGAACGTGGTGTCCTCATTCAACGAGGCGACCGCGCGCAATTTCGGAATACAGGAGCTTCGTGGTCACGGTGAGCGCTACGACCGGGCCGAGGAGTTCGTATCGGTCGTCAAGCGATATTGGGACAGTTGGGATGATGACGCCTACGATTACCCCGATCGCGCGGCTGGAACCTTCTTCGACCCCCGTTCCGCGCACGTGCAAAACCACGAGGGTCACTTCTTCCGCGCAGAGGGCTTGCTGGACATCGCCCGACCGCTGCAGGGCTATCCGGTATTGGTACAGGCGGGAAATTCCGACACGGGCCGGGAGTTTGCGGCCAAGGTAGGGGAGATGACCTACAGCTCGGCCACCTCGCTGGAGGTCGCGCGGGGCTACTATTCCGATGTGAAGGGTCGGCTGGGCAAATACGGGCGCGATCCGGATGACATCAAGATCTGCCCGGGTCTGTCGGTAGTCGTCGCGCCCACGGACCAGGAAGCCCAGGATAAATTCCAGGCGCTGCAGGATTCCGTGGATTTCGCCCACCAGGGGCTGATGAACCTGGATGTGTCGGCGTATCCACTCGATGGTCCGTTGCCCGATGACATTCCCATTCCCGAGAACGGTCGCGGCCGGATTCAGCAGCTCATTGAGCTCGGCCGGCGGGAGAAGTTGACCATCCGCCAGCTCATCCTCCGTTTCAGCGTGGCCCGGGGCCACGTACAGGCCATTGGATCGACGAAGAAGGTGGCCGACCTGATGGAGCAGTGGTTCGTAGAAAACGGCGCAGACGGGTTTAACGTCGTTCCGCCGCTGTTGCCGGATGGGTTCGAAGATTTCGTGCGGCTGGTGATTCCGGAGTTGCAGAGACGCGGCATTTTCCGGAAGGAATACCGCGGCGGCGGCCTGCGTGAAAACCTGCGATTGAAGCGGCCGGCGAATCCGTACTCGACCCGCTTCCGCCAGACCTAGCTACTGCCGCCAGCGTAGAGCGTGAGCTGCCGCCAGGGATGTCAGGTAGCTCATGAGGATGCCGAGAACCGTGATGCTCGCTGTGCAAACGACGATGACGTCCATTCGTGCTCCGGTTTCCGCCTGCATCATCAGGTTGCCCAACCCGGCCCCGACGTTGAACAGCAACTCGCCGCCGACAGCGGCAATCCACGCCAGTGGCACAGCTTGCTGTAGCCCGGTAAACAGGCTCGGCAACGAGGCAGGAAGCAACACGCGGCGGAATAGAAGGGCCCGGCCGAAGCCGTACACACGGCCGACCTCACGATATCGAAAGTCGACATTGCGCAGGCCTTCATAGGTGTTGAGCACCATGGGATAGAACGAGGCCAGGGCGATGATGAAGATTTTCGCCGTCTCGCCGTTGCCCAGCCACAAACCGAGCAGGGGTGTCAGTCCCAGCAGGGGCACCTGGCGGATGGATTGGTAGACCGGGTTGATCAAGGTTAACGCGATGCCCGAGGTGGCCATGAGCGCGCCGACACCGGTCCCCAGCACCACACCGATCAACAGGCCGAGGCTCGTGCGCAGGAGGCTGCCTGCCAGGTTGCGCAGCAGGTCGCCATCGCCGAGACGTTCCAATAATGCGGCCCAGACCTGTTCCAGGGGCACAAATGCGTACGCGTGGGCGGCGTCGCGTTGCGAGGTGTATTGCCACAAACACAGCAGAAGCACCGGCAGCAGCCAGCCGCGCAGGGATTTTAAAACAGGCATCAGGGGCGCTTCCAGGGCAACAGCGCCCATTCCAACAGCCGCAGGCCGCGATCGAGCGAGAATCCGATGAGGCCGGTCACGATGACGCCCACCATGACAATGTCGATGCGCAACATCTGCCGACCGATCTCCATCAACTGTCCAATGCCGGTATCCGCGGCCAACAGCTCGACCGCCACGAGTACCATCCACGAGCGCCCAAGGGCGATTCTGACGCCCGTGAGTATGGGCGGTACGCTCGCCGGAAACAGAATCCGCCGAAACTGCGTCCACGGCGGCAACCGCAGCGCACGGCCGACTTCCAGGTATGCCCGCGGGATGTCCCGTACCGCCTCGACCGTGGCGATCGCTACGGGAAACAACGTCGCTTTGAGAATGATGGCGATCTTGAGTGTCTCGCCGATGCCGAAAATGAGTATGAACATCGGTGTCAACGCCAGAGTTGGGACCTGGCGCAGGGCGTTGAATGTGGGCCCGATATAAATCTGCGCCTGGCGTGAGGTGGCGAGGAGGGTGCCCAACGCCAGGCCGCTCAGGGAGCCCAATGCGAAGCCGGCCGCCAGCCGGTACAAACTGATCTTCAGTCCGTCAGGCAACTCGCCGCTGTCCCAGACTTCCTCGAAAGCATCGAGCACCGCGGCCGGGGGCACCAGGATCTGTTCCGTGAACCAATGAGCCCGGACGGCCAGCGCCCACACCACGAGCAGCAGCAAAGGTGAGATCAGTCCCGCCAGCACTCGAAGGCGCGACCAGTCGATCCTGCGGATCTCGAGGCCGGACAGCAGCGATCCAGCGCCGCCTGCGGTCGCCGCGCTGGTGTGGGTACTCATGGGGTCGCCTGTGCGACCCAGTAATGATCGAGGCTGAGCTGCTTCAGGCCCTCGCGCACGAAGGTGGGAACAATCAACGTCTTCACATCGACATCCGAGCGGATGAGGTTGGCGCTGCGGGCGTACGCAACCACCGCCTCATAGTGTTGAGTCACACTCGGGGTGTACAGCGGCGACCAGTAGTCCTTCCACGAGATGTTGGCATTGTCACTGTCCCGCTGAACCACCGATTGCGGATAGCCGTAGCGATCGGCGAGATCCTTGATGTAGCGCGAGCGGTTCTGCTCCTGTGAAATCCAGGCCACGGCGCGCAGCTCGGAGTTGACCAGCAGTTGGGTCAGATCCGGATGCTGCTCGACGAACTCCCGGGTGCCCCACAGTTCCGCGCGCATTTTCCAGTCAACCGGGGCTCGATGGCTCGACCAGATGATCCGCCCGACATTGCGGTCCGACAGAAGATACGCATCGTCCAGCGTGAAGAAGGCATCCACGCTGCCCGCCACCAGCGCTGAGGCACCGGCCTGGGGATTGAGGTTCACGATCTTGAAGTCGGTGACTTTGAGGCCGTTGGAGGCCACCAGCTTGCCGAAGGAGACCTCCCACGGCCGTCCCCGATGCAGGGCGATGCGTTTGCCCTTCAGATCGGCAATGGATTTCGCGGTCGAGGTCGGCGGCACCACCAGGTACACGTTGTTGCCGAGATTGCCGGGCGCCACCAGGCGTGTCTGGAAACCCGATGCATTGAGAATCACCGACGGCAGGTCGCCGTAGAACGCAAAGTCGATGCGATGGCTGGTGAAGTCTTCATTGACCAGGGCAGCCACGGACGTGGGAGAAATGGGGATCCATTCGAGACGCACATGACGCTTCTCGAGCTCGGCCAACAGCGTCTGATCCTCGGATACATATTGCGCCGCTGCCATGTAGCCCGGTTTGCCGGCGACTTGCATCGCAACCGCGGCGATGCGGATGGTCTGCGGGTCGGCCGCGGAAGTTTCGGTAGACGCAATGCCCGCCATCAGGCCGCAGGCGAGAGCCACCCAGCACACAAAGTTTTTCATGGCAGTCATCGAGCAAAATGCGGGCCAAACGCCGCTCGCTGTGTGCACGCGCTGTAAGTACCCGGACGCCGGTGGACTGGCCGGGGACGCCCGGTGCGGTGTTGAATTCTGCACATTTCCGCTGCGCAAATACCATCAGATTCCGGCCGCGTGAGGTCTTATGGAGCGCCGTCTGCAATGCCGGCCCCTGGCACGAATCTCGCACCACCGCTCGCGGAGGGTCTGCAATGAGCATTGAATTCATCTGGCAATTGCCCACGGGCGTTTCCGACCCCCGCGGCACTCGATTCAACTACCTCGACTACCTGCACCAGGTGGCGCGAGCTGCGGATTTGAGCGGCTTCGACGGCATCCAGATTCAAAACGACCCGCAGGGCGATGAGTCCTGGATCGTGGCGGGTTATCTCGCCCGCAGCACACGGCACGTGCGCCTCTTGACCGAATTCGATGCATCCCGCGGATCGGCTGTCTATGCCGCTAAGAACGCGGTCAGCTACCAACGCTACTCACGCGGTCGCTTTGCGTGGCAGATCGGCACGGGCGGCTCGACGGAGCAGCGGCGCGCCCAGGGTGATTTCGCAAACGACGGCGATGTGATTCCGCGCATCGAGGAGTTCATCACCGTCGCCCGCGGCGTACTGACATCCGGTTCCTACAGCTTCAAAGGGAAGTATTTTGAAGTGCTGAACGGCGGCTTCAAGGGGCCGTTGAGCAACAGTCCGGTGCCGCGGATCTATCTGTCAGGCAACACACCGGAGGCCTACCAGCTGTCCTCGAGAGTCGCCGATGTCCACGTCTTCGACGCCGTGTCACGGGACCAACTCGAGGCTGAGATCCGCAAGCTGGAGGACCTCGGGACGCGCCGTCCTCATCTTGGGCTACGACTGAGTCTGGTAGCGCGCGAAACCGAAACGGAAGCACGCGCGGATGCCGCCCATTATCCGGGAAGGCCGGGGCTCGTCGGCAGTTACGCGCAGCTCGCCACCCAACTCGCGGACTACGTGAAGATGGGGATCGGCAGTTTCATCGTGACCGCCGCGCCGCACCTCGAGGAAGCCTATCGCATCGGTGAGCACATTCTGCCGGCCGTGCGCAGACTCCTGAGCCCATCGGGTCGCGACGCGGCCTGATCAACAGCCGCAAAGGGCAACTATGAGCATCGATATTTTCTGGCGCATTCCCACCCATGGCGAGCCGAGCTCGCACCGCAGCCGCAGACCCTTCCGGGGCGATTGGTTTCCCGGCGATGACGGTCAGCGTCAGCTCGGGCTGGCAGGAGGCGGTGACGACGGCTTCACCTACATCGATTACCTCGCCGAGATTGCGCGCGCCGCTGAGATTTCCGGCTTTCAGGGCGGTCTGTTGCCATCCTTTCCAATGACGGATGAGCCGTGGGCCATCTCGTCCTTCCTGGCCAGAGAAACCCGCACATTTCGCTTCATGATTGCATTTCAGCCGGGCTTCCTGAATCCGGTCACGGCCGCACGGATGACAGCCAGCCTGCAACGCGCAACCGGCGGCCGCACGCTCTACAACATCGTCACCGGTGGAGGCGGCCCAGCCCAGTTGTGGTGGGGCGACTCGGTTGGTCATGATGACCGTTACGCGCGCACGGCGGAATTCCTCGATGTGCTGCGTGGTGTCTGGAATGGTCGCGGGTCGTTCAGTCACCGCGGGAAGTTCTTCTCGGTTGAGAATGCCGGTTTGCCGGAAACACTGGCCAACGAGTCGTTTCCGGAGATCTATTTTTCCGGCTCCTCGGATGCCGCATTGATCTGCGCAGCCAAACACGCGGACTACTACTTGTCGTGGCTCGAGCCGTCAGCCCAACTGGCCGACAAGTTTGCCCGGGTAAAGGAACGAACTGCGCAGCTCGGTCGCAGGATCAAGTGTGCCGTCCGGGTCGATGTCGTGGCCCGCGCGACGGAAGAGGAGGCCTGGCGCGAGGTCAGTCGTGGCTTTGAGAATGCAGATCCTGCCCTGGTCGCTGATTTCAAGGGTGGCCCGGGATCCACCGGCGACTCGGTGGGCGTGGCGCGCCAGGGCGGTTTGCGTCCGCGGACACTCAACAGCTATCGGGACCTGATTATCGAGCCGAATGTCTGGTCGGGATTCACGCTGCTGCGCGGCGGCCAGACCAACGGCATTGTCGGAAGTTATGAGCAGGTTGCCGAGAAGCTCGATCAACTCGTGCAGCTCGGTGCAGACGCCTTCATCCTCGCCAGCACTCCACATCTCGAAGAAGCCTATCGCGTCGGCGAGGAAGTGTTGCCGCTGTTGCGAGGCCGATCGGGCGCTGCACCGCTGCGCGCCGTGGGCTGAGCTTTCACATGCCCGTCGTGTGCATGGACCAACGACGGTTCCCGCCGTCTGCCATTCGGAATGGTGGCTCCTGCAACAGGCCGTGGCGTTTCAGGAGCGTCCGGATCACATTCCGGGTTACTCCCAACAATTGGGCGGACTGGACCTGGTTCCCACCGCAGCGCTGATAGGCCTCGGTGACGATCAGCCGCTCCAGGTCTTCCAACAAGGATCCGCCGGGTGTGTCGAATGAACGGCGCAGGTGCCCGGCAATCGCCTCCAGTGGTGGCTGAGAGTCATCTGCAATTTGCACATGCTGAGCCAGTGGGGTGGTGTCTTCCTGTGGCGTCACGGCTGCACCCCAACCGCCGTTGACCTTGAGATGCTCGGGTTGAATCGCCCGGCCGCTCGCAATCAACAGTGCGAAGTGCATAACGTTACGCAGCTCGCGAATGTTGCCCGGCCAGGCATGGCGCAGCAGGGCCTCGGCGGCCGCTGGTGTCACATCGGGAGCGGTTGTGCCGGCGCGCTGACTGTGTTTCGCCAGGAAATGGCGTGCGAGCGGCAGAATGTCACCCGGTCGCTCGCGCAGCGACGGCACGCGCGCCTGCGCAATGTTGAGACGGTAGAGAAGATCGCTGCGAAAGCGGCCGACCGCGGCCGCCTGATCGAGATCGGCGTTGGTGGCGGCGATGAGCCGCACATTGACCGGGATAGGCTTGCGGGAGCCGATCCGCACGACTTCGTGCTCTTCCAACACGCGCAGCAGCTTGACCTGCAAGGCTAACGGCAGATCGCCAATCTCATCGAGGAACAGCGTGCCGCCGTGCGCGGCCTCGAACCAACCTTCCCGTTTTCCGGCGGCCCCGGTGAACGATCCGGCCTCGTGACCGAACAGCTCGCTTTCGGCCAGGTGGTCGCTGATGGCGCCGCAGTTGACGGCCAGAAACGGTCCCGCGCGACCGCTCAGCTGATGCAGCTGCTGCGCGACCAACTCCTTGCCGGTTCCGGTTTCGCCCGTGATCAGTACGGGGACCTCACTGGGCGCCAGCTTCTCGATGTACTCGAAGAGCTGCCGCGAAGCCGGGTCCGCAAAAACCAGGTCGCGAGTGCCGGATGGCCTGTACGAGTTTGTGCTCACAATGGTCCTTCGACGTCGGCCGTTCAATAGCCAATCTACCCAGGGGCCGCAGTCTAGGGTGTCGCGCGCCTGAGCAGAAATCACTTGAGCGCAAACCCACATGCCACTTTGAACTATGCACGGCCGGCGCCTGCTGAAAAAGCAACAGCCGCAGCACCGCTCCGCAGGTTTTGCCGGCGCGCGGATCAGCTCTAAACCCCTGATTTTCAACTGCGGCCGGGACCCAAAGCGGCGCTGGCACGGAACGTGCCTTCTTCAGGTGACATGGTGGTTACACAGCACAGGCGAGGGTAGTTGAAATGGGCGCACCACTCCGAGAGATATGGCACGCGCGTTGTCCGGTTCCCACACCATTGAGTGTGGCGGTCCAGCTCGGATGGGTAGAGCGGGCCCTGGGCGATGCAGGCATCGAGCTCAAATCCTGTCCGGAAAGCGGTGATCCGACCCGGCCCCAGCACTATCATGAAACCTGGATGCCCAACTCATTCCGTCACGGCGGCAGCGTTCCGGCCATCCACGCCCGCGCCGCGGGCCTCGACACGCGCGTCATCGGGCTGTCGTGGACCGATGAATATCAGGCCATCATTGCCTTGCCGCAGAGCGGCCTGGCCAATATTCAACATCTGCGCGGCCGACGGATAGGTATCCCCCTGCATGATACTTCGATAGATCATAGTCGCGCGGCTGCTTTGCGTGCATTCAGCGCAATGTTGGCCACCGAGGGCCTCACCCTGCGCGATGTGGAATGCATCGACCTGCCTGATGATCACGTACCCGCTGTCACACGTGACGGAACTGTTGTTGCGACTGGCAATGGACGCCGCGGGCGCAGTCAGTACACGAGCGAGGTGCGCGCGCTGGCGCGGGGCGAAGTAGACGCCGTGTATGTTAAGGACGCGAACGGAGCGCAGGTCACGCATCTCCTGGGGGCGATTATCGTCGCCAACATCGGCTCGCATCCCGATCCATGGGTTCGGGTCAACAATTGTACGCCCCGACCTCTGACGGTCAGCAAATTCCTCCTCGACAACCATCCCGAGGTCGTCCGCAGCCTGCTTGCAGAGGTGGTGGCGGCGGGCGAGTGGGCTCGAAACAATCAGGCGCAGACTCTCGCGATGGTGGCTCGCGAGACGGGCTGGGCCGAAAGTTGGGTCAGGTACGCCTATGGAGATCAGGTGCACCGGCATCTGCAGGTGGCACTGCAGCCCGGTTGGATCGAGGGCTTGAGCAGGTTCAAGGATTTCATGGTCCAACATGGCCTGCTGCCCGCGGGATTCGCCATTGGGGACTGGATTGATCCCGTCCCGCTACACGATGTGCGCGTGGACCAGCAGCGGCGACGAGCTCTTCCCGTGCTTCTCGGGGCACGTACGCCGTCGTCGCTGCAAAGACTCCATTGAGCGCGTCAGCTCCGGGCGTGTTGTCGCGAACCGCGGCATACAGCCATCTGCCGGATCCTCTGATGTTTCGCAAGAGTCAGCCTCTGTTGCGCTGTCTTGCGCTTTACCGGTTCATGCCATGGCGGTTCTCACTGACGGCGTTGCTCTTCATCGTTGTCAATGCCAGCCTTGCCTGGCAGCAATTTCTGATAGGGCGTGCGGTTCACGACGTTGAGCGTGGAGCTGCCGTAGTGCGGCTACCTACCGGGTCACTGGACTACAGCGTCGCGCTTCACTGGCTCGTCGTACTGGCTGCCGTGGCGGCCGTGCGCGGCATACTTCAATACGCAGCGGGCATGTTGGCACTGATTGTGGGTCAGGATCTGCTGTTCGTATTACGTGAACGGATCCTGGTCCAGGTCCAGCGGCTCGACCTCATCTATCACTGGCGACACGGCATCGGCGAGCTCGTCACGCGCACGACGCGCGATGCGGACAAGGTCCGTGATGCTCTCATCAACTTGTGGCGGCAGGTGTTTGAGACGGGGCTGGTGGCGTTGGCCGCCGTCGGCATGCTGGTCTGGTACAACCCCTGGCTGGGACTCGTCCCGCTGTTGTTGACCTTCGCCGGCCTTTCGATCTTCGTATCGCAGACGTCCCGGCTGGTGATACTCGATCGTGCGGTCGGGGCGGCTTACGACACGGTCAGCCAGGACCTGAGCGAAGGTGTCAACGGCGTACGAGTGATCAAGGCATTCGCCCTCGAGCCACACCGGATCGCCGGGTTCAACCGGCAGATATTGGAATTCACGATACATGCGCGTGCGGCCCTGGCGTTTGCTGCATCGCGCATACCGCTGCCGCAGATTGTCGTTGCATTGAGCCAGGTATGGGTGTTGGTATTCGGCATATACCTCGTGAGCATCGGGGCGTTGAATGTCGGAGAGCTGGTTGCCGCGCTCCTGATGGCAAACACGCTGGTATTCCGGGTTGAGGGCGTGGGGCGAGTCATGCAGGTGTTTGCCGATGCGCGCTCCTCTGCCGCGCGAATCTGGGAGTTCCTGGATGCGGAAGCGCAGATTGTCGGCGGCAGGGCACGGATGCCGGACGGTTCGCTCGGAGTCAGGTTCAGCAACGTACGCATCGCCTCCCCGGGTGGCCATGCGATTCTCAATGGCTGCTCGTTCCAGGCGCGACCCGGTGAGATCGTTGCGGTTGTGGGTACCACGGGTTGTGGCAAGAGTACGGTTACTGCACTGTTGCCCCGGCTGCTGGAGGTCGATGCGGGCGAGGTTGCGGTCGGATCCGATGAACAGGGTTGGACCGATGTGCGCGAGTTGGATCTCGAGGAGTTACGTCGTCACGTCCATGTAGTGACACAGGATAGTTTCCTGTTTTCCGACACGCTCGCGGCCAACCTGAGAGTGGCGGATCCGTCGGCAAGCGATTCGGACCTGCTTCACGCCCTGGATCTCGCAGCCGCCGGAGATGTTGTAGAACGACTGCCGCAAGGGCTCGACACGGCGTTGGGCGATCGTGGGGTGACGCTCTCTGGAGGCCAACGCCAGCGTTTGTGCCTGGCGCGCGCGCTGCTGGCCAAAGCGACGATCCTGGGCTTCGACGATGCGACGAGCGCACTGGATGCGGCAACCGAGCGGACAGTGCTCCACAACATCCGGCAATTCAGGGACCGGGCTACCGTGATTGTCGTGTCGAGCAAGCTGTCGACCATCCTCATGGCCGACCGCGTGCTGCTGCTGGCAGATGGCCACATTGCCGCCCAGGGAACCCATCGGGACCTGTCCCGCACCTGTGCGGCCTACCGGGAATTGCTGGGGATAGACAGTCATGAGTGATCTGGTCAAGGGGCAGTCCGCGCTGTCGGACATCGAGCTGGAGGAGGCGCTGGCGCAGCAGAGCTTGAATCGCTCGATGTTCAGCCGTCTGTTGCCGTTGGTCCGGCCCGTGCGACACTGGGTTTTGGCCGCGGTTGCGATCGAGATCCTGTTGGTGGGGGCCGTATTCACCCGCCCGTGGCTGATCAGGCAGGCGATCGACAGGGGACTCGTTCACCGCGGTGGGTCATTGGGCGTCGACACCCACGTAGTCGCGCTGGTGGCCGGGGGCATGGTCCTGGCATGGGTCGCACGCTTTTCGCTGGCCGGTGTTTCGCAGTACCTGGCGGGATCTGCCGCGATCCGTGTGTTGGCTGACTTGCGCGCCAGGGTCTTTGCCCACGTGCAGACACTCAGTGTCGGCTACTTCGACCGCACCAAGGCCGGCCGCATCATCTCCCGCGCAGATCGCGACGTGGACACCCTGGAACCTCTGTTGATCCAGGGGCCGCCGGAGTTGATTTCCGCCGCCTTGCGCTGCCTGGTTGCGGGGATTCTACTGTGGAGCATCGCACCGGTCCTGTTGCTGAGCGTCGCGGGTGTGGTGCCGATCCTGGTGCTTGCGACGATGCTCTTCAAGCGCATCTCCCAACGCAACTGGGCGAAGGTCGCTGAAAATCGAAGTCGTTTTACTGCGCATATCGTCGAGACGGTCGCGGGGGTACGTGTGATCAAGCAGAACGGCACCGGGGAGGCCAATCGCGAGCGCTATCGCCGCCTGCTATATGACTTTAATCATGCGCTGATCAGCGGCAGTTTCCGCTCCAGCTGGTTTGCCCCATCCACGGCCGTGCTCTCCACGGTCGCCATGGGGGTGTTGCTGTTGGCCGGAGCCCGGGGTGTGGCGTTACAGACGATGACTTTGGGGCAGGTCGCGCAGAGCCTGTTCTATGTGTTTCTGTTCCTGGCCCCGCTGCAGGAGCTCAGCGATCTGTTTGAGCGCTATGCCAACGGAATGGCCTGTGCACAGCGCATTTTTCTCATGCTCGATACGCAGCCTGAGGTTCGGGACGTAGACGTCCCAGCCTCTCTCGAGCGGGTCCGGGGCGATGTTGCTTTTCACGATGTGGTGTTTGCCTACAGCACGCGCAAGGCGACCCCGGTCATCGACCATCTCAATCTCAGCATTCCGGCCGGTGAGGTTCTCGCCATTGTCGGAGCCACCGGGCACGGAAAAAGCACGCTGGTGCAACTGTTGACCCGCTTCTACGATGTCTCGGCAGGATCGGTGACTCTGGATGGTCACGACGTTCGGCAGTTGGCGCAGAGCAGTCTACGCCGGCACGTCGGAGTCGTTCTGCAGGACAATGTATTGTTCAGCGGCAGTATTCTCGACAACCTGCGCCTCGCATCGCCCGAAGCCACGGACGAGCACCTGATGGCCGCCGCTCGCGATCTGGGTGCGGACGAGGTGCTCGAGAATCTGCCTAATGGATATCACACTGATGCAGGTCCGCTCGGAACGCATCTGAGCCACGGGCAGCGCCAACTCGTCTGCCTCGTGCGTGCCTACGTGGCCAATCCGGCGGTGTTGGTTCTGGATGAGGCCACTTCAGCAGTCGATGTCCAGACGGAGCGGCGCATCCAACGCGCATTGCGGCGCTTATGCGAGGGGCGTACCGCTATCATCATAGCGCACCGGCTCACGACCATTCGTGATGCCGACCGGATTGCGGTGATTCGCCACGGGCGGCTGGCGGAGATCGGCGATCACACCACGCTCATTGGGCAGGGTGGCGTGTACGCATCGCTGTACAGGGCCTACGAGGAGAACGCGGTTGGAGTCGCGATCTCCTCGCGGCCATCGCCTCAGGCGGCTTCGGATGCGGCGGCCTGACCGCGGTTCACGTGGCCCATGCTCCACTGCTGCTCCAGGACTCCGGGTCCGAAATCCTTGCTGCCGCCGAGAATCTCGGCAAGGCCCTGGAAGTAGGCCGCCTCTTCCAGAATCAGGATGTACTTGGAGACATCGATGATGTTCTTGCCCCAGAAGGTGGAGCCGCCGTTGGCCTCGAGAATCGCGGGCGTGTTGGCATCACGACGGATGGTCTCATTGATGAAGTTGGCTTCGCCGCCACGCCGGTCGATGTAGACGGGGATCTCACGTGCCAGGGTATGGCGCTGTGCCGGCGCATAGAGCAGCGGCAGCACGCGATGGGCTCCAGCCCAGGCGCCGAGATAGGGCCCGTGGACGTGGATGACGACATCGACGCCTGCGTTGGCTTCGAACACCTTGCCGTAGCGAGTGCCGCCCGCACCCGACTTGGGGCCGCCGCTGTACACGGTGCCGTCAAATCCGGCGACCGTGGCCCGGATCTCCTGATCGTCGGACCAGGCGTCCGGGGCGTGTATGGCGATTACTTTCTGCTCGCCAGGAACGCGGACGTAGGCTTGGAAGGTATGGGTGGCCGACAGCGTGCGAGTTTCCTTGAGCACGCGGAAGGCTTTGGCGAAGTCACGCTCTGCCCGTGCGACGACGGACACGAGATCGGTATTCTGCGCAATGGTCATGAGTTCATCCTCGGAGGTTTCGGGAAGGGTGCGAGACTCTTGTCTAGCAGGACGCATGCCAGCGGCTCCGCCCGGCAAATTCGCAGCCCGGCGGCGCCGGATGTTGAATTCACAGCCCCGTGCTGTTGAAAACGCAACACTTTGGCAGTATCCGCGGACAGCCGCTAACATCAGCCCATGCCTGTCTCACTGCAACTGCGCAAAGTCAGCAAGACTTTCGACCTGCCGCGCGAGCGACTGCCGGTCCTGGATGACATCTCGCTCGATGTCGCTCCGGGCGAATTTGTCTGCATTGTCGGGGCGAGCGGCTGCGGCAAGTCGACACTGCTGCGTCTGATTGCTGGCCTCGATACGCAGTACAGCGGCAGTGTCGTGTACGAGGGTCAGCCGGTCACGGGACCGGATCTCTCGCGCGGCATCATCTTCCAGGAACACAGGCTCTTTCCCTGGCTGACGGTGGAACAGAACGTCCAACTCGCGTTCGGCGCAACCCCGGTCCCTCGAGCCGAGCAGAAGGAGCGGGTACAGGAACAAATTCAGAGGGTTGGCCTCGCCGGCTTCGAGAAGGCATGGCCGCATCAGATATCAGGCGGCATGGCGCAGCGCGCCGCCATCGCGCGGGCACTGATCAATCGCCCCAAATTGCTGTTGCTCGATGAGCCGCTGGGAGCGTTGGATGCGCTGACGCGGCTCAAGCTGCAACAGGAGTTGCAGCGACTCTGGCTGGATGTGGGTATCACGATGATCATGGTCACACATGACATCGAGGAGGCGGTGTTTCTTGCCGATCGCATCGTCGCCATGTCGGTGCGCCCCGGAAGAATCAAGCGCATCGTGCCGGTGCCGTTGCCGCATCCTCGTGAACGCACGGAGGCGCGGTTCAACGAGATCAAGCACGATGTGCTGGAGGATTTCGTCGCGTCGCCCGCGTGATGGCATATTTCGTGCTTGAAACAGCACGCTATGATCAAAACTCAGCGCTGGATTCTGTGCCTGCTGGTTTTCCTGGCTCACTACGCGAGTGCGCAGGGGGTCAAAACCGTCACGATTGCGACGACCGCCACGGTTGTTAGCGGACAGCCCCACTTTACCGGAGCTCATCAGCGCGTCATCGACGAAGGCTGGCTGGCCGCACGACTGCGGGAGCGCGGCATCAACCTGGTGTGGATACCGGTTCAGGGGGATACCGGCGCGACCATCAACGAAGCTTTCGCCGCACAGCGCATCGACTTCGGCGGTTACGGTGATCTGCCGTCGGTGATCCTGAATTCGAGCGGCACACGCACGCAGATGATCGTGCCCATCGGACGGGGTACCAATACGTTTCTACTGGTTCCTCCCAACTCCACCGCGACCTCCTTGAAAGATCTGAAGGGCAAGCGGATCGCCGTGCATCGCGGGCGGCCGTGGTACCTGGCTTTTCTGCGGCTGGTTGAGCAGAGCGGATTCAAACCGACCGATTTCACGCTCGTGAACATGGACCTGCAGCCGAGCTCCGCAGCGCTCGCCAGTGGCAATATTGATGCACTGTTTGCGATCAACACCTACACGCTGGCCGATAAGGGCCTCGGCAAGGTCATCTGGGACAGCAAGGGCAAGGACGACAAGAAGATCCGTGCGGAGCTCTGGGCTGCCAAAACCTTTATCGACGCGCATCCCGACCTGACTCAACTCGTTGCCACGGCCTATGTTCGCGCACAGTACTGGGAGTCACAGGAGCAGAATCGCTCGGCGGTTATCGCGACCACGACGCTCACGGGCCGGTCCCGGCACGCCGTCGAGCAGGAATTCGATGACAATGGGCTTGCGTGGAAGGATTTCTTCACACCGGTTCCAGACGCCGCGGTGTATGAACACTACCGTAGAACAGTGTCCTACGCTGTCGACAGACACGTTGTTCGTGCACCAGTGCGGGCCGAGGATCTGATACAAACGCGCTTCGTATTGACGGCGCTGCGGGATCTGCAGTTGGAGCATTACTGGGCGCAGGTTCCGGTGGCTGCACAGACCGTGGCGCTCGCATCGGACGGCCATCACTGATGAGCAGCGTCATTCGCTCGCATGAGGGGTCCGCAGGCTCTGCCGTGCCACGAAGAGCGCTGCCAGGGTTCGGGCATCCGAAATCCCATCCCGGGTCACCAACTCATCGATCCGGTCCAGCGGCCAGCCGATGACTTCCAGGGGTTCCGGTTCGTCACCGGTGCTGGTCGAGGGAAACAGGCCGCTCGCGAGAACGACCTCCATCCGGTAACCCAATATGCCCGGCGCCAGCGCGAGCGTGTGCAGTGATTTCAAGTTACTGGCGGCGTACCCGGTCTCTTCGCGCAACTCGCGATTGGCCGCTTCCAGCGGAGTCTCGCCGGTCTGAATGCGGCCCATCGGCAGGTTGAGCTCGTAGCGCTCGAGGCCGACGGCATACTCGCGGACCAATAGCAGGTTGTGCTCATCCAACAGCGGTATGATGATCACTGCGCCAGGGTGCACACTGCCTGCGACTCGTTCGAATTCCCGTACGCTGCCATTCGCAAAGCGCAACTCGACGGCCTCGATGTGAAACAGCCGCGACCGTGCGGCTGTGCGCACACTGAGAATTTCAGGCTCGCTGCCGTTGGACCGGTGAGTCATCGCTGCCTCAGCCGGTCAGCCGGGAGGTCAGATCTTCGCTCCCCATGAGAGTCGCCAATCCATGATGATCGCCTTGATGGTAGACCAACGGGCGCTGACGCTTGTCCGTCTGGGTCCAGAGCACCTTCCCGATGAAAATCGTGTGATCGCCGCCGGCGCTGGCTGAGACGGTATCGACCTCGATGTGAGCCACGCTTCCTTTGAAGAATACACTGCCGCCCGGCCCCGAAACCCGCGGCACATCATCGAACCGATAGCGCTCGGGTGTTTTCGAGGCAAAGCGCCGCGACAGGGCCGCTTGCGATTGCGAGAGCACATTCACACCGAATCGCGGAGTCTGCGATAGCGCTTTATGGGTGTCGCTGTCCTGGTGAATGCACAGAAGCACGAGGGGAGGCTCGGCGGATAACGGCAGAAACGCGGTTGCCGTGGTAGCGTGCAGCCGCTCGTTCAGGCGGGTCGTGACTACGAACACGCCGGACGCAAGCTGGCGCATCGTTTTACGAAATGTATCAGCCTCAACCATTCGTACTAGCGTAATGCAATAGCGGTAACAGCGCAGTTACAACACCATAACCGGGTGGAATGATCCCATGCCTGCCGCTGGTATTCACGGTGCCGGCTGCTTTGTCATACGATCGCGCGCGTTTCCTCATCGCAAGGGTTTCCTGTGCCGCATCCGTTCATCGAATCTATCCTCAAACGCCGCACCCAGTACACGCTAGGCAGGAATCTGCCGTTACCGCGGGCCGAAGTGGTGCAACTCATTGAGGATGCCATCCGTCACTCGCCATCCTCTTACAACTCCCAGAGCTCCCGTGCGGTGATCCTCTTTGGCGAACACAGCGAAAAGCTCTGGGAATTCGTGCGCGAAGTCCTGAGTGCCAGGACGGCACCGGATGCCTTCACACGAACTGAAGCCAGATTACGTTCGTTTCAGGAGGGGGCAGGCACGGTCCTGTTTTTCGAGGACCAGGACACCGTCCGCGGGCTGCAGGCGAAGTTCCCTGCGATCGCCGACAAGTTTCCGACGTTCTCGGAGCACTCCAGCGGCATGGCGCAGTTTGCCGTGTGGAGCGCGCTCGCCGCCGCCGGGATCGGCGCGAGCCTCCAACACTACTACGAGCCGCTGGTCGACGAGCGGATTGCGGCGACGTGGGAGGTGCCCGCCACCTGGAAGATCCGGGCACAGATGCCCTTCGGGTCCAACGAATCACCACCGAATGTCAAAACATTTATCGACGATGTGGCGCGCTTCAAGGTGTTTGGCGAGTAACCGCGGGGGTTAGGCGGCCAACTTCAGTGTTGGCCGGAGCCCGAGTCGTGTCGCCAACACGAGCAGCATATCCGCGCTGAAGTCTCGCCAGGCGCCTTTCATGAGCGCGGAGATTCTCGGTTGAGTGGTCCCTAGCTTCTTGGCCGCCTCGCTCTGCGTCCAGCCTCTCTTCTCAATGTGCTCGCGGAGTGCCGCCATCAAATCCGCCCGCATCTCGAGCACACGCGCCTCGGCTTCATCAAATCCGAGATCGTAGAACACACTACGTGCCGCCGGAGTGACGTGGCGCGGTCCGTGTTCATTGTGAGTGCGGGTCCGCTATGGGCGGAGCGCGTGTATGCGTCGGCCCCTGCAACCTTGGCAGGAAGAGATCGGCCGGTTGTTACCCAGCACATTTTTACGAGAAGCGGTGTTGGAACTGCTGCGGTTCTGCGGCCGGCGCGGATGTTGATGCAGGGAAGCGTGAGCGCAGCGCGTTACGCGATAAGCAGATCCTAACTTCAAACATCAGATTGTGTCTCCCATGAGCGACAGACTGGTTGTTTGTTTCACTAAAGGGATCACAACTGCCTGAACACTTGTTACAGTGCCCGCCCTCGAGACAACCACACAGATTCAGGACGGACTCAGACACGATGAAGATCAACGCAACGAACGGCCTGCTCAAAGGTGCTCTGCTCAGCTACTTGTTGTATGGGGCGAGTGCGCTTGCGGCCACGCCCCCGTATCCGCAAAGCCAGGTCATAGCAGGTGTGAGTTGGGATCTTTCCACAGTGACGAGTCTCAGAAAAGCCGCGGGCAGTGACATCTGGCCGACCGCATGGGCAGCAGATGGCAATCTTTACGGCGCCTGGGGCGACGGCGGCGGCTTCAACGGCTCACAAAGCAGCGCGGCAGCCGGCAGAACGAGCCTGGGGTTCGCGCAGATTACCGGCACGCCGGTGGCTGGCAGTAACGCAAGCTTCGCGGGAACCAACATCTGGGGCCGGGCTCCCGCGCATGCGAAATATCCGGCCACCTTCGGCGGCAAGGTGAGTGAGATGTTTTCGGTTGACGGCGTGCTGTACGGCGAAGGGGCTCTGTGGACGGCCGCCAACTGCGGCTGCAGCGACCCCACCGACAAGTCCGGCAGCAACCAGAATGATCACACGCTCGTCTGGTCGTCGGATCTCGGCAAGACCTGGAAGATTGCGCCGTGGAAAACCGCGACCTCATTCGGCAGCTTTCTGCAATTCGGCAAGGACTACCAGGGCGCGGCCGATCCCGATCATCTTTACTTCTACTATTCGGGAGACGCCAACAGCGACCCGTCACACGTCTACCTGCGCAGAATGGCTAAAAACGTAGTGACGGCCGATCCGGCGACGCCGGGTCATTTCGAGTATTTCACCGGTGTTGATTCGAGCGGCTCGCCGTATTGGAGCACAGTGGCGGCCAACGCTCAGCCAGTCTTCACCGACTCGAACAGTCCCGCGGGGGAAGGCACAGGTCTGGGTGTGGTATTCGATGCACCGCTGGGCCGATATGTGGCCATCGAGGGCCACGGCGAGCAGACTGGCCAGATCGGTATATTTGAATCGACCACGCCATGGGGACCCTGGGCGACCGTCGCCTACTATGACGATTGGGGCGGCTTCAACGAGTCGGCCGGGGCGGGCAATGGAATGTATTTTCCGTCCAAATGGATCAGCTCCGATGGGCAGAGCCTGTGGGCCGTGTTCTCCGGACTCGGCGCGTTTGATTCCTTCAATGTGGCGAAAGCGGTTCTGCGGGTCAACAATACCCAGCCGCAGATCTCCACACCCGTCGCAGGCACGGTGTTGTCGCCCGGCCAATCGATCACGGCTGGAGGGACCGGCTCGAATCTAGCCTGGTCAGTCAGTACATCGTCGGGCGAAGTGTTATCAACAGGTAAGGGTGCAACAACCACCTTCACAGTTCCGCAAAACGTCGCGGCGAATGAAACCGTACGCGTCGTACTCACAGGCGCGGGCGGCAGCTCGTCGCAAACCTATCCGGTGCAGGCCTCGCAGGTCTCGCAGGCTGCGCCGTCCGCCGTGGGTCATTGGACATTCGACGCAGGATCCGGGACGAGCGCAGCGGACTCTTCCGGCGGCGGCGATGATGGAGCGCTGATTAACAATCCGCAATGGACGGCGGGCGTTGCCGGCGACGCTCTGCAGTTTGACGGAAATCGCGCTGCCGTGCGCATGTCAGGTTCGGGGAGCCTGGCGAATCTCTACAAGGGCGGCCTGACAGTCAGCGCCTGGATTCGCCCCACGACATCGGGGGGTGGTGGCCGAGGCAGAATTGTTGACAAGGACAACAATGATGCGGGTTGGTTCCTGTCCATGTATTCGGCGGGCAATATCCAATTTGCAGTGGACCAGTTCGGCGGCACCAGTCCGAGTCGTATTTCCACCGCGGGAGTCGATTTGAACCGCTGGCAGCACGTCGCCGCGACGTGGGATGGGTCTACACTCGGCTCAAACATTCATCTTTATATCGACGGAGTGCCTGCGGACGGTGCGGCGGTCAACGGTTCAGGAGCGGCAATTGATGACTCGGGCTCGCCGCTGACGGTCGGCAACCGGGTTGGCGACCTGGCTCGGGGATTCGCCGGCGACATGGACGAAGTGCAGGTTTACAACCGGGTACTGACCGCAGCGGAAATCCACACTCTCGCATCGGGCGTGGCTGCGGCAAATTGATCCACGCATAATGCAGGTGAAGCGTCGCCCAAACGGGCGACGCTTCGACGTTTATGAGCTCCGCTCAACTCGCGCCTGCACCTGGCTTAGTCGTCTTGGGGGCCTTGCCATCCTCGACCCGGCCTTCGTTTCGGAGGTCGCGTCCCTCTTGCGCCTTGCGCTGACTTTCAGGTGACTTGCCGTGCTCGTTGGCTTCTTCCTTCACATAGCCAGCAGCTTCTTTCACTTTACCTGTAACACTCATGGCAAACTCCGTGGTCTGTTGGGACACAAATGTCCTGTCATAACAACGCTAACCGGGTCGGGTCGTTCCGGCGCTATCGTCCTCTCGCTCGTCCAGCCGAAACTCGTTGCGAGTGTCGGTCGTGTCGCTGACTGCGCGGACGGGAGCTTCGTTCTCATCCTCGCGTTCGTCGTCGACGTCATCGGCGTCATCCACAGTCCCGCTTAGCGGAGGCTGCATTGGAGTTTCTTCCGGATCCAACGGAATCTCCACGGGGTCTATTTCTTGCCTGGCGTTCATAGCTGAAATCCTACGCGCCAGAGTGCGGCGCTTGGGGTGATCGGGGGGGCGGTCACGCAATCGCGGGCCAATCGTTCCGTACGGCGGGCCACGCTAGTTCCATCTGCCGGCGGGCCATTGCAAGTGCGATCGCGTGCAACGCCTCATCGACTCGAGATCGGGTGGCTGGACGGGGCTGTTGGCTGCGTGGTTTCTTTGTCATGGCGTTTCACCTCTGCTGTAGCCGCAGAATGCGTGCTTGCAGTCCTGCCCGCCATGCCGAAGGTCTGACAGTTCGTGTAGGAGATTGCCGATTTCCCGCAGATCCCGCGTATACCGTACGGTCTCTACCTGGGCAAAGCGCTTTGTGGAACTTGCGCCTGTGCGGTCGGAGTGAGCGCGCGCTGAGCGAGCGCGTGGGCCCTGGCATTGCGGATGAGGGTACGGGCTAGTAGCGGGGCAAACTCACACCACTCAACCGCAAATCCATTCGCCTCCAGGCGTACTACCTGGGCTTCGGCCAGCCATTTGCCTTTTCCGGGGCCGCCTGGGGGCGCCACGCGAAACCGTATACGTCCGAACAGTGCGACAGGAAGCGACGACTGTACGAGGGCACCACTGATACTGACGTTGCGTAGCCGGCCGGAGGCTGCGACACCACCGGGTGCCCACAGGTGCACGGCCTGCTCTACCTCTCTGCGTAATCCCCATCTGTGTTCCATTGAGTGCCCCGCAGCCTGACCTCAACAAACCGGCGGGTTATTTAGCTCCATGTTGGTTCAAAGGCAAGCTCAGACGCAGCCCTTGCGCTTTGAGCAATACCGTGCATTAACTTATGTTGGTGTTGGGTCAGCGCAGAAGGAACTGAACAGTTGGCACAACGTTGATGTCTGCACATCAATTGTGCCGAGTTCACACCGAAGGAGCTTTCATGGCCAAGTCGAAAAAGAAATCCGCACAACGGGCCGCCCCACGCAGGAAGGCCGCCGCGGCGCGCGATGCCATCGGGTTGCTCAAAGCTGATCATCGCCAGGTGGAGACCTGGTTCGAACAATTCGAATCCAGCCGCTCCGCGGACAAAAAGAAAACGCTGGCACAACGGGTGTGCCAGGCCCTGACCGTCCACACGAAAATTGAAGAAGAGATCTTCTATCCGGCCTTTCTGGAAGCCACCGAAGACAAAGACACGCATCATGAGGCGGAGGTGGAACATCAGGGGGCCAAGCGCCTGATCGCCGAAATCGAGTCATCCGGCCCGGACGATGACTACTACGATGCGAAGATGAAAGTGCTCTCGGAAATGATCAAGCATCACGTCAAGGAGGAGGAGCAGCGCGACGGCATGTTCGCTGAGGCGCGAAAGTCGGATCTGGATCTGAAAGCACTCGGCGAGCAGTTGGCGGCCCGGAAGCGTGAGCTCATGCAGGCAGGTTGATGGCAGCGCTGTCACATCACAATTCATCCTGGTTTGGAGTTGGATATGAGAAAACTACTCGCTCTGGTAATCGTCGGGTTACCCATCGTTGCGTTTGCGGCGTCCAATCCGGACGAATCCTTTTTTAAGGATGCGGCGCAGGCCGGCATGGCGGAAGTGGCGGCGGGTCGGACCGCACAGCAGAAAGGTTCGAGTGAAGCTGTCAAGGATTTCGGCGCCATGATGGTCAAGGACCATAGTGCTGCCAACGCGAAATTGAAGAAAATCGCGGTGGCCAAAGGCGTCGAGCTACCCGACGCGCCCAGCATGATGCAGAAGGCGATGAATAAGAAGACGGATCTTCATTCGGGTGACTCCTTCGACAAGGACTACATTCAAGGCCAGATCAAAGCTCACAAGGACACTATCGAGCTGCTGCAAAAGGAGATCGACGGTGGCAAGGATCCGGATGCCAAGGCGTTCGCGACTGAGACACTGCCGAAAGTAAAAGCGCACCTGGACAAAATCACGAAGATTGCGGCTGACGCCGGCGTCTCGGCGTGACTGCGAAGCGATGGCCGACACGTGACGAGGTGTCGGCCATCGCAGCCCCCGGGCAGGTCGGAGGCCGTAACCGCAGACGCGCAGAAACTCCCGACGCGTTGAGGCTTCGTGACTACTTTTCGTTGCGCACGTGATGATCGTTGCGCGGCTGGTGGCCGTCCTTCGAGTCGATTTTCGAGTTGCCCGTCTGCGCGCCTTGATCGGGCTGAGTCTGCTGTCGGCTCGCGCCGGATTTCGGTCGGCCGGGCGTATCCTGTTGGCGGCCATCGGCCCCGCCTGTCGTATCGCGTTGTGTCATCGAAGTGATCTCCGTGGAGGATAGCGAGTTGGGAGCACATTTCAATCCCGGCTCGCCGGCACGGCCTCCAGAACCTCCCGGGTAAAGTTGACCACATAACCCTGGTGGCTAATAACGGCGTCGCCTACCGGGATCGCGCGTCGAGGGCGGCCACCGGCTCGTCTTTCTGTCGCGCGACGACGAGGACGCGATCGCTCCGGTGGCCTTGGCCAAACAACTCGGGGTCGCACCCTAGCACCGTGGAGGATCAACATGCATCGTGGATGCTGGGAAGTTTGGCGTGAAGGATAGAGTTGGAATTCCTAAAAAGGCTCACGTGGAGTCAGCGCAGCGGTCCCAGCTTGCCTCGCTCATCGTGTTTCACCCGCAGCGGGCACTGGCGCCTGGCTTGCGTTTTATCGCTGCGACAGATTGTTGAGCCCACCGGAACTCGCTCTAATCGCTTAGGCGAAGACCAGGCTTTTGACCTAGCGTCAATCGCAACAACGTACAGCACGTTGCGACGATTGAGGACTATGATAACCGTCGTAGGGCCTCGAAACGATCCTGGGACCGCTGGGTCTCTCGTCAGGGGACGCTGGCGATCAGCTGGTCGCGCAGTTGACCATGCGCAATCCTGGTCTCGACTATTCCCTGTTCCACCCGAGTGTACGATAAATAAGGGCGACATCCGATCGCCCTCGAGGGGCCTGATGACGGAATCCAATCCAGCAGCAGATTTGAACTCCCGGGGTGGTGATGTTGATGTCACCGCGCCGGTCGATTTCACCGACCGATCGACCCTTCCCTTTCCGGTGGTGGGCATCGGCACATCGGCTGGCGGAATCCAAGCCCTGAGTTCGCTACTGCAGGGAATTCCCGCAGTCACGGGCATGGCCTACGTCATCGTTCAGCATCTATCCCCGGACCATGAAAGTATGATGGCCGAAATACTCGCTAACCATACTGACATGCCCGTCCGACAGATCGCCGACGGGATGGTCGTCGAGCCCAATCATGTCTATGTCATCAGACCGGGGCATACGTTGACCCTCTCGGGTGGGATTTTGCACTTGGGTGAGCCCATCGAGAGACGCGGATTCCGACGACCCATCGATGACTTCTTTCGCTCCTTGGCGCGGGAGCAAAAGGAAAAAGCCATTGTTGTGGTCCTGACTGGGATGGGGACCAACGGCACGGCGGGTGCGCAGGCCGTGAAAGCGGTCGGCGGATTGTGCATCGCACAGGATCCAGAAACGGCCGAATTTCCCAGCATGCCGCGAAGTCTGATCCACGCAGGCTACGCCGATCAGGTGCTCAAAGTGGAAGACATTCCACCGGCCTTGATCCGTTTCGCGCAGCACCCGTATCTGGATCCCGATCCCAAGGGGCGTGCCCGTGCGCAGGAAGAGTTGCAGCGTCACCGCCAGCAATTGACTGACATCATCGGGTTGATCCATCAACAGACTGGGCACAGCTTTGCCTCGTACAAGGTGCCCACCGTACTGCGACGAATCCAGCGCCGTATGGGCCTCTACGGCGTCGGTGAACTCGATGCGTACACGAACCTGCTGCGGCAACAGCCCGCCGAAGCCGCCGCTCTCGCCAATGATTTGATGATCAATGTCACCGGCTTCTTTCGCGACCCGCCCGCTTGGGAGGCCATGCGCATCTCGGTCATTCGGCCGTTGATTGAAGGCCATGCGCATGATCAGCCCGTTCGAGTCTGGGTGACTGCGTGTGCCAGTGGCGAGGAGCCGTACTCGATCGCGATGCTCATTGCCGAAGAGCTGGAGTTGGCCGGAAAGCAGCTCGAAGTGAAGATATTTGCCACCGACACGGCCGATAAATCGCTGGCGCTCGCCCGCGCCGGGATGTATCCAGGCGGTATCGAAGGCAACTTGACCCCCGAGCGCCTGCAACGGTTCTTCGATCAGGACCAGCACACGTACCGGATCAAGAAGCACATCCGCGAACAGATCGTATTTGCACCGCAGGATTTGCTTCGCGATCCGCCCTTTTCGCGGCTCGATCTGGTCACGTGCCGCAATTTGCTCATCTACCTGGAGCCCGAGGCGCAACAGCGTGCTCTGCGCTTGATGCACTTCGCGTTGCGCGACGGGGGGTACCTTTTGTTGGGTACCGCCGAAACGCTCGGCGAGGCCGACACGCTATTCGAGGTCGTGAGCAAGCACTGGCGCATTTACCGACGTACAGGGGCAAACCATCGCTTCACTGGGGACACACTTGCCTTGAGCGTACGCGTGCCTGAGGTCCGCCGGCCCGTCAGTGCGCCGATCCGAACGATTGCGCGGCCGTCGACAACCACGTCGATACAGGCCGCCTTGTTGGCCAAGTTCGGTCCTCCGACCGCTGTTGTCGATGTCAATGAGCGCATCGTTTATTTTCACGGCAATTCGGCTGCTTTTCTCATGAGCCCGGCCGGAGAGATCACCCAGAACCTGCTCGAAATGGTGCAACCGTCGTTGCGTGCCGCGGTCCGTAACGCATTGCGTTGCGCGATTGATGGCCGGCGTGCGGCAGCCGCCGAGCAAACTTTGCCGGGCCCTGAGCAACAAGTGGTACGGGTGACCGCTGAGCCCCTGCGGTCGGGCTCGGGGCCTGAGTACTTTCGCGTCAGCTTCGAAAACGTGCTGAAGGCCGGCTCCGCTGATAACACCCAAGTGTCCGTCGCGAGTGGCGCACCGGTGGAGACACAACTTCCGCCGGCGACGGAGCGCGACGAAATACTGGAGCACGAGTTGTCCAACCTGCACCGTGAACTGCAGGCGAGCGTCGAGGCGTTCGAAGTGACCAACGAGGAATTGAAGGCCTCGAACGAGGAGGTCACCTCGATCAATGAAGAGCTGCAAAGTACCAACGAAGAACTGGAAACCGGCAAAGAGGAACTGCAGGCGCTCAACGAGGAGCTCGAGTCAGTCAACAGTCAGTTGCAAGGCAAGGTCCTCGAGCTCGAGGGTGTGACCAATGATCTGCACAATCTGCTCAGCAGCACTGACATCGCGGTGGTATTCCTGGATCTGCAGCTTCGGGTCAAGGGCTTTACGCCTGCCATCAGCGATCTGTTTGAGTTGATTGCCCCGGATATTGGCCGACCGTTGGCCAATCTGGCCCAGAAATTTCCAGACGGGTACTTGATCGACGAGTCACGCCAAGTCATCTCCACCCTGGCTCCTGCGGAAGCGGAGGTGTGCAGCGACAGCGGTCGTTGGTATATGCGCCGGATACTGCCTTATCGAACCGAAGATCACCGAATTGCGGGCGTGGTCATCACGTTCATCGACATTTCGGCCCGCAAGCGCGCGGAATGGGTAGTCAACGACGCGAAGGCACGCCTGCAGGCCGTGATCGAACAGATGCCGGCGGCGATCCTGATCGCGGAATCGCCCTCCGCAAAACTCGTTTTCGCCAACCATCGCGCGGCCGAGCTGTTCGGACAGGTCTATCCGATGCCGCAGATTGGATCGGACTGGACGACGGCGTCGTACGCGTTCCGCGCATACCACACCGATGGAAGGCCATACCAACCCCACGAGTGGCCCTTGGCCCGTGCGATCGCGAGCGGGGAGTCCGTGCGCGATGAGGAGCTGGAATTTGACCTGGGCGATGGCCAGCGTGGCGCAATGTTGATGAGTGCGTCACCCATATACAGCTCAGCACCCGAGCCGGTGTCGGCCGTGGCGACTTTTTTCGACATTACTGAACGTCGGCATGCGGCCGAATCGCTTCGCCAAAGTGAGGAGCGCTTTCGCACTCTGGTCGAAACTGCGTATGACTTCGCCATCATCATGCTCGACTTGTCCGGGAATGTTCTGACATGGAATACCGGTGCGGAAAGCATCACGGGATTCAGCGAGAGCGAAGTCAAAGGACGCTCGCTCACCCTCATTTTTACCCCTGAGGATCGCGAGGCGGGCGTGCCAGAGAGTGAGTTGCGTCGAGCGGCCACGACGGGACGCGCGCCCGATGAACGTTGGCATCTTCGCAAGGACGGCAGCCGCTTTTGGGCCAGCGGCATGATGACGGCCGCCCGCGATGAGACCGGTTCGCTGCGCGGTTTCGTCAAGATCATGCGCGATCAGACCGACCGCAAAACCCTGGAGATTCGCATGCAGGAGGCCCTCGCGGCCGCGGAAGATCTGCGCGTGACAGCCGAAGGTGCCAACCGAGCCAAGGACGAATTCATCGCAACTGTCAGTCACGAGTTGCGTACGCCCCTCAACACCATTCGCCTCTGGTCACGCATGCTCGCCTCCGGGAAGATTCAACTGGAAGAAGCGCATGAGGGCATTCTCATGATCGAACGGGCGGCGGTGGCTCAGCAACAGTTGATCGACGACCTGCTGGATGTCTCGCGCATTGCCTCGGGAAAATTCCGACTGGCGTTGCGCGATACTCAATTGTCACAGGCGATAGAGTCGGCGATCGAATCAGTGCGTCCCGTCGCCGCGACCCGCAAGGTCGTCCTGGAATCTGCGCTGAGTGCGGACGTGGGTGTCGTACGCGCTGATCCTGATCGCTTGACACAGGTCGTCTGGAACCTACTCACGAATGCGGTAAAGTTTACGCCTTCAGGCGGTGTGGTCCGGGTCACCTTGAGCAAACAGGCGAATGACGGCATCGAAATCGTCGTTCAAGACAGCGGCATCGGCATCCGACCCGAATTTCTGCCGCATGTCTTCGACCGTTTTCGTCAGGCCGATTCCGGTACGACGCGCCAGCACAGTGGCTTGGGCCTGGGATTGTCGATCGCCAAACAGTTGGTCGAGTTGCATGGAGGAACGATCAGCGCCTCGAGCCAGGGAGAGGGCCGGGGCGCACGGTTCACGGTGCGCTTGCCTCACCTGGAAGGACCGGTCGAACCGTCGCAATCGGACGGAAGCGATCGGGTCGTGCAAGCGCGGGATCTTTCGGGGATCGATATTTTGCTCGTCGAAGATGATCCCGGTACCCGGCAGGCGACGTCGATGTTATTACGACAACACGGGGGCCAAGTGCGCGAAGTCGACTCCGCTGCGGCGGCCCGTGAAGCTCTTAGAATCCGCCAGCCGAACCTTCTCGTTGCGGATGTGGGGTTAGCGGGCGAGGATGGCTATATGCTGATTCGTGAGGTGCGCCGCTGGGAGCAGGAGGAGAAGCGGGTTTCAGTGCGGGCGGTTGCCGTGACGGCCTTCGCCAGCGCGGAGGATAGGAGAAAAGCCCTGGCTGCAGGCTTTGACGACCATATTCCGAAACCGTTGAACCCCGAGCGATTTATCGCGGCACTGGCGCGACTCATGAACAGATCGTGATTGTCGGCTGAGGTTAGTAAGAGGCGCTCAACCGGCGCAAGGTTTTTTCCGTATAAACCAAACGGTCCAGGCGCATCAGCTGAATGGCCTCGACAAAGACGGCTTCCGTCGCCTTACGCTCATTGAGCGCGATCAACGCTTCAAAGATCTTCACGAAGCGTCTCGTGTCATCTTCAGTCATTTTGGTATCGTTTTGAGTCACTGCTGAAGGATCGCTCGCTGGCGCTCTAGGTTCCAGTCGGACCGATCAATAGCGAGAACTGTGTCGCATCAATCCGGGACGAATCGACCATCCGTATCCGCCCAGATCCGCTCGCGGCGATCGCAACGTGTTCGCAATTGCACCGTGCACCGCACTGGGCTTGGCGCAGCGAAACCCCTCAGCGCCACACGCTCTCGCAAACGCCACAAAGTCGATCGGCGAGAGATCGCAGCCGTACTCGGTATTTCCCAGATCCCGTTGCTCGAATTTGACCTCGGCCAGACTGTTGTTCTTCAAAACGATGATCTTGACCGGCAGTTGATGTTGGACGGCAGTCGTCAGTTCCGCAGTACGGGCACCGTGATTTTCCGATCGTTGCGGGGATGATGGCCGTCCTTTGAGTCGACATCCGAATTGCCCCTCTGCGCGCCCTTGACCGGGCTGAGTCTGCTGCCGGCTCGCGCCGGAGTTCGGCCGGCCGGGCGTATCCTGATTCCGTCTATCGGACCTGCCTGTCGGATCGCGTTGTGTCATCGGAGTGTCAGAGGTGGCTTTGCCGCTGGCGTAGCCTTCGCTGGAGGTTCGGTGGCTCGATCCGGGCAGTCCGATTGACCACTGGAGGATTTCCATGAACGTAGATACGAAGTCTGCCGCGGACCGAGCGGAGCCCGCTCAGGGTACTGTCGACACCGAAACGCGGTACCGTGATCGTCCCTCGGATGACAGCAAGCATGGTGACGCTGCTGCACAGCCCAGGCCCGACGCGGCCCGCGAGGACGCAGCCGGCAACTGATCGTCAGGCGTGACGCCACCCGTATGCGTGAGGTAGGAATATTCATTGCTCCGCTCCACGCTCAGTAACGGCCAAGTCAATCGGGGGCATGTATGAAGCAGGAGACCGTGTATCGATTCGAGGTTTGGGACCGGGAGACCCGGACGAGGTCAACTGCTGCTCAAATGGGCACACGCGGGGCGATACGGCGGCTCAGAGGCGAGGCCGATCTGGGCTCTGCAAAAATAGTGAACTGCGCGGACGTCGATACAGAAGGCTTCTACAGCGAAAGGCCCGAGCAGAGCGCACACCATGACTCAACGGAAACGCAATGCAACATCGTGTCAGGCAACGTAGGAATGCGCTGACAACGTGATCGGCCAAACCGGAATTGTTCGAATCCGTTCCCGCGAGCACTATATAACCGTAGATTCGGAACTCACCTTCGGGCTGATGCCTTCGAGACTACACAGAGGCCGCTCACGCGGCCTCTTTTGTTATGTGCGTACGCAGCCAGAGCGGCAGCGCATACCACGCCCCCACGAGGATGAAGAGGGCGAGCACCGCTGAGCCCAACGAAGCTGAGAAACTTTCGAACAGCCTCCACGTGCCAATAAAAGTTTCCGCGGCCATTCCCGCGGCCAGCGGCATTAGCGCTGCACCCACGAGGCGTGTGCCAATCACATGGAATCGCGCGTCATCTTCCCCTGAAAACGCGATGCGATGCACTGCCGCTGGCGTCAGCAGTAGCAGCGTACTGAGGGTCGTCAAAGCAAGGCCGGCCAAATGCAAGTTCTGGAAGGCCTGCGGAAGGCGGCCGAACGCGTCTGTCATGACAACAATCAGCTGAAACCCCATCATCGCCTGGACGCCCGGCAGAATCACACGGGCCTCGGTCAGCATCTGGTCGATCCTGGTATGCAAGTCCATCGCTTCCCGCTCCGGCAGCTGAATGCTGGTCATGCGTGCCAAACCTATTCCCGACCCGAACCATAGAATGACACCGAGCGCACTCACGAGCGCTGCTATGAGCCCGCTGTGAGGCACGTGCAGATGAGTGGTGATCGAAAACGAAATACATCCCAGTGCGACGGCCATCGTACCGAGCGCCAGTTCAGCACAGCGACGGGACACTTTCAGCAGGCGGCGGCTGGCCTGCCCAGGTTCCACCAATCGATGCTGAGCGGGCGCGATAATGAGCACTGCAAACGAAATCAAGATCGCGGCGAGCGAGCCGGCATCGGCCGCGCGCTCGGCCGTGCCGGCCTGATCGAACCCGGGTTGAAACAGGCTTTGAAGTTGGAACCCAAACAGAATCTGCGTTCCCATGGTCTGCATACGCAGCTCATCCAGGGAGGTCTTGAGCCGCTGAGCCAGTGGCTTTTCAGTCACGAGCGCTGCCAAACCCACCAACAGGTCTGATTCCTGCTGTCTGCATGCCAACGCATCCCCACTTGTGAGGTCAATATGGCCCGGTATGGAAAGAAGGCAGGCAGCAAGGTAAAGCGAGCGATGCACGAGCGCAAGAAGGGTACGTTGCGCAGCGGCCGCTCCGGACGGAAGGTCAAAAGCAAGAAACAGGCGATCGCCATCGGGCTCTCCGAGGCGCGACGCTCCGGCGCCAAGGTCCCGCGCAAGAAGAAATCGAGTCGCAAGAAGAAATAGTCGCCCGGCGGCGGTGCTCACGGGCACCGCCGCTGTGTTGGAAGTTAATGGGTGTGCGGGTGAAGCACAACCTTGGTCCAACCTTCATCTCGATCATCAAAATGCTTGTACGCGTCGGGGGCTGCATCCAGAGCCAGCTCATGCGAAATGATGGTCGACGGCCGTGCCTTGCAGTGGTGGACCAGGTCCATGAGCCTGCGGTTGTAGGCCTTCACATTGCATTGGCCGGTCCCCATCCTCTGGCCTTTGAACCAGAACTTTCCGAAGTCGAATGCAATCTGGCCCTTCTTCGCCAACTCGTCCGCCGCACCGGGATCCTGCGGGACAAACACCCCGATGACTCCAATGATGCCTGTGGCCTTGACCGAGTCAACGAGCGAATTCATGACCAGGTTGGGGACTTCCTTGCCGGCGGAGTTATGACATTGATATCCGATGCACTCCGCCCCGCAGTCTGCCCCCAGCCCGTGGGTGAGCTCGCGAATCTGATCGCCAACCTCGCCATCCTTGGTGTTGATGGTGGTGGCACCCATCTTCTCGGCCAGCGCGAGCCGATCGCTTTCACCGTCGACCACAAAAATCTGGCTCGCGCCCTGGATGCCGGCGGACAGCGTGGCCATCAGTCCCACCGGACCCGCACCATAAATGATGATGGACTGGCCGGGCTGCAGCCCCGCCAGTCGTGTGGAGTGCCAACCAGTCGGAAAGATGTCTGAAAGCATGACGTAGTCTGTCTCGCGTTCTTCCGCGTCTTCGGGAAGTCTCAGACAATTGAAGTCGGCGTACGGCACGCGCAGGTATTCGGCTTGGCCGCCGGAGTAGGGTCCCATGCCGGCGAAACCATAGGCCGCACCAGCCATCCCCGGCATGACTGACGGATCGGCGCAGGTCAGGCAATAGCCTGTCAGCCCGCGCTCGCAGTTGGCGCAGAAGCCGCAACCGATGTTAAACGGAAGCACCACCTTGTCGCCTTTCTTGACGACATCAACTGCTTTGCCAACTTCCACCACCGTGCCAAGATTCTCATGGCCGAGAATCTTGCCTTTCTCGACATCGGTACGACCCTCGTACATGTGCAGATCGGATCCGCAAATATTCGTGGTCGTGAGCTGAACGACCACATCCGTCAACTTCTCGAGCGTGGCATCGGGCACCGTGTCCACCGACACTTTCTTCGGACCATGGTAGACGAGCGCTTTCATTGGGGGACCTCCGGTTGAAATGGGACATGTGAGCTCGAGACCAGGTCTTCGAGGTGGTTGAATTCTGCACTTCTACCGAAGTTTGCGATGTCCGACGCGCTCTCGGAAGTGCGTGGGACTACGCCGGATGTCTCGTGGCCCCGTCCGTTTCTGGCCCAAGGTTGCAAGCGCTGAGTCGATACGTCTTTTCAGTTGCTTGCGGATCCGCTTGGCTGCCGATTTGGACGGTGAGAGGGACATTCGCTGTGAACTAGAGTAATGGAACGTGGTACCGAGTTAATAACGTCGTAATCTTCGGTGCGTCTCGCTCAATGAGCGAATCGAGCTCATCGCGCAACGCCACGTTGTCGCGACGTACCCCCATCGCAATCTGAAAAGTCATTGGATATTGGGCGGTATCCAGTGCCGGACTGACTGCTTCGATGCGCAGAGGAATCGGCGACCGGGATGCAAAATATCCGGCCAGAGGCCCCCAGACGACAGCCACATCTACGTCTTTCCGTGCCACTGCCTGGATGATTTCGGCGGGCGGATTGGGCTTGGTGTAGTCACCATACAGCATGTAGCCGCGAACATTCTGTGTCAGTCCGCGGCGGGCGAGGGAGTGAGCCGGTGGCGTGTTCATGGCGTTGTCACCAATCATCTGAACGCCGATAGTGAGCGATCGCAATCGTTCGTCATCTAAGGTCAGCCCGGCGAGACCATCGCGCGCACGAGTTACAAACACGTAAGTCGAACGATAGTAGGGACGTGTAGTGGCCAACCGCTCGACTCCTGCGGCGACGCCGGGCCAGACATCGCACTTTTCCTCATTGAGCGTGTTCCGAACATAACCCCGACGCTGCGCCCACCAGACATAACTCACGTCACGGCCCATATCTTTCGCCAACAGAGACACGAGCTTGTTTTCAAAGCCTTCCCCGGCGCGGTTCGAAAACGGCAGGTTGTTGGGGTCTGCACAAACCGTCAGGGTGCCCTTCGCACGGCCGCCCTCGGCACAGGTGATGAACGCCAGCGAGAGGATGCCAAAGGCCGCCACCGGACCGCGCATCACTGCTGAGGCCCCTTTACCGTTGTTGTGTAGTCATTGGTGGTGCCGGGTGGTGGCTGCCAGCCGGTATCTTCATCGGCAGCTCGTGGTACCGGAGCGGGGGATTGCGACGGTGTAGGCCCGTTCTGTGCGGCCAGCGTTGCTGGGAGCGACATTGATCGCACATAGGTGGCAATCTGCCACAACTGCTCGTCGGGCACCTTCCCGCCCCATGCCGGCATTCCGTTCGGCCGGCCCTCCACCAGGGTCTGATGGATCTGCTCCAAGCGGCCACCATAAATCCATTCGTCATCCATGAGTGAGGGTCCCATGCCGCCGCCGCCATTCGAATGGCAGCCGGAGCAATTGTATTGACCGAATAGCCGTTTCCCCGTCATCACCGCTTCGCCATTGTCGTAATACTTCTCGGCCCGCGGGTCTAACGTCGTCAGCGAACGACCCACACCGGGTGTGAGTGCTGTGTCGATGACGCCACCGGCGTTCGCTACGCCCTTGTCGGCAACGATGTCACTGCCAGCCTTGTGACAGCCCGCCAATACCAAGAGTAATGCCAAGCTAATGGGGAAGCGCGAACACATAGAGCGTCCCTCCGGCGGTGGTGTATTTCGGCAGATCAGACATCACGTTCACCATGCCCAAAGCCGCTGATCCATCTCGCGGATCCACTGGTCCGGATACCACCGCACCGGACCAACCGCCCACACCCGAAAGCACGGCCACGTATTGGTGACCGTCGGGACCCTTGTATGTCATGGGAGCACCGATGATTCCGCTGTCGACTTTGTAACGCCACAACAGATCACCGGTTTTGGCGTTCAAGGCTTTGAACCAGCCGTCCATCGTGCCGTAGAAAACGAGATTCCCGGCTGTTGCCGCCGTTCCGGACCATACTGGAAAATTCTCTTTCACCACCCAGACCGGTTTTCGGCGCACAGGGTCCCAGGCGGTCACTTCACCGCGGTGCCCTCCAGGGCCGGGCTTCATGTGCACATTGGCGCCTACGTAGGGCGTACCCGTGATGTAGTTGACCTCCATGTTGAGCCAGTCCATGCATATGTTTTCGTGTGGGATGTACATCAGCCCGGTATCGGGGCTGAAGCTGCTGGGATTCCAATCCTTGGCGCCGGAGGCGGTAGGACAGATGTTGTGGATTTCCTCACCCAGCTTGGTCTGCTTGTCCGGATTGATGATGAGCCGTCCCGTCTTCAGATCGACGCCTTTCGATGAGTTCACCGGGCCATAGGGATCGGCCGACAGCACCGTGCCGTCGCTTCGGTCGATCACATACACATAGCCGTTGCGATCCGGATGCACCAGCACCTTGTGCATCTTGCCGCCAAAGGGCATGTCGAGCAGGATCTGCTCATTGACACCGTCGTAGTCGTGCTCGTCGTGCGGTGTGAACTGATAAAACCAGTGTGCCGATCCACTATCCGGATCACGCGCGAAAATGCCGGTCGTCCACTTGTTGTCTCCCGGCCGCTGATCGGCATTCCAAGGTCCAGGGTTGCCGGTGCCGTAGTAAATAGAATTCAGATCGGCGTCGTAATTGGGCCAGCCCCAGACGCTGCCGCCACCGATTTTCCAGGCTTGTGCAGGCCATGAGCTCACACCCAGATCCTTGCCTTTGTCGGACGGATAGGGCGGTTGGAAGTCGGATCCGATCAGGACCTCGGAGTCGGGCCCGGTGTTGTAAGCCTTCCAAAGCAGCTTCCCGCTGTTCTCATCCAGGGCAATCAGCCAGCCGCGCACGCCGAGCTCACCGCCGGAGTCACCGACATACACCTTGCCCTTGGCAATGAGCGGTGCCATGGTAATCGTCTCACCGGCATTGATGTTGGCGAGTCGCGTGCGCCAGACAGGTTTGCCGCTGTCCGCATCCAGGGCAATGACCTGGCCATCGAGCGTGGTGAAGATGAACTTGCCGTTGCTGTACGAGCCACCACGATTCACCACATCGCAACAGGCGACACCCTGGCTCGCCGGCAGGGGCTTGGGCGCGAATTTCCATTTGAGCGGCGCACCGGGCCTGCTCAGATCCAATGCGTACACGAAGTTCGGGTACGCGGTCGTGATGTACATCGTGCTGCCAGCCACGATGGGAGCGGCTTCCTGACCTTTGTTGACACCCAGCGAGAAAGTCAGGATGGGCTGCATCGACTTGACATTGTCCTGTGTGAGCTCCGCGAGCGAGGAATAGCGGGTCGAGGCAAAGTTCTTGGCCTGCATGGTCCATTGGCCATCATCCGGCGGAGCGTTCGCCGCGCTCGGCGCTGTCTTTCCCGCATTCGGTGTCGGTGCTGACAGCGCCTGCCCGATCTGACTCGCGCTGAAGACTTCTTCCTGAGGCACCGGTGCCGGCACTGTCTGTGCCGCGGCACACAAGGGCAGCAGGCTCGAGACAGCAACTGACCACAAAGATTTCATTGCTCTTGAACCCCTCAACCCGCGCAGCGCGGCAGCACAAAGAAAGCAACCAGGGTCATCGCGGTTCCAACAGCGAAAGAGGCGCCGAGTACCATCCCCCAAAGAGCCAGGAAGCGAGTCCTCCCGCTGCCGACATCCGGCAGATGTACCCGCTTGTAGGTACGGCGCGATACTGCAAAGGCCGCAAAGGAGATCCCGATGGCGACAACCGATACCGCGACAATCGCCGCCCAGGTCCACGCGTAGCCGGCTTCCGGCAGAATGTGATGCTCTTCGTGCGGGAAGCACGGCCAACTGGCCATGGCGTATCCGGCGCACAGCTGGGCAAACCAGGCCCCAGGGCCGCCGAGTAGTCCGAACACACTCTCGAAGGCAGACACCTGGTCACGACGGGGCGCCGGGTGGTTAGTCAGCGAGGCAGGTTCAGCTGTCATTGGCCGAACCCCAGGTAAGGCGTCACGTAGTAGGTGGTGAAAACAAATACCCACACGATGTCCACGAAATGCCAATACAAAACACCCGCCGACACCGTCAGACGGCGTCGCGGGCTGAAGTAGTCGAGGGCGGTCCAGACAAAAAGAGCAACCAGCACGAGCAGTCCGACGAGGACGTGCGCTATGTGGAAGCCCGTCGTTACGAAGTAGAGGGATGCGTAGCTGGAGGTGCCGATAGAAAACGCCTTCGCTTTCCACTCAAACCATTGCACCAGAACGAAGACGGTGCCCATGATGAACGCACCGGCAAACCCCACCAATGCCTGCCCGCGGTGCTGATTCAACACGCCCCGTTCGCCAAACCAGGCGACGAAGCTCGATGCGAGCAGCAGAATGGTATTAGGGAGCGCGAGACTCAAATCCGGCCGAATCTCCAGCAGCCACCCGGGCTGCGCGGTCGCTCCTGTGTAGTAGTAGGCAAAAAGCAGGTACGAGAACAGCGCAGCCTCACTAGCGACCAAGGTGGCCACACCCCAGTAGCCGACGCCGTGTCGTCCGACAGGTCCAACCGGCAGGTTTTCGGGCTGTGCGAGAGCGACCTCAGTCATACCGGCTCCCGTTCCAGCAACTGTCGACGCGGCCACATCCAGAACAGGAGCGCCGCGGCCGTCATCACAATGGCGACACCGACGATCATCCAGGCCTTGCAGAGCAATCCGACAAACAGAATCGACAATCCGACAGTCAGCAGTACCGGCGCATAACTGTCTGCCGGCATCTCCAGAATCATGTCAGGCTCAGCGTCCAACGCCGATGTGCCGATCGTCTCTTTGCCCTGATCGAGGAGCAGGCCCTTGTTGAGTGACGATAGCGCAGGCTCATCCCCTAACCGGTCTTCCCACAAGGGATGACGCGACGCCACAGTGGGAAGCACCGCGAAGTTATAAGGAGGCGGCGGAGAAGAGGTGGCCCATTCGAGCGTGGGCGCATCCCACGGGTTATCGCCGGCACGCGCACCCGCTTTGAGGCTCTTCCAGACGTTGACAAAAACAAGCAGCACGCCCGCGGCGAATACGAAGCTGCCGACCGACGTGATCATGTTCAGCGTGTCCCATCCCATGCCTTCGTGATAGGTATAGACCCGGCGTGGCATGCCCAGGAGCCCCGTCAGGTGCATGGGAAGGAAAGCCAAGTTGAAACCGACGAAAGCAATCCAGAAGTTCCAGCGGCCGAGCTTTTCATCGAGCATCCGCCCCGACAACTTCGGAAACCAGAAATACACGGCCCCCATCACCGGAAAGACGTTGATGCCAATCAACACGTAGTGCAGGTGAGCCACCACGAAATAAGTGTCGGTCAGTTGCCAGTCAACCGGAACGCTGGCGGTCATGAAACCGGACACGCCGCCAATCACAAACAACAGGATCATGGAGGAGAAAAACAAAAAAGCCGTGGTGATGACCGGGCGGCCCAGCCAGATCGTGGCGAGCCAGGCGAACACCGCCACGGCTGAGGGGATCACGATGGCGATTGAAGCACCTGAAAAGAACGACAAGCCCAGACCGGGCAGGCCTGTTGCAAACATGTGGTGAACCCACACGCCGAACCCAAAGATCATGGTGGCGACAGTGGACAGGGCTACCAATGAATATCCCACCAGTGGGCGGCGACAGAACACCGGCAATCCATCCGATACCATTCCCATCGCCGGCAGAACGATCGCATACACCCACGGATGGCCAAAAATCCAGAACAGGTGCTGCCATAGTAGTGGCTGACCACCGTGCGCGTTGTCGAAGAAGTGCGTGCCGAACTGACGATCCAGCCACAGCAGAAAGAAGGCCAGACTCACCGCCGGAACCACCACCAGGTTCGCGGCGCTGGCGGTCAATGTTCCCCAGATCAGAATGGGCATTCGGTTGATGGACATTCCCGGCGCCCGTGTACGAAACGCGGTCACAATGAAGTTGGCGGCCCCGACGGTGGTCGATATCCCTAAGAACACCATGCCCAGCGCATAGAAATCCTGGTTGAGGCCCGGGTTGTAGTCACGGGAGGCGTAGGGGACGTAGTTGAACCAGCCATCATTGGGGCCATTGCCCATAAGAAAACCGGCGTACATGAAGGCGGCGCTCGCCAGATATACCCAGTAACCGAACGCGTTCAAGCGGGGAAAGGCCATATCGCGGCTGCCCAACAACAGCGGCCATAGATAATTCGAAAAGCCGGACAGTATCGGCGAGGCGTACAGGAAGATCATCGTCATCCCGTGCGTCGAGAACAATTGGTTGTATTGCTCCGGCGTCAGCAACGTACCGCCGGGAGTAGCGAGTTGGACGCGCATGACGAGAGCTTCTATGCCGCCTAATGCAAGCAGCACGAAAGCAGTCACGATGTAACGAATCCCGATCTGCTTGTGATCGACCGAACCGAAAAAACCTTTCAGGCCAGGCGCTGTTTCCCACAGGCGCAATAGCCGCGCTTCGTGCCCTACACTGTCAATGCCGACTGAGGGGGTTCGATAGTCGGCAACTCTCATTTCAGTGTCTCCACGTACGCCAACACGTCAGACAACTGGTCGCCGGACAGATACTGATTGGGCATCAGCGAGTTGGGCTTGACGGCCTGCGCATTCTGAATCCACGCCGCCAGATTTCCCGGCGTGTTGGGGACCGTGCCCGAGGCGATCATTTGGCGACTCATCACGTGGGTCAGGTCAGGTGCGCTGACGGCACCGGCGCGGGTTCCCCGCACCTGGTGACACAATCCGCAGCGATATTCGACCAACGCCAGCCCGCGGATCTGAGGTTGGGAAGTCGGGTCAGGAGCTGCTTCGAGCTGCGCGGCGCGCCAGCGTTCATAGTCTTCTGGAGGCTCAGCAACGACCTCGAACGCCATATTCGCGTGTTGGGATCCGCAGAATTCGTTGCAGGCGCCGCGGTACCGGCCGGGCAGGCGCGCCTGCATCCAGCTCAGATTTGTCTGGCCGGGAATGGTGTCCGTTTTTCCGGACAGCTTCGGCACCCAAAAACTGTGAATGACGTCGCCACCGTGCAGCCGTACCAGAACCGGTACACCCGTGGGGATGTGAATTTCATTCGCCGTGGTAAAAACTTCCGCGGGCAGCGCGGAGTTGTAACGAACCTCCCACCACCACTGATGGCCCGTGACGTCCAACGTCAGGGCGGCATCCCGAGGCGGCCCCGCCACCTTGGCAAGCGCGACCATGGTCCACACCAAAGTGATCAGTAGTGGGACCGCGGAAATCAGGAGTCCGACCGATATCCATCGCAGTCCATCGCCACCACGCTGCACCGGCACGCTGCGGATATCCGCAACTCCGCTCGTCTGCCGGCGCCTCACCCCAACCCACAGCAGCAATGCAATGACCAGACACACCACCACGGATACGATCACCGTGAACCAGGTGAGTGGCAGGATGGTGTCGGCCCTTGTCCCGGCCGCATCCAGGAATGCGAGAGGCGCGGACTTCACGCGGCTTTAGCTCTCTCGAGGTTTGTCCAGACGCGTCCGAGCGAACGCACCGCTGCCCAGACGAAGAGGAGGATGCCGGGCACCCACATGAATACTCCACCCAACTGTTGGTCTCGCAAGGGAGTGAGTCCCCACGCCCATGTCGTGGTCAGATGCCAGAGAAACAAGGGATGCGTAGCGAAGGTCAGGATCGCGCCCAACAGGCCCATCTGCATGGATGTGAGGGCACCGACGACGAGCGCCTCACCCAAACGCTGATACTGGTGGTTCAGAAGCTCGCGCCACAGAAGAATGGCGCTGCCGAACAGTGTTAGATGCATCGTCCAGTACGCCGGCGTGGATGCGAAAGTGGCGTCGTATGGAACCGGCATGTGCCAAAACCACAACGACAGGAAGAAGAAGGCGGCGGAAAGCCACAGGCTCGCCGACGTCGATGGCTTCATCGGCCCCGGCAATGCCGAGGCGATGAGAGGTGCGGCCAACAATATGAGAGTCATGTGCTGAGCGACCCGCGCACTGAACAGAGCCACTGACAAGGCACACAGGGGTGAGACAAACGCGGCTGCCGCCACCGCCCACCCGGTTGCAGCGCGAGCCTTGGCTGCGACGGATCCCACAGAAGAAAGATGCCAACAGGCCACTGCGGCCAGTGCAGCGATGAGTAGCGGATCGAGATTGAATCGGGTCAGTAACTCCCCGGGATGAGGTACCGACCCACAGTACGGCAGCTGCTCCAACATCCAGCTATCCCTCAATAACCTTTCGACGCGCTTTCATCCGGTGGCCAACCGGCGCCGGTCCCTGGCTGGCGTAGCATTTTTCAATCCCGGATCACACTTAACTTGTGTTAGGCGAGGACGCGTCGCGATGTCATTTACTCGAAAAGCCTGCGACTGCCGCGTCCACGACTTTCTGATCCTGGTCAACTGTACCGCCGCTGGCGCCGACGGCACCGATCACTTTGTCGCCCCGCTTGATAGGCTCGCCGCCCCCGAAGATGACCACGCGCTCATGGTTGGTACTGTTGATACCGAACAGTGGCTTGCCCGATTGGGCCATCGTGGCCAGATCCGCCGTTGACATGTCAAAGGCGCGCGCCGTGAATGCCTTGTGGATGGAAATGTCGATGCTTCCCAGCCACGCTCCATCCATTCGAACATGCGCAATCAGATTGCCACCCGCGTCGACCACTGCGAGGTTGTAGGGGATGCCGAGATCTTGCGCCTTCTTTTCGCCTGCCGAAATGATCTGCCGGGCATCCGCCAAGCTGAGAGATGAGATTTCAATGGGCATGAGGGAGCGTCCTGTGTTGAAGGAAAGCAAAAAATCTCAGCACTTTTCACGCCCGGCACGCGCTCGCCGATGCAACACCTGTGGGACTATGCCGACAGACCCTTCGGGGTCGGTGGAATTCCCCCCGCGCTGATTCACCGCCATACTGCGGCCTCAGCAGGAGTACAGACATGAGTTCAGCGAAGCAACGGGCCGCAGCGCGGAAGAACGTTCGCAAGGCGGCTTCAGCTGCGAAGTCCAAGCGAACCGTTGCCCACCTGAGCGCCGCGACCCGTCATGCCCTTGGAAGGCAGGGCGCCAAAATGGCCAAACGAGCAAAACACAAATCTGTTCGATGATCGGACACGACACTCCGTGCAACGCAAAGCGCTTCGGTTCGGCAAAGGATTCCGGGTCGCCCTGGGAAATCGTCGCTGCCAAGGCGGCAGAAATGGTCATCGAGCCGGGACAGGCGGAAGGCGGTCCGCGGAATCGTCATCGCGGCGCGGATCAATGGCTGTTTGTGGTAGACGGCACCGGCGTCGCCCGGATTGAAGGTCGACGCTATCCGCTGAAAGCGGGTGTGCTGCTGCTAATTGAGCACGGCGACCAACATGAGATTCGTAATACGGGCCGATCGCTTCTGAAAACTCTCAACATCTATAGTCCCCCTGCGTACACCCGGGGCGGTGATGAACTGCCGCGCGCGAAACCGTGATGCGCGCGGTGATGCTCCTATCGACGCGTGATTCCGATACTGATGGTCGATATCGGCGGGGGCTCCGTTGAGCTGATGATGTCCGGGCCGGGGCCGTGCGCTCGTTTGAGACGGGCGATTGGGACATCCGCGGAATGCATTAGCCCACTTTTTCGTTGCAGCCCAGCCTGCGATCAGGCCCGGGACTTGCGACGTTCATCCTATGACGAACGCCCCTGAGCCCCGCAAGGGCATGCCCAGCCCCCGCCTCGACGAGGCGGAATTCAAGCGCCGATTCCTCACCCAATTCAACGATCCAGCATTCGATCCCCTGAGCCAGGAACTAGGCCGCGTCGCGGATGTCGCCTGGGATGCCTACTACGACAGTCGCAAGAGTCCTCGTACGCGCAAAGCCGGCGCCGGTTTCGCCGATCCAGACTACGACCTCGCGATTGATTGGATCAACACCCGCGGCGCAATCCATCGCGCGCAGGCGCAGCATGACGATACCAAGGGTCCGGCACGCTTCCTCTTGATCAACGCCTCGAGTCGCAGCGAGCACACCTGCCCTGGGGAGATGTCGAAATCCTTTCGCTTCATGCAAATGGCGCAACAGGTTATCGCTGCGGAATCCGGCGCAGTCGTCGAACAGCTCGACCTGAGCCGCCTGTCATCGGAATACGGGCGCAAAATTCTGCCGTGCAAAGCGTGTTTCTCGACGGCGGCCGCCTTGTGCCATTGGCCATGCTCCTGTTATCCCAACTACTCCCTGGGGCAAACACAGGATTGGATGAACGAGATCTATCCCATGTGGGTCGCCGCACATGGGGTCATGATCATCACGCCCGTCAACTGGTACCAGGTTTCTTCCCCGCTGAAACTCATGATGGATCGTCTGGTCTGCGCAGATGGTGGCAATACCGACCCGACCAGCACCCACGGCAAAGACGCTGCGGCGGCCAAGAAACTGGAGCTCGCCGGATGGCCTTATGATCGTCACCTGAAGGGCCGGCAATTCGGGGTGGTGGTTCATGGAGACGCAGAGGGCGCCGAAGGCGTCAGGCGTAGTCTGGTCGACTGGCTCACCTCAATGGAGTTGTGTGCAGCGGCGTCTCTGGATCGCTATATCGGCTACTGGCAACCCTACGCCACAAATCACGAAGAATTGGATCGCGACGAGGCCGTACAGGAAGAGGTCCGCAATGTCGCGCGGGCGTTGGTAGAGGGCGTCAAAGCGACGCGCAGCGGCATACAAACGACACCGGGAGCAAATTTGCAGTCCCCGCGCGACAAGTAGCGGCCGGCGTGCGAACTCCCATAGCACCCCGCGCTGCCATTTTCGACGTAGAGGGAACCCTCGTCGACTGTGTGAGCGCAACCTTGGAGAGTTGGCGAGAAACTCTGCTCGAAGCCAAACACGCGTTCACACTGCAGGATCTGCAACCCTATTCGGGTATGGATGGCACGTGGATGCTCGAGAAACTGCTGCCGCAAGAATCCGATGAAAGGCGCAAGGCTCTCCTCCAACGTCAAGGCGAACGCTATCGAGAGGAGTTCATCCACCACACCCGACCGTTTGGGGGCGTGAACGAGCTTTTCCGCCGCTTGAAGGAATCCAACGTACCCATCGGCCTGGCAACCACGTGCAAACCCGATGAGCTGGCCATCTACGATCAACAGCTCCGAATTCTCAATCTCATCGACGCTGCGATCTGCGGGGAGGCTGTCAAACACGGAAAGCCGGATCCCGGACTTTTTCGGCTCTGCCTCGCGGCCCTGGAGGTCCCGGCAGAGGTTACAATTGCAGTTGGAGATACTCCTTTCGACGCCATGGCTGCGAGTCGGGTCGGGATGCGCCGCGTCGGCCTTCTCACCGGTGGTTTTTCTGTCGTTGCGCTGCAAGACGCCGGTCATGAGCAGGTTTTTCAGGAAGTGAGTCACGTAGGTCAGTTGTGGGGCTTCCCAGTCATCTCACTTCCTTGAGGCTCTATGACGGTCCTGGATATACTGCAATGGCCGGCAATGTTGGTCACCATCATTGCCGCCTGGTTCGTCGCATCGAGCCAGCGTCGCCGCCGCAGAGTGGGTTTTTGGTTGTATCTTGCGGGCAACGTGCTGTGGGTCCTGTGGGGGCTGCATTCGCAGGCGTGGGCCCTGATCCTCCTGCAAGTGTGCCTCGCCGCGATGAACATCCGCGGTGAGCGCAAAGCCGAGCCATCTTGACTCAACTCTGCTGTCGGCACTAGCGGCGGGTGTGTTTGTGCAACGGGACACTCACATCAACACAGATCGCGGACCGATACAGCGGCTGCGCAAATTTCGTGGCCGGTAGCTCGTCCCGGATCTTCATGAACAAAGGCACCAGCCCGTTGTCGAGCCAGAGTCCCCAGATGCTGTCGTGATGATCGGGCAGGTACAGTCCGGGTCGAAACAACTGCAGATGTTGAAAAGTGTACGCGAGCTGGGTCTCGGAAATCGGGTGTGGGGTCCAGGGGAAGATAGCAACATCAACCGGTGCAAGCTCGCGTGCCAGTTCGAGCTCCTCGGTGCTGGGGTCGCCGACGCTGTCGAACCATACAATCGTAAAACCGCTGGGAAAAGTGAAGGTAAAGCCCATCGTCCCTGCGGTTACGATGTTCGGATCATGCGATCCCCGAGCCGACACGGCCGCGGACTGTGCTTTTTGCTCCGCAGTGAGCGGGCTCGCATCGAGCTTATAGAGTGCATCTAAAGCAGGAATGAGACCCTCCTCGATCGTACTGTGCAGAATGTGTGTGGGCCGAACTGAAATATCGCCGTAGCGTAGTGTCTCGTTGCCAACGACGGTGACGGTCTGCGACTTCGGCACCCCGAGCGCAATTGCTTGCGAGGTGGTAATCGCCGATCCGACCACTGGTGCACCTGTTTGCGCAGCCACCGCTCCAACATCGCTGATGTGGTCAGAGTGCGCATGGCCGATCAGGATCGCGTCCGCCTTTTTGACGTCAGCAACCTCGAATCCGAGCGCCGCGGTCCTTGCAGGCCGCTCGGGATGCTGAGTCAGGTCGACTATCGGCTCGATCAGGCGCCCGCGGGTTCCCGCCACACGCCGCAAGCGCCAGGCTGATCGCACCGATGGTGATCACTTTGCTCACGTTTGCACCTGGGCTATTGGCACGTTTCAACGCGACTGCACGCCTTGGAGTTTTAATAGCCGCTCGGCGGACGCCTCGTCGGCCGGATAGAGGCTCTCGATCACCAGTTCTGACAAAATGATTTCGGTAGCGGTGCCGAACACGGTTGTTGTCGAGATCAGCGAAAGCAGTCCTGCGCGAGTGTTGAGTTTGAGGGGCACTGCGACGGCGTGGTCTGGAACGGCCGCCGGCGCCTCGGTTGGCCCTTGCGCCCGTAGGCTGAAACGGTCTATGGGCGTAGCGTTTGGAATCTCGCTGTCATCGCCGCCCGCGAGCTCGGAGAGCAATGCCGTCAGCGCTGGGTCGGTACTGACCTCAACCTGTCGGCGCAACCGCTCGAGGATATGGGAGCGCCATTCCGGCAGGTTCGCAATATGCGGTGCGAGACCGCCTGGATGCAGTGTGAGGCGCAGCACGTTGATTGGCGCCTGCAGCAGCGAAGGGTCGCTCACATCGGCCAGAAGCGAGCTGACCGCATCGTTTGCCATAACCATATGCCAATGCCTGTCCACAGCCAGGGCTGGATTTGGCCCATGTGCACGTAGGATGGCATCGATGATGCGTCGCGCGCTGGCCATGGCGGCGTCCTCGATAGGCCGTTCGACGTAAACCGGCGCGAAACCGGCGGCAAGCAGTAAAGCGTTCCGATCACGTAATGGGACGTCGAGCCTGTCTGCAAGTCGCAGCAGCATCTCCCGGCTCGGCGACGCACGCCCACTTTCAACGAAGCTCAGGTGGCGCTGAGAGATCTCAGCGTCCAATGCGAGCTCGAGCTGAGTTCGCCGGCGCCGCTGTCGCCAGGAACGCAGCAGGACGCCGACGTGCTCCCTTGTAGCCATGTCCCAGCGTACGCGTTTGCGCGGGCCCTGCCTACGACTCGAGGAATCGGGGGAATACACCTCAGGCTGCCAGAAACTCGAGCACGCTCGAGTTCACTTGGTCGCAATGGGTAACGAACAACCCATGCGGTGCTCCCTCCACGACCTCGAACTGCGCTCCGGGAACCAGGCCCGCGGTCACCTGACCCGTCAGTTGGATGGGCGCGGATTTATCCTGATCGCCGTGCATAACTAAGAGGGGAGTCCTGATAGTCCGCAGCTCCGCCCGGAAATCTGTTTCCACCAGGTTGCGATTGCACGTAATGGCCACTTGCAGTGGGGTCTGGCTCATCATCTGGGCCAGCCAGCGCTTCATTCCTGGGGATGTCGTGGGCGTGAAGAACGGGTCTGTGTTCTCGTCGATCCATTGCGGAAAGTCCTTCCGCCAGGCGCTGCGCAGGGTCTCGAAGATCTGGGGATCCAGTCCGGTCGGATTGGTGGCACTTTTGCCGATGCCGGGTGCCGTGGGCGCAAGCAACACGACCCGCTCCACCTTGGAAGCTCCATGGCGGCTCAGGTATCGAATGACCTCGCCTCCGCCCATGGAATGGGCTACTAGAACCACTTTGTCCACCCCGATGCTATCAATGATCGCGGCGAGGTCATCGGAGAGAGTGTTGTAGTCGTAGCCCCATCCGGGCACGTCCGAGCGACCGTGCCCGCGCCGGTCGTAAACCACGCAGCGCCAGCCCGCGCGGGTAAATGCCGCCACCTGGTAGTCCCACATTTGGCTGTTGAACGCCCAGCTGTGGACAAACACAATCACTTTGCCGTGGCCCCAGTCTGAAACGTGCAAACCAACACCGTCCCGGGTCAGTACTCGCGACCCGGGTAAGCGCTTTGGAGGCGCAGCCGCTCGCACCGCGCCGCTCATGACCACACCGGCCGCCAACCCGCTCAGCTCCAACACCGCTCGTCTGTTCATGTCCGTTTCTCCGTTTGAGGCCGGACTATCGAGGAATGGCGGCGGCTGGTCGATTACCTGGGAGGTAAAGCTCCGGTGCGGCGGGAACCCCGGTCACCACCTTTTCAGTGAAATCCGGAGCAGGGCCGACCGCGCGGGTTCCCGCCCTGGGAACGCAGGAATCGTTCCGATTCGAAATCTGTTCTGCTCGAGCCAGGTCTTCTGGGCACTGACTCACTGCGAGAGGGATTTGTGAAACGACTGTCCTGGCTTTGCTATGGGGTGCTCGTGCTGTTCGCGAGCCCGGTTTTTGCACGTTCAACCTCGATCACAATATACACAGATTCACATGAGCCCTTCACAGCGTACGTGGCGGGCCCGAAGGATGCGTCCAAAGCTAGAAGGTAATCGGAAGATTGCGCTGTTTGGCTTCAGCATGGGCGCCAAACACGCGCTATCCGCGGCTCTGCGCAACAACTCCGTGCGGGCAACAGTGCTGTGGTACGGCGAAACAGTGAAAGACCCGGCGGCCCTACGTCAGCTTGCGGGTCCAGCCCTGCTCATTGTCGGCTCTCATGACGGACCCTCGGCTGCCGATGGCGCATTTGCCTTTTCCAAGGCGGCAGACGCGGCGGGTGTGGGAGCGGAGGTGTACGTCTACCCGGGCGCTGAACACGCATTTGCGCAACCACTGTTCAATCAAGGCAAAACGTACGACCCAATCGCAACAAGGGTGGCGTGGGAGCAGACTGAGAGTTTTCTCAATCGGCGGCTGCATTAGCTGGCGCGCGAGATCCAGGTGATCGGCTGTGTCTACAGCAATCCGATTGCGCCTCGGGTGATGGCTGTCTCCAACCCACGCACCCCCCGTAGATTCGCTCCGCTGAAGTTGGCATTGGTGAGATTGGCATGCGACAGGTCGGCATCAATCAACTGTGAGTCGGTCAGGTCTGCGCCGGAGAGGTCAGCATCCACCAACAGTGCACCGCTGAAATCCGTCCGCACGAGCTTGGTATTGATCAGCTTCGCGCCGGTCAGATCGGCGAATGAAAATTCCGAGCGTGAGAAGTCGGAATTCGAGAAGTCAGCGCCGGCGGCCTTGGCTTTCACCAGACTCGTGTGCATCAGCCCCATCGACTGATTCTTCATGTCGGCCGCGGCATTCATGTGTGTCAGCTTGGCGTGCGTGAGGTCGGTTCGGCTCAGGTCCCCGATGAGACGCGCCCCGGATAAGTCGGCGTCGCGCAGCGTCCCACCTGCAACCTGAACTGAAAACATCATAGCGTCGTGAAATGAAGCGCCGGTCATATCTGCGCCCTCGAAGAAGCTCACGGTGAGATTGGCTTTATCGAAACGCGCATGATCGAGTTTCGCGCCATTGAATACGGACGCTGACAGGTTGGCACCGAGGAAATCGACACCAGAGAGGGTGAGGTTGGCGAAATTCTTGTCTGAAAGCTCCGGACGACCTTGCCCGTGAGCCTGAGACAGCACGGCGCGCAACGAGTCCGGCGTCATTCTCTCGGTTGCGGCTTTAGCGGCCATGGGCAAGGTGAAGAGCCAAAGCATCGCGACGATCGGGGCTAACGTACGGTTGCGCATGGGGTTGAATCTTACCCTTTGCGGGTTTGGGACTGAAATAAGTTTACCGCTTCCTCGGTCACATGTGCGGTGCAGATGAACGGTTTGAGCCATAAACCTTTGGGAGAGCGGTGCAATGCAATTCGTAAAGTCGATACTTCCTGTCACCATCATCGTTGGGGCGGCACTGTCAATGCCGGCACTGGCCAATCAGGGCAGAGAAGATGATGGGAATGCTGTGTTCGTGATGACCAACGATGCGCAGTCGAATGAAATACTGGCGTTTCAGCGCAATCCATACGGAACGTTGTTGTCTCCACGTCACTTCAAAACGGAAGGGCGCGGCAGCGGCGGCAAGGGAGATCCGCTTGCCTCACAAGGATCGTTGACTCTGAGCCAGGATCGCGAGTGGCTGTTCGCGGTGAATGCGGGTAGCGGTACTTTATCGGTATTCCGAGTCGAAGGTGAGCGCCTGTTCCTGACCGACCGTATTGCCACAGGAGGTGCAGAGCCAACGTCGGTTACGCAACACGGCAATCTCGTGTACGTCCTGAATGCGGCCGGTAGCAGCAATGTAGTGGGATTCGCATTTCATAACGGCCACCTGTCTGAGATTGCAGATTCGCAAGGCTTCCTGAGTGCCAATGGTGCGAACCCGGGTTCCATAGTGTTCACTGCGGATGGCAAATTCCTGATTGCCACCGAAAAGACCGGCAACAACATCGACAGCTTCGCGGTCGGGCCAAACGGGCAGCTTTCACAGGTGAAGGTGACGCCCAGCGCAGGACCGGGCGCATTCGCAGCCAATACTGTTGGGAACGGTACGGTGCTCGTTTCAGAGACAGGGTCCGGCGGCACCACGTCAGCTCTGTCGTCCTATCATTTACTGAACACTGGCAGCCTGACGCCGGTCACCAGCAGTGTGCCGACGCTCGGCGCCGCAAACTGTTGGAACGCCGTCACGCCAAACGGGCGCTTCGTGTATGTATCAAACGCCGGCAGCTCCACGATCGCAGGCTTTGCAATCAGCGCTTCCGGGGCACTGACGGCGCTTCCCGGCACCATTGTGGGCACCAATCCTGCGGGCTCCGGAAATCTGGACATTGCGATCAGCGCGGACGGTAAGTTTCTCTTCTCGCTGAATTCAGCTGGTGGGACCGTCGGTGCATTTGCAATCAATGTCGATGGCTCGCTGACCAACCTCGGGACGGCGCGCGGTCTGCCCGCCGGGTCCAGTCTCAACGGTATTGCAGCCAACTGACGCAAGGCGAGCTCGGACGCGGACTGAGCTTTCGCGTCCGAGCGCCCGCCGCGAGAGTTTAATGGAAATTCGAACGGGTTTAATTCAGGATATCGAGCTGTTGATTGACATCGATAATGATGCCTCAACTCTGTTTGAGAACGCCGGGTTGCGGCTCGACGCGGCACGCGATCTCGAAGTCACGCTTGCAGCACGGCAGCGTTGGATGAAATGCCTTGCCGCAGGCACTGTGATCATCGCGATCGATCAGTCCGGGGAGGCGAAAGGTTTTGCTGCGGTGGGAGTGAGAGATGCAGCGCCGTTTCTCGATCAGCTCTCGGTTCGGACGTGCTTCATGGGGCAGGGCATTGGTACACAACTGCTATATGCAGCCATGACAGTTGCGATGCAGGCAGGGGGCCGCGCGCTCTGGCTCACAACCTACAGTCATCTGAGTTGGAACCGGCCGTACTATGAACGGCATGGTTTTGTAGTCACTCCTGCCGAGCAATGCGGCGAACAACTGCAGGCCGAGCTGCTTTTTGAACGTCGACTGTTGCCCGATCCGCAGCACAGGGTTGCCATGCGCAGGCAGCTTTCCGCCAGCGTCACTCTCCCATCAACGTCTCGCCCGAAGCCGTCGAGGACGTCTCGCGCATCTGTGCGACCACCCACTGCAGGCAGTGCGAAAGTTGAATGAGCTGAGTCGGCTCCAGATTGCGCAGGGCGTCGACGAGTAACCCGGCGTGGGGTTGCGGAGTGCGTAGCAGCAACTGCTTGCCCTCTGTCGTCACTCTTAGATGTACGACTCGCTGGTCAGGGGCACCGCGGTGTCGTTGAATGAAGCCGCGCTCGACCAGCACATTGACGAGGTTGCTCGCGGTCGTCTGGTGCAGTGCCATACGTACCGAAAGGCCGTTGACCGTGAGTTCCTCACCACGTCGCTTGTGCGCAATTTCAGACAACGCCCATAGCTGCGAACCTGACACACCAGCGATCTTACGCACTTGCGCATCGTGAGTGCGTGCTGAACCGAAGACAGTTCTGAGGGACTGCAAGGCTTCGAGTTCTGCCACCGTACGGGAACGCTTCGCTCTGTGCTTCGGTTTCATACCGATTGACCGTAGCGCTCCTGCGCAAGTGTTCTATACAGAGGCGGCGACAGGAGTTTGGAGATCGCTGTAGCAATGGCTGATGTGACCATAAGAGGAAGTACCATTGCGTGTTGGGTCGTCATCTCCATGACAATGACCAATGACGTCAGGGGTGCCTGCGTCACGCCGGCAAGATAACCACACATCCCGAGAATGGCGAAGGGTACGGCGGTGGGCTGACTGCCGAGGTCTGCCACAGCCTGACCGAGCCCAGCCCCAACTGAAAGCGATGGCGCAAGCAACCCTGCGGGTATGCCGCTCAAATAGGCTGCCAAGGTCGCTATTGCGCGCGCGGGCGCGTAATACCAGGGAAGATGTACTCGTCCTTCGAGAACGGAGCGCGCCTCAGCGTAGCCTGTCCCGTACGTGAGGCCGCCGGCAAAATATCCGACAGCAGCGACCAATATCCCGCAGATAGCGGCGAACAGCAGGAACCGGGTCCAGCTCGCGTTAGTCATAGCGGTGCGAACCCGCGCTACGCACACGAGGGTCATGCGACTGAAAAGCCCACCGGCCAGTCCACTCGCCAGTGCAACTCCGAGTACTTCCATTGAGAGGGTGTTTACTTCAATGGCCACGACGGGTTGCCCAAAATAGGTGTAGTCGCCTGTCACCGCTATGGCAAGCACGCCCGCCAGAATCACTGCGGTGAGTGCCACTCCGCTGGCCCTCTCCTCGAACGAGCGTGAGAGCTCTTCAATGGCGAATACAATGCCGGCCAGAGGGGTATTGAATGCAGCAGCCACTCCGGCGGCGCCCCCAGCGAGAGTGAGCGCCCGTTGCTGCGCCGGTAGAGTTGAATGCGGCATCCAGCGACTGAAAAGGCGCGCAATCGCCGCGCCCACATGAACGGTCGGTCCTTCTCTGCCGATAGAAGCACCGGAAAATAGGGCGGCGCCCGCCAGAATGATCCGGCCAACGACGACTCTTGGATCCAGAAGCCGGTCCCCGCGTTCGCCCGAGTTCGGCTGCAGTGCAAAGATGGTTTGCGGGATCCCGCTGCCCTCAGCGCCCGGGAAGTAGCGCCGCGTCAGCCAGGCTATGACGATGAAGCCAACCGGGGTCACGATCCAAGGCCACGCAGCGAAGCCGGAGTGCAGTCGACGAAAGACTGCTTGTGCAGCGTCCGCGAGCCAAGCGAATCCGACGGCCGCCGCACCCACCGCCGCGGCAGCGCCCCACAACACCATGCGCCCTTGCCAATGATGAATGGATAGGAAAGCGCGCGAAGCCCTCTTCACGACCTCGCGCGCTGGCTGAACCGACGTGTGCGGATTATCCTCTGTCATCTGAATTCGCCCGATCAAAAACGTAATTTGAGAAATATTGTAGCAAATGTATTGCCCATTCCAGACAGGAATAAAGGTTATTCCCGGGACTGGTTAGAACAGATCAATGCACCGGCGGTCTGAGGTTACACACTGAACCACGCCGTTGAGCTCATCATGCCCGAGCCATTTGCGAAGACATCTTTTCTGACAGGCGCAGCTATTGCCTGGCACGCGCTCCCGCTGAGGCTGATTGTCGGTTTCGGATTCATGGAACACGGCTACGCCAAGCTCGCACGCGGTCCTGATGCGTTTACCCATGTACTGCAGGCGCTCGGGGTGCCCCTGCCTGAGTTGTTCGCATGGGCCACCATCGCCGTGGAATTGGCAGGCGGTGCGGCCGTCTTGCTCGGTGCATTCATTCCGTTTGCGAGCATCCCCATGGCAATTGTTCTGCTCGTCGCGATCGTGACGGTTCATCTGCCAAACGGATTCAGCTCCATCAAGTTGCTGTCAGTCGATGCAGCCGGTGCTCACTTCGGGCAGCCGGGCTATGAGACGGACCTGCTTTATTTGAGCGCACTGCTGGCGCTCGTACTGGGTGGGTCCGGCCCGTGGTCCCTCAGCCAATGTTTCGCCCGCCGGCGAGCTGGCTCTCGATGAATGTGGCAAATGCGCGCGCTTTCGCACTTGCCCGCCGACCCGTCGGAAAAACCGCCCAGAGATCGATGCGGGGGAGGGTCCAGTCCTCCAGCGTTGCCCGCACTCGGCCGTCCTGCAACTCCGGATCAAACATCCACTGTGAGGCCACCGTCACACCCAAACCCGCAAATACGGCTTCGCGCACTCCCTCCGCGGCAGTTACCCTCACCCTGCCTCGCAGCTTTACGGCAGCCTGAACCGCTCCTTTTGAGAAAACCCATGCGGGGCCGCCGCCGGCCTGGTCATAAATGACTGCCTGATGGCCCTCGAGATCGGCCGGAACCTGCGGCACTGCGCACTTCTCAAAATAGGCGGGTGTTCCAACGACACAGCGTCGTGTTTGTGCGATACGTCGTGCGGTGAGGGAAGAGTCCGAAAGCGTTCCCATGCGCAATGCGAGGTCAACCCCGGCCTCAACGAGATCGACGTTGCGATCGTCCAATACAACTTCCACTTCCAACTTCGGATGCTCGGCGAGAAATACCGGCAGGCGCGGGATGACATGAAGGCGTGCGAAGGTAACAGCGGCGCACAGGCGCAGGCGCCCGGATAGATTCGCCCCGGCGCCACGCGCTGCCAGGTCTGCCTCGTCCGCTTCCTCGATCGAACGTCGCGCGCGTTCGAGAAAATTGCGACCCGCTTCGGTGGGAGTCAATCCATGCGTCGAGCGCAGCAACAGTTGAACCCCGAGTCGGTTTTCGAGTTGGGCTATCAACTTCGATACCGCCGGCTGACCTACCTGCAAGCGGCGAGCGGCACTGGAGAATGAGCCGGCCTCGACCACCCTGACAAAGGCCTCCATTTCAGCGAATCGGTTCATGGTCATTCCTTTTGGGAATAACGTAGCGTAACACCAACGCTCGCGCGCCGCATGGCGCCATTCCAATCTGGAATGCAGTCCATTCCGGATGGTCTACTTCAGCCTGTGCGCTGCCGACTGCAAATTACCCCCGGCGCATCCACGCGCCGATATGGAACTCGAAGGCACTCGCATGGCAAATCTCAAAGGCAAAGTAGCCGTGATCACCGGCGGCAGCAGCGGCATCGGCCTGGCAACCGCAAGGCGGTTCGTTCAGGAGGGCGCCTATGTCTACATCACCGGTCGCCGCCAGTCCGAGTTGGATAAAGCCGCGGCGCAGATCGGTGACAAGGTGACCACCGTGCGCGGCGATGTGGCCAATCTGGCCGATCTGGATGCACTTTATAAAAGAATTTCAGTTGACCAACACAGAATCGACGTAGTTGTCGCCAACGCTGGCTTCGTTGAGTGGGGCTTTCTGCCAACAGTGACTCCCGAACACTTCGACAAGACGTTCGATATCAACGCTCGAGGAACATTCTTTACTGTGCAGAAAGCGCTGCCTCTGATGAACGATGGCGGATCCGTGATCGTGGTGGCGTCGTGTGTTCATCTCAAGGGTATTCCGCAGTACACCGTATATGGCGCGACCAAGGCAGCCTTGCGCTCTTTTGTGCGGTCCTGGGCAGTGGAGTTGAAGGGTCGCGCAATCCGGGTGAATAGTCTCAGTCCGGGTGCAACCGATACGCCTATTGTGGATGGTCAATTCAAATCCGCCGAGGAGGCTGCGGCCGCGAAGAAGTACTTTTCGGAAATCATCACACTGGGTCGTTTGGGACGGCCGGACGAGCTTGCATCCGCCGCGTACTTCCTCGCATCCGACGAAAGCAGCTATATGACCGGAGCGGATCTCGTCGTCGACGGCGGATGGACGCAAGTGTGATAACTGGCAGCAGGTCACTAATGGACTGGACCGGCAGTGTCGAAAAAGACTAAATTAAACAATTGCTTACGGCGGCTTGGCCGCCTTCGCAGGATTCTGACACTTGTCAGTGGGCTGCTTTGCGCAATTGATATAGCCTCATTACCCTGGTAATGTGGAGTGATGGCAATCGCAAAATCCAAGCTCACGGCGCAGGGGCAAATATCCGTACCGGCGGAGATCCGCCAGCGTCTGGGAGTCGGGCCCGGGTCGGTTTTGGAGTGGGACGAACACGACGATCAGGTGGTCGTGCGCCGGGCAGGGCGGTACAGCTCTGAAGAAGTGCACAGTGCGCTCTTCCCAGCGGGCCATCCCCTCCCACCGCCCCCGAAAGACACGAAAGAGGCGATTCGAAAGTACATCCGCAAGAAGCATGCGCGCCGTTGATACAAACGTTCTGGTTCGGCTGTTGGTTCGTGACGATCCCGATCAGGTGAAAACGGCGGAGTCCTTTATCGCTTCAGGAGCCTGGGTGTCCCATTTGGTGCTGGCGGAAGCGCTATGGGTACTCGACGCGGTGTATGACCGGACCCCGGAGCAAATCGCCTCGGCGATAGATCGGCTACTGAACCACAAGGAGCTGACGATCCAGGATGCTGAGGTTGTAACGGAGGCATTGACGCACTTTCAGACACGCCCGGCGTTGGGTTTTTCTCATTGTCTGGTGCTCGAGATCGCGCGTAAGGCGGGGCACTTGCCTTTCGGCACCTTCGATCGCAGTCTGCCAAAGTTGGACGGTACGAAGCGTCTCGAATGAGCGAGCCTCTGGGCTACATTCACGAGCTCTGATCCCGGCTCACCGACTCCAGCACATCGGCCGAAAACCACCTCAGCTGATCCAGGAATTTGATGAGGCGTGGCATCGCTTGATCAGCGTCCACGGTTCGATGCCACTGCTTCGCCTTCTCCCACGTATCCAGGTATCGGAACTCGAGCCGATCTTTGTCGATCGGCGACATTCGCAGCAGCGGGCTGTCGTATTGGTAGCTGACCGGTCTCTGCACGATGCACAGATCGAACATTGACGTCCATGCGAACAGTCCCTTTGCCAGGTGGCTCTCGCTGATCTGATGCGTTAGCTGCGCCAAGGCCCGGATTGACCGTGCCTCGCCTTCGTACTCCCCGTAATGGGCCACGATTTCGGGCCACGGCCGCGTCATCATTGCGCAGTGACCTCTCGTGCAGCCTGCAACACCTCCGGTACGATTTGCGCGACATCGGCAGGTTGCGTCCGATGATTGACGAAGCAGGCACGCAATGCGAAGTGCCCGCGGACCGAGGCATTCGAAAGATAGACTCTGCCATTGCCGATCACGCGCCGTAGAACCTGTGCGTTGAAGTCATCCAGACCAGAGTCGGCGCGGCCGTCCCGAAATCGGAAGCACACCGCGCTCAACTCGACCGGTGCCAACAGCTCGAGGTTCGAAGACGCGCGAATGGCGTCAGCCAGTTGACGAGCATGCGCGAGATCCGCGCTGATGGCTGCACGGAAGGCGTTGAGTCCGTGATAACGGAGCGACAACCAGAGTTTCAAAGCGCGAAAGCGCCGCGACAGCTCCAGCGATTCATCAAAAAACGCGAACTGCTCGTCCGGCTCGTCACTGAGGACCTGCGCATAGACCCCGGTGTGCGAGAAGGCGCGACGAGCGCTGGCGGGATCCTTAAAAAGCAACATCCCGCAATCAACGGGTTGATACAGCCACTTGTGACAGTCCAACGACAGCGAGTCAGCCGCATCCAGGCCGCGGAACTTGTCGGCGGCCACCAATGCGGCCGGCACGCCATAAGCTCCATCGACATGCATCCACAACCCGAACTCGCGGCAAACAGCCGCAATCTCATCCAGCGGATCGATCGCTCCCGTGCTGACTGTGCCAGCCGACGCTACCACGGCAATCGGCGTCAGCCCCGAATTGCGATCCTGCGCAATGGCAGTTTTCAACGCGGTCACATTCAGACGAAATCGATCATCGACTTCGATCGTGCGTAGATTCCGCCGGCCGATTCCCAGCAGCGCGACCGCTTTTGCGATCGACATGTGGGCTTCACTCGACACATAGATGGTTCCCGGTCGTGCGCCGCTCTCGTTGGCCGGTAGCCGCGATTCACGCGCCATCGCAAGTGCCATCAGGTTCGCCGAGGATCCTCCACCACACAGGCTTCCGGCCATGGATGCACAGCCCAGGGCATCGGCGATCCAGCGTACCACCTGGCGCTCAATCGTTACGGCCGCCGGCGCTGATCGCCAGGCCGTCACGTTCTGATTCAAAACACTCGCCAACAGATCTGCCAAGGCAGCGACCGGCTCACCCGAGCCCAGGACGTAGCCGAAAAAGCGCGGGCTCGGGGCCCGCGACAGATCGATGACGGTGTCCAGTGCATCGAAGGCCGCTTCGCGCAAGCCTTGCTCAGGGGCCGGCTCCTGGAATGCCGCCAATGTTTGCGGACCCGTGACCTGCGGATAGGCGCGCACAATCTGCAGCTGGGCAAGATAATCGCTGACGAGGGAAACCATGCGTGCAGCCGATGCCTTGAACTGCGATTGAGTTACCTCGAGTTGCGCCATGATTGCCTGCTCCTATTTGGACTACTCAGGCGCTATGATACGCCGGAAGCTGTTCTGCACCCGAAACAGCGCCGGCAGGCACGGGGGAATCAACATGTTCCTGAAGAATTGCTGGTATGTCGCGGCGTTGGATCATGAGCTCATTGACAGTCGGCTGTTGAGCCGGACGTTGCTCGGTGAGCGGGTGCTGTTGTATCGGGGCGAGAGTGGCAAAGTATTTGCCCTCAACGATCGTTGCCCGCATCGGGGTGCGCTGTTGTCTCAGGGACGCCTCGAAGGCGAGGCCGTGCGCTGCATGTATCACGGGATCAAGTACGACGGCACCGGGAAGTGTGTGCAGATACCCGGCCAGGACATGATTCCGCCGAAATTGCGGGTGCCGACCTACCCGGTGATCGAACGCAATCATTTCATCTGGATCTGGATGGGGGAGCCGGCCAAGGCGGATCCGGCGCAAATAGTCGATTTGCCGTACCTGCGCGATCCGCAGTGGAAGGGCATTCCCGCGTATCTTCATTACAAGGCCAACTATTTGCTGATCGTGGACAATCTCAGCGATTTTTCGCATCTTGCGTTCGTGCACACCCGCACCCTCGGAGGGTCCGAGGAGTACGCATATGTCTCGAAACCAACCGCTATCGAGCGATTGGAGCGCGGGTTTCGAGTCGAGCGCTGGCATCTGGACAGCGCTGCGCCGCCGTTCCACAAAAAGGTGATTCGCGACAAAACAGCCAAAGTGGATCGACGCAACATCGCAACCATGTTGATACCCGGCATCTTCACCATGGAGACGCTGTTTGCAGCGGCCGGCGAGGGCGGCCCCCGCACCGGCAACCTGGAGGGTGCCAGGGAGTATCGCAACTGCCAGTTCATGACGCCCGAGACCGGGCGGAGCACTCACTTCTTCTGGTCTTATTTGAACAACTTCGAGGGCGCGGACAGCACCATTTCCCGTTCACTCCTCGACAGTCTCATCGAGGGTTTCATGGAGGACAAGGCGATCATCGAGCAACAACAGCAGACGCTCGAAGCGGATCCCCACTTCCAGATGTTGGCTATCCGAGCGGATGCACCCCTCGCTCATTTCAGGCACATCCTCGAAAAGCTCATTGAGGCGGAGCAGGTGGCAGGCCACCTCGGCTGAGCATTCTGTCGATCTGTGCGCTCTGCAGGTGCGCTTGGCCTTTTGGGGTGGGAAGGTCCACGCATTTGCCGCTCTTGTCGGTACGCTGGCGCACCCAGTACGGCAGCGCAGCCTCCGATCTGTTCCATTATGGTGCTCTGTGCGGTTCCGCACCGACGCGACCCATGTGAGTCGTCAATGTAGAGGCGCTACGTTGTCCTGCTTTTGAAGAAAGGCTCCACCTTTTGCCGACGGTCCGCGATCGAATGAAACAGGCGCCGGTTACCCGGATGTCGCACGAGTCATACGCTGAGCCGCCGGTGAGTACTCACATCGAATGCGCGATCGGGGAAGGCGTCAAAGGAGTGCGGAACCATTTTCGAGTCGTTGTCGACATCGAAGCGCCGCCGCTGATCGCCGACCTCATCGACAGGGCAACGACGGCGCTCGACTCCGATCTCAATGTTGCACGCCAGCTTCTGGTCCAAGCCGCGGCCGTGCTGCGAGCCAACCGCGCAGCCCACGAGGGGCCGGCAGCGTGTTCGGCCACGGACGCAGCGGGCCTTGCTCTGGCACCATGGCAGCTCGATCGTATCTTGATCTACATTGAAGAAAATTTTGCAGACCGTTTGCGCAACTGCGAGCTGGCGCGGCTCGTCAGTCTGAGCACGCGCCATTTTTCGCGGGCATTCGTCGGCAGCCTGGGTGTCTCCCCGGCCCGGTATGTGCGTCGTCGTCGAGTCGAATTCGCGTGCGGTCTGATGGTCAACACGAAACTATCACTATGTCAGATTGCCATCGCATCAGGCCTGTGCGATCAGGCACACTTCTGCCGGACGTTCCGGGCATTGTTCCGGCAGACTCCCCGCGCCTGGCGCCGAGCGAACATGCACTCTGCGCCCGAGGAGAGCCCGTTGCGGGCGTGTCCGGTCGGCGGGAATCTCGATCTGCCACTCGAACAGGAGCGAGACTATGGCCGATGCAGTGACAACCACATGGAAGCGACTCTCCGACCCATTGCGAAATGAGGCCAACACCGGGGGCGCAGACAACGCGAACCGAATTCTCATCGTCGATCCCCACATCAAGGCGTCGAATCTTCTCGAGACCCGCTTGCGGACCGCGGGCTATCCACAGACCCGCGTTGCCTACTCGGGGCATGCTGCACTGGCTATTGCCGAGGAGTTTGCGCCCTCTGTGGTGCTGGTCGAGCTCAATCTGTTCGATATGAGCGGCTACGAGCTGGCGCGGCTGTTGCGCGAGCGAGCGCCGGGTCGTGAGTTGCGATTGATGGCCATGACCTCGGGCCGTGAACAGGCCGGTCCGGAGCTGGCCCGCGTGCGGGGTTTCGAACGCTACCTGATCAATCCCGTAGTCGATTTCAGCTTCTTGAATGGCTCACAGGAATCCTGAAACACGAATACCCGTCCTCTGCGCTGATTGCTCCAAATCGGTGCCGCGGCCAGAGCTCACTGCAGGTCGTGCATAACAGCGGGTTATGCGCGGCTGCTGCCTTTTCATGGGCAGCCGCGCTCGCAACGAGTCGATAATACGCCCGCACCCGGGCTTTCGATTCGAGTGGAAATGAGTGCACGTCTGCAATGATCTGAGCAGGAGCCTCCGGCGAGTCTGCGCAGTGGCGTTGCTATTGGCAGCCCCAGTTGCGCTGGCTGCGGAGCCAATGGAATCCGAGCATTCGGCGCTCGTCTACATCGACAACGACTTCCTCGGCCCGGGTCAATCCAACATCCAGTCCCTGATTCCGCTGCTGCGCACGCCGGGCGTGCGCGTGTTGGGAATCGGGGTTGTGACGGGGGATGCCTGGCTCGCCGAAGAGACGGCCCACGTGCTGCGATTTCTGGAAATCGCCGACCGAGCCGACATCCCGGTATTTGCGGGAGCCCAGATGCCGCTCATTCGGACCCGTTCGGAGATGACAGCCTGGGAAGGCCGTTACGGCCGCATCCCGTGGAAGGGTGCATGGAATGCCCCGAAACCCGGCCGCACTTATCATCCGGATGACCCTGCATTGATCCCTGAGCCGGTTGAAGGGGCACCCACAATTACTGCAGCCGCGGAGAATGCGGCCAGTTTTCTCATCCGGGCGGTGCACGAGCATCCGGGCGAGGTGACCGTCATCACGGCGGGCCCCTTGACCAACATCGCGTTGGCGGTGCGTCTCGATCCGGCGGTACCGCGCCTGGCCCGCGAGATCGTCATAGAAGGAGGCAAGCTCGACAACAGCATCGCGCGGGTGACGGGCAATCCCGACTACGGTACAGACTTTAACTTTTTGTTCGATCCGGAGGCGGCGCACATTGTACTGACCGCTTCATGGGCGCGATTAACCGTGGTGGGCGATGTCACAGAGCCGGTGAAAGTCACCCGTGAGATCACCGAGCGCATCGGCCGGTCAGAATCTCCCGTAGCTCGCTATTTCCGCGCGTATGCCAAGGTGGGGCAGCCGTTCTGGGATGAGATCACAGTGGCCGTGGCCCTCGACAGAACCCTGGTCACACAGGAGGTCGTGGCGCGCATGGATGTCGATCTCCTGCCAGGATCCACATACGGCCAGGCGCAGGTGTGGGCCGACGATCAGGCCGCGGGCGACGGTGCAGGGCTCGTGCACATCGTCCGGGAAATGAATGTCCCTCGCTTCCTCTCCACATTTACTACCCTTGCCTCAAAATGAACCGGGCGACCGTGAAACAGGAGGTCGTTGCAGGTCTGACCAGCTTTCTGGCCGCGGCCTACCTGGTCGTTGTGATTCCCACCCTCCTGTCGACAGGAGGTATGGACCGCGCAGCCGCCACGACGGCGACCCTCGCCCTGATGTCCATTTTCAGCCTGGCAATGGGCTGGTACGCCAATTTCCCCTTTGTCGTAGGCCCGGGACTGGGCGGTTCGGTGATCCTCGGTGTCACGTTGACACAGGTCGAGCACATTCCCTGGCCCACGGGCCTCGGCATTGCCCTGTTGTCGGGACTTTTGTTCTTTGTGCTGACCGTCACCGGAGCTCGGGCGCTCGTCGTCCGTTGGATACCCGCGCAGATCAAACAGGGACTGGGAGCGTCAATCGGCTTATTTATCGCCGTGTTGGGCTGTCGCCAGGCAGGGTTCGTTGCCATCAATGCCCGAACCAACGCCTTGACGCTCGGAGACTTCAGTCACCCCGGGGCGCTGGTGTCCCTCGCGGGCCTGGTGGCCATTTTGGCACTGGAAGCTCATCGGTTTCGCGGATCTCTGCTGATGGGCGCCGTCCTCGCCACGGTCGTGGGCTTCCCGTTGGGTGTCAGTCAACCGCCCAACTCTCTGTTCTCGCTACCCCATTCGCCGGCGTCGATTCTCTTCAATGTGGATTTCAGCGGTGTTTTCACGGCGCAGGCCCTGCCGTATCTGTTCGCCTTTTTTGCGGGTGAATTCTTTTCGACCTTGGGGACCACACTGGCAGTCGGTGCCAAGGCCGGGTTGACGGACCCGCAAGGCAATCTGCCGCACATCGAGAGGGCATTCCTCGTCGACTCCGTCGCCGCAACCCTGGGACCCCTGGTCGGTATTCCCGCGCTGACCGCGCTGGTTGAGTCGGCAGCGGGCGCCGAGGCGGGCGGTCGCACCGGTCTCACCGCCATTGTCGCGGCTGCCGGCTTCGCCGCGATGTTGTTTGTGACTCCACTCGTACTGGTCATTCCAAAGGAAGCCACCGCCCCCGCGCTGATCATCATCGGCATTTCGATGTTGCAGACCTTCCGCGGCGGCGCCGGCGAGACCCTCATTGATGGGTTACCCGCTCTGCTCATGATGTTGCTGACGCTGATTTCCAACAGCTTCGGTATCGGGATTGCCGGCGGCGTGGTGTTCTACGTACTGGTGCAGATTCTCGCAGGCCGCATCAGGGAGCTTTCGCCGGGCTTGATGTTGTTGGTGCTTCCCTTGGCATACTATCTGTATGGCGCCGCAACCGCTCACTGACACTCCTGGCCGCGTTCCCGGGCCCGGCCGGGTCGTGACACCTCGGCAAAAAGACTTCTTTCGATGTTTGCCGAAAGTCGAGCTGCATTGCCACCTGCTCGGCACGGTTCGCCGCCAGACCTTCTGCGATCTGGTGCGCAAGCACGGCGCCCCATTGTCCCAGGACGATGTGGAGCAGTTCTATCGGCGCGAGGGTAAGCCAGTCGGGGTCCTCAGGGTTCTGCGAGCACTCGAACGTCACTTGCTCCTCGAGCCGGATGATTTCCGCCGCATAACTCATGAATACCTGGAAGATGCGGCGCGCGACGGCGTGCGTCATGCGGAATTCTTCTGGAATCCAACTGCAAGCATCCGCGATTCGGGCCTCTCCTATGAGCTCATGCAGGGCGCCATTCTGCAAGGCATGGCGGAGGCGCGCACCGCCTTCGGCATCAGCTCGCTGCTCATTCCGTCCATTGACCGGGAAGCGGCTCCCGCGGCAGCGCTCGAAATGGTCCTCCTGATGTTGACGTGCCGCCATGAATGGGTTGCAGGTATAGGTATCGACTATCGCGAAACCGACCGGCCTCCCGAGCTGTTTCGCGAAGCATTTCGTCTTGCCAAACAAGCTGGCTTGCGTGCTACCGCCCACGCGGGCGAGTTCGGAACGCCCTGGACGCACGTAGCAACCGCAGTCGAGGAATTGCAGGTGGACCGGATTGATCACGGCTACACGGTGACTGACAACCCAGAGCTGCTGCAACGCTGTGTCGAGAGGGGAATCGTATTTACCGTCGTTCCGACCAACTCGTACTACCTGCGTGTGCTCGATCCCGAACGCTGGGCACTCGATCATCCTCTGCGTCGTATGATGCAACAGGGTCTGCGAGTGCATCCGAACACCGATGATCCCACGCTGCATGACATCAACCCGGCCGGATCGTGGCAGCTAATGTTCAGCCACTTTGGCGCGACACCCGCTGATCTGCGACGCATGCTGATCAACGGAATCGACGGTAGCTGGGTCCCGGAGGACCGCAAGCGTGCGTGGCGTGTCGCATGGGTAGAGGAATTCGATCTGTTAGCGGCAGGGGCTTTCTGAGCCGCCGCAACTAGTGTCGCCAATCGACGGCCCCGAATCTCTCGTGTCCCAGCAACGTATAGCCCACGCTGAGCGTCGAGACTCTTTGGTGTGAGTCGGGCAGATGCACATAGCGTCCATCGCGGGTCGATTCTGAATACCGAAGTGTCAGTCCGTGCAGGTCAAAGACACGTACGGTCAGGAGCACATCAAAACGGTCGATCGTTTCACTTCCGGTACTTTCCGAGGCGGCAATTCTGCTGATGTAATAGCCGCGGGCCGTTGCATCGAGGGCGGCCCGATCGCCGAATATCAGTCGGGCTGCCAGAACGGATTCTGGTGCCAGCCCATAGTGATAATCGCGTTGACCTTCTCCCGCGGGGCTGGGACGGGCCACACCGGCGCCGTGGATGACTCCACCGCCCGCGTATCCAACACCAGCCAGGGCGGTGCCCTGCAAGGCTATGCTGGGAGATAACCACCATTGACCGGTTGTGCCCACGGCGCCCGCCGTGTTGGAGACCCGAAAAATGTTGGGCGCCGAATAGTCGTAGATTCCGTATAAACCCCAGACTCCCCTGTAAGCCGTACCGACTTCGTAACTCGTTCCGTAGAGCAGTCCGCGGCTGAAGACGGACTCGAACGCATTGGCCGTATCCAAGCCGACTTCGAAGGCAAAGTAGTCAAATGGACGATCGTAGGCGTAATCAGGTTTGCCAGGCAGGCCATAGCCTATGGCGAACGCGGCAGTGCCGGAGCCTTTCTTCAATGTCTGGCCAATCGGGGGAGCGCTCGGGTCTGCGTTCACATTGACGTTTGAAGAGTACGTCGTTCTCACATTCCCACCCACATCGATGCGCGTGAATACCGCCGGCTCATAACTCCTGAAAACGGGCGAGAAGCGCTTGCCGTAAACGAGACGATTGAAGCCGGTGGAAGGCGAGATGAGGGTTGCCGCCAATTCCCGCCACCACGACGGTGAGGCGTCCTCGCTGCTCTCGAGGAGCAGGCTGGCCATTCGAAACAAGGGCTCGCCCAGGAAGTTTCCGCCAATACCCGTCGCGACCTGGTCGTTGTATGACGGAGCCGTGTTTTCACCCGAATACTCCCAGGCGAGGCTGCCTGCAAAGGTGTAAGCGGATGCCTGCCAGAAATCCAGGCCCGCCGAACGCGCAAAACCCTGATACACGGACCCCTGGTAGGGGTGCAGGAATTGGTTCGTCGCGAACTTATCGTTATCGATGACCCACTGTCGATGCAGATTCTCACGCAGGTTCGTCCACGGCCACGGATAGGTGGCTTCATCCTCGGCGTAGTGATCGAACCGGTTCAAGAGCAGCTGAAACGCTGGAATCTCGTAGGCCGGCACGAGAAAGCTGCGCGCATCTCCCGCTCCCCACTGCAGCACGGGTTTGGGTTCGGGTGCATCAAATGCAGTCGGCTGTGGCTGCTCTTGCGCACTGCAGTCGACGGTCGACTGCATCGCGAGGACAAAAAATGCAGTGAGTCGTAGGTAACGCCGTGTGGCCATACATGAGTCCCACGGGGCACAGGCCGATTCGAATTAACGATCCGGTCATTTGCCGGTTCCCGCCGCGGCCGGGCGTTTGGTGAATTCCATATGCGCCAGGGACACCGGCTTCTTGCCACCCATCACGAACCAGTCCTGGACCAGATGAGTCGCATCGACGAGATGCCATTGAGTGCCGTGGAAATGGACCGGATGAGTGTCGAGGTTCGTGGCCTCCCGAAACTGGAAGTCCAGAACGTTGGCATCGACGGAGGGCACCGCCGTGTACCGGGGTTGATTCTTGTAGTCGCAATAATGATCGGCGCGCAACTCTCCGTTGACGACATAAAAGACGGTGCTCGTGATCTGGGCTCCGTCGAGCCATTCTTCCCCGAGCACGGCGGTTCCGAATGCGAATGGTTTGAAAGTATCGGTCATCACCTTGTCGCCCATCGGAGCGTCCCAGGTACCAATCAAACTCATGACCTTCTCGAACAGTTGATCTCCAACCGTCGGCTGCGCCGGCGGTTCGGCGGCAATCACCCGGGAGGTGACTAACGCACAAGACAGAATGGTGAGTATCCATGCAATGCGTTTCATGTTGATCGCTCCTGACACAGTGGCTATGTGTCAGGATTCTTCCACTGCCGGCGTCAGCCAACCAGTGGCTGCAGTCATGGGTCGCAGTTAGACGATCCCGGCAGCAATCGCCCGCAAAACGGCCTTCGTACGATCCGGGACGCCGAGCTTTGAGAAAATACTCGATACGTGATTCTTGACTGTGCCCTCCCGAAGGTTGAGCGCTGAGGCGATATCCCGATTGCTGATGCCGCTGACCATGAGGCGGAGGATTTCCAACTCCCGTCCAGTGAGAGACTCGAGCACGAAGCGTGCATCGTCGGGTCGCGACTCTTTGAGAGTGCCGCGGGTCAGATCGGATACGAGCGGCGCGTATAGGTAGGTGCCTCCAGCAGCAACCGCGCTGATGGCCTCGAGGAGTGTTTCCGGCGAAGCGCCTTTCAGAAGGAAGCCACGGGCACCTGCCTTCACTCCGCGGATCAGTGCTACATCGTCCTCAAAAGTCGTGAGTAGCAGTGTTGCCGGCAGGCTGCCGCGGCGGGCAAGGGCTTCAACGACCTCGACGCCGTTCATCTTGGGCATGCGAACATCGAGCAGTAGTACATCGGGCTTTGATGCTATAGCGACGGCCACGGCCGCTTCGCCGTCCTCAGCCTCCGCGACCACCTCGATGCCGCCCAGGAGGTGCAATAGTGCTTTCAGACCGCTGCGGATCAACGCCTGGTCATCAACGAGGCAAACTCGAATCACTCAAGCTCCAGCCACAGGCAGCTCACCTTGGATGGTGAAGCCTTTGTCCTTGCCACTGCTGACCGAGAGGTGCCCACCCAATGATTCAAAGCGCTCGCGCATGCCCGATAAACCGTTTCCAGGCGAGAAGGCGCCCCCGCGGCCGTCGTCAGACGCAGCGATTGTGATCCCCGATTCGCCGGAGTGGTGAATTGTGATGGTCAGCAGGCGTGCCTGCGCATGCCGCATTGCGTTCGTAATCACTTCCTGAACACAACGAATGATGACTTCTGCTTGCGCCGGTTCGGACACGGTGAGGTCAGGTGATATTTGCAGGCGTACCTGCAAAGCTCCCTGAGCGCTCGAAGCAAGATCTTCGAGCACGGCACGAAGTTGGGTCGGTTGAGTTTTCCGGACCTGGCTCACAACCGCTCGAACCTGATTCAGCAATTCACTGGACGCATTTCTTGCGTGTGTCAGATGCTCGGCTGCTGGGCCAGTCGTGAGCCTGCTGGCCACATCCAGATGGATGGTAAGCGTCGTCAACGTGTGTCCCATCACATCGTGAAGCTCCCGGGCAATTCGCAGTCGCTCGGCAACGAGCGCGCTCTCATTCAACAATGCCTGGGCACCACGTAACTCTGTGTTGGTCCTTGCCAACTCATCACGGGCAGCCATCTCGCTGCGCGCCAACTGGGCCGCGCACACGGCGAATAGCTGAAATCCCGCGCAACTTGCGATGATGAGCGCGAACGAAGCGTCTGTTTCTCCGGTGCATTTGATCAGTGCCAGTGCAACAATCTGCGCTGCGCAGGCGAGCAGGGCGCCGCGCAGGTCCAGGAGGAGGGCGAACTGCCAGGCGACGATCACCAACAGACAAACTACAACGAAACTGGGATATAGCCAGACCAGATAGATCCCCGCGATGGCTTGTACCGTCGCGGACCAGGCTTGCGCTCGGGTCATTGTCGCGAAGCTATCGGTCGGCATCAGCGCGTATGCCACTACAAAAACCACGTAGCCCACTGCCCACTGGGCAGCCCAATGCGAGGCGGTGGCGATATGCTGGGTCTCAAAAAATGCCGCGTAGCTGGCGCGAAGTCCTGCGGCAATCACCATGGTGATGCCTGCATAGCGCAGGAGTGCAGCACGACGATCCAATCGAGTCATTGTTCACCCCGAACAGCTGCCTCCAGTTTATCTAGGGTTCATCAGCATGTCCCATGACTGCAGTCATGGGTGAGGGCCATGACTGCGGGCACTTACCCGGGCGTCGGCGGCAGTGCAACCTTTCCCCGTCATTCAGCGCCGGAGATTTGATCGTGAAGAACTGGATTTTAGCCGTTGTGGGGTCTGTTCTAGCGGTTGTCGTCAGTACGCACACCTTTAGCCACACTCTGCCGCAGAAGCTCTATTTCGGGCTCGTGGCATTCGAGAGGTCGACGAATTCGGTTGTCCGGCACGCTCTCGGCAGCTTGACCGGCCAACCGGGCATCGTGCTGAAGGCCCACTCGGAACCTCCCCTTCGTTGCAGTTACACTGCTCCACCAGTGCGGTTTACCGCCAAGACAGACTGATCCCGGGAGGCCTTACGCCCATCACCCCAGAAGAAGCCGAAGCCGCTATCGCCAAGCAAGTATCCGTTCTGCCGGCTGAAATGCGGCCTTTGGAGCTGTGCTCAGGCCAAACGCTGCGCCAGGACATCTATCCGGAGCGGGACAATCCGCCTTTCGATCGCGTCTGCATGGATGGGATTGCCATCGCCAGCGCCGTATTCGAACGTGGGGCTCGTGCATTTCGTATCGAGTCCACGCAGGGTGCCGGTGCGCCGGCGGTGCGGCTCGTAGACCCGGCCAACGCGATTGAGGTGATGACAGGGGCCATTCTGCCTGGTGGGACGGACTGCATCATTCCCCAAGAGGAATACGACGAGCACGGCGATGTGGTGACTGTGAAGCCACAGGTGGTCGGTCGGGCCTTTAGAAACGTTCAGCGTCGGGGTGAAGACAGTGCGCCCGACGCGCCGATGTTGAAAGCGGGAATTCGCTTGGGACCGCCCGAGATCGCGACAGCAGCATCCGCCGGCCTCGCGCAGGTGAGTGTGACTCGACAGCCACGGATCATCGCGATATCGACCGGCGATGAACTCGTCGATCCCGGCCAGCCGATTCTCGCGCATCAGATCCGCCGCTCGAACGTCTACGCCATCATGGCCTCTCTGCGAGATCGCGGCTACGAACGAGTCGCGAACGATCACATTCGCGATGACGAGCAGGCACTTACTGAGGCGCTGTCGCGCCATCTTTCCGAACGAGACGTCCTCGTTCTGAGCGGTGGAGTTTCGAAGGGAAAGTTCGACTACGTACCCCAGGTGTTGCGCAAGCTCGGCGTCGAGGAGATCTTCTACGAGGTGGCTCAGCGGCCAGGCAAGCCGATGTATTTCGGATTGGGGCCGTCGGGGCAGGCTGTTTTCGGTCTGCCGGGCAACCCCGTGGCAACACTGATCTGTCTCGTACGGTACGTGGTTCCGGCACTCATCTACATGTCCGGATGTGGTCAAGTGCCGGTGCAACACATGACGTTGGCATCGACGGTGAAAGCGCCGAAAGCGGCTTCAACGTATTTGATGCCTGTTGCCGTTCGGGTTGATGAGCGAGGAGCGCCGATTGCGGTGCCGATGCCACCCAATGGGCCGGGCGATTTTCTGGCACTCACAAAAACGTATGGATTTATCGAGTTGCCGCCGCAGCCGGAACCGTTCGAACCCGGATTCGTAGCGCGTTTCTACCGTTGGTAGTCTGTCAGGCGCCTGATATGTTTGAGCAACCCTTCGAGCGGCTCCGGGCGGTGCACCAGGAACCCCTGTGCGTAGTCGATACCCATCTCCCGCACCTTGTCCCGAATGCGCGGCTGGTCGACAAATTCCGCGACGGTCTTCAACCCGACAACCCGGGCGACCTCCACGAAGCAACGTACGGCGGCTTGATCGAGCGCATCATTGAGCAGGTGACGAATGAATTGACCGTCGATCTTGAGATAGTCGACGGCGAGGGATTTCAAATATCCGAATGACGAGGCGCCCGCGCCGAAATCATCCAGGGCGACCCGAACGCCGAGAGCGCGCACGTGTTGGATGAACGAGGCCGCGTCCGCCATGTTCATGACCGCGGAGGTTTCAGTAATCTCCAGGCAGATTCGCTCGCAGATCGGCGCACCCGCGCCGGACAGCACCTCGATCGCCCAACGATGGAAAGCGCGGTCCCCAATGGACTGACCGGACAGATTTACGCACAACAGGTGGATTGCCCCGAGATCGGGGACTGCTGCGAGCCGGGCCAGGGTCGCCTGCAACACCCAGCGGTCAATGCGTGAGGCGAGATGAAAGCGTTCGGCCGCCGGTAGAAAGGCACCCGGCAGGATCAATGATCCGTCGGCATCGAGCATCCGCAGCAGTACTTCCGCCCGCAGATGGGTTGGACTTTCCGTGAGCTGCTCAATGCGCTGGGCGTAGAGAACGAATTGGTTCTCATCCAACGCGTTCTCGATGCGCATGGCCCACTGCATCTCGCCGTGCCGCTTGCGGATACCGGTGTCTGTGTCAATCCAGACATGAACCCGGTTACGACCGGCCTCCTTGGCTGCATAACACGTCGTGTCACCCGCCTGCATTACCGCAGCGGCAGAATTCCAACGGCTGCCAATCGGCACGAGTCCGATGCTGGCGCCCATCCGAAAGTTGCGATTGTCGTGCACGAAGCGAAACTCGTGGAGCCGATCGCAGATCTGCTGTGCGATCCGCTGTGCCTGCTCCATCGAGCAGTGTTCGAGAATGATTCCGAACTCGTCACCACCCAGGCGGGCGAGGGTATCCCGCACCCGGACCGATTCGCCGAACAGCTTCGCCGCCTGTCGCAGCATCTGGTCGCCGACGGAATGTCCACAGGAGTCGTTGACCAGTTTGAACTGATCGAGGTCGATGTACATCAGCGCATGATCGGTCTGATCCTCGCGCGCTTTTTGCAGCAGATGGCGCAATCGCGACTCGAACTCTGATCGGTTGACCAGTCCTGTCAGCGCATCGTGGGTGGCGCGGTAGTTCATCTCGCCTGACAGACGCCGTTGCTCGGTCACATCATGAAACACCAGCACGAATCCCAGCGCTGCCCCGCGATCGCTTTGAATCGGGGACGCGGTATGTTCAATGCCGAATTCCTCGCCCTGACGCGAGATCAGCACCCGATGGTGAGCGGGGTGAGACACCTTGCCTTTTTCGAGGCGTATCGACAGTGGATCCGGGGCCGGCTCGCGCGTGCTTTCGTTGACGATATGAAATACTTCGCCTAACAGTCGGCCGTGAGCCAGGTCGGTAGACCAGCCCGTCATGCGTTCGGCCACTGGATTGAGCCAAACTACCTGACCGCGCGCATCCGTCGTAATGACTGCATCGGCGATCGATTGCAGCGTAATACGCATCATCTCGTGCTGCTCGCCGAGCTCGGATCGAAGCCGGCGCGCCTCGGTCACGTTTTGGAAGGCGCCCACCAACCGCACGGCCTGGTTGTTCTCGAATTCAACGATGCCGACCGAGCGAACCCAGATCGTCTCGCCGGTCGTGCGGATCAACGTCAGCTCCAGATCCCAGCCTTCCCCCCGATTGATGCCCCGTTCGACCGCTCGCTGAATCTCGGAGCGCGATTCAGGTGCGTAGAAGTGGATGGCCTCCTCGAGAGTAGGTTGATGGCCGGGCTGAACGCCGTGTATGCGACAGGTCTCATCCGACCAAAGCAGCTGGCCCGACAACAGATCCAACTCCCAGCCGCCGACGCCGGCGACTTCCCCGGTTCGATTGAGGAGAGACTGACTCTTGCGTAATGCTTCTTCGTGTTGTTTGAGCTCGGTGATCTCGATATCTACACCGTACATCCACTCCGGCTTGCCTTGTGGTGTCCACGTTTGCACGCGCCCCCGGGATAGCACCCAGGTCCAGTGTCCACGGCTGTGGCGCAATCGAACCTGGCATTCGTAATTTGGCAGCTCACCGGCATAGTGCCGGGCCAGGATCTCCTCGGAGCGCAGCAAGTCCTGCGGATGCGCCCGCTCATACCAAACCTGCATGGTGACCGGTTCCAACTCGGCGAGTGTATGCCCAACGATGTTGGCCCATTGTTCGTTGAAGCGCGTTTCGCCGGTCTGGATATTCCATTCCCACGTGCCGGCGTGCGTACCTTCGATTATGTAGGCCAGGCGCTGGCGTTCCGCTCGCAGCGCACGTTCGGCGCGACGACGCTCGGTGACATCCTGAATGACCGCCGTACTTCGAGCAGGTCGTCCAGCCTCATCGCGCTCGAGAATTGCGGAAAGAAGCACATCAATCACCGCACCGGAGCCGGTGATCATCTGATATTCCACGTCCTCACAGCGGCCCTGCGCGAAGAAGCGGGGAAGTACGCACTTAGCCGCATAGTCACGCGAAGCGGGAGTCAAAAAGTCCAGAGAGAGCCTGCCGATGACGTCCTGTCGCGCATAGCCCAACTTGTTCAGCCACGTGTCGCTCACGCTCACCAACCGCCCTTGGGAGTCGATAGAGTGCAGCATCGCGGGAGTGGATTCGTAGAGTCTGCGAAAGTACTCTGCGCGTTCCGAGGAGACTGAGGGATGCAACGCCGTCTGGCCGCGCGGTCGCTTCATACAGTCATCCGCGCGGTCGAGAGAATTGCATCCATTCGAGCCGTTGCGTGATTGTGTTGTCAGACTGGATTTTCTCGCACCGATTTCACAATAACCTCCGAGCGCGTCACACAGATCGTTCCCGTCTGTATGACGCCCCTGATGCGGTGCAATATATTCTGACAGTGACGCACATCTTTGGCCTCGACTCGACTATTCAGCGGTTGGCCGAGGCGGCGCGTGTATCGCTAAAGAGGGTCATGTCTCTTCTATGCTGTTGGCCCGGGCGAGCACCGATTCGCGCGACAGTCGGTGCCGATGGGGGCGATTCACGCTCCTCCTGGACAATCCCACGTCGCTGAGCAATTGCGGCTGCCTGGGTCCGACTCGTCGCCTCCAGCTTGCCGAGAATCGATTTGACGTGCGTCTTCACCGTCCCGATGGCCACATTCAGCGCTATCGCAATGTGCTTGTTGCTGCGCCCGAGCATCAACTGTCGCAGGATGTCTCCTTCCCGGCGCGTCAAGGTCCGGTGCGTCATCCACTCGGCGACGCGGCTTGCTACCGTCGGTCCTATGGCCAAACCACCGGCGCGCACTGAGCGTAAGCCATCGAACAAATCCTTCAGACTGCAGCCGAGCAAAAGATAACCGCGTGCTCCTTGCTCCAGAGCGTCGCGAATCCTCGCTTCGCCGTCACTGTGAGTCAGAATGACCACTCGATAGCCCTTCGCTGCGGCTGACGTGATCAGTCTCATACCCGAGTCGTAGTCTGCGACCACAACATCCGGGCGTGGCAGGTCACTGGCTGGCGCGCTCGATAGATCCCCAGCCGGCCGAACGTACGCTTCGAAGTCGGGTTGCCTCTGCAGGCTGACCGCCAGTCCCGCCGCTACCAGCGGGTCGCCGTGTGCAATGTGAATCCTGATCTTGGAGGATTGGGTCATTGTCGATATCTCATCTAATTGGATTGGCTGTTCATGTCCGCCAGATGCCGGTTACAGTTGTAACGGCTCGGGTAATCACTCCGGGCGCCCCGGAAGAATCGCCGGGTTTGCCGCGATTGCTGCCGCTGTCAATGGCGCTGCGGCGGAAGCGGGGCAGGGCTGGCATCCACCGTCTCCTTCGCGCGAAGCGCAGTTGAGCGCGGTTCCCGCCAGGCAATAGCGGCCGCTGGAGATCACGGGTTGGATATTGGCGCAGCCGGCGGACATTCCGGCGATGAACAAACAGACGGTCATTGAGCGAAACATAGACATCTCCCGTTCGGCTCGAACCATTCGAGCTTTCCGGGGATGAGTATCGTTCGCAGCGATCTTCCGTTCATGACGGCCGGATTTCACCTGAAACACGCGGCCACCTCCCAAGAAACACGGCCGCCATGCCGCGCCAATAACCTGCGATGGTGCCCATCAGGCAACGGCGCGGTCCACGTGTTTGGGAGGTTCAAGCGGTGAGATTCGAATACGCACGAGCGCAGCGATGAACGCCATAGTTCTGATCGCCCTGAAGCGCCCTTACACGTTCGTCGTCCTGGCGATCCTCATTCTCATTTTCGGCGGACGTGCAGCGCTGAATACCCCGACGGATATTTTCCCGAACATCGGGATACCCGTGGTCGCGGCGGTCTGGACTTATAACGGCCTGACACCCGAGGACATGTCAGGACGGGTCGTTTATTACTACGAGCGTTCGCTCACCACGACAGTCGGCAACATCGAGCACATCGACAGCCAGTCGCTCTACGGCCGCGGGATCGTGAAGATCTACTTCCAGCCTGGAACGGACGTGGCGGCGGCGCAGGCACAGGTCACCGCGGTCTCGCAAACCGTGCTGAAGCAGATGCCCGCCGGTATTACTCCACCCCTGGTGTTCTCCTACAACGCATCGTCGGTGCCGGTGCTGGCTTTGCAGATCTCATCGGACAAACTCACCGGCTCCCAGTTGTATGACATGGCTTCCAACCTGATCAGGCCGGCGCTGGTCTCGGTGCCGGGTGTGGCAGTCCCCGCCCCGTATGGAGGGACGCCTGCCAACGTCCAAGTGGATCTAAACCAACAGAAGCTGCTGGCGCACGGCTTGTCTGCGCAGGACGTCGCTCACGCTCTGGCGCAGCAGAACATCGTGCTGCCAGCGGGTGATCAGAAGATCGGGGCGCTCGATTTCCTTGTTGTAACCAACGCGTCGCCGGTGGACGTGGCGAGCTTTAACTCACTGCCGATCAAGCAGGTAGGCAACACGGTGGTGACTGTCGGCGACGTTGCCCACGTGTACTTGGGCGGCCCGCCGCAAACAAACTCCGTACTGGTCGGCGGGCACCAGGCCGTGCTGCTGGAGGTGCTCAAAGCCGGAGATGCCTCGACGCTCGCGGTCGTCAGCGGTGTCAAAGCCAAAATACCCCAGATTCTGCGGACCTTACCGGCGGGCGTGAGCATCACAACACTGAACGACGCTTCGACCTTTGTGCGTTCTTCGGTGGCAGAAGTCGTACAAGAGATGGTGACGGCGGCTTTGTTGACCGGCTTGGTCGTTCTGCTGTTCCTGGGCTCCGGACGCTCGACGCTGATCGTTGCGATTTCCATCCCGCTCTCGATCTTGTGCTCGATCCTGGCGCTGGCCTGGTGTGGTCAGACTATCAACGTCATGACGCTCGGCGGCCTGGCGCTTGCGGTCGGCATTCTGGTCGACGATGCCACAGTGATGATCGAGAACATCGATGCGCACCTTGCGACCGGCCTGGAGTTACAGCCGGCGATCATCGAAGCAGCGAACCAGATCGTGGTTCCAACCTTCGTGTCCACGCTATGTATCTGCATCGTCTGGTTGCCTCTGTTCCAGTTATCTGGGGTTGCCGGCTATCTGTTTCTTCCGCTGGCGGAGGCGATCGTCTTCGCGATGATTGCGTCCTTCATCCTGTCGCGTACGTTGGTGCCGACATTGGCGGCCTATCTCCTGCGGGCGCAGGTTGCGTCTCGCAAGGAGGGCACCGAACCGAAAGGCCGCTTCGGGCGGTTCCAGGCCAGGTTCGAGCGTGGTTTCGACCGATTTCGTGAGCGTTATAAGGAGTTGCTGGGCACGGTGGTGGCACGCCGCGGCCGATTCATTGGCGGATTTATGGCAGCGGCCGTGGCGTCAATGGTCTTGTTGATTCCGTGGCTGGGGCGTGACTTCTTCCCGGGCATCAAATCCGGCGAGATCGACATGCATTTCCGTGCACCGATCGGGCTGCGCCTCGAAGAGGCCGGCAAGGTCGCCTCTCTGGTGGACGGCGCCATCGGCACGTTGCTGCCCGGCCACGTGACCAATGTCATCGACAATTGCGGCCTGCCCAGTAGCGGCATCAACCAGGCCTACAGTGCCAGTGCCACGATTGGACCGCAGGATTGCGATGTCACCATCAGCCTGAACGATCAGGCCTCACCAGTCGATTCGTACCGCGCGATTCTGCGCGACAAGCTGCCGAAGCTTTTCCCTGGCACGGAGTTCACCTTTCCGGCCGGAGACATCACGGCGAAGATTCTGGACTTTGGCCTGCCGGCACCCCTCGATGTCCAGATCGTTGGCCGCAACCTGACGGCGAACATGGCCTACGCCCAGCAACTGGTTGCTCAGATGCGCCGTATTCCCGGCATCGCAGATGTCTCGATCGCACAATCTCTGGCGCAGCCGACATTGCTGGTCTCCTCTCACCGTGCTTTCGCCCTCGGTGCCGGGCTGACGGAATCCGACATTGCCAACAATGCGCTGGCGACTCTGTCGGGTTCCGGGCAGGTGTCACCAACTTACTGGCTGGATTACAAGACGGGCGTCTCGCACCTGGTGAACATGCAGACACCGCAGACGCAGCTCACCTCGATGAACGATCTGGAAACGATTCCCATCGACAAGGGTGATGGCGATCCGGACGGGCAGGGTGCGCAAATCCTCGGCAGCTCGAGCCAGATCAGCCAGATCGGCAAGCCGCTCGAGGTCTCGCATCGCGACATCATGCCGGTCGTCGACATTTACGCGAGCAACGCGGATCGCGATCTGGGTGCGGTGAGCGATGCGGTCGAGGGTGTGCTGCAACGAATGAAAGGCAGCGTGCCGCACGGCACGGCGGTGCAGGTACAGGGCCAGGCGGTGACGATGAAGGCAGCGTATGTGCAGCTACTGGCCGGGCTCGCGTTGTCGATCGTGCTCGTATATCTCGTAATTGTCGTCAACTTCCAGTCCTGGCTCGATCCCTTCATCATTATTACGGCCCTCCCGGGCGCCTTGACCGGCATCGTCTGGTCCCTGTTCCTGACCAACACCACCGTGTCGGTACCTGCCCTGACCGGCGCGATCATGTGCATGGGGACCGCGACGGCAAACTCGATATTGGTGGTGGCCTTCGCCCGCGACGAGCTGGCGGCGCATGGAGATCCGATCCGCGCGGCCATAACAGCGGGGTACGCGCGCTTGCGACCGGTTCTGATGACGGCGCTGGCGATGATGATCGGCATGCTCCCGATGTCGATGTCCAACACGGAGAATGCGCCGCTCGGGCGTGCGGTGATAGGCGGGTTGCTGGTGGCGACGTTCGCAACATTGCTGTTCGTCCCTTGCGTTTTCGCCTTGCTCCATCGCAAGCGCCCAATTGCAGGAGAATTAACATGAAACGACGTACGCTGCTGATGGTTGGTGTGCCGGTAGTGCTCGTGGCGGCACTGCTGGTGCATGGTCTGCTCGCGCGCCAACAGTCGCTTGCGGCCCTCACGCGCGTTGCGGACGAACACGCCCTGGTTCCGGTCGAGATCATCAGCCCGCAGAAAGGGCCTTCCACGCGCCCTCTCATGTTGCCCGGAACAGTCCGAGCCTGGTACGAGGCGCCCATCTACGCGCAGGTGGCGGGTTACGTGCAGAGCTGGGATGCAGACTACGGGGCCCAGGTGAAGGCAGGGCAAATGTTGGCGACCATCGACACACCGAGCCTGGATGCCCAATATGCCGCGGCCAAAGCCAACCTGAGTGTGGCCCGGGCCAACTATCAACTGGCTGTGTCTACTGCGGCCCGCTGGCAGGCCCTGGCCGGAACGCCGGCTGTTTCGAAGCAGGAGGTGGATGTGCAAGCGGCCGGTGCGGCGGCCCGCAAGGCCGAGATGGAAGTCGCGGAGCAGAACGTGGCGCGCTACGCCGCGCTAGAGGCATTCAAGCGCGTGGTGGCTCCATTCGATGGCGTCGTCACGGCGCGTCTCACTGATGTCGGGAGTTATGTCAATGCGGCGGGAGGCGATGCGTCCGTACATGGTAGTTCCACCGAGCTCTTCGCGGTCGCCGACGTGCATCAGATGCGGGTGTTCGTGTCGGTACCGCAGGATTATGCGGGCCTGTTGAGCCCTGGGATCACGGCGACGCTCCATCAGCCATCCCAACCCGGAAAATCCATTCAAGCGAAGTTCCTGACGACCGCCCGGGCTTTCAACCCAAACACGCGAACCGCCGTGACTGAGCTGACTGTTGACAACTCGGACCACACACTGTGGCCTGGCACGTACGTGGACGTGATATTTCAAGTGCCGACCGACCCGACGGTGCTCACAATGCCGGAAGCGGCTCTGATCTTTCGTGCGGACGGCGCCCAGGTGGCGATCGTCGACGCGCAGAACAGAGTTCATCTGCGCAACGTGACTCTTGGGCAAAATATGGGACAAACGGTGCAGGTCACGAGCGGACTGTCGTTAGGCGACAAGCTCGTCAACAATCCGCCTGCAGGCCTGCTCGAGGGTCAGTCAATCCAACCTGTCACACCGGCGACCGGCTATGCGATGGCAGCGCCCAGTGAAGCCGGGCAGGCCAACGAGCCATGAAACTCCGTGCCACAACGCTGGTCGCAGCACTCGGTGCGGGATTGCTCTCAGGCTGTAATCTGGCCCCCGTCTACGATCCGCCACGCCTCGACCTGCCCGTGTCCTATCAGGGCGGCGACCACTTTCGCGTAGCCAATCCGGACGCGGTGCTCTCACCGCGCGGGGACTGGTGGACGTTGTTTGGCGATGAGCAGTTGAATCAGCTCGAGGCACAACTGGGACGTTCGAACCCAACCCTGCAGGCAGCCGCGGATGTCTATGCCCAGGCTCGTAGCCTGGCACAGGAAGCTCAGTCGTCGCTCTCCCCGCAGGTGAGCGCGGAAGCCGGAGTATCCGAGAACAGAGAATCCGTGAACCATCTCTTCCGCAACCCCAACAGCAACGGCCCGATTCGCGAAGCCTCGAACCAGTTCGGAGTGGCGGCATCCTGGGAGCCGGACTTCTGGCACGCACTACGTAACAGCGCGCATGCACAGAAGCGGCTCGCACAGGCAAGCGCCGCGGACCTGGCGACGGCGCAGTTGAGTCTGCAGGCCGAATTGGCCAATGACTACATCGCCGTGCGTGGGCTGGATGCACAACTCGATGTGCTGCACCAGTCAATCGCCTCGTATCAGTCCGCCGTCCAGATTGCGCGGCTGCGCGCACAGGGGCAGATCGCTTCCGGCCTCGATCTGGCCCGGGCATTGAGCCAGCTGGATACTGCGCAAGCTCAGCAAACCGAGACCCGGCTGCAACGCGATCTGATGCAGCATGCCGTGGCCGTGTTGGTCGGTGCCATGCCGAGCACCTTCTCGATCGCGCCGGCCGGCGAGTTCGAGTTGACCCCGCCGGCGCTTCCCGCGGGCGTGCCTTCGGAGCTGCTGCAAAGGCGACCGGACATCGCGAGCGCTGAACGGCAGATGGCGGCTGCGAACGCCTCGATCGGAGTGTCGCGCGCCGCGTTCTATCCGAATGTGACATTCAGTTTGACGGGTGGCTTCCAGGATAGCGGATTCAATCTGGCGAGCCTGCCGAACAGCTTCTGGTCGGTCGGTGCGGCAGCCCTGATGCCCCTGTTCGATGCCGGGCTGCGTAAAGCCCAGCTGAGGCGCTCGTGGGCGCAATATGCGCAGACGCGCGACAACTATCGCGCGACGGTGCTGGCTGCGTTCCAGGAAGTGGAGGACGGACTGAGCCAGGCTCAACGGCTGGCGACTGAGGGCGCGCAAGAGCAGGAAGCCAGCGATCAGGCGGGGCAGGCATTGTCGATCTCGACGATGTTGTACAAGGACGGGCTCGACAACTATCTGAGCGTGTCGGTCGCGCAGATTCAGGCACTTGCGACACAACTCACCGAGGTCCAGATCCGGGTCCGTCAGATCCAGGCGGCCGTATCGCTGATTCGTGCGCTGGGTGGCGGCTGGACGGCCCAGGCACTGCCCGACGAAAAGCAGACCCTGCAGTTCACGGCGTCCGACTACGGCGTGCCTGCAGCGAAGTGATCGGGGGTTTCAGCTGTAGCGGATGCGACCCGCTGCACGACCGTCAGTACAGGATCTCGACCGGCGACTTGAAAATGTAACCGACGCCACGCTCGGTGACGATGAACCGCGGCTGCGACGGATCCGCTTCGATCTTCCGACGCAAGCGCAACACCTGAACGTCGATCGAGCGGTCGTAGACTTCATTGTCGTACACGCGGCTGGCATCGAGCAGCTGATCGCGCGTGAGAATCTGCTCCGGAGAGGTGAGCAAGGCGGCGAGCAAGTTGAATTCACCGTTCGTCAAGTCAATGTTGCGCGTATCGCGCTTGAGCCGTCGGGTTCGCAGGTTGAGTTCGAATTCGGCGAACCGATAGGCGCGAACCTCGCGGCGCTGGGCCTGCGCGACTGCGGTGCTCTTCGTCCGTCGCAACACTGTTCGGATGCGCGCCAGCAACTCACGGGGGCTGAAAGGCTTGGTCAGATAGTCGTCTGCGCCGAGCTCGAGTCCCATGACCCGGTCGGCTTCATCGCGGACGCCTGTGAGCATGACAATCGGTATTGCCGACTGGTCGCGGAGTGCCCGGACCAGGGACATGCCATCTTCACCCGCAAGCCGCAAGTCCAGGATGATCAGATCGATCACCTCGTCTGCAAGGATCTTGGACATTTGGGCGCCGTTCAATGCGACGCTGACTCGCATTCCGTTCTCTGCAAGGTACTCCTGCAACAACTCGCGAATCTGCGGGTCATCATCCACGGCCAGGATGTGCGGCTGGGGTTGGTTCGTCTCGGAGTTTGTCATGGGTTCCACCCGACTTTCCTGCGAATTCGCCGTTGCATGCAATTTACCACGGTTGGACGGCACTGCAATTAAGGGCGCTCCAGCATCCGCGCGACCGATTCGACGAGGTCACGACGCTGCAGCGGCTTGCGCAATAACAGGCTCACGCCGCTGGCTGCGGCGGCCTTTGCGAGTTGCGTGCCTCCCAGGCCGCTCACCAGGATGATCGGGATGTCCGGACGCAATTGTTTGATTTCCCGCGCCAGCTCGGTGCCTGTTACCTCGGGCATCGCCTCATCGGTAATAATGAGATCGAAACGGTCCGGCGCGCCCCGAAATGCTTCCAGCGCCGCTGCGCTGGAAGCGAAGCCAACCGGCTCATATCCTGACTCCGCGAGCGTCTCCTCTGCCAATTCCAGCAGTGCCCGTTCGTCGTCAACGATCATCACCGTGTCACCGTTGCCGCGGGGCAATGCCTGCACGGCTTCCTTGCCGGGGCGGCTGATTTCGCCCGCGATCGGCAGCCAGATCTGAAAGCTCGTCCCTGCGCCTGCTTCCGTCTTCACATCAATCGCGCCTCCCAGGTCGGTCACGATGCCATGTACGAGCGACAGGCCCAGGCCGGTACCCTCTCCGACGCCTTTGGTCGTGAAGAATGGATCGAACACTCGCTCGAGTATTTCCGGCGGAATGCCCGTGCCCGTATCGCTGACGATGAGCCGCACATAGGCACCCGGATCGAGAGCGCCGCGTGCGAGCGACAGCCTCTCGTCCAGACTGACGCGCTCGAGAACCACGCGGAGTACGCCGCCCTTCTCCATCGCTTGCAGCGCGTTGGTGAAGAGATTCATCGCCACTTGATGCAGATGTGTCGCATCGCCGATCACTGCCGCGGTTTCAGCCGCGAGCCGGCTCTCAACCTGAATTTCGCGCGGCAACGAGGCCTGAAGCAGTTCGAGCGTTTCTTCAATCACGAACTGAACGTTGACCGGGACTCGCTCACCCAAGCCGCTGCGGCTGAATCCGAGAATGCGATCCACGAGTGCCTTGGCGCGCTCGGTTGCGTGCATGACGTTGTCGAGGTAACGGCGCAAGGGAGTGTCTGCCTCAGACTGCTGGTGCGCCAATTCTCCATAGCCCAGTATCGCGCCCAGGATGTTGTTGAAATCGTGCGCGATGCCGCCGGCCAGTGTCCCGATGGCCTCCATCTTCTGTGACTGCCGCAGCTGTATTTCCAGACGTTCCTTTTCCAGTTGCGCCTGTTTTTGCGCGCTGACGTCGACTATGGATCCCACGAAGCGATACGCGTTGCCTTCCTCGTCGCGAAGACTACGGCCCCGAGCGTGCAGCCAACACCAACGCCCGTCAGGCATGCGGACGCGGTATTCGCACTCATAGCGCGGGGTGCGACCTTCAAAATGATCTGCGAGAGCCGCGTCGCGTCGCGGCAGATCGTCCGGGTGCACAACAGTTTTATCCATCCACGCGCGGCGCGTGGTGATTTCAGTTTCTGCGCGGTGGCCCGTGAGCAATTTCATCCGCTGTGAGATGAACAAGTGGTCGCTCTGCATGTGCCAGTCCCAAAACCCCTCATTGGCGCCTTCCATCGCGAGGGCATAACGCTCCTCGCTTTCGCGCAGCGCCCGCTCGCTGGACTCGACGCGCCGCAACTGCTTCAGTAACGCGGCAATCGTCAGCGCCCCGAGCAAAGTCAGGATGAGCGTGCGCGCGGCGACCCGAATCGTTTCTTCGCGCCAGGACTGCAATGCCGTGGCTGCTTCGCGCGTCACGGTCACCAGCAGGTGCGTATCTCTCACCGGCGCCACGGCGAGAAAATCGTCTTTGCCATCAATCGGATTCAGAAGACGGGTTGCCGGCTCAACAGGCACCCCCGCAAGCTTGGAGAAATTTCGGCCGAGCAGCAGTGGCACTGATGGATTACGAGCGAGCAGCGTGCCGTCGTCCCGCAGAAGGTGGACGGCGCTCGCCTGGCCCAGTCTGACGGCTCCGTAGAACTTCTCCAGGTCCTCGAGGTCCATGATTGCAGTAACGACCCCTGCGAATTTTCCGGTGTCGTCTTCGAGCCGCCGGGAAATGACGACGGCTGCGCGGTTTTGTGAGCGAGTCACCATGGGGTCGCTCATGAAGAACCCTCGCGCGGTCCCGTCACGTTGAGCGATGAAATACGGGCGGTCAGAAACATCGAAGTTTGGAGGCGAGGAGCCGTGTGACCGATGCCGCTGGATCCCTTGGGCGTCAACGATCGTAATCAGGCTGATCTGGGGCATTCCTGCCGTGCGGGTCGCAAGAACCTCATCCAGACGCTCAGGCGGGATATGCCCGCTATCGTTGCTATACCAGCGGGCTGTGTCGTCCAACAAAAAATAAACTGCTCGCCAGGTCCAGGCGGTCTGTTCGGCAAGTGCACTGGCTACGTTGCTGATCTCTCGATCGGTCGCTCTCACGGCATGACGATACGATCGCCATGCGTCGTAGAAAGACGAGCCGGCGAACGCAAGCAAGGCGAGGACGCCAATCGTCAGTATGCCCAGCCGTAGGCGTCTGAAACGAATTGAACGGCTCGGGAGTGAAACGGTATCGAGTGGCGGACGCACCATGCGGGGGGCTCAGGCCGGCGCGCCAATGAGGGAGCGCACGGCAGTCAGCAGATCCAGGCGATTCAACGGCTTTGCAATAGCCTGCTGGACGCCGAGCGACTGCGCGATCGCGCCATTTGCGGTGAGTCCGGCGAAAAACTGTCCCGAGATCGCAATCACCGGTGTTCCCGGGTGAATAGCCTGTATCTCACGCACGAGTTGCGCGCCTACTCGTTTGGGCATGTACACGCTGACGATGATCAGATCTGCGGGGCCGCCAACCGCCGGCCCGCCGCTGTGCTCGTGAGAGGCAGCCGCACGGACGATATAACCTGCTTTGCTCAACCATTCCTCCAGCAAGGCCCGCATCAGGTCATTTTCCTCGTATATCACAATCTTTGACATTCTTTTGGCTCGAAATGCCTTCTCATGACTTCGGCTTGTGAACGCGGACGGAAAGCACACGTCCGTCTCTGCGAATTGCCTCGATGGCGTTGCGACAGCGGTAGTTGGGACCTGGTCCGGTCAGGTCGAGAACGAGAAGGGAGTCGCTGCGCTCGTGCTGCAAGGTCAGTCGATAGTTGACCTGATTGCTCAGGAGTGACCCCAGAAAACCCGCATCAGTCGGCTCCGGAACGTCCGGCGTCAGCTCGACTGTGAGCCGGACCTGGCAAGGTGCAGGTGCCGCAGCAGAAGCGGTTGCGCAGAGGAGCAGGGAGGCCAGAACCACCGCTGCGCCGCGTGTGATCGATCGGTCGGTCTTCATCGATACCTCCGGGGCCTCTCACCAGGCTCGTGTTGCGTGAATTCTCGGGGGATCGCGTAAACAGCGTGTTTCGCTCTACGCGAGCCAGTATTTCAATCGAAACACAAAATTTCCGGTTTCAGCTGAAACCGGGCTCCGCAGGTGCGGAAATGGCCGGGTAACGCAAGCTCCCCATTGTTTCCCGGCACCGAAGAGGACCCGAGGAAGCTCACAGTGACTCGCCTGGAACAATTGACGCCCCAAGATCACGAGCCTGCGTTGGGCTCGCACCTCGTTACCCGCCGTCGCGGCTATCTGCATCACGGAATCTATGTGGGTAATGGCAGGGTCGTTCATTACTCCGGGCTCGCAAGTGGTCTGCACAGGGGGCCGGTCGAAGAAGTGCCGATAGATCGATTCACCCGCGGCCAGTCTGTGTGGGTCAAATTTCACGCCACCTCCAATTTTGACGCCCAAGAGGTGATCGAACGGGCGCGCTCGCGGGTAGGTGAGGATGGCTATCGGCTGCTGACGAACAACTGTGAGCACTTCTGCGAGTGGTGCCTGCGTGGCGAGCATAGGAGCTATCAAGTAGACGCCCTGCTGGAGCGGCTACGTGTGTTGCGCGCGACAGTCCGGTTCGTCGCGCAGTCGATCCCCTCGTTTGGACGAGCCGCCGGGTCCCCGACGCGGGCCTCTTCAGATGCCTGAGCAACAGCTGCCTCGCGACGGCATGAGCCGTGTGTTGGTCGGAGTATTCGCAGGCGCCTGTGGCCTGGCCGTCGCCAACATCTACTACTCACAGCCGCTCATCGGGCTCATCGCGCCGGCTGTGGGACTTCTGCCTGGCATGGCCGGCCTGATCGTGGCCCTGACGCAGCTCGGCTACGGCGCAGGCCTTTTGTTTCTCGTGCCCTTGAGCGATGTATTTGAAAACCGCGGCCTGGTGATCCGGGCCCTCGCTGCGGTAACGCTCGGTCTACTCGCGATCGCGCTCGCGAATTCGGCTGCGACTCTCCTGGTCGCCTCAGTGGTCGTCGGCGTATTTTCAGTGGCCACGCAGATTCTCGTCCCTTTGGCCTCACACCTCACTCCGGAGACTTCCCGGGGCAAGGTAGTTGGTACCGTCATGTCGGGTTTGCTCGCTGGAATAATGCTTGCGCGCCCGTTTTCGAGCTACATCGCTGCCACGCTGGGTTGGCGTGCGGTGTTCTACATTTCAGCCGGCATGATGTTGGCGCTGCTGCTGATATTGCAGCGCGCGTTGCCACGGCGTTACCCCAACTCCGCGCTGACTTATGTGCAAATTCTGCGATCGCTGCCGGGCCTGATAGCCGGCACCCCGCTGCTGCGGCGCCGTGCTTTCTATCAGGGAATGCTGTTCGCGGGCTTCAACCTTTTCTGGACGGGATCGCCGTTGCTGCTGGCCAAGGAATTCGGTATGGGCCAGCGAGGCATAGCACTGTTCGCGTTGGCGGGCGCGGCCGGCGCGCTCTCGGCACCTGTTGCCGGGCGGCTGGCCGATCGCGGGCTGACGCGGCCGGCAACCGGATGGGCGCTCGTTGCAGTGGTATTGGCGTTTGGACTGGCTGCCGAAGCACGGCTGATACACTCTCTGTCGCTGCTCATTCTGGCGGCGTTGATACTGGATGCGGCCGTTCAGGTGTGTCAGGTCCTGAGCCTGCGCAACATCTACATGCTTGCACCGGAACTGCGTGGGCGGCTGAACGGAATGTTCGTCGCTTTCGCATTCCTCTGTGGCGCCGCCGGTTCCGGATTGGCGGCTGCGGTGTACACCACCCGGGGTTGGACCACGCTCGCTGCTCTCGGCGCGATGTGTGCCTGTGTGGCGCTCGCGCAGTTCGGCACCGAGTACCGGCACATGCACCGACGCGCGTTGTTTCCTACATATTGAGCATCTTCAATCATGAAATCAAAGTTAATTCCGCCGGGTAAGTCCTCGGGTCTATTCATCGCTGGTTTGGCGATGTTGGCATTCCTGGCGGGAGGATGTGCCGCCGTGACAGCGCAACCCGAGCCGCCACCGCTGGGTCAGGCTGCGCAGCCCCCAGAGAACGACACTCCTGTAGCGCAACCGTCGGCGAGCGAGCTGGATCAGTTGGTCGCGCCGATCGCGCTGTATCCGGACGCCCTGGTGGCACAGATTCTTGCGGCAGCGACTTATCCTGCGCAAGTTGTGGAGGCAGACCGATGGATGCAACAACATACCGAATTGAATGGAGAGGCACTCGCCCAGGCGGTCGATTCGCAACCCTGGGACCCGAGTGTGAAAGCGCTTACTCAGCTTCCATCGGTTCTGCAGATGATGGACAGGAACTTGTCGTGGACCTCCTCCCTCGGGGATGCGTACGTGAACGGGCAACAAAATATGCTCGACGCAGTGCAGGTCATGCGTCAGCGAGCCCAACAGGCCGGGAACTTGCAGAGCACGCAGCAGGAAACAGTCACGACGGATGGCCAGGCAATCTCGATCGAGCCGACCGATCCGGATGTTGTTTACGTACCGGAATACGACCCGTGGGATGTCTATGGGGCGCCCCTCGCGTACTACCCGGGATGGTACGGGTTTCCCGGCCTCTATATCGATGGGCCCGGGATCGTGTTTGGCCTGGGTGTTGGAATCGGTGTGTTCGGCGGGTTTGGCTGGGGCTGGCATCACTGGGGAGCGGATTGGCACCGACGTGATGTGATGCACGACCATGACAGGTACCTCTCACACAGTCCGACTTTCATCAATCACAACGACTTCGGTCACGGGCATCCCCTGATTGCCCACCCCGGCGGATTTCCGCACGCGGACATGCCCCACGGTGGATTTCCGAACGGCGGCCTTACCCATGAAGGATTCTCCGGCGGCGCGCCGTCCGGCATCCACGCCACTCCGTTCAGTGGCTTCGATCACGGGGGAGTCACACACTCATTTTCCGCGCGCGGAAGCGCGAGTTTTAACGGGGGCTTCCACGGTGGAGGGGTCGGTCACGCTGGAGGAGGAGGCCACAGATGAACACCATTCGCGAGAAGGAGATGCATGTGAACAATGAGCTCGAAGTAAGCCGGTCGCGCGGACCAACAGCGCATGTTGCGTGCGCGACATTCGCGCTGTTGCTGGCGGGCCATGTGACACAGTGTCTGGCCGGACCATTGCGCCAAACAACCTTTCCGTCACCCGACGCCGCGAGCCGCGCCCTCGTTGCCGCAGTTCAGACGCACGACGAGCGGGCCGTCACGGAGATTCTTGGAGCGGGAGCCGAGCTCGTCAGCTCCGGTGACCAGATCCAGGACAGACTCGAGCGTGATCGGTTTGTGCAGAAGTACCAGGAGATGCACCGGCTGGTGCGCGAGCCTGGTGGAGTGACGGCCCTGTACGTCGGCGCGGAGAACTGGCCGTTCCCGATTCCGCTCGTGTCACGCGCTGGTGTATGGCGCTTCGACCCGGACGCCGGCACCAACGAAATTCGGTATCGCCGAATCGGTGAAAACGAAGTCACAGCGATTGGGATTTGCCACGCGCTGGTCGCGGCGGAAACACGCCCGGGAACAGACACAGAGGCGGATGGCCTCGTGAAGACCGTGCTCCCGAATGTGCAACAGGTCAACACAGTGGCTGCGTTCCACGGTTATAACTTCCGCATTCTGTCGAAATCGGATGGGAGCTTCGCCGCCATCGCCTATCCCGCGGTGTACCGGGCCTCCGGTGTCACGACCTTCATCGTGAGCCAGGATGATGTCGTCTACGAAAAAGATCTGGGCCGGAAAACGGCAGCACTCGCGCGAGCGATAAAGGTGTACCAGGCGGGTCCCACATGGACGCCTGCTGAGTCGATACCCTGACGGATCGTAAGCGCGCTTCCCACCGGGGGAAGCGCGCTGTCACGCGGCAGATGCCCGTTACGTTGCCGTGCCCGCGAGTTTGAGCTCGTTGCCCGCGTCTCGTGCCGCAAGTCCACCGATGGCAGCCCAATCGAGCCGCTCCCCACCCTCAGCGAGCAGGCGCAGAAATCGGTCGTGGAGCAGGCTGCCCAGCGGCATCGGCACGCGCAATGTCTCAGCCGCGGCCAGTGTCAGGTTGATGTCCTTGAATCCGAGCGGCGCGGCGAAATGGGCCGGCTCGAACCGGCTCTCGGCGATCAGGCCGCCATAGGTCTTGTAGGCCGGGGCGTTGAAAAGACTGGACGTGAGTAGATCCACGAAGACGCCTGGATCAATGTCAGCCTTATCGACGAGCGCAATAGCTTCGCCCAACGCCTCAATGGCGGCGGCGAGCAGAAAGTTTCCGCTGAGTTTGACGAGATTGGCCGAGGCGGGCTCGGTGCCGATGGGGAACGTCTTCTGCCCAAGGACATCGAACAACGGCTGGCAGGTTCTGACTGCAGTGGGGCTGCCTGCCGCGACGATGTAGAGTTTTGCGGCGGCTGCCGCATCCGGACGGCCGAATACAGGCGCCGCGACGAACTGTTGACCAGCTCCAGCGTGCGCTTGATGCAGCCGTTTTGACAGAGCGACGCTGATAGTGCTCATGGAAAGGTGGATGGCATCTCTTGGGAGGACGCCCACAATTCCTTCGTTTTTGAACGCAGCATCGGCGACCGCTGTATCGTCGGCGAGCATGGTGACAACCAACTCTCCGCGGCAGGCGTCGGCAATGCTGGCGGCCGCATGCGCACCCAGCTCCAAGAGCGGGCGCAGCTTCTCGGGGCTCCGATTGAACACCGTGACATTATGTCCCGCCTTCAGCAGATTCGCCGTCATTGCCGAGCCCATCTGGCCTAATCCGATAAACCCAATCTTCATTTCTCAACTCCGTGGTGATGAATCGTCAGTTCGTTGCAGGGGAGCCATGAACTCGGGCCCGACCGGATCGGTAATGGTGTTACTGAGGATCTGGTTGATTCGAGTCATGGCGGCCGCATCGAGTTTCCAGCCGGCCACACCGAGCGCGGGCTCGAGTTGCTCGGGGTGCCGGCCGCCCCACAGCGCCGCACTGATGCCCCGGTCGAGCATCCAGCGCACGGCCAGTTGAATGACGCGCCGGTTGAAACGATCGCGTGCAAGTTGGTCGAGCTCGCGAACGGCCGCCAGGTACTGCGCAAACCGCGGCGGCTGGAATTTCGGGTCGGTGCGCCGCAGATCATCACCGTCGAAGGTGGTGTCAGTCTGCATCCGGCCGCTGAGCAGCCCGCGACACAGCGCTCCGTAGCCGAAAGTTGCAATGTTGTTTGTCCTGCAGTAGGGCAGAATTTGCGCTTCAATCGCTCGCTCGAAGAGGTTGTACGGCGGCTGCAGCACGTGAATGGGCGCAACACGGCGGAAGCGCTCCATCTGTTCAACCGAAAAATTGCTTACGCCGATGGCGCGTATTTTTCCGAGGTCGTAGAGCCCGCGCATGGCCTCGGCGGTTTCCTCGATCGGCACGCGCGGATCCGGCCAGTGGACCTGGTAGATGTCGATGTAGTGGGTGCGCAGGCGGCGCAGTGAGTCGTCGATTTCGCTGTGGATCCGCTGTCGAGTCGCATTGCGGTAGGCCTTGCCGTTGCGCATTTCCACGCCGGCCTTGGTGGCAATGATGGCACGCGAGCGCAGACCCGCCGCTGAAATGGCCTTGCCGACCAGTTTTTCAGACACGCCGGATCCGTAAGCCGGAGCAGTGTCGATCAGATTGATGCCCTGATCCAACGCCGCCCAGATCGTCTTGACCGATTCGCGCTCGTCGGTCCCACCCCACATCCAGCCGCCCATCGCCCAGGTTCCGAGGGCGACACGCGACACACGAAGTTGGGTTCCGGGAATGTCTACGAGCTCCACATCTGCGCGCCCATTGCGGGCTTCGTGAGCTGTCTCGTGCAACTGCTCATTCGACTGTGTCATGGCAACCATTGCTCCTGATTGGGCGGATGTTTGAAGCCTGGGCGCGGTCAAATTCCCGGTCATTGCAGAAGCGGCCGCATGGGTTTCGGATGAAATCCGCGGCGTAACGCCGGGCAGGAGCGCTCTAAGGCTCGAGCTGCGCCAGGTACGCGGCGGGTGCCTCGACTTGTCTCTCAGCCAATGTCGCCGCGACAGCAGTCATGGTGCCAGGCGGGGGCGTCTTCCCCTGGGCGCGTGCCTGGAATTCGTGGAGCCGACTCCATTAGCCGGTCGGATGCCGTCGCCGCTTCGGCGATGTCAGGCTCATCCGCCTCAGCGGACGAGGAATTACAGGAGCACGTGCAGGCCGCGTTGCATGCTGACCCATATTTTTACGACCAACATGTCACGGTATCGGTAGACAAGGGTGCCGTCGTGCTGCGTGGGTTCGTCTTCAGCGATTGGGATTTACAAGAGGCGATTCGCATTGCCGGTCGGGCTGCCGGCCACAGACGTGTGATCGACGATTTGTCGATTCAACAGGGCGGACGTCGGTAAGCGCCTCAGCGTAACCCGCTCGAACTGCAGGGCACTCTGGAAACGATTCGCGTGTCGACCGAGCTCGCCCGATCGTCCAGACCTCTGACGTTCATTCGCATAAATCATCCGAGTTGTGGCGAGCTCGAGAAAGATCTTGCAGTGCTTGCACCGCACGCTGCACAGGCCGTCATGTTGCCTAAGGTCGGTTGTCTCCAGGACATCGAACCAGCGTTGGACTCGCGATTGACGACTTCGGTACGGGATACTCGAACTTGAATCAACTAGGGCGGCCGCCGGTCAGAAAGCTGAAGATCGCTCGGGCGCTCGTTGCGGGTATCGCAATCAGTTCGCGCGACAGGTTGATTGTAAGGGCCGTGATCGCGATGGCTCACGCGATTGGAATGAGGGTAGTTGCGGAGGGTGTCGAGACCGCCGCGCAACCTGGTTGCAACAGTGGAACGAACACGCTGTTGATCCGAGCGCGCGATACGGCGGGCTGAAGTCCGTTGTAGAGTGATACCTAAGGTTGTGGCGTCCGTCGCTTGGGTGCGAACCACCGCGAATATCCCCATCCGCGGCGAGTCTGATTTCATCCGTAATCCAGTCTCACGCGGCTGTAATGCCGCTGAAATGCTCCCGCGAGAGGATTTTGGTGGCAGATATCGCCTCAGGCTGATCGTGGAGTATGGGAAATGAAGTATAGAAAATTGGGGAATACAGGACTCATCGTGAGCGAAGTGGCGCTTGGCACGATGCAGTTCGGCGGCAGAATGAACATGGGCAACCTCGGTCAGGAAGACACAACGCGAATGGTGAAGCTGGCCCTGGACAGGGGCATCAACTTCATTGATACCGCGGACGTATACAGCCTCGGAGAAAGTGAGACTTTGGTGGGTAATGCCTTGCGGGGCGTGCGGCAAGAAATCGTCCTGGCCACCAAATTCCGGCTCCCCATGAGCGAAAATCTCAATCGGAGCGGCGCGACCCGCGTGAACATCATGCGCGAAGTGGAGGGCAGTCTGCAACGGCTGCAGACCGATTATATCGATCTTTACCAGGTGCATGGATGGGACAGCAACACACCGCTCGAGGAGACGTTGCGCACGCTCGACGATGTTGTGCGCCAGGGCAAGGTCCGCTACATCGGGTTCTCCAACTTCATGTCATGGCAGTCGGCCACCGCCGTTATGCTGCAGGAGCGCCTGGGGCTGGAAAAATACGTGACGGCGCAGATGTATTACAGCCTCGTCGGCCGGGGTCTCGAATACGAGTTCCAGTCGTTCGCCGAGTACCATAACATCGGTATCCTGGTTTGGAGCCCGCTTGCCGGCGGTTTCCTCTCGGGCAAGTACACCCGTACCAACCCGGCTCCTGCCGGCACGCGATACGCGGAGGCCGGTTCCTTCGTGCCCTTTGACAAGGAGATGGGCTACCGCGTCGTGGCAGCGCTGAAGGAGGTAGCCAGTCGGCACGACACTAGCCCGGCCCGTACGGCACTGTCGTGGGTGCTAGGACGGCCGGCCGTGAGCAGTGTGATCGTCGCTGCCCGGAAGGTCGAGCAACTGGAAGATAACATCGGTGCGGTAGACCTGCGACTCTCAGACGAAGAAGTCAGGCTTCTGGACGCGGCGTCCGATCCGGGCATCCCATATCCGAAGTGGATGGTCCTTCAACTCGACACCGCGGAAGACCCGCGTTCGAAAGCTCTGTATCCCGAGCGCTACGTTGATGGCGGTCCCTGGAAGGATCTCCGCCGGACCCGGTGGTCCGGCTGAGAGCGCTCACTGCCCGAGCCAGTCGAATCATTGTCGAGAGTGCGCGCCACATCGCTCATGATGACTGCTTCAAACATGTAAGAGATTGTTACAGAGCGCTGCTGACCGGCAGCGGCGCTCTAAGGGTCGAGCCGCGACAAGTAGGCGGCGGCTGCCTCGACTTGTCTCTCATCCAATGTCGCCGCGACAGCAGTCATGCTGCCAGGCGGGGGCGTCTTTCCCTGGGCGCGTGCTTGGAACTCGTGAAGCCGACTGATGACAAACTCCGCGGGTTCAGCCGCAATGGCCGGAAAGCGAGCACCGTTGCCTTTGCCACGGGCGCCATGACAGCTGAAGCAAGCCCCCACATTCGCGGCGCCTTTCTCGGCGAGTTGCTGTCCCGCCAGCACGCTCTGCGTTGCGGTTGAAACGGCCGTGGCGAGCCGCGGCGCACGCTGACTGGAAAAGTAGTCGGCGAGCTGGCGAATCTGCGTATCGCTCAGATCCCGGGCGATCGGTTGCATGATCGGACTGGCCCGCGTGGCCGCCTTGAACATGGAAAGCGCGTGATTCATGTAGTCGGCGTTCTGTCCCGCGAGCCGCGGCACTCCGCTTGGGGCACCTTCACCGTGTATCCCGTGGCACGCGGTGCACTTGGAGGCCGCCAGTTGCGCCGCAGGGTCAGCCAGTGCCGAGGGCGCATGCGAAGCAAGGAAGACGCTGGCAGTTGCAACAATTCTTGCTGTCACACGGCCGACGTTGGCGGAGCCTCTCATGTTCCCGGCGCCACAGCGCCCCGAAAGGTGAGGGCGGCATCGAGTACGCGGGTTGAATAAACGAGCGTGGCGCCGGCATTCATTGCGACGGCAACGCCCAGCGCCTCCGCAATCTCTTCGTCGGTCGCACCTTGGCGCAGTGCCGCTTCTGTATGGACCATGATGCACCCGTCGCAACGCAGCGAGACGGCGACCGCGAGCGATATCAACTCGCGGACCTTGGCTCCCAGTAGACTCTTTTTGTTTCCCGCTGAAGTGAGCTCGATATATCCCTTGACGGTGTCGGGACTGAGCTGTCCCACCTGCTTCACGCCAGCTGCCAGCTGTTTACGATATTCATTCCAGTCGAGCATCATGTTGGTATCCTCGGTTGCAGGCATTGGCCCGCGGTCGGAAGTGCCTCGTCGGTATTGGAAGTCTCGCCTCAATGGATTGACTGTTTATGTCCGGAATCGAAACTCGGATTACAGTTGAAACATTCGTGCCCATTTGAGTAATTACGGCGGAATTCCCAGTCATAACCCTGGTAGTCGGTCCGCCGATGAGTCGCATCGCCGGAAGTCCCTCACTCATTCTCGAGAGGCAAGGTTATGAGCCCAGAACCGAGATCCCAGACATATCGACCGCGTTTCCTGTTCGGCCTGCTCACACTGGTGGGTGTTGGCCTCGTGTTGAGCGTCGACGCCCGTGCCGCCAACAGCGATGGCTGGTATACGTCCGATCAAGCCGCGCACGGCCATATCGTTTTCAACAGCTACTGCGCTCAATGCCATCGGCCGGATCTGACCGGCGCGCTGGGGCCGGCACTCATCGGTAATACGTTCCTCGCAACCTGGTTGAACAAGCCCCTCGGCGATCTCTACCAGTTCGAGCATACAAAGATGCCCGCCAACAATCCGGGATCGGTTCCGGAGGACAAGCTGTGGACGATCACGGCCTTTCTGTTGCAGAAGAACGGATTTCCGGCCGGGTCCACGCCGTTGGGTGCGCAGGCGGCAGGCAGGACGCTGGCGAAGGCACAGTGAGCTCAGTTTTCTCTAGCTCGCCTTTCGGGCGCGCCGGATGCCGTCTGCCGGCGTGGCGCGCCCGATCCGCTGCCGGGCACACGCCGTTTACGCGCTCCACGAAACGGGCATTCAGCGCTCAATGCCGGTGCCGATTCACGCAGTCGGAAGATTTGCACGGGTTCGGTAGTTCGGAACTGCCTTGCTGTGAGCGAATCCGTAACTTTCCAGCTATCGGCGAGCAGCTTGCAACAAAGCGGTCGGCCGCAGATCGATAACCAGCTCCGGGCACGCACGTCGTTACATCAATCAGCTTGCGCATGAGGCCCCCAACATGGACCCGATCATCGTCTTACTGTCGGCTTTTCTGATTTCCATCGTCGCTCTGGGTGTGTTCATCTGGTCGATGCGCAACGGAGTCTTCGGCACCGATTCCAGTGGTGCGAAAGTTATATTCACCGCGCATGAGGTCGGGCATGCCGAAGATCCCGCGGCAGAGCTCCAGTCGCTCACGGCGCTTCAGCGTACGGTGGATCTCGAGCAGGGGCATACCGCGGCGATGGTTGACGGCGAGCTAGCGCAGCGCGCCGAGGCGGATCGTTCGAGTTCGACGGTCACATTCGTGTTTCTGAGCTGCGCGATCGGGTGGCTTCTGCTCGGCTCCTTCGCCGGGCTCATCTCCTCGATCAAGATGCATAGTCCGGATTGGCTCAGCGGGTACGCATGGCTCACTTTCGGCCGCATCCGCACCATCCATCTCAACGCAGTCGTATACGGCTGGACATCCATGGCGGGGCTCGGTCTGGCGATGTGGATGCTGCCGCGGCTGCTGAAGACCACTCTACAAGGGGGGCGCTTTGCGCTGCTCGGCGCCGTGTTGTGGAATGCAGGACTGATCGCAGGCATCGGCAGTATTGCCGTGGGTTTGACCACTGGGCTGGAATGGCTCGAGATGCCTTGGCAGGTCGCTCTGCTGTTGGTGGCAGGCGGTGCCCTGATCGGCATCCCGCTGCTGCTCACGCTCGCCCGGCGCACGGTCGATCACCTGTATGTCTCAGTCTGGTACCTGGGAGCCGCGCTCTTCTGGTTTCCGATCCTGTACCTGGTCGCCAACCTCCCGGGCGTGCATTTCGGGGTGGAGCAGGCGACGATGAACTGGTGGTACGGCCACAATGTGCTGGGCTATTTCTTTACCCCGCTGGCGCAGGCGGCGATCTACTACTTCTTGCCGAAAGTGATCGGGCGGCCGCTCCAATCCTACAACCTGTCTCTGCTGGGATTCTGGACGCAAGCGTTCTTTTACGGGATGGTCGGTGCACACCATCTGATCGGCGGACCAGTCCCTTCCTGGTTGATCACGCTCTCTATCGTACAGAGTGTAATGATGATCGTTCCGATCGTCGCGTTTGCGACCAATTACGCGTTGACGATGAAGGGTTACTGGAGAGCCGTACTTTACTCACCGACCTTGCGCTTTATCGTAGTGGGCGCGGTCATGTACGTACTCGTATCGCTCGAGGGGACCATGGAGGCGCTGCGCAGCGTCAACACCATCACGCACTTCACGCACTTCACGGTTGGACACGCGCATCTTGGGATGTATGCGTTCGTCGCGATCACATTGTTCGGCGGGATTTACTTTGTGATGCCGCGAGTCGTGGAGCGCGAGTGGCCGTATCCGCGACTCATCGCCGCTCACTTCTGGCTCGTCTTGGCGGGCATGACGGTGTACATCGTCTCGCTCTCGATCGGCGGGTGGCGTCAGGGGTTGGCAATGCTCGATGCGGCTCGACCCTTTATGGATTCCGTAGCCGTCACACTGCCCTGGATCAAGGCGCGAAGCGTCGGCGGTGCCCTGATGACCGCGGGGCACCTCGTATTCGCCGCGCACTTCCTCGCCATGGTGTTCCAACTAGGACCGCGGCGCGATCGCGCGGCGCTGTTTCACCTTGCCCGGAGCGTCGATCATGCGTAGCGAAACGCGTTTGTTCGCAGGTGCCTTCGTGATGATCGCGGCCGCGACGGGCGCATTGGTTGCCTTGCCGTACTTACAATTCCGCGATCTGAGGCCGCCGTCGGGACTGCATCCATATACGAGCGCTCAGCTGCGCGGCCGGCAGGAGTACATCCGTGAAGGATGCGTGTATTGCCACTCACAACAGCCACGGGATCGGAGCCAGGCGCCGGATAAGGACCGCGGCTGGGGACGGGCCTCAGTCCCGGCGGACTATTTCTACGACACCCCGCATCTGCTTGGCACGATGCGTACCGGCCCGGATCTGTTCAACATCGGGGCGCGGCAGCCGAGTGTCGATTGGCATCTCGGACATCTGTATCAACCGCGCGCCTACGTCCCCGGCAGTATCATGCCCTCATTTCCCTACCTGTTTGAAGTGAAACCCAAGGCCGAGCCCGGCGATCGGGTGGTCGCGGTGCCCCGGCAGTTCGTGCCAACCGAGGGTGTCGTGGTCGCGAAACCAGCTGCGCTCGACCTCGCCAGCTATCTCCTTTCTCTGGATCACACGTATCCGCTGGTCGTCACAGACAATCAGAGCCGCTAGGAGTTACCCTCATGAGCCCACCTGACATCAGCCCGCAAGAGTCACGTGAAAATGCCGATCCCGAGGAGGGATCAGGGCCGATCCCGGTGTGGGTGCTGGTCATGGCAGCGCTGCTGGTGATCTCGTGTGTGTATTACATCGTGCGCTCCGATGCGGCGGCGGCTCCCGCTAACGGCGATAGCAGAACACTCAGTGATCTGGTGCAGAAACCGAAATCCGCGGCGAGTGCTGGGGCTACGGCCGACGGCACGGCGATCTTTGCCGCCCGTTGCGTTGCTTGCCATCAGGCTACTGGCACAGGTGTGCCCGGGGCCTTCCCACCCCTCGCGGGCTCAAACTGGGTGAACGGCCGCGATACCACGCTGATCCAGATCCTGCTGCACGGTATTCAAGGAACCCTGACGGTCAACGGTGCCTCCTACAATGGCACCATGCCGACCTTTGGTACTCAGCTGAGTGATGCGGAAATTGCCGCGGTCCTGACACATGTGCGCAGTCAGTGGGGCAACAAGACGGGCCCGGTCAGCGCGGCCCAGGTCGCCACGCAACGCTCAGCCAGCGCGGGACGGAGTGAGCCGTGGCACGGCGACGCAGACCTCACGAAACTGCCTTGACTACGATGCCGAGGGTGGCGCGCGCATCCTGGATGGGAACGGGCATCAGCCTCGTCGCAATCATCGGCTTTGCAGCGGCGGCGATTTGGTCCATCACGTTTGGACTGCGCGGCTTGACGACTGAGGATATCCGGCGCTTGCGGGTGCAGTCCGAACCGCCAGTACTCGGAAGTTTACAACTCACATCGTCTAACGGAGCCTCCTTCAGACCGTGGGGCGCACCGCAAGGCAGTCGGCGTGTTTGGTTGGTGACCTTCATGTACACGCGCTGCCCAACTCTGTGCACGGCGCTCGGGATCGAGTTCGAAAGACTCCAGCGTGCGCTCGGACAGGATCCCCGCGATGACCATGTACGCTTACTCTCGATCTCGTTCGATCCGGCGCACGACGACACAGGCGCATTACAGGCGTATGCAGCTGAGCATCATGCAGATCCGGCCCGATGGATCGTGGCAGTGCCGTCAGGCGCCTCTGCGCTGGCCAAACTCGAGCGTGAGGCCGGCATAGTTGTCATCAAGGATGGCTTGGGTGGCTATGCGCACAATGCCGCCATCCACGTCGTGCTCGATGACGGACGGTTGGTCCGTATCTTTGCCTTTGACAATCCGCAGGCTGCGCTCACATGGGCGCGCGCGTTGTAGCTCTGAGTCGCAGGTTCTCGAGCCGCAACGCGCTGCTCATTGCCGCGTTTGCAGGCCTGGCCGTGTTTTTGCTCAGGGACTGGTTGGAAGGTGACATGGCCCGCCACATGGTGATCGAGTTCCCGCTGTTGCTCCTCGCTGGGGCTGCCGTCGGGCGAGTGCTGCAAGAGCGTTTCGGCGCGCAGATCGCCTGTTGTAATCAGATGGGTCTCACCGGATTTGTGTTCGCCTCGTTGACCCTGGCGTACTGGATGATTCCCGCCGCCCTCGACGCGGCGTTGGGGGATGAATGGATGGCGGCTGCGAAGTACGTCAGTCTCGTGGTGAGCGGAGCGCTGCTGCGGAGTTCGTTCAGAGTTGCACCTCTTGCCGTGCAATTGTTCTTCGTCGGCAATTTCGCCCTGATGACGGCGACCGTGGGCCTCATTTATCAGACCGCTCCTCAACAGCTCTGCCTGAACTACGGGACGGACGCGCAATTGGCGGCCGGCGAGAGTCTCGTGGCGCTCGCAGTGATTTCAGCCTGCACGTGGTGCGTATCCGTGGCACCGGCGTTCCTCGAGAGCGGAGCAGACGCGTAAGCGCTGCTAATCGGCTTCATTTTGCAGGCGCTCTCCAACAGCTCGGCGTTGGCGCGATTTCGGCGACGGGCAACCAGATCGTCATGGCCGTGCCCCGGCCCAGTCTCGTCCAAACGTCGATCGCGCCCCCCAGATCCACAACGATTCCGTAGACCAGCGAAAGACCGAGTCCTGTTCCGCCGGTCGTGCGTTTGGTGGTGAAGTAAGGGTCGAACATCCATTCGAGCACGTTTGGAGGAATGCCGCTGCCGGTGTCGCACACACGTAAGCGTACATAGGCGCCCGGGGTCAGACTGCCGTGCGAAAGAATGCGGCTCTGCTCCACGTGCTCGCAATCCAAGGTGACCCCGAGCACGCCGCCGTTCTCCATCGCCTGCAAGGCATTCGTGCAGAGATTCGTAGTGAGCCGGAGCAACTGGGTCGCATCGCCGAGTATGGCCGCGTTGCCGCCCTCGAGACGTGTTTCCAGACGAACTCCAGGCGCGAGTGATGCGGCGAGGAACTCGAGTGCCTCCTCGATCACGGCTTGCACGTTGATCGGCGCGTGGTCTGCGACGCCAGTGCGACTGAATGCAAGAATGCATTCGACAAGGGATTTGCCTCGACCGCCGGCCTGCATCACATTGTCGATGTAACGTCGCTCTACGCTACCTGCAGGCGTGGCCCTTTGCACGAGCTCGCCGTAGCCGAGGATTGCACCAAGAATGTTGTTGAAGTCGTGCGCGATTCCCGCAGCCAACATCCCAACCGCCTCCAGCTTCTGCGATTGTCGAAGTTGGGCCTGGAGGCGGTCCTTTGATCTTGCGCCCCTCGCCAGTGCGGGTTCCGGCAGGTGTGCCACGCACGCGGTTGGGGTGCTTTCTAACGGTTCCCGCCGTTGCTCTTCGCTGCTCATGAAGGTCCCCAAAATACGGCCGATCGCACGCCAACTTCCGTGGTGTACCCGAGTGGTGATTACAGACTATCCGCTGACTTGCCGCGAATGCCTTCCAAAACACCGGATGTGTGCAGATCTTCCGGGTCAAATCGAATGCGCTCGGCGCCGTCGGAGCGATCGGTGTGTCCGCCGATACCCCCGACCATGATGAGCTGATCGCGAAGGCCGGCATCGCCGCGCTCTCGCGATGACCAGTGGCTCACCGAATAGGGCGAATGACCGATTGGAATCCTGACGGACTGATTCCGACGAACTTCCGAAACGTGCGGGCGAAATGACTCGGATTCTGAAAGCCGGCGTCGAGCGACACTTCAATGATGCTGCGATTCGGGTCACTCAGGCGTTCTTTGGCGAGCTCGATTCGCCGCAGGAGTACGTACTGGTGCGGAGCGCTGCCCGTGCTCTGTCTGAACAGCTCCGCAAAGTAGTGCGGGCTCATGCCCACCAGCGCCGCGAGCTGCGAGAGACTGAGATCACCACACAGGTTGTCGCCAATGTAATCGAGCACACGCTTGAGGCGATAGCTTGGCAGACCGCCTCTGTAGACCGACGGGGCGCACTGTTTTACGGCGTATCGCTTCAGCAGATATACGGCCAATGCATTTGCCAGCGATTCGCCGTAGAGGCGACCGGCAGGCGAGCCCGCATCGAGATCGGTCCTCATGGCCAGGAGCACGGACATGATGTTCCGGTCGTTCAAATTCCAGTGCTCAATCAACTCGATGTCGCTCTCGTGAGCGGTTTCGTCCAGGGCATTTACCAACAGGGTTGGATGGATCGCCACAGCGATGCGCTGTGTCGACCCACTCCATCGGGTTTCATCGACCGTACCTCGAGGGAGGATGAAGGTCGTGCCGGGATTTGCACTGAACTTGAACGTTTTCCCCCGTGTCAGTACTTCATACCTGACCGACCCCTCCAGCACCACGTGCAGGAAGCTCTCGACGTGCTCGTGCCGGTGTATGACGCCCGCTGGAACAGAGTGGTCTTCGAAGGCGATCCCTGACCAGTGCGCGGCGCTCGACAGTTTGGGGTCAGTACGCAGGAGGGGCTCGACTCGCCCTTCCCGGCGCACCTCGACACCGGAGAGCAGAAGCGGACTCTGCGCCGGAGACTTTGCCGCCTGCGGCGAGGACCGTGAATCATCGGTGATATGCACGACTATGAGTTTCCCGAGGAGACCGGCCCCACGTTCGCGTGCGCGTTATGCTACTCCGACGATCCGAACCCGTCATCAACAGCAGGAGAAAACCGCCCTGCATCGACAGCCGCCAAGATCATCGCCAATCACGAAGACCAGCGCTCAGCCTTAGGTTCGGGCAAAGCCGATCCCCGCAGTCTTATGTACCTCGAAGTGATCGTCCGATCTAACTGCGCCCGCAGGCCCATGCTCAGGGGCACATTTCAACTGAAACATCCGTGCGGTTTGCAGAAACAGCTCCGCCATCTGTGGCGTACAACCTGCCCGTGCATCGCTGACCGTGGTGCATGCAGCAGTATTCAAGGATTTCGCCATGACGAAGGCAGAGCAGGTCCGGCCGCCCCCAGTTGTCCTCACCCGACGCGATAGCTTGAAGCGTGGCGCGGCAGCCCTGGTCCGGCGCCGGAACCTGGGCTCATCAACTGTCGCCACCGTTGCTCCGGCCGATCCAGCCGACCCGCGCCCGCTGGAACATCGAGACGCCGGGGCGGTCAAGCAGTTCACGACATCCGGCCCGCGCGAGCGAATCGCAGGGCATGGGGTGCTGAGCCTGGCTCGCCAATGAGGGAGCGATTCCAAATGGTCACGTTTGACGATGTCAACACGAATGCTCTCATGCACCGATCTACTTTCCGAACAGCGCCGCTGTCACGGCGGAGATTTCTCGCGCGCGCCGGAGGGATTGGTGTAGCGGGACTTCTCGGCGCATCCGTATTGGATGCAATCGCGGCCACGTCCACCGATCTCCCTTTCGTCAACGGTAGACGCGAGCTGGTCACGAACTTCCCGCAGAAGGGCACCATGCTTCTGCAGCGTACCCGCCCACCCTTGCTCGAAACGCCGTTCGAAGTATTCGATCAGGGCGTGTTCACGCCTAATGATCGGTTCTATGTGCGCTGGCACCTGGCGAACATCCCCAACAGCGTGGACCCGGCGACCTTCCGGCTCAACATTCGCGGCCATGTCCGACAGCCGATTTCATTGACACTCGATGACCTGACCCGCGGCTTCCACCCGTTCGAAATTGCCGCCGTCAACCAGTGTTCCGGCAATTCTCGCGGCTTTTTCGCTCCGCGCGTGCCGGGAGGGGAGTGGGCTAACGGAGCCATGGGGAATGCCCTGTGGAAGGGGGTGCGTTTGAAAGACGTGCTCGATCGTGCGGGCGTCAGTGCTGGGGCGGTGCAAGTGCGCTTCAACGGGCTCGATACCGGCGTCATTCCGCAAACGCCCGACTTCATGAAATCGCTCGCAGTCGATCATGCGCGCGACGGTGAAGTCATGATTGCCTATGCCATGAACGGCGAGCCGTTGCCGCTCTTGAACGGCTTCCCGTTGCGATTGGTTGTACCCGGTTGGTATGCGACCTACTGGGTGAAGATGCTCAACGACATCGAGGTACTCGACAAACCCGACGACAACTTCTGGACAACCAAGGCCTACCTGATTCCCGACACGCCCTTCGCCAACGTCGTACCAGGGCAGAAGGGCGTGAAGCTGGTCCCCATCAACCGGATGCTGCCGCGTTCCTTCTTCACCAACATCCAGGACAGCTCAGTCCTGCGGGTTGGACAAACAAAAACAGTGCGGGGAATTGCGTTCGGCGGTGATGCGGGAGTGGCCAAGGTGTTGTTCAGCTCCGACGGCGGGCGCCGCTGGCAGGAAGCGCGGCTCGGGCCGGATCGTGGCAAATACGGTTTCCGTCAATGGCAAGTGCCGTTACACCCTTCATCACCGGGTCGGTACGAGTTGATGATCAAGGCAGTCAACACCGCAGGCGCTGCGCAGCCTGATCGTGCCAACTGGAACGGCGCGGGTTTCATGCGCAACGTGATCGAATCGGTGTCGGTGCAAGTGGTCTAGGCGTTTGGGGAATATCATGAATACGAGTCTCAGCAATGTCGTTCTGATCCGGGTAATCCCGATCCTGCTGGGAATCGCGCTCGCGGCCGGCCCGGCGTGGCCGAGCACCGGTGACTCCACAACTGCCGCGGAAAAGACGGGCGCGGAACCTGTGCAGAGTTGGGCCAAGCTCACTGTCGAGTTTCCCATCAGCCACACGGCCTTTCCGCCGGGTAACGGCGCGGACATTGCCAACGGCCAATGCCTGATCTGTCACTCGGCCGGGATGGTGTTGCGTCAACCCCCGCTCACCGTGGATGAGTGGACCGGTGAAATCAACAAGATGCGAAATTCGTTCGGTGCGCCACTGCCGGCGGATCAGGTCGCGGCCCTGGCCAGGTATCTGCACAGTATCAACGGCCGGCAGGACTCCTCGAGCCCTTCGGCGGTGGATGGACAGGGTAACTGACAGTCGTCCCCCGGGTTGAGACGTAGTCGACCGGCCGAAGCGCTCGTTTCAGATGAAATTCCATCGAACGCGTCTGAAACAGGCCAGATAGCAACTGAAGCTGAGTCGGCATGTACTCAGCGCATCCTTCTCCTACCGAAACTCATGCGAAGGAGAAATCGATGGTCACGCTTGCAGATGCGAGAAAGGTGATAGCGGCGGCAGAGCGGCAGGCGAGGGAGATCGGGCAGCCGATGAACATCGCTGTAGCGGACGAAGGCGGCAATCTCGTGGCGCATGTGCGCATGGATGGTGCCTGGCTGGGCAGCATCGACATATCGATCAACAAGGCATTCACGGCTCGAGCCTTCGACATCAGCACGAAGGAGCTTGCACAGAACTCACAATCCGGAGGTCAGTTCTTCGGCATCCACGTCTCAAATCACGGGCGCGTGATGATCTTCGCAGGTGGTGTGCCACTCAGACGCGCAGGGCGCGTGGTGGGTGCCGTGGGAGTCAGTGGCGGCTCGGGCGAGCAGGACCAATCGGTGGCAGAAGCCGGCGCCAAGGCGTTCGAGTGAGCGCGAGGAGCATCGCAATGGCAAACAATCGTGGTGTCGTTTACGTAGGTCCTGGAAAGGTGGAAGTGCGAAGTATCGACTTTCCGAAGCTGATTGATCCGCGCGGTAAGCGTTGTGATCATGGAGTGATCCTCAAAGTCGTGAGCACCAACATTTGTGGCAGCGATCAACATATGGTTCGTGGCCGCACTACAGCCCCGGAAGGACTCGTGCTCGGGCACGAGATTACCGGCGAGGTGATCGAGGCCGGTCCAGACGTGCAGTTCATCCGGGTTGGCGATCTTGTCTCGGTGCCTTTCAATGTTGCGTGTGGGCGGTGCCGTACCTGCAAGGAGCGAGCAACCGGAGTGTGTTTGAACGTCAATCCGGCTCGCGCCGGCGGCGCATACGGATACGTGGACATGGGCGGTTGGACCGGCGGGCAGGCCGAGTACGTGATGGTGCCATACGCGGACTTCAATCTGCTGCCGTTTCCGGACAAAGATCAGGCAATGGAGAAAATCCTCGACCTCACGTGTCTCACGGACATTCTGCCGACGGGGTATCACGGCTGCGTCTCGGCGGGCGTGACCACGGGATCCACCGTGTTGATCGCGGGGGCGGGACCGGTGGGGCTAGCTGCGGCAGCTTCCGCATTTCTGCTCGGCGCGGCCGTGGTAATGATTATGGACTTCAACCAGGAGCGCCTGAATCACGCACGCTCCTTTGGCTGCGAAACCATCAATCTCGGCGACAGTGGCACAGTCGCCGATAAGGTGGAGCAGATCCTCGGTGTGCGGGAAGTGGATTGCGCCGTGGACTGTGTCGGATTCGAAGCCAAAGGACACGGTGGCGAGGAGCAGCCTGCGATCGTGCTCAATGATCTCATGGATCTGACACGCGCCGCGGGCGCCATCGGAATTCCCGGACTGTATGTGACCGAGGATCCCGGCGCGAAGGACACGGCGGCTCGCACCGGGAGTCTGAGCTTGCGACTGGGGCTCGGGTGGGCGAAGTCCCACGCGTTCTTTACCGGGCAGACGCCGGTGATGAAGTACAACCGTGCTCTGATGATGGCGGTGCTGCACGATCGCATCAAGATCGCCAAGGCGGTGAACGCGACGCTGATCTCACTGGACGATGCGCCGCGCGGGTACGCCGATTTCGATCGCGGCGTGGCACGCAAATTCGTCATCGATCCGCACGGACTGCTCCGGAAGAGGGCTTGAATGCAAGAACGAACTGACACCCCGGCCAGGGCCGATGCGCGCCGGGGTGTCGAGAGCCCGCCCTCGGTAACCCCTCCACGCTCTGCGGTCCCCAAATGCTCGCCATAGTCCGTATCGCGCTGCGCCGGCCCTATACGTTTATCGTTGTAGGGTTGCTCATTCTGCTCATCGGCACGCTGGCCGCTTTGCGTATGCCAGTAGATATCTTTCCGAGCATCAACACCCCGATCATCGGGGTGGCCTGGCAATACCAGGGCTTGCCGCCCGACCAGATGTCAGGGCGCATCCTCACTCCATTCGAGCGTGCACTGACGACGACGGTCAACGACATCGAGCACATCGAGGCGAATTCCTACACAACCTTCGGCATAGTCAAGATCTTCTTCCACCCCTCGGTCAATATTGCCACCGCCAACGCGCAGGTCACCGCGATTTCGCAGACCTTGATCAAACAAATGCCGGCGGGCGCGACGCCACCGCTGATCGTCAATTACAGCGCCTCGACGGTGCCGATCATCCAACTCGCGCTGTCAGGCAAGGGGCTGACTGAGCAGAGTCTCGCCGATCTGGGCCTCAACTTCGTGCGCACGCGCCTGGTCACGGTGCAGGGCGCGGCTATTCCCTATCCGTTCGGCGGCAAGTCACCGCAGGTGATGTTCGACCTCGATACCGCTGCGCTGCAGGCGCGCGGCTTGACGGGCCTCGACGTCGCCAATGCGCTTGCCGCGCAGAACCTTCTCACCCCGGCCGGCACGGAAAAGATCGGGAAGTACGAATACACCGTCAACCTCAATAGCGCACCATCAAAAATTTCAGAGCTCGGCGACTTGCCGATCAAGAGCGTGGGGGGCGCGATGGTCTACATGCATGACGTCGCCCATGTGCACAACGGCAGCGCGGTCCAGACCAATGTCGTCCACGTTGACGGCAACCGCTCGGTGCTGCTCAGCGTGTTCAAGAACGGTACGACTTCGACGCTCGATATCGTCAGCGGCATCAAGAACATGCTGGGAATCATCAAGCCCTCGCTGCCGGACGCGCTCGAAGTCAAGCCGATAGGTGATCAGTCGCTATTCGTGCGCGCCTCGATCAACGGCGTGATCCGCGAAGGCGTGATTGCCGCAGCGTTGACTAGCCTGATGATCCTGCTTTTCCTCGGCAGCTGGCGCTCGACCCTGATCGTGACTACTTCGATTCCGCTGTCGATTCTCGGCGCGATCGCAGCTCTTTCGGCGCTCGGCGAAACGCTCAACATCATGACCCTGGGCGGCCTGGCGCTCGCCGTCGGCATACTCGTCGACGAGGCGACGGTGACGATCGAGAGCATCAACTACCACCTCGAGCAAGGCAAGCATGTGGAAACTGCGATCCTCGACGGCGCGTCGCAGATCGTCATACCGGCATTCGTGTCCTTGCTGTGTATCTGCATCGTCTTCGTTCCGATGTTCTTTCTGAGCGGCGTGGCGCGCTTCCTGTTCGTGCCGATGGCGGAGAGCGTGATGCTCGCGATGGCCTGCTCGTTCTTGCTTTCGCGCACGCTGGTGCCGACGATGGCGAAATATCTGTTGCGCGAGCACGTGGCGCACGTCGACGAGCACGGCAAACTCATGGAGCCGCCGCCATCGAAGAACCCTCTCGTGCGCTTTCAGCGCGGCTTTGAGGTGGCCTTCGTACGGCTACGCGCCGGCTATCACGATCTGCTGACTCTCGCGATCGAGCATCGCAAGCTGTTTCTCGGGGGTTTTGTCGGGTTCATTGCCGTCTCGTTCCTGCTCGCCCCGTTTCTCGGCCGCAATTTCTTCCCGCAGGTGGACGGCGGTCAGATGCTGCTGCATGTGCGGGCACCGGTCGGCATGCGCATCGAGGAGACCGCCGCGCGTTTCGCCGATGTGGAGAAAGCGATCCGCGAAGTGATCCCTCCGACCGAGGTGGAAGCCATAGTCGACAACATCGGCACGTATCTTTCGTCGATCAATACGATATACAACAACACAGGTACGATCGGCGAGTCGGACGGCGACATTCAGGTCTCGCTGAAGGAGGGGCACGCGCCGACCGCCGATTACGTCACTCGCCTGCGCGACCAGTTGCCGCACCGTTTCCCCGGCATGACCTTTTCTTTTCTGCCCGCCGATATTGTCAGCCAGATTCTCAACTTTGGCGCGCCGGCGCCGATCGATCTGCAGATCCGCGGCAACGATCTCGGTGCGGACTTTGCCTACGCTAACAGGCTGCTCACGCAGATCCGCCATATCAGGGGCGTGGCCGATGCGCGCATCCAGCAGTCGGCCGGGCAGCCGACGCTCGATGTCAACATTGACCGCACGCGCGCGCAATATACCGGCGTGACCGCAGCCGATGTGACGAATAGTCTGGTCGTCAACCTTGCGAGCTCCAGCCAGGTTGCCCCCACATATTGGCTCAACGAAAAGAACGGCGTTACATACCCAATCGCTTTGCAGACGCCGCAATACCAGATCGACACGCTGCCGGCACTGCAGAATCTGCCGATCAACGCCACCGGCGCTCCAACTACAGTGCTCGGCGGCATCGCCGACATACGGCGCGGCCGCAGCAACGCGGTGGTCTCGCAGTACGACATCTCGCCGATGGTGCAGATCTACGCGACGATTCAAGGACGCGATCTCGGTGCGGTCTCCAGCGACATTCAGAAGATCGTCGCCCAGAACGAAAAGGACAAGCCGAAGGGTTCGATCGTCGCCCTGGTCGGCCAGACAGCGACTATGAACAGCGCCTACTCCGGACTGCTGTTCGGCTTGCTCGGCGCAATCGTACTGGTCTATTTGCTGATTGTGATCAACTTTCAGTCGTGGAGCGATCCCTTCGTCATCATCACCGCGCTGCCTGCGGCCCTCGCCGGGATCATCTGGATGCTGTTTGCGACGCATACCACGCTGTCGGTGCCGGCGCTCACCGGCGCGATCATGTGTATGGGCGTGGCGACTGCTAACAGCGTGCTGGTGATCAGTTTCGCGCGCGAGAAGCTCAACGAGCTCGGCGATGCGACGCAAGCGGCGCTCGAGGCCGGATTCGTGCGCCTGCGTCCCGTGTTGATGACCGCGCTGGCGATGGTGATCGGCATGCTGCCGATGGCACTCGGCCTGGGCGAAGGCGGTGAGCAGAATGCGCCGCTCGGCCGTGCCGTGATCGGCGGCCTGATCTTCGCCACCCTCTCCACGTTGTTCTTCGTCCCTGTTGTCTTCAGCCTCGTTCACCGGCACTACGGCCCAAAGCCGTCGACGGATGCCCGCTTCGGAGGAACCGATGTTCCAGCCTGATCAAAACCCCGCTCGCCCTCGTGCCGCGGCTCGCTCTGTTGCCGTTCCGCGCCGGCTGCGCATGATCGGCGGTGCATTCGTGCTCCTTGCCATCGCCGTCGTCGCCTACGGCATGGGCTCGCGCGCGGCGCAAAACTCGCGCTTGCACGATTTGGCCGAAGCGCAGGCAGTGCCCACGGTGGCCGTCGTGACTCCGACCAGTGCGGACAATCATGAGGGCCTGGACTTGCCCGGGCGACTGCAGGCTTACATCAGTGCGCCCATCTACGCACGCGTCCCCGGCTACCTGAAAAGTTGGAACTACGATATCGGCAGCAAGGTGAAGACCGGAGACGTGCTCGCCGAAATTGATACACCCGATCTCGACGAGCAGCTCATGCAGGCGCGCGCTGACCTCAGCGTTGCCCAGGCCAATTCCAAGCTCGCGCAAGTCACCGCAGAGCGCTGGCAGTCATTGGCTGGCACCGACGCCGTCGCCAAGCAAGATGTCGACCAGCGCAATTTCACCTTGAACGCCAACGTCGCGCAGGTCAAGGCGGCGCAGGCAAACGTTGACCGCCTGGTCGCCGAGGAAGGGTTCAAACACCTCGTCGCGCCGTTCGATGGCATCGTGACCGCGCGCGACACCGACATCGGCGCGCTGATCAATGTGGGAGCCTCTTCCCCCGGTGCGGAGTTGTTCATGGTTTCCGAAACTAACAAGCTGCGTGTCTACGTCAACGTGCCGCAGAACTATGTGCCAAGCGTCCCGCCGGGCACCCAGGCCACGATCAGCGTGCCCGAACATCCCGGCAAGACCTATACCGGAACGGTCGAGGCTTCGGCCCAAGCCGTCAACCCGGCCACCGGCACGACGCTGATGCAGCTCATCGTAGACAACAGGGCGGGGGAACTGATGCCGGGCGACTACGCCAGCATCCATCTGCAGATTGCTGGTGCGGCCAACGTGCTCAGCGTGCCGTCGAGCGCGCTGATTTTCGATGCTAAGGGACTCTCCATCGCAACTGTGGGCCCCAACAACCGCGTCCTGGTCAAGCCGGTGTCGATCGAACGGGACCTGGGTGCGATCGTCGAGCTTGCCTCGGGTCTGGCGCCGAACGATCGCGTGATTGAAACCCCGCCCGATGGGATCGGCAATGGCGCCGAGGTGCACCTCGCCGGCGCGGCGCCGGGCGTCGCGGACGCCGGCAAGACGAAAAGCAAAAATGAAAAGAGTTAAAGGCGCACCCTGGGCCGGCGCAGCCGTGACGTTGCTACTCGGGGCCTGTTCGCTCGCGCCCCCATTAAAGACCCCAGACATTCCAACCGCGAATGCCTATAAGGAACTCGGACCGTGGACGCAGGCGCAGCCAGCCGATCGCCTGCCGCGAGACAGCTGGTGGACGCTCTACGACAGCGCGGAGCTCGACGAGCTTCAGGAAAGGCTGATCGCCGGCAACCCGACGCTTGCCCTGGCAATGGCCAACTACGCGCAGGCCAAGGCGCTGAGCGATCAGGCACGCGCGGGGCTGTTTCCCACGCTGGGCCTGAACGCGGGCGTCCAGCGCAATCGTCAATCGTCTAATGCGCCGCTCAGAGGACCCACCACGCCAACGTACTACAATGACAATACGGTAGGCGGCAGCGTCAGCTACGAGCTCGACTTGTGGGGCCAGATTCGCAACGAGGTCGCGGCGGGTAAGGCCAACGCCGCCGCGTCCGCCGCGGATCTCGAGAATGCTCGCTTATCGCTGCTCGCGCAGTTGGCCGACGATTACATTCAGCTGCGCAGCCTGGACCGCACCGGCGATATCCTGGACCAAACAGTGAAGGCCGATACGCGCGCGCTCAGTCTCACCCAGAAGCGCCACGGTGCCGGCATTGCGCCCGGTCTCGACGTTTCGCAGGCGCAGACTCAACTCGACACCGCACGCTCCCAGGCGGGGCAAACGCTCGCCCAGCGAGCGCTGATGGAACACGCGATCGCGGCGTTGCTCGGCGTATCTGCCTCGACATTCTCGATCAAGCCGGAGATTGTCGACATCAACCTTCCGCAGATACCAACCGGGGTCCCCACGACCTTGTTACAGCGCCGTCCGGATATCGCCGGCGCGCAGCGGCGGATGATTGCCGCCAATGCCAACATTGGGGTCGCACGCGCGGCGTATTTTCCCTCGCTCACGCTCGGCGGTCAGGGTGGCTTCCAGAGCGCGGGCTTCTCGAACCTACTGAGCGCGCCGAGCGCATTCTGGGCGGTTGGACCGAACGTACTACTCAGTGTTTTCGACGGTGGCCTGCGCCGGGCGCAGGTCGCCCAAGCGCGTGCCGAGTTCGACGCATCAGCCGCGAATTACCGCTTCACCGTCGTCAGCGCGTTTCAGCAGGTCGAAGATAGCCTCGCCACACTCAATTACTACCACGATGCAGCTACAGAGGAGAGGGCCGCGGTGGACGCTGCGCAGCGTACGCTGGACTTTTCCATGGCCCTCTACCGGCAGGGTGCGACCGACTATCTCACGGTCGTCACCTCGCAGACTGCCCTCTTGCAGACTCAGCTTCAAGAGCTCAATCTCAATACGCTGCAGCTGACCGCGAGCGTCGACCTGATCCGTGCGCTCGGCGGCGGGTGGAAGAGTGGATAAACGCCAGACACTCAGGTTGTCCTTCGTGTTGGCCGCCTGCTTCGCGGTGACTACGTCTATTGGCTCGCCCGAACCTGCTCAACCACCGCGACTGGTCGTCCTGAATATTGAGTTGACCGGCGATCTTGGGGGCCCCCAATTTGTCGCGGAGCATGCGGCACGCTTGCGCATGGAGAGTGACGAGTTGCGCCACGAATTGCAGCTCAGTGGGCTCTATCGCGTGGTGGATACATCGCCGGCACAGGCGTTGATCGCCCAACTCGCCAATCAGTATGCCTATCTCCACGACTGCAATGGCTGCGATCTCGAGATCGGCAAGCAACTTGGGGCGGACCAGGTGCTGGTGACCTGGGTCGATCGCGTCAGCGGGCTCATACTGTCGTTGACTTACGAGTTTCACGACGTGAAGTCCGGTCAAATCGTGGGCAGGAAGTCATACGACTTCAGGGGCGACAACGATTCAGCATGGACACATGCCGTCACCTACATGGTGCGTGATCTCAAGGAGACGGCTGCGACGCATCCGTCCACGGCGACTAACTGAAGGCTATGACAGCGGCCGTTATTCCGAAGAACCATGCCATGCCGAGACGCCCGTGACTGCGGCTGGGACAATTGCCGTCAGCGGAAACTCATTATCGCCGCCGGTTACGAGTTGAGTTGGGTGGAAAAGCTTGCGCCGCTGTTTCGCGTCAGGCAGATGTTTGAAGGCTGGGCGCGATCCGATTCCGGCTCAATGCTGCCGCTGCACGACGGGTTACAAGTGAAATCTGCCGCGTAACATCGGAGGCACGCTCATCGTCAACCATGAGGCAAATCTGGTCTGACGGAGAGCGACATGAGTTTGTCCCGCCCATGTAAAAGCCTGTTGTCTGCTATCGCCGTTCTCGGTGCGCTGTGTGGCTATACCGCATCAGGTTCGGCGGAAAGCTCGCGCAGCCGTGGGCCACAAACAAACAGCCATGTATGCCCACGAGATGACAGCGGCTTAGAGTTGCCCCCCGGCTTTTGCGCGACGGTTTTCGCCGACGGCGTTGGCCATGCACGCCACCTGGTTGTCGCGCGAAACGGTGTTGTCTACGTCAACACGTGGTCCGGTCGCTACTACGGCAACGACACGCCGCCTGCGGGCGGATTTCTGGTCGCCCTGAAGGACACCACGGGCTCCGGTAAGGCTGACGTAAATCAGCGCTTCGGTGAAACAGTGCAGAGCGGCGGCGCCGGTGGCACGGGAATCGCCCTATACAAAGGCGCCATTTACGCCGAGATCAACGATAAAATCGTGCGCTATTCGCTGCCGTCCGACTCGATCGTGCCGCAGGGTACGCCGGTGACCATCGTTTCGGGATTGCCGCTTGGCGGTGACCATCCAATGCATCCGTTTGTGATCGACGCCGACGGGTCGATGTATGTGGATGTCGCCACCGCGACCAATGCCTGCCAGCCGCAAAATCGCACGCCGAGATCGCCTGGCATCAACCCATGCACGGAACTTCAGACACGCGGCGGCATCTGGCGCTACGACGCGAATAAAACGAACCAGGTATTTTCACCGGCGCAGCGCTTTGCCACCGGCATACGCAATGCAGAAGGCTTCGCCATCGATTCGGCACCACACCGCATCTTCGTCACCCAACACGGACGCGACCAACTCCATTCGAATTGGCCGGATCTGTACGAGTCGGAAGAGGAGGCCACCCAACCCGCTGAAGAACTGCTGCTCTTAACGCGGGGCGGCGACTACGGATGGCCGGAATGCTACTACGATGCTGTGCAGGGCAAATTGGTTCTCGCTCCCGAGTACGGTGGCAATGGCGGCAAGAAGGTCGGCGCGTGCGCGCACAAGATCGCCCCGATTGCGGCATTTCCTGCACACTGGGCGCCGAACGCGATGGCTCTGTACAACAAGCAACAGTTTCCTGCTCATTACCACCATGGTGTGTTTGTTGCATTCCACGGATCCTGGAATCGAGCGCCGTATCCGCAGGGCGGCTATAACGTCGTGTTTCAAGCTTTGGCCGGCGATCACGCTGCCGGAAAGTGTGAGGTATTTGCTGACGGATTCGCTGGGAAAGTGAAGTCACCCGATGGGGCCGAGCATCGTCCATCTGGCTTGGCAGTCGGGCCAGATGGATCGCTCTATGTCTCCGATGATATTCGTGGGCGGATCTATCGTATTGTCTACGTTGGTGGGACAGGCAGTGCCGCAAAGTTCACCCCATGTCCAGGCGCCTCAGCCTCAGCCGGCCAAATCAGCGTGGCCGACGCCCAGCCCCCAGAGGGTACTCATCCGGATGCCGGTGCCGCGGATACAGCTAACCTTGCAGTTCCTAAAGGAGCGACCCAGGAGATGGTCGCCTTGGGCAATCGCATTTATCACGGTCAGGTGGGTGGAGCGACTTGCACGGGTTGCCATGGCGCTGCCGGTAAGGGCACGCCTCTGGGCCCCGATCTCACGGACACCAAGTGGCTGTGGAGCGATGGCAGCTACGCTGGAATCGCGAAAACGATCACCTCCGGCGTGTCGCAGCCCAAGGAATATCGCTCTCCTATGCCCCCGATGGGTGGCGCGCAGCTCACCTCCGACCAGGTGTCAGCGCTTGCCGCGTATATCTGGGGTTTGAGCCACCCTGCAGCGCAATCGACCAACCACTAACGCAACGGTGTCAGCGCGCGCGCGACCGGTATCGCGATATCGCGGCGGACGAGGGGTTTGCGGAGCACGTCGATGACCTCAGCGGCGTGCGCGCGTTCGCTCAGAAGCGGACCGCTATAGCCGCTCATCAGAATGATGGGGATATCGAGCCGCACCTGCCGGATCTCCCGCGCCAGCTCGGTCCCCGTTAGATCGGGCATTGTCTCGTCGGTCAGCACGAGATCGAAGCGTTCAGGGTTTGCGCGAAACGCATGCAACGCGGCGAGGCTGGAATCAAACCCCACCGGCTCGTAGCCGAGCCCGGCCAGTGTCTCTTCAGCGAGCGCGACCAGCTGACGTTCATCGTCCACAACCATTACGGTCTCGCCGTTGCCGAGTGGCAACTCATCCGGTGGCTCCGAGAGAATCCTTGGCGTGCCGCTGGCGGCGGCCGGCAGCCAGATTGTGAACGTGGTGCCGACACCCACCTGCGTCGCCACATCGATCACTCCGCCGAACTCGGCAACGGTGCCGTGCACCAACGCAAGGCCGAGGCCCGTGCCTTCGCCAACACGTTTAGTGGTGAAGAACGGATCAAACATTCGCTCGAGCACTGCGGGCGGAATGCCACTGCCGGTGTCGCTGACTGACAGGCACACATGACGACCGGCGCCGAGCTCACCGTGCGAAAGCAAGCGGCGCTCAGTCACCGATGCACCAGTGAGCGCCACTGTGAGGACGCCGCCCTGGGCCATTGCCTGCATCGCATTCGTACAGAGGTTCATGGCTACTTGGTGGAACTGCGTCGCGTCGCCCAACACCGTCGCGTCGATCGCATCGAGTCGCTTCTCGAGACGTACGTCGGCGGGGAGGGAGGGCGCCAGCAGCTCGAGTGTCTCTTCAACGACCGACCGCACGTGCAGCGGCACACGCTCGCCCGTCCCGCTGTGACTGAAGGCAAGGATGCGGTCGACGAGCCCCTTCCCACGCGCGCCGGCTTGCATGACCTGATCGATCTGGCGGCGCACGGCACCGCCTTCAGTCAGATTGTTCTGCGCCAGCTCGCCGTAACCCAGAATTGCACCGAGGATGTTGTTGAAGTCGTGCGCGATGCCACCGGCGAGCCGTCCCATTGCCTCCATCCTGGCTGCTTGCTGCAGCTGCCGCTGCATCTCCTCGCGCTCGCGCTCCTGGGCTCGTTGCGCTTCCTCGGCGCATTTGCGCTGGGTGATGTCCATCACCGCCCCCATAAACTCCAGGTCGCCCGACTCGCCGGTCGAAGTGCGGGCTACCACCTGCACATGCTTGACTGAGCCATCCCGCATCACCAAGCGATACTCCAGCTCCCAATCCTTCTGTTCGAGTCGTGCGCGACTGAGCGTTTGTTCCACGAGCTCGAGGTCCTGCTGGTGGGTTCTGCGAACTATCTGCGCGAGGGTGGGCTGATTCGCCGGCTCAAAGTCATAGATTCGAAAAGTCTCGACCGACCAGTACATCTCATCGGTTGCCGCATTCCAGCCGAAACTGCCCGTGTTACTCACGTTCTGTGCCTGGGCCAGATAGGCTTCGCTACGCCGCAAGGCCTCTTCGGCTCTGCGACGCTCGCTGTTCTCTTGCTTCAGGTCCGTATAGAGATGGGCGTTCTCCAACGAAATCGCGGCCTGCGAGGCGATCAACTTCAGCACCGCGCTGCGGGCCGGTGTGAACACGCGGGGAGTCAGGTTATTTTCCAGATAGAGCACACCGATGAGCGTGGCCTGCTTGATCAGAGGCAGACATAGAACGGAGCGGACACGATTGCGGCGGAGGTACTCATCGGCGGGAAAGATCTCCTGCGCCGAGGCATCGTCCAGAATGACACTCTCTTGTGTCCGCACAACATAGTGGAGGATCGACTCGGGCATTTCCGTCGCAGAGATGCCAACTTGATGGAAGCGGACACTGATGGTGTCGCCGCTGGTGATGGCTTCCGCTTCGAGGCGTTGCGTACCCCCGTGTGGGACAATCAGGAGTCCGCGTTGCGCTCCCGCGTGCTCGAGCGCGGTTCGCATCAGCGTGTCGATCAGTTTTTCCAGAACGATCTCGCCAGAGACCGCTTGGGAGACTCTCATCACGGTCGTGAGCTCGAGATGCTCGACCGAAGCTCCGATCGTGGTCGTGGCACGAGACGATGACCGTTCCTCCTCGAGGTAAGGATAGGACTCATCGAGTTGGCGCACCTTGCCGTCGGCTCCCCAACGCAGATAACAGTATCTGGCGTTACGCAGGTAGGCCTGGGCGATGGTCTCCAGACCTCGTGCCGCGTAGAACCGAGCGGCGAGTTCGCCTGCGATGCCTTCGTTGTGGATGAACCCGTGCTCCCGCGCCAGACTGATAGACTGTTCGTAAAGCCTTTCTGCTTCGAGATACCGCCCTTCGAGGCGGGCAATTTCGGCGCTGACCAACGCCGTGCGGTTTCCGAAGTTTGCGGGGCAATGATGTGCCCAGATTTCGAGCTGCCGATGATGTGTGGCGAGAGCTTCCAGGTGCGGAGGATGCTGGTCGGCCGAGGTCGCGTTGCAGTACGCCGCTCGCGCAAGAGCAGCGTAATAGCGAAATTCGGCAACCTCAAAAAATGACGGCGAGGTCCACAGCAGACGCTGCGCCTGCAATTCGGCATCGATGGCGGACTCGTATTCTCCGGCATGAAAGCGCGCTTGCAACTTACGGATCCAATACCAACACGAGGGAAGTGCGAGGCGTGTATCAGCCTGGAAGTGTTGCTCAAAGCGTCCCTCGTCGAACTGCGCATCGTTGAAGGAGTTGAATGCTGGCGTCAGACCCCGCAGCGTCAGGATCAGCCTCAATTGGCTCGTGATAATGTCGATGACGAGACCGAACCGTATCTTGCGCGCGAATGCGAGTGCGGCCTCGGCTTCCCGCTGAATGTCGGGCAGCGGGTCGCCGGAAGCGAGCAGGTTGGTGATCAGATTGTTGCAGCTATAGGCGGCAAAGGTGAGATCGCCCATCTCGTTGGCGGTGTTGAATGCGCGTCGCACCAACGGTCTACCCGTGCGTACGTGCTTCGACCACGGATTGACGAGGTTGCCGAATGACATGTAAACACGGGCCCGGAAGCGCTCCAGGCCGCGCCGCTCAACCAGCTCGAAACCGACCTGGCCAAAGCGGAACGCCGTCGGATAGTCGTTGAAGTGCGGGCCCACGATCATGCCGAGCCAGACGTAAGCAAAACACGAAGCTCCACTGTTGCCATGCTCGAGACTGATGTTCGCCATGCGGCACAGAACCAGGCACAGCAGATTGTCGTCTGTGAACAGAGCCGGAGTGACGACTTGAGCCAGCACATCCAGGGTGGCGTGCCACTGCGGGGCGCTCATCAGGGGCAGGTCAGTCAGGGCCTCCACGGAGCGGCTGCCAATGCGGCGCCAGATCTCATCATATTCTGCGCGCACCTCCTCCTTGGTCGGATGCGGCGACCAGTGCACACCGATGCGCCGCAAATACTCCAGGCACAACTCAACGCCGCGGTCGCTGCGATCCAGGGTCGTGTACAGCTCGAGGCGCAGGCACGCAACCTTCGCACTGTCAACCAGGGTCGCAGAATGGGACGAGAGCATGGCGAGGTGTAGTTCTGCAGCCGGCAACTGACTGCTCAGGAACTCGCATTCCGCACGATGGAATTCCAACGCAAACATCAGCGGGTAGCGCCCCTCCCAGGTCTGCTCCGTCAACAGTGTCAAACCGGCGGCAAAATAGGTCAGCGCCGAAGCATAGGCCGTCGAAGTTTTGGCTCTCTCGCCGGCACTGAGGTTGAGCTCGGCGACCCGTTCCCGCTCATCCCGGGACGTGATCAACGCGGCACCGCGGTTGAGCTGATTCACAATCTCGAAGATATTATCTTCGAGCGCCTCTGCCGGTGTTTGGCCAGCCAGCAGCCTGCCGATCCGAAGATGGATTGCGGGACGCTCCGGTTCGGGGATGAGTCCGTAGGCCGCCTCCTGCACGCGGTCGTGGAGGAATGCGTATCCGCCATTGTGCCGGAAGATCAGCCCCGTGCGGACCGCGTCCCAGAATTTCGCGTGTAGCTGCTCTTCCGACAGCCCATGAACCAGGGTCAGGGCGGCGATCTCGGCGACATTGCCGAGACAGGCGAGTTGTTTGAATCGTTCCTGTGTTGCCTCGGGCAACCGTTTCAGCTTTCCGACCATGAGGTCCACCACGTTGTCGGTGTACCCCTTGGCGCGGATGCGCGGCAAGTCCCACATCCAGGCGGCGGCGTACGCATCGAAGCTCAGCAGGCCTTCCTCGGCCAGGGCCGTCAGGAACTGGATCGCGAAGAATGGGTTGCCGAGGGTTTTGTCGTACACGAGCAGGGCAAGAGGCGCGGCTCGCTCGAGCTCGCAGTGCAGGGTGTCAGCGACGAATCGGGTTACATCATCGAGAGTCAGGGGCGCGAGAACGATCTCCTGTACCACAGCCCCTGTCCCGCGAATCGCATCAACCATCTGCATCAGGGGATGCGACGTGCTGACCTCGTTGTCGCGAAATGCTCCGATGAGGAAGAGGTGTCGGACGTCAGGGTGCGTGGTCAGGTGCTCGAGCAGCTTGAGGGTTGCGGCATCGAGCCACTGCAGATCGTCGAGAAAGATGGCCAGCGGATGCTTCTGGTCGGCAAACACCCCGAGAAAGGACCGGAACACCATGTGAAATCGGCTTTCGGCTTCCGTCGTGGGGAGCTCCGCAACCGGGGGCTGTTTCCCGATGACGAACTCGAGCTCCGGGATGAGGCTGACGATGAGTTGACCATTCGGACCCACGGCCATGCGTAGCCTGTTTCGCCAAACCTCCACCTGAGCCTCACTCTCGCTCAGGATCTGGCGAATCAGGGTCCGGAACGCCTGGGCAAGCGTGGCGTACGGGATATCCCGCTTGTACTGGTCGAACTTTCCGGAGATGAAGATTCCCCGTGGCAGGACGATCGCCTTATGCAGCTCGTGCACGACCGAGGACTTGCCGATGCCGGAATAGCCACAGACCAACACCAGGGTCGGTGTGCCGGTACTGACCACCTGATCGAAGGCAGCAAGCAGGATCTGCCGTTCACGGTCCCGGCCGTAGAGTTGCTCAGGCAGCAGAAGTCGATCCGGAGTGTCGTGCGCTCCGAGGGTGAACGTGTCAACTCGTCCCCGGGCCTCCCATTCGGCAAGGCAACGCCTGAGGTCGGCTTCTACGCCGCCTGCGGTCTGATAGCGTTCTTCGGCGGTCTTTGCAAGAAGCTGCAGGATGATCGCGCAGACGGGCGCCGGGACCTCCTTCGAGCGCTCGGCAGGCGACACCGGCTGTCTTGCGATATGGCAGTGAACCCACTCCATGGGATCGGAGGCCGTGAAGGGCAGGCTGCCGGTAAGCATTTCATACAGCGTGATGCCGAGCGAATACAGATCGCTACGCGAATCGATCGATCGATTCATTCGCCCCGTCTGCTCAGGCGCCATGTAGGCGAGTGCTCCGGCGAGAAATTCCGGAGGCTCCGGTGACTGCCGCTCGCGTGGCAGTTGCGATGCGATACCGAAGCCCATCAGCCATACCTGGCCGGTGGCAGCGTTTACGAGAGCGTTGGCGGGCTTGATGTCCTTGTGAATGAGACCGCGCTGGTGTACCCGCCCGAGCGCGGCCGACAGTCCAATGGAGAGACGCAGGAATTGTCCCAACTCCATCGGCGTTCCAATCAGTCCGTCGAGCGGCTCACCTCCGGGGTCCTCGAGCACGAGCACAGGGCGGCCATGGTGCTGCGCCAGCGCGACAGGCCGAACCGCCCGGGCGATATCGAGTTCTTCCCGCAACGAATATTCGTGCTCCATGCGGCGAAGACTGCGTGGCGCAGCGTGTTCCCAGACCGGAGCGAGGACGAGCACCGAGTGCACAGGCCCGTCGATCGAGGTCCGGCTCTGGTTGCGGTAAAGGACGAATTCACCATCCTCGCGGAGCCTCTCGCGCGTGCCCCCAACAAGCTCCGGTACAGCGGCCTGCCACGTAGATCCCATGCGGTTCCCTGAAACGCTGGTCACGTTGGTAATGATTCAACCATTACACTGCGGCGCGACCCTGCGCCGCAAGCGTACCGAGCGCCCCTAGAACACTCTCGCGGGCATCATACGGTCAGTTACCAGCCGCTGCGGAGGGCACCTTGAAGATGGCCACCGTATCACCGTATGGATACGTCATCTGGAAGTTGCCACCTGCGGCGACCGCGACATACTGTTCGCCGTTCACTTGGTAGGTGATGGGCGGAGCGTTGACCCCGGCGCCCAGGTTATAACGCCAGACGCGATCACCGGTCTTGGCGTTGAAGGCGTCGAACCAGCCGTTGCCTTCGCCCATGAAGACCAGGTTGCCGGCCGTTGCCAGAGCTCCGCCGATCAACGGTTGTGGCGCGGTGTATTGCCACGCGATTTTCCCCGTCTCGACGTCCAGTGCGACAAACGGGCCGTTCTGAACCCTGTCTTTCGGAACATTCGTGAACGCACTACCGAGACGAATGAGGCCGGGAGCGCTCGCGGCGGGCTTCGTTGTAAAGCGCATCAACTGGTTCATCGCGAGGATGTAGAGGTAGTGTGTCTGCGGAGAGTACGCGGGCGGCGACCACTCAGCGCCGCCATTCGCGCCCGGCAGCATGTCAACGCCAGCTAGAGTGGGCGTGCTGAACATGTTTTTCGACATCATCACGTAGGGATCAGATTTGCGGATCAGCTTGCCCGTGCGCCGATCCAGGATGAATACCCAACCAACCTTGCCTGCCTCCGCCGCAGCGGGAATGGTCTCGCCGTTCTGATGCACGTCGAAGAGCACCACGTTGCTGACGGCGTCGTAGTCCCAGACGTCGTGCTTCACCTCTTGGTAATACCACTTGAGCTGGCCGGTGTGCACATCGAGCGCGACGATGCTGTCGCTGTAAAGGTTGTCTCCCTGACGGCTCGTTCCGTCCAGATCCGGGTTCGGATTGCCGGTGCTGAAAATGACGAGCCCGAGTTGCGGGTCGATTGCGGGCGTGGTCCACACCATCGCACCGCCGCTCTGCGCAGACTTGCCTGAATACGTCTTCGGATCGGTCGACATCCAGCGCCAGCGCTGCTGTCCGCTCGTTGCATCGTATGCGGCAACGAAGCCGCGTAATGCCCACTCACCGCCGGCGCTGCCAACAATGATCATTCCGTCGTAGATCTGCGGCGCGAGCGTCTCCGAATAGCCGTACTGCGAGCTGACGATGGTCGAGTCCCAGAGGGTATGGCCGTCGGCGGCGTCGAGTGCCAGCAAGTGGTCGTCGAGGGTCACGACATAGACCTTGCCGTAGCCGACCGCCACGCCTCGGTTGACCGGACCGCAGCAAACCTGGAATGGCCCGAGATTGTAGGTGACGTCCCAGAGGCGCTCACCAGTTGCCGCGTTGACCGCCATGATCAACATCCTTTTATTGACGACCGGAGTTGTGATGTACATCACGCCATTGACGACGACGGGAGTTGTTTCGAAGCTCGCGGTCATTCCCGTTTGAATGAGTGCCACCGGGCTCAGCGACTTCACGTTGTCGGACGTAATTTGCTGGAGGGGCGAATAACGCTGGTTGTCGTAGGTTCGGCCGTGTAGCAGCCAGTTGTCTTGATCAGACGCCGCGTTGACCATCATCGGGTCCGTAACGTTCACGTCAGCCCCAGCTGGAAGCTGAGAGTAAACCTTGCGGACAGGAGGTGCAGCGCGCACGATTTCGTCAGTGTTGGGTTCGGGCGCGCTCTGGTTGACGCGCTGCTCTGACATGCGAATCCGACCCAGTGACGCAATGCTCAACGGTGTATTGCCGGAGCGAATGCCATTTTGCGAGAGAATGAATCCCGTGACATCCAGATACTGTTGCTGGGTCAAGCTTCCAGGCGCATCTTGAGGCATCTGGCGGCTAATGAAGTCATACAGTTGTGCGGCCGTGCCCGTGCCATAGGCCTGGTGGAACCCCTGGCCAGTGAGTGGCGGCCCGGAGTCGCCCCGGAGGCTCGCGCCGTGGCATTGAGCGCAGTCCTGCGCGTAAACGGCTGCCCCACGCGATTTTTCCTGGGCACCCGCAGAGCCCATTGCGGACAGGGCGACGATGAGGAACACCAAGCGCATGACAACTCTCCCGTTTTGACGAATTTGGAAGTCTAGGCGGCCGATTGTCACCCGCGAGTTTCAACGACTCAGCGTGACTATTACAGTTGAAACACGAGTCGAGCCGGTGGTTGCGACGCTGGCGGAATTGCGCCGCCAGCGTTTGCTCCACGTGGCGTGTCTCAAGCTTTAGGGAAAGTTGTATCGATCGTGTTTCCCTGCGGCAGCTGACACCGGCCGCGGCCGCCGCCGGCCATCCCGTCCGAAGGGTGAACGAGTTGAAAATTGCAGCGCATGTGTTGACCATCCGCAGCAGCGAGGTTGGCTAACACCTTGCCGGAGTAGTGCGTGACAAACTCCGGCCCGGCATCCCAGTAGCCCCAGTCGCCTCGCCAGCGTCCGCGGCCACCGTAGCCACCCCATCCGGCCCAGAGCGGGCCGAGATTATCGACCGTCGTGTCGCTCGTGATCTGAAAGAACTGTCCGGTAAAAGCCTTGCCATCGGACAGCGTGGCATTCATCGATCCGGACACGCTGTCCGAGCTCTTCCAGCTGAAGTTGACCGGATTCTTGCCCGAAGCGGTCGAGCCGAATCCCGTTCCCATCGTCGTGCACCCCGCCGCCAGTGCAAGCAGCAGTGGCAGCCCTAGTTTTATCGTCGGATGTACCATTTCGCCTCTCCTCGTGTGTTACCGGCGAGCGCAACTGCCGCCGGTTTTGGAGGAGCGTGTTGCGCGCAGGTTTCATGTTGACTTCGAGGCGCGGCGTGGAAGATTTCACCCGTAACGCGATCTGGCCCAACTGACATCATGTGCTGCTGATGCGAGCTCAGTATTTGCCGTGGAATCAAACGGCGAGAGCCGTCATCAACGTTCAGGAGACTATGCAATGAATACTTCGAGTATTACGAACAACCGCCGGAGCAGCTTGCTCGCGACGTTCGCCATCGGCGCGGTTGCCCTCATCAGCGCTCGCGCGCAAGCTGACGATCCGGCCCAGGTCGACCAGGTTACGATTTCGAGTCCGACCGTGAACATCGTCGGACGCGACTCGGCCACCGGCGCTCCCATTACGGAAACCACGAAGACGGCCCGGATCCAGTACGATCCGGTGACACTCACCACGAACTCCGGTGTGGCCCTTCTGAGAGACAGTGTCCGCGAGTCCGCTCGCAAGGTCTGCGATTCCATTGATCCGCTCGACCCGAATGATGGCACCTGCATCCGAACGGCCGTTGACTCGGCGAAGCCTCAGGTTGATGCGGCTATCGCGCGTGCGAAAAGCACGGCGAACGGTTGATCCCGCCGGGCAGCAGCGTCTGCGGCATGCAGACGCTGCGCATCCAACACCTGCACGTATTGATTATTAACATTGTGTGAACAATCGTATCGCTGCAGAACTTCGCGGCGCATCCGTACTCGTACAATACACATTGAGCAAAGAGGTAGTGAATCATGCGACGCGCGAATGTTCTGACTGGGAGTTTTGTCGTTCTTGTCGCCATCCTTGGCGGCTGCACGGAGCGTGATTCGCCATTGGAGTCAGTCAGGCCTCTCCCTTTTGACAGTTCGGTTGTTGCATCCAACGAACTACCGGAAGTCGTCATCACCGCGCCGCGGCCCGGGCCGAAGACGATTACGTTGTCACAGAGTGCACCGGCGGGCGTGCCGCCTCGTTGATCGGTAACTACTGCTTTGCGAGTTGTTCCTGGATCGATCTGGTTCGGTCCGTTACCACATCGCCCGTGTGAGCCGTTGACTTGCGCTCAAAGAGCAGGATATGACACTCATCCTCTGCGACGGGATTGTGCCTCACACCTTTGGGAACCACAAACAACTCGCCCGTTTGCAGTATTACCGTGCGATCTTCCATCTCGATACGCAACTTGCCCTTCAGGACGAGGAACAGCTCGTCCTCTTCGTCATGACTGTGCCATGCCAGTACGCCTTTAACCTTGGCTACTTTGACGTAGGACTCGTCGACTTCCGCGATCACCCGCGGCGACCAATGATCAGTCAGCTTCCCGGCAACTTCAGCCGGCGATACGACGTCGCTCATTTCAATGCTCCTCTATGTGTCCTGCAGCCCCGCGTTGCGAAATGGCATGGCGCGAATACGCTTGCCAGTGGCGCGAAAGATAGCATTTGCGACTGCGGGACCGACAACGCCAACGCCCACTTCTCCCGTTCCGCCGTACCGCGCGTGACCGGAGAGCGCACCCATGTGCACATTGATCTCCCGGGGCACATTTGCGATACGTAGCATCGGGTAGCGATCGAAGTTGCCTTCGACAATACGACCATTCTCCACGTTGAGCTCTTCGTTCAGGCACACGTTCAAGCCAAAGATCATAGAGCCTTGTAACTGCGCCCTGACAGCGTCCACATTCAAAATCTGCCCGCAATCGAACGCGAGGTCGAGCGCGTGGACGACAATATCCCCGGTTTCAGCGACCTCCACCGTTGCGACAGCGGCTGCCGTCGTGCCTTCGCGAGGCGCGCCGCTAGTACCCCAGTTTCCAATGGCCAGACCTTGTGCGTGCCGAGCCGGTAGCTTGCGCCCCCAGCCGGCTCGCGCAGCTACTTCGCGTAAGCACGCTTGCCAGCCAGGGTCGGGCCACTTGCTGAAGATGCGCAGCCGATACTCCAGCGGGTCGATATGGGCCCGCGCGGCGCATTCATCGATGAATGACTCGATGATGAAGCATTGCGAGTTGTAGCCTGGACCTCGGAACTGTCCCGTGAGGATGTGCATCTGAACATTGGAAGTCTCGATGCGAGCATTGGGGATACAACCGTTGACGTAAGGCCCGTCGTCGAGCCCGTGGGTCACCGGGTCGTGACCTGCTACGTGTGCGACGAGCGCCTGGGGTAAACCGTCCGCGCCTAACGCCGCGACCAGGCGCGCGGCTTGCAGGTCACGATACCTGCCCTGACGGAAGGTTTCCTCGCGCGACCAGATCACGTGAATCGGCGTGCCCGGGAATTTCTTCGCCACGGCTAACACCATGCGTAAGTCATCACCACCGACACGACGACCGAAGCTCCCGCCAACCAGCGGCAGATGGAATTCGATGTTTTCGGGAGCGACGCCGGTCTCTTCCTGAGCAATCACGAGAGCCTGCGAGGTCATAGCAAGTGGATGCCAGATCTCCACCCGATCATCGGTGACGAGTGCGGTGCCATTGAGTGGCTCCATCGGGGCATGCTCGCATAAAGGAGTGAGATACCTCGCTTGGATGACCGCATAGCCGCCTTGCTCGATCAGCTTCGGCGCGTGCCCGGTCTCTTTGACGACTTCGTCCGCTGGCTCGGCGAGACGTGCATAGGCCGCTTGATAGATCTGCTCGGTGTTCTTCCATTCGACACCGGATCCGGGGTCCCACTCGAGTGGCAGCGCCTCGAGCGCCTTACGAGCTTGCCAGTAGTGCTTCGCGACGACGGCGATGCCGCTCTGCGCGGTGGTGTGTGCCCAGAAGGCGGGTTTCTCCAGCTCGATGCGAGGTTCGGACGGATCTACGATGGCGACACCCATGACGCCCGGCATGTGCCGAATCGCCTCGAAATCGAACCTTTTGAGCTTTCCGCCATGCACGGGAGATTGAACGAGCGCCGCATAGAGCATCCCGGGCAGACAAACATCGATGCCGTAGACCGAGCTGCCGTCAACGACGGATCTGATGTGCAACCTGGGTGGATTTAACTTGCGCAACAGCGTCCATTCGGCCGGCGGCTTCGGGGCCGGCTCCTGCGCGAGTTGAATTGCAGCGGCCGCAGCGGCCATTTCGCCAAATCGCGCCTGCCTCGACGTGCGCTCGTGAGTCAGTAGGCCGGCGCGCGCTTCGATCTCGCCGACTGAAACGTTCCAGCGCAAAGCCGCTGCCGCACGGAGTCGTTCGCGCGCACTTGCGCCAACCTGCAGCATCGTGGCGATGATTTCCGGTTCGTGACCTCCGCCAGCGAATGTCGACCACGTGCCTGTTTGGCCAATGTACAGATCGCCTTCGCGGGAATTGCGTTTATAGGAGATGGGTTCCGCCCGAACCTGTGCCCAATCACACTGCAACTCTTCGGCGACCAACATACAAATCTGAGTCGTGCCACCGGTGCCGGCTTCCGGACCGGGAACACGGATGGTGATTGTGTCATCGGCGCTGATGACAATCCAAGGTGTCAGCTCTGAGCGCGTCGCCGGGCCCGGCATAGCGTCAGGGATTCGTGGCACGATCGCCAGGGCCATGCCACTACCCACCGCACTCGCCGCGACGATGAAATCCCGGCGGGATAGGAGGGGAGTGGTCATGAATGGGGGTGCGGCTCCTGCGCGGCGCGTATCCTGGCGGCAGCCTTGTGGATAGCTGCGCGTATGCGTGGATATGTACCGCAGCGGCAGATGTTGGTAATGAAGCTGTCGATCTGCTCGTCAGTCGGGCTGCCATGTTGATGTAGCAACGCGGCGGCGGCCATCAACATGCCCGCCTGGCAGTATCCGCACTGCGGCACGTTGTCTTCCAGCCATGCTCGCTGCAGAGGGTGAGTTCCATTTCGCGAGAGGCCTTCGATGGTTGTGATATTCGTGCCGATTGCGGACGCGAAAGGCACCAGGCACGAGCGCGTCGCCACTCCGTTCATGTGCACGGTGCAGGCGCCGCATTGCCCGATGCCGCAGCCAAATTTGGTGCCGGTCATCCGCAGGTGATCGCGTAACACCCAAAGAAGCGGAGTGTCGCTGTCGGCTTCAATCGCGCGCGGCTCGCCGTTGACCCGGAGCTGGGTCTTCACGTTCTCGACCCTCGTTGAGATGTGGGTGTCGGTGCTTCGATGGAGCGAGGATCCAAGACGCCCGTTTTCTTGTCTTGGAAAAAATCGGCAGCAGAGGGTGCTTACGCGCCGGCTGGACGGGCGACCACCTCGAGCTCACCTTGCAGCAAATGGTCCGACACGGTGGTTACCGGACGCATGTGACCCCCCAGTTTGGAGGTGGGCGCTGTGCCCAGGAACTTCCGGAATTCACGAATGAAGTGAGACTGGTCGTAGTACGGATCCAGGTGCGTTCCGCGGGCCGCCGTGCCCGGCTCGGCAACCATCAGGCCGCGGTAGCTGTGCTTGAAGCGCACGACGCGCGCATATTGCTTGGGCATCATCCCCATGTATGCGCAGAAGCGGCGTTCCAGAGTCCGCGAATCGATGTGCTCGGCACGCAGCCACTTCATGATCGAAAGTGTGCCGCGGCTGCGATGAATCCGTTGCAACAGCGCGCCGACCATGGGGTCACCGGGCGACGAGCGGCAGAGCGCCCGCAGGAAGAAGCGGTCGAGGTTCGTTTTGATGTCTTCGGGCCAGCGCGCGCTCTGGACGGATTCGTCGAGATCCAGCAGCGGCCTGGCACCGACTTCGCTCAGTGTGAGCGTGGAATCGCGGAATTCGCTCAACGGCATGCCGACAATGGCCCGCAACAGGCGCGAATCGAGCTTGGCGCCTGCCAATCTCACCGCGCCCCGATTGCGAGTCAGCACCGAGTGCGAGCGGCCACCGATCAGATAGCTCGAGCTCATCACTGCGCGCTGGTCCGGTTGACCTATCGCCCACCGCTCGAAGGCGGCATCCAGGTTAAAGACGATCTCCGAATAGCCGTCTGGAAGCAGCAGTTGCTGTTGGTTATCCGGGGGAACGCGTTCGCCCGGAGGTGTTTGTCCGGTCGGCTCGACCAGGAAGTAGCAAAAGACCCAGGGACGCAGGCGCTCATCGGGCTGCATCCGCCAATACCGCATATCATCGCGCACGAGTGTGGGGTTCATGGGATTCGGTCATGATGGCCCGAAACCTCTGATTCGGCCAGTCGAGGCGGAAACACCTGAGGTCCGGTCTGACAAAATGGGATCAGGGCCGGACCCCCATTTCTCCATGACGAGAAGCCGGCCGGAGTACAATTGCCGGGCAACCCCGTGGGTCCCGGAGCGCAAAGAGTTGTTCAGGACGCTGAAGGTGTTCGCTGCCTGTGCGGTGCTTTCATCCGGCTTCGCACGGAGCCAGGGCTCAGCTGGTCAGGACGAGAGCCTGCCCGAAGGTGCCGGCAAGCGCATTGCCGCGGCAAGCTGCGTTAGTTGCCATGGTGTCAGCCGGTTGTTGACGCCCGGCTATGACCGTGAAGGCTGGCAAGACGTCATCAGCAGGATGATGAATATAGGAGCCACGGTTGATCCCGGCAAGGTGCCGATCCTGGCTGACTATTTGGCTCAGAATTATCCCCAGAAGCCACAGTCTGCGCCCACCCTGGTTGCCGGCAGCGCACAGATCTCGGTCAAGGAATTCTCCGTCGCAACGCCGGGAGCATTTCCGCACGATCCACTTGCAACCGCAGATGGGTCGATCTGGTACACCGGCCAACGCGCCAGCGTACTCGGCCGGGTCGACCCCAAGACGGGTGCCATCAAGGAATACCGAACGAGGACGCCAGACTCGGGACCGCACGGTTTGGTCGCAGATACAGCCGGCAACATCTGGTTTACGGCGAATTATGCGGCGTACATCGGCAAGCTCGACCCCCGGACGGGTAATGTCGTCGAATACAAGATGCCCGATTCACGGGCCCGCGATCCGCACACACCCGTCTTCGACCAGAAGGGTGTGCTGTGGTTTACGGTACAGGCGGGTAACATGATCGGGCGGCTGATACCGCGCACCGGGGAAGTAACGTTAGTTGCCGCGCCGACTGCGCGCGCACTGCCTTACGGTCTGGTAGTCAATTCGAAGGGCATACCCTTCTTCGCCGAGTTCGGTACGAATCAAATTGCCAACATCGATCCCGGCACGATGGCAATTCGTGAGTATGTTCTGCCGAACACGGGTTCTCGACCCCGGCGGGTCGCTATCACCAGCGACGATGTCATCTGGTATTCGGACTATGCCCGGGGGTATCTCGGTCGTTTCGACCCGAATACCGGCGCGGCCAAAGAATGGGCATCTCCGGGCGGCGCTGGGTCGCAGCCCTACGGCATCACAGCTTTGAACGACATCATCTGGTATAGCGAATCGGGTGTGCGCCCAAACACGCTCGTGCGGTTCGACCCAAGGTCGCAGAAGTTTCAGACTTGGCCGATTCCGTCAGGCGGCGGTGTAGTACGCAATATGATGCCAACTCACGACAGCCGACTGGTGTTGGCCGAGAGCGGTGTAGGCAAGGTCGCCCTCGTTGACGTGAAATAACTGGATGCCTGCCTCGAGCTGAACTGATCAAGCATGCAGGCAGCACACCGCTCGTCTGTTGACGTATCTCATTTGCTCTGTGGCCGTATTCGGCACCACCCTGATCGGCCAAGCTGCTACGCCTGCATCTTCTGCGGGCTTCGAGCTGGAGATCGCGCGGCTCGAGAAAGACTGCAACGACGCGTACGCCGCCAACAATCTGCCGAAATATTTCAGTTACTACGCCGACGATGCAGTGCTGATTTTCATCAACGAGCGCACCACCGTGCCCGCCTATCGGAAGATGTGGACGGAGGAAATCAAGACGAAGCCGCTCGAGTCAGTGAAGCTGGCCGACATGGTGATCCGCGTCATGCCTGCCGCGGATACGGCGATTGCCAGCTACCAGATTGAAATCCGGACCCACCAGCCGCGTGGCAAGATGACCGATGAGAAGTTTTTTGCAGACGGATGTGTGGGTCCACAAGGGCGATGCCTGGCCGGCATCCCGAAGCAGCCGGCTGTTGTGTTGGATCTTAGAAAGAGGCAGGTACCTGAACATCTGTAAGGCAACCCCGCCGCGAAGTGCTACTGGAGAATATTGCTGCCAAGCGACCTGACACAACACAGCTGTGATCAACGATCAACACCGCAGCCTGTAATGTTGCAATGCCGGAGGTAGGTCCCGCGGCGCACCCGTTTCGTAGTCCTAATCTCACCGAACTGTGACACCCGCAGTTTTGTGCGGACCCGATGCATTACATAGTCCGTGCATCGTCCGGTCCCAGGAGGGTGCCATTGAATGGATGACATGCACCACGCCGGAGCCGCGGCCCCGGTGCTCGTCGGTAATTATGACTTCGTGCTGGTCGCGCTGTCCGTGGTCATTGCAATCATGGCGGCGTATGCCGCACTCGATCTCGCTCGACGGGTAACATTCGCGCGCGGTTGGGCGCGCCTGCTGTGGCTCACCGGCGGCGCCATTGCGATGGGATTTGGCATCTGGTCCATGCACTACATGGGGATGCTCGCCTACCGCCTGTCCATTCCGGTTCAATACGACTGGCCGACCGTGATGTGGTCGCTGGTCGCCGCGATTGCCGCTTCGGCAGTGGCGTTGATTGTAGTCAGCAGGCCCAGAATGGGCATCGCACAGGCGTTGCTGGGCAGTGTATTGATGGGTGGAGGCATCGCGGCCATGCACTACATCGGCATGGCTGCGATGCGCGTGCCGGCAATGTGCAGCTACTCGCCCGGCATGGTCGGACTGTCGGTTGTGCTTGCTATCGTCATCTCGCTCGTTGCTCTGTGGCTCACCTTTCATTTCCGTAGAGACCGCGGGAGTCTGAGCTGGAGAAAGTCGGCCAGTGCAGTAGTCATGGGGCTGGCGATACCGGTCATGCACTACACGGGCATGGCCGCTATGACACTCACACCTTCTACCCGCGCGCACGACGATCTGTCACACGCCATCAATGTGTCCTCGCTCGGCGTTGCCGGCATCGGGCTCGTGACATTTGTGGTCCTCGGAGCGGTGTTCCTGACAAACCTGCGCTTTGATTCGCTACCGACCGCCCGTCAGCTCACCACACGGTATTTCATGTCTCTTGCGATCATCAGCGTGCTTGCAATTCTCGGGGCTCTGCTCGTTGAGTATCAGGGTGGCGAGGTGCGTAGTGGGGCGCGAATGATCGATATCGCCGAGCGCCAGAAGATGTTCAGCCAAGCCATCACCAAGGACGCTCTGCTGGTGGAGCGAACCCCGGACGTCGCGGAGCGGCAACGCGTAGCGGACGATCTGCGCAGTCTCGCCATGCTGTGGGAGAAATCGCATGCCGCGCTTCAACTCAAGAACCAACTACAGCTGGCGTTGCTGCTGTCCGTGCTGGGCGTATTGCTCGTTCAGGGGGTCGTGGTTCTCAGGCCGGCGCTCGCGAACATTCAACGGGGCATCAGCCAGCTGGAGCTCACCCAGCAAGCGCTGCAACGCAACAGCGAAGAATTGGCGCGTTCGAACGCCGAGCTCGAACAGTTTGCCTATGTGGCCTCACACGATTTGCAGGAGCCGCTGCGCATGGTGGCCAGCTACACACAACTGCTGGCCCGCCGGTATCGGGGCAAACTCGACAGCGAAGCCGACGAATTCATAGGGTTCGCCGTGGATGGCGCCACGAGGATGCAGACCTTGATTCGCGACCTGCTGTCTTATTCGCGTGTCATGACTCAGGGGCATTCGCTCCAGCCGGCCGACGCGAAACTTGCCTGCGACATGGCCCGTAGGAACTTGCAGAAATCGATTGAAGAGTCGGGGGCGACCGTGAGCGTAGGTCCGTTGCCGACCGTCCATGCGGATGCGACGCAGCTGACCCAGTTGTTCCAGAACCTGATCGGCAATGCCCTCAAGTACTGCAACGAGCGCGCGCCGCAGATCCGGGTGGACGCCACGACGGGTGACGCGGCGTGGCTGTTTTCGGTTCAGGACAACGGGATCGGCATCGAGTCGCAATACTTCGAGCGCATCTTCCAGATGTTCCAACGCCTGCATACGCGCGAAAAGTACTCCGGCACGGGAATCGGCCTGGCCATTTGTCGCCGGATCGTGGAACGGCACGGTGGCAAGATCTGGGTCGAGTCCGAGCCCGGGCGGGGGTCAACATTTCACTTCGCGATTCCGCGAACCTGAGCGGGGGACGACATGAATTCGCGAACGATCGAGATTCTGCTGGTGGAAGACAATCCCGGGGATGCCCGGCTGACATTGGAGGCGTTCAAGGAGGGCAAGGTTCTCAACAACCTCGTCGTGATGAAGGATGGAGTGGAGGCGCTGGCATACCTGCGGCGGCGCAGTCCGTACGCGACCGCGAGAACGCCGGATCTCATTTTGCTCGACCTGAATCTACCCAGGAAGAGTGGCCGGGAAGTACTCGCCGAGATCAAGGCAGATGAGCAGTTGAAGGTCATTCCGGTGGTGGTCCTCACCACTTCGGCAGACGATCAGGACGTTGCACGCGCGTACAGTCAGCACGCGAACTGCTACATCACCAAGCCGGTGGACCTCGACCAATTCCTGCGCGTCGTCCATTCGATCGAAGATTTCTGGCTTACGCTCGTGAGACTTCCCGAGAACGGGGACAGCCGTGTCGGCTGAGGATATCAGCGTCCTGCTGGTGGAGGATAACCCGGGTGACGCTTGCCTTTTCAGGGAGGCACTGAAGGAAGCGTACGGAACGAAGTTCGACCTCGTTCACTGCACCACTCTCGCCCAGGCGCTCGGTCATCTGGGCAACACGCAACCGGATGTGGTCGTAGTGGATCTGGGTCTGCCCGATGCCCTTGGGATTGAAGTTGTGAAGCGCGCTCATGGCACGGCACCCACCGTGCCGCTCGTCGTGCTGACCAGTCGCGCCGACGACGCGCTGGGTCTGCAAGCGCTGAATGAGGGTGCCCAGGACTACCTGGTCAAGGGAGAGTTGGATCCGCGCTTGCTCTCACGTGCACTGCGTTATGCGATGGAGCGGCAGCGGATGCGGCTGGCATTGCAAAGCGAGTCCCTGCTCGATGAGCTCACCAAACTCTACAACCGCCGCGGATTCCTGGTCCTGGCGGGAAATCATTTCAAGCTCGCTGAGCGCACACGTCAGCCATTTGCGCTGGTGTTCATAGACCTGGATGGGATGAAGCAGGTCAATGACACGTTGGGGCACCTGGAGGGGGATCGGGCGCTGGTCGAAGCGGCCGAGCTGCTGAGCAGTTGTGTGCGTCAATCGGATATCGTCGCCCGTTTCGGCGGCGACGAGTTTGTGCTGCTGCTCACGTCAACCACGGAGAACACCATCCGTCAGCGTCTGCGCGAGCAACTCGATGCGTGTAACGCTCAGGCGGGCCGGCGCTATCGGCTATCTTTCAGCGTCGGCGTCGTCATGGGAGGCGGGGACAAGCGTCTCACGCTCGATGAGTTGCTGGCTGAAGCAGACGGCCTCATGTATCGGCAGAAGGCGAAAAAGAAGGCAACGGGGTGAGCCGGGAGTTCCAACTCAACAGCACCTCCTGCGTGCTGAGTACCTCGCCCAGAATACCGCCCTCACCGGCAATGCACGCGAGCATGGCCGCGTGTATCGCCGGATCACCGGCTGCGCAGGCATTGTCGACCGTCACACAATCGAAGCCGCGATCAATCGCCTCACGCAAGGTTGAATGAACACAGATATCGGTCGTCACACCGGCGAAGAAAAGCCGGGTGATTCCGGCTGCGCGCAGTATCAGCTCCAGATCTGTGGCATAGAAGGCGCCGAACCCGGGTTTATCGATGATGGACTCTCCAGGTGCGGGCGCCAGCTCATCGACTATGGCGTGTCCGGGCTCGCCACGGACCAACAGTCGGCCAAGCGGTCCCACACTGCCGATCGCGGCACCGCAGCCTGCTGCGCGCCTTTGTTTCACGGCCGAGAGGTCGGAGAGGTCAGGGCGATGTCCTTCCCTGGTGTGGATTACTCGCACACCGATTTGTCGGGCAGCCATGAGCAGACGCTGCACCGCGGGGATGATGGCCCTCAGAGGGCTCACGTCCACCCCGCTTCTGGCGATATAACCGGCGGGATCCAGGAAGTCCCGCTGCATGTCGATGATGATTAAGGCCGTCTCGGTGCCCATCGGCTTCCTGTCAAACGGCTGTCAGAAAAGACACACCAACGGCTCCGAGGAATCCGCTGGCGCGTTCACCGTCTGCGGCCACTGAGCCGTAATCCTCTGCCAACACACGGGTGACGCGATGTCGATGGTAACTCCGCGCCAGCGCACGACAGGTAACCACCTGTTGATCCGTTTTGCCATACAGGCTCCGATGCAGGCCCGGCAGTCGATACCATGACTCGCCCGCGCGCTCGTGATGAGCGTTGTGATAGGGAAAGTTGAGGACCAGCAGGTTCAACCAGGCCCACCGCTCGCTCACCAGGTTAGAGTAGGTATTTTCATACTCGTAGCGCCGGGTGCGCCGCGGATCAACCGGGGCAGGCGCCAGAGAGTGCGACGGAAAGACTTCGTATGTGTGCTGAAACGCATCCAGGAAGCGCAGCACATGCAGGAAGAGCAGATAGGAGAGGGCGTACAACAGTACTGCCTTGATCGAGATGACCGCGAGAGCCGTGAAGAATGCGACACGGACGGCGAGCAAAAGGACCAGTCGGACGCGGGTGGCCACGGTGCCGTAACGGAAGGGGTAGGCAATGATCATCCCACGCATCAGGAGCTCAATAACAGGAACATAGGCCCATTCGAGAGCGAGCGCGCACTGCCGTATCCAGCTGGGTGTCGCGCCGAGTGCCGCGCGGTAGTCGAATGTCACAACATCCAGGCGATCAGCGTGGTGCCGTAGATGCTTCTTTTTCAGCCGCTGGTAATCGGCCAGGCAGGCAGCGTTGAGCCAGCTCAACAGGACACCGAGCCGGTCGTTTGGACGCAGGCCTTCGAAGAGGGTGTGGTGGACGCACTCGTGGATCAGATAAGCGGAATAGATGAGCGTGTGCGCGGTCAGCACCACACCGGCAACGTTCAACAACCAGTGCGTGGATGTCAGCAGCCATACTCCGAGCGCCCAGCCGATGAATGTATAGAAGATCACCATCGCGTTCGGCCATCTCATTTTGAGTCCCCCGGATGAGCCTGAAGCGCGAGGACGAATCTCTCGTCGTAGGTGGTTTCCAAAAGTGGCGGCGCTTCGATCTGGCCCTCGCGCTGCAGAATTGTGCCGATCACCTTGCCACTGACATGAAACGAAGGCAGTGCATCGCTCTTGTGGAAGACGTCACCGAGATGAGGCAGGGGTGGATTCTCGATGGAAGATAGCTGCGATGCGACATCCGCCGTGCTGATATCGAGGATTTTGCCAATGATGGCGGCCGCCTTGGCAGGTTCCCGTTGCATGAAGGCGAGGCCGTCCATCGTTGCGCGAATCAACCCGGCAACCAGGCTCGGGTTGTGCTCGATCGTGGTATCCCTTACAGCCAGCACGTCGGTGATCATCCCGCGTGCCTCGCGTGAGGACAGCAGAATGTGGTATCGCGTCCCACCCCCGAGCCCGAGGATCATCGATACGCTGGGTTGGTATGTCACACCGGCATCCACGAGGCCCGTCGCCATCGTCGCCAGCACGGCTTCGGGTGTTACGTTGACAGGCTGTAGGTCCTTCTTGGACAGGCCGCGTTGAGCTAACGCATACCCAAGCAGGAAATCTGAAGGGGACAGGGGTTGGAACGCAACTTTGCGGCCCTTCAGGTCCTGAATGGTGTGCACCGCCGAGCTGGCGAGGATTGCATCGCCGCCTACCGAGTAGTCCAGCGGCATGACCACCTTCAATTGCCACCCTTTGGCATCGGCGAGAATGACCTGATCGTAGGTCAGGGTCGAAGCATCCAGCTCGCCGCCTCGCAGGGCCCCGGCCATCAGGGAATTGTCGCTGAACGTCACCAGCTTGACGTCGACTCCTTCTTTCTTGAAATAGCCGTTGGCAGCCGCGCAATACAGGGGGCCGTACCCGATCCAATTGACGACACCCAGGTTTACCGCCGCCGAGGCTCGTACGCACACCACGCACAGCAAGCTGAGCACGAGCAACACGCGCCAGATAATCCTCACACGTTCGGCGATGGTTGACATGCGTTTCACCTCGGTCTGAGTGAGTATCCTACGGACAAGCCAACAGTACGGGGCTGAGACACGATCGCCTGGGCACGATTGCCGAAAATAGCCGGATCCTGATAGGAGGTGATGCCCAGATTGTCCGTCACATTGTTTACGTAAAGTGTCGTTGTCCATTGGGAACGCGCGAACGCGAGCCGCGTGTCCACCATGGTGTAGCCAGGCACAGTGGGGACGGTTGCGGAGAGCGACGGCAGCACTCGGCTCTGATAGTGCGCGCTCACGCTATACCGCAACTCTCCGCCGAACATCTCGACATGGCCGTATTCGAGTGTGACGGCAGCGCTCGACTTCGGTGTTCCGGGCAGAGGACTCCCGATGGCTGGAGGCCGTGCCGTTACGTTCGGGTAGACAAACAGAGGATTGATGGAGGTCAGCTTGGTCTTGTTGTAGGTGTAGTCGAGCTGCACCGAAAGCTGTCGCGTCAGCAGGGCCTCCATCTCCATTTCAAGTCCGCGGCTGTAGGCGGAGCCGATATTAATGGCCGCGGGCAACACCAGGGGCGTTACCTGCAAGCCTTCCTGGATGTTGTGCCACTCGATATCAAAAATGGCCGCGGAGTAGCGGAACCGATCCTGGATGGTCCCCTTCATGCCGATCTCGTAGTTATCCGCTTTGTCAGGCGCGAGGCGCGTCAGACCGGCGGGAGTGGTGTAGGTTCCGCCGATCTCGCTCTGTGGCAATGCGTTCACGCCGCCGCGCCTGAAACCCTGGGACCAGGTCGCGTACACGAGGTTAGTGGCGTCGAGCTTGTAGGCCGTATTCACCTTCCACAGAGCGCGGCGCCAGGAATCACTCAGCGAGGAGTTGGCTATGTAATCCGGCCCATCGAACAGCAGCCCGGTCTGTTGCTGTTGGTCGAGAGTCTGCCTGAAGAGTCGGACCCCGCCGGTCATGCTCCAGGCGGAGGTGATGTGTCCGGTCAACTCACCGAAGACGGCCAGGTCCTTGAAGTGGGTTTCAAAATCACCGATGTAAGCTTGATCCTTGTTGATCGGGATGCCATCGATAGAGGTCAGCGGGTTCGCCGTGTAGGAGGTTTCACCGAGGCCGCAGTAAGAGGGAATGACACCGTCGCCTGCACTCTGGCCGTAGGTTGGGGAGCAGGCGTTGTAGAAATCCAGGTAGCCCTGGAAGTAGTCGTGCTCCTGGATGGTCGTTTTCTGGTCGTTATAGAACAGGCCGGCGACCCAATCGAGCACCCCGCCGGTCTTGGAGGTCAGGCGCAATTCCTGGGTCAGCGGCCGATCGTTCAGCGCTTCCTGGCCGAGAACAAATGCACGCGGATCCTGGCCGTAGAGACTCTGAAAGAACGGGAAGTTGATGTATTCGTGGGTCTCGTCCGCGAATGTGTGATTCACATGGTGTGCCCATGCGGTCGCGGAGGTCAGCGTGGCGAATCCCATGTCGTAGGAGACCGTCAGTGCTGCCAGATCCACGTTGTCATGGGTTGTATCGGCGAAATATTCAGCGCTCGACAGCGAGTCGACGCCCGCGGGCACGGGTGAATCGTAGAGTTGGGTGGCCAGGGGCGGGTTGGTGAAGTCACCCGCGGGTTGCGCAGCCGGATTGATGGGCTGATTGTAGGCTGCACGGCTCGTTGCGACGTACGGAAACCCGCCGGCCGTGGATCGTTGATAGTAGTAGGAGAGCTGGGCGCGGAAGTTCTCGGTCGGCTTCCAGAGCGCGGCGACCCGCGCTGAGCGGTAGTCGTATGAATTGACTCCCTGCCGTGAGTACTTGACGGGTGCGCTGAATGGATTGCCGGGATCGGCCGACACCGGCGCGCCGTTGGAATCCAGCACGTAGAGATTCGGATAGTTGATGAATCCGGCATCATGTGACCACCCGGCATTCACGCGCACTGCCAGATCGTCAGTGAGGGGTATGTTGAGCATCCCGTTCACATCGCCGTTGGGCGAGCTCGTATGCCTGGTTCCGCTGATGTTGGCCTCGACCTTCGCATCAAACGCGCTCGGATCGGGACGATTCTGTACGAAACGAACGGTGCCACCGAGGGACCCGGACCCATACAGAGTGCCTTGCGGCCCTCGCAGGACCTCCACTCGGTCGAGATCCTGGAGGCGTAAACTGAAAAACAAAGGAGTGTCATCGACGTAAGTAGCCACCGGAGGCACGACCGGGGAGGCGGCTGCGGGCAATCCCGATGTTGTTTCACTGTTCAGGCCGCGAATGATCAGGTTCGCCCCGTTGACGCCGCCGAAAGGTCCCTTGTCGGTGTAGCTCACTCCCGCCATCGAGTGTGCCAGGGCTGCCATGTCTTCGATGCCCTGTTTGGAGAGCTCGGCCCCCGTGACCGCAGTGATACTGATCGGCAGGTCCTGCGCAGACACTTCCCTGTGGCTGGCTGTGACGATGACTTCCTGGAGTCCCTCGTTGTCGCTGTCCGCCGCGTTATCGGCCAGCGTAGTGGTGCTGTACAAGGCGGCCATGACCGCTGCCTGGATTGCGTGTCGTCTCACTGCAGGTGCCTCCAAAACTGTCGATGCCGTGATCGAACCGTCAAGGAGGGGTCGCGTCATTGATGGGATATCCTCTAGGCGGAAGATCATCCCGAGGACGCAAAGCTTCCTCGACATCAGATCTCCCGGGCTTTTATCCCGCCGTGTATCCATCCCATGGAGGGCGCAAACCGCCCATGGTTGGACTGCCTCTCTCGGACCAGCCGCCCGCTTGCACGGGCCGGAACCCTAGACGCACATTGTTGGTTTTATGTGTGCAAGTTATATGCCGGGGTCGGCGGACAGCGCGCTGTGTGCGCAAATGCATGAGAAACCATGACTTGGGTGTTGCCGTGGCTTGCAAGCCACGCACCGTCTTTGAGCAAAGTCCGATCCAACTGCCCGAAAATGGAATCAGACCCGGGAGAGTTTCTGCAACAGCTCCAGATCGGTTCGCACTCCGCAGGTCTCGCGGATGCGGGCCAGAATCTGACCTTTCAGATTCAGGAACTCCCGCGTGTGCTTCATTTCCTGCCCACGTATCGTGCCGAGCGGCACGTCGTAAATGCATTCCACCCGCCCTGGCTGGGGTGCCATGAGCACAACGCGATGACCCAGGTAAATCGCTTCCTCTACATCGTGCGTGACGAAAACCACGCTACAGTTCTCTAAAGCGCAGACGTGCAGTATCAGGTCGTGCATGACCTCACGTGTCTGCGCGTCCAAGGCGCCGAAGGGCTCATCCATGAGCAGAATTCGCGGACGAGTCATGAGGGCTCGCGCTATTGCGACACGCTGTTGCATCCCGCCCGACAGTTGTGCTGGGAACGCAGTCTCTACCGAGGACAAGCCCATCAGCTGCAACAATGCGTCGGCCCGTCCCGAGGCTGCCTCAACATCCGAGCTCGTGCTGTTGCGGTTGTGGATCGAGAGCTGCCGCGGAAACTTTATGTTGTCCATCACGGTGAGCCATGGGTACAGGCTGTAGTTCTGAAACACCATGGCGCGCTCGGCACCCGGTCCGAGCACCCGGGCGCCCGCGGCTTCGATTTCTCCGGAAGTGACGCTCTCCAGTCCGGCGATGAGTCTCAGCAGGGTCGATTTGCCGCAACCGGAAGCTCCCACGACCGTCACGAACTCGCCGGCAGGAATCTCGAGGTTGACGTTCTGCAGGGCGGGAACGGAGCCGCGTTGTGACTCGAAGATCTTACACACCGCGCGACAACTGACGATGCTGGCCATCGTCAGTTACGTCCGTGAAGCCAGGGAAACGCTGCGCGATGTGCCCATCTGAAGAACTGATCCATGGCCAATCCGATGACGCCGATGAGAATGATTCCGGCGAAAATCTTATCCGTCTGCAGAAAGCGCTGTGCTTTGACGATCGCATAACCAAGTCCTGAGTTGGCCGCGACGAGCTCGGCAACGACGAGGTAGGTCCAGGCCCATCCCATCGTGATGCGCAACGTGTCCAACAAGGCAGGTTTAGCCGATGGAATGATGACTTTCTCTATCACCTCGGCCCGGGTCGCACCCATGGTTTGCGCCGCCTCGATCTGTGCCATCGGAACCCGGCGCACATCCTCGGCCACCATCAACACCATCTGGAAGAAAGTGCCGATGAAGATGATGGCCACCTTGGCGCTCTCGTCTATTCCGACCCACAGCATCACGAGGGGGATGAACGCGACCGCGGGCATGTAACGGATGAAATCGGTGAGCGGCTCGAGAAGCGCCTGTGCGCGGCGAAATGTGCCGATGAGGAGGCCGAGCGGCATGGCGATCACCGCCGACAGGGCCCAGCCAGCCAGCACACGGAAGAAGCTGATCCGTATGTCTGAAAAGAGGTCGCCGTCGCTGAGCCAGACACCGACCCTGTGAGCGACGGCCAGGGGGCCTGGCAGAAAGACCGGATTGATCGCGCCGAAACTGCTGACCAGGAGCCAGCCCGCCAGAGGAATCACCAGCCCGGCGCTCGCCAGTGTCCAGTAACTGACTGGACTGATCCAGCCACGGATCACCCACCCCCGTGAGGCGCTCATGGAGTCAGGGCCGCATCGAGCAGAGTGCGATCGACGCCTCGCTCGGCATCAGGGTGCCCTTCGATGAGCTTGTTCGACAGCAGGAAGGCAGCGATCGTCGGCGCCACATGCACGAGGCTCTGTGGGTTCTGTGGGTCAAAGGCTGCGCGGTTGGCGGCCGCATCGAAAAATCGGGTGCCCGGAAGAAACACACGGTACTGCTGCGGATCCATTCCGACGACCTTGGCCATGATGGCGACGGCCTGATCAGGCTCGCTGCGGATGAATGCCTCGGTGTCGAACCAGGCGCGTATCATGCCCACCAGGTCCTTTTGTTTGTTCTGGATGGCGCGGGTGTTGGCCACCAGCAGATCCGGTATGAGGCCCGGCATCTGGGTGGATGTAAACAGGGGCCGTCCCGTGCCGCTCTTCTGAATCTGACTGATCCAGGGATTCCAGACCACCGCGGCATCGACTCGCCCGCTCATGAAAGCGGCTGCCGCATCGCCCGCGGACAGGTTGACGATGTCGACATCGCGCGGGACGAGCCCGTTGCGCTCGAGGGCTGTATACAGCACGAAGTGCGAGATGCTGTATTGCTCGAGGGCGACCTTCCGGCCGCGCAGGTCCGCGAATGCATGGATTTTAGGCCCTACCATCAACGCATCATTGCCTGCCGAGTTGTCGTTGACGAGAATCGCCTTCAGTGGCACGCCCTTGGCCAGCGGTCCGAGGGTGTCCGACCAGGTCTGACTGTTGGCGTCGAGCTGGCCGGTGGCGAGCGCCGAGATGGAATCCGAGTAGTTGGCAAACCAGACCAGCTCGACGTTGGCGCCGTACTTGCGAAAATATCCGCGATCACGCGCCACGTACCAGGCAACCCAACCTGTCCAGTCTGATACGCCGACCCTCACGGCAGCCGCGGTGCTCCCGCCGATGACCGCGGCGTGCGCAAAGGAGCCGAGCCCCGCGGCCAGCACAGCTACCGCAAGTCGACTCAACCAATGAGCAGGATTCATCATCATTTACCTCATGAAGACCGCTGCGCCAGGTAGGCTCGCCAACCTCCGTGCGCCGTGATGTCGATTGCGCCATCCAGGGCTCGGGGTTCCGCTACAAATCCCCGCACGATCGCCCCATTCTCCAGAGTGACCGAGCCGATGGCCAGCGGGGCGGGGACCTCGGCGACAAAGCTGCCGAAGGCGGTAGTGCTCAGCTCGTAGACTTCCAACTCGATCGCACTGCCACCCGGGCCGCAGTGGAGCAGTGCGGGTTTGGGTGTCTCTTGTTGTGACATCGCATAGAGCCGATACACAGGCGCAGTGCGAGTCCGGCTCACCAGTCGGGCGTCCCGCGAAGAGAGTTGCCAGTGCAAGGGCATTCCCGCGAGGTGTGCGCCGACCACGGCCAGCAGTACTCCAGATGTCCGTGTGGACACGTCCAGCTCGGGACGAGCGGGAAATGTAGCGGCTTGCTCATAACGGGCTGCGATCTTTAGCAGCAGCGCATCATCCCAAGCCGGCGCGATGAGGCTGACGCCAACTCCCGTACCGTTGGCGCGAAATCCGGCCGGCAACGACAGAGCGCTCATGTCCAGCAGATTGACGAAGTTGGTGTACCGACCCAGATTTGCGTTCAACGTCACCGGTTCGGCAAGGAGCTCGGTGCGGCGATAGATAGTGGGCGTGGTTGGCAGTACCAACGTATCGATGTTCTCCCACAGCTCTTCAGCTGCGCGAGCAAAACCCTGGAGTGCGTAGAATCCCCGGAACGCTGCGACCGCCGACAGGCTCTTGCCGGACTGCACAATCGCGCGAACGACCGGATGGATGGCGTTTGGGTTGGAATCGAGCAACGTCTCCAACGCCGCGGTCCGTTCCGCGACCCACGGCCCACCGTAAAGAAGCTGTGCGGCTTCGAGCAACGGGCTGATGTCGACATTGACTGCGGTCCCGCCCGCGGCCTGTAGTGTTTGGACTGCGGCGCGGAAGAGTGCGCTTTCTTCGGTCGGCAGATCCGGAAGCTGATGTGGGAGCGGGACGCCGAACCGAAACTTGCCGTCGAGGGTCCGTACAGATGATGGTAGTCGTCGCGAATAAGGATCGCGCGGATCAAAATCCGTGAGGACCTGGTCGACGAGCGCCGCGTCTGCTGCATCTTTGGTGAAGCTCGTAATGCAGTCGAGAGTACGACAGGCGGGCAGAAGCCCGCGCGAGCTCCACCGGCCGCGTGTCGGTTTCAGACCGACGAGACTGTTGAATGCCGCTGGCACCCGCCCTGAACCTGCTGTGTCGGAGCCCAGCGCCAACGGAACAACGCCTGCTGCGACGACGACTGCAGACCCGGAGCTCGAGCCACCGCTGATGTATTCTCGGTTAAACACACAGCCCGGGATGCCGTAGGGGCTGCGCGTGCCCGACAACCCGGTAGCAAACTGATCCAGGTTTGTTTTGCCGACGACGATGGCTCCTGCTGCCACCAGCAGGTCGATGACGTGGGCCGAGCTGCCTGGACGATGCGAAAATGCCGGGCAAGCCGCTGTTGTGTCGATGCCCGCCACATCAATGTTGTCCTTGACAGCAACCGGCACGCCAGCAAGCGGCATCGACTCACCCGCCGCGACACGCTCATCGACCTTGCGCGCCCTGGCGATGACATCGGTTGCGGGTACGCGACTGATCCAGGCCTCGGGCTGAACTGCATCGTAGGCAGACAGGCGCTCGAGAGTTTCCGCGGCGACCTGTTCGGCAGTACGCAGACCTGAGCTCACATCGCTCGCTGTTTTGCGGACGCTGGTGTGGGTCATTGTTTCATGGGCTCCAACGCAATGATCGGCGTGCCAGGCGTGATGGGTTGACGCTCTTGAACGTAGACCGCGCGCACGATTCCGGTCGCGGGGCTCGACACCTGACACTCGGTCTTCATGGCCTCGATTGCCGCAATAACCGACCCCTTCTCGATGGTCTGTCCTGCGCTGACATGAACCTTCCAGATGTTGCCGCCGAGCGGTGCCTCCACCAACTCGGCGCCGTCCGGAACGTGTATCGGCTCAGCCGCGGCTACGGTATCGGGCAAAGCGCTTTCCGCCGTGAGCTTGCCGGCGCGCGCCCATTCCTCGCGCTCGCGCTCGAAGGCGGCCTGGCGGCGCGAGCGGAATGCTTCGATGGAAGCCCCATTCTCATCGAGAAAGTGCTGATAGTCGCGCAGGCGGAAAATGCCTGTTTCGATCTGGAGCTGGCGCCGGCCGTACGGAAAATCGCGCCGCCAATCATCGAGTTGCGCAGCGGTCACGGGAAAGAAGCGGATCTGATCGAAGAACCGCAGCAACCAGGGTTGCGAGTCGCGGAATTCCGGCGAGCGCAGATAGGAATTCCACACCTGGATCGTGCGCCCGAAAAGCTGGTAGCCGCCGGGGCCTTCCATGCCGTAAATGCACATGTACGCGCCTCCGATTCCAACCACGTTGGGCGGTGTCCAGGTTCGCGCCGGGTTGTATTTGGTAGTGACGAGTCGATGCCGCGGATCCAGCGGCACCGCAACGGGGGCGCCCAGATAAACATCACCTAACCCCATGACGAGGTATCGTGCCTCGAAAACGATGCGGCGCACGTCTTCGCAGGAGGTGAGCCCGTTGATGCGGCGGATAAACTCGATATTGTCCGGGCACCACGGTGCATCCGCGCGCACGGATTCCATGTAACGCTCGATCGTCGCTGCCACGGCAGGGTCGTTGAATGAAAGGGGCAGCCAGACGGTCCTGGAGGGAATCTCGAAGTCCTCGAGGGCTCCCAGCCGTTCTTCAGCCGCCATGAGCACACGCAGCAGGTTGGTGAGCGCAATGAGCCGGGGCTCGTACTGGATCTGCAGTGAACGGATTCCGGGCGTGATGTTGGATACACCCGGGAGCGCGAGCCGCTGAACCTCGAGCATCAAAGCGTGGACACGCAATCGCAGTGTCAGGTCGAGCACGAGGGGGCCATACTCAATGAGCACGTGCCGGTCGCCCTGGCGACGGTAAACTGTCCGTGGCCGCGATCCGTGTGCCTCGAGGACTTCGAGTATGGACGCAGATTCCAGCCGCGCGAGCCTGGGTGAGCGCGGCAGTTGCAGGTCCCTGATGAGGGCATCCTGTTCGAGTCGTGCCTGGTCGGCAGTTGCCTCATCGACGCAGTCCAGATGGACCGTATCGCCAGGCACGAGCTGCCCGAGCTTCCACAGATCCGCTTCTATGACAACAAACGGACAGACGAAGCCTCCCAGGGAGGGCCCATCGGGGCCGAGGAGAATCGGCATGTCACCGGTAAAGTCCAGAGCCCCTATGGCATAGGGATTGTCGTGGATGTTGGATGGATGGAGTCCCGCCTCACCTCCGTCACGCCGGGCCCAACTCGGCTTTGGGCCGATCAGGCGTACGCCGGTTCGGTTTGAGTTGTAGTGAACCTTCCACGTTGCTTGGAGGATGGTACCGATGTCTTGCGGAGTGAAGAAATCCGGGGCTCCTTGAGGTCCGGCCAGGACGCGCAATTGCCACTGGTGGGCGAGGGGAGGCTGCAACTCCGGCGCCAGCGGGCTCGAGTCGGTGGCGGTTTCCAGGTGTGTACCCAGGTGAAGCACATCCCCTGCCTTCAGGTTGCGTCCGCCATGACCTCCGAACTGACCGAGTGTGAAAGTCGAGCGACTCCGCAGATACAACGGAATGTCGAGTCCTCCCTGAAACAGGAGGTAACTGCGTAACCCAGGTCCGCTCACCCGCCCCAGCCTGAGCGTTTGCCCGGCGGTGATTCGCACCGGCCGGTAAAGTGGCACGGTGAGGCCATCCAACAAGGCGACACAGGCCGCCCCTGTCAGGCAAACCATTGCGGCGTGATCAAAATGTAGCGTTGGTCCGACTGCTGTGATCTCGAGCCCCGCGGTTGCTTCGGCATTACCGAGCAGGCGGTTGCCCAACCGGAAGGCGAGGCTGTCCATGGGACCTGAGGGTGGTACGCCAACATCCCAATAACCCACCCGGCCCGGATAGTCCTGCACGCTCGTGGCAAGTCCTCCGCTGCTGATCCGTACGGTGCGCGACGCGTAGGGCACGCCGGCAAGTGCCCGTGTTGAAATTCTGCCCTCCCGGAACATGTCGCTGGCAACGATTTGCCGCAGCCATTCCAGGTTTGATTCGATGCCTGCCAGGCGCGAGGCCGCGAGTGCCTGCTGGAGTGCGGCTACGGCCAGAGGTCGGTTGGGTGCCGTTACAATCAGCTTGGCCAACATCGGATCATAGTGCGCCGTAACTTCCGTCCCTGGCGCGATCCAGGTGTCGACGCGGATGTCGTCGGGGAATTCACAGTCGGTAATGGTTCCACTGCTGGGCCGGCTTTCCTGGAGCGGGTCCTCCGCATAAACGCGCGCCTGCATCGAGCAGCCCCCGAGCGCGCGGCGGTTGTCTGTGGATCCGAGCCACTCGTCCAGGTAGGCGTGTTCTCCGGCGGCGCACCGTAACATCCACTCGACGAGATCGATGCCTGTTACCTGTTCTGTGATTCCATGCTCCACCTGCAGGCGAGTGTTCACTTCGAGGAAGAAAAATTCGTCGCGCGCCGGGTCGAACAGGAATTCCACTGTGCCTGCGGAACGGTAGCCCACCGAGCGCGCCAAACCGACCGCGCTCTGGGCCATTGCGCGTCGTGTCGTCTCCGACAGACCGGGTGCCGGTGTTTCTTCGATGACCTTCTGGTTGCGTCGTTGCAATGAGCAGTCGCGCTCGCCGAGCGCAACCACCCGTCCGGCTCCATCTCCGAAGACCTGCACCTCCACGTGGCGGGCTTCCGGAACGAAGCGCTCCATGAAAATCGCGGCATTGTGGAAGTGACTGCTACCCAGGCGCGCGACCAGCGGAAACGCTTCATCGAGACTCGCGATATCCTCACAGACACGCATGCCGATGCCGCCGCCGCCGGCCGTCGCCTTCAACATGACTGGAAAGCCGATGGATCGGGCTGCATCCCGGGCGGCTTCAATATCGGAGAGTAGGTTCGATCCGGGCAGGAGCGGAACGCCCGCCGCTCGTGCGCGCTCGCGCGCAGTATGCTTGAGAGCGAACGCGCGCATGTTGTCCGGAGTAGGTCCTATGAACGTCAGTCCGCTTTCCAGACACTCCGCGGCGAACTCCGGACTCTCGCTCAGAAAGCCATAACCTGGGTGAATCGCCTCGGCGCGGCATTCACGGGCCGCGGCGATCAATCCGGAGCTGTTCATATAGCTCGCATGCGCCGGTGCGGGGCCGATACACACAGCTTCGTCGGCCTGCATGACATGCAGCGAACCCGCGTCCGCCTCGGAATAGACGGCGACTGATCCGATACCCATACGCCGCAAGGTACGGATGATGCGGCAGGCGATGCTGCCGCGGTTGGCGATCAGGACCTTGGTAAACACGAGTCGGCAGTGATGATGACCCGGACGGGTGTCGGATTGAAGCCGTTACAGGGATTGTTGATCTGCGGGCAGTTGGATATGACCGCCATCAGATCCATCTGTGCTTGCAGATCCACGTACATCCCTGGAGCCGAGATACCGTCAACGATTCCCAGCGTGCCGTCGGCCTCGACCGGGACATTCATGAACCAGTTGATATTGGAGACAATATCCCGCTTGCCACGACCGTATCGCGTGTTGGAGGCAAGAAAGTTCTCGACGCAGGCGTGTTGCGACTTGGTGTGATGGCCGTACCGCAAGGTGTTGCTCTCGCAGCTGCAGGCGCCGCCGATTGTGTCGTGATAGGCGACCGAGGTAGCCGCGATCCGCGCCATGGGCCGGCCCTCGTTCGACATCAGCACGCTGCCGGAGCGCAAAAAAAGGTTTTTCTGCGAGGCAATGGTGTCCTGAACGCTATAGCGTTCGGTATCGTCGTGGAGGGCGTACATGAGGAAATCCACGGCCTGGTTGCCTTCGAGATCGATGATTCGAAGGGTCTCACCGCAACGGACCCCGTGTTCCCAGGCCGCGCGTGCGGGAATGATCTCGTCGAACACAATCATGCAGGATCCTTCAACGCCGGAAGTACTCCTCGACGTTCAAAAAGGCCCGTTCGGATTCCAGAGTCGAGTTCCGGATCGCATCGTCCTGCGGGGTGACGGGGCCGCGCCACGCCGAGACGCGCACCGGTGTTACTGTGTATTGCGCGCGATCGTCGAGCACATGGGGGCAGTTGGCCAGCACCACGATGACATTCATCTCGGCACGCAGCACGACCGATCGATTCGGCGCGAAAGGTCCTCCGTCCCAGACAGTGGCACCGTCCGCGGCAATCCGTACGCCCTTAAACCAATTGACACACGGGTGCACGTCCTTACGGCCGAGCCCGAATTTGGCCGCCCCCAGCAGCAGTCGGTCGCGCGCGTTCGGAGATTGACTCCAATTCGTTCCATCCCCGTAGGCACGTTGATTCGCGCTCTGGTTGGTGGGGCCGCAAAACATGTCATGGGTCCGTGCGTCATCCGCGAGCACACTCATGAGCACCCGGCCCATGTCGGACAGTAGCAGCCGGCCCGCCTGCAAATAGGCATTCCATTGCACTTTGACCGTGTCCGCCATGTTGAGCCGCTCGAACGGGCGCTCCGAGTTGAACACCAGCATCGACACGCACGAGTCGCCGTAGAGGTCTGTGAGGCGCAAACGCGATCCACGCGACAGCTCTTTCGAGGCGTACCCTCCCGCGCTGATGGTTTCCTCCCAAAGCATCTCCTCTGATACAACACCCGGCGGCAGATCGGGGGTCGAGCCGGCAGGAACCGTCGGCATCGCTTCAATCTTCGTGCCAGCCATCGCGTGCGCATGGGCGCGCGCGCCTTTGGGATCAGCGGTTCCGGGATTTGTCATTGGCTGCCCGAGCTGTGCGGGGAGTTGCAGTGGTTACATCAATGGCACCGTGCGAGTGCAGCGGTGGCAGCAGTGCTGTCGTCGTGACGAGCTTGATTTGCTGGACGCCCCGCACCTTACGGAAGTCGTCACACAGCGACCTCAATCGTTGTGCCGGTCCCTGGACGAGCAGGACTTCTAGTGACTGGTCGTCCTCGAGCAGCACATGCTGGGAGGAAATGACTTCTTTAATGTATTCACACTCGGTCCGGGCGAGCGCCTGGCGCACGCGACCATTCTCTGCCCGATAAATGAGCGTCACCGTACCGGCGAGCACCGTACTGGTGCGCTTCTCGCCGTGCTCGGCTAATGCGTGCCGGATGAGCTCCGCAATCATCTGCGACCGGCTGGGAAGCGCCCGCTCCTGGACCATGACATCGAGCTCAGCGAGCAGCTGTTCCGGCAGGCTCACGCTCAGGCGCGCGAGTTGTGTAGCCGGTGTTGAGCTCATGGTGCCCTCAGTATTACGAATTCACAGATTCATAATACTGCCGGAAACGGCCCGGCTGTCAAGACGACCGTTTCAGGTGTAGACATCCGGGCACAGCCGGATGCTTTGAATGACCTGGGGGTCGTGGAACAACAACCGGGTGGCGCGCGTCTCGGCTTCGAGGGTCTTTATTCGTCGCAGCGCGCGCAGGGCCGCGGCTTCGTCGCAACATTCTCCCGGAGCGACTTCCGCATCGAAGTTCTCCTGCAAATCGCCCGCATCGAACGGCAGGCTCAGCGTGCCGCTGTCCGGCAGGTCGACAAACGCTGATTGATGTCCAGGCGTGTGACCCCAGGTATCGATCAAACGTAACCCGGGCATCGCTTCCCAATCGCCGTCCACCAGATCCCACTTCAGACTCGGGTCAGCATACTCGTCGGGAAAATAAGCCTTACCGGTGTTCGGCGCGAACGCGTGTTCATACTCCCGGCGCTGCACGGAGATCCTTGCGTGCGTGAGTTGATCGAGGCAGCCGCAATGATCGTAGTGTAGGTGGGAGAGGATGACATGCTGGATGTCAGTCCAGCCGATGCCTACTTGCGCGAGCTGCTTCTCCATCAAGTGATCGTCACGAATGACCGGTGCGTTGAGATTGCGGCTGTAGAACTTGTCCTGTTTACGGGTGGGGTCACGCCCGTTGGTGGGGTGCATGCCGGCATCCAGCATGACCCAGCCGCTACGCGTATCCAACAGGTAGGCGCAGACCGGCTCACTCAGGATGAAGCGACCTCCACGGCCGCGCGTCGATACGGTCTTGGGAAGAATTTCGAAACCGCACAGCAGGACATACAGGCGCCTGACGCAGGTGTTCATGGCCGCCTCGAGTGAGGTATCTATCACTTCTCCTCGCTTCCCGTAACCGCGATGAAGCTCGGCGCACCGTCGCGGATGACTCGCAGCAGCAGCGGCTGCCTGGAATTCGGCTTGCTCACCGACGCAATGTCACCAACTTCCGCCAGGTGTTTGGTTCCCGCATGGGTCAACAAGTCGCCGACCTGAAGACCCGCCAGGGCCCCGCTGCCGGCAGGTCGCAATTGCGTAACGATCAGACCTGAGTTTTCATCTTCCGCTTTGATCGCCGTGCGAATGGCAGCGGTCGATTTGGCAACACCGAGCTCCAAACCGGCAACCCAGGTGTCCTGATCACCGGTCAAGGCCGGATCCTCGGGTGGATCCGGGAGCTGACCTATCAGCAGCGCCAGGGTCTGCTCAGCATTGTTCCTGAAAACCTTCGCCTGGACGACGCTACCCGGTTTCAAACGCCCCGCGATCCTGCCCAGCCTCTCGAAAGTGGCTGGAGATCCGCCGATGCTGAGTAACACATCTCCAACCAACAATGACTCCGACGCCGGACCTTTCGGATCAACAGCGGTAACGAGTGCTCCTGTGACCGTCTTGAGTCCCAGCGCGCGTGCTACTGCAGGAGTCATGGGTTGCGCGGAGATGCCGAAGAATCCGCGCTGTACCCGACCATGAGCTTCCAGGTCACCCATGACGGACGAAACAACTTCCGCCGGAATAGCAAATCCCAATCCTACGGAGCCGCCGCTCGGAGAAAAGATGGCGGAGGTCACACCCACCACGGCCCCGTCGGCAGACAATAACGGGCCACCGGAGTTGCCGAAGTTGATTGCCGCATCGGTCTGCAGGAAATCGATGTACGGGTCGTCCTCCATCGTACGGCCGCGCGCGGAGATGATCCCGGCGGTCACGGTTTGACCCAGGCCGAACGGGTTGCCGATGGCGATCACTTCGTCGCCAACTGACACATTCGCCGAGGATCCGAGGTGCAGCACCGGCAACTGGCTGGCGGCTATCTTTAACAGCGCGAGATCGGTTGCGGCGTCAGCTCCAACAACCTTGGCAGGAAGTTGCTGCCCGGTTGAGAGCTTTACGAGGATGGTGCGCGCGCCGACGACAACGTGCCGGTTTGTGACGATGAGGCCATCGGCCCGAATGACGAAACCGGAACCCAGCGCGGCATCACCCCGATGCTCGGGATTGGCGCCGGGTCCGGCCAGCAGACGGCGAATGAGCTCGTTCACTCCGTCACGCTCGCTGCTGCGGGCTGCAGCTCGCTCGACGGCCCTCTGTGCGGCACCTTCGCGCTTTTCCTCGACGAGAACGGTCACCACGCTCGGTGCGACCTGACGGACCAACTCGGCGTACCCCGCCGTCGTCCGGGCGGAGGAAATCATCGGGAAACAGAGCACAGTCAGCAGCGCCGGTACGACGCGCAGCCACGGAAGTGCGTTTAGGGTCAAAGACTTGTGGGGCATGAGGTGCAATTTAGTATCACAACGCCAGGAGATTTGCATAATTGCTGAAACGCGAGAGTGATTGCATTGACTGACCGCGACTCTTTTCCGATTATTCATTGGCTCGAAGACGGCAACGCATTCGAGGCACGGTGGCGCTCCCATAATGGCACCCCACCTCCCACGCGCGTTGTTGTCGCTGACGGGAAAATGACTGCAGACGAGGCCTATGGTCTCGCATGTCAAGGAAGCGCACTTCTGTGGCGCGGTGACTTTCAAGAGGCGCGCCAGATGTTGCGTGCGTTGGGGAATCGCGCGGATCGTCCGCAGCGTAGACAGCGAAAGTCGACCGCAACTTCGATCGCCGACCCGGCCGAAGCATTCCATCTCTACCGCCAGGCCAGGTCGCAACGAGCTCGCACCCTCAACGCGCTGTTGATTCCTCTCAACGACGACTACACGATCCCGTTGCGACGAGCGCCAGATATCCGGCAAGCCTGCGTGGAGGCTTACGGTCCCGCGGAGACTGCATCAGTCACATCGCTGCGAGCGTTGCTCGGTGTGATCGGTGCGCACGAGTGGCGCACGAAAGGCATCGAGATTCCGGAGGCAGGAGGCCGAATTCACCCGCACTTCGGCGTCTTTGCGCCGATCCGCCGTGAGTACGTCGACCTCGTCAGCGCGACGCCTTTGCCGGCTGCAGGCGCTTCAACGTGCGTTGCTTTCGATATCGGCACGGGCACCGGTGTGCTCGCCGCGGTACTTGCACGGCGTGGCATCGGACGTGTGATCGCCACCGATCTCGATCCACGCGCGCTGGCGTGTGCGAGTGAAAACGTTGGACGGCTTGGGCTTTCGGAACACATCGATGTCGTGCAGGCGGATCTTTTTCCCCAAGGTCGCGCGGCGCTCGTGGTTTGCAACCCGCCCTGGATTCCCGCGCGGCCGAGTTCCTCCATGGAAACCGGAATCTACGATCCCGAAAGCCGGATGCTGCGTGGATTCTTGCGGGCGCTGCCAGCGCATCTGGAGCCGGGCGGTGAGGGGTGGTTGATCCTTTCGGACCTGGCGGAGCATCTCGGTCTTCGGACCCGCCCGCAGCTGCTCGATGAGTTCGAGGCTGCGGGCTTGCGCGTCCTGGGCCGAAACGATGTGCCGGCGCGCCATCCGCGAGCGGCTGACAAAACAGACCCGCTGCATGTCGCACGCGCGGCTGAAATCACCTCCCTTTGGCGGCTCGCGGCACAGGCCCCCTCAGAATGACTGCGCAACTCCAAAGAAGAGTCCGCGCCTCGGCCCGTACTGCGAGGCTCCCACTCCCACGCCCGTTCCGTTCCGGATCTGATAGATCTTGTCGAACGCGTTGATGACATCGAGGCGTGCGGACAGTCCCTTGATTCCCTCGTGACTGAAGTCGTGATTCACGCTGAGATTGACCTGTTCGTAATAGGGAAGGTGCGAGCCGTTCGGAATGGTCGAGCCATCGGGCAATGTCTGATCGGCACGCAATCCTGAACCCACCAGGAAGTCGCCGCTCAAGCGCGTGCCATACAGAGTGTAGGCGGCTCCGCCGGATGCGGTGACCTGCTGCTCGTGGTCGAGATGGATATAGTGATCGGCGATGTAGGCTAGATCATCGGCCCCGAAATTGAACTGCCCGGTCACAATGTCCTTGCCGATCGCTCGTTGGATGGCGACGTTGGCGTAGGTCTCGAAGTGTCCCTGGGTATAGTTGCCTGTAAACTCGACCCCATAGACTTGCCCGTGCGCATAGTTGAACGGTGTGAGAATGATCGGCGCGCCGAACTGGCCTTCGTCGATGAGATCCGTGGCCTGCTTGTAAAACCCATCCACGCCGACGACGAGGTTGGGCAGCAGTTTCTGCTGAGCGCCGATGTCGTAGTAATTCGAGCGTTCTGCCTGCACGACATTCCCCTGTGTCACTTCAGGTCCGGCGGTGGTGCCGACGAACTTGTCGAGGGATTGATTGCCCACCAGCTCAAATGGCGGCGGCGAGAAAAAGCGCGAATAGCCGGCATGCACCGTGGTGTCGGCCGTCGCCTGCCACACGAAGTTGACTCGCGGACTGGTCTGACTGCCGCTGCTGAAGGCGTGGTAGCGATCGAATCGTAGTCCGTAGTTCACGGTCAGGGTGGGGACCAGTTGCCATTCATCCTGCAGGTAGACGCTGGTGACCCATTGGGTTCCGTTGCTGTTGTCGACGATGCTCAACGGGATGTCCGATGTCTGTGCGCCGGTATCGTCCACCGGGAGGACCTGTGAGGTCGTACGGCTCACCAGGCGATCGCGCTGCACGTAGATGCCGGCCCTGATTGTATGTTCGTCATTGAGTTTATAGGCGCCGTCGCTTTGCACGGCATAGGCCACGTCTCGTTTATAGGCCTGTTGGGATTCCCCGTCGAAGAACAGGTCGCCGAGCTCAGGGCTAGGTGAGAAGGTCAAACTGGAGTAACGCGCGATCAGAGAGGTCTGCACGCTCAGTGGCCCTGCGGAATGTTGAAAGCTGAGGATTCCGTAGTGCGTGAGCTCGCGCTGGTTTTCGTCGAGGTTGTTGCTCAGAAAGTCGGACTGCCCGTTGACGGTGAGCCCGGGTCCAACCTCGCTTGCCAGCACACCGCTCAAATTGGGGATCTGGAATTTGCCGGATGAGGTTCCGAGGACTGCCGAAATGCGGTTGTTCTCATCCAGAATTTGCTCGAAGTAGCCGAAGCCTTTGTACTGAGTGGTGTGGTCGTGGTCGGGAGTCGAGCGTCCGTCCGGTGACTCGATTCCCAGCCCGTTACGCAGGAAGTCGCCCGAGACGAAGTAGGTCGTGGAGCCGTTGGACCCGCCGTAGTTGATACTCGGTTCAATCGTTCCGTGGCTTCCACCATACAGGCTGACCGTGCCGCCGGGTGTGAGCACGCCACTCTTGGTGGTGAGATCGATGATGCCGGCGCTGCGCAGGCCGTACTCGGCCGGTAGGCTCCCGGTCAGTTCCTCGAGGGAGGCAATGAGCCGCGGCGGCAAAGTCTGGCCGAACACACTGATGCCGTCGGGAAGAATGACTCCATTCAGCCTGAACTGCAGTCCGTTGTGATCGCCGCGAATATGCAGCTGGCCGAAGGAGTCCTGGGCCGCATCCGGTAGCTGCAGCAGCACATAGTTGAGCTGTTGATTGTCGCCGCCCGGCTGGGCGGCGATGGCGGCGGCATCATACTTGTAGGTGGTCGCTCCGGTATCGGTGTCGATTCGCGCGCGCTCCTCATCCAACCGCTGCGCTGTTACGACAATTGTGGAGAGTGAGTCGCTGGCGTCGTCCGCCTCAGCGCGCGTGGTGGTGACAGACAAAAGGACTGCGGCGGCCACAGAAGGCCCCGCAGCCCAGGTAAATACTCTGGACATGGAATACTCCGTCGAACTGAATGACATCAGGTCCCGCGTTTGCGGGCTCTGTTCGCGAATCGAAGTTGGGAGGTCAGTTAGACGGGCGGTCCACGGCTGCGGGCCGTGGGAACTTCACTGGGGATGTTGGCAGGGCAACGGGTTGATCCGGCAGCACACGAGGTCGGATCGAATTGAACGACTTGCGGTGTGTGACCCGCGGGGTTGGCGACTTGCGAGTAGGCGAGACACAGCGCGCAAGCTGCTTCGGTGGCCGGCGTTTTATCGAGGTGAACGTCCTGGCGAGCCACCGGATTGAGATGACTCAACTCGTGGACCCACGCTCCCAACTGCCCGGTGAGGAGCAGTACACAGAGGCTGAGGGAGAGGACGATCTTGCGCATGCGCGGTGTGCGTTGGTCCGTAAACGGACAACCGGAATAAGGTAGCAGGTTTTATGGGCCTGAACCTTTCATGAGGCTTGCGAAGTTGGAAGTACGGCAGTCGCCTCGCGCGCACGCCGATTGAGCAAGTCGCGCTCGCGTCGGTTTCCAGCCAACGCGGCGGCGATCTCGAACTCTGCGCGGGCCTCTGCATGACGCCCGAGCTTCTGCAAAAAGTCGCCGCGCACGCTGGGCAGAAGGTGGTAGCCCGCAAGCTGCGGCGCATCGCGAAGACCTTCAAGCAGTAACAATCCTCGCTCGGGTCCATCCACCATACCCACAGCTACGGCGCGGTTCAGTTCGACGATGGGTGAGGGAAACAGCGCCGACAAATCGCCGTAGAGGCTGGCGATGCGCCGCCAATCGGTGTCTTCGGGTGTGGGCGCGAGACTGTGGCAGGCGACGATTGCCGCCTGCAGGGCATAGAAGCCTTTGGCGCCCTGTAGTGTCTCCGCCTGTCTGAGAGCGTGTACGCCGCGGCGTATTTGTAGCGCATCCCACAAGGACCGGTCCTGCTCCGCCATGAGAATGGGCTCACCCGTGGGACTGACTCGTGCCGGTGTTCGCGCGGCATTCATCTCCATCAGGGCGAGAAGTCCGTAAGCCTCGGGCTCCTGCGGCGCAACGCCGATGAGCACCCGTCCCAATCGCAACGCTTGATCGCACAGGGCAGGCCGGATCCAGTCTTCGCCCCGCGCCGCCGTATAGCCTTCGTTGAAGATCAGATAAATGACTTCGAGCACTGAGGCGAGCCGCGCGCTCAGTTGGCCGCGGCTCGGAGTCTCGTAGACGAGCCCTGACTCGGACAGGGAACGCTTGGCGCGCACGATTCGCTGCGCGATGGTGGCCTCGGCAATAAGGTAGGCGCGCGCAATTTCCTCTGTTGTCAGCCCACAAATCATGCGCAGTGTCAGCGCTGCTCGCGCTTCGGGGGACAACATCGGATGGCACGAAGTGAAGATGAGTCGCAATAACTCATCGCCGAACTCATCGTCGCCCGTATCCTCTGAATCGAACGATGGACTCGCTTCGCTGACCTCAGCCAACAGGAGATGCTTGCGCTCGAGCATCCGGCGGCGGCGCAGATGATCCATGGCCTTGCTCTTGGCGGTGGCCATGAGCCACGCGCCCGGCCGCTCGGGGATACCGCTTCGCGGCCAGCTTTCCAGGGCTGCGAGCAATGCGTCTTGCGTCAGATCCTCTGCCAATGGCACATCACGCAACATTCGCGCCAGGCGCGTGATCAGACGCGGCTGCTCGACGCGCCACACGCCGAGGATCGCGCGGTGGGTGTCGGCGGCGTTCATGGCCGCCAACACACCGCAAAGACTCGACGATCAGTCACCTGTTTGAGCGCCCGCGAACGCACGCAACTCGCAGACACCCTCCCAGCCGGGCATCAGATCCTTATGCAGTTGCATGAACTCCTTAGCAGAGGCCAACGCTTCTTCTTTTCCCTGCAGCTCGAAGATCGCGTAGCCGCCGATGACTTCCTTGGCTTCCACGAACGGCCCATCGACAACGCTCAACTTGCCATTCGCGATGCGCACCTGCGCACCGGTGGCCAGGGGCATCAGGCCACCATTGTCGAGCATGCGGCCGGCCTTGATCTCCCGATTCGCCAGTTTGTGCATGGCTTCCATCAGTTCGGGTGTGGGAGGCCCGGCATGGGCAGAGGTCACTATGAACATAAACTTCATGGGTCGAATCCTTCTCAGTACGAGCCGCGTGCACCATGCCGCCTGTATGAGCTCGTATTCTCATTCGACGAACCAGGCCGGCACGGATCGACATCGGCTGCGAAAAATATCCCCGGCTACCTCAGGTCACCGCGAACTGCGCTTTCATCCAGGCAAGGAAATTCGAATGGGCGGACTCTGGAGTCCACAGCAGCCAGTAACTGGTCGGGCCTTCGACCGATAGTGAAAACGGTGCAATGAGCGTCCCCTGTGCCGTGAACTGCGAAAAGAGCCGAGGTGACAACAATGCCACGCCAATTCCCTCCACTGCGGCCTGGGCTTCGAGTACATAGTTGGGAAATCGCGCGGCGACAAATCGCGGTTTGGCTGCGGGCAGTCCGGCTAGTTTGAACCACGTGGCCCACCGGGGATCCGGAATCAGCGGCACGCGCAACAGTTGCTTCAGTGTCATGCGGGTGCCGGGCGGAATTAATTTGGGACTCAGCATCGGCGTACCCTCATCGGAAAACAGCCGCACCGACGCATATCCCGGCCACGGACCCAGGCCATTGCGAATGGCAACGTCGAAAGAACCCTGCGGCGAGAGGGTCTGCGTCGCATCGAGCACGATCGGCCCCGCACCTGGTAGACCTTGATAGCTCGTCAGCCGTGGCACCAACCAGCCTGCCGCGAAGGTGGGTGCGCAGGTAACGCGCAACGGGTGTTTGATTCGGCGACAATCATCGACCGCGCCGCGGATGAGTGCGAGAGCGTCGTCGACCCGTTGTCCCAGCGCCTGCGCCCGGTCAGTAGTGGTCAACTTAGGTCCGTGACGTTTAAACAAAGTCACGCCGATCTGCCCCTCGAGCGCGCGCATACGCTGGCTCACCGCCGTCGGGGTGATGCCGAGTTCCGCCGCCGCGCGCGAAAAATTGCCCAAACGGACGCAGGCGGCCAGCACCCGCAGGGATTCCAAAGACGGCAGGGTCTTGGGCATGTGCCATTTGAAGCTCAGCTTCAAATGAAGGTCAAGAACTATCGTTATGCGATCGAGCGCCGTGCGCCTAGTCTGTTGCTCCTTGCGCTGGGGATAGAGCACATGTATCGACGACAATGGAAACCGACCGCGTCCGCACTCTTTGCCGCCCTTGCGCTGGGATTCTTCGAGCCGCAGCCCCACGCGAACCCAACAGCGAGCACGGTGCGCGACGGGCAGCACGACTTTGACTTCATTATTGGACGCTGGAAGGTGCATCTCAGGCGCAAGGCTGAAGGTAGCGACGTGTGGACCGAATCAGACGGTTTCGGGGTCTATCGAAAAGTCTGGGGTGGACGCGCTAACCTCAATGAATTCTTCACGAATAGCCCGAGCGGACACGTCGAGGGTTTGACGCTACGCACCTACAACCCGCAGACTCACCAATGGAGTTTGTACTGGGCCAATAGCCGCGACGGCATCTTGTCGAGCGCACAGGTAGGCCAATTCACCCATGGGCAGGGTGAGTTCTATGCGCAAGACAATTCGGATGGCAGGAACCTTCTGGTTCGCTATGTTTGGTCCAAGATCACTGCAACCTCCGCCCATTTTGAGCAAGCGCTCTCCACAGACGGCGGCAGGAGTTGGGACGTCGACTGGATCTCCGACATGGCCCGTACCGGTGATGCGGAACCCGCAGTCACGACAGGTGAGGGCACTGCCAATGAAAAGCCGGGGCAACGGGATTTCGAACCGATTCTCGGGCGCTGGAACTACCGTTTGCAGCGGCGCTTGCGGCCCCTTACGGGCTCGAACAATTGGGTCAGTCTCAATGGCACCGGCGAGTGCACGCCGCTCTGGGGAGGACGCGCGCAACTGGACACGTTCAACGCGGACGGTTCAACCGGTCACATCGAGGGCCTCACGCTGCGCTTGTTCAATCCCAAGACGCAGGAATGGCGGCTGTACTGGGCGAACAGCAAGGATGGATTGGTGGTGTCGCCGCAAATCGGGCACTTCGAGGCGGGTCACGGCGAGTTCTACGCGCAGGACACACTCGATGACAGGAGCATTTTGACCAAGTATGACTGGTCGGCGCTTCACTCCAGCTCGCCGCATTTCGAGCAGTCGTTCTCCAACGACGGTGGGAAGAGCTGGGAGGCCAACTGGATTACCGATCAGAGCCGCGTCAAATGAATTCTTCAGGCGTGTTTTCCGGCTCGCGACTGGCGTCGAGCCTTGTCACGATACATCGACGTATCCGCACACTGTAGCAGCGAGTGGGCATCAACCCCGTCTTCGGGATAACGCGCAAGCCCAACACTCGCTCCGATCCGCAGGATTGTCCCCTTCCAAAGGATGGGCTGGCCAATGGCTGCAGTCACTTTGTCCATTGACGCGGTGAGAGTCGCGGCGCCACAGGACTCCCCCAGCAGAATCACGAACTCGTCACCTCCAAAACGGGCGACTGTGTCGGCCTCGCGCACTACGCTCTGTAACCGCTGCGCGATGGCAACCAACACTGCATCCCCGGCTGCATGGCCCCAGTGGTCATTGACTACCTTGAACCCATCCAGGTCAATGAAGAGCAGAGCAAGAGCGTCGCAACGGTTTGCGGCCGCGTGCAGTCCCTTCGTAATGCGCTCGACGAGCAGTGCGCGATTGGCAATTCCAGTCAATGCATCGTGATAGGCCATCCGATCGAGATTGGCCAACAGATGCTTGCGCTCCGTGACTTCGTACCAGACGGTGAGGAGACTGACAACGGCCTCACTCTCATCGAACTCCGGAATCACGCGCAAGTGCCAATAGAAGATCTTGCCATCTTTCGCGGGCAGGGCGAATTCATGGTCGCACGGGACCCGGGTCGCAAAAGTCTGCCGCAGCAGCGCCTGCAGGGCAACCGCTCCCGGTTCGGTCAAACGCGAGCCATCGCCGGGAAGCTTGCCCAGCACATCCTCGTCCGTCGTTCCGTGCACCGTATGAAAAGCTGCGTTGACATAGGTTCGCCGCAATTGCAAATCGTAACGGACAACGACATCAGGCAGGTGCTCAACCAGCGTGTGGAACTCGCGCGCGCGGGCCGCGAGCTCGGATTCCATACGTTTGAGGGGTGTGATGTCACGGGCAGTTGAGATCACGCCGACCAACTCGCCGCGGCTATCCAACTCCGGTACGGCTCGCGCCAGAAAGACGCGTTCACCGCTCGCCGTATTCAAGAGAATCTCGTATTCCTGAAGCGTCCTGTCCTGGATGACCCTGCGCAAACGCTCGATTACCTCCAGCCGATTGCTCACCGGAACAACCAGAAAGCTCTCCACCGATTGCCCAACTATCTGCGCGTCCTGAAGATCCGCCAGGAGTTGTTTGAAAGCAGGGTTGGCGTACGTGCAGCGCAGTTGCGTATCGAGGTGCATGATACAGTCAGGAGAATTCTCCGCGAGAGTACGGAACCTTCCCAACCGCGCGTACGCTATTTCCTCGAGGCGCTTGCGCTCGCCGATGTCGCGCGCCACCACCACCCGCAGCGGCTCCCCACCATACTCGATTACCCGAACCGAAATCTCGACCGGAATGACGCGACCGCCGCGTGACATCAAGTACATTTCGGTCGTGTAGTGCGCGCCGATGCTCCACTCAGCGCCTTGCCCTGTTCCCGGATCCTCCATGCCGATGACGGCGGCGCTCGCCGTCATCAACTCCTCACGGGCAAATCCCAGGATCCGGCAGGCAGCCTCATTTATATAGTGAAAGCGCAGCTGCCGATCGAACGCATACACGAGGTCGTTGATCTGCTCGAGGGCGAGACAGCCGAGTGCTTCTGCTTGTAACGCTCTGGTCTGGCTCATACTCATCCGCGCTAGCGTATCTACAGTGTAGTGCACTGTCTGTGACTCGCCGCTTCGGCTTGCGAGCCCCGACATACCCTGGCTGATCCCAGGGTCAGCTGATTTTTAACTTATGTTTGTATATCATTGATTATATAGATAAATTATTCTGATGTGCCATCATGAGCAGTTCGGACCAGTGGGGTAAGCTGCGCTGTAGTCAGAGCTTTCCAGGGAGGTCGGTGTGGACATGAGGTTCCTTCTCGCCGTGGCGCTGCTGCTGATGTCTACACGGGCATGGTCGTGCAGTTGCTTCGGCACCTCTTCCATCGAGGAAACGATCGCTACTCACCCGAACCTCGTGGAAGCCCGAGTTTTGAGCACTTCGGACTCTGAGGCGACGTTGCGAGTGACACGTGTCCTGAAGGAGCGGATCGGCGATTGCAGCGCTACGGTGAGTATTCGCACTTCCTGCGCTGGCGCCCGGTTACCGAAGTGATGGCGATGTTGTGGCTCTTCTTCCTGACCTCCCTGGAGATTGTTGCCGAACGGATGGGACCGCTCTTTACCCTCATTTTGCTCGCCCTGTCCATTTTTGCACCGGCCGTGATGTTTGTGCGATTGGGTGCGCCGCGGCGCCGGAGGCTCATGGCATTCGTTTTCGCACTGCCTGCGTTTTGGCTTCTGATTGGACTGTGGGGAAGTGCTCTGCGCTATCCAGACTCGGCGTCCGCTGCACCGGTGCATGATCCCGGCTGGCAGACTTTCCCGCCTCTGGCCGGGCTGGTCCTCTTTTTCTCTTTCGCAGTCATCTATATCCGGCGCGTTCCGGTCGGGCGGGTATTCGCGGTGAGCTGTTCAGTCGTGAATGCCTACTTTGCGGTGATGATGTGTTTGTTTTCAGTCATGGTGATCAAGGGCGAGATACCGACACCGTGGATGTGAGGTCTTCAATTAACCGGATCGTGGGTTCCCCAACCCCAGCCGACATCGATTCCATCATAGGAGGCGGCCGGGATGTCCCGCTCCAAGTTGGTTTGCGGCATCGTTGACTTTCACCGAATACAGTGCTTACACTTCCAGCGCGCATGATAGCGCTAACAAGAAACCGCAACCGTCGCAATTGCCAGGAGGGTACCGATTGCAAAGTGTCGTTCGGTGACAAAGCAGGCCATCAAGGAACGAGGGGTGATCACCATGCTGTCAGTCAAATTGGGTCTGTCACGGATTAAAACGGTATGTTTCTGCGCTTTCATCGCGAGTTGCATACCCCTGTCGGTCGACGCTCAAACAGTACACAACAATGGAACGGGCACCAACAGCGGATTCTTCTATTCGCTGTTTACCAGCAGTGGATCGGCAACCATGACGTTCCCGGGAGCCGCACAGTTTCCCGGTAACTACGCGATTACGTGGTCAGGTGTTGGCGACGTGGTGGGCGGTAAAGGCTGGAGCACCGGTGGCAACCGCAGTGTCGGCTACAATGTCGGCTCCGCTAATGGCTACAACACGATATCCGTCTATGGATGGACGACCAATCCGCTCGTCGAATACTACATCACCGAGCTCGGCTCTTTGTTTACCGCCAATGCGACCCACAAGGGCAGTGTCACCAGCGATGGTCACACTTATCAGACATACGAGCATTTGCAGGTAAACCAGCCTTCCATCGAAGGCACCGCAACCTTCGAACAATACCTGGATGCGTGGGGCGGCTCTTCGACCGGATCGAACCACACGGTCACTACCGGCAACCACTTCAGCCATTGGGAAAGCCTGGGAATGGCTCTGGGTAGCTTCAACTACATGATACTGGCGACGGAAGCATTCAACGGTGCCAGTGGGCAAGTCAACGCCACAGTGTGGAGCAATTGACCCATTGCGGCCGGCGGCCACTGCGCGCCGCCGGTCGCTTTCAGCACCGCGGTAACAGGGGCCGATCTGCGATGCAACCCCGTATCCTGATGAGCATCCTGCTGGTGATCGGTTCGATGGCATTGCCGAATCCGACCCGCGCCGGCTCGGCAACCGTGCCCGCGGATTTTGTGCTGGTGCAAGGCGGAGAGTTCAAAAACACCCGATCCAACTACTTTGGAAGAGGTGTATCCATAGCGGATTTCTACCTCGCCAGGCACGCCGTAACTCAAAGAGAGTGGGTTGCAGCAATGGGGAGCAACCCGGCAAAATTCAGAGGCGATGATCTGCCGGTGGAAATGGTCAGCTGGTATGACAGTGTCGAATACTGTAATCGTCGCAGTATCCAGGAGGGGTTGCGACCTTATTACAAGATAGACAGAAACAGGAAGGATCCGGATAACCGGCCGGACCCGAGATTCGGCGAACTCGACGGTACAAAGTGGACAGTAACCATCAACGCAGGTGCTGATGGCTACCGATTACCCACTGAGGCGGAGTGGGAATACGCAGCGGGTGGCGGCCGGAAGAGCCGCAGCTATACCTACGGCGGTAGCGATAATCTGGGTGAGGTCGCGTGGTATTGGCGAAATTCGGGCGATGACATCCTGTCGGGATCGTGGAACTGGCCGCGCATGCAACAAAACCACAACCGGACGCGGCCTGTCGGCGGCAAAAGTCCCAACGAGCTGGGGCTTTACGACATGTCAGGTAACGTCAGGCAATGGTGCTGGGACTGGTACGGAGATCTGACGGCAAATCAGGCTGATCCCACGGGAAGTCAGGCGGGCTTTAGCCGTGTTTGGAAGGGTGGTGGCTGGATGGGCGCTGAGTTCAGTTGTGAGTCGGCTCATCGGGGCCACCTGGCAGCAAACGGTAAAGGACCCGATCAAGGTTTGCGATTGGCTCGTAGTAAGTAGAGACTCTCCCGCGCCGCACGCGCGTTTCCCGCTCCGCGGCTCGTCGCGGCCGATTCGGCGCCGGGTGCGTGCCTAGTCGCGCGCCACCGCGACAACGTCGTCACCCATGCGCCTGTCTACATCTTCATTTCGGCAGGTTTGGAGTTGGGTTTGGGAACAGCGGCGGATTGCAGTTGGCTGTCTGGTGCAACTCACCGGCTACGGACTGCAGGTAGGGTCCGATGAGGGCCGTGAAATAATCGCTGCCCGGCGTCGATGTCGGGCCGGTATAGGTGGACCACAAGCGATCGAACGCCGTGCGCGCGTTCGGCATCGTAAGAGCCGCCGCGGGACTGCAAATCGAGACACTCCTGAAATTCTGAAACAGATCTCCGTGGACCAGCGGCTCCAGCTCCTGCTGGTGCGCGTTGTTTATCGTCCCGCCCGACACCGTACCGTAGGTTGTGACGACCCCATTCGCGACATGGCAGGACCGGCAGGTCGGTGCATACACGAGCGCATACGAAAGCAAGTCCCCGGTGTTCAACAGGTTGCTCGGAATATAGAAGGACTCCGTCGCGTTCGCCAAGTCGCCGGAGCCCGAGCTGCTGTCGTACCAACCATGTATCAGGTCGGGGATCTGCTGTTGCCCGAAGTTGTTGACCAGATTGCCTTGCCCGTTCAGCACGATGAGATTCAATTCCTTGATCTCGCTTTCCTGGTCCGTCTGTCTCCAGGGCGCCTTGCTCGAGAATGCATAGTTGAATTCATCGAAGGGGATGTAGCGCGCACCGTTCTGGTGCTGTTTTCCCGTCGTGGGAGCAACGACGACATTGTCCGCTGCACTGCCGCCGAAGGAAGGGATTCCGTGACACGCAGAGCAGGCCCGGGGCACGTCCTTGGCGCCGCGGGTATCGAGATCGATGGCGGGAATCAGCTTACCTGCGCCGTTGAACACCAGGAAGCGCATGAATCGTTGGCCGCCATTGATGGGATTTGTGGTACCCAGCTCCGTGTTGACGCCGTAATCAATCGCAACACAGGCGACGCGTTTGGTGAGGTCCGGAATGGCGTCAATAGCCGTATCGATCTGCGCAGTCCTGGCCGGGTCGACCTGTGCATGGGGCTGTACGCCGTGATAGAAGTCCGGGCCCAGATCATTGCAGACGTATGCGGCGCTCTCGAGTTGGCCCGTATCCGGGTTCGTGCCCATGACTGCGTGGTGATCGCGCGTCAGGTTCAGGTCGTACAGGTTGATGAAACGCGCGGAATGCTCTTTTGCGCCGGCCGCGACGATGCGGTCGAAGCGCGAGGCCTTCCACTGAGTGAATGTCATCCCGCCGACGATTGAGCCGTCTGACAGGAACCTTATGCAACTGACAATGCCGGAGTTCTTGGTCAGAACGCCGACCAGCTGATAGTACTTGCATCCGTCGATGGGCAGTTGGGCGCCGTTTACGAGTGATGTTGCGGTGTAGTTATTCAGGAGGAAGACGTTATGGCCCGGCAACAGGTCGGAAGGCGGATTTGCAACTGTGTAGGTGGCGTCGGCCTCAGTAGGATTGAAACCGGGAGCCACTGCCACCGCCCGAACCTTGTTCACGGCACCTGCTGTGAGCGCGAAGGGCGTCGAGTAGAGCTTCGTCGAGGTCGTTGGGGATGTCGCCGGCGCAGTCCCATCGGTTGTGTAGAAAATCTTGGCTCCCGCGGTGGCATCACTCAATGCGATCAGCGGCGTAGTCGCAGGCTGGGTCGCATTTTCCACTGAGGCGTAGGGAGTCGAAGGATCCGGGCTGAAGGTGGGAGCCGCGGTGGGCGGGGTGCCTACTACATAGACCGCCGTAGCCACCGGACTGTTTGCATAGCCATTGGCAGTGGAAATGGCCTTGATGGTCGTCGTGACCACCGTCCCCGGGCCACCGGGAAGCTGGATGGGGCCGACGAATTTCGTGGAAGACCGGGTGGGTACCGTGCCGTTGGTCGTGTAGTAGATAGTGCTGGCCGGTGTCTGGTTGTCGATGATGTCCACACCAAACGGAGGCGATGTGAATGCGCCGCCACCGGGGCTGAAGGTCGGTGTCGCCGCCTGTGGTTCCGGCGCGGTACTGAGATCAACAGCCAGCACAACCACATTCTTGTTGTTCGGTAGCGTGAGACTGCTCACCGTCTTGCTGCTGTCGAGATTGAAGATGTAGCCGTAGACATTGAACTCATTGTTGTCGCGGCTACCGTTCGAAGTAACCCGGTACTCGGTAATCAGCGCCACGGATTCGTTGGCAAGCGGCCCGTTGAAGGTGGCAAAGGACCAATCGCTGAAATCCTGTGTCAGAGTGGTCGTGCTGTGGTCGGTGTAGGTGACAGTGAGATGTTGCCCGAGCTGATTACCGTTGACGGCGGTCGCCAGAATGCTGAGGCTGGCATACTTTCCCGGGGGCAATGTGATGACGGCACTCGTGATCGCGTCCTTGATACCCGGTGCCCCGACTGTAAAGGTTCTACCCGCCCAGCTCACTGACGACCCGAGCTGATCTGCGGCATACGCGTCGCCCTGACTATCAATGCCGCCGCCGCTGACCGGTGTGCCGGTTTTGTCTATGGCGAACACGTTGTCGGGGTTGGTAGTCGTGCCCAGCGGCACTGAAGTTGTTACCGACATGGGAGCCGCCGGAGTGGCGTCAATGGCCAGCAGCACTACATTTTTGTTGGCGGGCAGAGTCAGGCTCGTCGCAACCTTGCTGCCGTCGAGCGCAAATGTGTAGGCGTACAGGTTATAGGGAGGATCCTGACTGAAATCTGGATTCGGGCTGTTGAACTTCGTGCCGTTCTGGCGGACTTTATACTGTGTCGGTTTCGCGACGGCCTCGCCGGCATAATTCTGTGGCGTATGCCAGTCGCTGAAGCTCTGCGTCAAGGGCGTCGTGCTGCCATCGCTGTACGTGACCGAGAAGTGCTGGTTCGGTTGGTTGCCCGTTACACCGATTGCCAGGAGCGTCAGGCTCACGTATCGACCTGCAGTGCTCAGCGTAATGGTCTTGTTGGTCACCGCACTCTTGGGGCCGGGCTGGGCGAAAGTAAACGTTGCCCCTGAAAAGCTCAGTGACGATCCCAACTGATCCGCCGCGTAGGCATCGCCCGAGGTGTCGATCCCGCCGTTGGCCGTGGGCGTTCCCACGTTGTCTATCCCAAAGGTGCCGGCGGATGCTCCCAGGTCCAGGGGAAAGGGTGTCAGGGCGGAGACTGATCTCGTCACGTCGAGGGCCAGGACGACGACGTTGTGGTTGTTCGGGAGCGCCAGGCTCTTGAGTGTCTTTGTGGCGTCGAGCTGGAAGGTGTAGCCGTACAGGTCGTAAGGGGCATCCAGGCTGAAATTGGCGTTCGGACTGTTGAATGGCGTCCCATTCTGGCGGATTTTGTACTCTGTCGACTTGGCGACCGCCTCGCCTGCGTAGTGCTGCGGGGTGTGCCAGTCGCTCAGACTCTGAGTGAAGCGCTGCGTACTGCCGTCGGAGTAAGTGACTACGAAGATCTGATTCGGCTGGTTGCCTCTCACGCCGGTCGCCAGCACGCTCAGGCTCTGATATTGACCTGTCGGAACCGGGATGCTCGTGCTGCTGAGGCCACTGCGGGGACCCGCCCCCGCCAGTGTGAATGTCATGCCTGACCAGGTGACGGCCGTGCCCAGCAGGTTCCCCGCATACGCATCGCCCGTGCCGTCGATTCCCCCGGTGGCGGGAATACTGGTACCAGGACTGCCTATCGCGTAGACATTGTCAGTCAGACCGACACCCTGTTGGGCCACTGCATCCACCCAACACAACGCGAATGCCAGGCAACAGGTCTGGATGAGCCGGTAGATCGCCGTATTCATGGTCGCTCCGAAGGCTTTTGGTTCTGATAGGTTCGGGTGCTCCATCAGGAAAGCGGAAAGCCCGGCAAAAGCGGCTCACGATTCCGGGCGGATTGTCGCGCTCGCAACGGGTATCAGACAGTTGTACTGCCGCTTCAGAATGGCGCGGAGCGATATTCGAGGTGCTCACAACAGGTCTCGTTTGAGTAGCCAACGCGAGCGCCGCAGGTGTTAGCGAACTGACGATGGGTTATAGTTACGTCCCAGCGAAGAGGTCTGCGTTGAGCAAAACAGCGCTCTCGAGCGAGCTCATCCAGCTATGGCGCGCTGGCGACCGGGCGGCCTTGGACCGGCTCCTGCCTCTCGTATACGAAGAATTGCGGCGCGTTGCCAGCCGGCATCTGCGGCGCGAACGCGCCGACCAGACTTTGCGTACCACGGCATTGATTCATGAGGCTTATCTGCGCTTGGCCAGGAATCCGCTGGAAGTCGCAGACCGGCGCCATTTCTTCGCCTTGACCTCCAATATGATGCGGCAAATCCTGGTTGACCACGCACGCGAGCGGCTGGCCAAGAAGCGCGACGGCGGATGCAGGGTCACGTTGACCGACGATGTAGCCGTGTCGCAGTCGGCCGAAGTGGACGTTCTTACCGTGGACAGGGCTTTGGCCAAGTTGGCCGATCTCGACCCGGGGCAGGCTCGGGTCGTAGAGCTGCGCTGGTTCGGAGGGTTGTCGATCCAGGAGACCTCGGAAGTACTGGGAGTTTCGGCCTCCACTGTAAAACGCGATTGGACGACGGCCCGGGCGTGGCTGCATCGTGAAATACAAGACACATGACGCCCGAGCGCTGGCAACAGGTCAAGTGTGCACTCGAGGAAGCAATGTCCCTCGCCGGGGAGCCGCGAGCAGCCTTTTTACAACGCATCGGTGATACGGATCCGAGCCTGCGGGCGGATGTCGAGTCGCTGTTGGCGGCCGATGAAGCGGCGGGCTCCCGATTCCTGCGGACGCCGGCGCCGGCAGCGCTGCGATTCGGAGACCCCGTGGATTGCATGGTCGGTCGGCGCATCGGACCTTACGAGATCGTTGCGCAGATCGGGGTCGGCGGGATGGGTGAGGTATACCGAGCCTCCCGAGTGGATCAGGAGTATCACCAGCAGGTTGCGATCAAGCTGGTGCGGGCGGGGCAGGTGGCGCCATTCATCGCCGCTCGCCTGCGGACGGAGCGGCAGATACTGGCAGGCTTTGCTCATCCCAACATAGCGCGACTGCTCGATGGCGGTACCACCCAGGAAGGTATTCCTTATCTGGTGATGGAGCTGATCGACGGCAGGCCGATTTCGCAGTACTGCGACGAGCATGCGCTCGATACGACCGAGCGATTGCGACTGTTCATGCAGGTATGCTCGGCAGTCCAATACGCGCATCAGCGCATGGTCATCCATCGCGATCTGAAGCCCAGTAACATTCTCGTAACGGCCGATGGAGTTCCGAAGCTCCTCGACTTCGGGATCGCCAAGATTCTCGAGCCGGACACCCTGGGTGTCTCCGCCGATCTGACGGTCAACGCCTTCCACATCCTGACACCGCAATACGCCAGTCCGGAGCAGTTCACGGGTGGGGCAGTGACGGCCGTAAGTGATGTCTATTCGCTGGGGATCATTCTTTATGAGCTTCTCACCGGGGTGAGACCTTACGCGCTCGGCGACGCGGGCAATCCCCATGAGGCGGCCAGGTTGGTCCTGACTCACGAGCCCAGGAAACCGAGCTCAGTGCTGCGCTCGCTCGACGGGTCGGCCAGGAGGCTGAGCCGACGTCTGCAAGGTGATCTGGACAACATCGTGCTGATGGCTCTGCGCAAGGAACCGGAGCGGCGATACGCAGGTGCGGAGCAGTTCGCGCAGGATATCGGTAGGCATCTTCAGCACCTGCCGGTGATCGCGCGGAAGGACACGCTTGGCTATCGCACTTCGCGGTTCGTCAGGAGACACATACCTGGCGTCGTTGCTGCCGGAGTCATCCTGGCGGTTCTGGTCGGTGGCATCGTAATGACTTCACGGGAAGCGCGATTGGCCGAGCTGCAACGAGAACGCGCGGACCGTCGGTTCAGGGACGTGCGACAACTGGCCAATTCGCTCATCTACGGTATCCACGATTCGATCCGCGATCTGCCTGGCGCCGCCAGGAGTCGGCGCATGCTCATTGACACGTCCTTGCACTATCTCGACAGTCTCGCGCAGGAATCTTCGAGTAGCCCGAGTCTCCAGCAGGAGCTGGCGGCAGGCTATGCGCGACTCGGAGACATCCAGGGACAGGCTTTTGAGGCCAACGAGGGTGACCGCGCGGGTGCGCAAACCAGCTATCAGCACGCGTTGGCGTTGTTCCAGGCCACTCTGGCGCGAGATCCTGGCAATAGCGATGTGCGCCGCGAGATCGTCGTTCTGTGCGGGAAACTCAGCGATCTGCTTTGGAGTGCCGACGATGCTACCGGTGCACTCGAGTATTCGCGCCTGACAGTCACCCATAGCGAGGCATTGGCCGCCACCCACGTCGGCGCGCCGGCTTTTCAGAAGTTGCTGGCGACCGCGCGGCTCGACTACGGATTCAAGCTCTTCAACATCAAACACGACCGCGCACAGGCGGTGGGCCAGATTCAGCCCGCCGTGAGCAGCCTCGAGGCATTGTCGGCATCCGACCCGGGAAATCAGCGCGTCCTGCGGTTGTTGTCGCAGGCATACGGCCGCCTGGCAGAGTTGCTCGCATCGGATGAGCAGGGCGGCGTGGAGGTATGGCCCATTCAGCTCAAGCAGCTTCACGTGTTGGACTCTCTCGTCGCGACCGCCCCGACCAATGGTGATTTCAGCCACTTGCGCGCTCATGCGCAACATTACGCTGTCGGGACACTGCTGCAGAGGGGGCAACCGGAACAGGCCACGACTTTCGCCCGAAGCGAGCTGGAGGGGTTCCTCTCGCTCTCGAGCTCGGATCCGAAGATTGAGGAGTATCACGTTGACATCGCGCTGGCGCGCGGTGACCTCGCGAGAATCTCCTTGCGTCAGGGCGATGCTCGAGGGGCCTTGCGCGACCTGCAGGAAGCCCTGGGGCAGATGCAGAATGTAGGAGCCGGCAGCAGCTCACAGTTGCGAATGGTGCAGGCGGACACCCAGTCACTGCTGGGGGAAGCAACAGCGCAACTGGCATCTGATACACGTCGCGACAGCTCCCGGCGGCGGCACGATCGTGAGGAGAGTTGTCATCACATGGAGGAGGCGCTCGCAGTTTATCAGGACCTCGGCGGGGCGCTCAGCCAGGCACAGCGGTTGGCCCAAAAGCAAAGCGAGCAGCTCGCGCAGTGCCGTGCGTTGATGACACGTACGTGAATCACCTCCTGAGCTTCGTCCTCGCGAGACGTTGCTTGGCGGGATCGGTGATGACAACAGCTCGATTTTTGTCAGCGGAACTTCCGTGGCTTGAGCGGGATCGCCGTCGTGTTCTTGGTTTCCAGCAAGGTAACAATGGAGCGCACATCCTGTACGCCAGGCAGCTTCATCAACACTGAGAACACAAACTCCTGGTACCACAACACATCCGGTGCCACGACCTTCATCATCACGTCCATCTCACCGAATACCGTATAACATTCCAGGATCTCCGGAATGTTATTGATCTGCTTCACCAGATCGGCGCGCGCTTCATCGGTCAGACGGGTCATCTTCACCTGCGCAAAAATCTGCATCATGTAGCCGAGCTTGACCCGGTCTACGATGACCACAGTCGACTTGATATAGCCCTCATCCCGCAGACGTTGAATCCGCCGCCAGCAGGGTGACTGGGAGACCCCGACGCGATCGGCGACATCGCCGGTTGAGAGCGATGAGTCCTGCTGCAGGAGAGTCAGGATCTTCAGGTCGATTGTGTCGAGTTCGGAGGGCATAGTTATCTCCCATTCGGGTCCTGCAAGCATATACGATGCGCCGCAGGGGGTGGTGTGCGCTCACAACGAAAAGAAAAACCCGTACCGGGCGCTTAGGCTATGCGCCCAGGTATGGGTAGGGGTCGTACTGAAGAATATGAAGAGACTCACTGGGATCGGGTTGGCGCTGAGCCTCATGACGGTGGCTGCCCATGGAAGTCCCCCGACGCCGGAAATGATCACGGACGAACCGGTCCTCGGACCTGTCACCACGCAGCATCAAATCCAGTTTGGCCAGTCCAAGCTCGCCTATAGCGCCACTTTCGTCGAAATGCCGCTGCTCGATGCCGGCGGCAAGCTCCAGGCGGGCATCTCATCGACCTCCTATGTTCTGGAGCACGTCCGGGACCGTTCGCATCGCCCGGTGATGTTTCTGTTCAACGGAGGACCTGGTGCGTCTTCCTCACCACTGCATTTCGCTGCCTTCGGCCCCCGGCGGCTGTCGGATCAACCGGAGATTTCCGGCCAACGGACCTTCGCAGACAACCCCAACAGCCTGTTGGATGCAACGGACCTCGTATTTATCGACCCGGTCGGTACCGGTTTCAGCCGGGAGCGGCCGGGTGATCACAGTGGCGCGTATTGGAGTGTCGATGAGGATGCTGCCGCAGTAGTGCAGGTAATGAAGAAGTGGCTCGCGGACCACGATCGCGGCGAGTCTCCGGTTTTCGTCGCGGGGGAAAGCTACGGTGGCTTCCGACTCGCGACGCTGCTCGGGCAGACTGACGATCTGCACATTGCAGGCGTGATCTTCATCTCGCCCCTGTTGGATGCGACAGCTTCATCGGATAGCACTGGCAACGATCTACCGTATATTTTTCAACTGCCGACCATGGCGGTTGCAGCCTGGGAGCACAATAAGGTCGACCGCGCGGGCCGGTCAGCGCAAGAAGTCTTTGACGAGGCGGCCCGGTTTGCGCAGACCGACTATGCAGTGGCGCTCCAACAGGGTTGGGCATTGCCTCCCGCGGAGGTCACGCGCATGGCCGCGCGCATCGCAGCTCTGATCGGGATTCCCGCGGATGCGATTGCTGCGGCGAATTTGCGTATGGACAGCCAGAAGTTCCTGGAGGAGTTGCTGGCCAGTGAGCAGCGCATCGTCGGGCGGCTCGACACTCGCGTCACAGCACCCAAGCCGGATCCAACCAAGCAACCGGACCGACCGGCGGGCGCAAATGATCCGGCACTAGGCCTGGGCGCCTCGAATGTAATCAAGTCAGCGCCGATGAAAGCCTACATGGAGCAGGAGCTGGGCGTTCACACCGCGCGCGACTATCTGTCGCTGACATTGGATGTGAACTTCCGATGGAATTGGCAACGCGGCACCCAACCGAACTTCTACGTCAATCCGACCCCCAATATAGCCTCAGCAATGATTCGCCAGCCGCGCATGAGAGTGCTGCTGGTTGGCGGGCTCTACGACATGGCTGTGCCCGTGTTGGGGCCACGGTATGCGATCCAACACGCGGGGGTACCATTGGATCGTGTCGATAGGCAGGCGTTCGTGGCACCGCATTCGGCATTTCAGGGTGATGTCAACCTGGCGGCGGGCTCAAAGATCGTACACGAGTTCTTGCGGTCCACAACTGCAGCGTACGTCGCTGCGCCTCCAGCTCTGCGCCTCGAGATAAAACCTGTATTGCAGTCAAAAGAGACCGGCTACGTCGATGTGTCAGAGAGCTTCCAGGAGGCTGATGTACCCGCGGGTGCGCCGCTTCTGACATTGCCTCTCGTAGCCTCGAATGTGGAGAGCGTAGCCAAAAAGATCACCGACTTTTCCGTGTCGGACGAGAAGGGCCCTCTGACGTTGCTGATTGAGGACGATCCGGCCAAGGATCCCGCGGCCAAACGTCGGTGGTTGGCGCCGCGGGCGGTGCGCGGCGAGGTGACAGTTCACTACCGGGCGCCGATCGACAATGCTCCACAGTTGCGCGGTTCGGGTCCCCCGTTTGGACTTCGAGCCGACGGGGGCGGAATGTCGGGATTGGGCAGCATGTTCCTGGTTCTGCCGTTCGCATCGCAGTCCTACCATGTCAGCTTGCATTGGGATCTCACGGCACTTGGACCCAAGGCGACGGCCATGTCGAGCCTGGGAGCCGGCGCTGTAGAGGTCCCGTCAGCACCGGCAAGCCGTATCGCCGATTCCTACTTCATGGCGGGTATGGCCCATCTCTTTCCACTCAAACCGCCGCAGACCGGGTTCGCCTCGATCTGGTTAGGCGAGCCGTCCTTCAATGCCATGGACGCAATGGCGTGGACCCAGAAGCTCAACACCTGGTACACCCGTTTCTTCAATGGAGACGCAAAGACACCGTATCGGGTCTTCATGCGCCCCAACACGGTCAATCCTGGCGGGGGTGTCGAGATTCCCAACAGCTTTGTCGCCACGTTTGACGCTCGAACCCAGGCTGACGATCTGCAACTGACGCTCGCGCACGAGATGCTCCACACTTGGGGGCCTCGTCTGCAGCCGGAAGGGTTCGAGACCCAGTGGTTTACGGAAGGGACCGCTGTCTTCTACCAGCGGGTGTTGCCTCTGCGGGCCGGACTGCTGACTCCGCAACGGTTCCTGGACGATCTCAATCAAACCGCCGTCCGCTACTACACCAACAGCCTGATCTCCGCGCCCAATAGCGAAATCGGCCAGCGGTTCTGGGAGAACACGCTCATTCGCGTGTTGCCTTACGACCGGGGCTCGTTCTATTTCGCCGTCGTCAATGCGCAGATTCGCAAAGCCTCCGGCGGCCGGCGTTCGTTGGACAATCTGATACTCGACCTCGTGGCCCGCGGGCGCCGGGGGGAGAAGCTCGATACCGCCAGTTGGGTTGCAATGGTGGCGAAAGAGGTCGGTCCAGCCGCCCAGGAAACCTACGATTCCATGCTGAAGGGTGGGGTCATGTTGCCGGACTCGGATGCCTTCGGTCCGTGCTTTGAGCGAACCACCGGCGAGTTCCGGCGCTTTGAGCTCGGTTTCGATGGCAAGTCACTCACCCTGCACCCGCGCATCGTCCACGGGCTCGTCGCCGGCTCAGCAGCGGCCCAGGCCGGCCTGCACGATGGCGATGAGATTCTCTTCCCCGTCGGCCTCGACACCGTTCAATCTGATCAGAAGGCCACCGTGACATTTCAGATACGACGCGATGGCACTCAGATCCCGATTAGTTATCTGCCAAGAGGCGCAACCACTGAGGCCTATCAGTGGCGCCGCAAGCCCGGCGTGCCCGACAAAAAGTGTGGAATCTAAAATGACGCTGAAAACATCGATGCTCCTGGGAGCGTTGTCGTTGCTCGCGACTGCCGCTGATGCGGCCGGGACGACCGACCGTTATTCAATCGTCTCGAATGGCGAGACCGTCGGCCACATCATCGCCACGCGCAATGGGCCCAGTGTCGATATCGACTACGCTGTAAGTGATAACGGCCGTGGCCCCAAACACAAGGAGCACCTGCTGCTGAACGGAGCGGGAATTCCGGTGCAGTGGACGATCGCGGGAACCTCTCTGATGGGTGGCCCCGTCAATGAGCGATTGAGCCTGAAGGAGGGGGTGGAGAGTTGGGTCAGCCAGGCGGACCAAGGCGAAGTCCATACGCCGTCTGCCCGGTTGTATGTTGGCAACGACGCCAGCCCGTGGGCGCTCGGAATCTACCTGCACGCTTTGATGAACGCGCCGGGTGGCTCCATGGAAGTGTTGCCAGCAGGCCGCCTGCACTTGCAGAAGCTTCGGCCAGTCAGCGTAGGATCTGGAGCCGGGAAGATCCAACTTCAAGCCTACCTCCTGAGCGGTGTCGAGCTGACTCCGCAGTTGTTGCTGGCGGATGCGCAGGGCCGATTATTCGCTTCGCTGTCCGAGAGCCTGGTTGTGCGCGAGGGGTACGAGAAGCAATACGAGCAGCTCGAGATGCTGGCTCAGTCGCTCACCCTCGAGCTGCTGCAGACGCTGCAGAAGAAAGTTGCCCACACCTACGATGTCCCGGTACGCATCCGTCATGTGCACCTCTTCAACCCCCTGACCGGCTCTGTTGGACCGGCAGTGTCACTCGTTGTCTTCCGTGGCCGGATAACAACCGTTGAGTCCGATTCGAATGACCCGCGTATGGACGAAGTATCCATCGACGGCGCCGGGGGCACCCTGGTTGCCGGCCTCCACGACATGCACTCACACAACTCGTTGTGGAGCGGTCCATTTTATCTGGCCGCTGGCGTCACAACCGTCCGCGACATGGGCAATATCAATTTTGTGTTGCTCGATCTCATGAAGCGGTTGGATGCCGGCGAACTGCCCGGGCCTCACATCATCCCTTCCGGATTCCTCGAGGGGCGGACTGCGTATTCGGCCCGGAACGGATTCATTCCGGAGACCCTGGAGGATGGGCTGAAGGACGTGCATTGGTACGCCGACCGCGGTTACCTGCAGATCAAGATCTACAACTCGATGAATCCCGACTGGGTGAAGCCACTGGCCGCCGAAGCGCACAGGCTCGGCCTGCGCGCCGTGGGACACATTCCCGCGTTCACCACGCCGGATCGGATGATCGAGGACGGATACGACGAAGTAACCCATATCAATCAGCTCATGCTGGGCTGGTTGCTGTCACCTGGGGAGGATACGCGCACGCCGCTGCGCCTCACGGCCATGGCGCGCGCAGCGGACCTGGACCTGGCAGACCCGAAAGTCTGGGACACCATCAATCTGATGAAGTCGCATCACACCGGATTGGATACGACGGCGGTAATTGTGGAGCGTTTGATGTTGAGCCGGTCGGGGCAGGTTGCCGCGGGGGATGCTCCTTACCTGGACCACATGCCTATCGGCTACCAGCGTTACCGGCGCCGGTCGTTTGTCGATTTCAAGGATGACGCCGAGAAGGCTCGCTATGACGAGGCCTTTTCAAAAGTCATCGAGACGATGTCCTTGCTGAATCGCGAGGGCATTCGCATGTGGCCGGGAACCGACGATACGACGGGCTTCACGGTGCATCGTGAGCTCGAGTTGTATGCAAGGGCCGGCATGACACCCGCCGAGGTGTTGCGACGGGCGACCTTTGATTGCGACGAGTACCTGCTCCGGGACCAGCTGTATGGCACCCTCGAGCGTGGCAAGCGGGCCGACTTTTTTCTGGTACCGGGCGACCCCTCCAAGGACATCAGCGCCGTTCGGACCATCCAGCTCGTGATGAAGGATGGCGTGATCTATTATCCGAATGAAATATACGAAGCGCTGGGAATCAGGCCTTTCGCCCGTATCCCGAGCCTCACCGGGCCAAAAACTCCCTGAGGTCCTTGGCGAAGGCGCGAGCGGGCACATTGCCGAGATACACCATGTGCCCCGACTCGTAGTTCTTGACGGTAATGCGCTCAGACGGGATATCAGCATGGTCAACGGTATATTGAGCGTCGGCGAAAGGGGTGACCAGGTCGTAGTAGCCTGACCCTACGAACAGCTTCAGGGATGGATTGCGACGCATCGCAGCCGCCAACTCGCCAGAACGCAAGTCTGACGGGGAGCCGTCCCAGTTCCAGTGGGCGTTGACTGCTCTGAAGGCGATCACTTCGTAACGGTCACTGAGTGTGACTGCCAGCTCGCTCTCGATGTACTCATTGAATGCGGCGATATAGCCGGGCGTGTATTGAGTCATCGCAGCGTCATCGGCGACAGGATCGGCTCCGCCAGCGACATGGGGCATGGTGTAGCGGCCGTCGTACTTCCCGACATCCAGGTTGCGTTCGTGCAGCAACTCCCCGACAAACTGGTTGTTGTCGAGCCTCAGGTGATGCTGCAGGATGAAATCCGCCGACAATCCGGTGTAGGAGCTGAGACGGGCCGCAATGGCGTTACGCTGTGGCTCGGGGAGCCGGCTGCCGGCAAATAAAGCCGCGCCGTAGTCCGTAGCGGCGAACTGTCGCACCTCGTTGAGGAACGCCTCAAAAGTACGGCCGCCTTTGTCTACTTTGTTTTGATACCAGGCGGTGGCAGCAAGACTGGGCACCAGCAGCTGCGTAGAGGCATCGTGGCCCGGGCTGCCGAGCGCGACACCCAGCAACATCACGCCGTTCAGGCTCACTCCAGGCAGATCACCGCCTTTGAGAGGACCACCCTGCAGAGTAGTAGCCAGCACTGCTGCTCGCGTCGTCCCGTAGCTCTCACCCAGAACATACTTCGGTGACATCCATCGATGATGTTGTGTCAGCCACTTGGTAATGAAGTCCGCAGTGGCCTTTGCGTCGACGTCGACGCCATAAAAGTCATCGGGCTTGCCGCTGCCGACCGCGTGACTGAAGCCCGTGCCAACAGGGTCAATGAACACGAGATCCGCGACGTCCAGAGGACTCAACGGGTTGTCCAGAATGTGGAACGGTGCCACGGTGGTCGGATGAGCCGGATCGTCAGGGGCGATACGCCGTGGACCCACCGCCCCCATGTGTATCCACAATGATGCGGATCCAGGTCCGCCATTGAAGATAAACAATACAGGGCGGCTGGAGGGGTCCTTCACGCCCTGACGCAGGTAGGTGAATGCGAAGACAGCCGCTGTAGGCGCGCCATGAGCGTCGGTCAACAAAGTGTCGGCGGCAGTGACTGTGTACGTAATGGAGGTTCCGCCAAACACGCCGGTGTGTGTTGTAACGAAGGAGCGGGCATTCACCTGGGGTTGGTCCTGTGACGGCGGCGACGTGGCGGCCGCTGCTGCACCGACCATGGCTACGAGGACCGCTGCATACACAGTGCCGCGAATTTTCATTTTGTCTCCGCTGAAGACTTGCGTAACAGGACCGGCTGCAGCCGGTACCCCAGGCTGGCGAAGAATGCTGCGCCATAGAGAGCCGCCGCCGCGGCCGTGAAGCAGATGAGGATTCCGGTGATCCGGGTGCCTGTGTCGTGGACGTTGGTTCCCACACCGGCCAGAGCCAGCAGCACCGACAATACAAAGCCGCCAGCCGCGAATCCGGTCTGTTGTACGAACACGAACAATCCGAAGATCACCCCTTCCCGGCGCTCGCCCGTGAGCTGTTGGTCGAGCTCCACTGTGTCCGGGACCATTGCGCTGGGAAGCAATCTCGCGCCGGTGTTGGTCAGCCCATAGAGAACCATGAATGGATACATCAACCAGGTTGCATCGCCCGGGAAGCACAGTGGCAGAAAACAACAGAGCGAATTCGCCGCCAGGGCAATGCGGCAAACCGGGGCCTTGCCGAACCGGTTGGCCGCCAATGTCCACAGGGGAGTGCATAGAATTCCGGTTATGGAGCTGACGGGATACAGCACCCCGATAAATCCGGCATTGCGGTGCATGACTTCGGTGACGTAATAGACCAGGGAGCCACTGAAAACCGCATCGCCCAGATTTACGAACAGGAAGGTCAGCGTGACAAACGCGAAGGGACGATTCTCTATCAGGGGCGCGAGCTGCAGGGTCATGCGGCCGTGATGGGTGGCCGGCGCTGTTGCCGGCGATCGGGCTGTCGCAAAGAACGCTATCAGCCCGCTGGCGATAATGACCCCTGCAAAGGTTGCACCGAGTGTCGCAAATCCGCTGGCCTGGGTGCTTGCCCGGGACAACAGCAGCGGCGCGCAGGTCAGTGTCAGAAGGATCGACGCGCGAGCGGCGATTTCCTTATAGGCGACGAGCGTGGTGCGTTCTGCCGGGTCCTGACTCAGCTCCGCGAGCATCGCGGAGTAGGGCACCTGGTAAAGAGTCAGCCCGGTGTTGTTCAACAGGAACACCACACCAAACAAAATGACCTGGGTCAGGGAGTCGCCGGACTGTGGGAGATTGAAGAGGAGAAAGAAAGCTGCGCCCCAGGCGAGCGCGCCGCCCAGCAGATAGGGTCGCCGCCGCCCGAAGCGGGTGCGGGTACGGTCTGACAGATAACCGACGATCGGGTCGCCAACGAGATTCCACAGACGTGGAATGAGGAGCGCAAGACCCGCCCAGGCGGGCGGAATGTGCAGCACTTCCGTGGCATAGAACAGCAGGTAGATGCTGGAGACAGCCGCGTAACTGGCGAGCCCGAGCTCGCCGGTCGCCCATCCCAGCTTGCCCGAATCGATACGCGCTCCCGCGGGAATCCACATTTACGCAATCTCACGCATTGCGCGCAAGTGCGCTGACAAAGCGGTCGATGTCCTCTTCAGTGTTGTAGAAGTGCGGCGACACGCGGACCACCGGGCCGCGATCCTCCACGAAAATCGATTGCTCTGAAAGCTCCCGCACCAGGGCCGAGGCCCGCGGGTGCTGGATCGACACGATCCCTCCGTGGGCTTCAGGTGGCGTGATGACCTCAAAGCCGCGGTCACGCAGTGAGCCGATTGCCCGCAACGCAAGCGCATCGACCTGCTCGTAGATCGCCTCCCACCCGCAGGCACGCATGAATTGCAGACTGGCATGCAAAGCATAGACGCCCGGATAGTTGATGTGACCATACCGCAGCGAGCGGCTCGGGGCCTCATTGTTGTAGCCCCGGAATTCCGGTTGCAGTCGCGCCGACAACTGCTCGCTCACAATGACAAAGCCGAGACCGAACCCGGCGAGCAGCCATTTGAACACCGACGCACAGTATGCATCGGCTATTGCAGCCTGCACAGGCACCGCGCCGACGGCCTGCACGCCATCGACAATCAATAGGCAACCATGCTCTCGGCAACGGGCACTGAGCCGGGAAAGATCGACCCGGGTCCCGGTACGCCAGTGGATGTGCGAGACAGCCAACGCCTTCACGTCGCTGCTCACTGCCGCTGCCAGTGCCTCGGTCCGGTCCGGCTCGTGCGAGATCGGAACCTGGACGATCTCGACTCCGCGCCTCTGGGCGCTCTCCCAGGATTGTAAGACGGACGGGAATTCATCCGCAGCCAACACAACCTGGTCGCCGTGATTCAACACCAGACTGTGGGCTACCAGGTTCAACGCTTCCGTGGTGCTGCCCACGAAATGGATGCAGTGAGCCGGCACCTTCACGAGCTCAGCCAGCTCAGCCTTGGTAGCCGCAACCGTGGCAGCCCATTCGGCGGCGCCGCCCATACCTTTGGATTTGCCTGAGTCGTAGAATTCAGCGGCCGCTCTTCCCTGACCGTTCCAGGACAGGCCGGCGGCCGCGGTGTTCAGGTAGACGTTGTGTTCGAGAAACGGAAACGCCGCGCGCACTGCATTGATATCGAGCATTACAATTCCACCATCTGCCCGAGACCCAGCTGCTCGGCTTTCCTGTGTATGTGCGCCGCCAGGGCAATGTCCTCAGCGGCAACACCTAACGATTTGAAAACTGTCAGATCCGAAGGCGAGGTCCGCCCAGGATGCGTCCCCGCGATGACTTCACCGATTTCCGCGGCAATGTGTTGTTCGGTTACTCGCCCGCGTTCAATGGCGCCGAGCAGTTCGCCCGCCTGGTTGAGCGCGGACTTCCTGAAATCCACGAAGAACCGGGAGCGCGTCACGAGGTCGTCGTCGGTTTCCGTAGAGCTGCGGCTGCTCGAGCCGACGAGGTTTACGTGAACACCGTTGGCTACCCGCTGGCCGCAGAGGACCGGGGTTGCTGAGCTCGTGAGGGTACAGATAACGTCCGCCTCGTTGACCGCCGTTTCAACCGAGTCACAGACTTCGATGTTGGAGCCGGTCCCGGCGTATCGTGTTGCCAGCGCGAGTGCGTTGGCGCGCGTGCGGCTCCAGATCCGGATCGATGTGAAGTTCCGGACGAGCTGCAGTGCGGCCAGGTGTGCATCGGCCTGCTCGCCGCTGCCCAGGATTGCAAGTTGCCGTGCGGTCTTTGGAGCGAGGACATCGGTGGCGCAGGCTGTTGTAGCCGCAGTCCGCAGGGCTGTGACGGTGGCGCCACATAACATGGCTACGGGCAGCAGGTTGGCATCGTAGAGCATCATCACGCCCAGATGACTGGACCGATCCGCCTGCTTCGGCGCAAGGCTCAGGAGTTTGATACCCGCGCTGGCCTCGGAGCCCAGAAACCCTGGCATCATGACGAGAACGCCGCCCTCGCCAGGCACCGGCATTCCCCAACGCAGGGGCAGCTCGGCCTCCCCGCGGCTGACGGCGGCCAACGTCTTGCTCATGAGGGGAATCAGCTCCACATAGGAAGCGAGCTTGCGAATAATTCGCGCGTCCAACACCCTGATTCTCACCGATCCCCTTTGCAGCCGGCTCGAGCGGCTCTTCTCAAACTCCTGCAGATTCTAGGCAGGCGGGGGCGCAGTTTCTTGTCGTTGTGGACCCGATAGCCGCCTGGTGACGCATAAATTATCCACCGGCGTGCGGTGGGTGCCGGAAATGAGGACGAAAATTGTGATGGTGACCGCTTAAGCTCGATCGATCAATGCGCACCAGGAGCGGGACGATGCTGCATCGGGTTTGGGTGGCCGGTCTGCTGGCGGTGTTGAAGTTCTCTTTGGCGGCGGCCGACGTGGCCCCGGTGGTGAGTGGCGATGAATCCATTGTAGTCAGCGCTCACCAGGTCAAGGCCGTCAAGGGCCCTCTGAAGTACGAAGCCCGGGCTGGCCGCCTGGCCATCCGCAATGACGAGAGCGGCGAGGTCCGCGGATATATATTCTTTGTTGCGTATGTTTTGAAATCGGCCGGCGCGCCACGGCCGCTGACATTCATCTGGAATGGCGGTCCTACCGCGAATTCCCTGCTCGTTCACACCGAAATGTTTGGCCCCCGGCGCATTGCACAGGGCGGATTTGTGGACAATGCGGAAACACTGCTGGCGCACAGCGACCTGGTCTTCATGGACCCGGTTGGCACCGGCTTCAGCCGGCCTGCGCGGCCCGAGTACGACCGTGAGTTTCTGTCGACATTGGGTGACTTCGCCGCCACCGCCGAATTCATTCGTGCCTACCGCGCGCGCTTTCACTCAGAACATCAACCATTGTTTCTGGCCGGTGAGAGCTACGGGACGTGGCGGGTGAATGGCACCACGGAAATCCTGGTTGGAAGAGGCATCGAGGTGGGCGGCGCCATCCTCATCTCAGGTGGCGTGCCGGGCTCGCAAATGCCCTTTGAATTTTCGGATGCCATGTACCTTCCGGCCCGGACTGCTGCGGCGTTCTACCATAAGAAGCTCGCACCGGAGTTGATGAAGGATCGGGAAGCCACCTTGAAGGAGGTGAACGACTGGATCACCAACACCTATCTGCCCGCGCTGAGCCACCGCGACAGTCTCAGCGCAGAGGATAAGAGCAGAATTGTCGCGGATCTGGCCCGGTATACCGGCGTACGTCCCGAGCAGATCAACAGCGATTCTCTGGTGATGTCCAACAGGGACTATCTGCACGGCTTGTTTGAGGGTGATCCGGCCAAGGTGCTCAACACCTTCGATATGCGCATTACGGGCTCAGAGCACGAAGACCCGGCGCGAAAGGGCTTTATCAGCGACTACCTGCGCGACGAGCTCGGCTACTCAACCGACCTCGCTTACACCGGCCTCGAGGAAGGGTATATGCCCAGCCCGGGCCCGGCGAGCCGCAGCACCGGTGAACGATGGGTTTATGACCACACTGACATCACACCCGAGCTGATGAAGCGCATGCAGGCTGGCGGGGGCCCGCCCAACTCACTACCCTGGTTGCAGAACGCCATGCGTGTTGATCATCATCTGCGGGTGTTCGTGGCCGCGGGCCGGTACGACTCGCTCAACATGTGTGAGGGCAATCTGCGGATGGTCGCGAAGCTGGAATCAGACCTTTCGCGCCGCTTCACGACCCACTGTTACGAAGGCGGTCACATGATGTACCGCGATCAGCCCACGCGGCTGCAGTTGGCTGAGGACATCGGGAAGTTCATTTCCGCCGCAGAGGCGAAATGAAAAGGCGGGAGTTGCTTGCGGGGTTTGGCGCAAGTGCTGTAGCGGCGGCTGGATTACATTCAGGCCCGTCCCGCGCGGCTGCTCCCGTGGATTCGAAATGGCCCCGCAAGGCGGATTTCGACATCGCCGACGGCTATACGTATATCAATGCGGCCTACACGCATCCGATCCCGAAAGTCGCATTGGCGGCGGCCCGGCAGGCTGCTGCGGGCAGGGGATCGCTGCACCCCTTGCAACCAACGCAGCAGCGTCCCGATCCCAAGGCGATATTCGCAGACTTGATTGGCGCGCAGCCATCCGAAATCGCCTATGTCCCCAGCACCAGCTTCGGAGAGAATCTGGTGGTGCAATCGTTGGGATTGCATGCGAGATTCGCCGGGAATGTGGTCACCGATGGCCTTCACTACGAAGGCGCATTGATGCACCTGCTCGAGCTGAAAAAGAAGGGGCTGGATGTCCGTATCGTGCAACCCACCCCGGATGCGCGCATCGACCTGCGCGATCTCGAGAAGGCAGTGGATCGCAACACGCGGCTGATCGAGGTGTCTTCCGTTGCCATGTACAACGGCTTTGAGCACGACATGAAGTCGATTGCCGATCTCGCTCATGCCCATGGTGCCTACGTGTACGCGGATATCATCCATTCGGCAGGATGCAGTCCCCTGAACATCGCCGCTACTGGGATCGATTTCGCGGCATGCTCGACTTTCAAATGGTTGATGGGTGATTTCGGCCTCGGGTTTCTCTATGTGCGTCAGGATGTACAGCGGAAGTTGGATCGTCCGGTTGTTGGTTACATGGAGGGAGATGTACGGGCGTATTACCCGCCTGAGCTGGCTGCCGGGCCGTATGTACCCGTTTCCTACCATCTGGACGCATCGGCCAGCGGGATGTTTGAGCCCGGGACCTCGGGTTTTATCGGGTCGGCCGTGTCCGCAGCACTGTTGAGTGCTTCACTCGAGTATATCCGGCAACTCGGTCCTCAGAACATACAGGCGCACCGTTTGCCGCTGATGAAGCGGTTGCGTGAGGAGGTTCCACGCTTCGGATTCGAGTCGGTCACGCCGGCCGATGCCACGGGTGGACTCATCACTTTTTCGAAAAAGGATGTCTACCAGAGCGGACTGCCGCAGAAACTGCGGGCAGCCGGCGTCAATGTGCGCTTCAGCCAGGACTGGATGCGGCTTTCGCCTTCTGTCTATAACGACATGCGTGATATCGAGCGTTTTCTGGAAAGCCTGGGCTGATTAATTTATCTACAAAGCGGAATCCCGCCAGATAATATTTTCAGTCCCTGGCCGATGTTGTGCACAGAAAGAATTAAACGTGCAGCTCATTCTCGATAAGCTTTGTCACGCAAGGGGGCACGAGCAAAACTGACTCCCGGGGGTTTGAAAATGAAGGTGACGTTCGGCCATCGCGCATTTCTGTGGGGAATGACCGCAGGTCTTTATTCAGTCGGTAGTCTGGGCGCGGATGCTGCCTCCTCGGCTGGAGCCGACTCCGGCGGTAATGGCGCCTCTCTCGAAGAGATCATTGTGACGGCGCAGAAGCGCGCCGAGCGTCTCGTTGACGTTCCAGCAGTCATAAACGCTGTGAATGCGTCCGATCTCGCCGATCAGAACGTCGAGAAGATTTTCGACTACTACTCCCGTATCCCCGGCTTGTCCTTCAACGGCAACAAGACATATAGCCTGTCACTGCGGGGCATTACCACCGGAGGAGCAACGAATCCGACGCTCGCAATCCTGGTGGATGACATTCAGTTCGGTTCGTCTACGGCCGCGGGTCTCGGCAACAGCGTATTCCCGGACTTCGATCCGGGCATGCTCGAGCGGATTGAAGTACTGCACGGTCCGCAAGGCACTCTCTATGGTGCCTCGAGTCTGGGCGGATTGATCAAGTACGTCACACGCGAGCCGGACACCGAGAAATTCTCTGGCCGCGTCGAAGCGGGATTTGAGTCAGTCAAGGGCGGCGACCTGGGCTGGACCACGCGCGGCTCGGTCAACATTCCGCTCCTGACCGACAAGATCGCTTTGACTGCCAGCGGCTTCACGCGCTGGGATCCGGGTTGGTTGGACAATGTCGCCACCGGTGTGCAAGGCGAGGATGTCAACAGAACTCACACGTATGGCTATCACACGGCGCTGTTGGTCAAGCCGATGGATGACCTGGCCATCACGCTGTCGGCCCTGCAGCAGAAGCGGCATGGTTATTTCGCCAATTCCGTCCAGGTTGATACGGATGACAACGGCACACCGAACTATGTGCCCACATTCGGCGAGAATACAATCAAGCTTGGCAGAACGTCTGATATCGGTACCCAACAGCTCTACTCCGCCCGCATCGTGTGGGATGTGGGCGGCATTCAGTTGACCTCCCTGACATCATGGGGCAAGAGCCAGGGAACCAACTTTCAGGATGTGAGCAGCGTCTTCACGTTCCTGCCGCCCATCTACGGCATACCGGGCCAGGGCACTGTGTTTATTGATGACGCGGCCGATACCCGCAAAATCACGCAGGAATTCAGGGTGTCCGGCAAGTGGGATCAGTTGGACTGGCGCGGCGGGTTGTACTACACCCGGGAGTATGGCTCGGTCGATCAATCTTTGACGTTGTTCAAGTCCGGTTCGCTGTTCGCGACGCCCTATATCGGCTCGATCCCCGACTACTACAAGGAGCGGGCCGCGTTTGCGGACGCGACCTATCACCTCACCAGCGACTGGGATCTGCAGGCGGGCGTGCGTTACGCCAAGAACGATCAAATCATCGGTGGCAATACCGTTGTCGATGGCACCGCGCAGGTTGCTTTCGGTCCTTCCAATGTGACGCCGAACGTTGTCTCCAGCGACAACTCGACGACCTGGGAAGTCTCGCCGATCTATCACATCTCCAAGGATGTGATGGCCTATGGCCGGGTTGCAACCGGCTATCGTCCCGGCGGCCCCAACAGCAACCTGCCGAATGTGCCGCTCAGCTTCGCCCCGGACAAGGTCATCGACTATGAGATCGGATTCAAGGGCATTGTCCCCGACCACACGTTCAGTTGGGATGCCGCACTGTTCCAGATCAATTGGAATCACGTGCAGTTGCAGGATACCGATGCGGCAACAGAGTTCACTTACACGACCAATGGCGGCCGAGCGCGCAGCCGTGGCCTCGAGCTCGCGGTGGGCTGGAAGCCGTACAAGGGTTTGAACATTGCGGCGACCACGACCTTCATGGATGCCGTGCTGACCGAAGATCTGCCGATCCTGCCGGGTGCCGATGGACTGTCAGGACGTTCGGGCGACCGTCTGCCGGCTTCAGCGCGGTTCTCCAGCAACCTCGACATCCAGCAGGACTTCCCGTTGACGGAATCCCTCATGGGCTATGTCGGCGCGAACTGGAGTTATATCGGTGCGCGTCCCTCCGAGTTTGTCAACACGTCGACTGACGCCTCGCGCTTCGATTGGCCGAGCTACAACCTGCTGGACTTGCGTACAGGTCTCACATTCCAGGATACGTGGCATTTGAATGTGTTTGTGCGCAACATCACTGACAAGGCTGGCGTAGTGCAGGCGAACAACCGAAATGGCACCAGCGTGCCCCTCGTGAACTTCCTGCAGCCGCGTACCATTGGTATGTCTGTGGCAAAGGACTTCTAGGCGCGGGCTATTCCCAGCCCCCCGCTTTGCGGTTAAGACCCGCAGCCAGCCTGATTCGCGGGGCTGATGCCTATTCAGATTGCCACTGGCACACTGTGGTGGTTGCGAAACCACCGAGACTTGAGTGCCTCCAACAGCATCAGGCTCGAGACTCCGACAACGGCGCACACGGCCAGATCATTCCAGTGCAATCTTCCGAAATGAAACAAGGAGCGTGCCGGCTGCCAGGCGACCGAGATGATCAGCAGACTCGAAACACCGCTCAAGAGCAGCCACAGCGCGCGATTTGGCCGCACCAGAGCGGCGACCAGGGACGATTTGAACGAACGATTCACCAGAATCAGTCCCATGTTGACGAGCACCAGGGAGGTGAATACCAGCGCTCGCAGATCGGGCTCACTCATCCCGCCGCGCGCTGCGAAAATGAGCACACCCGCCAATATGGTCAGGGCAGTGACTCCCTGGAAGAGAGCCCAGAGAATTCGTTTCGGCAGCAGCAGCGGGCTGCGGGGATCCCGGGGCGGGCGACGCATGACGTCCTCTTCCTCCGTTTCCGCTTCGAACACCATCGAGCATGCTGGATCAATGATCATCTCGAGAAAGGCGATGTGAATCGGTGTCAGCATCAGGGGCAGTCCGAGCAGCAGCGGCAACAGCGCAAGGCCGGCTATGGGAATGTGAACGGCGACGATGTATTCGATCGCCTTGCGTAGATTGTCATAGATGCGTCGACCCAGGCGGATGGTGGTAACGATCGAGCTGAAGTCGTCGTCCAGCAGGACGATTGCAGAGGCTTCCCGTGCGACCTCGGTACCCCGTCCACCCATGGCAATCCCGATATGCGCGGCCTTGATGGCAGGCGCGTCGTTGACTCCGTCCCCCGTCATGGCGACGATTTCACCGTTCGCCTTCAGGCATTCAACAATCCGGAGCTTTTGCTTGGGCCGAATGCGTGCAAAAATCGAAGTGGTTTTCACCGCAGCGGCGAGCGCCTCGTCCGACAGGGCTTCGATCTGGTCGCCGCTGAGAACCGCCATGGCGTTGAGCCCCGCTTGGCGGCCGATGGCGGCAGCGGTCGCGGGACAGTCGCCGGTAATCATCAACACCCGGATCCCAGCTGAACGGCACTCGGCCACGGCGGCCGGCACACTGGCTCGTAGCGGATCGGCAAAGCCGAGTAAACCCAAATACTCAAAATCGAACCCGCGCGGAGTTTCGGGCCATTTTTGGGCCACGACGTCCCTGGCTGGCCGAGTCGCGGCAACACCTAACACCCGGATGCCTGAGGCGGCGAGCGTGTCCACCTGACCGCGGGCACGGGCAATCTGCTCGGCTGACAAATGACAGAGTTCACCAATCGCCTCGAGGGCGCCCTTGGCGTAGACGGTCATTTCGCCGCTGGCGTTAGTCATCAGGACGTTCGCGACGGCAAACAAATCAGGACGCAAGCCGTAGGTACGAACGAGCGTCCACGGGTTGGCTAGGTTTCGGCGAGTCTCCATTTCCTTGGCAATGAGCGCGTGAATCGCAACGTCCATTGGGTCAGTCGGTTCGATCGGGCAAGCCAGAAAAGCCGCGTTGAGTGTATCCGCAAGGGGTCCCGCAATCGGCGCAGACATGCTCGCATCCCAGCGCGACTCCCCGCTGACAAGCGACACGACGGTCATCCGGTTTTCAGTCAGCGTGCCCGTCTTATCGGTGCACAGGACGGTGGTTGATCCCAGCGTTTCGATAGCCGATGCGCGGCGGGTCAGGACCCGCGCGCGTGAAATGCGCCAAGCCCCCATGGCCGTGAATACCGCCATGACCAACGGAAACTCTTCCGGCAAGAGTGACATACCGAGTGCAATTCCGCCCAACATCGCCTCGAGCCACGAGCCGCGCACCAGGCCGAAGAGCAGGACGGTGAGCCCGCCCGCCAGTGCGCCGAAGATCGCAAAGTCCCGTACGAGCCAGCGTAACTGCCTCTGCAGGTGTGGCTGCTCTGTCTCAATGCTGCCGAGCGCGCGCCCGATCTTTCCCATTTCAGACCTATGTCCGGTCGCCCTCACACAGGCCAGCGCGCTTCCACGTACCACCAACGTACCTGCGAACACGCCGGGTAGATCCTCACCGCCCGGCATGGATTCTGTTACCTCAATGGCCGCGTCGGACGGGCTGTTGGAAGGACGTTTCCGAACGGGTACGGATTCGCCTGTGAGGAGAGATTCATCGACCAGCAAATCCTCTGACGAGATGAGCGTGGCGTCGGCGGCGACTCTGTCGCCTTCGCCCAGGACGATGACGTCGCCGCAGACCACCTCACGGCCTGCAACATGCACTCTCGTGCCATCCCGAATGACGAGCGCGCGCGGGCTTGCGAGATTTCGTAAGGCATCCAACACCCGTTCGCTGCGGGACTCCTGCACAATCGTGATCGCGATGGACAGCGTTGCGAAGGCCAGTAACAGAAGCGCTTCGAATCGGTCACCGAGCAGAAGGTAGACCACCCCTCCGCCGATCAGCAGCGCAAACATCGGTTGACGCACCACTTCCCAAATAATTCGCAGGAAACCCCGATGATCTGCTGCGGGCAGCTCATTGAAACCGTCGATGGCCAACCGGGCCTTCGCTGCCGCAGACGTCAATCCAAAACTGCGAATCGGAGTCATCTCAATCAGACTTTGGGACTGTTATGGCTGGACTTGGCGCAAGCATCTGCGCCGACAATAAGCAGCGCGATTCGTACTTGTACGTAGGCCGGTACACCGCCAATCCAGACTACGTGCCAGTACGTAGGGGTTGGTATGCGTTCCTGCGGTAATCCCTAATGTCAAAACAATTGCACGTTCTTACAATGAATATTCGTGTGAACCTAACTGGAGGTGCCGCTGTGAAGAATATCAACGAACATGCGCTGATCGACGGCCAATCGATTACCATCCGTCCGATGCAGCCTGCTGACAGCCATCAGGAGGCGGCATTTGTCCGCAACTTGTCTACGCAGACGAAGCACTACCGATTCCTCGGAGGCGTCAACGAGCTATCGTCTGCTGAGCTGAAGCGCTTATGTGATATCGACGGCCAGCACAGCATGGCCTTTGTTGCCACTGTCGAAACGGATGGGCGCGAGACGCAGATTGGAGTCAGCCGCTATGCCGAGGGGGCCGACGAGGGCGTGCGGGAAATGGCCGTTACGATAGCCGATGCTTGGCAGCACAAAGGCCTGGGCCGTCTGCTGGCAATCCATCTGGTCGACTACGCGCGCAGTCACGGAGTGAGGCAGTTGTATTCCGTCGATCTGGCCGACAACGTGGCGATGCGTCACCTCGCACATGACCTGGGAATGAGTGTCAGGCCCAGTGCAGATGATCCGAATCAAGTGATTTACTCGCTGTCTCTGTGAGTGAGCTGCTCGCGTATTTGCTTCAGCTCCTGGCGGCGCTTTTTGTCTACTTTGGGAAAGCTCATCTCGAGTGAGTCGAGCGTATCCACGATAACCTGTGACACGATGAGTCGCCTGTTTTTCTTATCGTCCGCGGGTACGACGTACCAGGGCGAGTTGCGTTTGCTGGTGGCACTCAAGCATTGCTCATAAGCGTGCATGTAGTCCTTCCAGAATGCCCGCTCCTCGATGTCCGCGAGACTAAATTTCCAATTCTTGTCGGGCTCGTCAATCCGCTCCAGAAACCGCTTACGTTGCTCTTCCGCGGACAGGTGCAGAAAGAATTTGATGACCACCGTGCCGTTGCGATGGAGGTGGTCTTCGAAGTTCACGATCGAGCGGTATCGGTCTTGCCAGACAGTGTCTGACTCGAGTGTCTCGGGCGGCAAGCCCTCGCCTTGGAGAATTCCAGGGTGTACTCGAACGATGAGTACTTCTTCGTAGTACGACCGGTTGAAGATGCCGATCTGACCACGCTCGGGCAGAACCCGGGTCGTGCGCCACAGAAAATCATGCTCGAGCTCAGCGGCGCTCGGGTGCTTGAAACTATAGACATTGCATCCTTGCGGGTTGACCCCGGACATCACGTGAGAAATGGCACCGTCTTTGCCTGCCGCATCCATTGCCTGGAATATGATCAGCAAGGAGTAACGGTTATACGCGTAGAGCAACCGTTGAAGGCCGGACAGTCGCTCAACGTGCGATTGCAGAGTCTTCCGGTAGTCCCGCTTTGACTCATAGGCCGGTTCCGCAAGGGTGGGCCACTTCGCAAGAGTGACTGTTTTTCCGGGCTGGACGCGGAAATCGGCGCTGTTGATCTTCATGCGGATTGACACTCTCAGTGATTGGCGTCATGACGAATTTACCGCAAAGGTGCGTCCACGGGTCAACACTGGTCACCGGATGGGTGGGATATTCGGATTCGTTCCTGTCGCGTCTCGGTAATTACGTATCGGCGCCGACTTGCAAATAGTAGTAACTGCGATCCCGAGCGCAGTGATATTGAACCGAGCCCTTTTGAACCTGACGAGACCCCGTATGGTGATATCCCGAGCCAAGATTAGGCCTGGCAGTGTCTACACCTGTCCCATGCATCCTTCGGTCCGCCACATAGGGCCTGGGCATTGCGTTTACTGTGGCATGGCCTTGGAGCCCGTGCTGGCGAATGAACAAACGAACAACAACGAGGCCCGCGATGTGCGCAGGCGGTTTTGGATTGCCTCGGCACTGGCTACACCTGTCATGTTGATCGCGATGGTGCCGCACGTGTTTTCAATTGGGGTCAGCATGCAGGCCGCATACGTCCTGCGGTTGATCGAACTGATGTGCAGCACTCCTGTCGTTGTATGGGCTGGAGCACCCTACTACCGCCGGGGATGGGTCGGTGTAGCGCATGGCTCACCCAATATGTACACGTTAGTAGGACTCGGTGTGATCGTGGCCTATGGTTACAGCGTGCTCGCGATGTTGGTTCCGAGTACGTTTCCGTCGTCGATGCGCGATGGGCATGGCCTGGTGGGTGTGTACTTCGAGGTGGCTGCCGTCGTCGTAGCGCTCGTGCTGCTGGGAGAATGGCTCGAGCTCGACGCGCGTGGACGAACCAGCGCCGCGATCCGGGAACTCCTCAATCTAGCGCCTAAAATGGCACGTCGCGTACGGGACGAAACAGAAGAAGACGTGCCGTTGGAATGCATTCTCATTGGGGACCTGGTGCGAGTCAGACCCGGAGAGAAGATTCCAGTGGACGGCCGCGTGGTCAGCGGACAATCGAGTGTCGATGAGTCAATGTTGACCGGTGAGTCTTTGCCGGTCGAGAAAGGAGCGGGCGATACCGTCGTGGGCGCCACCATGAACCAGAATGGCGCACTCACCGTTGAAGCCCTCCACGTCGGTGCTGATAGCATGCTCTCCCAAATTGTGGCTGTCGTGAGCGATGCTCAGCGTTCGCGCGCGCCCCTGCAGAACCTGGCTGACCGGGTTGCTGCCTGGTTTGTGCCCGCGGTTGTTCTGGTCTCCATCGCCACCTTCTTCGTCTGGTGGCTTGCGGGACCGGAGCCACGCTTGGCGTATGCATTGGTCAATGCGGTCGCCGTTTTGATCATCGCCTGTCCTTGTGCGCTGGGGCTCGCCACGCCGATCGCGGTCATGGTTGCAAGCGGTCGTGGTGCGCAATTGGGGGTGCTTTTCCGCAATGCCCGAGCCATAGAAGCCCTGGCGGGGGTTGACACGGTCGTTTTCGATAAAACGGGAACCCTCACGCAGGGACGTCCTGCGCTGAAAGAGATCAGGGCATTCGGCGCTCTTTCAGAGGACGTTATCCTTTCCATCGCGGTCGGCCTGGAGCGTGTCAGTGAGCATCCGTTGGCACGCGCGATCGTTGATGGAGCCCGTGCTCGAAATATTCGCCCCGCGGACGTCACGAGTTTCCTTTCGGTCACCGGTAGAGGCGTGACGGGTGTTTGGGAACGACGGCGACTGGCTTTGGGTAATGTGAACTTCATGGAAGCGGAGGGCGTGGTCACCGATGCGGCAAGCCATTACGTTCAGACCCTGCAAACGATTGGTCAAACCGTCGTGTTCCTGGCGGTGGATGGAGAGCTCGAAGGCGTCGTCTCCATCGGTGATTCGCTCAAGAGCAATGCCGCTGCATCTCTCCGTGCGTTGAAGTCGCGCGGCTTGCGGTTGGTAATGCTGACGGGCGATAACCGGGCTACGGCAAACGCGGTTGCGGCCGGTCTGCCGATAGATGAGGTGATTGCCGAAGTGCATCCCTTCGACAAGTCGTTGAAGATTGAAACCCTTCAGAAGAGCGGACATCGGGTGGCAATGGTGGGCGACGGTATCAACGATGCGCCCGCGCTTGCACAGTCCGATGTCGGCATCGCAATGGGCACTGGCACCGATGTCGCGGTTGAAAGTGCCCAAGTCACACTCGTGGGCGGGGATCTTCGCGCACTCGTGCGTGCCTACGATTTGAGCAAATCGACCGTCCGCAATCTCCACCAGAATCTCGCTTTTGCATTCGGATACAACGCGCTGGGAATACCGCTTGCGGCGGGAGTGCTCTATCCATTGACAGGTTGGCTGTTGAGTCCGCTGGTCGCCGCTTTGGCGATGAGCATTTCTTCCGTGTCTGTGATATCGAATGCATTGCGTCTGCGAGGCGCAGGCAACACAGGTCCCCAGACCTGAAATGGTTGTCAATACGGGAAAGCCGTCGATGCGGCGGGTACCAGCTTCGCGCCGCGTACTGCGCGGGATACACGTCGCTTGAAATCAGTCGGCTTGACGACCAGCACGTCGCAGGTGAGCGAGTCGAGCACCCGTTCCGCCGTGTTTCCGATGAAGAGGCCCTTCAGCCCCGAGCGTGACACGGCTCCCATGACCACGATCGATCCGTGGATCCGGCGCGCGGTCTGCTCAATCGCGTTGATCGGATGTTGGTCGATCAAATGACGTCGGCCGCGCGGTATATCCGTAGACTCCAGCGCCCCGTCCAATACCTTCCGCGCATTCCTGGCCGTTTGCGCCATCAGGCGCGGCAGCGATTGTGCGCCGGCCATGTTCGCTGGCCAGATGGAAGGCGGAGCCGGCATGTAGGCGTGTACTGCGTGCAGAGTACCGTGTAAGGAGTTGGTGATACTGGCGGCGACGCTCAGTATTTCCTCGTCCAGGGCAGCTGGTTTCGCTCGCGTATGAGTTGGATCCACGGCCGCCAACACGATCGGTTCGCGGTACGGCGCCTTTGTCTTTACGAGTAAGACTGGCTTGGCACTCAGGCGCAACAACTCCCAGTCTGTCAGGTGCAGCATTCCCGCGGCAAGGTGTGTGCCCGCGTGCACGTCGGCCACAATGAGGTCCGCATTCATTTGACTCGCCCGGCGGATGATTGCTTCATAACCGGGAAAATCCCAATTGGCGCTGACTGACACGGATATGCCACGTCGCTCCAGTGTCTTTGCCACCGCACGCAACTGAGCCACGCAGCGCAGTTGGATTTCGCGTTCGATGTCAAACAGAGTGCCATCCGTGTAGGCGTCGAAATAGAGCGGCGTAACAATTGCGTGGAAAAGTTCGATGCTGGCTCCCAGCGCCTGCGCCAGCTGCCCGGCCTTGACGACCGCCGGAGATGACTTGCCCTGCAGGTCCCTGACGGCTACCAGTATTCGACGAATGGGTTGCATGACAGGGTTCCTCAGGAGTGCAGCTGTGAACGCATGCGGTCGTCAGCGACGAAGAATTCCCGAGCCAGCTTTACGAGCTCGCCGTCGGTTGGATGATCGAGCGCCTGGACGGCTGCGATGCGCGACGCAACCGCCGGATATTCTCGCTCCATGTAAGTGACCAACTCCTTCTTCGCGCCTGCCGGGCCTGTGACGAGGACGACTCCAGCATGCTGCAGGGCCCGGGCCACCTGTTGCAGGTATGCCGTGTCAACCGGGGCATGTCCACTGTCGCGCGCATTGGCTTTGTGATGAATGTGTTCATGTGGACGGGTGCTGTGGATGGTCGTGGCGTCGACATCGGTCGAATCGAACTGGAAGATTTTCGCCTCGTGGTGATCGATCCAGACGATCGCGTGATAGTGATTGCTCATGATTTGCACCTATACAACGGATGTCGCCACTATATCCGGCGTGCTTTATAACTTCCGTACGTATTTGCCGAGGTATGAATGCGTCTAACGTGCATTTGCCTCGGGCGGCGGCTGGTGGAACGGCGTCGCAACCGCCAGCCAGGAGAACCGACCCTAGCCGTAGAATCCAACCGGTATTTCGCGAGCCAGGAACTCATCCACCTGTTGTTCCGCGGCAAGCCAGTCTTCCAGCTCGTGACCTGGCGTGAAGCCTCGCCGGGCGGCGCAAACGTAGGCGGCGTCGCGAATTAGAGCGAGCCGCGGTTTGGATAGGTCCAGGTCGTCGAGGAGCGAGTTCGACCTGTGGCGCCGTGGCTGCGCGGAGTGGCGCATGACTGTCATCGTATCCAGAGAATCCATGGTGATACCGGTCGATTGACGGCGAGATTGCCGATGGCGATTATCACCGTCGGCCGCAGGTGGATTCTATTGTGGCAATTGCGGATGAGTGAACAGCCGCTATACGTAGATTCGCGGATGTCTCGTTCCGGCACTATGGATAGTCTGTCACAGGCGGTTGACGCCAATCCAGGCTCGTCGGAAGTATCCGGCGGCGTTGGCGGAATACGCGGTACCTGGACCGCGCAATCCATCGCCGCCGCAATTAAAGGCAGCGAGACACTGCGCGTGAACCTGAAGACACCGATCCGGATACTGATCCTCTATGGAACTGCACTGGCCACCGAAGATGGCAGCGTGCAGTTCTTCGACGACATCTGCGCTGGGCCGATCACGTCGTCATCCTGTTTCCGTTGTCTGGCCCGTGTGCAGGAGTTGGGCCGGCGCGGCCGCTAGCTGTTGGAGTCAAAGATGAAGCGCTCTACGACATTGATAGTTTGCTGGATCGCAGCGCTCGTGCCCCTCGCGGCGCTGGCGTATTCGAATTCACGCCAGGAGCTGCTCGCGGCCCTGAAAGCCAGGCCAAATCTGGATCATGGCGCGGAGTTGTTTCGCAACTGCGCAGTGTGTCACGGATCGCAGGGAGGCGGCACGACCGATGGGGGTGTGGCGCGCATTGCCGGCCAGCACTTTTCGGTCATCGTCAAACAGTTGGTGGACTACCGCCACGGCCAGCGTTGGGATCTGCGGATGGAACACTTTTCAGATCGGCATCTCCTGGCCGATGCCCAGGCGATTGCCGATGTAGCCGGCTACATCAATCATCTGGCCATTGAAGTGCCGCCGGGTGTAGGCGATGGCGAGCTGGTCGACCATGGGGCGCAGGTCTATGCCGAGCACTGTCGATCCTGCCACGGCCGCTCAGCCGATGGTGATGAGAAAGCGATGATTCCCAGAATCGCCGGACAGCATTACGAGTATTTGACACGACAGATCTACGACGCGGTTGATGGGCGGCGTCCCAACTTCTCGAAAGCTCACGTGCGGCGCCTGGCTCGTCTCGAGCGTGATGACATCGTCGGGTTGGCGGACTATCTGTCGCGGCTGTCGCAGCCCCCCACGCCCGATGAAAATGTGCGCACAGCGGCGCGTTGAGGCCTCGTCAGGCGGTTGTCTCTGTACCGCCTTTCAGGTCGAGAACCATTCGTACCAGCTGGGCCAATGAAGAGGCTCCCATTTTCTCCATGACGCGTGACCGATGAATTTCCACGGTCCGTTGGCTGACGCCGAGGTCGGCTGCCATGATCTTGTTGGGCTTGCCGCTGGTCACGAGGTCCAGAATCTCCCGTTCACGTGCCGTCAGAGACTGCAGACGCTCTTTGATGCGGTCACGTTCCCGCAATTGCACGCGTTCGGCCTGATCCTTCGCCAGCGCACGCTGAATCCGATCGATCAGGTCCTGGTCGCGGAACGGCTTCTGCAGGAAGTCGAACGCGCCCTGTTGCATTGCTTCCACCGCCATCGGAACGTCGCCGTGGCCAGTGATGAAAATGACGGGAATGATGGCCCCGCGGAGGTTGAGCTGTTGCTGCAGCTCGAGCCCGCTCATCCCGGGCATTCGAACGTCCAGGATCAGGCATCCGGGCTGTTGCGGATGATAGCTAGCCAGAAAATCCTGGGCCGAGGACTGGGTCGTGGCGGCCAGGCCGACGGATTTCAACAACAAGCGTAAGGCCGCGCGGATAGCGTCATCGTCGTCCACGATGTAAACGATGGGGGCTCGGTCTTTCATCTCAGTTCGTCCGTGTGGCAGGAAGGATCACGACGAAGCAAGCGCCCGTGGGCTGGTTAGGTCGATAGTCTAGCGCGCCGCCGTGCGTCTGCACGATAGTGCGACTGATGGGAAGCCCCAGTCCAGTCCCCGCGGGCTTCGTCGAACAGAATGGATCGAAGATGCGGTATTTGAGCGACTCGTCCACGCCGGGCCCGTTGTCGCAAATTGAAACCTCCACATCTGCACTGGGAGTGGCGCGGGTTCGCACCACCAGCTCACGTGCATCGACCTGCCCGAGAGCCAATGCTTCGAGCGCATTGCGCACCAGATTCAGCACGACCTGCTGGATCTGCGCCCGGTCGATGTTGATTGTCGGCAGGTTGGGGGCCAACTCCTGACGATACTGGACACCGTGCGCCTTCGCGTTGCTCTGGATCAGGTCCGTGAGCTCAGTAATGACTGAATTGATATCGGCCGGCGCGCGCGGAGACTCTTCCGCCCGGGCCAGACTGCGCAGTTTCTGGATGATGTCGCCAGCGCGCAGTGCTTGTGCGGCAATCTCTCGAAGTGCGGTCTGCACCTCCCCGATCTCGGGATCGGGTAGGGCCAGTAGGCGATCGCAGGCATGAGCGTAGGTCGCAATCGCTGCCAGCGGCTGATTCAGTTCGTGTGCCACCCCGGAGGCCATTTCGCCGACGGTGGCCAGTCGTGAGACGTGCATCAGACGATCCTGCAACCGATGCGACTCCTCATCGGCGCGCCGACTTGCCGTAATGTCGTGGATGATGCCGACGAATCGGGGTGGGTCCTCGCCGGCGACGGCGCCCACCGACAGAAAAGCGGGAAATACGCTGCCATCCTTGCGCATTGCGTTCACTTCACGGCCTTTTCCAATGATGTGGGCGACGCGGGTTGTTACATATCGTTGGAGGTATCCGTCATGTGCGATCCCATCCTCTTTGCCCATGAGCACGCTGACGTTGCGGCCTATGATTTCATGGGCTGCGTGGCCGAAAAGCCGTTCGGCTGACCGGTTGAAGCTCTGAATTGATCCGCGATGGTCTATGACCACGACACCATCGACCGCAGCATCCAATAGCGCCTGTAGCTCTTGCGAAGACTTCGTTTCTGTCCCCATCGGATGATCGCATTACGTTGGTCAGCCGATTGTGCCCTAAAGGCACGCAAGATCTGTACGTAGATTCCGCATCCCGATAGGCAATGGCGCGCATATCAATGATTGCGGGTGCTCGGCAAGATCGCCTCCTGATCCCGCATCTGCCCGAGGGGAATGAACATGGAAAAGCTGACCTCCCTATTGGTCGTGGCGAGCCGTACCGCCACGGACCCGATGCTCCTCGAGAAAGCCGTGTCACTGGCGCGGAGTGTGGGCGCCCAGATCCATCTTTTTTCCTGCGATGCTGACCTGGCCCGGCGGCTACGTCATTCCTATCACACGGAAGAGGCGGAGAAGGCCTGGAACATTTGTCTTGCGGAACACCTCACCTACTTGCGACGACTGCAGGCGCAGATTTCTGCGCCCGGTGTGCGAATCAGCGTGGATGCGACATGCCACAGTCCACTCCATGAGGGGATCATTGCAAAGATCCGCGAAATTTGGCGTCTGATTCGAGCGACTGGAAACTCGCGAAAGTTTGCCCGACGACACTGATGTTAGTTCGCTCGCATCGGTGGCGGACTGTTCCAAGGTTCGCAGCGCTCGTCGACGTGTCAGAGGAGGGCACCGCCGATTTCGCGCAGACGATCGTTCACACTTCGGAGTACTTCGCTCTGGGCTGTCGTGGCGAGCTCGACGTCATTTACAGTGCTGGGAGTGCGGACTCTCGCGAGCAGACCGAGCGGTTGGGCAGCCTCGAACGACTCGCGCGGGAATACCACGTTGAGCCGGGTCATGTTCACGTGCTGCAGGGAAGTCCGAATGAGGCCTTACCCGAATTCGTCGCACAACAGAATTTCGATGCAATCGCGCTCGGCGCACGGACGCACCGCAGCGCAATTGCGAGTGTTCACGGAACGCTGACGAGCAGAATTGCGGACACGGTGGATTGCGACCTGATACTCGTCCCGAGCAACAATCAACTCCGCCTCGCCGAGGAGGATTCGTCCATTGCTCACGATTGTGCGATCGGGGCAGACTGAATGCCGGATCTGACACGCGTGATGGCCTCTGCGACAGCCGATTCCCCGGGTTGGCGCAGAACGCTACAAAAGAAAATTGTGTTGTTGATGGGCTTGAAACTCGCGCTACTCACTTTGCTGTGGGCGCTATTTTTCTCCCCGTCTCATCGCATCGCAGCCGATTCCAACGCAACGGGCCAGCATTTCGGCGTCGCCGGTACACGCGCTCCCAACCCGTCAGACGGCGCTTCTATCGCAAACCCACCCAGCCGGAGATCTCAGCGTGACTGATTTTGCCGTAGCGGACCTCTCGCGTCTGCAATTCGCATTGACCGCCCTGTATCACTTCCTCTTTGTCCCGCTGACACTGGGTTTATCGATGATCCTGGTCATCATGGAGTCCGTGTACGTCATGACCGGGCGCGACATCTGGAAGCAGATGACCCGATTCTGGGGTTTGCTGTTCGGTATCAACTTCGCAATGGGAGTCGCCACGGGAATTACCATGGAATTCCAGTTCGGAACGAACTGGGCCTACTACTCCCATTACGTCGGTGACGTCTTTGGTGCGCCGCTCGCCATTGAAGGCCTGATGGCGTTTTTCCTCGAATCCACCTTCGTCGGTCTGTTCTTTTTCGGTTGGGACCGGCTATCACGCCTGGGGCACCTGATCGTCACGTTTCTGGTGGCATTGGGGTCCAGCTTTTCGGCGTTGTGGATCTTGATCGCCAATGCCTGGATGCAGAATCCGGTGGGTGCCCGTTTCAACTTCCAGACCATGCGCATGGAGCTGGAATCATTCGCCGACGTCATCTTCAACCCGGTCGCGCAGGCGAAGTTCGTCCACACAGTCGCTGCGGGCTACGTGGTTGGCTCGATCTTCGTTCTCGCCATCAGCGCCTGGTATCTGCTGCGCGGCCGAAATGTCGAAATAGCCAAGCGCTCGCTGCGCGTGGCTGGCAGCTTCGGATTCGCGTGCGCGCTATCGGTCGTGGTGCTGGGCGATGAGTCAGGGTACGTCGCGAGTGAGAATCAAAAGATGAAGATCGCCGCTATCGAGGCCGAGTGGCACACCGAGGCGGCCCCTGCCGGATTTACAGTATTCGGCATTCCCGATTTCGCCACGCGCAGGACGCTTGCGGAAGTGAAAGTGCCCTGGGTGTTGGGTCTCATTGCCACTCGTTCCACCGACAAGCAGGTTGCGGGAATCTTTGACCTGGTCAGTCGCGCGCATACGCGCATCGAAAGTGGCGTACAGGCGCACGCCGCGCTGCAGCTGCTGCGCAAGAATCCATCCGATGTGCAAGCGCGATCTCGGTTCGAGGCGCATCAGGCTGACCTGGGCTACGGGTTGTTATTGCTGAAGTATGTGAAAAATCCGGTGGATGCCACGGCCTGGCAGATTGATGCGGCAGCCTGGTCCACCGTGCCCAATGTGCCGTTGTTGTTCTGGAGCTTCCGGCTCATGGTGGCGTTGGGATTGTTCTTCATCCTGCTGTTTGCGACAGCGTTCTATCTGTCTGCCCGCCACCGGCTGGAGCACAACCGCTGGTTCCTGCGAACGGCCTTCTACAGCCTGCCTCTGCCCTGGATTGCGGCCGAGCTCGGTTGGATCGTGGCCGAATGCGGTCGCCAGCCGTGGGCTGTTGATGGTTTGCTACCGACTTTCCTGGGGGCGTCTGCGACCCCGGTGCATAACGTCATCATGTCGTTGTGCGGCTTCGTCATTTTCTATTCCGCGCTCGCGGTGGTGGATGTATACCTGATGGCGCGCATGATCCGGCGCGGGCCTGCCGAGCTCGGCTACTGGCCTGAGCAACCGACAACCGACAGTACATCGGGGTCTCCCATCCCCGCCGGCAGCCGTCCCATTCAGCCGGCCGCGGTGTCCTGAATTTCCTGGAGAGAATCATGCTCGACTACGACACGTTACGCATCATCTGGTGGCTGATTCTGGGGGTTCTCCTGATCGGATTTGCGATCATGGACGGGTTTGACCTGGGTGTCGGCGCCATCTTTCGCTTTATCGGTCGAACAGATGAAGAGCGGCGCGCGTTGCTCGCATCCGTCGAGCCGGTGTGGGACGGTAACCAGGTCTGGTTCATCCTGGGTGGCGGGGCGGTTTTCGCGGCGTGGCCGGAGTTGTATGCAGCCTCGTTTTCCGGACTGTATCTGGCAATGCTACTGTTGCTGGCGGCGTTCATACTGCGGCCGGTCGGTTTCACTTACCGCAACAAGTTGACTAATGTGCGGTGGCGCGCCGCCTGGGACTGGGCGTTGTTTGTGGGAGGCGCCGTGCCGGCGCTCCTGTTCGGCGTTGCTGTCGGCAACCTGTTCCTCGGTGTGCCGTTCCATTTTGATGACCTGCATCGCTCGATTTACACAGGCGGCTTTTTCGAACTGCTGCATCCGTACGCTCTGCTGTCGGGATTGGTCAGCGTGTCGATGATCGTGATGCATGGGAGCACCTACGCGGCGCTCAAAGTTGGAGAGCCTATGTCGGACCGCGCCTGTAAGCTCGGGCAGACAGCAGCCACGACGTTCATGCTGGCTTTCCTGATTGCCGGTGTTTGGGTCTCGGTGGCGATGGACGGCTATGCGATCGAGGATGTCGTCGGCAAGCTGACGGCACACCCATCGGCACATTTTCACGTGGTCCTGACTCAGGGAGGCTGGTTGGAGAACTATCGTTGGCACCCGCTCCTGTGGGTGCTGCCTGGAGGATCACTGCTATTCGCCTTCTTCACGCGCGTGTTGCTCGGCATGAAGCGGCCGGGCGCTGCATTCATCAGCAGTGCACTCACTCAGGCGGCAACAATCCTGACTGCCGGATTCGCGTTGTTTCCGTTCCTGCTGCCCTCATCGGATGTGGCCGACGATGGGCTGACAGTGTGGAACGCTTCGAGCAGCGAGCGAACGCTGCGCATCATGTTGATTGCAGTCGTCGTTTTTCTGCCGATCGTGCTGGCGTATACGACGTGGGTATTTCGAGTTCTGAGGGGACGCATTACGCTGGAAGTGCTGCGTGGGCACAGCGAATTATACTAACGGGCAAGGGAAACAGATATGTGGTACTTCAGTTGGCTGTTGGGCTTGGGTCTCGCCCTGGTGTTCGGCGTACTGAACGCGTTGTGGTATGAGCTTCCACATCCGCCTGCGGACGGCGCGGGCGAATCGTGATCGTCAGTGCAGGAGCTCTTTGAGCAGTCCCAGCAGCTCTTCCGCTTTGATCGGCTTGCTTGCGACCCGGACGTCCAGGTCGAGTGGCACTTCGCGCATCGCCGTGGAGGTATCACCGGTCATGAGCACCGCACTGACCGCACGCTGGAGGATCTGGCGTAGCTCTGTAATGACTTGGGTTCCGGTTTCGCCGCTTCCCAAATGATAGTCGGTCAGCAATAGATCCACTGCCGCGTCTTCTTTTGCGGTCGCCACAGCTTGCGCCAGCGTGGCGACTGCCGTCACCCGATAACCCTCCACCTTGAGCAACATGCGGGTCGCATCCCGAACTCCCTGGTCGTCTTCCACGAGCAGAACGTGACGTTTCCCGGCTGTATTCGCCGACTTCATCTGTTCCGGGCGGCGGGCCTCCGGCGTCAGGACCTGAGTAAAGCTTGCAGGCAACACGAGCGAAAACGCCGATCCTTTGCCAACCTCTGACTTGACGTCGAGATCCGCGTTCAGAAGAGCCACCAAGCGCTGTACGATACTGAGGCCGAGGCCATATCCATCGCGAGTACTGTTGGTGGGTACTCCCACCTGATAGAACTCATCGCAGATGAATGGCAACTGATCCGGAGGAATGCCAACCCCGGTATCGATGACCTCAATGCGCACCAAGCGGTTCTGCTCGTGCACACACCGCAGTCGGACTCGACCCTCTCGGGTATATTTGATGGCGTTGGACAGCAGATTCCGCAGTATTTGCTCGACCAACGAGGGGTCGCTGTGGACACAATCACCGCTCGGCTCCACGTCGAGGTCGAGGCCCTTCTTGGCCGCGACGCCTGCAAACTCGTTGCGCAGCTCATCAAACAATTCGGCGACCTTGAAGTCGGTGGGCTCGGGCTCGATGGCCCCGGACTCCAGCTTGCTGATATCCAACAGGGCATTGAGCAGTCGGGACATGGCGCCGATTGCCAGCTCCTGCTGCGCAATGGCTTCCAGTGCATCCGGTTCTCCCACTAACCGGCGCAAACTCCCGTTCAGCAATGCGAGAGTTTGTAACGGCTGGCGCAGATCGTGACTCGCCGTAGCCAGGAATCGACTCTTACCTTGGTTTGCTCGGTCCGCAGTCTCGCGAGCCTGGACGGCCACCTCCCTCGAGTGATCGGCCACCTCACGCGCCTGGTCTGCGACCTCGCGGGCGCGCTCAGCCGCCTCGCGGGCGGCGATCAGCTCAACCCGAGCGCGAATTCGATCCGTCGTATCCCGAATGGCCGCTGCCACCAGATCCTGGTCACCATCTCTGATTGGACTGAGACTGATTTCGACCGGGAACTCGGTTCCGTCGCGTCGGCGAGCATACAGGTCGAGCCCGCTGCCCATCGCTCTGACAGTCAGCGTCTTCACGTATTCGTCACGATGAGCAACGTGGCGGGCGCGAAACCGGTCTGGCATCAGCAGCTCGATCGGCTTGCCGATGACTTCGTCGTGTTCATAACCAAAAAGTGCGGAAAGCTGTCGATTCGCGAAACGGATGGCCCCCTGCCGATCGATGATGATCATTGCATCGGGTGCGGCGTCTAACGCACTTCGAGCTAGTTCAGAGGGTGTGGATCGCATGGCCGCCGCGGATGGCTTTGCCTAGGAAAGGCGGGCCAACTGTACAAAATCGGCTCCCCCTTGGCAAATCACCGACCTTTCCGCAGGCTGTCGATGCTTTGAAACAATTGTTGCGCGTTGTTAACCGTGACTGCGTCCCAACGACTCGTCGACGTCCCGCTCTGCGGCAAGCCAATCGCCCAATTCACTGCCCGGGCTGCCCCCGCGTTTCTGAGACCGGAAATACGCAGCCTCTTTCACTAACTTGTCTCGCCACGCCTGCTCGGCGATCGGGCTGGTGGTGCGCGGGTCTGCCGTCGCAGCGGCGCAGACGCGGGAAGACCCGGCATTAGTCATCTCGAGAATGTACGTGCTCATAGTCTCATCCTCCCAACAGTGAGGAATCAATGGTGCGCGAGTGCACAGCTTCGAGCGATACGCAGTTGTACTGACACCATACAGGCCCATGCCCCCGCAGGTATAGGTACTAACCCCGATTTGTACTCATCCGCCAGCCTGTAGTCTCGTGATGGGCAATTGGGAGCACTCGGACTATGGCGCGAGCGTGGGTGACAATCGGCTGGTGCATGGCGGCGCTCCTGCCGCTCTTGGCGCGTGGGGTATCAACATCCCGGCATGAGTTGGTAGAAGCTCTTCACAGTACACCGAACCTGGATCGCGGTGCGGAGTTGTTCGATACCTGTGCTGCTTGCCACGCCACCTCCGGTTCGGGTACGCGCGACGGTGCGGTCCCGCGAATCGCAAGTCAACCTGCGGCGGTTATAGTGAAACAGCTGGTGGACTTCCACATCACGTTTGATGTCACTCTCGGATTTCATGTTCTCGACTCCTTACTGCACATTGATCTATTTGGTTCAACTGTGAGCCAACAGGTCGGCTCATGCGGATTGTTGCAGTTGGTGCTCGAGGATTTCGCGCTGCGAGATCGTGCCGCACAGCGTTCCTCCCGGACCGACAATGGGCGCGTGCTCGACACCGCAGGCGCGCAACCTCGACAGGGCGTCTTCGATGCCCTCGTCCTGACTCAGCACCAGGGGATTTCGCGATAAAATATCCACGACCCGCGCGCCGGACACATCGCCACCCCGTTCCAACAATGCACGCAGGATGTCGCGGTCTGTCAGGATGCCGACTGCAGTTGGTTGACGGACATTGGAGGCTATGGCCACGATCGCTTCCGAGCTGCTTTCGCACAGCGTGCGTGCAGCCTCAGTTAACGGAGTATTGACAGTGATCGTCGTGACGTCACGCTTACATATGCTGCCTACATGCATGTTGCCCCCGGCTATCAGATCGTTTTAAGGGAAAGCGGGTGGCGCCACGAATTTGACGCCACGCGACACTTTGGACATGCGTGTGGAAAACCCCGGGGGCTTAACAACCAGCAAATCGCAGGGCAGCGAATCCAACAGGTACTCGGCCGTGTTGCCAAATATGAGCCGGCGCACACCCGATCGCGAAATTGCACCCATGACGACGATCGCGGAGCGTGTCTTGCGTGCGGTTTCCTCGATCGCGGTGATCGGGTGTGATGCCAGCAGATGGCGCCGGGATTTCGGAATCCGGGTCGAGCGCGTCGCTCGTTCGAGATTCGAGCCGGCGGCGGTCTGGGTTTGCGCGTTGATTTCCTCGAGCTGAGCAGCGCTCAGGAGGCGGCGCGAAGCAGGCTCCTCGGGTAGTGGGATGTAGGCATGGATCGCATGCAGTGGCCCGCGTAGAGCGCCCGCGATCTGACTCGCGGCACTCAGAATCTCGCCGTCCAGCCTTGCGGGCTTGGCCAACGCGTGGCCGGGATCGACTGCGGCAAGAATCACAGGACGCTCGTATGGCCTGGAATTTTTGACCAACAGCACGGCAATCGGACTGGAACGAAGTAGCTCCCAGTCTGCGAGGTGCAGCAGTCCCGGCAGGACGTGCGGTTGCGCATGGCATTCTGCGACGATGAGATTTGCTCGGGTGCGAGTGGCGTAACGAACGATTGCTTCGTACGCCGGGTAATCCCATTGCACGTTGACACTGATCTCGAGTCCCTTGGTGCGCAGCCGCCGGGCAATCGCCTCCAACTGAGCGTGGCGGTTTGAGTGAATGTCCCGCTCGATCTGCCGCAGGGACTCCTGATAGCTGTAGGCATCAACGTACAGCGGTGTCGAGATGGCGTGAAATAGTTCCAAATGGGCCCCGCAGGCGCGGGCCAGTTGGGCCGCCTTCTGGACAGCGGGCAGGGTTCGGGCCGCGGGGTCCTTCACTGCAACGAGTATTCGGCGTATGGGGCGCATTGCGGCTGCCTTGCGATGAGGGGGTGAAGGGGGTGGATCTTGCAGCCAAACCCGCTCGATCGCGATTCGTACATGTGCCGCTCTCATAGGTGAATCTGCGTATTCCTCGCCAGGGCCCGTAAGGGCAAGGTTGCACAACGGACCGGGAAGCAAGCGCATGCGTAAGATTCAACGGATTCTGGTAGCGGTGAAGTCGCCGGGTAAGCAATGGTCGCCTGCCGTGGCGAAAGCGACTCAGATTGCGCGCGCGACGGGTGCCTGCCTCGAGTTGTTTCATGGCATCGACACGCGAATTTACGTCGAAGCATTAGACACGTACGAGGGTGGCCTCGCAGGTTTTGAGGCGTTACAGGCGAAATCCTACGAGCCATTGCTGGAAGCGCTGGCGCAGAAAGTCCGGCGGCACGGTGTGACGTATTCAGCGCTCGCTCCCGGCTTGCAGCTCACACCGCTGCCGTTGGCTTACTGGCCCATATTGTTAGCCATGATCCTGGCTTACCTGGCACTCACCCATCTGATGAAGATGTGGTTGCATCGACGCTTTGGCGTGGAGTGAGAACATGGTGACCCTTTCCTCCGAGCGTCTCATTCCCGTTGCCGTGTCCGCCCGACACGTGCATCTGTCGCAAGCCACCATCGACCGCCTGTTCGGGCCGGGCTACGTTCTTCGCGCGAGGGGCCCGCTCTCGCAGCCGGGTCAATTTGCGGCTCTCGAGAGTGTTGCTCTAACCGGTCCGCGGGGTCGCCTGGAGCACGTGAGGGTTCTGGGGCCACCGCGCGTGGCGGATCAAGTCGAAATATCCTTCACCGATGAGAGGCACCTCGGAATCGACGCGCCCCTGCGGTTGTCAGGTGACTTGTGCGGCACACCGGGAGTGACTCTCGAGGGTCCCCAGGGACGCGTCGCACTACCCGGTGGTGTTGTATGCGCCCTCCGTCACATTCACATGAGCCCTGCAGATGCCGAGGAGTTCGGAGTGACTGACCATGAGGTCGTTCGAGTTGCGGTCGAGAGCCCAGGTCGCTCGGTGGTGTTTGGTAACGTGGTAATCCGTGTTTCCCGGGATTATCGGCTCGAATTGCATTTGGATACCGATGAGGGCAATGCAGCGGGAGTGGGTGCCGAAACCCGCGCAAGACTGGTCCGATCCTGAGCTGACTAGCCGGTCACCCGCGGAATCTGCTCTGCTTCAGGCACGCGCCAGTCGGTCAACAGGGGCGCGATGGAACCAGACTCTCGGTAAGGACATAGAATTTCGGGTTGAGCGTCTGGATGGGCGAGTTCACGTCGAGTCACATCGATTGCTGCGTGCACTGTAACGCCGGGCGCCGGGCGATCGCATCAGCGCTAGTACGTATGGCGCTGCGGCTCACCCGAATGGGTTCCGAGTCGGTTCCGCGGCATGATCTGCCGGTGATGTTCGCAGCGGAGCGTAAGATGAATTTCCGAAGCCTGACCGTCGGCCTGACATCAAGCATTCGCAGGGCCCGATCCGAACAGCGGTTCATCAGATCCTGTTGAATTTTCCGCCGGCGCGCTGAGGCGGAACAGCGTAAATCGGAATTAGAGGAGCTCACCCATGAAGCCTGTCAAATCGATTCTAGTAGTCGTTGATCGCAGCCCATCGGCGGCCGATGCTGTCCGTAAAGCCGTCCTGCTGGCGCGAGCGGCCGGCGCCGGTGTGGAGCTGTTCATGTGCGATGCTGAGCGCGGCTATTCCCTATCGCAGGCGTATGTGTCAACCGGAGTCGAACAGGCGCGCGAGGCGTGTCTGATAGAGTCGCGCCGTCATCTCGAGATGCTGAAGCGAATGGCGAATGCCGATGATGTACCCATTACGATCGATGTCGCGTGCGAAAGCCCGTTGTACGAAAGTATCGTCAAGAAAGTCATGCGAGATCGGCCGGACCTCGTCATAAAGAATGTCGCCGGCCCAGTCAATCGATTCGATGTGACCGATTGGCAACTCATGCGCGCCTGCCCGGCGACACTGCTGCTGACGCGAGGCCGACAGTGGCAGTCGCCGCCCCGATTCGCGGCAGCCGTAGACGCATCTGGTGCCGAGAGCGCCGGATTGCTTTCGGACATACTGGACTCCGGCCACAACCTGATGGTGCTCACGAAAGGCCAGTTGAGCGTCTTGTATGCGGAGTCGACTGAGTTGCCCGACCAGGAGCGCGAGGCCGGCACCCGCAGCCTTCACGAGCACGTGCATAAGCTGCCGGTGACGCCCGCCGCTGTGCACGTATTGGCCGGCACTCCGGAAGTGAGCCTACCGGCATTTGCCAAACACCACAGCTACGATGCGATGTTGTTGGGCGCCCTGACGCATCGCCCGGGTGTGACTGAACAGGTTGGAACACTGACATCGCGGCTGGTGGAAACGCTCGAGTGCGATTTTCTACTGGTCAAGCCGCGGACCTATCAAAGTCACGTGGGTGAGATCTACGAACGGCCGAATTCATCGGTTCGAATCGGCGTCTGAGCGAGGAAGAGGCGGGTGTTGGACGAGTTTCTCGGCAAGCCGCGTGTTGCCTCGACGATGCCCACACTCTGCGGATGATATGCGAGCTTCATGCCCAGCCAGCGGGAAAGCTCGAGCATCCGCAGGTTGTCCGCGAGAATCTCTCCGTGAACTGCGCGGATGCCGCGGGTATGTGCGTATTCGAGCAGGACACGCATGAGCACGGTGCCGACTCCGCGCTTCTGCCAGATATCGGCGACCGCCACTGCAAACTCGCAATCAGAACCGCTTGGGTCGTGAGCGTAGCGCGCAATGCCGATAATCTGCTCGCCGGGCGGCTCACCCACGACTGCGACAAATGCCATGTCGTGATCGTAGTCAACATGGACGAAGCGATAGAGCATCTCGGCCGACGGCTCTCGCATCGCATTCATCAATCGCCGGTAGCGCGATTCGGGGCTCAGGCCAACGATGAATTCGCGGTCGAGTTGCTCATCGGATGCCCGGATGGGGCGGATATAAAACGCTGCCCCATCGTGAGTCCAGGCACGTCGCTGCCATTCAGACGGATAGTTCACCGGGGATACTCAGCCATGATGTGGGATTGACCTTTACAGCGTGAGTTGTTGGGGTCGCGTTGCAGACATGGTCCCGCGTATTGGCCTGGTCCGCCAATAAGGGCTTTCACGGATGCGGGTAGGCAACTCGTTGCGGTTTTCCCGCATAGCAGGCAGGACCGACTGTGCGGTTCAATGCGCTCAACTTCGAAAGTAGCGCGGCCCGATGGGCGGCAGGTGAGATGGATATGAAAGCACTCGTGTATCGCGGGCCGAGCTCAAAAGCCGTTGAAGATCGACCGAAGCCGCAACTCCGAGATCCCGGCGATGCCATCGTCAAGGTCCGCAAGACCACCATCTGTGGAACCGACCTGCACATCCTCGAGGGCGATGTGGCTACGTGTGCCCCAGGGCGCATTCTGGGTCACGAGGGGGTCGGAACCGTAGAGAGCGTTGGGAGTGCGGTCTCGCAGATCCATCCTGGCGATCTCGTGTTGATATCCTGCATTTCCTCGTGTGGCCGGTGCGAGTATTGCCGGCGGGGTATGTTCTCTCACTGCCTGACCGGGGGTTGGATCCTTGGAAATACAATCGACGGAACGCAGGCGGAATACGTTCGAACGCCCCATGCCGATACCAGTCTGTACCGATTACCAGCGGGAGTAGATGAGGACGCTCTGGTGATGTTGAGCGACATCCTGCCCACAGGCTTCGAGTGCGGCGTCCGCAACGGAAAAGTTGAACCCGGCTCGACAGTGGCCATTGTCGGCAGCGGACCGATCGGCTTGGCCGCGCTGTTAACCGCTCGGTTTTACTCTCCGGCCCGGTTGATCATGGTTGATCTGGATGAGAACCGGCTCGCTATGGCGCGACAACTCGGGGCAACTCATGTCATCAACAGCGGCACATCCGATGTGGTTAAAACGGTAATGGACCTGACAGAAGGCCGCGGCGTTGATACGGCTATCGAGGCCGTCGGGGTGCCGGCGACCTTCGTTTTGTGCGAGGAGTTGATCGGGCCCGGCGGTACGATTGCCAATATTGGCGTTCACGGCCAGAAAGCCGATCTGCACCTGGAGACGCTCTGGGCGAAGAACATCACGATAACGACGCGACTGGTCGATACGGTCAGTACGCCGATGTTGCTGAAGACAGTTCAGGCGGGCAAGATCGACCCGGAGCAACTCATCACGCATCGGTTTCCGTTCACGGACATTCTGCAGGCGTATGACACATTCAGTCGGGCAGCCGCGACCCGGGCCTTGAAGGTGATCATTGCCGTTTAGAAACGGCTAACTGTGCTCGGGGTACCCGACTGACTGTGCGAACAGCACGCGCTGCTCCACTCGCAGTCCCAGTCGACGGGCGAGGTCAGTTCTGTGGCAACCGTGGAACCAGGCAGCCAGGCCCTGGGAGGCCGCAAACAAATACACGTTGCCCGCTATGAGCCCTGTGTCTACGTAGTAGTAGGACTTCTGTACTTCGACTTCCAGCAATGCGGGCTCGAGAAACTCGGCGGCATGCGCCAGCCGTTGCATATCGGCGACGAAGATCAATTGCACGGGTGCTTGCGCATTCATGTTGCGCTGACCCGGGGTGAGGGCGCCTTCACGCAGGTCCTGCAGGACAATCGCTGCGAGCCGATTGTTGACCGCATCGTACCAATACGCGCCCGATTCGAGGGCAACGTAAATATCGATTTCCTGTGAGTTGCTGGCCGACGCGGCGGTTCGCCCCGGCAGTCCGTGCGGGCCTTCGTGCCGATTGACTCCGCAGCCAGCCCACAACAGATTCGAAAGGTCCTGAATCGGGATCGGCGTGCTGCTGATCGCGCGCGTCGTTCTGCGCCGTGTCAGAGCCATGAACACGGAGGTGCTGCCGCCGTCCTCCGGAATTGGAAGTTGAATAACAGGCAGGCGAGATTGTTCGTGAGTCAACATGGGTCGGTTTTCCAAGGTGATCCCCAAATTGCATTCTCGACCGGCAGCGCCTCGCCCTGCCATTGTGGCAATTGCGGATGTGCGTTCGGATCTCCGCAACCGCGGTCGGTCAATATCCCCAGCGGCCTCGATGGCGCCATCGCACACATGCGGGCTCGCAATGTGCGCCGAGCCCCTGTGGTGAGCGTCGATGGGATCCCCGTTGGCCTGATATCGGTCGACGACCTAATCAGAAAGTTGTCAGTCGAATTAGGCTCCATCGCCTCCATCATGGCGAAGCGGTCCCAACCGAGCTAGCACCTGGGCGCGAAGCGCTTCAATCTCCGTTGACTGCGCAGCGGGCTACGGTTTCGCGGCCGGGTCGGTGGGTTTGAGCCTCGACAGATAATCGGCGACCCCCTTCTGTTCCTCATCGGACAACCTGGCGGTGAAGTCGATGACAGGTGCTTCCACCTGGCCCCGATGCCCCTTTGCGAAACTCTTGAGTTGGATCAACGTGTAGTCATAGTGTTGTCCGGCGAGGGCAGGAATCGGCTCTTCGCTGCTGCCCTGCGCGGCGATCCCATGGCATATGGCGCAATTGCGTTGAAACAAACTCTCGCCGGATGCGGCGGCTGTTTCGTCCGCATCCTTGTGTTCGGGGTGCGGGTTGGCAGGCGCTCGGCTCAGATAGGCAGCCAAGTCCCGAATCGACTGAGGATTATTGACATCCGCGGTACTCGTCGCCTCGTGCATCGTCGAGCCGTTGCGCTCCTGAGTGGCGAACTGCGCGAGTTGAGTCATGAGATAGAGCTCGCGTTGCCCGGCGAGAGAGGGAATGTCCTCCGAGCCGTCGCCCCACGCGTTCGCTCCATGACAGCTCTTGCAGCGTTTTTCGTATAGCACGCGGCCGTGCGCCTCATGTGGCTGGGCTGCCGATGATTTTCCGACGAGATTCGCGACTGCAGCACTCTGCGCGGTTGCAATCAGGCTCGAGCCGTTGGAAAGGACTATGAACAGCACTTGTCGCAACACGGATATTTCCCTTCGCATCGGCGCCACGCGGCATGCGCTGGCTCTCATAGTCCACGTATTCGGGTCTGCAGTGAATACGTGAAATCCGAAGGGGGAGTGTGATGTCAGTCGCGGCCGCGCCGGACAAACGTTGGAGCTACGGCCCTGCTTACCAACCGGGGATATCGTTGCATCGTTGGCCCATCACAACTGTGAGCCTGATGCCGAAGCTAGTGATCGTGCAGGGCCATAACCGCTTTGAAGAGTACCTGCAGATCGAATTTCCCTTGATACACGGCAGGTGGCTGGCGCCTCAACCCGAGAAGGCGATAAACCGCAGTTTGCGCTGAGCGTACCGAGTACTCGACAGTGAACACCACATCATCGGGCAGCTCGCAGTACTGACCGATGATCGCCAGATTTTGAGTCCCGCGTGGAATTACCTCCGGTCGGTCACCGGGAGTGCGCCGCAGGAACTGACTGGTGATGAACGGCATCATGCAGGGAATGCACCTGGCGCTATTGAGAATCCCGGTGCCTTCAACAGTGATGTCCAAAAGCCCGAGCAACTCCGTCAGAATCTCCCGCCCGCTGCACTCAGACAGCGGTTTCTTCACGAAATCACCGTCCAAGTCGACATTGAGACCATAACCCCAGAACACGCCGACGTCGGCAGGTTGCCCCATGAAGTGGGGTTGGTGGGGGATGACAATGGAGAGGAGCCACCTCGATTCTGGAAAACTGATCAGTCCGCCTTCGCCGGGCACGTTTCCAGTGCGCTCCTGGATGAGCCGGAGGAGCTTGTCGTCGTGCAAGGTGGCGGTGAAGGACACCCATTTGGAATCATCAATGTGGTTGGCGAACGCTCCCGGGCGACCAAACTCGGGACCTCGGGCGGCCAACTTCTCCCACAGCGACCAAGCGCCGCCGTCGGCCTTGCCTCCCAACTTCGCTGCGGAGTCCATGGTCCCCAGACTCGAGCCTTCGGTCATCGAGCCGAGCGTAACGAGGACCAGCCCGGTATCCTCGACCGGGAACACACCGGTCGCGCCCTCGCGCTCGTACAGAATCCCGCTCACCACCTGCTTGCCATCGGCGTCCCGAAATTGCAGGTCGGTTACGCAGGTACCGAGGGAGAGCCGGACGCCACGTTGCTGAAGCCAGCGCAACAGCGGACGCACCATGGAGTCATACTGGTTGAAAACGGTCCTCATGATGCCCTGCAGGCGATTGAAGCCACCTACCATGTGGGCGAAGCGCACCAGATAGCGTTTGAATTCCACTGCGCTGTGCCACGGCTGAAACGCAAAGGTAGTGCACCACATGAACCAGAAGTCGGTGACGAAGAACGCCGAGTCAAACTGCTCTTCGATGCTGCTGTGTCCGAGCAGGAACTCGGGCTCGAGGGCCAGCCGCTCGATGGTCAGGATGTGGTGTTCACTCAGGCCGAATGGAGGCGCGACCTGGCGACGCCCCTTGCGAAAAAGGCGGGACTTGGACGATGTTTTCAGCACTTCGTTCCAGTCAAAGATCTCCTGCGTGACTGTCCTGGTTCCATACAAAGTTGGAATCGAAGAGAACAGATCAAACGTGCACAGGTATTTGCTCTCGAGCATGCGCCCGCCGCGCAGCACGTAGCCTTCTTCAGGAGAACCCGCACCATCCAGGCTGCCGCCCAGTGTGTTGGACTCTTCGAGAACGGTGATGTTCTGACCGAGAATGTCGCCATCTCGGATCATGAAGGCGGCTGCCGCCAGCGAGGCGATGCCGCCGCCCACGAGAAACACCTGTCGATCTGAACTGATGACATTCATTTTCATCGTCTCACTCCGGCCAGACCCAATTGCGAATCTCTTCACGATCGATTCCTTCCGCATGGGCGTAGTTCAGTTGGCTGACGATCTGTGACTTCAGCCAGTCCTTGACGTGCGCGGCGGTCTTCTGCAGCCGGGGAACCCGATCGATGACATCGATGGCCAGATTGAAGCGGTCGATCTGATTGATGATCGCCAGTTCCATTGGCGTGTTGATGTTGCCTTTTTCCTTGTAACCACGGACGTGGAAATTGCCGTGGTTGTGGCGTCGATAGGCGAGCTTGTGGATCAAAGAGGCATAGCTGTGGAAATTGAAGATGACCGGCTTGTCCAGTGTGAACAGCGAGTCAAAGTCCCGGTCCGACAGACCATGTGGATGCTCGGTGTCGGGCATCAGGCGGAACAGGTCAACGACATTCATAAAGCGGATCTTGAGGTCGGGAAACTGCTTCTTGAGGATCGCGGTGGCCGCGAGTGCCTCCATGGTGGCCACGTCGCCTGCGCAGGCCATGACTACATCCGATTCCGCTCCGGCATCCGTGCTGGCCCAATCCCAGATTCCGATGCCCTTGGTGCAATGTGCGACTGCAGCATCCATGTCGAGAAATGTCAGGTGCGGCTGTTTGTCCGCGACGATCACGTTGTAATAGTCCTTCGAACGCAGACAATGATCGGCAACGCTCAACAGGCAATTGGCATCCGGCGGCAGATAGATCCGCACCACATCCGGGCTCTTGTTGGTGACAACATCGAGAAAACCCGGGTCCTGGTGGGTGAACCCGTTGTGATCCTGGCGCCATACGAGAGAGGTGATCAACAGGTTGATGGAGGAAATGGGCGCGCGCCAGCCCAGCTCGTTTTTTGACTTCTCGAGCCACTTTGCGTGTTGATTGAACATCGAGTCGATGACATGCACAAACGACTCGTACGTGGAGAAGAAGCCGTGCCGGCCGGTAAGAACGTAGCCCTCAAACCAGCCTTCGAGTGTGTGCTCACTGAGCATCTCCATGACGCGGCCATCAGCGGCGATTTCCGTGCCGTCCGCGTCCTCGGGCTCGATTTCGGCGACCCAGGTTTTTTTGGAGGCCGCATAGATACCCTCCAGCTTGTTCGAGGCAGTCTCATCGGGTCCGAATACCCGAAAGCTCGTCATGTTCCGCTTCATCACATCGCGCAGGAACGTTGCCAGTGTGGCCGTCGGGGACACGTAGTCGTGCGCGGGTACCTCAACCGGCACCGCATAGTCCTGGAAGCGTGGCAGGTCGAGGGGTTTGCGCAAGAGTCCCCCATTGGCGTGCAAATTGGCGCTGATGCGCCGCTCGCCGGAGGGCGGCAACGCCAGCAGCTCCGGTATGAGCTTACCGGCCGCATCAAACAGCTCCTCGGGCCGGTAACTGCGCAGCCAGGTCTCGAGGAGTTTCAGGCCCGCCGGGTTGGTCACCGGGTCCAATATCGGCACCTGATGTGCCCGCCAAAAGCCTTCTACTTTGTGACCGTTCACTTCCTTCGGTCCTGTCCAGCCCTTCGGCGAACGCAACACGATCATCGGCCAGCGCGGTCGTTCGAAAGTGCCGTTTTGCCGCGCGGCATTTTGAATCGCGCGGATTTCGAGAACGCATTTCTCCAATGTCGCGGCCATCTCCTGATGCATCGTGTTCGGGTCGCTGCCTTCGACGAAGTAGGGGGTGTAGCCGTACCCGCGGAAAAGCCACTCGACTTCCTCGTGGGGCATGCGCGCGAGGATAGTTGGATTCGCGATCTTGTAGCCGTTGAGATGCAGGATCGGAAGCACTGCTCCGTCGCGAACCGGATTCAGGAACTTGTTGGAATGCCACGAAGTCGCCAACGGACCGGTCTCGGCTTCACCGTCTCCCACCATGCAGGCAACAATCAGGTCCGGATTGTCGAAAGCAGCGCCAAATGCGTGTGACAAGCTATAGCCGAGCTCGCCGCCTTCGTGAATGGATCCCGGCGTCTCGGGCGTGCAATGGCTGCCGATGCCGCCAGGAAACGAGAAACGCCGGAACAATCGCAGCAGACCGGCTTCATCGGTGCTGCAGTCGGGATAGATTTCCGAGTAGTGACCTTCCAGATAGGCGTTCGCCAGGGTTGCCGGGGCGCCGTGCCCGGGGCCTGCCACGTATATGACGTTCAGGTCGTACTTCCTGATCAACCGGTTCAGATGAATCCACGTGAACGACTGACCGGGGTCCGAGCCCCAGTGCCCGAGAAGGCGATTCTTGATGTGCTCGGCCTTCAGCGGCTCGCGCAGCAATGCGTTGGCGCGCAGGTAGATCATTCCCACACTCAAGTAGTTGCATGCTCGCCAATAGGCGTTCAGCGTCCGCAACTCCTCGGGCTCGAGTGAACGGTCCATCAGCTGCACCGCCCGTTTCGCGTCAGGGCAATTGTCAGTCCCGCTGCGGCGATGTTGAATCGGATCCCCTTTTCCTCTGAATTGAGCTGCATGGTTACACCTGCCTGGTTCTTCAGAAGTACAGTGGATTCGCCACCGATGACTGCGACACCCATGGAGCCTGCGTAGTACTTCCCGGGAAAGTTGTGCAGGTGGCTCAGGTTGAAAACGAGGCCTTCGGCGTGAATTCGGGCGACGCCGACGTCCCCGACCTCCGCTCCATGAACGCAGAATGCATGTTCCTCGCCGTGATAGGTGATTGTTCCACGTCCCCAGCCGTAGCCGATCCCGGCAGCCACTGTGGTTCCCGACATCTGCACCGTGGCATCAAATGAGATGGGTGCCGTCTCCGGTGCTTTTGTTGCGACTGGTGTCGTGCTGCATGTTGCGAGCAGAGCCGATACGGTCAACGTGGCGGCTATGCGAGCCGAATGTGTCATCACGTAAGTCCTCCTCGAACTCATATGAGCTTGGAAAATCCGCTCGCGGAGTCATCGCCGGGCGATCGCTCCAGGTAGCGATCGAAACAGGTTGCAATTGCACGCAAAAAATAGCGGCCCTGGGGACTTGCGGTGATGTGGGATGAGCAAACCCAGACCAGCCCGTCTTGCTCCATCGGGCGCAACTTCTCCCGGGCGGAGGCGAAGTAACTCCAGAAATCAATTTCATGAGCTCGCTCGACCGACGCAATATCCACGTCTCCCCCGCACATGACTTGCTCGATGACTTGCGACCGGAGTCGATCGTCCCGATCGAGAATCAATCCACGCCAGACCGGCAAACGCGCTGCGTCGACGTTGGCCTCCCAGGCAGTCAGGTCGCGAGGGTTTTGGCTGAAGCTGTGACCCAGGTGACTGATGGCGCTCATTCCCAGACCGAGCAGATCTGATCCGCCGTGTGTGGTGTAGCCCATGAAGTTCCGCTGTAAGGAGCCGGAGTCCTGAGCCACAACGAGCTCATCAGAGGGCAGCGCGAAGTGATCCATCCCGATGTGGCGATATCCGGCAGCGGTCAATACCTCGATGGCAGCCCCGAGTAGTGCCACCCGCGTCGGTGAATCCGGCAACTCTTCAGTTCGGATGTGTCTTTGCGCCTTCAGCGATGCGGGCATGTGGGCATAACCATAGGTCGCAAGGCGCGAGGGATGGGCTGCTACGATCTCGTCGAGCGTCCGCTTGAACCCGCTGAGTGTCTGACGCGGCAGCCCGTACATCAGATCCAGGTTGATCGAGTTGATGCCAGCGCTGCGACACGATTCAATGGCGCCCAGTGTTTGTTCAACCGTCTGAAATCTGTTAACGGCGGCTTGCACTTCAGCGTCAAAATCCTGCACGCCCAAGCTCACGCGATTGAAGCCGATGTCAGCCAATTTCGCGATGTCCTGGCCTTCGAGAAAGCGCGGGTCCAACTCAATAGATAGCTCCACGTCCTCATGGCGGCCCACCGTGAACTGCTCGCGAATGCTCGTCACCAACGCTCCGAGCTGCTCAGGGCGCAGGAAGTTTGGAGTGCCACCTCCGAAATGAATCTGATGTACCTCCCGCTGAGCGAACAAGGGACTCACGCGATCGATCTCGCGGTGCAGCCGGCGCAAGTATCCGGCGCCCCGTTCAGGTGAACGCGTGATGACCCGGTTGCATCCGCAAAAGAAACAGGGATGAGTACAAAACGGCACGTGCACGTACAGAGCGAGGCGCCGGCGCGGACCGTTGGCACCTGATCGAGACGCAAAGGCCTCGAAATCGGCAGGCCCAAAGTCAGACCGGAAATGAGGAGCCGTTGGGTAAGAGGTGTAGCGTGGCCCAGGGCGATCGTAGCGAACGAGCATGGCCGGGTCCGGAGCGATGGAATGCAGCATGGAGAAAACTCGGAGAATCGCGCAATGGATGCGAGGTTACCAATCCAGGGCCGCGGCGCTATACGCAAGGACATGCGTTGAGTACGTACTTCTACTTATGCGGCGGATGTGCGGCAAGTAGTCGCCGGGGACTCGCAGCTGCGATGGCGAGCACCGTACGCGTTGTCGCGTGATATTGGTACAAGTCCTTATCGTCTACCGGCGCTGACAGACATAACATTCCGCTGTCGATTCGAGGAGTGAGTTCTATGCACGAGAATCCACAGAGCAATGCATCCTCGCACAGTCCGCGTGGGCGCCCAGTCGAGATGATCGATCCCTGCCCATTGGCCGCGCAGGCGTGGCGGGAACGAATGATCAAAGAAGCCGCCTACTATCGCTTCCTGCAACGAGGCGGCGGGCCGGACCGGGAGCTGGAAGACTGGGAGGCGGCTGAACGTGAAGTGGATGCGTTCATGTTCATGCCGGCGGGTTAGCAAGTGTTTTACCAATCGACCCCGTGCCAAGTGCAAAGCGAAGGATGCATACCAAATGAGCATCTCGACCATCGCGAGAGAGCCCTAAACGTCGTGATCGCCTCGCCAGCTTCGGTCCCGAAAGTGGGACGAACCGCACAGGCGCTTTCCCGGAGTCGAGAGGACACCCCCTCAGTCGAAAGGCCCGCAAGTCAGCACTGAGCCAGGAAATTTCCACGTAATCATAACGTTGTGATCATGCGAGTCGTGTTGGCATGGCGTGTGCTTTATACCCGCCATGGACCTCCATCGCACTGATCAGAATCTCCGGCGCCGCAAGCGTTGGATTTTGGGCGTCGCCATTGTGGTCGCCCTGTCCGGTATCACCTTCGCAATCAGCCGGATGAAGCCCGCGGCCCCCGCGGTCGAGCGCAACCTCGTGTGGATCGATACGGTCAAGCGCGGCGAACTGCTGCGAGAGGTGCGTGGTCTCGGCACGCTCGTACCGGAGCAGATATCTTGGATTGCCGCCCGCTCCGCCGGACGCGTCGATCGCATCGACCTGCACCCCGGGGCTATCGTCAAACCGGATGATGTGATTCTCGTTCTCA